>Ga0182748_1000032_pt1 | contig 203604 bp, 171 predicted proteins | sample eDN3rd37CKraftOP_FD_128877 | JGI IMG/M metagenome (GOLD analysis project Ga0182748, IMG submission 128877) | Enriched Organic Plus compost microbial communities from Emeryville, California, USA - eDNA 3rd pass 37_C Kraft OP (version 2) (version 2) ... | reverse complement strand
TCCTGCTGCTTTAAAATAGAGACAATTTGTGTCTCCGTGAATCGTGTCTTTTTCATATCGACTAGTTTAAAATTACTGACTTATCTCTAATTTTAAACTGTCTGCCTTTCAGGGGTACTTACACTTGCTCAAGCCAACCATATATACTCGATAATCTGTTATTTAGAAACGGAGAAGATTGATGCACAAATAGTTACTTCGTTACTTACTACTAATAGTAAACCTTTGTCAGCGAGTTCATGCAGAACGACTGGAAGTGTTCCTTGCAGGTAAAGCTGAACTAAAAGAAGCTATTGTTAGATATCTGGTGAAGTGGACTTGGAATTCTGCTGACCTGGCATTTTTACAAAATTGATGATCTGTTTTAATAAGAATTGAGAGGAGCCAGTAGCTTGGCCGACTCTCTCAACAAACTATATTTACGTATGGAATTCATCCGATCCCCCATTCTGGGAATCAGTGTGAAATAGCTCTGCTAAGAAAGGCATATGGCCTTTTTTCTTACCCACACTTATATTATGTAGTTGTGTTGATGGCTCGTCACAATAAAAAAGTATTGACCTGATCGGCGAAAATTTCCTAAAACTCACTCATCCGGCTCTTCGTTCCTCTAAAAGTATCATTAATTCTAGAAAAAGGGAAGTCACTTTCAATGCAAAACATCTCAGTTTTCATTGGAAACAACGCAGTTACTCAATTGCTCAAATCGGCCATTTATTCTTTGGCTTTCTTTGCATCATAAAGACACAACTATGATAAAATTGACTAAAATTTGGATCGGTGGCTTGCTTGCCATTTCTGTATCCGCATTAACTACGACGAGCAATGCCCAGGTGACGACGATTGATTATTCCGCATGGAGTACCAATCAGTGTAATGCATTTGCAAACTCGCCGACTATCAACGGGATCACTCATCGCACAGAATATGGGCAACCCATTAAATCCAGCAATGGGTTAACGATGCAATTTGACCAGCAGACCTGGGACAAGGGCACAGCAATGACTCTCTCGTATACCTTTTTAGCCAATCATACCTATCGAATCGCGGTGGAAGCAGCCTTACAGGATCCTCTTGAGCTAGGTGGAGTACATATTGGCACATACAATATGACAGCGACGACCAAAAATGCATGTAATGGACCCGAGTATATCCCTTCTGGTTTCTATACAAGCAGGACGATGAGCGGTACCGGTTTTGACTGGTACGACTATGACGTTGTGATCGGCAGTCAAAATATGAACACACTTCTGCTTATCTTTCGGAATGGGCAATCCGGCTATGGCACCTCGACAATTAAGAATATTTACGTACGTAAAGTTACGATCCAGGATCTGACACCTATTTTCAATCTCGAAGCTACGACAACTACCAAATATTGTAGTGAGGAAAAAGAAGTTACTTATACTATTACCAATCCAGGAAACACAGCAGGAGTAACCGGTTATAGGTTCGAGCTCATCGGTGGCGACTGGTTATATCCTAACGGAATGCCGGCACCATCCGTTATCAATTCTTCGACAAACAGCGTTACGCTGATTTCAGGTCCATGTGCGCAAAATGCCACCATAAAAGGGTATGCATTAATCGGATCGACCGTCGTGCAAACAACTAATGGTAAATTGCTTTCGACTCTGATACCTACTATTGCTATTTCAGGTCCTGATAATTTAACACCAAACAATAGCGGATTTTACCAGGCTTCCGTATCTTCGGCTTATTTGGTCAACCACAATTGGCTTTGCCAAGTATCACCCCAATTTACCTGGAGCACGAATTTGCCAAATGAAACGATAATGTATAACACGACGCCAACCAGCACGTATTTTTATACACACAACAATTTTCTTGCAGCGAGCCCGTTCGGAAGGGGCGTACAATTAATGGCAACTACTACATTGTGTGGTGGTGTTCTCACTGCAACTAAGGATATTTGGGTTTCACCCGGTTTTGCTCCAATAAACGGGACAGTTGGCGCCAATATTTTTAATGAGTCTATCCAGGGCCTGTCCATATATCCAAACCCTGCAAAGGACCATATTACTATAGAGTTTGAAAAGGACAAAGGTGATTATCGCATTGAACTATATGCTTTCGATGGTAAGTTACTGCAAGAAACTTCAGCCCATACTCCTAAAATAGAGTTCGAAATAACGAAATATCCAGCCGGCATCTATTTTATTAAGGCAACTTCAAATGGAAAAACCCAGATGAAGAAGTTTACTAAAAACTAAAGAAACTTTTTGTTCAGGTGTTAAAGTAAAACCACTGGTCAGTTTTGTCTTCGGATTTAGTTGACGCAACAAAAGAAAAACAAAGTTGGGGAAGGAAAAAACTCCTTATCCAACTTTTCATTTTACGGCACCGTTAGTTAGTACAAATAACCTCGTTGTTAAAACTATATTTAACGACCGAAGATAATTAAAAGTCTTATTCCGGATACCTGTTAAAGAACGTTCTTTAGACCTTTTAATATATTTATCTTTGTAAAGACACCTTAGCTTTATTAAAGCGTAGTAAGATTTTTGAAAAAAGATGGGGTTGATCGACTAAAAAATCGACTAAAAAAATAACCCCCTGATTATCAGGGGGGTATTTTTTTTCAGTGATTCCGCTGGGACTCGAACCCAGGGCCCATACATTAAAAGTGTATTGCTCTACCAACTGAGCTACGGAATCAGCCTCGTCCTTTCCGGAAAGGAGTGCAAAAGTAAGCGGCGTCTTTTTATTTTCCAAATTTCGGGGAAGAAAAAGCAAAAAAAATCCCCGTAATTTCGCCACGCTTATTTGATACAACTCAAAAAAAAAATCCTTTGTATGCTGCAGGTTGCAGGCTTTACTTTCAATCCTTTCCAGGAAAACACCTACATTCTGTTCAACGAAAAAAAAGAATGCTGGATCGTTGATCCGGGCATGTATGGTGCAGAAGAAGAAAAAGTGATGTATGATTTTGTCGAGCAGCGCCGGCTGCAGCCCCGGCAGGTGATCAACACCCACGGCCATATCGATCATGTGTTCGGAGTGGATGCCCTGAAGCAAAAATACGGGATACCTTTCGGTATCCATACCCTGGAACAGCCGATGCTTTCCAATGCCAGAGGCTCGGCCATGCTGTTCGGCTTTAACTTCGGCGCAGCTCCCGTGCCTGATTTTTTTATAGCAGAAGGCACTGTCATGCTTCTGGGAGATGATGAGGTAGAGGTAAGGCTTGCTCCGGGCCATTCGCCCGGCAGCATCGTATTTTATCACAGAGCGGGAAGATGGGCCATCGGCGGCGATGTATTGTTCCGGGGAAGCGTGGGCCGCTCCGATCTTCCGGGCGGCAACCATGAAGTATTGGTGCAAAGCATACGCGAGCAGCTTTACACGCTGCCCGACGACACGATTGTATACAGCGGGCACGGGCCCGAAACCCGTATCGGCGACGAAAAGCGGAGCAATCCTTTTGTAAGGGGTTAACCGGATGCAGGTGCCCCGCGCTTGGAGTGCAGGCCCTGGATGGCCAGCGCCAGAACCACCACAAGCAGGGCCCCGATCACGTTCAGCCACAGGAAGGCCACGAGCTTTAAAATGTATATGGCCAGCACAATAGCTTCTGTAAGGATGGCGGCATAAAACACGGCCGGACCTTTTACGTTCCTGCAAAAGAAAGCAGTCAGGAAAATCCCGAGTATAGCCCCGTAAAAAAGACTGCCGAGCTCGTTCACCGCCTCTATAAGGGAACCCATCCGCGTGGCGAACATAGCCACGGCGATGCTGAAGATGCCCCAGAGCAAAGTATACAGCCGCCCGTATTGCAGCTCTTCTTTAGGTCCCAGCTTTTCTTTCCGGAACACCTGGTGAAAATCTACCAGTGTGGAGGAGGCGAGGGAGTTGATGGCAGCTGATATGGAGCCCCAGCTGGCCAGAAAAATAACGGCAAACAGCAGGCCCACCATGCCCGCCGGCAGGTAATGCCGTACAAAATGCAGGAAGATATAGTTGCTGTCATTATCAGGCTCCGCAATGCGGATCTGGTTTTTCCGGATAAGCGCACGAAAGGTGTCCCGTTGCGCGGATGCCAGTTGTTGCCCGTTGCGGAGCTCGGCCAGCAGCGCCTTCTCCCTTGCGGGATCGGGCATGGCCTTGCGCAATGCTACCAGCTCCAGCGCAGTTTGCTGGTTGTGGCGGGTCGTTACCTGGTGCTCGATAAAGAGGGGCTGGTACCTTTCGGGCTCTATGGCCGCTACCTTTTTTTCTGCAGATTCGTTAAAAAACAAAGGCGCCTTGTAGATGGTATAGAAGGAGAAAAGCAGCGCCCCGGTCAGCAGGATCAGGAACTGCATCGGTATCTTGACCATGCCGTTCATGAGCAGGCCCAGGCGGCTCTCCCGCAGGTCTTTGGCGGTAAGATACCTGCCTACCTGGCTTTGGTCCGTACCGAAATAGGAAAGGGCAAGGAAAAAGCCGCCGATAATGCCCGACCACAGGTTGTACTTGTCCGTGAGGTCAAAGTTCGTGGTGATCACATTCAGCTTGCCCGATTTGCCTGCCAGGTACAAAGCGTCGCCGAAAGTGATATGCCGGGGGAGGATCGCAACCACCATATAGCCCGCCACCGCCATCGAAAGCAGGATAATGCCGAACTGTATTTTCTGGGTATGGGCAATGGCCTTGGCTCCGCCCGTATAGGTATAAATAATGAGCAGTCCGCCTACCAGCAGGTTGGTAAGATAGATGTTCCAGCCGAATATGGTAGAAAGGATAATGGCAGGAGCGTATACGCTGATGCCTGTAGACACTCCTCTCGAAAAGAGGAACAGCAGGCCGGTAAAGACCCGTGTCTGGCGGTTGAACCGCGTATCCAGGTACTCATAGGCCGTGAATACGTTCAGGCGCTGGAAAATGGGCACGAACACCATGCTGATCACGATCATGGCCAGCGGCAGCCCGAAGTAGTACTGCACAAAGCGCATCCCGTCCGTATAAGCCTGTCCCGGCCCGGAGATAAAAGTGATGGCGCTGGCCTGCGTGGCCATGATGCCCAGCAGCACCACCGGCCAGGGCATTTGCCTGCCGGCTCGCAGGTAAGTTTCCGACCCGTTTTGCCCACGCCCCTTCCATATCCCGAAAAGAATAATAAGGGCCAGGGTGCCCAGCATGATGATCCAGTCGGGCAGGCTCATGACCAGGTACGGGTAAACCAGGTGAACAATAGGATAAGCAGGCAAAGCCATAGCAAAACGGCTATGTACCAGCGTTTCCAGTAAGCTTTACTCATAGCTGCAAGATTAGGATAAATCGGGTGCATCTCCAATTCCCGAATGTTGCCGTTTTGTAAAAGAGGGTTAAGCAATGCGGGCTGTATCGCAATTTCCGGGTTGGCGGTCCTGCAGCGGAAGCCTAATTTTGGAAAATGCCTGCGCTTGTTTCCTTTACCATACCGGTTGACGGTATATTCAGCTTTGAAGAATGCCTCTGGTACCTGGACCGGGGTTACGACGATTGCCTGTACGTGGTACGCAACAATACCCTGCTCAGGGCATTGCCATTCGGAAAAGAAACGCTGCTGCTGCGCATTCAGGGGTTTCCTGCCGGGCTGCGGGTAACGGTATGCTCCGGCAGGGCGTCGGAAGAGGCCATACAGTTTGCCGGGCAATACATCCGTGACTGGTTCGACCTGGACCGCAGCCTGCAGCCATTTTACAGGCTTCTGCACGCGCATCCTGCGCTGGCCTATATGCCGGCAGCCTTCCGGGGGCTGAGGCTCACCGGCATTCCTGATCTTTTCGAGGCTTTGAGCTGGAGCATCATCGGGCAGCAGATCAACCTTTCCTTTGCTTACCGGCTCAAGCGGAAGCTGACCGAGCATTTCGGGAGCAAAGCAACCTGGGGAGCCGATACCTGCTGGATGTTCCCCGAGCCCGAAGTGCTTGCTTCTGCTCCTGCAGGCATACTGAGGGAAATGCAGTTTTCTCAAAGAAAGGCAGAGTACCTGATAGGCCTGGCGGCCGCCTTTGCGGAGGGCAGGCTCAGCAGGCCGCTGATCGAAGGGCTGCCCGACCTGGAGTCAAGGCAGCAGGTTTTAACGGCCATACGCGGTGTAGGTATCTGGACGGCCAATTATACATTGATGAAATCGCTCAGGAACATGGACGCCGTGCCTTACGGCGATGCCGGCCTGCTGCAGGCGCTTATCCGGCACAGGCTGATCAGCGACCGCAAAGACCAGGCTGGTATGGACCGGCTCTTCCGCCGGTTCAGGGGCTGGGAAAGCTACCTGGTATTCTATTTATGGCGCAGCCTTTCGGTGAAGGAGTGATGCGTATATTGCCGCCGTCTTAGCCTGAGATATTCCTGAAGGTAATATTGATCCTGGGCGCCTGTACCCCGGCGCTCCTGGGAAGCGCATGCTGCCAGTGCTGCTGGGTGCCTTTGCCCATCAGGAGCAGGCTGCCCGGAGGCAACAGGAGGGAAATAACAGGTTTCTTGTTTTTATAATGCCGGAACCGGAAGGTCCTGGCAGCGCCGAAACTAAGGGAGGCGATTACAGGATCTGGCCCCAGCTCAGGCTCATTATCGCGGTGCCAGCCCATGCTGTCGTTGCCATTGCGGTAGAGATTCAGCAAGGCGCTGTTGAAGCCGGTGCCCGAAACTGCCTCTGCCACAGATTTTAAATCCAGCAGGAGCTCATTCCAGGGCAGGGGATGCATGGTAAGCCCCGAATAACGGTAGCTTTTTCCTTCGTCGCCGTACCATGCGGTAAGCCGGGGCTGCATTACTTCTTTGCCGAAAATACGGATTGATTCCTGCCGCCACGCGATATGTGCCAGCAATGACCGCTCGTATACCGCGCAGGCTTCTGCCGGCAACAGGTTCTCAAAAAGGCAGGCCGTTCCGTCATAGGGCAGGAGGTTCGTGGGCGGATGCTTCACCAAGGGTTTTGTTTTTATGGGTTTTCCATTTCCGGTAAGCGGCAGGGCAGCAATGCCCGCAGGGGCGGTAGCCCGCAGCCTCGGCGTCTGCCGCATCGGGAAAGAACACACGGCTTTGTATATGCATCCTTTTCCCGCTGCTGCAGTGTAAAGTTCCGTAAATCTTAAGTTTTTTATTGCCCGCCAGGGCAACTTTCCCCAGGCGTATCAGCTGGTACAGGCAACGGCTGCGGCCAAAGGCACACGCAGCCAGCTCCAGGTGGCGGATCATATATTCAGCTTACGTTATTTATGAAGGCGTACAGGCGCCGGGAAAGCGCTGTGCGGCATAATTACAATTTATCCCCGCTGTCCTGCTTACCCTGCAGATGTTTCCGGGTGGATCTGCGCGGCTTCCCATCCCATCATGGCCGTTTTACGCACGCTTCCCCAATGGTAACCGCCTATATTGCCCGTATTGCGGATCACGCGGTGGCAGGGAATCAGGAAGGCAACGGGATTGCTGCCCACGGCCGAGCCCACGGCACGCGATGCCCCCGGGCGGTCGATGGATGCGGCAATGCGGCCGTAGGTGGTGAGCGCGCCGGCCGGAACTTTCAGCAGCGCTTCCCATACTTTCAGCTGGAAAGGAGAGCCTTTCAGGTGCAGCCGGATCTCGGGCAGGTCGTCCCAGTTGCGGGTGAAGAAATCCAGCGCTTGCTGCTGGTGCCTGTCGGTGGACTGGAGATAGGCAGCGCGGGGAAACAATTGCTGCAGTTCCTGCAGGGCCCTGTTCTCATCGTCGGCAAAAGCCATATAACATACGCCTTTGGCCGTGGAGGCCACCAGGATCAGCCCGAAGGGGCTGCCTGCATAGCTGTACCGTATCTGCAGGTCGCTGCCGCCGTTTTTGTATTCGCCGGGCGTCATGCCTTCGATCCGGATAAAAAGGTCGTGCAGGCGGCCGGTGCCCGAAAGCCCGGTTTCCATGGCCGTATCCAGCAGCGAGCGCTGCGGGTCCCGGATGATGGACTTGGCGTATTCCAGGCTGGTATACTGCAGGAATTTCTTGGGCGTAACTCCGGCCCAGTCTTTAAACAGCCGCTGGAAATGAAAAGGGCTCATATGCACCTGCCCGGCGATCCGGTCGAGGTCGGGCTGCGACCGGAAATGCTCGCCGATAAACTGTATGGCCCGGGCGATACGTTCATAGTTGATCTGTTCCTGGCGGTTCATTTACTTTCGTTTTACACACAAAAGTACCGGCTGCCGGTCCACGGGGCAACCCGGAACTTGCGGGATTCATACGCTCCTGCCCATGATGATATTGTCTGCATAGCTGCCGGCTGCCGTCCGTATAAAGCCCGTCTGCCTGCCCTGTATGCGAAAGCCGCAACGGGAATACAACGCTATGGCCGCAGCATTATCGTGAAATACCTGCAGCCATAGCTGCTCCAGCACAGGGTGGGCAATGGCCCAGTCTATGGCTGCCTGCAGCAGCGCCGTACCCAGCCCCTGGTTTCTCCATTCCTTCAGCATTCCCATGCCTACCACGGCCGTATGCTGCAGCTTTTTCCGCGGAGAGCCGGTCAGGTCTATATTGCCGATAATCTGTTCCTTCCACAGGGCAACCAGCAGCAGGCTGTTGCCGCTTGCTGCGAAGGAGCGGATCCATTCCTGCTCCTGTTCCAGCCCCGGTTTAAACTCTTCGGGCGTCAGCAGCAGGCTGGGGCTGTCGCGCACATAGGCGCTGATGGCGCCGATCAGCGCTGCAGCATCTTCCGGCACAGCCGCGCGTATCGTGACCTGCTCCTTGTTTTTCAGGGTTATGTGCCTGGGCGTGAAATGTATCATGCGAAATGCGGTTGTGGCAGCAGGCAAAGATAGAATAACCTTCGGCATTCGTATAACGGCGCAGCATTGCCGGAGCTTTGCGGTTTAGCCCGATCTTTCGCCGTTACCGGCCGTATCTTTCACTGTGATTCCTTATATGCTTTGCCGGAACGAAGTTCCTGCCGGAAGACAGGATAAAAGTGAGAGGCGCGAAAGGATGGCAGCAGGTACTTTGCCGGCCTGTGGAGTTATATCTTTTGCAGGTAAGCCCTGATCTTATCTGCAATGTAGTCGTAATGTATTTCTTCCAGTCCCGGCCATACGCCCAGCCAGAAACCGTCGTTCATGATCCTGTCGGTATTGCCGAGGCTGCCGGCTACGCGTTTTCCGATACGGAGATAAGCCGGCTGCCGGAGCAGGTTGCCGGCGAAAAGCAGGCGGGTGCCGATCTTGTTCTCTTCCAGGTAGCGTACCAGGTCGTTGCGGTTTATAGGGCTGCATTCCCGCAGGGTGATCATAAAGCCAAACCAGCTGGGATGGCTTCCCGGAGTAGCTTCGGGGAGGATAAAATGCTCTTCGAATGGCTTCAGCTTACGGTACAGCAGGTCAAAGTTGGCCCGGCGCTTTGCAACAAAGGCATCCGCTTTCTTAAGCTGGCTCAGCCCGATCGCCGCCTGCATGTCGGTGACTTTAAGGTTGAAGCCGATATGCGAGTAGGTATATTTATGGTCGTAGCCGCAGGGCAGCTCGCCCAGGCACTGGTCAAAGCGCTTGCCGCAGGTATTATCCTTGCCGGGCTCGCACCAGCAGTCGCGCCCCCAGTCGCGGAAACTTTCCGCGATCTTTTTCAGCGAGGCATTGTTGACCAGCACGGCGCCGCCTTCGCCCATGGTAATATGATGCGCCGGATAAAAAGATACCGTAGCGAGGTCGCCGAAGCTGCCCGTTTTCCGGTCGCCGTAAGTCGCACCCAGCGAATCGCAGTCATCCTCGATCAGCCAGAGCTTGTATTTTTTGGCGAGGGAGGTCACGACCTCCAGGTTGAAGGGATTGCCCAGCGTATGCGCCAGCATAATGGCTTTGGTCCTGGGAGAAATGGCAGCCTCTATGGCTTCGGCCTTAATATTATAGGTAGGAATATCGACGTCCACGAATACCGGTACGCAGCCGAACTGTACCATCGGGTTCACCGTGGTGGGAAAGCCCGCAGCGACCGTGATCACCTCGTCGCCGGGGCGAAGGGCCCGGTCGCCCAGCTTGGGAGAGGTCAACGCATAAAAAGCTACCAGGTTTGCTGAGGAGCCCGAGTTAACGAGCAATGAAAAGCGGCTGCCGAAATAGCGGGCAAACTGCCGCTCAAACTCCACGGCGTAGCGCCCGGTGGTCAGCCATGCATCCAGCGTGGCATCCACACCGTAGAGGATATCTTCCGCATCCAGTATTTTGCCTGTTACCGGTATGTAATCGCTGCCGGGCACCATGCTGCGGTGCACATTTTTTGCTGCTACAGCGCGCAGCAGGGGCGCCAGCTGTTCGTCGATGTTTCTGAACTCCATATAGAAGCGTCGGGGCTTCGGTACCGTTAAAAAAGGTAGCAAAGAAAAGAAATATCGGACGAACGAAAAAATCCGGCCGCCGCCGCTTACTGCGTTCCGCGTTGCAGCAGCAGCGTCAGAATGCGGGGTATGGGCGGGGTGCCGTCCTCGTCGAACCATTCTTCCAGCGCTGCGATGCGCAGCCCGTAGCGGCGGGCCAGCCCGGTAAATTCCGAAATATGGTGGGTATGGCATTCCAGCTCTACCCGTCCCGTATCCAGGTCGAAGCGGGCCAGGCTGCCGCTGTATTGCTTAAAAGGGTGCAGCTCCCCGATATAGATATAACCGCCGGGCGCCAGCCGTTGCATGGCCTGCCGGAAAATGAAATCAAGATCAGGAATGTGTTCCAGCACCAGGCTGAAGCTGACCAGGTCAAATTGCCCTTTTACAGGCCATTCCTGCGTTATATCGCATTGCATGAAGGTGATATCGGTACCGGCGGTCTTGGCCCGGGCCCGGTTCAGCATTTCTTCCGAAAAATCCAGGGCCACTACCTGCCGGGCATGACCGGTGAACCTTATCGAATTCTTGCCGGTGCCGCAGCCTACTTCCAGTACCGTTGCAAAGGGTATGTCTTTCAGCACCGCCCTCAATGCCGCTGCTTCCAGGTCGCGGGTCCGGTTTTTGTTGGTATCGTATTGCGCAGCCCAGCTGTTGTAAGCCTGTTGGTTGTTCATGAAGTTATGGTTGGAAGGCAAAGATACTGCTGTCCGGGATGATCCGGCTTCAGATGATCTCCATTTTTTTCATCAGGAAGGTGGCGCTTTTGTTCCGGCAAATGCCGTTGCGGAGCTTGTAGTCGAATACCAGCTCGTTGTTGACGATCTCTACCTCGAAGCAGCAGTTGTGCAACATGTCGGGGTACAGGGTCGCGGTCTGGCATACTTCGAGGTCATGGGTGGCGATAGCGCCTATGGCATGTTTCTTCAGCATCTTTTCGATCACGCCGATGGTGCCGCTGCGCTTGTCGTCGGAATTGGTGCCGCGGAGTATCTCGTCGAGCAGCACGAAGCTGGTTTGCCGCGAGGCCTGTTCCATGATATACTGCAGCCGTTTGACCTCCGCAAAGAAATAGGATTCGCTGTCGGCAAGCGAGTCCGACTGCCGCATCGACACCAGCACCGGAAGCGGATGTATATCGGCCGCCGCCGCGCAGATGCAGGAGCCCATGCCTGCCAGCACCATATTGATGCCCAGGGTACGGAGGAATGTGCTTTTGCCCGACATATTGGAGCCGGTGAGGATCATGAAGCGATGGGACTCAAAGCTGATATCGTTACACACCCTTTTCCCCGGGGGAATCATCGGGTGCCCTAAGGCCCTGAAGGCAATCCGCTCCTGCCGGTTCAGCTCCGGGAAGCAGAAGCCGGGATTGTTGTAATGCAGGTTGGCCAGGCTGTTCAGCAATTCCATTTCGCCGATCACCTGCAGCCAATCCGGTATATGTACGGCATAGGCGTTCTTCCACAAGCTTAGCTTGTGCAGCATATGCACATGCGCCAGGTACAGCCCGTTCATGAATACGGCGGCAAAGGGGTTCTGTACCGCTTCCATGCCTGCATAGATCTTGGTCAGCTGCTGTATCCGCTCACCGGCATTTGTATCCCGGAGCTGCCGCTGCAGGCGAAGCAGGCAGGCCGAGGCATAGGTCCCGCTGTCGATCCGGCGCAGTATGGCAGCATAGGACAGGAGCATTGCATTGGCCTTGTCGGCGGCAAACATTGCTCCCCGGATCCTCCTGAGCAGGAAGAAGAACAGCAGGAGGTTCAGGGGGAAAAGCCGTATGGCGATGTCTTTGTACAGTTCCTCTTGCAGGATAGCATACAGCAGCAGGGCCGCGATCAGCGCTGCGGGCAGGAGCCAGGCAAGTATCCTTGCGAAGACCGGCACGGGCGTTTCCGGCTTTTGCGCCCAATGCAGGAGGCGGTTGTAAGTATCCCGGTTGTCGCTGGCGATCCGGGCCAGCGCATAAAGCTCCTGCCTGTCTTCCGGCCGGGCGCTCCATTCAGCTACCGCTTCCTGCCGCTCCCGGATGGCGTCCTCCGAAAGGCGGCTAAGCAAACCGCGGGCCAGGCAATCTTTTCCCATCTGCGTGGCCGTGCGGTTCAGGTGCTGGTACAAGGAGCGACTGCCAAACAGGTCCAGATCTGCGGCATAGTCGTGCTGCTCCTGTGCGTACGCGGTGCCGTCTGCAAAGGGCAGGGCGCCCTTTTCCAGGTAAGCCAGCTCCTCTTCGTTGATCTGAACCAGCGTTTCCAGGCGGACCAGGGCCCTGCCTGTCTTTTGATGCTGCTTCATCAGCCATACAAAGAGGAGCACAAGCCCCAGGCCGGCCATGCCGGCGAGCGCCTGCAATGCCTGGCCGTACCTGTAGAAACAGGCCAGGGCGCCCAGTACCGATAGCAATCTTGCGATGCTGATCCGGCTGTGCTTCCGGCGGGCTGTTTTATAAAGGGCGGAATATTTTTCGGAAAACTGCCGGTAGGTGCCGGCTGCAGTGTGCAGGTGCTGTGTCATGAACTGATGGCTGCGGGCCCTATGGGCAAACAGGGCTGCATAGTATTGATTTCGGGTAAAGATACGACAAACATACAGCTGCAATCGTGGGCCGGCCCTTCTTCAGTGGGTGCCGCAGCCTATTGCGCAACGAGCACGGGTATTTTTACCAGGTGCCTTACCCGGTTCACGGTTTCCCCGAAGATAAAATCCTTGACCCCGTGGTGCCCGTGGCTGCCCACGATCAGCAGGTCGGCCTGCTGATCCCTGCAGACACGCGCGATTTCCCTGGCCCTTTTCCCGATGGCCAGCGCGAAACCGGTGGTATAGCCTGCTTCTGCAAGCAGCTTGCTGTATGCTTCCAGCCTTATCTGGTCCCGCTTGGTTTCGAAATCTTCGGCTTCGGCTTCCATCATGCTGCTGGACGCGCTTTCTGTTACGTGGATCAGGACAAAACGGGTGCCGGGCTCAGCCAGTTTCAGGGCATACCGGATAATCTGGTTATCGGTAGAAGAATAGTCGATGGCCAGCACGATGGTCCTGAACTGCGGGACCGGCATATCCATTGCGGGCTTGGTCTGGGTGTGCACATCGACCGCATGCTTCCGGCGACGTAAGATAAGGGGATACATTACAGTCAGCGCCAGCAGGAGCAGCATTCCTGCATAGCCTGCAACGAGTAGGATATCCAGCAGGATGCTGCTGCTCTTCCCGATCCAGCTGCTTACCTCGGTATAGACCAGCCTGAAGTTCAGGGCGGCAATAATGGCCGCTACCAGCCAGGCAATGAGCTGTACAAGAGGTTTGATGGTAAAAGCTCCCATTCTTTTGCGGTCGCTGACAAAGTGGATGAGCGGAATAACGGCAAAAGCCAGCTGCATGCTCAGGAGCACCTGGCTGAAAAGAAGGAGCTGTCCTACCCGGGATTCCCCGCTGATGAGGATCACGAGTATGGCCGGCACGATGGCCAGCAGCCGGGTGATGAGCCTGCGGAGGGTAGGGCTGATGCGCAGGCGCAGGTATCCTTCCATCACGATCTGCCCGGCAAGCGTCCCGGTAATGGTGCTGCTCTGGCCGGCCGCGATCAGGGCTATGGCAAACAGGCGCGGCGCCCATTCCGATCCCAGCATGGGCGCCAGCAGCCGGTGCGCATCCTGCAGCTCCGCCACATCGGTGCGGCCTCCTTTGTGGAAGACGGCAGCTGCCAGGATCAGTATGGCGGCATTGACAAACAGCGCCAGGTTGAGCGCGATGGCGCTGTCCCAGAAGTTGTAACGGATAGCTTTCCGGATCGATGTTTCGTCTTTCCCGATCTTCCGGGTCTGTACCAGGGCGGAATGGAGGTAAAGATTGTGCGGCATCACGGTAGCGCCGATAATGCCTATAGCTATAAAAAGAGCGGCCTGGTTGGGTATGCGGGGCACAAAACCGCTGGCTATGGCGCCGATATCCGGACGGGCAAAGAGCATTTCCACGAGGAAGCAGGAGCCGATCACAGCGATCATGCTGATGATGAACATTTCCATTTTGCGCATACCCAGCCGCTGCAGCCAAAGCAGGAGAAAAGTATCGAGCAGGCTGATCAGCACTCCCCAGATCAGGTCCAGGCCGAATAGCAGCTGCAGGCCTATGGCCATGCCCAATACCTCGGCCAGGTCGCAGGCTGCGATCGCGATTTCGGCCAGCAGGTACAGGATAAAGTTCATGCCGCGCGGATAGGTTTCCCTGTTGCACTGGGCCAGGTCTTTACCCCATACTATGCCCAGGCGGGCGCTCAGGCTTTGCAGCAGCAATGCCATCAGGTTGCTCATCAGCAGCACCCAGATAAGGGTATAGCCAAACTGGCTGCCGCCTGCAATATCGGTGGCCCAGTTGCCGGGGTCCATATAGCCCACGCTGACAAGATAGGCGGGCCCGAAAAAGGAAAGGGCCTTGCGCCATCTCGATTTTTTTTGCGATATATCAATGCTGCCGTGTACTTCCTGCAGCGATTTGTCGGGATGGTTCAATGCAATTTATTTTTAGGCAAATCTAAAAAATATTTTTATGATGTGCCAAATCTATGGAACAGATAGTCTTTATAGGGTTATTGGTAAATCACCCTCTTTCGTATTATTACGGATCGCTTGGATGCAATAGCCTATCTTTGCGCGTTTGAAAAGAAATTTACTTTGCGGTTCCTACTATTTGCAGCATTGCTTTTTCTGCCCGTCATGGCTTTGGCCCAGGCGGATACCGTGACCGCGCCTCCTGAGGCGGAGGGCTGCGCCTACCTTAAAGCGATCACGGTGAGCGGGCGTCATAAAACAAAAGATGCGGTGGTGCTGAGGGAGCTGAGCGTGCAGGCGGGCGATTGCATACCGGAAGCATCGGTAGCCGCAACGCTGGAGCAGAACCGGCTCCGCCTCATGAACCTGCGGCTGTTCAACGATGTAAAGATAAGCTGGGTCCCTGTGGCAGCCGATACGTTCGCAATGGACATTTACCTGCTGGACCGCTTTCCCGTTATGCCGGACCCGAACTTCGAGTTTGCCGACCGGAATTTCAATGTCTGGTGGACGGAGCAGCACCGCGATCTGCGGCGCATCAACCTGGGCCTTACCCTGAATCATAACAACTTCCGGGGCAACCGCGAAACAGTGGGCGTAACGGCCCAGGTAGGGTATACCCAGAAACTGGGGCTCAGCTACAGCAGGCCCTTTGCCGATAAAAACCAGCGGCACGGCTTCGGCTTTTCGGTGTCGGGCCTGCAAAACAGGGAGATCGCCTACCAGACGGATAATAACAAGCTTCTTTTTTTGCGCAGCGACCGGCATTTCATGCAAAGGCGCTTCGATGCCGCCGCCTGGTATACCTACCGGCCGCAATATGCTTCCACTCACCTGCTGCAGCTGTCCTTTCACCACTACTGGATCAGCGACACCATTGCCCGGCTGAACCCCGCTTACCTGGGCGATGGCCGCACGCAGGAAAATGTGCTTCACTTCAGCTACCGGTACGAGTACAACGGGGTCGATAACTGGAATTACCCGCTGAGGGGCAACCGTTTTATCGGCACCTTCGACCAGAAAGCAGGATTACGGGGCGGGAACTGGCAAAGCAGCCTGAACCTGCATTACGACCAGTTTGCCCACCTGGGTGGCAAGTGGTATGCAGCGCTTATCCTGCGGGGAAGGGTGTCGCTGCCGCAGCGGCAGCCGTACATTTTCCGGCAGAACCTGGGCTACGGTTACGATTATGTGCGCGGCTACGAATACTATGTGATCGACGGCTCCTGTTTCGGCATTGCCCGTGCCGACTTCAAAAGAGAATTGCTCAACCTGCGCATCAACCTGCCGGTGCGCTTTTTCGAGGTGGTCCCTGTCCGTGTGTACGGCAAGGTCTATGGCGATTTCGGAGCAGGGTACAATAAATACCCTTTCCACGACCGCTTTTACAACAAGGCGCTTTATTCGGGCGGGATCGGGCTCGATGTGGTCACACTTTACGATATTAAGGTGCGTATCGAGTACACGATCAATCATCTGAATGAAAAAGGGCTATATTTACACCGGAATGGCGAATAGGATATGCGCGCGCTTTGCTGCCTCCTGTTGCTGCTGAACTTTTAAATCCAATGCTGATCGCACTGTACAACCGTGTTTTTGAGGAAGCGGATATCCCGCTGCTCCAGCACACCTTTCACATCCTTAAGGAAAACCAGGTGCGCGTAACGGTCTATAAGGACTTTTACGAACGCATGCTGCCGCATATTGATTTTGAGCAGGAGCCATTGCTGTTTACCAGCTATTACGACCTGAGCAGGAATACCAACTTTATGATCAGCCTGGGAGGGGACGGCACCATGCTCGATGCGGTATGCTTCATCGGCGACACAGATATCCCCGTGATCGGCATTAACCTGGGGCGGCTGGGCTTCCTGGCAGCGATACCCGAAAATGAGATCGATATGGCTATACAGGGGCTCATCAAGGGCTCTTATACCATCGACCGGCGCAGCCTGCTGCACCTGGACTCCAGCATCCGGCTGTTTGGCGACAGCCCCTTTGCGCTTAACGAGTTTACCCTGCACAGGAAGGATACTTCCTCGATGATCAAGATCCATACTTATCTCAACGGGGAGTTCCTGAATACCTATTGGGCCGATGGGCTCATCGTGTCGACCCCCACGGGCAGCACGGGCTACTCGCTCAGCTGTAACGGTCCGCTGGTGTTCCCGCAGGCTTCCAGTTTTGTGATTACCCCGGTAGCGCCGCACAATCTCAATATCCGGCCTATTGTGGTACCGGACGATAACGTGATCTCCTTCGAAGTGGAGGGGCGTACGGACCAGTTCCTCTGTACGCTCGATTCCCGGGTGGAAACGATCACCAGGGAAGTGCAGCTGGCGGTGAAGAAAGAGCGCTTTACCATATCGCTGGTGCGGCTGGACGAGCACAACTTCCTGAAAACCATACGGCAGAAGCTGTACTGGGGCATCGACAGCAGGAACTGATCGCCGGTTTTCCGGAACCGGCCGAAAAGTATTTTGCATTTTTTTTATTCTCATTATTTTTGACCTGTAAAACAGAAAAACAACTATATGAAAAAAGGACTTTTAATTACCCTGGTAGTCATTGCTGTATTATTGATCGGGGGATGCGGCGCCTATAAAAGTTTTCAGAATGGCCTGAATGCCTCTAACCAGGAAGTGAAGGCCAGGTGGGCCGATGTGCAGAACCAGTACCAGCGCCGTGCCGACCTTATCGGCAACCTGGTAGCGACGGTAAAGGGCGCTGCGGCGCATGAGCAAAGTACCCTGACCGCTGTGATAGAGGCAAGGGCCAAAGCCACGCAGATCACCGTAAACCCGGATGACCTCACTCCCGAAAAACTGCAGCAGTTCCAGGCAGCCCAGGGGCAGCTTAGCCAGGCGCTGGGCAGGCTTATGGCTGTTTCGGAAGCTTACCCTGACCTGAAAGCCAACCAGAACTTCCTGGCGCTGCAGGACCAGATCGAGGGGACCGAGAACAGGATCGCTACCAGCCGCAAGTACTATAACGATGCGGTACAGGTATATAATACCAAGGTGACCAACTTCCCTACCAGCCTGGTTGCGGGCTCCATGGGCTTTAAGGAGCGCCCTGCTTTCGAAGCCGATCCTGAAGCGCAGAAGGCGCCTAAAGTTCAGTTCTGATTTATTATCTCATAGTAAAAAGCGGGTAATACCGCTTTTTTAATTTCTATCTTATATGTTCGGCTTGTTCAGGTCAAAGAAGCAAAGCTTGCTGACGGAAGCGGATCAGCGCCGCATTATAGAGGCGATCAAGGCCGGGGAACAGCATACTTCCGGTGAAATAAGGGTATTTATCGAATCCCGCTGCGCTTATGTAAATGCCATGGATCGTGCAAAAGAAGTATTTTACCGCCTGAAAATGGACCGGACGGAAAACCACAACGCGGTGCTGATCTATGTGGCACTGACCGACCGGCAGCTGGCCCTTTACGGCGATGAAGGCATTTACCGGAAGACGGGCGGCGATCCGTACTGGCAGTTCGAGCTGAATCTTATGCGGCGGTTTTTCCAGGAAGGCAGGATCGCCGAAGGCATCGCTTCCTGTGCGCTTGACATCGGGAAGGCCCTGTCTGCGCATTTTCCTTACGAAGCGGGCGCCGATAAGAACGAGCTGCCCGATGATATTGTGTTTGGCCACTGATGTTTTTCCTGTATAAATCATGAACCTACCATTTTCACTCAGATATATTATATTGTTCCTGCTCCTGCAGGTGTTTTCGCGGAGCCTGTTCGCGGTCGATGCCAAAGACCTGCCGGCACGGCCTTCGCCCCCCAGGCTGGTCAACGACCTGGCGGAGATGATGACGCCGGCCCAGCGGGATGAGCTGGAGCAGTTGCTGGTCCATTACGACCAGAGCACCTCTTCCCAGGTAGCGGTCGTAACCGTACCGGGCCTTAATGGCCACGATGTGGCGGAGTACGCGATCGGGCTGTTCAACAGCTGGGGCATTGGCCGGAAAGGAAAAAACAATGGTGTGCTGATCTTTGCTTCTTCGGGCGACCGTAAAATGTGGATCGTAACGGGGCAGGGCATGGAAGGCGCGCTTACCGATGCCATGACGGGGAGGATCGTCCGCAACGAGATGGTGCCGGAGTTTAAGGCGGGCAATTACTATAACGGTTTTTACAAGGCAGCCCAGGCAGTGATCGCCGCTACCCGGGGCGAATATACCAACGACGACCCGGCAGGCATGGACGATGAGGGGGGCTTTGGGCTTTTTGCGCTCCTGGCGCTTCTGTTTATTATCATTATTATCGTGCTGGCCGTGATCAAAGGCGGCGGCGGAGGAGGGCATGGCGGCGGCAATTATATGAGCCGCAGGGGAGGCGACTTTATTACAGGAGCCATCCTCGGCAGCCTGCTCAGCGGCGGGCGTGGCGGCGGCTGGGGCAGCGGAGGTTCTTCCGGCGGCGGCTTTGGCGGCGGTGGTTTCGGTGGTTTTGGCGGCGGTTACAGCGGCGGCGGCGGTGCCGGCGGCAGCTGGTAATCTCCTTTAAAAAGCTTTTACAGCACAATGCCCGGTAAAAAAATTACCGGGCATTGTGCTGTAGGATAAAACCGCGCTTTAGTTTTCGGGAAAATCCAGCTCCTGCATGGAGCTGTCGGAAGATTCGCCCCTGTTCCCGTCTTCCTTGCCATAAGTTACTTCGACATCTTCCGGCCGGTCATTGTTCCATTCAATAATGAAATTATTGCGGCCGGTGCCTACCAGTACGGCCAGGTATTTCTGCTGAACCAGTTCCAGCATGGCCAGGAAGGTAAAGATGGCGTGAATCCTGTTTTCGCAGGTGGAGAACAGCGCTTCGAAAGATGCTTTTCCTTTTTCGCGCAGCTCCCGTATCAGGAACTGTCGCTGGCCTTCCTGTGAATAATTGTATTTGACTACAACGTGCTGGGGCTTGTTGTTCCTTTCGTGGAAGCGCTTCATGACCTTCTCGAAGGTGCTCATCAGCTTGTACAGGCTCACGGTCTGCACTTCGGTGCCTTCCGCGTAGGTATGCCCCAGCTCTTCCAGCTCACGGCGTATATTTCCCCTTTTGGTCTGGAGCAGCCGCTCGGCTTCCATCAGGGCCATAGTGGCGGCCGCTTCCTTAAACCGCTTGTATTCCAGGATCTTGTCGACCAGCTCATGGCGGGGGTCGATCTCGTTGCCCAGGGCATCCAGCTCCCGGCGGGGGAGCAACATTTTGGCCTTGATGCGCATCAGGGTAGAAATGAACAGGATAAATTCACTGGCCAGCTCTATGTTCAACGATTCCAGGTGATGGATATAATCCAGGAAATCTTTGGTAAGGGTATGAATGGGGATATTGTAAATATCCAGCTCGTCCCTTTCGATAAAGAAAAGCAACAAGTCGAAGGGGCCTTCGAACTGGGGCAATTTGATCTGGTATCCGGTAGCGCTCATATCCTCATTTCCCTTAAGCGGGGTCGTTGTTTCTAATGTAAAGGCCAGAAGCCGGGATGCAATCTACATTTATTTTCTTAATAAAGCCCGGGACCCTGGCTGCAATCAGAATTTATAGATAAAGCCGAAGCTCAGCGCCTGCTTTATCTGCCACCAGCCCAGGTCTTTCATTGCCTTGGGCTCGTCTTTTTCCACTTCCAGCCCGTTGCCGTCGGTAAAGGTGCGGCTGTACGGCACATCGTTGTCGTAGATCGCTACGATGCCCAGGTTTACGGAGAAGTATTTAAAGAATTTGAAGGTGACGAAGTTGTCGAACAGGATATCGATATTGCCGGGGTTGTCTTTTTTTACCAGCTGCCCCTGCTCGTTGTAGGAGTCTTTGGCGAGGTAGTTGCTGTACAGGTCCAGGCGGCTCCGGTAGGATATGTTCTTATTGAAATCCTTTACATAGCGGGCCGTCAGGTAAGCGCCCAGCTCAAACCGGGTGGTATTGCCATATTTCACGCCGAAGGCGCCGGTCTCGTCCTGCAAGGTATAGTAGCGGTCTACAAATGTAAGGCGGGCGGCGGCCGGCGAAAAGAATACGCTGATCTGGCTTCCTTTCCGGTATTCGATACCCGGGGCAAAAGTCAGGTAGAGCGGAGAGAGGAAATTGGAAGTGGAGAAGGTATCCCAGGCCGGTGCATCGTAGTTATAGCCTTTGGTAAACTGGGTCTTGGCGTTGAATAATCCGGTAAGAAAGAAGTCGCCTGAATCGCTGAGGCGATAGCCGTATTTGGAGGTGAGGTCAATCCGGTCGTCGGTCTTGCGGGGTACGAACGAGTTGGAATACGCATAGAAAAGACCATAGGCAGCATCCAGGTTATTGGTCCAGACGGTGCGGTTGTTGTATCGGATCAGGCTGCCGTTGAAAAGCCCGTTCACCGTAAGTGAGGCCAATTCGCCCCCCGCGGCCCAGTTGTGAAGGATGCCCTGGTTGAACCCGAGGTTGCACACGCCGGAATATACCCAGGCTACGGTATCCACGTTTTGGGTTTCGGCATTTTTCTTGGCCAGCTCCTCGTAGTAGTTGGACTGGGCCATGGCGGTGGCGGTAAGGCTGCATACCAGGAAAGACAGTACTGCTTTTTTCATTCGTTAAATGTATTAAGGGTTATTAAATAGTGGACAATCGGTGATCGGCAGGCGGCGCGCTCAGGGTTTGTAACGGGCACCCTCCAGTATTTTCTGCGCATCTTTGGTTTCCAGGACCTCATGCAGCGACAGGTTATTCTTTTCGGCATATTGCTTTACGATGCGCCAGCCTATAAAGCTGCCGGTATTGCCGGGGCTTTCGGCCGGCATGCCGGAGGAAGAAGGGCCGTCGATCACATAGCGCATTATTTTCTGCAGGTTCCTCTCGAAGAGCAGCTTATTGCTTACGAAGAAGTTGTAGATCAGGGCTTCATTTTCCCTGCACCATTTCATCTGCTCACCGGTAAAGCCCATTCGTACCTCGTCTTTCAGGTAAGGCGTTACCTTTTCCAGGAAATAAAGCTCTTTGCCTTTGGCAACCATCAGTTCTAACAGGGTCTTTTCTTCCGGTATAAAAGGATATTTATCTTCAAAAAGCGCTCTCCCGGTCCAAACCGGGATATTTTCCTCCGTCATCCGGATGGTTTCGAAGCTGGATTTGTTCAGCTGCGCATAGGGAAGGAAATCACGGCCGAGGAACATATCCAGTCCCACGGCCATCTCTTTTTCCGACAGCAGGGCCACGGTAAGTCCGTTAAGCCCCGAAACAAAGTAGTAAACATCCTGAGGCAGGGTGAAGCTGCTGTCATAGTACTTTATGTACCGGAAAGTCTGCCGGAGGCGGTCATCGATCCTGCGGGTATCGGGAAAAGCCTTATTTACGGTATCCAGCAGCTGCCGGTGGTCTTTTTCCGTCAGGAAGTCGTACAGCATCTGGTTGCTGTCGTTGTATTGCCCGCCGAAGCCGAAATGGCAGATGCGGTCCAGGTAAATATCCAGAAAGCGGGGATACTTGCTTTTGAGGTTTTGCAGGCCGGCTGCCATGTTTTTGGGATCGAGCTGAGAGAAGTCCCGGTAAAAGGGATAAGCGGTATAGGAAATGGCAATATGCTCGACATCCGGCGCCTGGGTGCTGTCGCTGCGCCCGCCGCAGGAAGCCAGACCCAGCAGCAGGGAGCCGGCAACGGCGAGTGCATAAAATAGTCTGCTCATGAATCAGATATACGTTTTTTGTGAGCACAAAACTAAGTAAATAAACACAAAAGCGCCCAAAAGCTCCCTTACTTCCCGCCGGGGGGAGCCGTCTTATCTGCATAGTATTCCTTAACTTTGGAACGATGCGCTTCCTGTGCCTGCTATTCCTGCTATTCCTGTACGGCTTCGCGGCCGCTCCGGCCGCGCATGGCCAGTATGTGATGGAAGAGGAAGATCATGTGCATAACTTTACCTTTCCCACCTCCGATATCTACAACACGCTCAACTGGACCAAAAAGGACGTGCTCAGCGGGCGGGAGTACGAACTGTATAAGCTGCTCGACAGCGGCCTGGTCATTATCCATGAATATGTAATGATGGACTGCCGCCCCTGCATTACGGCAGGAAAGGGCCTTGAGCAGATCGTGAACTCCCTGCGCAGGCTGCATCCCGGCCGTATCCGTTACTTCCAGACCGTTTATGAGGACGAAACCACAGCCGCCACACTTAAGAAATGGGTCAGGGAAAATAAATTTACTCCCGATGCGGTATTTACAAAGGGGGCTGCCGAAGTGAAGTTTTACGGGGGCATGGGCATGCCCACGATCCTGGTGCTGGGCGGCGGCAGCCGGCACAAAGGATATTATAAAAGGCTGGGCTATTCGCCGAGGGAAAATGGGGTCATCATTAAAGCGGCCCGCCGGGCCTTAAGCCTTTCGGTCAATAAATTTGCACGAAGCAGGTAGTATATGAAAAGATGGATCGTAATGGCAGCCCTGCTGCTGCTGTGCGCCGGCGCTCATTTGCTGGGAAAAGACAGGAAGGTGAAAGTCGGCGGTCTGACTCCCTACGTTATACCCCTGCCGGAATTTGTAGGCGATTATTTTGATAAAATGCCCCCGGACCCCGAAAACCCGCTTACGGAAGAAGGCATTGCGCTGGGGCGAAAGCTGTTTTACGATAAAAGGCTCAGCGCCGACAACAGCATCAGCTGCGGGTCCTGCCACCGGCAGGAATTTGCATTCGCCGACAACCACCGCTTCAGCCTCGGGGTGCACGACAGCGTCGGTATTATCAATACCATGCCTCTGTTCAACCTGGGATGGTCGCGTAAGCTTTTCTGGGACGGACGCGCCGGCTCCTTATTGGAACAGGTCAACGAGCCAGTGATCAACCGCCTGGAGATGGCTACGACCTGGGGACAGGTCATGAGCAAGCTCCAGCAGGACAAGGAATATCCCCGGCTGTTTAAAAAAGTATTCGGTACCGACCAGATCAACAGCACCCTGATCATGAAAGCGCTGGTGCAGTTCGAGATGACCCTGGTTTCGTTCAATACCCGTTTCGACCAGTACTATTTCGGCGGCCGCGCCGATGTGCTGACGCCTGAAGAGGAGCGGGGGCTGGATATCTTCTTCGGCTTCGGAAACTGTAACCATTGCCACAGCGATGTGCTGCTTACCGACAACTACTTCCGCAACAACGGGCTGGACCTGGATCCGCATCCCGGGCTGTACAATACTACCGGCAAGGAAACAGACCGCGGCCGGTTTAAAGTTCCCTCCCTGCGCAATGTAGCCCTGACGGCGCCTTACATGCACGACGGCCGCTTTACTACGCTGGAGGAAGTGGTGGACTTCTACAGTACGGGAATCCAGCAGAAAAGCCCCAATGTGGACGAGCATATTGTGCCGCTGGGGAAAGGGCTTTTCCTGTCGCCGCAGCAGCGGTCTGACCTGGTGGCCTTTCTCAGGACCCTTACCGACTCTTCTTTTATCCGTAACCCTGCCTACAGCGATCCCTATCCATAACAATGAGCATTAACCGGAAGAAACTGCTGCAAAAGGCGGGGTGGACAGTGGCATTGCTTTTTGTGCTGCTCAATGTCATGGCTTTTCTCCATGCCCGCAGGTTCACACATTTCAATCCCGGCATCAGCGTACGGAAAGACCCTTCCAAAGCTCCTTTTCCTGAAAAAGTGCGGATCCTGTTTACAGGGCTGGACCTGCCCAGGCCGGTAAACCGGCGTTGCCCCGACCGGCCGTACACTACCGTGGTGCTGCAGAGCAATGTGCCTGTTTCGTGCTGGGAAATGCAGGCCGCCGGCAATAAAGGCACAGTGGTGCTGTGTCATGGCTACGGTGGCGAAAGATCGTCGATGCTGGACAGGGCTTATGTATTCCTCGATGCGGGTTACAATGTGTTGCTCCCCGATTTTATGGGGTCCGGAGCGAGCGGAGGCAATACCTGCACCATAGGCTTCAAAGAAGCCGAGAACGTAAAAGCCTGTGTAACCTACCTGGCGGGAAAGGGAGAGCCCGTATATCTTATGGGGGTTTCCATGGGTGCGGCGGCGATCATGAGAGCTGCCAGCCGGGAAGCGCTGCCGGTAAAGGCCCTGATCCTGGAATGCCCCTTCGGGTCGATGCGGCAAACGGTAAAGAACCGTTTTGAAATGGTAGGCCTGCCGTCGGTCCCCTTAGCTGATCTGCTGGTGTTCTGGGGCGGAGTGCAGAACGGCTTCAATGCATTCAGCCATGATCCGGAAGCTTATGCATCCGGCATCCGGCTCCCGGTGCTGCTGCAGTACGGGGCAAAAGACGACCGGGTGAAGCGTTTTGAAACGGATCGTATCTACAACCGGCTGGCCGGTCCGCGGTCGCTGGTAATCTATCCCCAAGCGGGGCATGAAAGCTACCTGGACCGCTACCGGCAAGCATGGACCCGGAATGTATTGTCTTTTCTGGCAAAATACCCTTAGGCCGGTAATAAAACGGCGGGCTCAGTCCGACAGCAGCATGATGTTATGGTTAAGACGGCGGTAATGGTTATAATACAGGATCTTTTTCGGGATAAAACCGGCGCCCGGCGCGCGATACCATGCACCGGCAGGCAGTGGTTGCCCGCTTAGTAAAGCGCAGGTGAGCCATAGCGCAAACCCGCCGGAGGTTTCATATTCGCCGCAGAGATGCTTGAATGCCAGGACGGGTAAATGTGCGCCCAGAGCGGCACGTACTTCCTCGTAAAATACATGGTCCTCCCGGTCGCCGTTCAGGCCCAGTACCAGCATATCCAGTTCGCCGGCCTGCCATCCCTGTTTCCCGAGGCACGCATGGATCTCCGCCAGCACCCGGGGTACGGATGCATTGTAGCATGTACATACCTGGTGCAGCACGGCCACCGCATTGGCTGCTTCGTTGCTCAGCAGGAAGAAGGCGGTGCCTTCGCCCGCTATACTTCCCGCACTGCCGCATTGCTGCCACAGGGGCAGGGCGGGGTCCCTGTCCTTTTTCCAGTAACCGATCTTGTCCTTTACGAGAAAATATTCAGGAGTGATCTCGTCAAAGCATCCTACCAGGTAGCGCCGGGGGCTGCCCGCTGTATGCAGTTTCAGCTGGGCGTCGTACAGGGATACTTCAAAGGAGCTGCCCCGGTGCACATAGGTCTGGTTATACCCGGTAGCGCCCGTTTGCAGCGCAATGGCGCCGTTTATGGCATTATACGTCGACATGATGAACGGGGTGGGGTTCAGCGCTTCTTCCCGGTATTTGCTCAGTTCCTTTACAAATTTTTCGGTATCCACCATGCTGCCTTTACCGGTGCCGGTAATAATGCCGTCGGGTTTTTCTACGCCGGCTTTCCGGAGGCAGTCCATACCCGAATAAACGCCCATGCGTACCAGGCGGCTCATCCGGCGCAGCTGCATGGGCGGTATTACAGCGGTATAGTCCGGTTCTACCACATAGTATTGCCGGTCCTGCTCCGTAAGCAATGGCTGCAGCAACGCATTTCCCGACTGGTGCTGCGGCGAAATGGCGCTGGTATGAGTAATGTAGACAGGTTTCAAATGAACAGTTCTGTTTAATGCGTGGCCCCTTTGGGCTGCCTGCAGCAGGCATGCACAAAGAAAATGTTTTTTTATGCAAGCCGGAAGATTAGCCTCTTACTTTTTTGCAAGGATGTCGTTAACGATCATGGTAGCATGTATGCGGGAATTCTCGATAAACCATTTATGGGTTTCCATACCGCCGCATACCACGCCTGCAAGATACAGTCCCGGTACATTGGTTTCCATGGTGCCGGGATCATGGAATGGCTTGCATAAGCCGTCCGTGGAGAGGGTAATGCCGCAGCGCTGCAGCCAGCCGAAATCAGGCCGGTAGCCGGTAAGGGCCAGCACATGGTCGTTCTCCAGGACCAATGCGCCATCAGGTGTGCTCAGCTCGATCGCATCTTCCCGGATGGCGGTAAGCGAGGTGTTGAAATAAGCTTTGATGCTTCCTTCCCGTATCCGGTTCTCGATGTCGGGCTTTACCCAATACTTCACCCGTTCCCCGATGGCAGGGCCTCTTACGATCATTGTTACCTCTGCGCCCCTGCGCCAGGTTTCCAGCGCCGCATCCACAGCCGAATTGCTGGCCCCCACCACAGCTACTTTTTGCAGGGCATAAGGGTGGGGCTCCTTGTAGTAATGCTGCACTTTGGGCAGCTCTTCGCCCGGGATGCCGAGCAGGGCCGGTATATCGTAAAAGCCGGTAGCAACGATAACCTTACGGGCTGTATAGGAGGCCCGGGTGGAGGCAACAAGGAACGCAGCATCGTGACGGCGCACATCGGTCGCCTCTTCGTACAGGTTGACCGGGAGGCTAAACCTGCGGGTTACCTGCCGGTAATATTCAAGCGCTTCCTGCCTGCCGGGTTTGGCCGGTATGCACTGGAAGGGAACATTGCCGATCTCCAGCCTTTCGGCAGTGGAGAAAAAGGTCATGTATAAGGGGTAACGATAAATGCTGTTGGTGAGCGCCCCCTTTTCCAGGATCAGGAAAGACAGTCCCTTTTCTTTTGCCGCAATACCGCAGGCCAGGCCTATGGGGCCGCCGCCTATAATGATGATATCGTATGTCATGAGGTGTGCTGTTTGCCCTGCAAAGATATCTTTTCATGCAGCCATGCAGCGGGGTGGTACGATGATAAAAGGCAATTAATTTATATGCGCCAGGATAAGGGACACATTACTGCCCCCGAAGCCAAAGGAATTCGACAGTGCGTACTGTACCGGCACATCCCGCAGCAGGCGTGCCTGGGGAGCAATGCCCAGCTCCTCCATCGGGGTTTCGAAGCGCAGGTTGGGCGGGATAAAACGGTGCCGGATGGCCAGGCAGCAGATAATGGCCTCGACGGCTCCCGATGCCGCAAGGGTATGGCCGGTAAAGGCCTTGGTAGAGCTAAAGCAGGGGTAGCGCTCCCTGCCGAACAACTGCTCGATGGCATTGCCCTCCGAAAGATCGTTGCCCAGCGTTGCAGTGCCGTGTGCATTGATATAGCTGATCGCTTCTTTGCCGATGCCTGCTACCGACAAGGCTTCCTGCATGGTGCGCAAGGCCCCGGCCCCGTCGGGCGAGGGGGCGGTAGGGTGGTGCGCCTCGTTGGTATTGCCCCAGCCTGCCAGCGCGGCAATGGCCGTGGCCCCGCGTTCGCGGGCTGAATGTTCCGGTTCCAGTATCAGGTATGCGGCGCCCTCTCCCAGGTTGAGGCCGTTGCGGTGCTGGTCAAAGGGGCGGGCAGGCTCCTTATCTACATTCTTGAGGGCATGGAAACCATTCAAAGTAAACCGGGTAAGCGCATCGGTGCCGCCACAGATGGCAATATCTGCCTCGCCGCATTCGATCATGCGGGCGCCCAGCTGCAGGGCGTTGGCCGAAGAGGAGCAGGCTGTGCTGATCGTTGACTGAAAACCCTTCAGCCCGAAATAATCGGCTATACGCTGGGTGCAGTCTGCGCAGTCCAGGGAATCGATATAGTTCAGGAAGGGGCCTTCGGTGGCGGGAGAGATCATATCGAAATACAGGTTCTCAACATCGCTCATGCCTCCTACGGTGGTGGCGTTGATCAGCGCTACCCGCTTTTGGGCCAGGAAGGCAGCCGGCATTCCTTCCAACGCTTCTTTCAGCGCATGGATACCCAGCAGGGCAGTGCGGCTGAAGCCGGAGGTTTCGATCCGGAGCGCCGAGGCGAGCTGTTCGTTCGTCATCCGGATCTCTCCCACCACCGTATCCGCCCGGTGCCGGGTCTGCAGGATCTGCGGGGGAGCCAGGACCTGCTTTTCTTCCAGCAGCGCTTTAAGATTTTCGGGGACGGAATTACCTATCGCGGTAATCATACCCATTCCGGTGATCCAAACCATAGGTGTATACAGGCTGATAAGACGGGCTAAAATACAAAATGTGCAAATGGCAGCAAACTACGCGCTCATTTGCACATCGCGGGGTAAGCTGGCTTTGCTTAGAATTTCCGGTTGGCCTGTATATAGTCTGCCATGGTCTGTACAGAAGCCAGGATATTGCGTCCTTCGCGGGCGTCTTCGATCTTGATACCGTAACTGCGTTCCAGTAATACCATCAGTTCCAGGGAGTCGATGCTGTCAAGGCCCAGGCCTTCGCCGAATAAAGGAGCGTTGTCGTCGATGTCTTCCGGCTTCATGCCCTGGAGGTTAAGCGAATCGATGATCTGTTGTTTGAGCGTAACTTTTAAGTCTTCCATGGAAAAGTAAATGAGGCCGCAAAGGTAGGCCAAAAAATGAATTATTAAAAATGCTATGCCAGTATGCCTTCTTCACGCAGGCTGTTACCTGTTGGGGTGCGGGTCGTACGAGGCCGGCTGCAGCAGGTTGGTCTTGCGCCAGTTTTCGTAGGCCGTGTATTCTTTGCTGTTGACCTTGATCCAAAGGGAAAAGTCCTGTGAATTGTCGGCTGCGCCGAACAGCCAGCGGTTATAGGCGTCATAGACGCCGTCGTGCAGCATTTTGTCCTGGTAAGCCAGCAGGGTGAAAGGATAACTGATGGCGTAATCCTTGCTGTAGGCCAGCATGAAGCGGGTACGCAGCATGATGAGGTTTTCTACGCCCAGCCCGTCGCTGATCGCAGGAGCGCTTTGCAGCATGAGCTTCCTGAATATGCCGGCAAAGCTATTGCCCTTGTTGCTGCCGGCGCCTGTGCTGCCGGACTTGAAGCCGGGTAGCTCCTCATCTTTTCCCGGGGAGAAGAGAATGCGGTAGGCATCGATCATCATTTTTTTGATTTCGCCGGTACGGGGCGAGGCAGGATCGAGGTTAACGTATATCTCTCCGTAGATCAGCGCCCATACCGGGTCTTCCTTCTGGAAGTAGATCCTGGCGGCATTGTAATAGTTCATGGGATAGGCGGGGTCGGCCTTGATACCCATATTGTACGCTTCCAGGGCATTTTTGGTGTCCTGTTCGCCGCTGTACAGGTTGCCCTTGCTGTTGTAGAGCAGCCCGGAATGGCTGAATTTGCTGATACCTTCATTGAGCAGGCGCCGTGCCTTGCCGGTATTGCCCAGTGCATTTTCCACGGCGCTGGCTACCTGGTAGGTCTGTTCGTCTGCTGCATCGGAGCTGATTACAGGGTCGATGATTTCTTTGGCCTTCTTGGTATCGCCGGAGAGAAAATAGGTATATGAAAGGTCCCGCCGCAACGATACATCGGAGGGGGCCTGGCGTATAGCCTGGCTGTACATCATGATCGCGTTGGCATAGTCGCCCCTGTTCAGGTAAGCATGTGCGCTTTCCTGCATCCTTCTTACATCGGGCGCCAGCTCTTCCTGGGCGCCGGTAGTCAGGGTGGTAAAGGCCATCAGGGTGGCGCAGAAAAAGGAGAACGGTTTCAGCATCGTCAGCTTATGGCAATGATAAGTGGCAAAAATAAGGGAAAATGGCATCTTTATCGGAGCACGGGGTGCCGGGTAAACGGTTTCCGGCGGTCGAAAAGGTAGCGATAGGTGGCCAGCCGGCGGGTAACATGCGCCCCGAGGTTTTGCGCCACATTGATCATCTTGGGATTGAAATCGCCGATCCACTGCATTTCGTATTCCTTATAAGCCGTCTGGAAGCAGATCACCTTCGATCCTTCCAGGATGAGGTAGGCATCCATGCCCTTGCCCTGCCATTCGGGCACAATGCCGAAGACGATGCCGAGCGCACGCTCGCATTTGCCAAAGCGCTGCAGCCACAGGAACTTCAGCTTCTGCAGAAGCCCGAATTTGCCGTTCATATGCTTGAAGTACTGGTTCAGGTCGGGCAGATTGATCCAGCAGGCCACGGGCTCGTCCCTGTGGTAAACAAACCAGTTGAGCTTTTCGTCCATGACGGGTTTCATGGATTTGAATATCTTGACGGCCTGGCGCTCATCCAGGGTTTTCCCGCCTCCATGGCTGGCCCATGCTTTATTGTATACATAGGCAAAGTCCCGGGCATACTTTGCCAGGTTCTTTTTCCGGACAGGCTCTGCATGCAGGTCCCTGTTTTTCGACAGCTCATCGTGGCGCACATAGAATTTCTCCTGAAACTCGTATATTACTTTCATGCCGTAGCATTCCTGGTTGAAGTAAACCTGGAAGCCGTAACGCTCGAAAAGCTGCCTGTAGTAAGGAGGATTATAGTTCATGCAGTACAGGGGCTCATAAAAGCCCTCGATGAGCAGGCCCCACCACCGGTCCCGCTCGCCGAAGTTAATAGGACCGTCCATTGCCTCCATGCCCTGCGCGCGCAGCCATTCCCGGCAATGGTCCAGCATGAAGCTGGCCGCCTCCTGGCTGTCGATGCATTCGAAAAAGCCGATGCCGCCCGTTGGCTGCTCCATTTTATACTTCTTGTTGACAAAGGCTGCGATACGGCCGATGACTTTGCCGCTGCTTTCCAGCAGCAGCCATCGCTTGCAGGTGCCCTGTTTGAAGAATTTGTTCTTCTTGCTGTCGAATACGGCCTCGATATCCTTATCAAGCGGCCTGATCCAGTTGGGATCGTCCTTGTATATCATTAAAGGCAGCTCCAGGAACCGGCGTATATCCTGTGCGGAGCTGACTTCCTTCATTGTGAACTCCATGAGGCAAATGTAAGCGATTCGGCGGCAAGTGCGGATAATATGAGGGGAAAGAAAAGGCTGCAGGGAAATGACGGAATAATTACAAAAAGGGTATTGCATAATAGCCCGGCGTAGCAGTATACGATTTTTGACAGAAATAAGACAGAGTTTTCCCGATTTTGAAAGTTTTTTTCCTGATTGTGAAAATCGGGCAGGATACCCCTCGGTAGCTTTGCAGCCGCTTATCAAAAAGCTTATTGACCCGGTTCGCCATTACCCCAAAAGATATCTATTAAAACGATCAACAGACAATGAAGAAAATCTTTATGATTTTTGGTATGTGGTGCACAGGCTTCGCTGCCTATGCACAAACAGGCACAGTGAAAGGAAAAGTATTGAACCAGGATGGTACGCCGGCTTCCCGGGTTACCGTGTCGATGGATTCAGGCGAAGAAACCATCACCGACGAAGACGGCAGCTTCTATATAGATGCCGCTTCCGGCAGGCATAAGCTTACGGTGCACGGCGTCGGTATCGACAGCAAAAGCGTTCAGCTCGAAGTGCCCGATGAGCAAACCTTTACTTTAGCTGATATAAAGGTGCATAAAAAAAGCACAGACCTGGAAGAGGTCGTGATCGGCGCACAACGCAGCAATTACAACGCCAGTAGGGTGTCCAGCTCCCTGAGGATGGAAACGCCCCTGCTGGAGATACCGCAGAACATCCAGGTAGTTACCGGTAAAGTGCTGGCCGACCAGCAGGCAATCAGCATGAGCGACGGCCTGATCCGCAACGTGAGCGGCGCAGTAAGGCTTGAGCACTGGGGCGACCTGTACGCCAACATCACGATGAGGGGCTCGCAGCTGCAGGCTTTCCGCAACGGCTTTAACGTAGTAAGCTCTTTCTGGGGGCCGCTTACCGAAGATATGAGCTTCGTGGATCATATTGAATTTGTAAAGGGGCCTGCCGGTTTTATGCTGGCCAACGGCGACCCGGCCGGCTTGTACAACGTAGTGACCAAAAAGCCTACGGGGGGTACCAGGGGAGAGGCCAGCCTGACGATGGGCAGCTTTGATTTTTATCGTGCCAGCCTGGACCTGGACGGCAAGCTGAGCAAAAACGGAAGGCTCCTGTACCGGCTGAACCTGGCAGGGCAGAACAAAGGCTCTTTCCGGGCCAATGAGTTCAACAACCGCTATACCGTTGCTCCCGTGATCGCATACCAGTTCGACGACCGCACCCGCCTTACGCTGGAATATACCTGGCAGATGGCGCGCATGTCTGACGTAGGCTCTTACTATGTATTTGCCCCGGATAATTACGCTACCTTGCCGCGCGACTTCACCACCATGCCCCCCGGCCTGGAGCCCACCGTGATTAACGACCATAGCCTGTACCTGAACCTGCAGCGACAGCTGAACGCCGACTGGAAGTTTACCGCGCAGGTGGCGTACCTGAACTACAACCAGAAAGGGAGCAGCATGTGGCCAGCCGCCGTTAATGCCGACGGAACCATGATCCGCAGCGTAGGCATCTGGGATGCGCAAAGCGAAATGACCCTGGGCCAGGCTTTCCTCAATGGCAACATAACTACCGGCCCGGTGAAGCACGGCATCCTGGCCGGCCTTGATATGGGCACCAAAAGCTATATGGCCGACTGGTCCAAATCCTATCCCCTTGATTCTGCAGGCGCCGAGTTCAATCCCAAAGTGCCTGTGTACGGCCCTCCCGTGATGGGATACCCGGTATTTGACCGCACACAGAGCCTCGAAGCAAGGGCGACCCTTGGAGGCGGCATGATCGACCAGCGATATACCGGCCTGTACCTGCAGGATGAGCTGCGTTTCTGGGAAGACCGCATCCGGCTTACCCTGGCAGGAAGGTATACCTATGTGACCCAATCCAACTATGGCGGCCCCGCGCAAACCGCCAGGCATTTTACGCCCCGCATCGGGCTGAGCGCCTCTGTCGATCGCCAGACCTCCGTGTACGGACTCTACGACCAGGCTTTCACCCCGCAGAGCGGAAAGCTGTCTGATGGCGGTAAAGTAAAGCCGATCACCGGCAGCAATATAGAATTCGGCATCAAAAGGAACTGGGCCGACGGGCGCTGGAGCAGCACTCTTTCCGTATACCGTATCATGAAAAATAATGAGCTGACCGCAGACCCCAACAGCGCACCCAATTCCGGGCTGAGCATTGTGCTGGGCCAGAAGCGCGCACAGGGACTGGAGCTTGACCTGAGAGGCGAGCTGTTCGAAGGTTTCAACCTTACTGCCAACTATGCCTATACCGATTCCAAGGTGACAGAAGTTGCCGAAGGGGTGGAAGGATATAAGGTAGGCGATATCGTTCCCGGCTTTTCCAAACATACGGCCAACAGCTGGATAAGCTACCAGCTGCAGGACGGCGGGCTGAAAGGCCTGGGCATTTCTGCCGGCTTCACCGCTCTATTGGACCGGGCCATGGTCAACTGGAACACCAATGGCTCGGCTGGCAATCTTCCCGATTACTTTAAGCTGGACGGCGGTCTTTTCTGGGAAAGCAACAAGGTAAGGGTAACGCTGAACGTGTTCAACATCCTGGACGAGTATCTTTACAGCGGCGGTTATTACGAATGGCTGTCTTCCTATTACTGGCAGGCGGAACCGGGCCGCAACTGGCGCCTGGGCGTTACATACCGCTTCTGATCCGGAGTTTTTATATGTTGACTAAAGAGGAATGCGCTTTCGGGCGTGTTCCTTTGACTTTCCAAGGAAAAGGACTTTTTACGATGGAAAAGCTGCTGACAGCCCCGGCCGTAAGGCCGGCCCCGAACAGGAATATGGCAAAGAAAAAAGGGAAATCCCCCTTCCGGAAAGCGGTCGGGAAGCTGCACCTCTGGCTGGGACTGGCCTCGGGGCTTATTGTCTGCTTCCTGGGGATCACGGGATGTATCCTGGCCTTTGAACGCGAGATAGAAGACCGGACGCAGCCTTACCGGTTCGTGGCCGAACGGCCGCAGCCGCTGCTGCCGCCCTCCAGGTTGCAGCAGGTGGCCTGCCGGCAGCTGCCCGGGAAAAAGCTGCACAGCCTATCGTACGAGCGGGGCAAGGCAACTGTCGCTTCTTTTTATAACGGAGATCCCGAATATTATTTCCTGGTTTTTATCGATCCCTACAGCGGCCGGGTGCTGAAGACCAAGGATATGAGCCGCGACTTTTTCCGGATCGTGATCAATGGCCACTTTTACCTGTGGCTGCCGCCGGCAGTCGGTAAGCCGATCGTAGCCAGCGCCACGCTCATCTTCGTGATCCTGATCATCACGGGCATTATTCTCTGGTGGCCGAGGAATAAGGCGGCCCGGAAGCAGCGGTTTTCCATAAAGTTCAATGCGAAATGGCGCCGCGTCAATTACGATCTTCATAATGTGCTGGGATTCTATATGAGCTGGATCATTATTTTCATTGCCTTCACCGGCCTGGTATGGGGTTTCGAATGGTTTGCCCGGAGCCTGTACTGGGTCAGCTCCGGCGGAGCACAGATGGTGCAGTATGAAGAGTCTTTTTCCGACACGTCCCGGATCGCCATGGCAAGAGAAGATGCCCCTGCAGTAGACCTCCTTTGGCAGCAGATGCGCCGCGAGCACCCCGGGTACGGCGGTGTAATGGATGTGCATATACCGGAGCACAGGCAATCGGCTATCGAGATAGCGCTGAATCCCGACGGCCGAACCTACTGGAAGGCCGACTACCGCTTTTTCGATCAGTATACTCTGCAGGAAATAAAGGTGAACCATGCCTACGGCAGGCTGGCCGATGCTTCCGTAGCCCAGAAGATACAGCGTATGAATTACGATATCCACGTGGGCGCAGTGGCCGGCCTGCCCGGCAAGATAATGGCTTTCCTGGCCAGCCTGATCTGCGCCAGCATGCCGGTTACCGGCTTCCTGGTATGGAGGGGGCGGAAGAAGAAGGGACACAGGCGCCCGCCGGGAGAAGCAATGGTGAATGCCGCTGCATAGGCGATATTAGAGGGAGGTGGCTCCCTCTATTTTTTTAACAGCGGCAGGCAGCCTTCCGGCGGGGACAGGATAGGGTTACATTTTGTAACCTTCATCAGCATCTTGCCGTAGCAGCAGGAATGCCTTGCCCAGGTATTCGGGTATATCTCCGGCTATCAGCGCTTCCTGCGATCTTTCCGCTGCGGCCAGGTCCCCCGCCAGGCCGTGAAGGTAAACGCCCATCAGGGCCGCATCCCTGGAGCCGTATCCCTGGGCCAGCAATGCGGTAAGGATGCCCGTAAGCACATCGCCGCTGCCGCCTGTGGCCATGCCCGCGTTGCCGGTAGTATTGTACCAGCACTCGCCCGAAGGGCTTAGTACGGCTGTATGATGCCCTTTCAGCACGATAAAGATATTGTACTTCATGGCCTTGGCCCGGCCTATTTCCACCTGGTACATGCTGTCCCTGGCAGAGCCAAACAGCCGCTCAAATTCTTTGGGGTGAGGGGTAATAACGGATCCAGGCGGCAGCAGGTGCAGGTGCGCTTCTTTTTCTGCCAGGATGTTGAGCGCATCCGCGTCCAGTACCAGCGGGCTTTGATGTCTTTCCAGGAATTGCAGCAAAGCGCGGGCTGTGTCAGGATGCTGCCCCAGGCCGGGACCTATGCCGTATACAGCCTGCGGCTCCTCGCCGGGGATATGTGTGGCATGAGCCTGCCCGCAGGAGCGGAACATGGCTTCGGGGTTGGCCGTCTGGGCAATGGTATAGCAGTCTTCGGGGGCCTGGCACCATACCAGGCCGGCGCCGCTGCGCAGGGCAGCCCTGACGCTCAGCACAATGGCTCCTGTCCTGCCGTAGCTTCCGCCGGTCAGGATGGCTTTGCCGTATGTGCCTTTGTGCCCGAATGGATCGCGCGGGCGGTACAGGGCCCGTATAACCTCCCTGTCTATGGTTTGGTACTGGGAGTGCGTAGCGGTAATGTACTTCTGGCTTAACGCGATGTCGAGCAGGTGTACCCGGCCGGTCAAGGCGGCGGCTTCCCGGTGCAGGAAACTGCGTTTGTACAGCTGGAAGCTCAGGGTATGCCGGGCCTGCACCACTGCCGTGCCGGGAGCCGGCAGGCTGTCGGACGGCATGCCGCTGGGAATATCGATAGCGACTTTTTCGTTCTCCAGCTCGTTAAGCTCCCGTACGAAATCGGCCGGCCAGCCTTCCAGCGGCCGGTTCAGCCCTGTGCCAAACAGCGCATCTACGATCAGGATATTTTGCGGAAGCTCGGTAACGAACATACCCGGCGAAAGCATTTGCAGGTTGCCGGGAGCCAGCTGATGCAGCAAGGTAAAGTTCCGGGTGGCGTCGGGGCTGAACTGCTCTGTATGTTGCAATACCACGGCACGGGCGGGAAAACCTTCCTGCAGCAAAATGCGGGTAAGCGCAAGGCCGTCGCCGCCGTTATTGCCCATGCCGCAAACCACCAGTATGGGCGTATGGCGCGCATAATGTTCTGCTATCCATTCGTAGCACCGGGTAGCGGCTCTTTCCATCAGCTCCCAGGAGCTGATGGCCTCTTCCTGTATGGTAAAAGCGTCGCAGGCGCGGATCTGCGCGGCAGTGAATATTTTCATAAGAATAATAACGCTGCTTCCTGAAAAAAGATGCGGGGCTTCCATAAGCCCCGCACCGGTATTGTTTATTCAAAAATTGCCAGATAATAATCTTTCTTGCCTTTCTGGATCAATGTGTATTTGCCGTTGAGCAGGTAGGATTCGTTGAGCAGGTTTTCCGAAGCTCCTATTTTGGTTTTATTCAGTCCTACGCCGCCATTCTGGATCATTTTCCTGGCTTCGCCCTTGGAAGAGAATATTCCTGTTTCAGACAGGAACTGGATGAGGTCCACTCCTTCTTTCAGGGCATCCCGGCTATAGGTAACCTGGGGCACGCCTTCCATTACTTCCAGCAGCTGCCGCTCGTCCAGCGCGCCCAGCGCCTCATTGGTATCTTTCCCGAAAAGGATGCCGCTTGCCTGCTGGGCAAACTTCAGGTCTTCCTCGCTATGCACCATGCGGGTGATCTCTTCCGCCAGCCTGCGCTGCAATACCCGGCGTCCCGGATCGGCCATGTGCTCTTTTTCCAGAGCCCCGATCTCTTCCAGCGGCAGGAAGGTAAAGATCCGGATCAGATTTGCGACGTCGGCGTCCGCCACATTGAGCCAGTACTGGTAAAAGCGGTAAGGCGATGTTTTTTCCCGGTCGAGCCAGATATTGCCGGATTCGGTTTTGCCGAACTTGCCGCCGTCCGATTTTTTCAGCAGCGGGCAGGTAAAGGCAAAGGCCTCATTGCCTCCTTTACGGCGGATGAGCTCGGTGCCGGTTACAATATTGCCCCACTGGTCGGCCCCGCCGAATTGCAGCTTGATATTTTTATGTGTATTCAGGTAGTAAAAATCGTATCCCTGGATCAGCTGGTAGGTAAATTCCGTAAACGACAGCCCGTATTCAAGGCGCTTCTGTACGGAGTCTTTCGACAGCATGTAATTGACCGTGATATGCTTCCCGATATCGCGGATGAAATCCAGGAAGGTGTAGTCTTTCAGCCAGTCGTAGTTATTGATCAGCTCCGCTTTGTTGGGCTTCGACTCGTCGAAGTCCAGGAATTTCTGTAATTGCTTGCGGATGCCGTTAATATTATGCTGCAACGTGTCCTGATCGAGCAGGTTGCGTTCTGCCGATTTGCCCGTAGGGTCGCCGATCATGCCGGTTGCCCCGCCAATGAGCGCATAGGGCTTGTGACCGGCGCGCTGCAGGTGCATGAGGAGGATAATGGGCAGCATGCTGCCAATATGAAGGCTGTCGGCGGTAGGATCAAAGCCTACATAGCCCGAGGTCATTTCTTTGGCCAGCTGCTCTTCGGTGCCGGGAATGATGTCCTGTAGCAATCCCCGCTGCTGAAGTTCCGGTATAAAATTCTTGATCACAAATAGTTATTTGAAAATGAGCCCGGCGCCACGCCCGGGCCGGTTTGCTGCAAAAGTAAAGGTCATTTGCATAACGGACAAGATTTTGCAGCAGGAAGAACCGGGGAGATTTAGACAGGAATCTTCATTAACTTTGTTTAAAATTCAAAATGTTAATTCCGGCTCGCGGGAAAGCGGATACTAAATTCTGTAAAGAAACGTTAAGGCTGGATTAACAGGCATGATATAATTTGCACCGGAACCCCGACTATAGCACTCTATGAAAAAACTTCTACTGTCATTATTATTGCTGGGTACATTAACGACGGGGTATACGCAAAGCCGGATCTATGTGAACGAGTATCTCAATATAGGTGTAGGCGCCCGCGGCCTTGGTATGGCCGGTGCTACGGCGGCTACCACGGCAGATGTATACTCGGGCTACTGGAATCCTGCAGGCCTGGTTCATATGGAATCGGATATCCAGGCGGGCCTGATGCATGCCGAGTATTTTGCGGGTATTTTTAAATACGACTACGGGTCGCTGGCCATTCCCCTCAAAAACAAACACAGGGCGCTGGGTATCTCCTTTATCCGGTTTGCCACAGACAACATTCCTTACACGCTGGATTATGTGCAGCCCGACGGTTCTTTCGACGAAAGCAAGCTCAGGGAGTTCTCGGCAGGCGATTACGCAGTATTGCTCTCGTATGCCCAGAAGCTGCGCGTGTTCAGAGATACGGCGGTGCGTACCAGTATAGGAGCCAATGCCAAGATCCTGTACCGCAACGTAGGCAGCATGGCCAATGCCTGGGGCTTCGGCTTGGACATCGGTATACAAACCCACTATAAGGGCTGGCGCTTCGGGCTTACCGCCAAGGATATTACAACGAGCTATACGGCCTGGTCCTTCCACCTGACGGAAGAAGAAAAGGCCAAGTTTTCCGGTACGGGTAACGAGATACCGATCAAATCCTATGAAGTGATGCTGCCCCGTTTCAATTTCGGGGTGGCGCGCAACTTCCTGAAGCCGGAGCGTAATATACAGCTGCTGGCAGAGCTGGGCTTCGATATCACTACAGACGGTAAGCGCAACACCCTGGTGTCTTCCAAGCCGATCAGCATCGATCCCCGGCTGGGCCTGGAAGCCAGCTACAAGAATGCCATCTTCGTGCGTGCGGGAGTGGGCAACTTCTACCGGGCGCTCGACAATGCAGATACCAATAATGTGAAGAAGTATACCGTTTTTCAGCCTTCGGTGGGAGTCGGTTTTAAGGTAAAGAGCTTTTCCGTTGATTATGCCTTTACCAGCCTGCAGATGCAGGATAACCCGCTGATGTCGCATATCGTATCGATCCGGCTGGACATTATGAAATCGAGGAAGCCGCAGGCAGAGAGCGGAGCTCCTGTAATGCCGGCCCTGCCTCCTGCCCCGGCGGCACCTAAAGATAAATCCTGAATCATACGAACCCTATAATATTGCCTTAGCAAATGAAGTCATTTTTACGATACCGAATAAGAGCGGCCGCAGGTATCCTGGCGTTCCTGCTGGGTTGTACAGCAACCGTTACAGCACAGCCTTTCAGCAATTCCTGGATCAATTTTGCCAATACCTATTACAAATTCAGGGTTGCCCGGGAAGGGATATACCGGATCTCCAAGGCCCAGCTCGATGCTATAGGGATGGGATCGGTTACGGGCAACCAGTTTGCCGTGTACCGGGAAGGCAAGGAGGTACCGATCTATACTTCTACTGCCGGCGCTTTCGGCAGCGGCGATTTCATAGAGTTCTATGCTACCAGAGCCGATGGCAAAATGGATACGGAGCTGTACCCGGACCCCGCGTTCCAGCCCAGCGATTACCTGAATATCATTTCCGACACTGCTTATTATTTCCTGACCTTCGATAACAGCGTGCACCAGCGCATGCAGCTGGCCGGCAACAACATACCGGCTCCTGCCCCTGTTCCGGCTTCCTATTGCTGGGCCACCTCATATCCCGTCGAAGAACCGAGGGCAATGCTGGCCCCGGGACGTTCCCATAATACAAGCGGGTCCAGCTATTTTTATTCTTCCGATTTTGACCTTGGAGAAGGGTATGCCTATGGTTTCGGTACTTCCGTTTCGGTCAATATCCCGGTTAACCAGGTCTATACTGCAGGCCCTGCCGCTACCGTTTTTTTTGCTTTTGCTTCCCATTCCATCCTGGAAGGGCCATTCCGTCCTGTAGCCAGGCTGAACAATAGCGTCACGCTGCTGGACACTACCCTGACAGCCAAGTTCAGGATGTGTAAACGGAGCGTGGCCGTGCCGGCGTCCGCGCTAACATCCTCCAATGCCCAGATTACCTTCAGCGATAACTATAACCTGTACGCACTGAGCGCTTCCATACGCTACCCGAGAAACTATAATTTTTCCGGGGCCTTCAGCTCAAAGGCTTCTTTCCAGATGCCGGCCGCCGACCGGTACCTGGAAATAACAGGGCTGAATACCGGGGGGCAGCCGGTGCGCCTTTACGACCGGACAAACGGTAAAATATACACAGCCACCGAATCGGGAGGGGTAACCCGCTTTTACCTGGACGCCACACTGCTGCAGCGCGATGTTTTCCTGAGCAACGAAGCTTCGGTAAGCAATATCACGGTAATGAGCCAGGTACATTTCCGTGATTACAGCAATACTGCCAACCAGGGCGATTACATCATCCTGAGCCATAAAGATTACATCAATGCATCGCCGAACTACATCGCCGAATATAAAAGCTACCGCAGCAGCATGGCAGGCGGCTCGTTCCAGCCCGTGATCGTAGATGTGGAAGAATTGTACGACCAGTTTGCCTACGGGTTCGAATATCACCCTTTAAGCATTAAGAATTTTGTGGCTTATGCCCATGCCGCCTGGACGGTAAAGCCTAAGTTCATGTTCATAATCGGCAAAGGAGTTATCTATTCCAGCTACCGGAGCTACCAGTCCATAGCCGGACAGCTGCCTTACCGCCTGGTGCCGACCTGGGGAGAGCCGGGAGCCGATAACCTGCTGAGCAGCTTTAACTATAACCAGAAGCCCACGCTGGCTACCGGCCGTCTTTCCGCCTGGAACAACGAAGAGATCGGAAGCTACCTTTCCAAAGTACGGGTATATGAAGAGGCGGTCAGGCCGCTGAATGTACCTACCGTAGACCATGAGCTGTGGAAAAAGAAAGCGCTGCATATCGTTGGCGCGTCTTATCCCGAGGAACAGGCTATATTACTGCCCCCGCTGAACAGCTGCAAGAAAATATTTGAAGATTCGCTTATCGGGGGAGCTGTAACCACCATCCAGAAAATGGGTACGGACCCGATAGAGCAGGTTAATAACGTGATCATCGATTCCCTTATCAATCGTGGGGTAGGGTATATTTCCTATTACGGGCATGGCGCTTCTTCAGGTTTTGCATACAACCTTAACTCGCCCGACAACTACCAATCCCGTCCGCGCTTTCCCGTATTCTCGTCCTTCGCCTGTGAAGTGGCGCATATTTTCGACCTGACCAGCACAAAAGCGATCAGCGAATCCTATATCAATTCGGTGAACGGCGGCGCCATTGTAATGATTGCCGGTAACAATACGGGATGGACGGGTACGCTGCCCAATTATATGACCGGCTTGTACCGCAACTGGTCTTTCCTTAACTACGGCAAGACGCTGGGAGAACAATACCAGAAGAATATCCAGGGCCTTAAGGACGACAACCCCAACGATACTTTTATGGATATACACCTGCAGAGCCTCTTGTTCCAGGGCGATCCAGGTATTGCATTGTACAATCCGGATAAGCCCGATTATGCTATAGAAGATCAAAGCCTGTCTGCAATACCGGCTACCGTAACCTCGGCAATGGATTCGTTCCAGGTAAAGGCTGTGGTCTACAACCTGGGGAAGGCGCCAAGGGATAGCGTATGGGTAAGGCTCCAGCACACGAGGCCGGGCTCCAATACCATATACTATACAGACTCTGTGCAGGTATTCGGCCTTCAATATACCGATACGGTCTTCTTTAAAGTGCCCGTTGACCCCAACCGGGATATCGGCCTCAACAACTATACGGTTAAGGCCGACGCGGCCGAGCGCTATGATGAGCTTTCGGAGATCAACAACCAGGCTACCCTGCAGCTGTTTATCTATTCGGAGAACCTGGTACCCATCTACCCGAGGGAGTTTGCTATTGTACACCAGCAGGGCATTACGCTTAAAGCGTCAACATTAAATGCTTTTGCTCCGGTGCGTACCTACAGGCTGGAAATAGATACTACCGAGAACTTCGACAGTCCTTTAAAGCAGGCTACACAGGTTGCCAGCATGGGCGGGGTTATCAAATGGCAGCCGTCTATGCTGTACCAGGACAGCGTGGTGTATTACTGGAGGGCTGCGCCGGATTCCATGATCAATGGCAAATACAGCTGGTCGGGCAGCTCATTCATTTTCCTGGCCAATGGTACCGACGGCTGGAACCAATCCCACTATTTCCAGTATAAAAAGGATGAGCCTTACAGTGGTATCGAACTGCTGCCTGCCACCCGGAAATTCAGGTTCAGTCCCAAAGTCAATACGCTTAAAGTGACCAATGTGGTAGTAGGACCTCCGGTAAACGACTATTATGGAATGAACCAGTTCCTGAACGATGAGCGGTTCGACACCTGGGGATGCGTGTTCACCGGCTCTATCCAGATTATAGTAATCGACTCTACTACGGGAGAACCCTGGCGCAACTCCACCACCGGGCCGGGAGTAGGAGGATCGGCAGAAACCTGTAACCCCAACCATCCCATCCGGAAGATGTTCGAGTTCTCCACCGCTGATCCGGAATCGCGGAACAATGCCCGTCGCTTCATCGACAGTATCCCCGACGGGAACTATGTTGTGATCAAGAACCTGATCTATAACGGCCCTCCCGGCGCCATCTGGAATGGTAAGACCATTGACGACTGGAAAGCCGACAGCACATTGTACGGACCGGGCAACACCCTGTACCATGCCATTAAGAACCTGGGTTTTGACATGATCGACCAGTTTACTTCCAAACGTGTTTTTGCTTTCTTCCGCAGAAAGGGAGTAGACAGCTATGAAAAAAGCCAGGCGATCAGCAACGGAGTAGATGATAAGATCGAATTCACCAGGGAGTTTTTCAGTTATCCTGATACAGGCATTGTAACTTCAGGGCCTATCGGCCCGGCTAAGGAATGGAAATCGTTCCAATGGCGCATCTCTGCGGTAGACAACGCCCCGGTAAACGATTCGCCGTATGTGGCGGTATACGGTATTGATACGGTCAATACGGAAACTTTGCTTTACAGCGGCTTTGCCAGGGATACCTCTCTGTCGTTCATTTCGGCCGAACATTATCCCTACCTGAAGCTAAAATGGTACAGCGTGGATAATATTACGCGTACCAGCGCTTACCTTGATTACTGGCGCGTGCTGTATACACCCGTTCCCGAAGCGGCCCTGAATGCCGCGGGGCATTTTGAATTTACCGATTCGCTGGGCGAAGGGCAGCAGGGCAGGTTCCGGGTGGGAATCGAGAACCTGACTCCGTTGCCGATGGACAGTATGCTGGTAAATTTAAAGATCATAGACGCCAACGGCGTAAAGCACGACCTGGGCTCGAAGCGGTATAAGCCGCTGGCAGGCAATGATACGCTGATTGCAGGGTTCGATCTGGACGTTTCGGCTTACCACGGCAACAACTTCCTTTTCGTAGAGGCCAACCCCAACGGGGACCAGCCCGAGCAGTACCATCCCAACAACCTGGGATACCTGCCGCTGCATGTCCAGGCAGACAAAGAGAACCCTTTGCTGGATGTGACCTTCGACGGGGTGCATATCCTTGACAAGGATATTGTATCGGCCAGGCCGCTGATCAAGGTATTGCTGCGGGACGAGAACAAGTTCCTGCCCCTTGCCGATACCTCTCTTATGGTGCTGAAGCTGCTTTACCCCAACCAGTCGGTACCGGTAGAGATACCCATGGATGGTACCATCTGCAAGTTCTTCCCTGCCCAGATGGTAAACGGGCAGAAGAATGAGGCCCGGGTGGAGTTCAGGCCTGAGCTGCTGGAAGACGGCGTCTACCGCCTGATCGTTTCGGGGAAAGACAAGGTCGGTAACCTGGCGGGCAATGCTGCCAAATACGAAGTGAATTTTACCGTGGAAAATAAGCCTTCGATTACCAATGTGCTGAATTACCCCAACCCGTTCTCTACGGCAACCCAGTTTATTTTTACCATGACAGGCTCCGAAATACCTTCGCAGTTCAAAATACAGATCCTCACCGTGACCGGTAAGGTAGTGCGCGAGATCAAGAAGCATGAGCTGGGCAACCTGCACATCGGCCGTAACCTTACAGAGTACCGGTGGGACGGAAGGGATGAATACGGGCAGCTGCTGGGCAATGGCGTATACCTGTACCGGGTGGTTACCTCCATAAGGGGCAACGAGATCGAGCATCGCAAGAACGAGCCCGTCGATAAGTTTTTCAAGAACGGTTATGGTAAATTATATATCATGCGATAGAAATCTTTGATGCCTTTACAGTACATTGTTTTTGATCTTTGAACCCCGTAGCTTTGCTGCGGGGTTTTAAATTCGCGAACTTAATGAACCGGATAACTACTTTATTCCTTTTACTGCTTACTTCCGCCTTTACAATTTCCGCACAACAATTCCGCCCGCTGCCTGCAACGGAGATCTACCAGAAACTGCAACAACTTAATGTGCTGGGTACAGTAATGTATGTGGCTGCCCACCCGGACGATGAAAATACCCGGCTGCTTTCCTACCTGGTACACCACGATCATGTACGGACCATTTATCTTTCTCTAACCCGCGGCGACGGCGGACAGAATATACTGGGCAATGAGCAGGGCAGCGCCCTGGGGCTGATCCGCACGCATGAGCTGATGGAGGCCAGGAATATTGACGGGGCCGAGCAGCTGTTTACCCATGTGATCGATTTCGGCTTTACAAAGTCGCCGGAAGAAACCTTTCGGTTCTGGGACCGCCGGAAGCTGATGGAAGCCGTGGAGGCTGCTTTCCAGCAATACAGGCCGGATGTGATTATCTGCCGGTTCCCTACCACCGGCGAAGGCGGGCACGGGCAGCATACCGTATCGGCTATTGTTGCCGGAGATGCCTACAGAGATCTGCAGCAGCGTAAAGCGCAGGGAGAAAAGGAGCTGTGGTTGCCCACCCGTTTACTGTTCAATGCTTTTCGCTTCGGCGATCGTAATACCACCAGCGAAGACCAGTTTAAAGTAGCGGTCAACCAGTATGATCCTTTGTTAGGCGAAGGGTACGGGGAAATGGCCGGCCGCAGCCGCAGCGTGCACAAAAGCCAGGGCGCCGGTACGCCGCAAACGGTGGGTATAAGCAATGAGTACTTTAAGTTCCTGGAGGGCAAGCCGCCTGTACGCTCGCTTTACGACGATATAGACCTGGGCTGGAGCCGGGTGGGGCGGAAAGAGATCGGGGAGCACATCGACGCAGTGATCCGTAATTTCGATTTCCGGAACCCTTCCGGGAGTCTGCCCGCATTGATCTCGATCCGCAAGGAAATAGAAACCGTTAAAGACAGTTTCTGGAAGCACCGCAAGCTGCAGGAGCTCAACGCCATCGTGATGTCATGCGCCGGTATTATGGTGGAAGCGCTGGCCGATCGCCAGGAAGCCGTGCCGGGTGCCACGCTGCCGGTAACGGTGAACGTGATCAGCCGTAGTTCGGTACCTGTTACCCTGCAGTCGATCGGGTTTGCTTCCATGGTAGAAAAGGGAGGGGTCCGCACGACCACTCTCGTATCCGACTCCCTGTACCGGTTCCCGTTTGAAATAAAGCTGAGCGAAGAGGAGCCGCTTACCCAGCCCTACTGGCTGCAGTATGCGGCCAGTACCGGCGCGTACCAATACGACAGCATCTATGGGGGGCTGCCCGAAACTCCCAACAGGCAGAACGCAAACGTTGCAGTAACGATCGGCGGAGTCGACTTCTATGCCGCCGCGCCGGTTTCCTACAAGAAGCTGGACCCGGTAAAGGGCGATGTAGTGCAGCGCCTCCGGGTGGTACCGCCTGTGACCATAAAGCCCCTGCATTCGCTTTTCCTTTTTGAAAAAGGAAAGGATAAGCGGGCCTGGGTAAGGGTAAAGGCTTACCGGAATATAGAGAATGCGGTTATATATGTGAAGCATAACGATCGGTTGCTGGCCAGCCTGCCGCTGGGCAACCTGAAGCAGGATATGGATACGCTTTTTTCGGTGCAGGTACCCACGCAAAGCTTTAATGCAGGCGGAGCAGCCGGCGATATCCTTTTTTCCGTTGCCGGAAGCCACACCGAATCAAGTTATGACCTGAATCTGATCCAGTATCCGCATTTGCCCGACCTGCAGTATTTTACCGGGGCCTGGATGAAGATAGTGCCCAAAGACTGGAAAACTGCCGTACAAAAGATCGGTTATGTGGATGGGGCGGGCGACTATGTAGATGAAATGCTCGAACTGGCCGGGTTGAACGTGGACCACCTGGGCGATAATGCTATGAACAGCCTGGCTTACCTGCAGCGGTACGATGCGATCGTGGTGGGAGTGCGCGCGTTGAATACCCGTAAGCAGATGAATGCCTGGATGCCCCTGCTGCTGAAATATGTGGAAAACGGCGGTACGCTGCTGATGCAATACAACACCAGCCAGAACCTGCTGACCGATCAATACGGGCCTTACCCTTTCAGGATATCAAGAGAGCGGGTTACAGAAGAAGATGCCAAGGTTACTTTTACAGACCCTGCGGCCAGGTTGCTGCACTTCCCCAACGAGATAACGGAAAAGGATTTTGAAGGCTGGGTGCAGGAGCGGGGTATCTATTATCCTGCAGGTTATGAAGCGCATTACAAAACACTGTTTTCGATGCACGATACAGGCGAGCGGCCTCTGGAGAGTGCCGTGATCTACACGCCTTATGGCAAAGGGCAGTTCATTTATACCTCCCTGGTATTTTTCCGGGAGCTGCCGGCAGGCCATACAGGCGCTTTCCGTTTAATGATGAACCTGCTTTCGGCAGGAAAAAAATAAAGATTTCAGCACCCTATCAAGGCATATTTACAAAGGAGCCGGCTTTTGCCGGCTCCTTTGAATAATTATTCTTCCTTTAGCCGGAAAACTTTCAAACCTTCGATCCTGCCGCCGGTCATTTCCGGGTAAGGAGTACCGTCTGGATGCAGCAGCTTATAGTCGTTGCTGCTGCCATCATAGAAGTAATAATAATAATCTACTTGCAGCCGCTTTGCTTCCTCCAGCAGCTCTTCGGTAGAATAGCGATCGCCGAAATACATATAATACGGGTTGCCGGTAAACCAGGAAATACGGAAGTGGTTCTGGTACTGCGGATAATGATTGGTAATAAAGGAGCCTTTGACGGACAGGCCCTTTAATTGTTCGGCAATTGCGTAATCTCCGGCCCCCTCCCGGAAGCTCTCCTTAAGTACTGACAGGGAACCGGGCAGCCAAGAAGCGCAATAGGTTACGATCAGCAGATGGTAAAGTTTTCCCCGCAAGATGGGTTTCAGGTGGGTGCGCACCAGCAGCAATCCACCGGCCATAACCAGGGGAACCGTATACCACAGATACCGGGTACCTACAAAAAGAAGCAGATAGCCGGCAGGAAAGACCAGAAAGGAGATGATGACGAGGGGAAAAACGCTTTGATAGGTTGTTCCCTTCCGGCGTAGCAGGTAAAAAATACTTGCGATCCATACAGGAAAGTAGAATGGCGAATATTCATTGATTACACGGAACCATTGCAGTATGTTCATACTTATACGGAACAATTGCTTTCCCAATAAGGTGGCAGAATCGAATGCAGTGATCATTGGTCCCCGGTGCATCCATGGATCTTCCCAGCACGAAAGGCCGCCGGGATATGCGGGTGGAACAAGCACCGGGTATTCCCTGCTGAAATATATGGTCCCGGCAATGGCCCAGCTGGTATTAATCGGGCCGGCGGACGAGATCATCCAGGTACCGTACTTTTCGTGCAGTATCCATAACCAGGGCAGGGCAAACAACAGCATCGTGCCGGTGGTAACCAGGAGTATGCCAGACCAGCGCCTTATTGTGAACCGCTCCTGCTGCCAAAGGATGCGCCAAAGGAGCAGGGCCGTGCTCAACGGGATGATATAAAAAGAATACGCCTTGCTGAAGTAAGCGATGGCGCTCAAAAGACCATACACTACCCACAGGAGCGGGCGGCGGGTAAAGTCCTCGCGGAGCAGCAACAATAAGCAGGTAAGCAGGAGGAAGCAGTTCAGGGCATCGGCAAAACGGGTAAGGGGCAAATTGGCCGCCCAAAACAGCGCAGCGCAAAATCCAATGCCCCACACTTCAAATCTTCCGGCAACCATTTTATCTGTCAGCCGGATGCTGAGCAGCAATACGCCTGCAAAAGAGAGCGAATTGAGCACATAGGCAGCGGGCAATAGCCCCCAGCCTGTAAACTTTACCAGCATAGCCAGCAGCCAGGGGTTGAGCGGGCTCCAGTACCCGTTGACGGCATGGGCAAGGTCGCCGTTCAGGTATCGCTGGGTAATGGCCAGATAGCTGATGTCGTCTGAAACGATCCTGTAGCGGAAACAGGGATAAATAGCTATGGCCGCCGCCGTAAATAAGAGCAGGGGCAGGAAATAAGTAAGCAATTTCATGCTTTGCGGCTCCCGTGTCTGCATTACAGCGCTTGTTGTTGATTAAGGTAAGAGCAGAGTTGCCGCATGGCGGCCGCCCGGTGGCTTATTTTGCTTTTCTCTGCAAGCGGAAGCTCTGCGAAAGTCTGGGTATAGCCGTCAGGCACAAACAGCGGATCGTACCCGAAACCTCCGTCGCCGCGGGGCGTTTCGGTGAGCGTGCCCTGGCAGCGGCCTTCGAAGTACCGGGTTCCGTCCCCCGAAATAAGGCATATTACCGATTGGTAGTATGCCTGCCTGTCTTCCACGTGCCGCATTGCCTCCAGCAGCTTATGGTTATTGGCGGCGTCATTGGTCGGACTGCCGGCATAACGGGCGCTGTACACCCCGGGTGCGCCGCCAAGCGCAGGTACAACCAGGCCGCTGTCATCTGCAAAGCAGTCAATGCCGGTTTTGCGGTATACATAATCGGCCTTGGCCCGGGCATTTTGGGCAAAAGTATCGAAAGGCTCTTCGATCTCTTCGGCAATGCCTGCCTCCTGTAGTGATATTATTTTAATGTTATTATTTACTAAATGTTGAATTTCAACAATTTTTCCCTTATTGTTTGAAGCGAATATAAGTTCTCTCATGATGTCTGCAATTGTCTGGCCTCGTTAAGAAAATGGGGTTTCAGTGCATTTTGCCAAAGTGCGTTTTTAATTTCCTGATTGCCGGCGATCTGCGATATGCCCGCACTTTTTATAAAGACTCTTCCATCAAATTTGTTTATTTGATTTTCAGCAAATTGAACCTCTATATTTAAATCTTTTTCTGTAACTCCGAACAACAATACTTCCCTGATCTGCTCATAACCCCGGTAAAGTTGCCAGGGATATGGCGCTGTTTCAACCTTATACATCCCTTTTTGTAATTTACAGGCAGCCAGTATCCTGTTCAGCTGGGCCTCCGTTTCGGGTTGCAGGTCGGATTCCCTCACCAAAATAAGGGTGCCGGCGGTTAGTAATTCCTCACTAATATTTTTTTGGGCATTATTTTTATCAATAATTATTTTGTTTCCAGTAAATAAAGAATTGTATAAATGCTCATTTTTGCTTTTTAACATTATCATATTATTGTAAAATGTTCTGTTACAAGGCAAAGGACAAAAAAAAATCGTTCCTTTGCACCGTCAAAGATAAGAAAGAGGACCCGAGGAGTAAGATAAATCTAAAAAAATGGAAAATCAATAATCTATGAACGTTTCTATGCTTAACATCAACATCCGTAAAACCGAGCAGAGCCGGATTCACCCTTTGACCAAAGAAAACCTGGTATTTGGTAAAGAGTATGCCGATCACATGCTGGTGTGCGATTATAAGGACGGAGCCTGGCAAACGCCTGAGATCATACCTTTCGGTAATTTCAGCATGAGCCCTGCAACCTCTTTTATGCACTACGGACAGGCTATATTTGAAGGGGTCAAGGCTTACCGTCAACCGGACGGTTCCGTTGCCGTTTTCCGTCCTTACGACAACTGGAAGCGGATGAACGTATCGGCGCATCGTATGGGTATGCCCGAAGTGCCGGAAGAGCTTTTTATGGAAGGCCTGCGCCAGCTGATCGAACTGGATGCCGAATGGGTGCCCGGCGAGGCGGAAACTTCCTTATATATCCGTCCCTTCATGATCGCTATGGACGAATTCATCGGTGTGCGTCCTTCCGAAACATACCGTTTTGCCATTATTACCAGCCCTGCCGGAGCCTATTACAATAAGCCCGTGCGCATCTATGTGCAGGACAAATATGTAAGAGCTGCCAAAGGCGGCATCGGTTATACCAAAGCTGCGGGCAACTATGGCGCCAGTATGCTGCCTGCTGCCGAAACCCGTAAGCTGGGCTACGACCAGAACCTCTGGACCGATGCGGTAGAAAACAAATACGTGCAGGAGATCGGTACCATGAACGTATTCTTTATCGTAGACGGAGTTGCGCTTACGCCCGACCTGGCAAGCGGTACCATCCTGGCTGGAGTAACCCGCGCCAGCATCATTACCCTGCTGCAGGAAAACGGCATCAAAGTGGAAGAGCGCCCCATCAGTATTGACGAGCTTATTGCCGCGCATAAAGAAGGCAAGCTGCAGGAAGCCTTTGGCTCAGGCACGGCGGCTTCTATGTCCTTTATTGCTGACCTGACCTATAAAGGCGAAACGATCAGCCTGCCGGAACAGGCTACCTGGACCATCGCACCCAAGATCAAAGCGCAGCTTGACGATATCCGTTACGGCCGCGTGGAAGATGTGCACGGCTGGAGATTCAAGATCTGATAAGCACATTTTTTCTTAACAGGCTATACATAAGACAGAAAGCGGCCGGTCCTGCAGGACCGGCCGCTTATCTATTGGATTTAAGTGCAGGATTATTTTACTTCCTGCATCAGCTTTTTTACAACCGGGGAAATCACGATCAGGACCACACCGGCAATAAGGGCGTAGATAGCAAGGTCTTTGTAGCCATCGGTATACTTCATCAGCTTTTCGGCCAGCGACAGTTTTTCTACTCCTTCGGCCATATCCCCGCCTAGTAATCCTGCAGCGTATTGCCCATAAGCGCTGGCCAGGAACCACATACCCATCATCATGCCCCACAGGTGTTTGGGCGCGAGCTTCGTCATGAGCGAGAGTCCGATCGGCGACAGACAAAGCTCACCCAATGTGATCACCAAATAAGCAAGCGTAAAGATGTTCAGCGAGGTTTTACCACTGGCGTCTGCGTAGTTGCGTGTGTAGTAAAAAAGATAGAATGAGCCGGCCAGGAAAAGGAAACCCAAGCCAAACTTTACCACTGCATTGGGTTCAAGCTTCCTTTTGGCCAGGGCAAGCCACAGCAATCCTATGAAGGGGCTGAATAACACTACGAAGAAAGAATTTGAAGAGTTGTTGACCACATTGGGGTCGATGTTAAAGAACAGAAGTTTGGAGTGTAGGTTATCTTTTGCAAAAAGGTTGAGGGAACCGCCGCTCTGCTCGAAGAAGGCCCAGAAAAATATGGAAAAAATAATGAAAGTAAGCGCTGCAATCAGCTTCTTGTTTTCCTTTGCATTAAGCTTGGACATTTCAAAGAAAAGATACAATAAGGTACAGGGCCCTACAATATACATGAACAAGTCAGTGTACCGGGTATTGGTGATCATGACAAAGATCAGCGGGAGCACTGCAATGGAGGCAATATATACCAAGGTTTCCCGAAGTTTTCGTTTTTTAGGATCACCTTTGGGATGTTCAGGCTGCAGGCCGATAGGGCCCAAGCTCTTTTTGGTAGCCAGGAATACAATAAGGCCGATGAGGATAAAGATACCGGAGAGGGCAAAGGCCAGGTTCCAGGAATATTGCTTTCCTACCCATACGCATAATGCGCCGCCAAACAAGGCCCCGAGGTTAATACCGGAATAAAACATCCCGAAACCGGCATCCCGTCTGGGATCCCCTTCTTTATACAATTCGCCCACCATAGTGGAGATATTGGGTTTGAAAAAACCGGTACCTACAATAATAAGACAGATACCTACATAAAAAAACTCTTTGGCATTGAAGCCGAGAATAGCGCTGCCGATGATCATCAGCAGGCCGCCCCATACCAGCGACTTGCGGAAGCCCAGTATCTTGTCGGCAAGCAGGCCGCCCAGAAAGGTAAATGCATATACGAACGCCTGGATCGCCCCATACTTAAGATTCGACTCCTTTTCTGTCATCAGGAGCATTTCGGTCATGAAGATAGTGAGCATGCCCCTGTTGCCGTAAAAGCAGAAACGTTCCCACATTTCCGTGAAAAACAAGGCCCAGAGCTGCTTGGGGTATTTTCCTTCAAAGGACTGGATTTTCTCCAGCGACAGGCTTTCCTGTGTAATTTCCATTGAATCGAATTTTGATTGAAAGGTTTGTGTTACAATTAAATAAAGCCTCCGGGAAGGAGGCTTTAACCGGCATGCTTGCCATATTATCTTACCGGGTGCATCATTTTTAAGATCGGTTTACTCAGGGCAATCATAATAAGTCCAAGAATGATCACAAATGCTGAGATAGTTGTAAATATGGTGCCCGCACCCATTTTTTCTACATAGGCCGCAACAAATCCGCCTAAAATGTTAGCAATGAATGTGGCGAGCATCCATACGCCCATCATCAGCGAGGCGAATTTAGGATGAGACAGCTTGGTTACCACAGAAAGTCCGACTGGTGAAAGGCAAAGCTCGCCTATTGTGTGCAGCAGATAAGTCATCACGAGCCACATCAGGCTGGCTTTTATCATCTCGTTATTAGGATCGCCACTTGCATTACGTTCTGCTACTGCCCCGAGCATAAAGAAGAAGCCCACGCCAAGTAAGATCATTCCCAATCCCATCTTTACAGGCGTAGACAGTTTTTTGCCCAGGGGAGAGGTCCAGAAAATAGAAAACAAGGGTGCAAGCAATACAATGAATAAGGGGTTTACCGACTGGAACCAGGAGGTGGGGATCAGGAAGTCGCCGAGTTGCCTGTTTATGAACTTATCTGTATAAAGGCTCAGGGAAGACCCTGCCTGCTCGAAGCCTGCCCAGAAAAAGATCACGAATGCAGTAAGTATAAAGACTACAGTCATACGTTTGCGGTCTTCCGGCGTTACAGGTCTGCTGTCGTCATTGACATTGTCTGCGTTAACATCCGCTGCCTCTTGCTGAATCGTAGCTGTTTTGACAGGTTGTGTGCCCAGCGATCCCAGATATTTTTTTGCGAACCCGTTAAAGATCAGCTGGCCCATTAACATTCCTATACCGGACAGCAGAAAACCGTATTTATAGCCAAAGGTTATAATTTCTCCTGCTTCATTCTTTATGGCAAAAATATTATCGGAGAAGTAACCCACGGCAAGGGGAGCGATCAGCGCGCCAAGATTGATGCCCATATAGAATATGGAAAAAGCAGAGTCCCTTCTGGGGTCGTTGGCTGTGTATAATCTGCCTACGAGCGTAGAAATGTTGGGCTTAAAAAAGCCGTTGCCGATGATAAGCAGAAAAAGCCCCAAGTATAGGCCGGCATGAGTGTGCAATGCAAAAAGGCAAAACTGGCCGGCCATCATGGTGATGCCGCCGATGGTGATGGAAAGGCGCTGTCCCAGGAAGCGGTCGGCCAGCCAGCCACCAATAAGCGGAGTGAAATATACAAAACCGGTAAAGAAGCCGTAAATCAGCGAAGCCGTTTCCGGGTCGATAGCAAGACCGCCTTCCAGCCAGGACTTGGTCAGGTAAAGGATAAGGATACCCCGCATCCCGTAATAGCTGAAGCGTTCCCACATTTCTGTAAAGAACAATAAATACAGGCCTTTGGGATGCCCTTTCGAAACAGGAGCGTTTTCTTTTGCGAGTGTTTCAACATTTGCGTTTTGCGACATTCGTAAATTTAAATTTATAGTGCTTTAAAAGATTGCGTAAGGTAATTATTTTTTCTTATTAGGTGGAAACCGGCAGAAAATTACCCCGGTTTTTACCCCCATGTCCGGTATCGCATCGGGACAGCTGGAAGCACATACTCACTGCCAAAGCGATGTAACGGGCAGTAATTGGTTATTTAACCCCCTTCTCTCTCATGATCCTGTTAAGCCATTTCAGCATAATAAAGCCAATCGCTGCAGAGGCCAGCAGCAACCCGCAGTTGAAGAGGAAGAAATGCGCTTTGTTTTCATAACCGTACCAGGTACTGGCCAGTATGCCCGAGAGCTTGTTGCCGATGGAAGTAGAAAGGAAGAAGCCGCCCATCATGAGCGCGGTGATGCGGGGCGGGCTGAGCTTGGATACCAGCGAGAGCCCCATCGGGCTGAGAAACAGTTCGCCTACGGTAATAACTCCGTAGCAGGCTATGAGCCACAGAGGCGATACCTTTACAGCACCGTTGCCGCCTACATATACGGCCGCAACCATCACAAGGGTGGATAATGCTGAGATCAGCAGTCCGAAGGCGATCTTGGAAGGCGTGCTCGGCTCGCGTTTGCGCTTTCTTAAAAATGCGAAAAAACCTACGACCACAGGCGTAAGCAGGATGACCCAGCCGGGGTTGACCGACTGGAACAGTTCTGTATTCATCAGGAACACCGGCTTGCCGTCCTGCGGTATCTTGGCAGGATCTGCATTGCGGAAATAAATATCGCGCCCCTCTTCTTTAACCACTTTGCCCGAGTCGTCTTTTACAGCCCGGAACTGATCGTCGTAACGGGTTACCGGCTGGATGCCAGAGGAGATCTCTTCCGCGAGGTATAAACCGCCGATGGGCTTTTCCAGGCTCGGCGATATCTGCCGGTCGGTATAGAACTTGGCCCAGCGGGTAAGCGCAGTGCCGTTCTGCTTGAATACCGCCCAGAACATAATGCTCACCGCAAAAATAGCCAGCAGCGCCGCAACCGGGCGCTTATCCTCTTTACCGGCCCGTATATAGAGCGACACGAAGAAACCCACCACCGGGATACAGGCGGCAATGAAAGCATCGGTACTGTCGCTGCCCAGGACATTACCCGGGATCATCCAGCCTATAATGCCGGCTATGATCGCCGGAAGGAATACCACGCCCACTACTTTACCGATACTCATATCGCCCTCCGCCGCGGGCTTCAGCACATTTACATGCCGGTAATGCTTCAGCCCTGCTGTGAATACGATAAGCCCGATGAACATACCTACCCCCGCGGTGATAAAGGCTGCATGCCAGCCGATCTTGTTGCGCATAAAGGCGGCAATGATATTGCAGACAAAAGCCCCAATATTGATGCCCATATAAAAGATATTGTAGCCGGCATCTTTTTTGTCTTTGTAAGGCTCCTCCGAATACAGGTTGCCCAGCAGGGTGGAAATGCTGGGCTTGAAAAAGCCGTTGCCGATAATGATCAGCGCCACGGATGTATAAAAGCTGGCCAGTCCCGGTACGGCCAGTCCCAGGTAGCCCAGCCCCATCAGGGTGCCCCCCAGGTATACGGAATTGATATAGCCCAGCTTCCGGTCGGCAAGGAAGCCGCCCAGGAAAGGAGTCAGGTACGTAAAGGCAATGAAAGTGCCGAAGATATCATCTGCATTGGCATCGGGGAAGCCGAGCCCTCCTTTGTCTACATCGATCATGTACAGCACAAATATTCCCAGCATCAGGTAGTAGCCGAAGCGTTCCCACATTTCGGTAAAGAAAAGAAAAGGCAGTCCTTTCGGGTGGTTGCGTTGTTTGTGCTGCGAAGCCATATCAGACAAGTTTATCGGGGCAAAATAAGCAATTAAAAATACCTGTCCAAAAAGGGCAGGGGCATGACGGAAACATTTTACCTTTGCCCCTCCTGAATACATTAATATGAAATACCTGATTGTAGGGCTGGGAAATATCGGTGCAGAATACGATGCCACACGGCATAATATCGGCTTCGATGTGGCCGATGCCTTCGTGATCAAACATGGGGGCAGCTTCCGCCTGGACCGGCATGCGTATGTAGCTGAAGTGAAATGGAAGGGAAAGCAGTTTATAGTGATCAAGCCCACTACATATATGAACCTTAGCGGGAAGGCCGTTAAGTACTGGCTGGATAAGGAAAAGATACCGGTAGAAAACATGCTCGTCATCGTGGATGAGCTGGCCCTGCCTATCGAAACGCTCCGACTGCGCCCCTCCGGCAGCCATGCCGGCCACAATGGCCTGCGGGACATACAGGCTGTGCTGAACACGCCGGCCTACCCCCGTTTGCGCTTCGGCATCGGCAACAATTTTCCGAAGGGCCGCCAGGTCGAATTTGTGCTGGGCAAGTGGCAGCCTGATGAGCTGCCCTATGTAAAAGATAAGATACTGAAGTCTGTGGAAGTGATCGAGAGCTTTGCTGCCGTAGGTATTGAGCGCACGATGAATACCTTTAATAAATAGCGCTTATGAAAGCCCTGCTCTGCTTCTTGCTGTGTATGGTTGCAGCTGCCGGCCATATTGCCGCGCAGGACGCCGCCGCCCGCTGTACCGATAATCCTGCCCGTTCCTGGTGGCATGCCGAAAGGTATGATATTGATATCTCTGTAGATACCGCAACCGGGTACATCCGCGGGGAAGTGCGGATCGGGGTAAGCGTAACCGGCATCCCGGCCGATTCTTTACAGATAGACTTAGCAGCGCCCTTGCAGATAAAAGAGGCCATGTACCGGCAAAGGCTGCCCGACAGCCCGGGCTATGCAAAAGGCAGGGCGAGTGAAGAGCAGTGCCGCATTCAGAAGCAGGGCGCTGCGCATTACATCAGCGGCGGCTTTTCCCGTAACAAAGCCGGTGATACCTTTGAGCTTGTCATCGTTTACGAAGGGCAGCCCACGCTGGCAAAACATGCTCCCTGGGATGGCGGTATGGTGCTCGACCGGGATCCCGGCGGAAAGCGGTGGATCGGCATGGCCTGCCAGGGTACAGGCGCCAGCGTGTGGTTTCCCTGCAAGGATTTCCAGGGAGCGGAACCGGACCAGGTGCGCCTGACCATCAGGGACGTGCCTCAGGGCTGGGCCGCAATCGGCAACGGAAAGCCGGCAGCGGGTAACGGCAGCCGGCCCGGCGGTATCTGGTCCTGGCAGGTACGCAACCCCATTAACCTGTATGATATTTCCTTTTATATAGGCGACTACGTGCACTGGTCCGATACATTGCACGGCGAGAAAGGAAAACTTGACCTGGATTATTATGTGCTCCGCGGCAACCTGGCAAAGGCAAAGCGGCACTTTAAGGTAGTGAAGCCTATGCTTCGCTGTTTCGAAGAGAAGCTGGGGCCATATCCTTTTTACGAAGATGGCTATAAGCTGGTAGAAGCCCCTTATCTGGGCATGGAGCACCAGAGCGCGGTAGCCTATGGCAACCATTACCGTATGGGCTACGACGGAACCGATCGTAGCGGAACCGGCGTAGGCATGGCCTTCGACTTTATCATTGTCCACGAAAGCGGCCACGAATGGTTCGGCAACAGCATTACGGCCTATGACAAGGCAGACACCTGGGTCCATGAGGGGCTGACCACCTATGCCGAAACCATCTTTGCCGAGTGTTTGCTCGGCAGGTACAAGGCTTTTGCCTACCAGCAGGGCAAAAAGCAAAAAATACTTAATGACCGGCCGGTACAAGGCGTATACGGGCAGTGTGACGAGGGCAGCGGCGATCATTACGATAAAGCGGGATTTTTGATCCATATGATCCGCCTGCTTATGGACGACGACGGACGTTTCTACGCCATGCTCCGTGAAATGAACCGGGAGTTTTACCACCGCATCGTTACGGGGAAAGAAATAGAACAGTTCATCAGCAGGTATTCCGGAACCGATTTCACGAAGGTATTCGACCAGTACCTGCGCAGCACGGCCATACCGCAGCTGGAATGGCGCTTGCAGCACGGAGAGCTCGCTTACCGCTGGACCAATTGTGTGCCGGGTTTCGATATGCCGGTACAGGTACGGGCAGGCAAAAAGAAGGTATGGTTAAAACCGGCTACCGAATGGAAAACGGAAAAATGGACAGGGAAAAGCATACAACCGGAGGCAGGCTTCCTGGTCAGCGGGAAAAGGCAGTAGCTATTATGGAACCCATGGCTCAATTGCTGTGCCCGGCATAAACGGCTTAAGTATACGCAGCTTCGCCTCGGATGATAGCATGGTACAAGCGTAAGAGGCAGCCGGTATATGGGAATGCTGCCGCTTTTTTACTCGCCGTCCTTCTTCTTCTTCATATCGTCCAGCTGCTTCTGTGCGGCTTTCTTCTGGGGGGCGCCCGCATCGACGATCCGCTCAAACAGCTTCCTCGCCCTCCGGTCTTTATTCAGGTAACGGTTGCAGAGCCCCGAATAGTAAACGGCTTCCCAATGTTTGGGGTCGTCTTTGTCCGACTCGGCCGATCTGAAGTACAGCAGCGCGCTGGCATAGTTCTTCTCGCGGAACTTCTGCATCCCCAGCTCAAAATCCGACAGCTCTTTTTTAGGCTCCTCCTTATCGTCCCGCGCCGGTGCGGTAGCTGCCATTTTTCTTGCAGCCACAGTTTTGGCTGCATCTTCTTCAGCAGGGGCGGATGCTGTTTCGGGCGCCGGGGCCAGGGGCCTGGGCTCTGTCTGGGCGGCAATGGCCTGCGTGCTGTCGAGCCGGGCTTTGAGGCTGGCTTCGGCCTTTCGGGCAAGCAGCAGCGAATCTTTATGCTTCTTTTCAGCGGCTGCTTTTGCCTCGGCTTCCTCGGCAGCCGCCATATCGGGACGATGGCTTGTATCCGGATCGGAGTTGCCGGCTGCAGGGCCTGCACTGTCGGCGATAACGGGCACTTTTTCGGCCAGCTGCGGTTCCGAATGCTCTTTCCGGAACCCGAAATACCATAGAGCGCCGAAGATAAGCGCCAGGGCTGCGGCGATACCCACAGGCCGCGCAAGGCTTCTCTGAGGGCGCAAGGTATGGCTGCCGCCGGGCTCAGCGCTGGGCTGGGCATTTTTAGCGGCCGGCGCCGCTGCAGCAGCCTTCTCTTCCCGGGCCGGGGCTGCGGGAATATCTTTTTTTTCTTTGGGTTTTTCGCGCGGGGGCAGGGCCGGTAAGGCGGGCAGGGTCATCGACGCCAGGAGCTCTTCGGCGTCCTGCTGCAGTTCCAGACCCTCCAGGGCATCGTTGCACAGCGCGCAGGAGCTGAGATGCAGCTCCACGGCACGCAACTCTTCCGGATACAGCGTATGCTTCAGGTAACCCAGGAGCTGGTTTTTGCTCAGGCAGGCGCTGTGGTCCAGAATCTGTAATATCCTTTCGTCGGTGTTCATACTTGCAGCATTAACTGGTTTTTTGCCTCAGGCAATTCCTGAGGTTCCGCCTTCCGTTCTGTATATGGCTCTTTACCTGCTTGTCGGAATAACCGGTAAGCGCAGCCGTTTCGTTATAGCTTTTCTGGTCCAGGTAAAAACGGGTGATGCAGCTGCGCTGCTCCTCGTTCAGGCTTTTGAGGCACATGTTCAGGTAGAGCAGCAGCTGTTCTTCGTTCACCTTATGATGCAGGCTGTCTTCAAATTCCATAAGGTCCATATCCCATTCCGCCACTATTTTCTGGCTGGGGTCCTTCTTCCGGAGCTCCATCAGGCAGTGGTTCTTGATCACCTGGTAAAACCAGGGCTTGAATTTGCGCACCTGGTATTGATGCAGGTCGGTCCACAGTTTGGTAAAGATTACCTGCACGGCATCTTTGGACGGCTCTGCCGCTTTCAGGTATTTAAGGCACATGCCCATGGCCAGGTGCGCATAGCGGCGGTACAGGGTGCCGAACGCTTCCTGGTCCTGCTTGGAAGCGATCCGGTGCACCAGATCCTCGTCGTTTAAATTCCTGTAGTTATTAGTGGACAAAGAGTAGGGATTTAAGGGGATCAACAATCGCTGTAAAAATAGGGTATTCTATAATTACCAAATACTTAAAGCGTATAAATATTCTTTCAGGGTTATTAAAATAAACATAAAGCCGATAGTTTTGTAGTATGGAAGAAAACAGGCCCCTTATCAGGCAGGCAACAAAGGCGGACGCGGCGGCCATGATGGCATTGATCCGGGAGCTGGCTCATTACGAAAAGGCGCCGGACGCAGTAACGGTTTCCATGGAGCATTTCTGTGAAAGCGGTTTCGGTCCAAACCCCGTATGGTGGGCCCTGGTAGCTGATATTCCGGGTTCGGCCGGTCAGGCCGGGGAAATAGTGGGTTTCGCGCTATATTACATTCGTTATTCTACCTGGAAGGGACAAAGGATGTACCTGGAAGATATTATTGTAAAGGAAGCCTGGCGAGGAAAAGGCATCGGAAAACAGCTGATGGATGCTCTGATCGCGGAAGCCCGGCAGCGCAATTTCAGCGGCATGATGTGGCAGGTGCTGGACTGGAATGAGCCGGCCCTCCGTTTTTATAAAAAGTACCCGGTATGCATAGATGAAACCTGGCTCAACGTAAGCCTGGAGCTGTAAATTTTTTCCGCGAAAATAATGCGGACATAACAGAATAACAGTATTTTAGCAGCCAACTAATCTTTGGGTATGGAATTAGAAATTAAATCACTCGGCAAATTCAGGTTCGTGGAGGAGGGTGAGGGGGAGCCATTGATCCTTTTGCATGGGCTTTTCGGTGCATTGAGTAATTTCAAAGACCTTTTTGATCATTTTAAGGCAAAATATAAGGTCATCATACCTATGTTGCCGCTGTTCGACCTGGGCCTGGACACAGGTGTGGGCGCTCTGGCGAAATATGTGCAGAAATTTATCGAAACACGCCAGTTTGAAAAAGTGCACCTGATGGGCAACTCCCTCGGCGGCCATGTAGGCCTGATCTATACCTTGCATCACCAGGAAAAAGTAAAGACGCTTACGCTTACCGGAAGCTCAGGCCTTTTTGAAAACGGGATGGGCGAAACTTACCCCAAGAGAGGCGATTACGAGTTTATCCGTAAAAAAACAGAGCTTACTTTTTATGATCCGGCCATGGCTACCCAGGAGCTGGTGGACGAAGTGTATTCCATTGTCAATAACCGGCTTAAAGCAATAAAGATCATAGCATTGGCTAAATCCGCCATACGCAACAACCTGAGCGATGAACTGCGCGATATCAAAGTGCCTACCTGCCTGATATGGGGCAAAAACGACACGATCACCCCGCCTATGGTAGCGGAAGAGTTCAGGCAGCTGCTGCCTAACTCGGAGCTGCACTGGATTGATAAATGCGGACATGCGCCGATGATGGAAGTGCCTGCCGAGTTCAACAAAATACTTGCCGACTTCCTGGAACGGAACAGCGCCAATTGATCCCCGGTTATCCAGGCAGAAAGAACGTTGCGAATTATTTATTATTGCGCATCCATATTCAATAACCGTATCAGGAAACTTTATGCAGCGAATGGATATGTGGAACAGAATTTGACGTACTTTCATTAAGAAGCCAACGCGGAGTCAAACCTAAAAGATTTAACCATGTTCATTCATCAGCTCATATCACCCGAAATACCGGCGCTGAAGCCGGGGGACACAGGCGATAAGGCATTGCAGCTAATGCAGGAGCTGCATGTGGCACATCTGTCGCTGGTCGATGGGGATGAGTACAAGGCCCTGGTACGCGAGGACGATATCCTGAATTGGAATACGCCCGAAGCGCCACTGTCTTCTGCCGCCTTTCTCGATTTCAGACCGGTAGTGTACGGCAACCAGCATCCTTATGAAGCGGTACGGAGGGCCATACAGCAGCATATTTCCGTAGTGCCCGTAATCAACGAGGCGAATAAATATATGGGTGCAATAAGCCGCAGCGAACTGTTTGAATTCCTTACCAGCAACTCGGGTCTTGAACAGTCGGGAGGTATTATTACCCTGGAAATGAAACCCATCGATTACAGCCTTTCCGAGATAGCCCGTATTTGCGAAAGCAATGATGTGATCCTGCTCAATGTACAGGTATTCACCTATCCCGAACAGGAAATGATGGAAGTGGTGCTGAAGACCAATACAAAGGAAATACAGTCTTTGATCGCTTCCTTTGAACGGTATGAGTATACGGTCCGGGAAATATTCGGGGACCTGCCCTCGGCGGAGAGCCTGATGGACCGGTATCAGTCGCTGATGCACTATATCAATATGTAAGCCTTCTTCCCCCGCCGCAGCGGGGGAATTTCTTTTGTAGTACTTTTGTGCCGCTCAGGCCTTTGTCCTGTTATCTTTTGCATGGCAATTATCAGTGTACAGAACCTTGTAAAAAAATATGGCGATTTCACTGCCGTGAACGGGCTCAGCTTCGAAGTGCAGCAGGGAGAGATCTTTGGCCTGCTGGGGCCTAACGGGGCAGGTAAGACCACCACGCTCGAGATCATCGAAACGCTCAGGCCCAAAACATCCGGAACCGTTATGGTGGACGGATTTGACCTCGATACGCAGCCCGGAGAGATCAAGAAAGTGATCGGCGTGCAGCTCCAGGCCGCGGGATTCTATCCCAACCTGAACCTTAAAGAGCTGATCGCATTATTTGCCGGCTTATACAATGTAAAGGCGGACCCCGTGGCTTTGCTTCAGAGCGTGAACCTCGCAGAAAAAGCCGGCAGCAAGTACAAGGAGCTTTCGGGCGGCCAGAAGCAGCGGTTTTCCATTGCCACCACGATCATCAATACACCCCGGATCATATTTCTGGACGAACCTACCACTGGGCTCGACCCCCAGGCCCGCCGTAACCTTTGGGAGCTGATCCGCAGGCTGCGCGACGGCGGAACCACCGTTGTCATCACCACTCATTATATGGACGAAGCCGAGGAGCTGTGCGACCGTGTCGCCATCGTAGACAGCGGCCGCATTATTTCCCTCAATACTCCCGATAAGCTGATCGACGACCTGATCGCTACCGGCTTCGAACGGAAAAAGAAAGTAAGGGAGGCCAACCTGGAGGATGTGTTCATCGCCCTGACGGGTAAGGAGCTGCGGGAGGCCTGACGCCTTCAAAAAGATCCTTCCCGGCTTTAGCCGGCCACTTCTTCTGTTATAAAGCTCAGGTCAGCCCAACCGGGCTGACCTGAGCTTTATATAAGGATAATATATGCTTACCGGGCTATCCAGTCCGAAGGGTTGACCGTAACGGGCGTATTATTGCTGCCCACCTTCCATATCTGGAAGTTCACGATATTCTCTCCTTCGTCGTTCCTGCCGGCACGGCCTATTACCTGTCTTCCGTTTACTTTGTCGCCAACCCGTACAGAGGCGCTGCTCAGGTTGGTATAAACGGTGAAGTACTCGCCGTGGCTGATCATGACCATTACGCCGTCGATATTGGTAACGGTTTTTACCACGCCTTCAAATACAGTCCTTACCGGGGAGCCTTCGCCCGTGGTGATGTCGATGCCGTTATTGTATTCGGTTACCTGGGGAAAGAGCTTATTCGGATGCCTGCCGTAATTGCCCGAAATGAAGCCCTTCTCCACGGGCCAGGGAAGCCGCCCGCGATTGGCCGCAAAGCTGTTGGATACGGCCTGTACATCGGGGGTCAGGCTTAGCTTGTAAGAGGGCTTTTCCACGTCGGCGGCCGGCGGCTTGCTGGCTGGTTCATTGCTTGCTGCCGGCTTGCTGCCGCTTTCCCGTACCGGTGGTTTGCCGCCGGTGCTGCCCGAAGAGGGTTTGCCGGTGTTGAGCGTTACGGTCTGGCTGCCTGCCTGGTATGTATTGCCATTGCCATTATTGCCGGCGTTGGCGGCTGCCTGCGCAGCTTTGCGCCTGGCCTCTTCTTCAGCTGCTCTTTTCCTGGCCAGCGCTTCTTCGGCAGCCTTGCGCCTTGCTTCTTCTTCCGCTTTCTTACGGGCAATTTCGATCTCCCTGCGTATCTGTTCCCTGATGGAGGCTTCCAGCTTCTTGGCGGTTCTCTGGTTGCGCTGTATCTGTGCCACCAGCTCTTTCTCCCTTCCTTTCAGTTCTGTTACGAGCTGGTTGGTTTCGCGGGTTTCCTCCTGTATCTCGTTCTTCTGCACCTCTTCTACCTGCAGCAGCTTGCCTTTCTCGGTCTTTTGCGTGTTCAGTATGCCGATCTGGCGGTTGAGCTGTGCCTGTGCCAGCCGTATCTTTTCGGCCTGTTTTTTACGGTAATCGCGGTACTTGCGCAGGTACTGCATACGCCTGATCGCATCGTTAAAGTCGCTGGCCGAAAAAAGGAAAGCCATCATGTTCTGGCTGACGCGGTGTTTGTAGGCATAGCGGATCGATTGTGCATAGGCTGCCTTCAGCTGATCCAGGTTCCTGTTCAGCTTCTGGATTTCTTCGGCCGAAGTATTGATGCTGCCGTTGATATGCGAGAGCTCGGAATTGATGTTGTTGATCAGCTTCTGGCGGGCCTCCAGCTTGGCGGTCAGGGCTTTCAGCTGGCCCAGGGTTGCTTTGCGGTCCTTTTTGGTTTCTTCCAGCTGCTGCTGGGTATTGGCAATTTCATGCAACAGGCTGTTCCGGCGCTTTTCCAGTTCGCTCCGCGTAGGCTGCTGGGCCAGCAATTGCAGGGGAGCGCTCAGCAATAAAATGAAAAGAATATGGTAGAGGCGCATAAGCTGTTTTTATCGGGCAAAGGGCAAAACTAACGAATACAGGGCAAAAATGTACATAAAGCATATCGGCTTGCTGTGCCGCCTTTGTAATCAGATGATAATATTTTCGGATTCCATAAGTTAGCGCTGACTTCTTCATTATATTTGCGCAATTGTTTTTCTACAGACCTGTTATTTCCTTACCAGATGAAAGTCGTGATTTTTGCCGGGGGGCGTGGTACCCGTATTTCAGAGGAATCCGTGCTGCGTCCCAAACCAATGATCGAGATTGGCGGTAAGCCTATCCTGTGGCATATAATGAAGATATATGCCGCTTACGGTCACACGGAGTTTATCGTTTGCCTGGGCTACAAGGGCTGGGTGATCAAGGAATATTTTGCCAATTATTTTCTCCATAATGCCGATCTTACCGTAGACCTGAGCAATAACAGCATGGAGATACACCAGAACCATGCCGAACCCTTTAAGATATCGCTTATTGATACAGGGCTCGATACCATGACGGCCGGCCGGCTGAAAAGGGTATTGCCTTATACCAAGGACGAGCCTTTTATGCTTACCTATGGCGACGGGGTCAGCAATGTGGACCTGGATCAGCTGCTGGCCTTTCACCGGCAGTCGGGGAAAATATGCACGATGACCGCCATCCAGGCCACCAGCCGCTTTGGCGTGCTCAAGATGCAGGAAGACGGCCTGATCCGCTCTTTTGAGGAAAAACCGGCTGAAAGCGGCACCTGGATCAACGGCGGCTTTTTTGTGGTAAATCCCGGCATACGCGATTACCTGGAAGGCGATATGGACCATATTATGTGGGAGCGCGAGCCGATGGACAGGCTGGCAGCCGATAGGCAGATTGCGGCGTACAGGCATCATGATTTCTGGAAATGCATGGACACGCTCCGCGACAAGGAAGAGCTGGAGCAGATGTGGGATACCCAGCCTGTATGGAAAAAGTGGTAGGAGCAGCAAGGTCAACAGTTAATAAATAAGAAGAAGTGACAAATATTTTCAGGAACAAAAGGGTTTTTCTTACAGGGCATACAGGCTTTAAGGGAGCCTGGCTGCTGCAGATACTGCAGCATTTCGGAGCCGATGTGAAGGGTTATGCGCTGGCACCCGAAGAAGAAAAGGACCTGTATAACCAGATCAACGGCGATAAGCTGTGCTATGCTTCCGTTACCGGCAATGTGCTGGACAGTCATCTGCTTAAGGGAGAGCTGATCCGCTTTGAGCCCGACTTTGTTTTTCACCTGGCGGCGCAATCGCTCGTGCGGCGCAGCTATCTGGAGCCGGTCGATACCTTTTCGGTAAATGTAATGGGAACGATCCATGTGCTGGAAGCACTGCGCAGCCTGGAAAAACCTTGTGCTGCCATCATGGTTACTACAGACAAGGTGTATGAGAACAATGAGCACGGCGCCGCTTTCCGCGAAGATGAGAAGCTGGGTGGTTACGATCCTTACTCGGCCAGTAAGGCGGCAGCCGAGATCGCTATCGCCTCTTACCGCAATTCTTATTTCCATCCCGATCAGTATCACACACATCATAAATCCGTTGCCTCGGTTCGTGCAGGCAACGTGATAGGCGGCGGCGACTATGCCACCGACCGTATTATCCCCGATATCGTCCGCTCCATTGAAAGGGAGGAAGCGGTGGTGCTGCGCAACCCCAGGGCCGTGCGCCCCTGGCAGCATGTGCTGGAGCCGCTGTTTGCCTATTTGTCGCTGGCAGAGCAGATGACCCTGGATCCGCAGCGCTATGCTACTGCCTACAACATCGGCCCTGACAAAGACGATGTGCTGGATGTGGAAACTGTTGCAAAAAAATTTATCGGCTACTACGGCAAAGGAGCCTACCGCATAGAGGGAAATGCACAGCAGCCGCACGAGGCACAACTGCTGCTGCTGGATAACGAAAAAATAAAAGCGGCTACAGGCCATGGCCCTAAATACAATGCCGATGAAGCGATACGGCTTACGGCCGAATGGTATGCCGATAAGGAACAGGACGCTGCAGCAAAATGTATGCAGCAGATCCGGAACTACCTGGAGGCGTAGTGCAATCTTTAATTTATGAGCACATCTGAGAATACGATACTGGGACTAAAGATGCCGACCGATCCGCGTTGGGTCGATATTGCGGCTATATCCCTGGAAGATATCCTTACCGACCATGCTTTCTGCGAGCAGAAAGCTGCTACACAGTGCATTTCCCTGATTCAGAAATATTATGATAAGACGGAAATGGTAGAAGCGCTGGCTCCCCTGGTAACCGAGGAGTGGGGCCACTTCCGGATGGTGCTGGCCGAGATGAAAAAGCGGGGCTTTACACTGGGACGCCAGCGGAAGGATGAATATGTGAACCTCCTGCTGGCCCGTGAGCCGAAGCAGATACCTGCCGAAGAGAAGCTGCTGCATAAGCTTATGATCTGTGCTTTGATCGAAGCAAGGAGCTGCGAGCGCTTCCGCCTGCTGAGCCTGCATATCGAAGAAGAAGCGCTCCGTACTTTTTATCATAAGTTCATGGTTTCCGAGGCGGGACATTACCGCCTGTTCCTGGACCTGGCAAAGCTGTACTTTGATGAGGAACTGGTGCGGGCCACGTGGCTTGGCTGGCTGCAGGCCGAAAAAGAGATACTGAAAGAGCTGAAGCCGAGAGGCGACCGGATGCACTGATTGTACGCCGGTATCAATGAACCATTTTTGAGAACAAATGACCACACTTTTTAAAGAGCAAAGTAATCCCGATAACTTTTTCCTGATGGCCGGTCCCTGTGCCGTGGAAGGCGAACAGATCGTGATGCAGATTGCCGAGCGCATTGCCGCCATTGCACAAAAGCTGAAGATACCGTTAGTGTTCAAAGGCTCTTATCGTAAAGCCAACAGGACCCGCCTGGACAGCTTTACGGGGATCGGAGATGAGAAAGCGCTGCATATCCTGGCCAGGGTACGCGAAACCTTCGGCATACCCGTGGTGACCGATATCCATGCCGCGGCAGAAGCGGAAATGGCCGCCACCTATGTAGATGTACTGCAGATACCGGCTTTCCTGTGCCGGCAGACCGATATACTGGTTGCCGCGGCGGCTACAGGCAAATATGTGAATGTGAAGAAGGGGCAGTTCCTGGCGCCGGAATCGATGCAGTTTGCCGTAGACAAGATCCGGCAGAGCGGCAATGAACAGGTAATCCTTACCGACCGGGGCACTACTTTCGGCTACCAGGACCTGGTGGTCGATTACCGTGGTATTCCCGTCATGAGAAGCATGCAGGTGCCGGTAGTGATGGACTGTACACATTCCCTGCAGCAGCCTAACCAGGCCAGCGGTGTAACCGGCGGCAACCCCGCTATGATCGAAACCATTGCGAGGGCGGCCATAGCGGTGGGTGCCGACGGCCTGTTCATAGAAACACATCCCGACCCGAAAAATGCCAGGTCGGATGGGGCCAATATGCTGCACCTGGATCTGCTGGAGCCGTTGATGCAAAAGATGTGCGTGCTGAAGCAGGCGGTGAATTCTTTATCTTTTTAAAATCTTATTACTTTTCAAAAATGAACAGCGAAGTAGAAGCCAGACATTATACCTCTTCTTTTTATAAAGGGCATGAGAAAGGATCGTATGATTCGGCCCGCGCCATACTGCCTGTAGTCAACAGGCTGCTTCAGCCCCAATCCGTGATCGATGTGGGGTGCGGTAAGGGGCTGTGGCTGAAGGTATGGAAGGAAGAGCTGGGTGTGCAGGACGTAACGGGCGTGGAAGGATCTTATGTCAGTGACGAGATACTGAGCATTCCTGCTGATCTGATCCGGATCCACGACCTGAAGCTGCCGCTGATTACGGACCGGAAGTATGATCTGGCAATGTCGATGGAGGTTGCAGAACACCTGCCGGAAAGTGCGGCCGACCAGTTTGTACAAACCCTTACTTCTTTATCCGATGTGGTGCTGTTTTCTGCCGCGCTTATAGGACAGGAGGGTACTTATCACCTGAATGAGCAGATGCCGGAATACTGGGCTAAGCGCTTCGGAAAATATGGCTATAGCCCCATCGATATTATACGGTCGCAGGTATGGAATAAGCCGGAAGTAATGTACTGGTACAAACAAAATACGTTGCTGTTCGTCAGGAAAGAGCGTATTAAAGACCTGCATCCTGAGCTGGTGCAGGCCTACGGGGCTACTGTGCCCGATTGCCTGCTGCGGGTGCATCCCGACCAGTATTTCAAGGTATATAACCGTCGTAAACTCTCCGAGTTTCTGCATTACCGGCTATACCGCATCAAAAAATTCTTTAAAGAGAGGTAGGCGGCTAATACCAAAGCCGGGCCGCTACCGATTTTAGGTAATGAAGAGATCTTTCCGAAATGGGAGATCTCTTCTCTGTTTTGGGAACTGCGAGTATCTTGGCATAAAAGCGGATATAGCCGGCGATATCCAGCCGGCTTTTCTTAAGGTAAAACAGTCCCCACATGAATGCCGTGGAATAAAAGTATCTTTTGGGAAGATATCGCCAGGCTACCTTTGACTTATTCAGCCACATCATCCTGATCTTTTGCCTATTGGTGACCCTGCCCAGGGGAGATTCTTTGTGCAGCACCCTGATGCGGTTGTCGTAGGCAAGGGTATAGCCCGCCTCGATAATACGGTAGCTCAGGTCGTATTCTTCCATGCCATAAAAAAAGTCCGGCGGGTATAAGCCCGTCTGTTCAAAGAAATCCCTCTTCATTATATGTGCCGCCCCTGTAAAATAATAGGTGAGGAACCAGGACATATGCTGCCTGCCTTCCAGATCTTTATGGGGAAAGGCCGAAACCTGCCTTGCACCGCTGGCATGATAAAAAATATCGAAAGTAACGACGGCGGTATGGTTGTTTCTGTACCTTTCCTCTTCCAAAAGAGTTCTGGCGTGGCTCACTGCCTTTGTATCGGCGAACAGCACATCGTCGTCCAGAAACATCAGATAATCGGCCGTAGCCTGCTGTATCAGGTAATTTCTGCCACGGGCCACACCCAGGTTTTCCTGATGGGCAATATACCGGATGGCAAGCGCCGGGTTCTCGTCGATGAAATGCTGTACTGCTTCATAAGAAACGGTAGAGGCATTGTTCAGGATCAGGATTTCCTGCACCAGTTCTATGTTGTGCTGTTCGCGAAGATTGCGAAGCAGGTCAAGTGTATCATCCGGTCTGTTGTAGGTAATAATCAAAATGCCTAAGGATGCCATAGCGTAAATTGGCCCCGAATATACTCAAGAATCCCTGCATTTGGCGAATGCAATTGTTTCGGAAGCCGATATTTCCGGTTATGCCCGGTTTTACGGAATTTTGCAGAGCCTTACTGTAGTATGAAACTGTTCAAGATACTGTTATTTGCATTGATGCCCTTATGCGCTCTGGGACAAACCAGTCCCGAAGCGTACCCTGTATTCAACGGAGAGCGTAAATTTTCGGGAGGGCTGGTGCTGGGCGCCAATCTTACGCAGGTCGACGGGGATTACCTGAACGGCTATCATCAGGTAGGGCTGAACGGCGGTGTGGCCGGCTATGTCCACTTCCATCCCAGGATCGCGGCCAGCATGGAGCTCCTGTTTTCCCAAAAGGGCAGCAACAGCGTTACTACGGCAGAGTCGCCTTATTACGGCACTTATTATTCCAAATACAGGATACGGCTCAATTATGCGGAAGTGCCGGTTGTGCTGCACTATCTCATCACTCCCCGTTATCATCTGGGTATCGGCGGATCATACAATGCGCTGATCGGGTCGAGGGAGGATTACAATGATGCCGGCTTCGCAGCGGTATTCGACCCGGGAAAATATCCTTTTGAAAGGCATACCTTCGACGGTCTGCTCAGCGGAAGCGTGGTATTGTGGCGGGGACTGCTGTTCAATGTCCGTTACCAGTATTCGCTGGTCAGGATCCGCAGTTTTTCCGATATACCGCCCGGTTGGGGTTTTGAGGACCAGAAAAACAACATGTTTACATTCCGCCTGCTGTACCTTTTTTAGCGGCCAGCATACGCCAGGCAATATAGCACATCAGGCCCGCGCCGGTCTTAAGCGAGGTTTCATCTACATCGAACGCTGCATTGTGCACGGGAGTGGTAAAGTCACGGCCGTTACGGTTGGTGCCGATCCTGAAAAAGCAGCCTTTGATATGCTGTGTATAAAAGCTGAAATCTTCGGCGCCCATGCGGAGGTCCAGCTCTGCTACCTGGCCGGGGCCCAGGAAATCCTCAGCAAACGATCTCGCCTGCTGTGTAACGGAAGGGTCGTTAAAGAGCGTGGGGTAACCTTCGGGGATATGAATAATCGCCTCGGCCCCATAGGCGGCGGCGGTATTGGCAGTAAAGCTGCGGATCAGCCGGATGGCCTCCCTGCGCCACTGCTCATCAAAAGTGCGTAAGGTGCCTGTAAGCTCTACGCTTTCGGGTATGATATTGGTAGCGCTGCCGCCAGCTATTTTGCCGAAGGTCAGCACGGTCGGGGACAGGGGGTTGCTTTTGCGCGAAACCACCTGTTGCAGGCCGGTAATAATCAGCGCGGAGATGGCGATGGGATCCACCGTTTGCTGGGGCAGGGCGGCATGGCCGCCTTTACCCTTTATGGTGATATAAAGCTCATCGGCGCTGGCCATATACTGCCCGGCCCGGAAGCCGGCCATGCCCGCCGGGAGCTGGGGGTATACATGCAGGCCCAGGATGGCTTCGGGAGCCGGATGCTCCAGCACACCCGCCGCAATCATGAGGCTTGCGCCGCCCGGGCTCTTTTCTTCACCGGGCTGGAAGATCAGTTTAACGGTACCTTCAAATTCTTCCTTTAGTTGCTGCAGCAGGGCAGCCGCCCCCAGCAGGCAGGCAGTATGCACATCGTGCCCGCAGGCATGCATAACGCCTTCGTTGCGCGACCGGTATTCCCGGTCCGCGGCTTCGGTAATGGGCAGCGCATCCATATCGGCGCGAAGCGCAATACAGCGGGAAGCGGGATTACGCCCTTCGATCAGGGCTACCACGCCGGTGCCGGCTACTCCCCGGGTGCAGGGTATGCCCAGCTTTTCCAGCTCGTCGGCCACGAACGCGGCGGTACGGTATTCTTCGTAAGATAATTCAGGGTCTGCGTGGATATGCCGCCTGATGCGGACCAGCTCCGGGAACAGTGTTTCTACCTGCGCTTTTATCCGGTCAATCATTATCGTCGTTGCTGTTGTCTTTGTTTTTACGTACGGTATTGATGTTGACAATATCCGGTACGATCATGCAGGGGCTAAAACGGGAGGAAACTTTATTATACATTTCAAGCGCTTCTTTCCTGGTACGGAAATCTCCGACCCTTACCCTGAATTGCGGGCTGTTATATACCATATAGGAACGAACGCCTGGATACATCCTCATGAAATCGAGCTTGGTGGCAGAGGCTTTTTTCCGGTCGTTCCCGTTGTAAATCTGGACACGGAAGCCCCTTACTTTGCCGATAAAGCCGCGGTTGGTATTGGCCGGCTTATTGACCACGGCTGCAAGCCGGGGGTCGGCATGAATATTCACATATCCGCTATCGGCGTTCTGTGCCTGCACCAGGACGGCGGGGCAAAGGAATAACAGGAATAGAATATATTTCATAATCAAAGGTTTTTCCGGATCAGGATGTGGCAATGGCCACGCTCGCTGAAGCGCCGATACGGGTAGCGCCTGCCTCGATCAGCTCCTTGGCAAAAGCAAAGGTACGAATACCGCCGGATGCTTTGATTGCAATTCCTTCGGGCAGGTGGCTGCGCATCAGGGCCACGGCATGTACGCTGGCGCCTTTTTCCGCATAACCGGTCGAGGTTTTTACAAAATCGACCTTATGTTTTGCGTACAAATTGCAACAGGCAATAATATCATTATCAAGAAGCATGCCACTTTCTATAATCACTTTGATAATTTTCCGGTGCAGTCGTACCGGCTGCAGGCAGGTGGTGATTTCCCTGGCCAGGTAGTCCCATTCGTTATTTTTTAACGCGCAGAGGTTGATGACCAGGTCCAGTTCGTCGGCGCCGTCGGCAATCGCTTTCCGGATTTCCTCTGCTTTGGCTTCGATAGCGCTGTAGCCGAAGGGAAACCCGATCACTGTAGCCGTTTTGACGGGGGTACCTTCCACTGCCTTACGGGCCTGGGCCACATAATGAGGCGGTACGCATACAGCGGCAAAGCCGTACTGCCGTGCTTCGGCGCACAAGCGGCTCACCTCTTCTGCCGTGGTGGTTGGCTTCAGTAGGGTATGGTCGATATAGGAAGCTATGTTCATATAGATGTTATAAAATAAAGATGTTGCTTAGCTATTGGTGATGCGTTTGTCGATAAAGCGGACCTGTTTCCTGCTATTGGCAGGAAACTGCATCCGCTGTATTTCCTCGGCTTCCCGGTAACTGATGCGCGGAAGAACCCGGAGCCTGTGCTGCAGCAAGGGCTTCAGATAAGCATCGCAATGCTCGGGCAGCAGGGTAGTGTGCAGGTGGATCGTGAGATCGTCCTGCCCCGCGGCATCTGTACCGACCTCTATCACGTATTCCTTTACGGCTTCGGCCTGGTTGAGCACCTCAAACAAGGCGGGTGGATAGAGCGATGTGCCTTTCAGCTTGATCATCTGCTGCTTCCTCCCCAGCACCGGTCCCAGCCGCAGGGTGCTCCTCCCGCAGTTGCAGGGCTCATAATAAGCGCGGCAGATATCGCCGGTGCGATAGCGGAGCAGAGGCATGCCTTCTATACCGAGCGTGGTGATTACCACTTCTCCCCGTTCGCCGGGAGCAACGGGCCGTCCTTCGTCATCCAGCAGCTCCACGATGATCAGCTCGGGATGATGATGCCCTCCCTGGCCGGCGCTGCATTCGGTAAAGGCGGTCTGCATTTCGGTAGAGGCATAGGTTCCGTACAATTTCACATTCCATCCGGATTGTATCTTACGGGCAAGGGCATTGGGCTGCAGCTGGTCGTCGCGAAGGCTTTCCCCGATTGCCAGCACTTTTTTTACGGCAGTGGCATGAGGGTCTTCCTGTTTCTGCGCAGCATACTCTATCATCTTCAGCAAAAAAGAGGGAACCGCTACCAGCCCGGTAGTGCCTAAAGCACGGATGGTATCCCACTGCATTGCAGGCAGCCCGGGCCCGGTGCGTACGGCGGCGGCTCCGGCGAGGCCGAGGCCGCCATAATAGGCCATGCCTGCCATAAACTGCCTGTCGAGCGTCAGCATAAGCTGGAACACATCGCCGGGTATGGTATCCAGGCATTGAAAGGAAAGGTATTCGTTGTATGCCAGGCGCTGCTGGTCCTTTTCGGTAAGGGCTACCATGACGGGCATACCCATGGTGCCGGACGTAGATACGTATTCCCGGATTTCGGCAGGGGGTACGCAGATAAAATCGCTGTTATGCTGCTGGATATCCTGTTTGCCGGTAGTAGGCAGGGACCGGAGGCCGGAAAGGTCCCTGACGGCTGAAATGTCTATCGAATGTTCCCTGAACATTCTTTGGTAAAAAGGAGAGCGTTGCTGAAGGTACAAAAGGGTTTCCTTTAACCGTTCTGCCTGGAAATCAGCTTGAGCCTGAAGACTTTGCTTCTCTATGTCTGGTATAAATGCCATCAGGCCGGATATTAAAGGCGATTGCGTTCAGGAATACAGCTGTTCGTCCCGCAATCAGGTAAGATGCTATTGGTATATGTCAGGAAGATTGTTTGTGTACGTTGGGAAGATTGGCTGCCAGCTGGTTGATAAGATTGTACAGCTTCTCGATATCTACTTCCAGCCTGTTGATCGTCTGCTCGTACATTCGCTTCTCAAAGGAGCTAAGGCTGGGAGGAATATTGGAGTGCAGGACTTCAGGGGTCCCGGTAGGGTTCGTGTAAAAGTTGTCGTTGATGCTGATCAGCTCGGAGGGTGTTGTTTTATACAGCTCGGCCAGCACCTCTATTCTGTCCAGGGTAATTTTGGTGGTGCCTTTTTCGATCAGACTGTAGGCGTTCTGGGAAATATCCAGAACTCGGGCCACATACTCCTGGGTATAATTATTTATCTCTCTGAGAATCTTTAATTTTTTTGAAAACTTTTGGGTAAGGTTCATTCGATAGACTTATTGAGCGTACGAATTTATAAAAAGGATTCGTACCATTCCTTAAATTCAATCTCCTCTGCTGCAACGACATGCAGCTTCTAATGCAAAAGTACAAATTATAGATAAAACGAGTGAAAGCATTTCTGCCTGCTATGTTAAATAGCATGTGTTTTAATTATAGGACACACTGTTTATCTGTAACCGGTTCAGCCGTATGGTCTTGCTGCTTTCCGTGCCCTGCAACAGAATAGGGGTGATGTCCCCCGGGCGGCAAAATGTATGTGTGCCACTGTATAGTCGCATATAGTATATTAATTACTACATATAGTAGTAGGGTACTGTGGGAAAACAACGGCTGTAAAGACAAAAAGAACGATCCGGGAGGCCGTTCTTTTTGTCTTTATTATATTTAAGGGGGAGGACTGGTCAGGATAGCAACTTCTGGCGCAGCAGGAATTCCAGCTGGCTGTTGGAAATCTCCAGTTTTTCATTCATTTGCTTGATCTTTTCCCGCTCCATATAAATATCATAGGCGCGCTCGATCGTTTTGTCCAGTTCTTCTTCGTTCCAGGGTTTGGTCAGGTAATGAAATATCTTTCCTTTATTGATTGCGTCCACAACAGAGTTCATGTCCGTATAGCCGGTAAGCAGGATGCGGATCGGGTCGGCGAATTTCTCGATTACTTTTTCGAGGAATTCCACGCCGGTCATATTAGGCATCCGCTGATCTGTAATAATTACGTGGACAACATTCTTTTCCAGTATACTGATGGCCTCTGCCCCGCTTAAGGCGGTAAAGACCTTATACTTCAGCCGGAATGTTGCTTTAAAGGAAATCAGGTTATTCTCCTCGTCGTCCACGTACAAAATAGAGATCTTATCGGTGTTCATCACAGATTATTTATTGGCGGTTCTTAATTGAAAGTAGCAGCAGGGTTGTTCGTCGTGTAAAGGTAAGTGATAATATTTATTATAGCTTACAAGATAGCCATTTCCGCTTAAATTAATACTGTTCTGCCTCGTTTTCCGGGATCTGCGCTGCGGAAAGAGAGTATGGCAAGCGGAATTAATCGGTGGCTCCGGTATGCTCGATCGGTAGCTTAATCGTAAAGCGGGTACCTATTCCCAGTTCCGATTCGACCTGGATCTGGCCATTGTGCTTCTGTATGGTGTTGAATGCGATCGACATACCGAGACCGGTGCCCTGGCCTACGTCCTTGGTGGTAAAGAAGGGCTCGAAGATCTTCCGGCGCGTTTCCTCCGTCATGCCGGTCCCGTTATCGGCAAAGGAAATGTACACATGACCTCCCGTTCTGTGAGTGGCAATGATGAGCTTACCGCCCGGCTGCTCCCCGAACTTTTCGTTAATGGCATGGATACCGTTGGAAATGATATTGAGAAATACCTGGTTCAGTTTGCCGGGATAGCAGTTGACAAGGGGCAGGTGCCCGTATTGCCTGGTGATGGTAATATGACCCAGCAGGTTGTTGACAATAATAAGGGTGGACTCCAGCCCTTCGTTGATGTCGGCGAGCTTAAGGTCGTCTTCGTCCAGGCGCGAGAAGATGCGGAGGCTTTTTACGATCTCAGCCGTGCGCGACGCTCCTTCATGGATTCCCCGCAGCAGGTGCTGTATCTCCGTTTTCAGGTAGTCAAACTCCTGGTCTTCCTTGAACCGGGCGGTCAGCTTTACCTTTTCCTCATCGCTTATTTTCATCTGCTGAAAAGCTTCCAGCTTATCGATCGTATGGAACAGCACCTCCACATCTCTTTTCAGGGGGCCTATATTCCCTGTTACGAAGTTGATGGGATTGTTGATCTCATGGGCAATACCGGCCGTAAGCTGGCCAAGCGAAGCCATTTTCTCGGATTCTACCAGCTGCATCTGGGCCTGCTGGAGGTCTTCGAGGGTCGTGTTCAGCTCCTCGTTCTTTTGCAGCAGCTCTTCGGTGCGTTCTTTCACTTTGCTCTCCAGTATCACGTTCTGCTCTTTGATGATACGGCTGTTCTCCTTGGCTATGCGCAATGCTTCCAGGCGGGATTGTTCTCTTTCCTTCTTCAGGATATTGATCCTGTTTGCCAGACCGAAAGAGAGCAGCGCCATTTCAATGGCGGAGGCGCTTTGCATGACTGTGCTGGTAAAAGTATTGTAAGGCAGTACGCCGTAATCCTTCAGCAGAAAAATCACGGAGCCGGTCAGGAATACCGACCAGGCTATAAAGAAGAACTTAGCCGGCGGGTAACCTTTGACCATAATGGCGAGCGAAACCCCGAATATGGTCAGCGTGAAGAAAGTTGTATTTATCTGCATGACCAGGAAGCCTGCCTGGTCCTTATCAATAAAGATGAGTACTATACTGGCGATGAAAACGGCGATCAGCGCCGACAGCAGCAAATTGACCCTGGGATAATTCTCCTTTACATGCAGGAACTCCCTGGTGAAGAGCAGCACGGCTATACCTCCGATGGCGGCAAAAAGCACTATGCTTTTCGACTCGAAGTACGGGTTGTCGGGCCATAGATACTGGTAGGTATATCCTTTAATCCCGATCTGCGTAAGCCCTACAAAGCAAACATAGATGACGTAGTATATATAGCTTCTGTCATTTACGGAGAAATACAGGAAGAGGTTGTATACAGCCATGATCAGGATCACGCCCAGGTAGATGCCGTTGATGAGGTTCTGCCAGCCTATGTCTTCCCACAGTGCAACGGGCTCGTTGAGGTAGACGGGAAGAATAATATGCTCCGAGCTTTTTACCCTCAGGTAATAAGTGCCGGCAGCGCCGGGGGCGATATCGATATCAAAAATATAGGTAGGCTGCTGGTAATTCCGCTGCCGGAACCGTACGCTTTCTCCCAGCTTTGTGGCCAGGTACCCTCCTGCAGTATCGGGTATATACAGCTCGACCTCGTCCAGGATAGGGTAGGCCACTTCCAGAAGCAGGTGGTCCCGGCTGCTCCGGTTATCCAGCGAAAACCTGAGCCATATGCTGTTGGCGCTGGCGCCCAGGTTCGGGATATCGGTCGGGATACTTTTGAACCGGGCGGATCTCAAAACGGTGTCGAAAGGGATCTCCCTGTCTGGCTGCAGCACCTGCATGTTTTTGCCGATAGGAATTCTCCCCAGCGAATCCGTGATGATTACAGCGCCAAAGCAGCTGGCTGACAGCAAGCAGCAGACAAGCAGATAGCATAACCGTGTAAGCATACTGGAGTATGGGCTATTTTATACAGGAAGCGATCACCATATTAATAGAGCAGGCAAAATACCCGGCCCGGTCCCTGCGTTCCAGGTCGTTCATGAACGCTTCCTGCTCCTCGGCGCTAATGTAGTTCATTTCTGCCATTTCCTTTACAATACGGTCGATCCACAAATAACTGAATGCTTCTTTCAGTGTGCCCAGTACCAACGGGTACAGCTCGATGCGGATCTGCCGGAAGCCGCCCAGCTCCAGGTACAGGGGAAGCTTTTTGGCGGCCAGGCCGTTGTTGACTTTGACTTCGGTCAGATAGCGGACAATGTTGGCCTCGGCAGGCGAGCCGCCGTTGTAAAAGGAAAGGCTGCTCCAGTCTGTTTCGACGATCACGAGCGGCGCGCCGGGAGTCGTTACCCGGTTGATCTCCGCTATGGTCTTTTCCGGCGCGGGCAGGTGCTGGAACAGGCGCTCGGCCCTTACCCCGGAAAGCGCGCCGGTCTGAAAGGGCAGCGGATCTGTTTCTGACAGCAGGAAGGCTACATTCGGAATGCTCCCAGCCGACTCCCGGGCTTTCCCGATCATGGCCGGGTCATGGTCGAGGCCGGTAACGCTTACCGCCTCGCCAAGCAGTTGTGCCATGCTGATGGCATCGATACCGGTGCCGCAGCCGAGGTCGGCAATGTGTCCGCCGGTGATATGGCGGAACGGACGGTAGGAGTGTTCTTTCAGCTCTTTCAAAAGCTGAGCGGTATCTTCCAGGTAGCTGATGTTGTAATGTTTTTGTGCCATTGTTACAATCGTGTGTATATCGTTTTATATGGTAGTAAGTTGGCTGGTCCGGTTCAGAGCTTATCTCCGTGTTTAAAGGAAGCTGACGTTGGGCGCGCCGGGCGATTGCAGGTTTTCGAACTGTGCTGCGGCATGGGCAATGATGGCCTGGAGGTCCCATGCTTCCAGCCGGGGAATCTTCAGGTCGTAGTGTATCAGCATCTGTTTATTTTTCCGTTCTTCCAGGATCACTGCGTCGGGCTGCTCCCGCAGCCTCAGGATCATTTCGCGGTCTTCGCTGAGGGCATTGCGCAGCAGCACAATTTCGTTCATGTGCACGGCAGTGGCCAGCAGGTCCAGCTTGGGATAGTAAAACGTACCGTTGTTCCCCACGGCTTCCAGCACTTCAAACCCTACATTTTTTACCATATACAAGGTATAGGGAGCGCATAACGCGAATAGCGAGGTAAGCCCGATCTGCGTGCAGATGGCAGTAGCTGCCCGGAAGAGAATGTTGCCCATCCGGTATCCCGCAATTTCACTGGCGCTCCACAGCCCGCAGATCTCTCCTGTGCCCCAGCGTGCATATTTGTTAACTATGGTCCTGATAGCAGGATCCATGGCCGCCGTGGCCTGCTCGATAGGAAGGGGCTCCGAGCCGCCGGCTACATGTACCCGTGCGCCGGCATATACTTCATTTCCGTCAAGTGATTCTACAATGAGCACAAAGGAACCGGGATTGCTTGTCCAGGCATTGTTGGAAGAGGTGACTTTTGTAACACCGATGCTGGTCAGGACCTGTTCATGTCCCTGCACGAAAAGTGCGCATGTCTTTGGATCGTCAATAGCTCTGAAGGCCCGTAACCGGACTTCCGGTTTTTCTTTGTTCAGTAATGCATCCATCGCTGTTCTCTGGTCTAAAATAAAATACCTGGTTCAAAAAGACAAATTCAAATTTTCAATGGCAATCAAAGAAATACAGTTTTGCCAGGTAGCAAAAACAGCGGTATGCCCTTTGGTTAGGATGTTCCAGGTTGCTGGATGGATTGCGGAGCCGATAGAAGTGGTTGGTTCTGGGCATAGTACAGGCTTCTGCCGGTAGCGGTGCAAAGGTAGGTAAATGGCCGGAATACATAGCGTTTTATTTATGCAACATCGCAGGCGTTAGCGACTGATTGTTAAGCCTGAGCAGGTTCATATACAGGTTGCCGTTTTATAGTTGCCGAAACGTATGGAACAGCCGATACGGATAACCGCCTGCTGCAGATACCACCCGGAAATGATGTATACTTTTCCTTCTTTTTTTCTGCGCCGGGAAAAAAGGAATGCACCGGTGGCTCCGGATCGTAAGCCGCCGGTGCATTTACTGCAGGAACAGGCAAGGCCCGCAACCCGGCTTAGGCTTCGGGGTGCGTATGCCTCTTTTTCTTCAGCAGGGAAAAAACAAGGGCGGATACCAGGCTCATCGCGAATCCGACAGGGAATATTTCCAGGAATGTGATGCCGATCAGCCCGGGCCAGGTGCTGTACATTTTTTTGCCCCATTCCAGCTGCTGCTGCAGCCTGGCAATTTCTTCGGCCGGCTGCCCGCTTGCCTGCGCCTGCCGGAGCATATAATTGCCATAATTGTCCATGAAGTCGGGCATGAATCCCTTATAAAGGATGATCCAGGTAATGACGTAAAAAGCAGAGGCCAGCAGGGCTATCAGCAGGCCGGTACCCCAGGCCCGGAGAAAAGTTATGTTGCCGCCGAGGTACCGCGACCGGTATATGCCTACTCCGAAAAAGATCATGGACATGGCCAGGATCATGGAAGTGTACCCGATGAGCTCGCCGTGCTCCAGTTTGGGTTGGGTACCCCATTTCATAATCAGCCCGAAGGAGATGAATAGCATCAGCGACACGATCAGGCCTGCGATAGTTCCGTAAATCAGTACTACTTTTTTTATGTTTTTATTTTTAATGTTCGGGAAGCAAAGCAAAGGCAAAAGACCTGTCCGGGCCTCATACTTTAGTATGAATATGGCCGGCAGCGGCTGAAATTCAGTCTAAAGCAGGAGGCAAACTCAGCTCAAGCCCCATGCCCGCGCCTTTTGAGCTGCCTGGGTACGCCGGCTTACGCCCAGCTTAAGAAAGAGGTTGGAAACATGCGTTTTTACTGTACTGAGCGACAAAAACAGGCGGTCGGCTATTTCCTGGTTACTGGCGCCCTGCAGTATCAGCTGTAAAACTTCCAGCTCACGGTCCGATATTCCTGTTTCCCTGATAAAAGCTTCCCTGTCGAAAGCGCCGGCCGTTTCGCGGTATACGGTCTTCTCCACTTCTATTACCTTTTCTATTTCTATGATCCTGGGCTTCCGGCTGAGCAGGCGGCTTCCCGCCCAGGCGCCGACTCCTGTAAATATAAATGCGACGAGGACTGCGTACAGCTCAAAGGTGTGGTCCACAACGATCCATTTGTAATGGCCCCACTGCAGCAGCGCGCCCAGCATTCCGGCAGCGAGGCCGGTCAGCACGATATAGACCCATTTGCTGAGGGAAACTTTCATACCTATAAAAAGGTAAAAATACACTATTTAACCGGCTGTTTCTTGCTGACGCTTCGGTTGCAGTTGCCGGTGTCCGCCGGCAACTGGGCCTAAGGAAAGACGGCAAAAAATCTTTTTAATTCAAAAATTTACCTTTACCTTTGCCAACCCTTTCAGGGAGTCACAATTTTTGTGATCGCTCCTATAGCTCAGTTGGTTAGAGCACCTGACTCATAATCAGGGGGTCCTTGGTTCAAGCCCGAGTGGGAGCACAAGTACAAAAGGGTTTCAGCGATGAAACCCTTTTGTACCTTTACGGCTTTTAAAATTTATAAAACAAAATCTTTTCCTGTTATGGCGCATAACAAAATCGTAGAACTATTAGGTTCTGATGCAGAATCGTTGCTTACGCACCAATGTAAGACCATTGAAGCCTCTTCTTTACATGCACCTTCTCCCGATCATGTGGATCAGGTGTGGGCCGGTTCTAACCGCAATATCCAGACCTTGCGCAGCATCCAGACGATTTTAGGTCATGGTCGCCTGGCCGGTACCGGTTATGTTTCCATTCTTCCCGTAGACCAGGGTATCGAGCATAGCGCCGGTGCTTCCTTTGCCCCCAACCCCATCTACTTCGACCCGGAAAATATTGTAAAGCTTGCCATTGAAGGCGGCTGTAATGCCGTTGCGTCTACTTATGGCGTGCTCGGCGCCGTGGCCCGCAAATATGCGCACAAGATACCTTTCATTGTTAAGATCAATCACAACGAATTTATTTCTTACCCCAACCGTTTCGACCAGATCATGTTCGGCTCCATCCGCGATGCCTGGAATATGGGAGCCGCTGCAGTAGGCGCTACCATCTATTTCGGCTCTGAAGAAAGCCATCACCAGATTATCGAAACTGCCAAAGCTTTTGAATATGCCCATGAGCTGGGTATGGCTACCGTGCTGTGGTGCTACCTGCGCAATGGCAGCTTCAAAAAAGATGGTGTGGACTACCATACCGCTGCCGACCTTACCGCCCAGGCCAATCACCTCGGCGTTACGATCCAGGCAGACATCATCAAGCAGAAACTGCCGACCAATAACGGCGGCTACACAGCGCTCAATTTCGGTAAAACCCATAAAGATGTGTACGGCAAGCTGACCACCGACCACCCGATCGACCTGTGCCGCTACCAGGTGGCCAACTGCTATATGGGCCGTGCCGGCCTGATCAACTCCGGCGGCGAGTCCAAGGGCGCTTCCGACCTGGCCGAAGCCGTAACCACTGCCGTGATTAACAAGCGCGCCGGCGGTATGGGCCTGATCAGCGGACGCAAAGCCTTCCAGAAGCCGATGAACGAGGGCGTAACCCTGCTGAATACCATCCAGGACGTATATCTGGATAAGGAAATTACACTCGCTTAATCATGCGCAAAGCATATCATTCCAAAAGAGAACGCGGCTCACAGAGCCGCGTTCTCTTTTTAAAGGAAATGGAAAACAATCAGGAATTGATCATGTTCCTGAGCCGCTCATTCTGGTTACGCAAGTCGATACCGCCTTCCAGCAGAGATTTAAGGTTGGCCAGGTAAAAGGTCCAGCCTGTTTTGCAGCCTACATGGAACCGGTGCATTCCCCTGTCATCGGTAGGGATATCTTCCTGCACCAGCTCCACAACCTGTTCTCCCTCCTCCTCCAAGCAGCGTACGGTACAGGTGCCCGCCGGGCCGAAGCGGAAGCGCAGCAGGTCGGAACCGTTGGCTTCCAATATTTCGCCGTATTCTGCGGTGTCGTCGGCATAGCCGTGCCATAGCCATTTGTAACGGTCGCCCTGCGCTATCCTGTCAAAGCGCCCCCGTACCTCTCCGTCGGGCGCGGTAAATTCCGCAAGACGGAGAAACCATAGCTCCAGCATTTCCTGGCTGGTCCAGGCTTCGTAAACGGATTCTTTCGAAGCTTTAATATCAATGCGTACCGAAAAGCGCGACCAGTCATATGGCTGTGACATAGGTATGGATTTAAAAAGTGAAACAATATTTAACGGGGCACCTCGAGTTTGGTCACCAGTTCTTTCAGCACATCGTCGGGCGTAGCGCCTTCCATTTCTCTTTCGGGAGTGAGGGCAATGCGGTGGCGCAGCACGGCCGGGGCAGCATAAAGGATATCTTCCGGAGTGATAAAGTCGCGCCCCCGCAGTACGGCAATGGCTTTGGACGCATTGAGCAAAGCCAGCGAAGCCCTGGGAGAAGCGCCGAGGTATAAGGACCGGTCGTTGCGGGTGGAAACGGTCAGCCTGGCGATGAACTCGATCAGTCTTGCTTCCACATGCACTTTTTGCACCAGCGTGCGGCAATCCTGCAGCTGCTGCCGGCTGACCACGGGCTGCAGCTCATCGAGCAGCAACCGGCCCTTCTGCTCATGATGCTCGATAAGGATGCGGGTTTCTTCCTCGATGGAAGGGTAGCTGACATTGATCTTGAAGATAAAACGGTCCAGCTGCGCTTCCGGCAGGCGGTAAGTGCCTTCATGCTCTACCGGGTTCTGGGTAGCCAGCACCATGAAGGGAGCCTCCATCGGGTAGGTATGGCCGTCGGTTGTTACCTGCCGCTCTTCCATCACTTCAAAGAGCGCGGCCTGGGTTTTGGCGGGAGCCCTGTTTATCTCGTCGATCAGGACAATGTTGCTGAACACGGGGCCCTTCCTGAAGTTGAAACGCCCTTCCTGCGGGTTGAATATGCTTGTGCCGGTCACATCGGAAGGCATCAGGTCGGGCGTAAACTGGATCCTGCTGAATCCCGCATCCACAAGCCGCGCCAGCGTTTTGGCCATCAGTGTTTTGGCTACTCCGGGCACTCCTTCTATCAGCACATGCCCATCAGCCAGCATGGCTGCGAGCAGCAGCTCAATCGTTTCATGCTGCCCTACAATGATACGCGCAGCGGCCTCACGTATCTTCTCCGTGAGTTCCAGGGTAGGGTGGAGGTCTGCTCTCGGCCCGAAGGCCGATGCTTCTGTAATCTGTGGTTCGTTATTTTCCATTGTAAAACTCCTGAATTTGGGTGTATAAAGCATACAGGAACGCTTCGTCGGCTTCAAAGCCGCTCTGCACCTGCCTGATATGATAAATCAGCGCGCCGGTACGGGAAATTTCTTTGCCCGACCTTGCTGCAAGGTTACGTACAAATTCTTCATCCAGCACGCTTGTGTTAAGATAGTAATGGCTGCGTACATAATCGAGAAAGTGCTGGACCATCTTTTCCGCAAGGTTCGTATGGTTCTTCTTGTTGTAGTACAGCCGGCCTATGGTTTCCACGAAAGCTGCGGAAGTGTTTTCGACCGGTGGTATTACGGGAATGATCCTTTGTTTGCGCTTCATTTCAAACGCTACGTATACAGCCAGTGCCAACAGTGTGAGCAGGAAGGCGAGGCGGGTGGCCGGATGGCTCCAGATCACGGACCAGCGGGAACTGCCGGGCTCATGATAGTTAAAAGAGCAGAAGTAAACCTTGCTGATCTGCCCCGGTATGTGGCTGAAGAGGTTGGCAAGATAGTCTTTGTTGCTGCCCTGCAGTAAAAAATAATTGGTAAAGGCTACAGGTGCGGCGTGCAGGATGAGCCTGCCTTCACCAATGGAGAACAGGAGGCAGTCGGGGCGCTTATGTTCGTTGGTGCCGAGCGTATAGTGCATTCCCGAAGCTGTATCGCCCGTTTCGAAATAGCTGTGTATCGCATGGCCCTTATAACGGAAAGGGTAGGGTTGCAGCACCTCGTTCCGGTCTTTCAGGTACAGCTTCTGTATGCTGTTCCCTGCCGATAGGGCATCGTAGGCCTTGCCTATACCAAGCCGCGTCAGGAGCTCGTCGTCAAATCTGTTGGCAACGAGCAGCACGTCATGCCCGTAATTAATAAAGGAAAAAAGAGAATCTATCTCGCCGGTGCCGAATGCAAGCCGTTGCCCGATCATCCATATCAGCGCCTTTCCTTCTTGCCGGCGCAGCTTATACCCGAGATTGGTCATTTTATAGGAGGCATCGAGCTTTTCCGTTTCCGCTCCGGGAAAGAGGAGCGGCAGGCTTTGGTAGGCCAGGTACAGGCTATAGGGTTTTTTGGCGGTCTGCTTCAGGTCCATGCTCCAGTCGGTACGCTGCTTTTTGACGGGCGTAGTGCAACCGGCCACCACCAGGAAGGCCAGCGCTGCCAGGCAGGCAATGGTATATCTGGAATAGATCATGGGAGGCAGGTTCCTTTTAGTTTAGTGCTTTCTTTATGCTGAGGATTGTCTGGTAATATTGATCGAAATTATCTTTGGCGATCTCAAAGCCTCCGTACCAGGCGTATTCATAGTCCCGGGTCAGCTGCGCGAAAGGTTTGTGCAGCCGGGTGCCGGCAAGCTCGTATACATACTGGTAGTTGGTTTTTGCAGCCTGGAAAGCAATCAGTCCCTTTTCGCCCAGCAGGTGCAGCAGATAGCGGTAGCTGTGACGGAGCGCCAGCCGATAGTTCCCGCTTCGTGCCGCTTCCTGTATGGCATCTTCCCAGTTGTCCGGCACATCATCGTCGGCCAGCGCTTCTGCGTTTTCACCGCCCATCTTTTTGTCCTTGCGGGCAAAGAGAATATTTCCTTTCATCTGGATCACCCGCACGATGATAAAAAGCAGCAGCAGGCTGACAAGAATCACGCTGACTACCTTACCTCCCGTTGATAGCATGAATTCGAATATGCTTAGAAAGAAGCGGCTCCACCAGCCCGGCCTGTTCGCTCCGGGAGCCGGTTGGGGTTGTTCTTCTTCATACCGGAAAGCTTTGTCGGCCGTCAGCTTTTTCCAGTCCGCGTCGGACACCTGCCTGGCCTGCTGCGGAAGGGGCAGGCTTACTTCGGTAAAGATGGGGCCGTTCGCATACGCTTCATTGTATTCATCAGGTTCCCGGGTTATATTTTCATCTGCATCCTGGCCGGGGGAAGAAGAGGGAAGTTCTGCTTCCTCCATGCTTTCGCGGTACGCCTGCTGCTCATACTCCTCGTAGCCGGCGCTGCTGTCTGACTGCGCGTACAGGGACGGCAGTCCGGTAAGCTGGAACAGGAAGCTGAGCGACAGGATGCTTTTCAGGAGAGAAGGCATAACAGGGCTAAGATAAAGAAGGGAAGGAAGCTGGCAAAAAAGTTTTGAGGAGAGAAGGCTATTCTGCTGCTTTGCCCATAGCCTCCAGCTTCATCTGCCGCGCTGTATCCTTGCCCAGGTAACGTTCGATGCCGTACTCCAGCAGGTAAATAAAAGGGGTCAGCACAATGGCCATGACCAGCTTATAGGAATAGTTGACCATACAGATGGCCATGACCTGCTGCCAGCTCCAGCCGTTGCCTATCTTGAACGCGATAAAGAGGACAATGAAGCTGTCGACAAGCTGGGATACCAGCGTAGACCCGGTAGCGCGGAGCCATACATGCTTTTCGCCGGTTCTTTTCTTGATGCGGTGAAATACGAATACATCCACGATCTGGCTTACGAGGAAAGCTACGATGCTGGCAAAAATGATCCACATGCCCTGCCCGAATACGGCGGCAAACCCGGCCTGCATGTCCGGTACGCCTTCCGCCGCCTTGCTGCCGGTCCAGAAGCCCGTATCGGGCGGTACGTGGATCGCAAAGTAGAACATGAAGAAAGCATAGGCTATCAGGATCACGGCGGTATAAGAGATTCTTTTCACGGCGCGCGGGCCGTAATATTCGTTAACGATATCGGTGAGCACAAATTCGAGCGGCCACAGCAATACACCGCAGGTGAGCGTGTAGGACAGGCCCGGCTTGCCGAAGAGGCTGAAATGGGTCACCGGCAGCCCCAGCAAGGCTTCCAGTGAGAACAATTTCCCGCCGATGCATTCCGCGATCAATGCATTGGCAACAAAAAAAGCGGTAAGCGCCAGGAACAGTCTGGAGGGCTTATCGGCCAGTATACGATGGATCATAAGCAAACATAAAGGAGCCAAAAATACACTTAGTTTTAAGAAATGCTAAACGCCGGAAACGTATATTTGCAGCCGGTTTGCAGGGGGGCAAAATATTTTTCAAAAAAACTTTGGAAGTTGTTTGTTAATTCGAAATACATCCCTACCTTTGCAATCCCAAAGCAAACGGTGCCACACTTACCGGATGATTTTAAGGGAATTAGTTCTTTGTAAAAAGCATAATAAAAGGCCACTTTAGCTCAGCTGGTAGAGCAACTGATTTGTAATCAGTAGGTCGCTGGTTCGATCCCGGCAAGTGGCTCTTTTGGCAATGTCCGGATGTAAGTTTGAGTAAAATGATCATGGATCGCTGCAGCATTCCTGGTTAATAAAGTTCACAACTTTTTCAGCATTCAAAAATGGGTAGTTGGCCGAGTGGTTAAAGGCGACAGACTGTAAATCTGTTCTCTCACGAGTACGGAGGTTCGAATCCTTCACTGCCCACATTTTTCATCAAGCGGGAGTAGCTCAGTTGGTAGAGCGACAGCCTTCCAAGCTGTAGGTCGCGGGTTCGAGCCTCGTCTCCCGCTCATCCCTTTAAGAGGGAGATCAGTTGAATTGTTGTTGATGTTGTATTGTTATGCTTTTGTTTTAAATAGTACAGCAATACAACCGGCGGCGGTTCAAAAAATGCTGTTGTAGCTCAGTGGTAGAGCACTTCCTTGGTAAGGAAGAGGTCGGCAGTTCAATCCTGCTCAACAGCTCATAGCAGTGGATTCAGTATTTTACACTCTATAAATTAAAAATTCTTTTAAAAAAGAAATAACAATGGCAAAAGAGACCTTTAAGAGGGAGAAACCCCACGTAAACATTGGTACCATTGGTCACGTCGATCATGGTAAAACTACATTGACTGCCGCTATTACCAACGTTTTGGCTAATAAAGGTTTGGCAGAGAAGAAAGATTATGATGCGATCGACAACGCTCCCGAAGAAAGAGAGCGCGGTATCACTATTAACACTGCACACGTAGAATATCAAACTGCTAATCGTCACTATGCTCACGTTGACTGCCCTGGTCACGCTGACTATGTGAAAAATATGATCACCGGTGCTGCCCAGATGGACGGCGCTATCTTGGTAGTAGCTGCTACTGACGGTCCGATGCCTCAGACCAAAGAGCACATCCTGCTGGCCCGCCAGGTAGGTGTTCCCCGTATCGTAGTATTCATGAACAAAGTTGACCTGGTTGACGATCCCGAGATCCTGGAGCTGGTTGAACTGGAAATCCGTGAGCTGCTGAGCAAAAACGAATTCGACGGCGACAACACCCCGATCATCCAGGGCTCAGCTCTGGCCGGTCTGAACGGTGAGCCTGCCGGTATCAAAGCGATCGAAGACCTGATGGCTGCCGTGGACGAATACATTCCGCTGCCTCCCCGCCCGGTTGATCAGCCGTTCCTGATGTCTGTAGAAGACGTATTCACCATCACCGGTCGCGGTACCGTTGCTACCGGTCGTATCGAGCGCGGTGTGATCACTGTAGGCGACAGCGTTGAGATCGTAGGTTTCAACGACACTCCGCTGACTTCTACCTGTACCGGTGTGGAAATGTTCAAAAAACTGCTGGAACGCGGTGAAGCTGGTGACAACGCCGGTATCCTGCTCCGCGGTATTGAAAAGAAAGACATCCGCCGCGGTATGGTGATCGTTGCTCCCAAATCCATTACTCCGCACACTGAATTCAAAGGCGAAGTATACGTTCTGGGTAAAGACGAAGGCGGCCGTCACACTCCGTTCTTCAACAAATACCGTCCTCAGTTCTACTTCCGTACTACTGACGTAACCGGTGAATGTATGCTGCCCGAAGGCGTGGAAATGGTTATGCCTGGCGATAACGTACAGCTGACTGTGAAACTGATCGCTCCGATCGCGATGGACAAAGGTCTGAAATTCGCTATCCGCGAAGGTGGCCGTACAGTTGGTGCCGGTCAGGTTACTGAAATCATCAAATAAGATCATTTTAGATAAAAGGAAAGCCGCTCGAAAGAGCGGCTTTTTTATTGTAAGGACGTTTTTTTATGCCTTGCGCAGAGAGTAATCTTTTTTCCGGATAGATCTCCCGCGCGCATCCGGTCTGCGCGCAGGTAGTTGAACATCCTTTTGCGTATCCAACAGGAAGATACGGCTGTATGCTTCTATTGACAGGCGCCAGGTAGAAATACCCGGTTTGAAGAATGCGTATAACTACCCGGGCTCCTGCCTTGCCGGCCGCTTATCTTTGTCCTGCTGCCGGCAGCTGGCCAGCAGCAAGAGCCCCTTACACCCGTATCTCCTTCCGCAGCCCCTGCTGCCGTATGCCGGCGGCAGGAAAGGCATTGGCCAAAAGCCGGTAAACCACATCTCTACGAAAAAAGAAGAAACGCACCATGTGCGTTTCTTCGTGCAAATAAACAACAGGTCCTTACAATTAGGGGAAGATACCCAGCTCTTCGTAAGCTACACCTACTTTATTGATAGAGCAGATGAAAGCGGCAGTACGCATGTCTTCCACGCCTGAATTGGATTTCAGGGCCTCGCGGATCTCGTGGTAAGAAGTGATCATTGTATCTTCCAGGCCGGAATATACCAGGTCTACTTCATCGGGGCCGTGCAGTAACACTTTACGCTCGATCTCGTTGGCCCTTTTACCGGTCATGCTTTCCATGGTCTTCAGTATCTCGCCGAACTGGTTTTCGCTGAAGCGTTTTTCCAGGCGGCCGTAACGTACGTGGCTCAGGTTCTTCAGCCATTCGAAGTAAGATACGGTAACGCCGCCGGCATTCAGGTACATATCCGGCACAACGACCACGCCTTTCTTATTCAGAATCACGTCGGCATCGGGCGTCAGGGGGCCGTTGGCCGCTTCACCGATGATCTTGGCTTTGATGTTGGGCGCATTGCCGCCGTGGATTACGGCTTCCAGGGCAGCGGGGATCAGGATGTCGCACTCCAGCTCCAGCGCATGCGCGCTTACGGGGATGTTTTCGGCGCCGGGGAAATTCAGGATAGAGCCGGTTTCTTTCCGGTGGGCTACTACTTTTTCCAGGTCCAGGCCGTTGGGGTTGGCGATGGCGCCTTCGTATTCGGCCAGTCCTACCAGGATAGCGCCGCTTTGCTGGAAATATTTGGCGGCATGGTAACCTACGTTACCCAGGCCCTGCACTACTACTTTTTTACCTTCCAGGCCGGTGGTCATGCCCAGGGCCTTCATGTCTTCGGCTACGTTGCACAGCTCGCGGATACCGTAGTACACGCCCAGCCCGGTTGCTTCTGTACGGCCGCGAACGCCACCCTGGGCAATGGGCTTGCCGGTAACGCAGGCCTGCGCGTTCAGCTCTCCGGGATTGAGCGATGCGTAGGTATCTACGATCCAGCTCATTTCACGGGCGCCGGTACCATAGTCGGGGGCCGGTACGTCAATGCCGGGCCCGATAAAGTTTTTCTTGGCCAGCTCGGAAGTATAACGGCGGGTGATCTTTTCCAGCTCAAAAGGTGTGTATTTCTTGGGATCGATCTTGATACCACCTTTACCACCACCAAAAGGAACATTTACAATAGCACATTTATAGGTCATCAACGCGGCCAGCGCCATCACTTCGTCCTGGTTTACGTCCATGCTGAAGCGGATACCGCCTTTGCAGGGAAGTTTGTGATGGGAGTGCTGTACACGGTAGGCTTCGATCACCTCTACACCATCACCGATACGTACGGGAAACTTGATCTGGAGAATGGAGTTGCAGGCTTTGATCTGCTCAAGGATACCTTTTTCAAAACGGGTAAATTTTGCGGCTTTATCGAAGTTGCGTTCAACGCCCTGGAAAAAGCTGTACTCAGTGTGACCTGATGTGGTTGTGACTGGGGATACTGTTGCCGTAGCCATAAATAGTTAAATAAGTGATGAATTACTTAGTACCGGACTAAATGTTTTTATTGTTCTGATTTTGTTCCATTTTCCTGATTCTTCGCTCTAAAAATACCAGGAATAAAATAATGCCCGCAAAAATAGTGCAAATAACCAACAACACCACATAAATTTTGCCGTTGGAACGGAAGGTATCCGCCATCTCGGGACGGTCCTGGGCGCGGGTAATAGCCGGCAGGAGCAGCAGTAGTGTGAGTAAACACTTACTTCGCGGCAAGCCGGGAATCCTGGGGAACATGTTCATGCAAGATATCTTTTTTCTCGATTAATTGAAGGCGGATAACGAGGGTGGTGATCCAGACGCCGAGAAGGGTCCAGCCAATCACCGCGGGATAGAATACTTTACGCATATTGTTGTCCAGGTCGTAGGCATTGAAGCCTGCGTTGCCGCCGCTGCCGGGATGCAGCGAATCGGTAATGCTGGGCAGCACCCAGATAAAGGGGATCATCAGGGCAAAGGCAAAAACATTGTACACGGCGCTGATCTTTGCTTTCTTATCGTAATCGTTGACAGCGCCACGCAAAGCCAGGTAGGCAAAGTATGTGAGCATGCTCAGGGCCGCTCCCAGCTGCTTGGGATCATTGCTCCAGGGCTCGCCCCAGGTAAAGTTGGCCCATTCCATACCGGTAACCATTCCCAGGCTGCCCAGAAACAGGGCTATATTGGTATATTGTACGGAATAGATATCGTCTTTCAGGTTGTTGTGGCGCAGGTAGCGGATGGCATAGACCAGGCTGATGGTAAAAAGGATCATCATACTGAACCACATAGGTACATGGAAGTAAAGATTGCGGATACTCTCGTGGATCAGTGGCAGGCGGGGAACAGGGAGCATAAGCCCGCCGATGATGGTATAGCAAAGCAGCAGCACGCAAAGGATTTTCCACCAGGACTTTCGCATCGGAGCAGTATTGGATAAATTGCGGTACGACCCGCTATGAAATTTGCGCAAAGGTAGGGCGGATTCTTGAAATAAAACAACTCCCGGCCGATCATTTTACCCCTGTCGGGCCCTGATGGCAACGCTTCCCGCCGGCGCCGCGCAAAGTGCATTCCCCAGGCCTGTATTGCACGGGCGGCGGCCAGCCCCTATCTTTGCCGATCATAACAGCATTAGATGATAACGATCATATCCGGTACCAACAGGCACAACAGCAGAACTTTACAGGTAGCCACCCATTATGCGGCATTGCTGGAGCAGCAGCGCCAGGAGATGCGCCTGGTGTCCCTGGTAGGTATGGATTTGCTTTCCCGCAGCGAGGCTTTGCTGAAGCTGGAAACGGAATTGCTGATACCCTCCGAAAAATTTATTTTCATTATGCCCGAGTACAACGGCAGCTTTCCCGGAGTGCTCAAGGCCCTGCTGGACAATACCGATATCCGTAAATGCTGGTGGTACAAAAAAATACTGCTGGTAGGCGTAGCCGACGGCCGGGGAGGAAACCTGCGCGGCATCGAGCATATGACCAATATTCTCCATTACCTGCGCATGCACGTGCACTATAACAAGCTGCCTTTGTCCCGTATCAACGAAGAGATGGACGCGGATGGGAACTTCCTGAACGACGCTACCCGCAGAGCGATCGAAGAGCAGGTCAGCAGTTTCCTGGATTACTGATCCGCGGGGTGAAGGTAATCACCCTTGGCGGGGTAAGCATCTCTGCTTTTTTCATCGCAACTTTGCCGGTATGAGCCTTCGTCAATTGCTGCCTGTAGCGATGTGCGCCGTCTTATGGGGCGCCGCTGCCTGTAGCCTTCTAAAGAAAAATACCCGTCCCGAGCCTGTAATGATGCCGGAAGTAAGCGTGGCCGCCGGCAATCCCCTGGATGTATACCGGGCGGCAGCTACCCGCGAGTGGGAACTGGTGCATACCGATATCGATATCCGGTTCCAGATAGCGCAGCGCACGGCTACCGCCACTGCAGACCTGGTGCTGCATCCTTACTATTACGAAACAGACAGCGTAATGCTGGACGCCAGGTCGATGCGCATAGAAAGCGTGACCGGTGAGGGCAATAAGCCTTTATCCTGGCGCTACGATACTTCACAGCTCAGGATACATCTTCCCCGCCGTTACCGGCAGCGCGATACCTTGAGGCTCACCATACGGTATACGGCCATGCCTTATGCGTTCGCAGCGGGGGGCAGCAGCGCGATCACGGAAGACAGGGGACTTTACTTTGTGAATGCGGACGGCGCCGAGCCATACCAGCCCGTACAAATCTGGACGCAGGGCGAAACATCGGCCAATAGCCACTGGTTTCCCACCTTCGATCATCCCAACTTCCGCTCGGCCTTCCGGATCACGATGCATGTGCCCGACAGCTTCCGTACCCTGAGCAATGGCACTCTGGCAGCAACAAGGCCGGAACCGGGCGGCATGCGCGCCGACACCTGGGTGCAGCAGCAGCCCATACCGCCTTATCTCGTAATGATGGCTGCCGGCAATTTTGCCGTAAGCGCCGACACCTGCAAAGGAAAAGAGGTAAGCTATTATGTGCCGCAGCCATACGGCCCGTATGCCCGCGATATATTCCGGAATACACCCGAGATGATGGGGTACTTTTCGGAGCTGCTTGGCGTCGATTATCCCTGGGATAAATACAGCCAGGTAGTGGGATATGACTATGTGTCGGGTGCAATGGAAAATGTATCGGCAAGCCTCTTCGGCGCATTCAACCTGAAGGACCGCCGCCAGCTGGCCGACGATAATAACGATTATATTGTGGCGCACGAGCTGTTTCACCAATGGTTCGGCGATTATGTTACCGCCGAATCCTGGAGCAATCTTACCCTGAACGAGTCTTTTGCCGATTATAGCGAGCATTTATGGGCCACGCACAAATACGGCAAGGCGGCAGGCCAGCTTGTATGGCAGCAGGGGCTGAACAAATACCTGGGGCAGGCGGCCTGGAGCGATCCGCCGCTGATCCGCTTCCATTACCGCACGCAGGAAGATATGTTCGACAGGGTATCCTATTCCAAAGGGGGGCTTATCCTCCATTATCTCCGGCAGCTCACAGGCGATGCGGCCTTCTTTGATGCCCTGCACCTGTACCTTACGCAAAATGCGGGACGCAGCGCCGAAGCCACGCAGCTTCGGCTGGCAGTAGAGCAGGTCACGGGCAGGGACTGGAACTGGTTTTTTGATCAGTGGTACTACCGGGGAGGGCACCCGGTGCTGGACATTACCTATAGCTACGACGACAGGCAGCAGCAACTGTTGGTGAAAGTGATCCAGGCCCAGCCCGACTCCGTTGGCCTGTACCGCCTGCCGCTCAAGATGCAGGTGCTGACGGAAAGCAGTGTGCGCACGGACCACCGGCTGCTGCAGCGGAAAGAAGAAACCTTTGCCTACCCTTACGAAAACGGGAAACGGCCGGTAATAGTCCTGGATGCGGGCCATTGGCTGCCGGGCGTGATCAACGACAGGAAAGAAGCCTGGCAGTGGCAGCTGCAGTACCGCTTTTCGGGCGACCGGCTCAGCAAAGCGCAGGCGCTTAAAGGGTGTATGGCCATGCGCGGCAATGATACCGCACTTGCCATGCTGACGGATGCGCTGAGCGACAAAGACCCGTACCTGCGCCAGCTTGCCATCGGCAGCCGGGACCCGGGCAGTGAAAAGCTTCCTGCCTCATGGATAGCGGCCCTTGGCAGGATAGCAGCTGCAGATCCTGATAACAAGGCAAGGGCCGCAGCGCTTCGGGTATTGGGAGCGCTGGAGAACGAGGCTTATACCAGCACTTACGAGCAGGCAGTAACGGACAGCTCTTATAAGGTGGCAGCTGCAGGCCTGTATGCGTTGGACAGGGTAAATCATAAGCGGGCATTGGAATACGCGCGCAGCCTGGAGCCCGGCAGGATGATGGGCAATGCTTTGCTGTACCAGGCGGCGCTGGTGATCGCCAGGGAAGGCCTTGCAGGCGATGAGGATTTCTTTGCGGACAAGACCCTGCAACTGTTCGAAAATGACCGGGCGGCTTTCCTGGGTGCCGTGCAGGAGTACCTGGTCCATGCAAAGGATGACGGGGTGTTCCGGCGCGGGATAGAGCGCCTGCAGCAGCTGGCTGTACGCAAGGCAGCAAGCAGGGAAGGGCTGTATGCAGGAGCGGTTTTATATCATACCGCGCAGCACGCGGCAAAGCAGGCGAAAATAGCTTCGGAGAAAAGTACTTCCGGGGGATGGAAAGCCCGAGGCGACAGCGCCGCAGCGGCCTGGGACGCCTACAAGCGCAGCGTGCAGGACGAAGCGCTGAAAGCGGAATTGTCGAAGATCGAAAAGGAGTAAAGGAAGGATAGAGGAGATTGGCTATCCCTTCGTCCATTACTTAAACAGGCACGCGCCAAAGCACATCTGCAAACCGGCGGGCGGAGTCCGTGAAAAGATGTGCCTGCTCAAACCCTGCTTCCAGGGCCATGCGGCCGATCTGTTTTTCAGTATACTTTTGGGAGATTTCCATATAGATGGTTTCGTACGGCTCGAACCAGAAATGTGGCCCCCTGCCTTTATCCAGGCTTACCTTTTGCCGTTCCGTACTCACCAGGAAGCTTTTGCAGGCGCCCTGTTCCGGGTCGTAAACAGGATAGTGCCTGAACTTGCCTGCGTCAAAGCTGCCTCCCAGCTCACGGTTGATACGATGGAGCAGGTTCAGGTTAAAGTCCCTGGTGACGCCGGCCGCATCGTTATATGCATTGAGTATGGTCTGTGGGTCCTTTTTGAGGTCAAAGCCTATGAGCATGCAATCGTCCCCGTTAAGATATGCCCGCAGCTCTTTGCACAGGGCCAGGGCAGCTTCGGGCAGCATATTGCCGATAGTGGCGCCCAGGAACAGGATGAGCTTCGGCCTGCCGCTGCGCTGCAGGGCTCCGGGTAATGGAAAATACTCTCCTGCTATTCCCGATACGCTCAGCCCCGGCAGTTTTTCGGGCAATGTCGTTTCCAGGTACCGGATTACATGAGGAGAGATGTCTATGGGATAGTAACGCAGCCCGGGGATTCGGGGCAATGCGCTGCGGAGCAGGTGTATGGATTTGGAGGCATCTCCGGCGCCCAGCTCAACGATATCGAAAGCTGTTCCATCTTTCCCGACCCTCTCCAGTATGTCCCCGCTTTGCCGCGAGAGGATTTCCATTTCGGCATCGGTCAGGTAGTATTCCGGGCTGGACATAATCCTGCGGAACAGCGCGTCGCCTGCTGCATCATAGAAGTATTTGGGCAGCAGAAATTTTTGCGGGGCAGACAGGCCCAGGATCACATCCTTCCGGAACGTATTTACTGCGGCAGCTTCAGTCTTGTAAGTTTCTCCCTGTTTCATATCGGTTCAAAATTAAAGAGAGCGTGCCAGGCGCAGGCCGGTGAATTGCCAGCGCAGCTCGGGCTGGAAAAAGTTCCGGTACGTGATACGGCTGTGGCCGGGGGGCGTAGCTTCTGAAGCGCCTCTTAATACCATCTGGTTCACCATGAATTTGCCGTTGTATTCGCCGATAGCGCCCTCTGCTTTCCTGAATCCCGGGTAGGGCAGATATGCGCTTTCGGTCCATTCCCAGCGATCGCCCCACCGGAAACGCGGCGCAGCTACTTCCCACTCGGCCTCCGTAGGCAGGCGGAAGCCGGCCCAGGAAGCATAGGCCCAGGCCTCGTAATAGCTGATATGGCATAAGGGCTGCTGTGAAGGGAGCAGCGACAGCCCTTCGGGCGTATAGGTGTACCACACGCCGTTTATTTCCTGCCAGTACAGGGGAGCTTTAATCTCGTTGCGCTTCACCCATTCCCAGCCGTCGGAGTGCCAGTGCCGGAAGTCCTGGTACCCGCCGTCCCGGATAAAGGATACGAACTGTGCATTGGTCACCGGCTCTGACTGGATGGCGTAGGACGTCAGGTATACTTTATGGCGGCTGCATTCGTTATCGAAGCAGAAGCCCCCGCCCGAGGCGCCGATCTCATATACGCCTTCTTCCACCGGGATCCATTCCTGCACGCCGATGTCCTTTACTTCCGGCCTTTCGTACGCTCTTTGGTAGGATGGCAGCAAAGGGTTATGCCCCATAATGTACTTGATATCGGTAACCAGCAGTTCCTGGTGCTGCTCTTCGTGATTCAAGCCCAGCTCTATCCTCTCTTTTGCCTCCTGCGTAAGCGTATGCCCGCGGGCAAGCAACTCTTCCATGGCGTTGTCCACATATGCCCGGTATTGCATGATTTCCTCTACTGCAGGGCGGCTCAGGTTACCCCGGTCTGTCCGGATCACCCTGGCGCCGACATGCTCATAATAGCTGTTAAATACAAAGTTGTAGTCGGCGTCAAACACGGCATAATCGGGCATGTAGGGCTGCAGCACGAAGGTTTCAAAGAACCAGGTGGTATGGCCCAGGTGCCATTTGGGGGGACTGACCTCGGTTACAGGCTGCACTACATGGTCTTCCGGCCGCAGATCTTTGCAAATGGCACAGGAGCGCCGGCGCACGGCAATATATTTTTCTTTGAGGTAGGTCATAAGCTGCTTTCTTATTCGATCGTAAAAAACAGGTTGTTCAGCGATTCGGAAAGCGTCGGGTGCGCAAATACCAGTTCTTTTACCTGGTCCCAGGTAAAACCGGCCTGCATGGCCATCTGCAGCACGCTCATAAGCTCCCCGCCCTGCATGCACCAAAAAGAAGCGCCCAGTATTTTACCGCTCCTTTTATCCACTACGGCTTTCAGCAGCCCGCGTCTCTGCTCTTCTATGATGCCCCGTGTTACTTTGCTCATCTCCAGCCTTGCCACGGTTATATTGTAGCCCTGCTCCAGGGCTTCCCGTTCGGTAATGCCTATGCGTCCCAGCTCCGGATCGGTAAACATCGTATAAGGCACCAGCCTTTCTTTGACGGACAGGTTTGCTTTTTCCGCAAGGTTCCGGTATACGATACGGTAGTCGTTGTACGCGATATGGGTAAAAGCCGGCCCGCCTTTTACATCGCCCAGTGCATAGATGCCGCTTATATTGGTTTCCAGCCGGTCGTTGACCTTGATATAGCCTTGTGGGTCCAGGGCTATGCCGCTGCGCCCGGGCTGCAACACCTCTGTATTGGGCTGTCTGCCGGCAGCTACCAGCAGGTGGCTGCCGGTAACGACGGCATGGGTCCCGTTTTTGACAATGCCGGCAACTATATCCCGGTAGCTGTTCTGCTGCACCTTTTTCGTACTGGCGCCGGTAAGCAGGGTGATCTGCTCTTCTTCGAGCAGGGAGGCTATCGCCGACCGGATATCCTCGTCTTCCCGCTCCAGGATAGTTTCGTGCTTCTCAATGATGGTAACCTTGCTTCCGAAGCGGCGGAAGGCCTGCCCCAGCTCCAGGCTGGTGTAGCCGCCCCCGAGGATGATAAGATGGGCGGGTAAAGCTTCCAGCTCCAGTAATGTGGTGGTAGTAAGATAAGGTACGGCACGGAGGCCCTCTATATCCGGTATGAGGGGGCGTGTGCCGGTATTAATAAAAAAGTAATTTCCCGTGCAGGTACGCAGGCCCCCGTCGGCTGCAGCGATGCTGATTTCTTTAATACCGCTGAAGGAAGCTGTGCCCATGATCACTTCCAGGTTGGGAGTAGCGTTCAGCGTATGTTCGCTGCTTTTGCGGAACCGCTCCGCGATCTCTTTTTCCCTTTGCATGACCCGGGCAAAGTCTACTTCATAACAATCTGTATTTCTTATGCCTAATGCTCCGGCATGGGCAGCGGCATAGGCCATCTTGGCAGATGCTATAATGCTTTTGCTGGGAATGCAGCCGTCGTTGATACAGGTGCCCCCGATCGCTCTTTGCTCGATCAGGGCGGTCTTGTAGCCTGCGCGGGCCAGCCTTATGGCCAGCGGCGTACCCCCTTGCCCCGAGCCGATAATGATCGTATCAAAGTGATTCATAGGTCCGTGCTTCTGATCCATAAAGCAACAGCAATGAAAGCGTATTGTTCGTTTCTGTGCACAAGCAAAAGGAGATGCGCAAAGCGCATCTCCTGGCCGGTATTGTATTTGCTGTTTATTCTTTGGGGCCGTCTGCGCCGGTAGTTACTTCGGCCCAGGCGTCATAATCTTTTTTGAGGAGCTCCAGCTTGTTCCGCGCTCCTTTCAGGGCGGCAGCGCCGAGCAGCAGGTGCAGGGGCGGGGCTTCGGCAAGCGTAGCCTGTATAATGGCCTTTGCTGCCCTGGCCGGGTCGCCGGGCTGGTTGCCGCTGTAACCCCGTATGTTGTTCTTGTTGGCCCCGGCGGTATCATGGTAGTCGTCGATAACTATGGCGCTGTTCTTCGCCGAACGGCCGGCCCAGTCGGTCCTGAAGCCGCTGGGGCATACCACCGTTACCTTAATGCCCAGCGGCGCCAGCTCTTTGGACAATGCTTCCGAATAGCCGTCTACGGCAAATTTGGTGGCATTATAGAAGCCCACGGCAGGGAAGCCGACCAGCCCGCCGATCGAAGCGATGTTGATGATATGCCCGCTGCGTCTGCTGCGCATATGAGGCAGCACCTCTTTCGTCATGCGGGCCAGGCCAAAGAAGTTGATCTCGAACATACGCCGCACTTCTTCCTCTTCACTTTCTTCAATGGCGCCGAAATAGCCTATGCCGGCGTTATTGACCAATATGTCGATCTGGCCGAACCGTTCTATAGCCTGCCGGGTGGCATGCACGATATCTTCGGAGCGGGTAACATCCAGCACCAGCGCCAGCGCTGTGCCGGGATACGCTGCCACAATATCTTCGATGTCGGCAAGCTTTCGCGCCGTAACTACGGCGCGGTAGCCTTCCCGAAGCACTTCTTTGGCAAGCTCCCTGCCAAAACCGGTAGAACAGCCGGTAATGAACCATACTTTACTCATGAGGTATTTATTTTTTTGATGAACTGAAATACGGTTAAAGACGGACAAAGGTAGCACCATACAACCGGCAAATGCATTGTTTTTACCGATAACCACAGTGGTACAATCTTATAGCTGCAGGAGTGCCGGAGAACATTTAGTTTTGCGGCTCAAACAGGATATATGATAGCGATCATGGACCTCAGGCCGGGCAATTACATCCACCCGCCTGCTGCTGCCGGCGATGCTTCCTCCCGTTATCTGAGGGTGGTATCGGTCGATCTGATGACCAGAACGGTTGCTGCCAAAGCGGACTTCAGCAACGAGCCCGAAACCTTTAATGCAGGCGAGATAAGCGGGTGTGCGCTGGAAGCGCTGATGGATTATATTGGCGGGCTTTCTTTCGACGGGCACAGCCTGCTGATCGGGGGCGCAGGAGCGGTGTCGGTCATCGCCGCGGGCGGCGCGCCTATCGAGCTGCCCCATATCCGTTATGTGCACCAGTTCCAGAACCTTTTCCGCAGCCTCACGGGACAGGAGCTGCCTGTCAACTTAGGCCGGCAGTCCTAAAGGAGGCAAGATGCCGGAGGCCTGCCTTACGGATGGTATCAGCAGCCGCATCCTATTCAGCAATGATAAGGGAAGGCTTTCGGGGGTATTCAGCGCTCAGGTGCGGGGTCGTAGGCATAGGCTACCTGGAAGGGCAGGTCCCGCAGCGTGGAGGCCAGCTCGCCTACCGAAAGGTCTTCGGCCTGCGGGGTCGGCTCGCAAACCGAATAGGTCTTGTTCTTGTACTGGATCGGCTGGCCTACGGGCTTGTCGAAATTCACGGCGATCGTTACATGATGCGGGTAGAGCAGCACGATCATCGGCAGGTTGTAGATCTCCTTTACCAGGCAGAAGAAGAGGGCCGCCCTGTCGTCGCAGTCGCTGTAGGGCGTCAGCAGCGTTTGCTCGGGCGAAAGATGCTTTTCTTTCCCGAAGTGTTCCTGGTCGCTTTCATAGGGAAAGGCATTCCGGGTAAACCGCATCAGGTAATCCACTCCTCTTCGCTGGCTCATGCCCTTTACCGTTTGCCTCAGCTCCGGGATCAGCGTATTGTAAGTTTCCTTGCTCAGAGGAATATTGAAGTAGGATTCGTAATCCACTACAGGGTAGTTCGCAAACAAGGCAGGTACCTGGCTGTTGACCTTGATCCTGAACAGGTAGCTTTTGTTTTTGTAATCGAATTGTATGTCTTTCTCCGCATAGTCGGCATCGGAAAATTCGGGCATGCGGGTCACCTTATAGGAAAAAGCGTTTTTCCCCTCCGGTATCGGTACCTGCACCTCGACAGGCTCCCCGGCCCCGAAATCTATTTTACCGTAGTCGTGGTAATTCAGGCATACGAATTGCTTGTTGTCTTTCTGGTAATAAGGAATATCATAAATATTATCGTCGCTCTGCACATAGAAAAGCAGTATGTCGCCGCGGATGGCAAGGGTAGCGTTATAACCCGATTTGTTCAGGAGGAACCATTTGTACAGGGTGTACCGGTGATAGTTCTCATTCTTGGGGCTTAACTGCTGCGCGGTTTTGCGGATCAGCTGGTAATACAGCCAGTCGCTCAGCTGGTTCTTTTCCCTGAAAGCCAGCAGGGCGTCTATAATAGGCTGGCAGCCGCTTGCATTCAGGGAATCGTAGAATGCCCGGATAGAGGCTGCCGACAAGGGACGGGAAAAGTCGGCGAACCGCCAGTGCTCCTGCTGTATCTTCACCGAGTCGCCGAAAAAGCTGAAATGCAGATCCAGCCTGCCTTCTCCTGTCTTGCCGTAGCCACAGACGGGAAAAAGCAACCAGATGCATACCGAGGCCAGGATGATACGGAACATTTTCGGCTTTTTCTACTGTCGGAACTAAAGTTACGAAAACTTAATAATAAATTAATATAGCGTTCCCGGTATTTTGTAAATGTAACTATACCAGCGGGAAATGGATGGAAGCGCTTGGGAGTGTACCGGTTTCCATGTTACCAAAATATGAAATCTGCCCGGGCTGGCGCGGAGGGGAAATGGCTTTGGTAAATTTGCGGAAAATCTGCGTATATGATCAGACAGATAACTGAACTTTATGAAGAAGCAGTGCAGGCAGGGAAAAAAGTGTCCCAGATCTTGATCAGCTACATCGGATACGATCACCTGAAGAGTGAGCTGAACAACCGTAAAGAGCAGCCTGAATGGCTGGACCGTCTTAAAGTGGCGGACAATGTAAGGGGTGTGCAGATCATACACGATAACGACCTGCGCCCCGCCTGAGTCAGTCTTTTCCCTCGCACCATTTCAGTCCTGTAATCCCTCCCATAATCATCAGCATGAACCATACCTCGGCAGGAAGTAATCTCTGCTGGAGGAATACGATCCCGCTCAGCCTGATCAGTACCAGGCTGAGGCCCGTCCATGCGGCAAAAGCTGTAGCCAGCGCAATGTGGCGCGTGGCTATTGAGAAGAAGTATACATTGGCGATGCCGAAAGCAATATAGCCCGCGAAGGGGAGGAGCGTCTTCAGCCCCTGGGGCAGATAAAAATTGTGCAGGCTCAGCTGTTTTAGTTCCCCGAACCGCATCCACTTCAGGCAGTAGGCCCAGGCTGTTTCGTATACGGCTGCGAGCACCAGCAGGGACCAGGAAAACCAGTTGCTTGTCATAGAAGAGAAATGTTTTGTCATTCGGCGGATGCGGGCGCTTTCCTGCGCTGCTGCGGAAGGGTTCCGCTCCCCGCAGCGGGCCCGCGTCTTTTCCCTGCCAGCCATAAAAGCCATTGGATAAGCGCCGGCCTCAGGTTGTAATAACGGCGGAACCAGCGGTACCGCAGCAGCGCTTTTTCTTCGAACCTTTTTACGGAGAATGCATGCTGCAGGAAATAATCCTTGGGATAGTCGTAGTACAGCCCCCAGTGCTCGGGCGCATTGCCGGGCCGGGTGCCCGGAAAGTATACGGTACCGAAAAGATAATCCCATAGCGAGAGCTTGGTGGCAAAATTGGCATGGAATACCTCCCGGTAATTGGCATGATGCCAGAGGTGCAGCTCAGGCGAATTGAAGATGTATTTGAGCCTGCCCATCTTTACATTGATATTGGCATGGATGAACATGCCGTACATGGAATCGATCAGGGCTTTGATCGGCACCGCTTCCGGCGAAGCGCCCAGCAAAATCATGGGCGCGAACTCTATGGTCTGGTTGATGATGATCTCCAGCGCATGCGACCTGGAACCCGCCAGGAAATCCACCTCCTTGCCGGAATGGTGGGCTTCGTGGATACGCCAGAAGAATTTGTTGTGGTGCTGGAACCGGTGGAACAGGTAGATATAAAGATCGTGCGTTACCAGGAAGAAGAGCACCTGCAGGGCCAGGGGCCAGTTGCCTATTCCCTGGAAGCGGCTCCAGTCCCAGTGTTGCTGTAAAGGGATAATGATCCAGTCGAAGATCACGATCTTGAGCACATAGCTTTGTATGATAGTATACCATACAAGGTCTACCCAAAAGCCTTCCCTGAACAGCGGAAGGCCTTTGCGGTAGGGGGCGATGCGCTCCCAGAGGATAATAACGGCCGCCCAGCTCAGCAGTATGGCAGACGTGCAGATCAGCAGCTTCCCGGAGCTCATGCCATTACTTTATCTTTTTGTATGCCGGAAGCGCTTGTGGGGTTTATGTGTACGCGCAGCTTTTTCATCGGTCCCAGCTCCGACTCGTATACTTTCTTGATGCCGTCGCCCATGGCCAGCTCTACATCCCGGATGTCCCTTACCAGGCGCTGCAGGCCCTGCGGCTCTACCGAGGCTGCATGATCCGATCCCCACATGGCCCGGTCCAGGGTAAAGTGGCGTTCCACAAACGTGGCGCCCAGCGCCACCGCGGCTACCGTGGTAGACAGGCCGGTTTCATGACCGGAGTACCCCACCGGCACGCCGGGGTACTTGCGCATCAGGGTGCGGATCATGTTCAGGTTCAGCTCTTCCAGCCTGCAGGGATAAGCCGAGGTGGAATGTGCGATCAGCAAAGGGTAATGTTCGTCGTAGCTGCGTACCAGCGCTACGGCGCTTTCAATTTCCTGAACAGTGCTCATCCCGGTAGAGAGCATCAGAGGTCTGCCGGTAAAAAGGATCCGCTTGATCAGCTCCGTATCGGTAAGGCAGGCCGAGGCCAGCTTATATATCACCGTGTCGAACTGCTCCATAAAATCCACGGAGGCTATGTCCCAGGGCGATACGAACCAGTCAATACCTTTTTCCCTGCAGTATTGGTCGATGGCTGCGTATTCTTCTATGCCGAACTCTGTTTTGCGCTTATAATCTATATAGCTCATGCGTCCCCAGGGCGTGTCCCGCATTACTTCCCACTGATCTTTAGGCACGCAGATCTCGGGAGTGCGTTTCTGGAATTTCACGGCGCAGGCTTTGGCATTTACGGCTTCATCGATCAGCTGCTTGGCCGTTTCCAGCGAGCCGTTGTGATTGATGCCTATTTCTGCGATGATATAGCAGGGCTCTTCGCGGTCAATGGTCCTGCCGTTCTGCAGCGTAACGCCCCTGCGCGCGGTATAGGCCAGCTGGTTATGGGTGCGCGCGCTGATGATGATCTCGGCAAATTCGCGGAAGCATCCTTCCCCGCCTTTGGCCCTGCAGGTATAGGCGGCCTGCTCCCTCACGGCGGGCTGGGCATCGGCAGGGCAGGCCGTAAGCCCGGCCAGCTGCATGATCTCAAGATCGTTGTGGTCATCGCCGATGTAGGCTACTTCTTCTGCCTGCAGGCGGTACTTCTCGAGCAGGCTGCCAAACAGGGCCGCCTTGTCCCTGACGCCGCTATGCAGTTCATGGATGTGCAGCTTCTCGGCACGCTGGTGCAGGGAAGGGGAGTGCTCCCCCGAGATAATGCCCGTTTCGGTACCGGCAAACTTCCGCAGCCTTTCCACGGCCATGCCGTCCCGCAGGTTGAACTTTTTCAGCGCTTCGCCCTGGGGGCCGTAATATACGCCGGCGTCGGTCAGCACTCCGTCGCAATCGGTCAGCAACAGGCGGATACGTGCCGCTTTTTCTTTAAGTAAGTGCGTAAGCATAGTATTCTTTTTTTTGAGGTTAAATAGCTGTCCAGCCGCCATCTACTACCAGGTTGGCGCCGGTCATATAAGAGGAGGCATCGCCGGCCAGGAAGATCAGCGCACCCTGGTAGTCGTCAGGAAAGGCCATCCTGCCCAGGAGGGTCCTGGCCGCATAATTTTGCCGGAAAAACGATTCCTGCCCGTTGACCACCCCGCCCGGCGACAGGGTATTGACGCGTACGCCTTTATCGCCCCAGTAAGCGGCGAGGAAGCGGGTGAAGCTGAGCACCGCGCCTTTGGTAACAGGGTATGCAGGAGATTTGTAAAAGGTCTGCTCGCCCGCTTCGTTCCGGTAGATCTTCTGGTCGGGGCCTACCATTCCGTAGGTGGATGCTATATTGATAATGCTGCCGCTGCCCTGCGCGGCCATGCATTGCCCGAACACCTGCGCACAAAGGAACACACCCGTAATATTGACGTCGAGCGAGCGCCGGAAGCTCTCCAAAGGGTAATGCTCAAAAGCGGACTGCACCCGGGCCAGGGAAGGATGCTCGAAACGGTCGTTGATCGCTGCGTTGTTGACCAGTATGTCAATGCGCCCGTACCGTTCCAGCACCTTTTCTTTTGCCGCCTCTATTGTGTCTTTATCCGTAACATCCAGCGCCAGGCCCATATGGTCTTCGCCCAGTGCGCGGGCAAATGCCGCGGTACGTGCTTCTTCCAGGTCGGCCGCTACTACCTGTGCGCCGGCCGAGGCCAGGGCTTCGCAATGCTTCCTGCCCAGCAAGCCTGAGGCACCGGTCACGATGGCTGTTTTGCCTTTTAGCGAGAATAGTTCCATATTATGCGGTAGTGGTTAGGGGGCGGGGTTTGATATTGTACTGGCTTACTTTCCGGAAAACGGTTTCGAGCACTTTGCCGCGCAGGTAAGAGGCAATATTGCCGGAGCCGATGGCTTCCCTGATCAGGGGCATGATGTCTTCATAGGCTGAAAGGGTGTAGCTGATGTCTTCTTCGGTATGGCTGTAGCACATATTATGAAAGCCCGCCCATAGAATACCGCGGCGGATCAGCTCCTGCTGCATGAGGGTCTTGAGCTCGAGGGCATTGCCTGCAGCAGGCGTAAAGGTGATCATGGAGCGGCAGTTGTAGCCGATGCACCGGGTATAATCCGCGAGCCCGTACTGCCCGGCGAGCCGGTTATACCCTTCCTTGAGCAGGGCTCCTTTTTCGTCCAGGTATTTGGGTACATTGTGCCGGCGCAGCTCCCGGATGGTAGCAATGCAGGCCGCGAGCGACAGGGTTTCGCCCCCGAAGGTCGTATAGCTGAAGACTTCCTGATTCAGCATGGACATGACATCGGCGCGGCCGGTAAGCAATGCGATCGGCATGCCGTTGGCGCAGGCTTTGGAATACACGGCCAGGTCGGGCTTTACCCCGAAGTATTCCTGTGCGCCGCCCAGCGCGATGCGGAAGCCGGTCCACATTTCGTCAAAGATCAGCAACGTGCCGTTGTCGCGGCAGGCCTCCGCCAGCGCCTGCAAATAACCTTCATGCGGCGCCTCAAAAATAAAAGGCTCCAGTATTACAGCGGCCACGTCAGCGTCCAGGGCGGCTTTCAGGGAACCGGGATCGTTGTATTCAAAAGTATAGGTAAGGTCCTGTACGCACCGGGGTATGCCGGCGTTGCGGCTGGTGATGCCTATGTACCAGTCGTGCCAGCCGTGGTACCCGCAGCAGTATATCTTATCCCTCCCGGTAAAGGCGCGCGCCAGCCTTACCGCGGCAGTGCACACATCTGCTCCCGTTTTGGATATCTTGACTGCTTCTGCATTGGGAATAACTTCATGGACCAGTTCCGACAGTTCTACTTCCAGCGGGTGCATCAGGGAAAAGCTGATGCCCTGCTCCAGCTGCCGCCGGATGGCGTCGTCTACTGCCGGGTAGGCATAGCCGAGCGATACCGGACCGATCGCGCTGTTGTAGTCGATGTATTCATTGCCGTCTACGTCCCATACATGGGAGCCTTTGCCCCGCTGCAGGTATTTGGGTGCAATGCCTTCGGTAAACTGGCCAGGCCCCTTTGCAAGGGTTTGGGTGACGGGCTTCTGCACGCGGAGCGCCCGCTGGTACCAGGCGTCGGACTGGCTGATGTCGGGGAAGTGGTTGTTGAAGCTTATATTGTTGGGCATATGAGGAGGAGTATAAATGCTGTGGTTATTCGGAAAATGGATAAGAGGCGGCGGCCTGTTGCGGATGCCCGGCTGCGCAGCCCAGCAGGGCAGCTGCAATCTGCTTGCCGGTAAGGCCTTCGTGCCGCAGCACATCGGGGAGCAGGCCTGGCCGGAACCATCGCTCCTTAAACCCTATAGGCACTACTTCGGCGGCGATGCGGCGGCGGAGCAGTGTTTCGGCTACGATACTGTACAAGCCGCCGTTAAGGAAGTGATCTTCTGCCGTTACGAGCAGCCTGCTGTTCCGGGCTGCGGCAACAATGGCCTGCTCGTCGGCGGGCTTCAGGCTCCGCATATTGATAAGCCCGACCGACTTTCCTTCCGTACGGAGTATCGTGGCCGCCTCCTGGCAGCATTCCAGCATAAAGCCATAGGTCAGCAGGGTGATGTCGCTGCCCTCGGCCAGCACTTCGGCTTTGCCGTACTCAAAAGGCTGATGGGCTACGGAGGCAGGCCTTGTATTGATCCGTACATAAGAGGGCGCAGCAGAAGACCAGATATAGGGCAGCATCAGCTCCAGGTCTGTTTCGTCGGCCGGCGCATATACTTCCATGTTCGGGATGCCGCGCATCAGGGCAATGTCTTCCAGCGCCTGGTGCGTAGGACCGTTCCCGTCGGAGAGCAGGCCCGGTATAAAGCCGCTGAGCTTTACAGGCAGGCCCGGTATGCCGATATCGGTGCGTATGAACTCGAAGGCCCGCATGGTGAGGAAGGCGGTAAGAGCATGTACTACGGGTATACGGCCCCGTAAGGCCAGTCCGGCGGCTGCGCCGATCATTGTCTGCTCGGTAATGCCGGTGTCGATAAAGCGTTTGCCCAGGGCCTGCGGTATATTGCGCACCAGTGCCCGGTTCTCCGCGGTCATTACTATATACCTTTCATCGGCCAGCGCTGTGCGGGTAAGCAATTGTTCGTATGTCATATTATCTTACTACAAGAGTTTGTGAGCCGAGCTGTGCCTGGTGCTGCCCCTGCAATTCCTGCAAAAGCTGCTCTGCCTCCTCGTCCGTGAAATTGCAGAACCACCGGTCTGCGCGGCGTTCGATGCTCGGCAGCCCTTTGCCCCGCAGGGTATCGGCAATAAGCACATTGACCCGGCCTTCGGCAAACGGCCAGTCGCGGAGCGCAGTATCTATGGCGCTGAAATCGTGGCCGTCGATGCGGCGCACGCTGGCGCCGAACGCCCGGAATTTATCCTGGAGCGGCTCCAGCGGGATCAGGTCTTCGGTAGCCATATTGGCCTGGAAATGGTTGCGGTCAACAATAAACAGGAGATTGTCCAGCCTGAAGGCATTCGCTACCATAAATGCTTCCCAGCAGGAGCCTTCGTTCAGCTCCCCGTCGCCAAGCACGCATACCACTTTGTTGGCGCCTCCTCTGAGCCTGATGTCCAGCGCCACACCCAATGCCACCGAAGGCAGGTGTCCCAGCGAGCCGGAATGAAATTCGATGCCGGGAATGTGGGTATTGGGGTGCCAGTAGATATGGTCTGCTACCGATAAGTGGTTTCGCAGCCTTTCTGCGGGCAGCCAGCCGAGCGCGGCGAATGTTCCGTACAGGGCAGGGACGTCATGACCTTTCGACAGGAAAAGATAGTCGCGCCCCGGGTCGCCGAGATTACCGGGATGCAGGTTGAGGTAATGAGCGTACAGGTAAACGATGAGGTCTGCCGCCGACAGCGATGCACCTATAAAGCAGCCCCCCCTGGCCGACATGCGGATAATATCTGTTCTTACTTGAAGTGCGAGCTCTTCCAGGTGTTTCCAGCCGGTGTGCATGAGGCGGTATGATTTAGGACAGTAACTTGGTTTGTTCGGGACGTATGGTTTTCAGGTGTTCCAGGTGATTCCGGTACCAGTTCACTCCTGCATAAGCCGCATTGACTGCATAGAGTCCGGGCTGGTCTTCCAGCAGCTGGAGAATATCGTTGCAGCTAAAAGCAGGCTTTACTGGGTATAGCTTCCGGAAGACGCTTAATATAAACTCGTAGTCTTCGGGGTAGTCGATCGTAAAGCGGTGCGACATGGAAAGGTCGAGCCCCGTTTTCCATTCCAGGTTGCCGATGCGGAAGCGCTCGGGATGTTCCCAGATATAGGGAGTGGTATGCTCAAGCTCCCAGGGTTTCCGTGCTTCGCGCCAGGCCCTTTCCAGGCAGCCGCGGGTCATAATTTCCACGTCGTTTCCGTCCGGAAAGGTGGCGGGGTGCAGGTTGCTTACATAGTCGTAGCGGCCGCCGCTTTCGTAAAAAAGATCCAGGGCTTCATCAATAATGGCCGGATCAATGAGCGGGCAGTCCGAGGGTATTTTAAGGATAAGATCGGCTCCTGCGAGCCTGGCCGCCTGGTAATGCCGGTCCAGCAGGTTGTGCAGGCTGCCCCGGCAGCAGGCTATGTCGTGGGCCCTGGCCTCCTGCTCGATGGCATCGTCGCTGGCATCGGTGGAGGTAGCGATCATAAGCGTCGCCGGATAACGGGTGCCCCGCACCCGCTCGGCCATCCGTACCAGCAGGCTTTTTCCCAGCAGCGGCAGCAGCACTTTCCCCGGCAGCCGGGACGAGGACATACGGGCCTGTATCACGATGAGTATCTTATCCTGCATACGATAGTTCTTTTTCTGTAGCTGCGGGCCGGGGCACGAATGCACCCTTCTCTCCTGTAAACTCCAGGAGCTGCCTGCATGCCCGGGCTATATTGCGGGCCGAGCAGCCGCCGTTCTGCAGCGGGGCGAGCGCGTACAACTGCTCCAGGTCGAACCAGGAGTGCACCTTTTTCCCCAGCGCTATGCCTGTATATACCACGGTGGAGTACTGTGTGATCAGCTCACAGCAGTTAGCGATCATTTCGTGGGTATTGCCTTCCGTATAAACAAGAGTGCCTTCCGGCGCATATTTTTTTATTTCGGCCGTAGCGCGGTCATGATCTTCGTTGGGATGGAGCCTGAAGAGCAAAGGCCTTCCGCCGGCAATGGCCACGCAATCCCGGATGAACCTGGGGCGGTTTTCCCGTCGGGCGGTTTCCCTCATATCGGTAGTGGCGACCATTACATAATCGCGGTGCGGAAAGCTGTTGTGCCGGTACGCCCCGGCGTGATCGTAATTGGGCATGCCTGTAACGATTATTTTACGCAGGTCGGTACCCATATATGCCAGGTGCTGCCGGTAACCCTGTGAAGCTGCACAGTACAGATCGCAGATATTCCGGGAACCGTTCAGCGAAGTATTGCAGCAAAGGACGGGCGGAAGCCTGAGCCGGTGTACCAGTCTGCTCCAGCCGGTCATACGGTCGATCATGCCTTCCTGTATCCATACGGTCCTGGTTTTGCGCAGCCGCCGGGGCACGATAAGGTCGCTGCAGAACAGCACAAGATCGTAAGCCTGCCTGCGCGCGCGGTAATCGACGGGATAGCCCCTGGCCATTATATACTGCTCCGCGGCTTTACGGAAGGGATGGGCAATAATGGTCTTGTTCAGCAGGGAAGTATGATCGGTCAGGAAGTTGATGAGCGGGTTGTCGCTGAAGGCCTGGCTGAACCAGCAATCATAATCAGGCTTGAGCTCTTCCGCTATTTTCAGCATCTGGGTGGTCTGGTTCATAGACCCCGTCAGCAGCAGTATCTTCTTGCGTATGGCCATGCTTATGGTCGGTTACAGCAGCAAACTTATAGCGCGGATGCTTCCGTTTTCCTCTTCGAAAGAAACATAACAGACAGATGATGTTTTGCTAACTCAGGCTTAGCGCGGGCTTAAAACTAAGATAAGGCTGGGTTAACCTCCTGTTCATCCGACTGCTGCCTGCCAGGCCTGCAGGGCTATGCATCGATACTGCCTGTGTGCGCAAGGAGTAGTAATCATTTAACGGTTTGCTTATACTGTGATTACATGTGCCTTGTTTTTTTGCAAAACCGGTACCGATGAGATACTTCCTTCTTTCCTTCCTGTTGCTGCCGTGCCTGCTGCCGCAGGCCCGCGGCGCCGATACGCTGCAGGCGCCCAATGTAGTGATCGTTACGATAGATGGCCTCCGCTGGCAGGAGGTCTTTTGCGGAATGGACGAGACGATCGTATCGGAGGGGTCCTATGCAGCAGAGCCGGAACTGCTGCGCCTGCTCTATGGCGGTACCGGCACGGCCGAAAGGAGGGAGCGGCTGATGCCCTTCCTGTGGCGTGTAGTAGCCAGGGAAGGACAACTGTACGGTAACAGGCAGTACGGCAATAAGATGGACGTGAGCAACTGGTACAAGTTCTCGTACCCGGGCTATAATGAGATGCTGACAGGATATGCAGACAGCCGTTGTATTCCCAACACGCCGGTCGCCAACAGGAATACGAACCTGCTGGAGTTCCTGAACCGGCAGGAAGCATACCGGGGTAAGATAGCTGCATTCAGCTCCTGGAATATATTCCCGTATATCCTTAACGAGCGCAGGAGCGGGATCCCGGTCAACAGCGGGTACGAAGCCTCGGGTGAAGCGGATGGAAGGGTGCGGTGGATCGATAGCGCCCAGGAGCTGGTGCCGCATAAGGGCCATACCCGTTTTGATGAGCTTACGTACCTGCAGGCAAGAGAGTATATGCGCCTGCATCACCCGAAAGTGGTGCTGATCGGTTTCGGGGAGGCCGACGAGTTTGCCCACCACGGCCGCTACGACGCTTACCTGCAATCCATACACAATACGGACCGCATGATCGGGGAACTATGGTATTACCTGCAAACCGAAGCCTTCTACAGGAATAACACGCTGCTCCTGCTTACTACCGATCATGGACGGGGCCGTAAGGCCCGCAACTGGACCGATCACCTGTTCCTGGTGGGCGGCAGCGGGGAAATATGGATGGCGATAATGGGAGCTGGTATTCAACCGCTGGGCGAAGTGCGGCAGCGCCGGAAGATACTGCAAAAGCAAATTGCCGCCACGGTTGCCGGTTTCCTGAATATACGGTTTACCTGCGAGCACCCGGTGGCGGAAGGAGTGGATATCCCGCGCGACGGCCCTAAGGGAAACCCTGTATGGGTATGGCGCCCTGATCAGACATTGCCGGAGGCCGCTCTTCCGGCAGCCCTCCCGGAAAAGATGCAGCCTCCCAGGAAAGTGCCTTCCAGCGCACGGTAGCCATGCATGCCCCCGCCGCCGAAGCCTGCGGCTTCTCCTGCGGCATACAGGCCCGGTATGATATTTCCCTGCGCGTTCAGCACCCTTGCATCGAGGTCGGTTTCCAGCCCGCCCAGCGTTTTGCGCGTAAGCAGGTGCAGCCTTACCGCAATGAGCGGCCCTGCCGACGGATCGAGCAGCTTATGCACGGGAGCCGTCCGTATGAGCCGGTCGCCCAGGTATTTGCGGGCGCCTCTTATGGCTGTTACCTGCAGGTCTTTGCAGAATTTGTTTTCTGTTTCCCGGTCCCGGGCCCGGATCTGCCCGATCATGTTCGGGACATCAAGCAGGGCCTCGCCCGTAAGCAGGTTCATGGCTTCGATCAGCTCTTCGGGCTTTTCGCGCACAATGAAATCCGCTCCTTTTTCTTTAAACGCTTCCACCGGAGGCGTCGCGGCTTTGCCTGTGGCACGCTGCAGTACCTGCCGCCAGCTCCTGCCGGTAAGATCGGGGTTCTGTTCCGATCCCGAAAGCGCAAATTCTTTTTTGATGATTTTCTGGTTCAGGATAAACCAGGAATAGGTTTTGCCCGTGCGGAGAATATGCTCCAGCGTGCCCAGCGTATCGAAGCCCGGAAACAGTGGTACGGGCAGGCGGTTGCCATAGGCATCGAACCAGAGCGAGGAAGGCCCGGGCAGGATGCGGATGCCATGCCGGCTCCATACAGGGTCCCAGTTGGCAATGCCTTCGGTATAGTGCCACATACGGTCGGGGTTAATGATGCGGGCGCCTGCAGCTGCGGCAATTTCCAGCATTCGCCCGTCTACATAGTCCGGTACGCCGCAGAGCATCTGCCCGGGCGGCTTGCCCAGCCTGGACGGCCAGTTGCGCCGTACCAGCTCTTCGTTGGCGCCGATGCCGCCCGAAGTTACAATTACGGCAGGGGCCTCTATGCGGAACCCGCCGGTAACGATGCGGGAGCTGGGGGCGCCTCTCGGCGCCGTGCTGTGCTCCAGCACATCGCCGTCCACGCCATATACGGCCCCTCCTGCAGTCAGCAGATGGCTTACCCTGTGCCGGAAACGGAACTGCACCAGGCCGTTCCGGGCCGCATCGCGGACCATCTGCTCGAACGGCGCCAGCACGGCGGGACCGGTGCCCCAGGTTACATGAAAGCGGGGTACGGAATTGCCATGCCCGGTAGCATGGTAGCCGCCCCGCTCTGCCCAGCCCACTACAGGAAAAAAACGGAGGCCCAGCTTTCCCAGCCAGGCCCTTTTTTCGCCCGAGGCAAACTGAAGGTAGGCTTCGGCCCATTGCCTGGGCCAGTGATCTTCCGGACGGTCGAAGGCTGCGCTGCCCATCCAGTCCTGGTACGCCAGCTCGTAGGAATCGCGGATACCCATCCTGCGCTGCTCGGGAGAGTTCACAAAGAAGAGGCCGCCGAACGACCAGAAAGCCTGGCCGCCCAGGTTCTGCTCGGGCTCCTGGTCTACAATAATGATCTTCTTGCCGGACCGTGCCAGTTCGGCCGCCGCAACGAGGCCCGCGAGGCCGGCGCCTACAACGATCGCATCCGCACGTTCTGCTGCCATAAGCTGCTGTGTTTGGGGGGTAAGGCCTGACCGAAATTAAGGTAAATTAAATTGCTGCAGACGGGGAATGATACGGGCCAAAGCTTTAACTTTATGACCTAAGTATTTTATATTCAAACTGCCCGTATGAACCAGGAAATGAACGATTTTATTGTAAAAGGCCTCCGGGAGCTGCATTGTATCAGGCATCGGAAACCTGCCAATGTGTTCATCAACGAGGAAGGCTTTATCACGATTACAGCCTGCTGCGATGATTTCCACGGATTCCTGTACCATGCCCAGGACGACCTCCGCGCCCAGTACGCCACCGCGAAAGAAGCCGCGGACAAGGCCCCGAACGGCCGCTGAAGGCCCGTGGCGGCCTGATATCGCAAACGCATGCCACGGAGCGCCTCCGCGGCATGCGTTTTTATTTTCATGATTAAGGGTACAGGGGCAGGGCAGGTTGTAACGGACATAAAGATAGCTGCTGCATGTTTCCGCCAGGCTCCTGCATTTGCTATGTAGGAGAAGCGTGTATGTATAACCCGCTGGCAGTAAGCTGGCGCCCCTCCTGAATTAATGATTTGATAATGCCGCCGGTTGACCCGGCGCTGAAAATTTAAATCCTTATTTTAGCCGGTATGAAGAGAACACTACGTACCATGTTTTTTGTGCTTGCCGGCATGAGCGCCTGCCTGTCTGCAGATGCACAGGGTTTTAAAGACGGCAAACTATGGCTGAATGAGGACGGCAGCAATTATTTCAAATTTACCCTGATGTCGCAGGCCTGGCTGCGCTATACCGACATGAACCCAGGCTCTACCATCGGCGGCTACGAAAAAGGAAGCTATACCGACATCGGGATACGCCGGGCCCGCATACAGGCTTACGGGCAGATCGCGGACCGGGTATTCCTGTATACACAGGTTGGGATGAACAATTTCAGCTATGCTTCGGATCGCAAAGCCGGCTTTTTTATTCATGATATTACGGGCGATTACGAGGTAGTGCGCAGGTATTTGTCGCTGGGCATGGGACTTTCCGCCTGGAACGGCCTGAGCCGCTTTTCCTCCCCGTCTACAGGATCTATTATGGGCCTGGATGCTCCCCTCTTCGAGCAGAGCACCAATGACGTAACGGACCAGTTCCTGCGGAAGCTGGGTGTGTATGCCAAAGGAAAGATTGCCAGGCTGGATTACCGCCTTTCCATGAGCAGCCCCATGTCCGTCCAGAAGTCGGCAGGCTACAGCGCCGAGATCGGGAAGTACGCCACCTTTTCTCCGGAGCCTGCCAGGATGCAATGGCAGGGCTATTTCCAGTGGCAGTTCGGAGAGGAAGAGGCCAATGCCACGCCTTATGCCGCAGGTACTTACCTGGGCGCAAAAAGGGTGCTGAATATCGGCGCGGGGTTCCAGGTACAGCCCGGGGCCATGTGGTATGCGGCCGAGGGGGGCGATACGGTCCGTACGGCCATGCGCAATTTCGCAGTCGATGTATTTTATGATGCGCCTCTGGACCGGGAAAAAGGAACGGCCCTCAGCGTGTATGCCGCCTATATCAACTTCGGCTTCGGGCCCGGCCATATCCGTAACCAGTCCACGATGAACCCGGCAAGCGGCAGCGTGCGCAGCGACGTGCTGAACGGCAGCGGTAACGGGTATCCTTCTTTCGGGACCGGCAGCCTGTGGTATGCCCAGGCCGGGTACAAGTTCCGCAACAACCTGCTGGCGGGCACAACCTTTATGCCCTATGCCAGCGCCCAGTATGCCCTGTACGACAGGCTGGCCGATCCTATGCTGTATTGGGAGGCGGGAGCCACCTGGCTGCTGAGGGGGCACAATGCAAAGCTGACGCTGGCTTACCAGAGCAGGCCCTTGTTCTATACCGCTGCAGGAGCCGAAAAGGCTGCGCTGGATGGCCGCAGGGGAGGGGCCGTGCTCCAGTTTCACGTACTGCTGAACTAAGGCCGGGGCAGGTGGGGGCGCTGGAGGAAGAAGCCTACGGAGCGGGATTAATTCGCTGTGAAATGCCGTACCGGAGGCTGCCTGCTTCAGCCGTAGTATACCTGGCAGTTGTCGCAAAAGAAACTTCTCCTGTTTGTTTTGCCGGTATGCGCTTTGATAAAGGGGATATGGCAGCGGGGACATATCTTTTTGGTGTGGGCCAGCCAGTGCTGCCTGAGGGTAAACTCTTTTTTCCAGTGGAGGAATTCGAATGCATACTTGCGTGTTTCCCGTACCATTTCTCTGAGCTTTGCTTCCGGCAGGGCGCCTGTGGCGCTTAAAGGATGGACCCTGATGCGGAACAGCACTTCGTTCTTAATGATATTGCCGCTTCCCGCAAAGATGTCCTGGTTCAGCAAGGCATCGCAGCAGAGCATGGCGGGTGCAGCTTTCAGTTTTTTTACGGCATGGGCAGCCTTCCATTCCCCCGCCATGATGTCGGCTGACCAGTCGTATATTTCACGGGCCGGTTTGTCGATCAGCTTCACCGAGCAGTTATAGAAGTTCAGCTCGTCTTTTGCAAACCGCAAGCTTAACCGTACCGGTGTTTCTTTCCGTTCGTTAATGCGGTAGCTCCCGAATAAAAGGAAGTGGATACGCAGGGTAAGCTCCTGAAAGCAAACCAGGAAATGCTTGCCCCAGGAGCGGAATTCGAGCACGGTTTGTCCCTGCAGCAATTGCTGGTCTATCTTGCTGTTGCCTTCTACGGAGCGGATCTTTTTGCCTTCCAGGTGCAGGGCTTCGACGGCTTCTCTCAGTATAACGATGGATGGTCCCTCGGGCATGGGCATGATGTTTCAAGGGAGACAAATTTCCCTGCCATTTGTTTAAGAATCGGGCACTTATAGTTCTATTTTGGGTGCCAAATTCAAAAGTTATTGGTTCCCCAATAGCACTATGTTGTTGACCTATTGGTTATTAAACAATGGTGATGTTTGAAACGCTTGGTCAAGGCTTCTCATTTGCTCAACCGGTACGGTGTTTTTTGAGATATAATAAAAATCTTTTCCATTGTAATAATAAAGTGCGCTGTAAGCATCCTCAACCGAATTAGACATTTTGATTCCATGGATAGCTTTTGCGGAGCTGTCGGCTCTCTTTTTTAAATGCATTGCAATTGAGGCATCCACAAGTCTGCTTGTAGCAGAAAGTTCAATGCTTTGTTGCCAATGTATACTATCCTTTTTTGAAATCAGGAATAAATGCTTCTTTTGGAGCAATTCCTTTTTTGATATGGAGCTGACACCATTAGCGCTTTTTAATACATATACCATGCTTTTTAAACCCATTCCGCCAAATTCGTAAATGAGATAAAAATCATATCCCTGCGGGTTAAGGAATGCTTCCTCACCTAATAACAGGAATTTTCTAAAATGGCTATAATTAGAGAACGTTGTGTCGCCATCCATTGTGAAGGGTATACCAGCGATATTGCTCGAGTTAAGAAATGTCTGATGACTGCCCTTTTCCTGACAACTATTAATAAATAATGGTAGCAATGGAAGTATTAAAAGTGTTTTTTTCATAGCTTTAATTAAACTAATTCATTTGAATGATTGGCCATTGTTGTTTGGTTGAGAAATTGGATAGATAGTTATACCAACTGGGCTGCCTATGAATCCGGGTGGGTTTTAAAATATTTGGTGCCGTTGGCTCGTTCGGGATTTAAGAAATCCCCTTGATAGCACTTTGATTGGTATGCTGATGGATGATCATAGGTATCTGATGCGGCCTTTTGACCTAGTCCTTTACACCACCGGGGACCAATGCTCTTCTAAAATAGCCGGCAGTATGAGTATGTCCGTATCCTAAAAGAGTTTCCGTTTTATTACCATTGCCTCGAAATCTTTCAATGCCGTACCGATTGGGAAAAAGCGGGCTGCAGCTTCGACCGCTTCGTTTCCGCCACCTGACCAAAACACACGTCCTCCTCCCTTAGCGGCATTACCCCTCTATGCTACATTTTCATCATAATGTTTTAGGCATAACCGTAATTCCTTTGCAGACTTCAATAACTTTTTTTTTAACTCATACTTTGGATTAAACTTGTCAAAATATTCGTTATTCAAGCTAATTTCATTTTTATCTATCCTTGATAAAATCTGTGCGTTAATTTTATTTAAGTGCAGTGTTTTTGTTTTATCATCATAATCTGGCAATTTCCCGTTTTGTAACAAAAAAATAATTACCAATAGGTAGTCCTCAATATTTTCATAAGATATCGACACAACTCGTGTTTTATCTTTTTATTATACATCATAAAAGGCATTACCTCTTATCTTTTCTTCCGATATTTTAAAGTTAAACTCAGTAGTTAAAAAATCAAAGTATGCTTTGACTATTGCTATATATATGCTTCCTGCTATCATGGTGTAACAATGTTTAATGAACCTGGATGAAGTTTCTGATAATTCTTAAGCATGTTCTGCTCCATTTGATAAAATATACTTGGATTCGCTCTATTCAAATCTCTGCCTATATCTAAAAATTGTTCGACCACTACGCATCTCATTTAATATCCATTTACGATTGTACTGCATCATTTGGCTGGTTACTTCCCAAGGCTTACCGCTAAAAGTAGGCATATCATTAAGAATTTTCGCACCTGGTATTTTTGATGCTGCCGCCTCAACTCTTGCCATTCCTTCTCCGATTACTGTTGTTCCCCCGTTAGCGGCCTTTGTTGCAACATTTACAGGAGATGTGGACATACCAGCCAGCCCATACATATTTAGGAACATCTTTCCTCTTGTTCCTATAGATAGAGGTGCGTCATAAAGCTGGTTATCTAGGCTTCTTTGGTATTGGCCATCTTCAGCCAGATAAACAGAGTGGTACCTATTAATAGCATTGTCATAATCCTGCCAATCCTGTAATACCCTTTCTCTCGCCTCATCAAGCGTTACCGGTTTACTGCCTTGGGTTACAAAGCTTGAGGTCGCAGCGCCGCTGGTATTGACATAGTTATATTCAACACCCCATTCACCCTGTTTGTTTTTAGAAATGCCATCTCCTCCCCAAACAGCATTTCGCCACCATGCACCAAATCTGGAAAAAGAACCATCCGGATCAGTATTATTGGCCGGATTGTTATCCATAGAAACATATGGAGATTGGTATGAAAAGTCATCGGCATAAGGATCAATTTGCCTCCATCTTCCAATTTGGGGATCTAAACCTCTAAAGTCTGTTTCGTAAGTTTCCAATCCAAAACTTCCTTCCAGTTCAATGCCCTGATATTTGTGCTTATTTGCAGTGACATTCGGCCGCTCATTCGTCTGCAGCGTCAACCCGAAGGGATAGTAATGATTCTCGTCCACTATCTCGCTGGTGTAATGCTCAACGGTGATGTTATCGAACCATACCTTTTTGCCGATGCCCTGGTTGTCTACGTAAATGATTACATAGCCGGGGCCTTCGGCATCGGAAAAGCAGCAGATCTGCGGCGCACCGCTATAAGGAAACTGCTGGGGCACCATCGTAACCCAGCTGTTGTTGCCCATAGGAAACTCCGGTACCTGCTTCGAAACGCTTATGCCGGGTATCAGCTCCAGCGCGTCGTTAAAGAACAGCACGTTGAGATGCGCTTGGGGGCGTTCGTGTTGCCCTGGCTCACTTGGTTCTCCAGCTGGCCGGCAGGCTGGGGTTGCTCATGGCCGATTTGATCAGCTGCACTGCTCCGGCAGCTCGTTCAGGGGCACGCCCGGTAGGCTTGGCGCTGGGTAAGCGCTGGAAATAAGCAGGATACAAAAAAAGAACGTGCGGCTGTTGGCCGCACGTCTTTTTTCTGGCTGTAGTTTTGGTGTTTGTGTTTGTTGTGTTTTCAAGTAGACCCTGGTTTACGGGGCTGATCAGTTTAAAATGAATGTGGCTATTCCGCCGGAAGCGCCGGCAGGTGTCAGGGTTAACGGTAGCCTGTATAAATGCACAGGCAGCGGTTCCGGCAGATAGCCCATCACCGGCAGAATGCCGGTATATAGGGGCGCGCAGCCAGGCGCGCCGGGTACTCCGGCAGAGGAACACCATAATGTACAATTGGTCCTGTCAGTGACCTGTACCCTCGAAGCGGGGGCAGGGAGGGTAGTGCTTAGGAAGCATGGGAAGAGGAAAGGGAGGAGGTGTCTCATAGGAGCATTTGGTTATGATTGCAGAAGCTTGCCCTTCAGACCGGGTCATGGTCTGTACTACAGCCACGGGCTTTTATTCCGCAGCGTAAAAATAGGGGCTTGTAAAGCCTCCTGCAAGCTTTTTAAGTGAAATAATAACGAGCTGGTCGAAAAAAATAACGAACCGGCTTTATTGATAATGAACCGGTTAGGGGGATTGTGGAGCAAGAACGCCCTGCTGCCTGCCCAGCCAGGACTTAAAGCCGGGTACACGCTCCCGGCTTACGGTGAACAGGTCGGTAGCCTGTATATGCTGTATATCGGCTTTGTCGGCGGGCACCTCCAGGCAGAGCGTTCCCCTGCCTTTGCCGGGCGTATAGTCAAGGATAATGCTCCGGTTGATCAGGAGCTGCCGGTTGATGCGAAAGAAGTCCTGCCCCGAAAAACGGTTTTCGATCTCTACCAGGGTCATGTCGAGCGGATAGGTACGGCCCTCCATGGTCCGGATCCAATAGCAGCCCTGGTGCCGGAAGAAATAGCATATCTCCGTTACAGGGAGGGCAATATCCCGGTTGTGAAGGCTGACAAGGATCGTTTGGACCGGAGCAGGGGGCTGCGGGGGCGGCTCATTTCGGGGTACCGCTTCTGGGTAGGGAATTTCTGCAGCGGGAGCAGGGGCGGGGGGCTGCGCTCTCAGGTTCCTTAGTTTCCAGATATAGTATTTCTGGTAATAATAAATATTGAGCAGGAAGAGCAGGGCCACGATAATGGGGAAATCGAAACGCAGGTACCCTACTTCGTGAATATTCTTCCCGTTAGCGGCAAAGTAAAGGGCAGCCATGAAAAAAGCACCGATGGCTGGCAGCAGCAAGCCCAGCAGGAACTGGAAAAGACCCCTGCGGACGGGCGTTTCCCAGCTGACCCGCTTGTCGAGGAACACGGTGATAAAGTGGATATGGCTTACCAGGATAAAGGCAATGGCAAAACTGACGGCCATTGCAAGGTAATAGGCTGGCATCAGGATCAGGCGGAAAAAGCTGGTGCTTACGCCAAAATGCACCACGCAGGCAGCAGCAGCCAGGGAACCGAAAACCCGGAACGAAAGGTTGTTATAGGGAATGGCCTGCTGCATGCTCATGGCTGTACCTGTGATTGATCTGCTCCCCGAATATAAGGAAAAATCAGTTAATCTCCGGCTGCAATTTAAGATTGCAGCAAATGCTTTTAGGGGTTATCTTCGTGGCAACCAAATTGTTTGCTATGCCCCAATACGATCTGAACCCGGCTGGTGTGGCCGATAAATTAGCCGAGCTTTATGCACTTTCCGACCCGGACCTGAATGCCGAAGCCGATGCGTTAAAGGCCGACCTGCCCGCTTGGCTGAACCACAATTTCACGCTTACCGGCGCACAGACGGCTTACATTCACACCATGAACCCCGACCTCATGGCTTACCTTTCCGAGCGGCTGAGCTTCTGCATGCGATACCGGCTGCTCATCGACCTCAGCCAGCAGCCGCCTTCGCCGGGATTTTCCAAGATCCTCGAAACCGAAGACAAATCCAAAACCAAGACAACCAGCCAGGGGTTTGCCGTAAGCGGCAGCTTCCATGTATCGATCCGTTACGAGAGCTGATCTCCCGGGGATTTTTTTAACCTTTTTGCCCCCCTTCTATGCTTCCTGCTGCTGCCCCTCCGCCCGGGCATTATGCCGCCCTTAACGGCCTTACGCTTTATTACGAGATCCACGGGGGAAGGGTTTCCGCTGGTGCTCCTGCATGGCGGCGGCTCTACCATAGGCACCACCTTTGGCCGTATACTGCCGCAGCTGGCTGTTTTCCCGGGCGGGCACGGCGACTATATGGGCGAGCTCAATACGCTGAGGCCCGGCAGCCTTCCTGAAGGAGGGTTAGCCAGGCGGCTGCGTGCCGGGAGGGGCTTCCAGGCAAATAATGTGTTGTTCGCTGAGGAGCAGCCTTGCCTCCCGTACCGGCACCCCGGGCCCCGGGCTCAGGCCTTTTAGCCTGGCCGTTTTCTTTTTGAGGACCAGGTCGGCAATTTGCTTTTTTGTCAGCTTCTTGCCGTAAACGGTAAATGGTATGGTGAAGCCGCAGCCGTGAAAGTCGGGGCAGCCGAATGCCGTTTTGCCCTTGCGCAGCGTATGCCCCTTGCATTTGGGGCAGGCAAGGGCTGTGATGTCGACCGCTTCTTTGGGCGGCTTTTCCGGGGCCGCAGCAGCAGCTGTTCCGGTATGGTGCGGCGCCGCGGCGATCTGCCGGGCGCTGCTGGCCTTCACCTCATGGGTAAGATCCGTTACCATGCGGATCAGCTCCTGCTTGAAGCGTGCAGGGTCGTATTCTCCTTTCTCGATCCTGCGGAGCTTCTGCTCCCAGGCCCCGGTCAGCTCGGGGCTTTTGAGCAGCTCGTTCTGTATCGTATCAATGAGCTCCATGCCGGTGGCAGTGGCAAAAAGGTTTTTTTTCTTTTTCTCGATATACTTTCTTTTGAACAGGGTTTCGATAATGTTGGCCCGTGTGGAGGGCCGGCCGATGCCATTGTCTTTGAGCAGTTCCCGCATCTCTTCGTTATCGACCTGCCTGCCCGCAGTTTCCATAGCGCGCAGCAGGGTAGCTTCGGTATAGGGCTTGGGCGGTGTGGTCTTTCCTTTATGGACGAAGGGCTCGTGCGGCCCGCTTTCGCCTACGGTAAATACCGGCATTACCTTCTCCTTTTCTTCTCCTTCGTCTTTATGGGCATCGTTGGCGTATACTTCCCGCCAGCCCTGCTCCAGTATCTGCCTGCCGGTGGCTTTAAACGGCACCTGGCCCGCTTTGCCGAGCACGGTGGTATTGGAAACCCTGCATTCGGGGTAGAAAGCGGCTATGAATCTTTTGGCGATCAGGTCGTATACTCTTTTCTCCTCCGGGGGCAAATGGCCCGGGGGCACTATTTCGGTAGGAATGATGGCATGGTGGTCGGTCACCTTCTTGTCGTCGAACACGTTGCCGGACTTGGGAATGGGCGCCGCCAGCAGAGGCGCCGCAAGGTGCCGGTAATAGGTCATGCTGCGCAGGATACCGGGTATTTTAGGATGCAGGTCTTCCGAAAGGTAGGTGGTATCGACCCTGGGGTAGGTAACCAGCTTTTTTTCGTAGAGGTTCTGTACATGCCGGAGGGTATCTTCTGCCGTGTATCCGTATTTTTTATTGGCCTCAACCTGAAGCGAGGTCAGGTCAAACAGGCGGGGATTGCTTTCTTTGCCTTCTTTCTTTTCAAAAGAGGTGATCTCGAAGAGGTGCTCTTTCAGGTAGGCCCATCCTTTTTCCGCCTTTTCCGGGCTGCGGAGCCGGTCTATGGTGGCTGTGAATTCCGTTTCGCGGTAGATGGTCTTCAGCTCCCAGTACACTTCCGCTACAAAGGCATTGATTTCCTTCTGCCGCTGCACGATCATGGCGAGGGTGGGGGTCTGTACCCTGCCGATGGAGAGCACGGTTTTCTGCTGCGCAAATTTTTTTGTGAACAGGCGCGTGGCATTCATACCCAAGAGCCAGTCGCCGATAGCGCGGGCGCTTCCTGCGGCATACAGGTTGTCGTAATGGGTGCTGTCGCGCAGCTTCCCGAAGCCTTCGCGGATGGCATCTTCGGTCAGGGAGGAGATCCAAAGCCGCCTGACGGGCACTTTGCAGCCGGCTTTAAGCAGCACCCAGCGCTGGATCAGCTCTCCTTCCTGGCCCGCATCCCCGCAATTGATCACTTCTTCGCATTGCTGCACCAGTTTTTCGATAACAGCAAACTGCTTTCTGACGCCGGCATTGTCGATCAGCTTGATGCCAAAGCCGGGGGGAATCATGGGCAGGTCTTCCAGCCGCCAGTATTTCCATTGCTCAAAGTAATCGTGCGGCTCTTTCAGGGTGCAGAAATGCCCGAAGGTCCAGGTCACCTGGTAGCCGTTCCCTTCGTAATAGCCTTCCCTGCGCTGCGCTGCGCCCAATACTTCCGCTATATCCCTTGCTACGCTTGGTTTTTCCGCAATGCATACTTTCATACCCTGTATCGTCGTCTGTTGTCTTGTACCGAAAGCGCAAAAATATCGGCAATTATGTTTTTGTCCAACTGGCGCTTGTGCTGAGGGCAGGAATACCTGTGGCCGGGCCGATACGGCGGCGGGTGCAGACGTGGACAGCCTTATTCGAATAGCTGCCGGTACCGCTGCAGGCCCGCTTCCAGGTCTATGCCTTTTCCCAGAACGCCCTTAAACAGGTCGCCGGTTTCTTTTAGCCGGGCCACGGAGTTGAGGATCGTAAAATCGCTCATTTTCAATCCCGGCTTCAGCTCATCCCAATGCAGCGGCATGGATACCGTAGCGCCGGGCTTCGGCCGGAGCGAATAAGGGCAGGCAAGGGTAGCGCCCGGGCGGTTCTGCAGGAAGTCGAGGTACATTTTCCCTTTCCTCCGGGAGATCATCCTCTCGGTGGTCGTGAAACCGGGGTACTGCTGCTGTACGAAGTCTGCAAGGAGCCTGCCGAACATCTGCGACTGGTCGTAGGTATACCGGGCGCCGAGAGGTATATAGATATGTATCCCCGTGGAGCCTGAGGTTTTGCAGTAGCCGGGGATGCCCAGGGCATCCAGGACTTCTTTGAAAGCCAGCGCGACCTGAATTACCTGGTCAAAGGTATTGCGGTCGGGATCCAGGTCGAGCACGCAGTAGTCGGGATAATCCGGATGCTGCACCCTGCTGAACCAGGGGTTCATCTCGATGCAGCCCAGGGATGCCATCCAGAGCAGGGTGGCTTCATCGTCGCCCACGAGGAACGCCTTATCCTCTCCTTCGCTGGTGGTATAGGGAAAGGTCTTTATCCAGCCGGGCGCTTTGCCTTTGACGTCCTTCTGGTAAAAGCCCGGCCGGGCAATACCGTTCGGGAACCGGTTGAGCGACTGCGGGCGGTCTTTCAGGTAGGGAAGGATGTAATCTGCCACCTGGTAGTAATAGTTGAACATATCTCTTTTGGTATATCCTTCCTTCGGCCAGAATACTTTGCTCAGGTTGGTAAATTTCAGCTGATGGCCGTTGATCCTGCGTACCTGTGTTTCATGCGTGGGGTTCAGCAGCGTCTTTTTGCCGGTATCTGCGGGCGGGCGGATCAGGCCGGAGCCCGCCTGGCTTTTCTCTTCTTCCACTTCCCTTACAACCGACCCGGTATCGGAAGCCCTTTCCCGTATTACCTCTTTCGCTTTTTTATCTTCGCGCAGCCCCTCGAAGGAAGGATGCCGGAATACGCCTTCTTCCGTTATTTCCGAGAAGGAAACTTCGCATACCAGCTTCGGCTTCAGCCAGGTGGGCTTTGCGCCCATGCGCTGCCGGAACCGGGAAGGCTTGTCTACGTCGATAACCTCGTCGAAGGGCGTGCGATCCGTGATCAGCGGCCTGAAGCGCCGCATCAGCTCTTCCTGCTTCCTGTCGGAGAAGCCGGTGCCTACTTTTCCAGCATAGGTAAGCCTGCCTTTTTCGTAAACTGCCAGCAACAGGGCGCTGAAGGTCTTGGCGGTTCCGGCGTTGCGGGTAAAGCCGGCAATAATGGCCTCCTGCCGCTTCTGGACCTTGATCTTCAGCCATTCTTTGGTACGTGTATCGGGCTGGTAGCCGCTGTCGGCCCGCTTGGCCATAATGCCTTCGAGCCCCATTTTCTCCGCTGCATGGAAAAAGTCGGTTCCGGGTATCGCAAAGGTATCGCTGAGGCGGATCCTGTCGTCGTGGACGGGCAATACTGCTTTCAGGATGGCCTGGCGCTCTGTCAGCGGCAGGCCCATCAGGTTTTTCCCTTCATACCAGAGTATGTCAAAAACATAGTAGGCCAGTTCTGCATCGGCTTCGCTCCGCCAGTTCTGGAGGGTATTGAAATCGGAGCGGCCCTGCCTGTTGAGCGCTACGATCTCCCCGTCAAGCACCGCCCTTATCTTCCACTGGCTGAGCAGGTCGTATATGGGGTAGAATTTTTCGTTGAAGGATTTGTTGTTGCGGGACAGCAAGGTAGTCTTTCCCCGGTCTACAAAAGCGAGCGCCCTGTAGCCGTCCCACTTTACTTCGTATGTCCAGCCCGGATCATCAAAGGCTTTATCTACAAGCGTGGCCAGCATGGGCCTGATATCCTTGGGCATCCCGGTTTTAGGGGCTTTTTTCAGCAGGGAGGCCACACTGCCGGCCGACGGCGGCCCGGAAGGCATGCCTGCTTCATTGGCAGGTCTGCCACTTCTTTTTACTGCCCGGCTGCTTTTCAGCGCATTTTTTTTAGATGGCGAAGCTTTTTTGGACGGAGCTTTCATTTGCGGTTCTCCTTTGTTCCGGAGAACAACACGCTAAGCAATTGGTTGCTAATTAAAATGTAAAACGCGGGGGATAGAATGTTTGCCTGTCTGCAATGCGGCGGCAGAGGAGGAAGCCCGGTTGCATCTTTCTCTGTATAAAGCACTACAGGCGCCACATATTGTATGGCTTCCATGAGGACGCACCTGCGCAACAAAACATTATATTTGAGTGAACCATAAACTAAACAACAATGAAAAAGCTTTTCGCTGAGTTTTTCGGCACCTTCTGGCTCGTGTTCGGTGGTTGCGGAAGCGCTGTTTTTGCCGCCGGCGTACCCGAGATCGGGATCGGCCTTGCAGGCGTATCGCTGGCCTTTGGCCTTACGGTGCTTACCATGGCCTATGCGGTAGGGCATATTTCCGGAGGTCATTTCAATCCTGCAGTTTCTTTCGGCCTGTGGGCAGGGGGCAGGTTCTCTTCCAGGGACCTGCTGCCTTATATCGCAGCCCAGGTGCTGGGAGCTACTGCAGCTGCGGGCGTCCTGTACCTGATCCTGCAGGGAGCAGAAGCATTCAGCGCCGAAGGTACGGGTGCTTTTGCCACCAATTTCTACGACGCCCCCGGCTATGCAGGGAGGAGCTACAGCATGCCTGCCGCGTTCCTTGCCGAAGCAGTGCTGACGGCTTTTTTCCTTATCGTGATCATGGGCGCTACCGACCGGTTTGCCAGCGGGAAATTTGCCGGAGTAGCAATCGGGCTGGCGCTTACGCTGATCCATCTTATCTCTATACCTATCACCAATACGTCGGTAAATCCTGCACGGTCTACTTCCCAGGCCATATTCGTAGGCGGACAGGCAATCAGCCAGCTTTGGCTTTTCTGGCTGGCTCCCATTGCCGGGGGCATTGCGGGCGGATTTGTTTACAGGACATTGCTGCAGCGCAGGGAAGAAATCATAACTGCCGAATCCATAGTGCAGCATACGGTCGCCACTCCTCCGGCCGACGTTCATCAAAACTGAAATACGGGAGCGGTACCGCTCCCGTATTCGTTTTCATACCTTACCGGAGAGGCTGTTTCCATACTGCTGTCGTTTACGATCTTCCGCAAGCGCACAGGCCGCAAAGCATCAGGAAGATCCTTATCGGCGGCCGATACCTTCTGCGGCCTGTACAGGTATCGTTTTGAACACCGGGGGCATAAAAGTGTTTGAAAGATATGCCGTCTTCCGTTATTGCCCATATAGCGTATGATATAACGCGCCAGCTGCTAAAGATTACTTTTCACTCGGGCAGGGTATATGCTTACTATAACGTTCCGGACGAGGTGTTCCTGGAAATGATGAAGGCCCGCTCGAAGGGCAGCTACCTGAACCGGCATATAAAGGGTTCTTTTGCTTATAAACGGCTGGCTTAAGCGCGATGTGCCGGTTTGCAATATGTGCCGGCAGCGAAATTTTTATTTTTTTTGAAAATAGGAAGGGCTTTTCTATTTTTGCCACCCGTTTCCGGATTCGGGATGTAGCGCAGCCCGGTAGCGCGCTTCGTTCGGGACGAAGAGGCCGCTGGTTCGAATCCAGTCATCCCGACAAAAGAAAAGCCCTCCGCATCGCGGAGGGCTTTTTGCATGATTCCACCGGGAGTAAGCCTATGGGATAGCTGATCAAGCTGATTCTCGGTAACCCCAAAGGCTTTAACCGGTATGCCAGCTTATTATTATTTCCTGTATACGGCCTTGCCCCGTACAGACTGAAGGAATTCTTCTCTTTTCCGCTGAGATACGCTCACTTCGGAATTGTCACTCATCAATACGGTTCCTCCTCTGCCTTGCCTGTATTGCAGGAGGTGGTCAGGGTTGATCAGGTGCTGCTGGTGTACCCGGATGAAGCCATGATCCTTCAAGATCAGCTCATAGCTTCCGAGGGTGCGGCATACGGTTACCGGCTTGCGATCGGTAAAATGAAAAATAGTATAGTTATCCGATCCTTCGCAGCGAATGATGGTAGCGACAGCCACGTAAATAAAGCCATTGGCCGTAGGCAGGTCTATTTTGGTTTTTGACGTGGAGGATGGCTCCATGCTGGAAAGCAACTGCCCCAGATGCCCTGCCAAATGCCGTTGCATGCAATATTGATACGCCCGGTCTACCGCGGCCGAGAGGCTTCTTACATTCAAAGGCTTCAGGATATAGTCAAGGGCATGCTGCCTGATAGCCTGAAGTGCATAGCTGTCGTAGGCGGTTACAAAAATGGTTTGGAATTCGGGCTGCGGTATTTTTTGAAAAAGGGCAAACCCGTTTTCCTTCGGCATATTGATATCCAGGAAAAGCAGCATAGGGTTATATCGTTCGATTTCCAGGACAGCGGCCTCAACCGAGTCGGCCTCACCCATAACCTCTATAACCGGGCAATAGCGGTCCAGAAAATGCCGCAGTGTCTGGCGGCTCCCTTTTTCGTCATCAACGATTAGTGTTGTCAGTGTCATGGCTTATTAATTTTAAAGGTATCAGTAAAGAAACCCGTGTGCCTCCGGGATTATCCTGTGTATCCTGTTTGTCTATAATGTCCGCCGATATGGTAATACCGTACATACGGTTAATGGTCTCTATACGCTGGTGGGTAATGTTCATACCCAGCGAGGTATGCTGTGGCTGTCGATAGGTCGCGGCTTCCGCGCGTCCGATACCGTTATCATCCACAATACAACATAAATTGTCCTGCTCAAGGGTAAAGGACAGGATCAGTTTACCTTGTCGCTCTTTAAGATAGCGTAACCCGTGGTTGACCGCATTTTCCACATAGGGCTGGATCAACATAGCCGGTATGGCAACATGCTCCGTGAGTCCCGGCTCTATGTCGAAAGTGAACGTAAAAGAATGCTGAAAGCGGATTTGCTCCAATTCCAGATAAGTACGCAGCATAGCGATCTCTTCGTCTAAGGGTAACCAGTGCGCTTTCGAATGTGCCAGTGTGAGCCTGATAAAATGAGCAAACGAGGTCATGTAATGATTGGCCGTTATTTCATCATTCTGACTATAATAGAATTGGATTGCATTGAGCGCATTAAAGACAAAATGCGGGTTGATCTGGGCCCGCAGGGCATTCATTTCCAGCTCGGCCAGCTGTTGCTGGTTCAGTGCCTCCTGCTTCGCGCGCTTCTTCACTTTATTTATCCTGAGCCGGAACAATAATATTATGACTAAGGCGGCAAACAACAAAAACAATACGATCGTGACGGGGTGTCTCCAGATGGGAGGCAGAATAATAAAGGAGAGTTGCGCCGGTTCCGTTGTCCATTGGCCCCCGGGGCTACTGCACCATAGCAATAAGTTATATTCTCCCGGGCTTAATGCGGTAAGATCAATAGTCTGTGCGTAGGTATATAAAGTATCGTCTGTACCACCGGCCAATACGTATTTATATTGTAGCGGAGTTCCTCCGGTATAATTCAGGCCTGCATAGGAGATTTGCAGATTCCGCTCCTTATAAGGAAACCGGAGCGACTGCCCGGTGAACGCATTGCCGTTTATGGCCTCTATATACAAACGGGGCGGTTGGGCAGGGACCGTGTCCCGGCTGTTCAGGACCAGGATTCCCCTGGCCGTTGCCAGGTACAGCCGGCCGTTGTTTTCTGCCAGGCCATTGATCTGATTGCCGGTCACTCCCCTGGGAAGCGGGAATGGTTTTATGATAAAATGCCCGTTTGCCGTCTGCCAGATGCGATCGATACCCCCGTCGGAGCACAGCCATATGCAACTGTCTTCAGAAACAAAAAGCTGCTTACAGCTATTGCCAGACAAGCCTCTTTGCATATTGAGGTTTACGGGCGCCGACCGGGTGTCCTTTACAAAAAACAAGCCCCGGGTGCTGCTGCCCGCAAGTATGCCTTCACCCGGAGCAGGCGTAATGTATGTAATAAGGCAACTTGTCAATAAGGTGTCCGGACCATATTGTACAGCACGTCCATCCTTATAATAGCTCAGCCCATTGATACTACCGGTCCATAACGTGTGTTTATTATCCAGCGCCATTGCCGTTATACGTTCGCTAAATTCATACCGGGCTTTTTGGGTATGGCTATCGTAAATGACGAGCCCTAAAGACGATCCGGCATAAAAGTAACGGCCGGAAAACACACCGGCTTTTATGGAGATCGGTGCCAGGAGCGGATATGTATGGGTACGATCAATAGCATATAATCCTGCATCGGTTCCCGCAACCAGCAATCCCCGTCCATTATCGAGCGTGAACAGTACACGATTGTTATTTTGGGATGCGGTCAGGGTGTGTGTCTGTATTATGTTATCGTTCTTTATCCGGTAAACATGCCAGTCGTCATCACCCGCTATAATAGTTCCGTCCCTGCCCAGAGAAACAGATAATATGTTATTTTTAACCAGGCCTGAACTCTGGTCAATGAGCCGGCCGCCATTTACCGGTATAAAATAGACTCCGTCGTTCAAGGTGCTGAGCCACTGGTTGCCCTGCCGGTCTACCCGTATGTTGTTCGCAGGCACACCGGCCGGGTAGGCGGTATCGGGCAGGATCTTTCCCGCCAGGCTATCATAAACCAGTATACCCCTGGCTGTAGCAAGTTTTATACCAGCCGCTTCAGAAGGACCGATCTGATAGATACGGCTGGGTACATGGTGTGTTTTTACCCAATGGAGACTATCCTTTCTGAACTGCCATTGTAGCAGTTTCTGTGGCCGCTCCGGGCGTCCAAATCCTGAAAGGAAAAGAGAGCGGCCATCATAAAATGAGACCCCGATATAAACCGGTATCTTCTGATAATAGCCTGTATTGATATTGTATAAGCCACCATTCGCTATAATATAGTCCTCACCGTTCCTGTTAAAATGCATGATCCGCCCACCAGGCAATACCACATCTGCCAATATACTCAGATGAGGCCCGGGACGGAGTATACCTATTTTCTTTCCCACCAGGCAATCATTGCCGTTGCGGTCGGTAAACAGCTCATCGTAAGCAATATCCTCAGCCTCTATTTTCCTGCACAGAGAGTCATTTGCGCTGGTATATATTTTCCCGTATTTCAGGTAGCAGGCTTTCCTGTTGTAACAGACCAGCCAGTAGCGCTGCTGTTTATCTTCTCTTATCCTGAAAACCTCCCTGTCAGGGACCCCATCCTTAATGGAGTAATTCTGGAAGACTGCTCCATCGTAGCGGCTAATGCCCTGGTCTGTACAAAACCAGATAAATCCCTTGCTATCCTCGTAAATATCATATACCACATTGCTGGGCAGTCCATCTGCTACCGTTATATGCTGTACGGGCCGACGTCCGATAGCGGAAGCGCACTCTGTATAAAACAGGAGCACGCACAATAATAAAAACAAGCGGCTATACTGCATAACAAACGCTCAAATTGGTACCAAGATAAATAAAAGAAATGCAGTACAACATCGTTGCCGGGGAGTCTGTTTTCAGGATGTGCAGTTTTATGGCAAAAAGTCCCGCTTACCGGCAAAAAGTGTGCATATTCTCAATTGTGATTTTTTTAGAGCGCCAACCAATCATTGTAGTAAAGTAAATGAAATCCGGACCGGCATTTTGCCCTTGCTGATATATGCAGCCTGTGCAATTAATCATCAGGAGAAGGCGCTTTTTCCTGATCAAAACGCATTTTCTCAATATCCCTTTTCAAATCCATTTAAAACATCCTAATTGCAGCTAATAATGGCTCATGCCTTTATTTCTGTTAACTATGAAATCGCTGAACAACCACCCCATGGCGAAAAGACAGGGGAGGACAAACAAAAATTGCACATATGAAAAAATCAAAAGTAGTGTTGGGCAAAAAAATAGTCATTAACAAAGTGAGTATTATGCCGCTTAATGGTATGGATAGCATAGTAGGCGGAGAGGATACCATACATCAGTGCGCCCCGTCAACTGCGTGTACGATGCCTGGTGGTGGCTGCAATGAGCAGAACTATACTGCTACGTGTCCTATAGGCTGTGTGTCGCCCGTATATACTGTGAATACATGTAGTTTCAGCAAACTTTAGGCAACAGAGAAATCCTATTACCAGGTCTGCCTTCAGATGAAAAAAAGGAAGCAGGCAGGCTTTGACCTGCCTGCTTCCTTTTTTGCTTGCTAAAGCCCCGCTCTATATACCATGAATCCAACCAGGTTGTAACAACCTGGTTGCGCCAGTTATAACAGCCTTAATACGCGCCCGATGCCATGGCTTGCCGGGTAATTCGGAGGCAAATGGATACTGCAGCAGAGTAAGAGTAAAAAAAGGTCCGCAATGAGTATTGCGGACCTTTCAATAAGGTGAATCTGTAATGTCGGGAAGACAGGATTCGAACCTGCGACCCCCTGGTCCCAAACCAGGTGCGCTACCGGCCTGCGCTACTTCCCGATCCGGTGGATGCACTGAACTGTTCCATCGGAAAAATTCAGCGGTGAGGGCGGGATTCGAACCCGCGGTACAGTTTGACCCGTACGGCAGTTTAGCAAACTACTGATTTCAGCCACTCATCCACCTCACCGTTCTTTTAAGAGCTTCCCTTCATTGTTTAAGGGAGTGCAAAGGTAATGCCTTGTTTTTGAATAACGAAAAAAAGCAGGGATTTTTTTTCGGCTATTTTCCGGGCAGATCTACATTGCAGCCAGCTGTACCTTTTGCTGGATCTCAAGCAGTTTTTCGCGGTAGGCTGCGTCGGTTTCCATCAGGTTTTCTACCGTCTGGCAGGAGTGGATCACCGTGGTGTGGTCTTTGCCGGTAAAGTGTTCACCAATGGTCTTCAGCGAGCTGCGCGTAAACTTCTTGGCGAAATACATCGTGATCTGGCGGGCCTGCACGATCTCCCTTTTGCGGGTTTTTGTCAGCAGGTCGTTGTAGGGAACATTATAGAAGTTGCAGACCATTTTCTGGATATCGTCGATGCTGAGCTCTTTGAAAGATGCCTTCACAAAGTTCTTCAGCACCCGCTTGGCCAGCTCCAGGTCGATTTCCTTTTTATTCAGGGTAGCCTGCGCAAACAAGGAGATCACGGTGCCTTCGAGGTCGCGCACATTGTTCTGCACGTTGTATGCCACATACTGCACCACCTCTTCCGGTATTTCCAGTCCCTCGTTACGCATCTTCATCTCCAGTATCGCCTTGCGCGTATCATAGTCGGGCGACTGTATCTCTGCATGCAGCCCCCAGCGGAAACGGCTCAGCAGGCGCTCCTGCATGCCGTCCAGGTCCTTAGGCGGCGTATCGCTGCTCAGCACGATCTGTTTGCCGTTCTGGTGCAGGTGGTTGAAGATGGCAAAGAAAACGTCCTGTGTTTTGGTAGCGCTTACAAACAGGTGGATGTCGTCCAGCAGCAGTACATCGATCAGCTGGTAAAAATGAATGAAATCGTTTACCTCCTGGTTCTTGGAATGGTCGATGAACTGGTTGATGAATTTTTCGGTGCTGACATACAGTACCGATTTGTTGGGATGCAGCCGGCGCACCTCGTTGCCGATAGCCTGCAGCAGGTGGGTTTTACCGCAACCGGTACCGCCGAAGATCATCAGCGGGTTGAACGCGGTAGCCCCCGGCTTCTGTGCAATATGAACGCCGGCGGTACGCGCCAGGCGGTTGCATTCGCCTTCGATATAATTTTCAAAGGTAAGATTCGGGTTCAGCTGCGGGTCTATCTGCACACGTTTCATTCCCGGGATCACGAATGGGTTCTTGATCTTTTGCGGATCTTCCATTACATAATCCAGGTTCACAAAGTTATGTTCCTTGGAAGCCCGGGGATGCGCGCTGCCGGGCAGCTGCATGGTAGCGGGCTGCTGCCTTTGCTGTGCGGCCGCTTCCATCTGTATCCGGTATTCCAGTCGGCCCTCACGGCCTAATATACGCTTGATCGTTTTGCCCAATAACTCCACATAATGTTCTTCCAGCCATTCGTAAAAGAACTGGCTGGGTACCTGTATGGTAAGAATGCTGTTGGTCAATGCCACCGCTTTGATCGGTTCAAACCAGGTCTGAAATGCGCGCCAGTTGACGTTGTCCTTTATAATGCCAAGGCATTTGTCCCACGCAGCTACCGCGTCAAAATTGGAAGTAGAACTGTTGGATTGGGATGAAGTCATTTAGTTAAGCAAAATATTTTTCCTGTGTTCAAATGTAATTTTTTTTCTACAGTCGACAAGCTCTCCTTCGATTATTCCTATAATCAAAAATCAGTCCAGTTTTCAAATTTTTTCCAATGAAATTCAAAAAAACCTTGCCCCTCGGAAGTGCTTCTTTTTATCTTATGATGAATAAAAAAAGATCAAAGAAACGGTGCCTGTTTTTTTTCAGGCGGAGAACGAAATTCTCAACATTTTGTTGAAAAAAAAAATTCTCAGCCTATTGTTTGTTTCCTTAGAATTACAGTTTGGGCATTGGCGAGTTTGGTATTTTTTTTGCTGTCAAAAACGAAGTCCAGTTTACCCAGGCGTACGCCTGCCCATCCCACCTGGTTTATGATTACGTTCCGGCCCTGCCTGTTTTTAATGAGGGCCGGCTGATCCATAAAGGTATGCGTATGGCCGCCGATGATCAGGTCTATATATTCCGTTTCCCTGGCAAGTATACAGTCGCTGATCCTGCCGGAATCGTACTGGTACCCGAGGTGCGACAGGCAGATCACGAGGTCGCATCCTTTCTTCTTTTTCAGTCGCTCGCCGAGCTCCTTTGCAATAGGCAAAGGGTCTTTGTATTTTGTCTGGCCGTAAGCATCGGCCGGTACCAGCCCCCGAAGCTGTATACCCAGCCCGAAGACGCCGATCTGCAGATCTCCTTTCCGGAATATCTGGTAAGGCTGCGTTTTGCCTTCAAGCGCAGTATGCGTAAAATCATAATTTGCGGTAAGCACCGGGAAGCTGGCATGGGGCAGCTGCCGGGCAAAGCCCTCCACCCCCGCATCGAAATCATGGTTGCCCATAGTGACCGCATCGTATCCCATCATGCTCATTGCCTTGATCTCGGGTTCGCCTTTGTACAGGTTGAAATAAGGGGTGCCCTGGAAAATATCGCCTGCATCGAGCAGCAGCACATGCTTTTCTTCTTTCCGTATCTGCTCGATCAGCGCAGCACGGGCAGCAACGCCGCCCAGGCCCTGGAACTTAGAGCCGTCCATAGGAAAAGGATCGAGCCTGCTGTGCACATCATTGGTATGCAGGATCGTGAGGCGGGTTTCGGCGGAAGCGGCCAATGCATCGAACGGAAAAGCCCCGGCGAGCAGCAGGCCGCCGCCGATCCCCGTACGCTTAAGGAAATTTCTTCTATTCAGCATAGCTTATTCTTTTTTCCAGCTGCACGTTCAGCTTTTTACCCTGGCTGTTCAGCTCCGTTATGTAATCAATCAGCATATCTCTTACAAATAGGTTGATATAAGTGCGCTTGCAATCCTTGAGAAAGTCGCAGTTGTCGCCCCCGTTGGCGATGTAGTCCGAAACGGCCGTATGGTAGATCAGCTGGTCATGGAGCGGTTTGCCCCCCACCATAATATCGGTTGCCTTTTTGTTCCTGATCCGGAAGGTGATGCCCGCCACGGGCCAGCCTCCCCACGCAGCCATATGATCGCAGAACCTGCGGAGTATGCTTCCCGGAATTTCTACAATGGTCAGCTTGTTGTCGAAAGGCATCAGCTCATACATCTTTCCTTTGGTGAGCGCGCCGGGGCTTATATACGGGAGGCGTATGCCGCCATAGTTCATTACAGATACCTGCGTGGCAGGGTCGCGGCGCATGGCCAGTACAAGCTGTGCATCGGCCATGAAATTGCCCAGCGTGCATTCCGGCTGCGCTTTCGACAGGGGTACTTCGCTGTAGCCGATCACCACGTTCATGGCGGTATCCATGCGGCGTCGGTAAGGCTGCAGCCATTGCTCCATGCGTTGGTCGCGCACCAGGGTGGTATCTATCGTGGTGAAAGCTGTATGGTAGGCCGTTACCTGCTTTTGGGTGGCCGTGCAGGACAGAAGGAACAGGCTGGTACCTGTAGCCAGCAGCTTTAGGCAAGAAAGGGTCATTGCGGAAACGATTCGGTTGGCAAAGGTAGGAAGGGGCATGTGGCGATCGGGTTAATACAATATTAAATCAGCGGAACTGTTTATAAAGCAAATCACCGCCGTCTTCGGCAGCTGGTTCCGGCCGCATCCGCCTTCGCAGAGCCGGGATGGAGCTGCGCGGCGCAGGCAGGTCCGGGAGTGGCCGGAGCGGGATGCGGATATATTTCGCGGGATGACATGTAAGCATAAAGTTATAGGTTACAGAAGTAAAACAATGCAAAAGTTGTGCATGCCAGTAGCGGGAGCTTAAAATTATGGTAAACCATTTACCTTTGGCATATTACAAATACATACGCTTATATTATAAAAAGAACCCAATGAGGAAAAATATTTTGCGGGCATTTTGCGGAGCTGCGGCGCTTGCGATAGCCGGCTGTTCCGGCCAGGCCGGGAAAAAGGCTGAAAGCGCCGGGGGCGATATACTTCGTGCCAACCTGGATACGACGGTGAATCCTGCCAACGACTTTTTTGACTATGCCAACGGGGGCTGGATCAGGAACAACCCGATACCCGACGAGCAGAAAAGCTGGGGCATTGCTTACCTGGTGCAGGAAGATCTGTATGAGCGGCTGAAATCGATTAATGAGCAGGCCGTGGCGAGGCCGGAAGGCGCCACGGCCGGAAAGATCGCGGCTTTCTGGAAGAGCGGTATGGATTCCGCTGCCATCAACAAGCAGGCGCTTACCGCGCTGAAGCCGGAGCTGGACAAGATCAATGCGATCCAGACAAAGGAACAGGTGCTGCAGGCGGCGGCAGCGCTGAAAATGATCGGCGTCAGCACCCTGTTCTCCTCGTATGTGGCCCAGGACGATATGAACAGCGAAAAAATGGCTTTTATACTGGCCCAGGGCGGATTGGGGCTGCCCAACAGGGATTATTATTTCAATACGGATGAAAGGACCACCCGTATCAGGGAGGCCTATCCCGGCCATATAGAGAAAATGTTCAACCTGGCTACGATCGCCCCTTTAACGGAAACAAAGGCCAGGAGCCGGGCCGTGGTAAAGCTCGAAACCCGGCTGGCAAAGGCCAGCCGGAAGCTGGAGGCGCTTAGGGACCCTTACAAGAACTACAACAAATACGCCGTGGCCGACCTGGCAAAGCTGACGCCCGGTATCGACTGGAGGCAATGGCTTGCTTGGTTTCAGGTGCCCGCGCTGGATTCCGTGATCGTAGGCCAGCCCGAGTTCTTCAGGGAGCTGGATGCTGCCCTGGCTGCCGAAAGCATCGATGTATGGAAAGATTACCTGAAATGGTGCCTCGTAAATTCAATGGCCGACTACCTGAATGCAGAGCTTGAAGAAACCAACTTCTCCTTCTACGGTAAAACGCTCAGCGGTATCAAGAAGCAGAAGCCGCGCTGGAAACGGGTGCTCGATGCGGAAGAAGATGCCATGGGCGAAGCGCTGGGGCAGCTTTTCGTAAAAGAATACTTTAATGAAAAAGCAAAGAAACGCTACAGCGATATGGTGGAAGATATCCGGGAGGCGCTCGGGAACCGGATACGTAAGCTGGAATGGATGAGCGAAGGCACTAAAGCCAAGGCGCTGGAAAAACTGGCGAAGATGAAAAAGAAAGTAGGCTACCCCGATAAGTGGAAGGACTTTTCAGCGATGGATATAAAGGACCAGCCTTACGTGCGCAATATCATTGCCGCCCGCAACTGGTGGCACCACTACAATATCCGCAAGCTGGGCAAGCCCGTAAACCGGGACGAGTGGGAAATGACGCCCCAGACCTATAACGCTTACTATAATTCTTCCAACAACGAAATTGTGCTGCCTGCCGGTATCTTTACCGTGCCGGGCAAAAGGGACGAAGAGCTCGACGATGCGCTGGTATACGGTTACGCCGCAGCTTCTACCATAGGGCATGAGATTACCCACGGCTTCGACGACCAGGGGCGGCAGTATGATGAGAAAGGCAACCTGAAAAACTGGTGGACTCCCGAAGATGAGCGCAGGTTCAATGAACGTGCGCAGAGGATGGTAAGGCAGTTTAATGCCTATATGCCGGTAGACAGCATGCACATCAACGGCAGCGCTACTCTGGGTGAGAATATTGCCGACCTCGGCGGGGTGCTGCTGGGCTGGGACGCTTTTGTCAGGACGGAACAGTACAAAAAGGGCATTAAGGTTGCAGGCATAGACCCTGCGCAGCGCTTCTTTCTCGGCTATGCCCTGGGATGGCTCTACAATATACGCAAGGAATCGCTGGCGCAGCAATTGCTCACCGATGTGCATTCGCCTGCAAAATACCGTGTCAACGGCCCTTTTTCGAATGTAGATGCATTTTACGAAGTGTTCAGGGTAAAGCCGGGGAATGGTATGTACCTGCCCGACAGCCTCAGGGTAAGGATCTGGTAACGTGGGTATGAAATCATAATGCGGCGGCATCCCGGCAGGGGGTGCCGCCGCCCTTTTGTGGGTATGGCGGAGGGGGAAGCTGCCGGCAGCTTCCCCCTCGGAAGCTCGGCCTGCGCAGCCCGTTTCCGAAAAAGAGGACAGGATATAGATTTTGCAGGTTTTTATACTTCTGACTGATAAACTACTAACCTGGCGTGTTAACTATCAGGCCCTCATATCAGCTCTTAGGCAGATTGGTTTCACCTTTGCATCAACCAATTTAACTGATTAAGTCACAACGACAACCGGGTCGGATCGTACTGTGAAAAGATCGTTTTTAAGCTCTTATTTTTCGATAGTAATTACGGGCAAAAGGCAATTCGGAATGAAAAGCCTGGTCCGTCCATGATAGACGCGGCCGGTACACGACCAGCCGCCTCATGAAACGAATCCGGAGCTGATATTTTAGGTCCGGGAAGAAGGTGCCATAGTTTTGGTGTTTGGTTTATAGCAGTCCCTTGTCTAAGGAATTGTCTTATTTAACAAAGGAGAACCCCGGCTGCAGATAGTGCCGGTGATGAAAATATAAACGGGCCGAAGCCTGTGAAGAAGGTGCCATAGTTTTGGTGTTTGGTTTATAGCAGTCCCTTGTCTAAGGAACTGTCTTATTTAACAAAAGAGAACCGGCCATAGATGGTGTCCGGTGATGAAAATATAAACAGGCCGAAGCCTGTGAAGAAGGTGCCATAGTTTTGGTGTTTGGTTTAAAGCAGCCCCTTGTCTAAGGGGCTGACTCGTTTTATGTATATATCGCGGAAAGCGCAGCAGAGGAACCACGAACGCCACCGTATGGTGGCGTTCGTGGTTCGTCGTCCGGGGTGTCAGCGGAGCAATGCTTCGGCAAGCTTACGGTCGTTGCTCAGCCGGGGCGTTTTATTCTGGCCGCCCAGCTTCCCAACCGACTTCATATAATCGATAAAAGCATTCCTGGGCAGGGAACGTATCTTTAAGGGTTGCAGAATAGCTCCGCGGATCAGGTCGTCGTAGTAAATATTCTGTTCCCGCATGGCCTGGTCCACATCCTGTGCAAACCGGGTCATGTTTTCGGGAGCATGCTCGAATTCGACCAGCCATTCATGAAACGGCAATTCGCCCAGGGGCTGGATCATAGGCGCCACTGTAAACTCCGTGATGCGGGCATTGTGGCGGGCGGCCACCTGCATCATGGCAGATTCTACTTCTTCGGCGATCACATGCTCGCCAAAGGCCGAAATAAAGTGTTTGGTCCGGCCGGTCACCACAATGCGGTACGGATCCAGGCTTACAAACTTGACGGTATCCCCGATATTATAGCCCCATAAACCCGCATTGCTGTTGATGATCAGCGCATAGTTTTCTCCTGTCTTTACTTCGCCCAGCGAAAGCCGCGTGGGGTGCTCATTGAAGATTTCCTGCGCCGGCACAAATTCAAAGAAAATACCGGAATGCGTATTCAGGAGCAGGCCTTCTTCCGACAAGGTATCCTGGAAGGCAAAAAAGCCTTCCGATGCAGGGAAAGTTTCTATGGTATCCACTGCGCCCCCGATGCTGTCCATCAGCTTGTTGCGGTAAGGCTCGAAATTTACGCCGCCATGCACCAGTACCTGCAGGTTGGGAAAAAGCTCCTTGATCCTCTTTCCGCCGGAGCGCTCGGACAGCCAGTCGAAGTACATCTGCATCCAGGGGGGAATGCCGCTGATCAAAGTCATATCCTGCCCGATCGTCTGTGTTACGATCTTCTCCAGCTTGGCTTCCCAGTCTTCGATGCAGTTGGTTTCATAGTCGGGAAGCTGGTTCTTGCGCAGGTAGCCGGGCACATGATGGTTGACAATGCCGCTGAGCCTTCCGGTAGGAATGCCTGCAATGCGTTCCAGGGTAGGTGAGCCCGACAGGAAGATCATTTTGCCGTCGGCAAAGGTTGTATTGCCGCTTTCTGCCATATAGCAGAGCAGGGCGTTCCTGGCGGTGTTGATATGGTTCGAGATCGAATCTTTGCTGATGGGAATATACTTTACCCCGCTCGTAGTGCCGGAAGTCTTGGCAAAATATAAGGGCTTTCCTTTCCAGAGCACATTGTGCTTTCCTTCTTTGATCTGGTCGATGTAAGGGCTGATGGCTTCATAGTCCCGTACCGGAACCGCCGCCTTATACTCATCGTACTGCTTCACCTCTCTGAGCCTGTGATCCGTTCCGAAAACGGTGGCTGCGCCCTGCTTGAGCAGTTGCTGGAATATCTGCTGCTGATCGGCAACAGCCGTCTGCATGGACTTCTGGATACGTTTGTGTACTACGGAAGCGTAAGGTTTGGCCAGGAAAGATTTGATCTTCATTAAAAACGGTTAACGGTAGAACGTAAAACAAAGATAACGTAAAGTAGTTCAAAGAAACTTTGCGACTGGTTCCGGGCCTTTATATCAGGTAACAGGCTTCATGGCGGGGGAGGCCGCTGCTGCCTGGAGCTTGCTGCCTTTTCCCGGCCCAAATATTTGCATATTCCCTGATTAATAATTTGTCGTGCACTCATTTTCCGTTAAACTTGCATACTGAACATTGAAACCGGGCTTACATTAATGGATTTACTATATTGGGTGCTATGTGTGCTTATCGGGTTACTGCCCGCAGTGCTGGTATACCGCCGCGACCGTAAAAGAAATGTTCCCCTGCAATGGCTTCCCGCGTTGCTCCGCTTCTTTACCTGTTTCCTTACTGCCGCATTGCTGCTCGCGCCGGCGCTCCCCGCCACCCGGACGGAAGAGGAAAAGCCCCTGCTGATCTGGCTGCAGGACAACTCTGCTTCGATGCGGACCGCGCTGGGAAAAGATTCCGCCGCCTACAGGAACGAAGCGCGTCAGCTTTGGGATCAATGGAAAGACGATTATACGCTGATCCCCTTCACTTTCGGCAGCAGCACGGGACGCGACAGCCTTTTTACCTACCGCGACCGTAGCACCGACATGGCACAGGCGCTGCAATCCGTTACGGAGCAGTACCAGGACCAGAACATTGGCGCCATTATCCTGGCCGGGGACGGCGTATTCAATGAAGGGCTGGACCCCCTGTACGCACCCCTGGGCAGCGCTGTGCCGGTATATACCATCGGGATCGGCGATACTGCGCAGCCCAGGGACATAGGCATCAGCAGGGTATATGCCAATAAAACCGTAGCGTGGAACAGCAGCTTCGAGCTCATAGTGGATGTACGGGCCGAGAAGCTGGCCGGGCTTTCTACCGGGCTGTCGCTGATGCATAACGGCAGAAACGAGGCGCAGGCTTCGGTTCGTGTCGATAAGGACCGCTTTACGGCAGTCCTGCGTTTCGAGGTCAAGGCAACGGAGAAAGGGTTCCAGCGTTATACGGTGGTGGTCCCTCCCGTGGAGGGAGAGCCGAACACGCTGAACAACAGGACCGACTTTTATGTAGAGGTGGTTGACGAGGAGGTCAGGATCCTGATCCTGGCGCAGGCGCCTCACCCGGATATAGCGGCAATCAGGGCGGCACTGGAAAGCGTGCCGCAATATAAGGTGGATGTAAGGATAGGGGGCGGGTTGCCAGCCGATCCCGGCAGTTTTCACCTGCTGATCGCGCACCAGCTGCCTGCCTCGGCCCCGCTCGCCGCGCTGCAGGTGCCCAGGTGGTACATTGTAGGCCGGCAGACCAGCCTGCCGCTGCTAAACCGGCAGCAACAGCTGGTAGCCATCAACGGAGGAGGCAATCCCAACGATGTGCTGCCCATGCTCAACAGCAGCTTCAGTTATTTTACGCTGCCTGCCAATATCAAGGAGGTGCTTGCCAAGCTTCCCCCGCTGCAGGCTCCTTACGGCAACTACCAGGCGGCCCCCGACGGGCAGGTACTGATGAGGCAGCAGATCGGCAGTGTGGCTACCGATTACCCGCTCTGGATATTTCGTCACGGCCCCGTGCCCGAAGCCGTGCTATGCGCCGAGGGATTGTGGCGGTGGCGTCTTTATGAATTTAAGAATACCGGCAGGCACGAAGTGGTGGACGAGCTGATCCGGCAGACGGTAAGCCTGCTCCAGGAAAAGAAGGATAAGAGGCCGTTCCGCGTGTTCATGGATAAATATATCTTCAGCGATAATGAACCGGTAAACCTGTACGCGGAGCTCAGGAATGCCAACGGGGAGCTGGTCAATACTGCAGATGTGAAACTGCTTCTTTCCGACAGCGCGGGCAAAAGCCTGAGCTATACCATGGAAAAAAGCGGGAGCAGCTACAGGCTGAATGCAGGCTTGCTGGCTCCCGGTCACTACCGTTACAAAGGCAGTGCCAGCTACAATGGAAAAGCTTATACTGCCGAAGGCGCCTTCATCGTAGAGTCCGTACCGCTGGAACAGCTGCGCACCTATGCCGATTTTGAGCTGCTTTCGAAGCTGGCGGCAAATACAGGCGGACGCTTTTTTACCAGGAAGAATATGGCTGCGCTTACCGACAGCCTGCGGCAGAGCGACACGGTCAAGCCCGTGCTCCATACCGAAAAGACCTATACGGAGCTGATCAGCCATAAATGGCTGTTCTTTCTGATTTTCCTGCTGGCAGCCGCGGAATGGCTGCTGCGGAAATACCGTAACATCTGACCGGAACCGCTTTCGCTGCATCACCGCTAACGCCAGCCTCTGTTTGAATAGACCTTATATTCCCTATATTTGCCCTATGCTGAAAACCTGTACGTTTGTTATTGCATGGCTGGGCGCTGTGGCGGCACAGGCCCAGGATTCGCTCTGGACGCTTCAACGCAGTGTGCAGTATGCCATTGACAATAACCTCGATATCCAGCAGAATGTGCTGAACGAGCGGCTGGCCCGCCTGCAGCTGCAGCAGAGCCAGCTGTCGCGGCTGCCGTCTGCCTCGGTTTCTTCCAATGTAGGACGCAGTTATGGCCGTTCCATCGACCCTACCACCAACAACTTTATCTCGGAAGGCTATACATTTTACGGCCTGAACGGTAATGTAGACGTATTGCTTTTCGGCTGGTTCCAGCGGAAAAACACCATCGACCAGAATAAGCTCCTGGCCCGCTCCGCTGCGGCCGACCTGGACCAGATCAAAAACGATATTTCCCTGAATGTAGCGACCGCCTTTTTGCGGATACTGCTGGCCCAGGCCCAGATCAGGGTCAGCGAGAACCAGCTGCAGTTCAGCCTGAAGCAGAAAGAGCAGACAGAGGCTTTTGTAAGGTCGGGCCGCCTGCCGGAGCTGGACCTTGCCCAGATGCAGGCGCAGGTAGCGACCGACAGCTCGGCCTATATTACGGCGGTAGCCACCTACCAGCAGTCGTTGCTGGATATGAAGGCCATCATGAATTTTGATATGGCCACTCCGTTCGTGCCCGTTGCTCCCGATGTGAGCAATATACCCCTGGCCGAGATCGCGGCGCTGGAACCGGAGCAGGTGTATACGGCCGCAAAAGCCAACTTCGGGTCCGTACGCAGCGGGCAGCTCAGGATCGACGCGGCCAAAAAAGCGCTTACTGTAGCCAGGGGAGGATTGTATCCCCAGCTATCCCTGGGCGGACAGTTCGGTACCAACTATTCATCTACGCTGCGGGAAATAACGGGAGGGCAGCTTTTAGGCTACAATGCCAACGGACAGATCGTATATGTAGACGGCACGCCGCTGGCAGTACAGCAGCCCAACTATTCATACAGCTCAAGAATCACCCCTTTCTGGGATCAGTTCAGCAATAACTTCCGGCAGACCGTAGCGCTGAGCGTGCTGGTGCCGCTGCTGAACGGATGGAATGCCCGTACAGGCGTTAACCGCGCCAGGGTTGATGTGCAGAGCCGGGAGCTGGAGCTGCAGCAGACCAACCTGAAGCTTCGGCAGGATGTATACAAGGCGTTTTACGATGCCAAGGCAGCCATCCAGAAATATTATGCCACCATGCGCGCCAGGGAAGCCTCCGACCGCGCATACGAATACGCGCAGAAACGGTACGAGCTCGGGCTGATGAACGCCGTAGAGCTGCTGACCACGCAAAACACCAATTTCAAGGCGCAAACCGATGCGCTTTCTGCCCAGTACGACCTCCTGTTCAAGCTCAAGGTGATCGATTACTACCTGGGCAGGGAAATCAGGCTATAGCCTGTCAGGCGCCTTTCCCGGCCGCTCCTGGTTTTCAACAGCCGTGGTAAATATGTTTTGTATAAGTAAAAGGGGAATTCTACTTTCGTAACCTAATTTTTACCCCAGGATGAAAGATACATTGCTCCGGGCGGCAAGGGAAGCAGGCGACCTTATCCATCGGCATTTCAACGGTCCCTTTTCGGTTTCCCATAAAGAGGGGATCAATAACCTTGTTACGGAAGTGGATCAGGCATCCGAGCGGCTTATCACCCGGATCGTCAAAGACCGGTTTCCCGACCACGGCATTATCGGTGAGGAATACGGCGGTCGTGATATGGAGGCCCGATTCAAATGGATCATCGATCCTATCGACGGTACGGTCAATTATGCGCACGGTATTCCTTTATGCTGTGTAAGCATAGGGCTGATGGACGGCGAAAACATGCTGATGGGCGCCATATATAACCCGATGATGAATGAGCTCTTCTTTGCCGAGAAAGGCCAGGGCGCCTACCTGAACGGGCAGCGCATCCGGGTTTCGGGGAAGTCCGACTTTGCAAAAGCATTCCTCGTTACCGGTTTTCCGTATCATTTTCCCGAAGGAAAGAACCCTTTCAGTATATTTGAACGCCTGGTCACGGGCGGCGTGCCGGTACGCAGGCTGGGCTCGGCCGCGCTCGACCTTTGCTGGGTAGCCTGCGGCCGCTTCGACGGTTTCTGGGAGTATAATCTCAACCCCTGGGACATTGCCGCAGGATACCTGATCGTGGAAGAAGCTGGCGGTAAGGTCACCGATTTCCGCAATAATCCTTACACCGTATGGGATAAGGAAACGCTGGCCACCAACGGGCTGATACACGAGGAGCTCCGCCAGGCCATTATTGCCTGAACGGATAATTTAACGGTAACAATCTTTAATTCATTCATAATGCCTATTTCTGTCAATATCATTAATCAGTCCCACCACCCCCTGCCTAAATACCAGACCGCAGGCTCTGCAGGAATGGACCTGTGTGCTTTCATTCCGGAAACGATCACGTTGCAGCCTATGGAGCGCATACTGGTGCCTACCGGCCTGTTCATGGAGCTGCCGGAAGGTTTTGAGGCGCAGATAAGGCCCCGGAGCGGCATGGCCATCAAAAAAGGCATTACCGTGATCAACGCTCCCGGAACGATCGACAGCGATTACCGGGGAGAACTGAAAATACCGATCGTGAACCTGTCGGGTACCGTACAGACCATAGAAGACGGGGAACGGGTGGCCCAGATGGTCATTGCCCGGCACGAAACCGTAAGCTGGGTAGCGGTAGAAACACTGACCGAAACCCTTCGCGGCGCAGGCGGTTTCGGCCATACCGGAGCTAACTGATATACTATATGTATGCATAGGCTTGCGCCATTCCCATTCCTAACTTTGAGTATTGTTTATGAAACGAATCGCTTTGCTTACTTCGGGAGGAGATGCGCCCGGCATGAATGCGGCCATACGGGCCGTAGTGCGTACGGCGTTATACAACGGGCTCGATGTATACGGTATCCGCCGCGGCTACCAGGGTATGATCGAAGGAGATATTTTCCGGATGGACACCACCTCTGTTTCCAACATCATACAAAGAGGCGGCACCATTCTTAAAACAGCCCGGAGTAAGGAATTCCTGACGCCGGAAGGACGCAAAAAGGCATGCGACCAGCTAAAGAAGCACCATATCGACGGGCTGGTACTGATCGGTGGCGACGGCACATTCAAAGGAGCCAATGTATTCTTTAACGAATATTCGTTGCCGGCAGTAGGCATACCGGGCACTATCGACAACGATATTGCCGGGACGGATTATACCCTGGGCTTCGATACAGCAGTCAATACCGCCGTGGAAGCGATCGACAAGATCAGGGACACGGCCGAAGCGCACGACCGCATGTTTATAGTGGAAGTAATGGGCCGGGATGCAGGATACATTGCCCTGAACAGCGGCATAGCCTGTGGCGCGGAAGACATACTGGTGCCGGAGCAGACCTCCGATATTAAGTCCATCCTGAAGCGCATCGGCAACGATAAGCGGCGGAAAAAGCTGGTGAATATTATTGTGGTAGCGGAAGGCGACGATTTTGGAGGAGCCGAAGCGCTGCGCCGGAAGTTACTGGAAAAAATGCCCAACATCGATGCCAGGGCTACCATCCTGGGGCACATACAGCGGGGCGGATCGCCCAGCTATTTCGACAGGGTGCAGGCCAGCCGCATGGGATTTGCCGCAGTCAATGCATTGATTGCCGGTAAAACCCAGGTAATGATCGGGCTGGAAAATCAGGAGATCATTTATACGCCCTTTGCCAACGCGGTCAAGCAACATGCGCCGCTTAATATGCAAATGCTGGAAATGGCAAAAATTCTGGCTTCGTAAAAAAAATAACGGAAAATAAAGAACAGGATAAAGCCGGGATAGGATACTGTTCCGGCTTTATGCTTTAAGGCGCTGAAGAGAACCAATGGCCGAATGCAGCGTTATCTCCATGCCACCGTGTCATTGACCAATAGTTATTATCTTGCAGATACACATGAGCATCGCTTCTTCCTATCAGTTCATCAACAAACGGCTGCAGTCCGAATACCGGGAGCCTGCATGGGGCTGGGGCATAAGGGTAGCTTTGTCTGTTACGCTGCCTTTGCTGTGGGGTATGGCTTTTGAAAAAGAGAGCGGCGCCGAATGGATGGCCATCGCTGCGGAAAGCGTTTCGTTCATTGAGCTCAAGGGCAATATAGGGCAAAGGGTACGTCTGCTGCTCAGCGCCTGCCTGTTGTCTGTCCTGTTTTGTATAGTAGGCAGCCTTGCCGGCAACTTTATCTGGATCAGCCTGCCGGGTATGTTTGCCGTAGGCTTTCTCAGCGGGCTGTTCAAGAACCTGGGCGACCGGGGCATGGGGCTGGCCCTGAGCGTATACATCTTCTATATCATTGCCAGCGCGTATCCAGTACATAATGCCGATGCGTTATGGGGCCGCTGCGGCTGGGTGACACTGGGCGCATTATGGACCACACTGGTAGGACTGTGCAGCTTCCTTTTTATCCGGATCGGGACGCCTTACCGCCGTACGATTGCAGCCATCTGGAAGTCTGTGGCGGCCCTGGCCCAGGTTACAGGCAAGGGCTGGGACGGCCGCAGCCCGCGCAGTTCCGTAAGGGAAATATATCTTAAGGAGAAGGAAGTAAGAACCGCCATCGACAGCTCGCTTGCTCTTTTTGAAGAAACGGCCGAGCAGGTAAGCAAGCACCAGAAAACCAAGTATGCCCTGGCGCAGTCCCGGCGCTGCGCCTCGCTGGTAAGCCTGCATATCATACAGATCAGCGAAACGGCCGAGCAGCTGTACAGGGCATCGGGCGACCGGAAGTTCATGATACAGCTGTACAGTCTTTTTAGGGTGCTGGAGCAGATCGGGGAGCGTATGGAGATCTACCTGCTTACTTTAAAGGAAGAAGAAAGGATACTTGTTCAGTCGCGGATCGAGAGGCTGCGCAAAATATCGGCGCAGATCGGCGAGCTGCCCGAAGCTTCGGCGCCGGCGCTGGCCCCGCTTATCCGGAAGGTGCTCGTGCTGGGCGAAAGAGTGGCCAGGCTGGTAGAGCGGTCGCTGGAGCTGCTGGCCCAGCCCGGGGAGCGCAGGGTATACAGGGCTTATTCGTTTGCGCAGACGCTCAATATCCTTCACCCCCGCTATATCAAAAGCAATATACGCCAGCTGCTCAACCTCGACAGCATTACTACGCGGTATGCCCTCCGCATCGGGTTCGCAGCTTTTATGGGCACGCTTATAGGCTACCTGCTCTCCGAAGGCAGCCGCTTCTCCGTATACCTCAATGCACAATACGGTATTCCCGAGCTTCACCTCCGCAATCATGGATACTGGATCGCCTTTACGGCCATTATCGTATCCCAGCCCTATTTCGGCGCTACCCTGAAGAAGGGCGTGGAGCGGAGTATCGGTACTATTGCAGGCATTATAGTAGGTACAGGCTTCCTGCTGCTGCCTTTCCCTGCCGTAGCCCGTCTGGTGCTGGTTTTCGTCAGCTCTGTATTGCTGATCTATTTTCTTCGCCGCCAGTATTCCGTTGCTACTTTTTTTATCACCCTGATGCTGGTAGGGCTGCTGGCTATCGATCCGCACTTCGATGCAGGATTGATGAAGACCCGGATATTCTGTACGCTTATCGGGTCTGCCCTGGCCATTAGCGCAGGCTTCCTGCTGCTGCCGTCCTGGGATAAAGATCATCTTCCCCGTTTCCTGGCGGAGGCTGTTATGGCAAACTTCAGCTACTTCCAGCATACTTTCTACAGGAATGCCGATCCGGTGCCCTGGACGCGGCTGAAACGTACCGCCGAATCGAAGAACAGCAATGCCTTCGATTCCTTTACCCGCTTTATGCAGGAGCCTGTTATGCGCCGGAAAAAAGGATACGCCAACTACTATTACCTGCTTACCCACAATGTGCGTGTGACCCGGGAGCTGAACAACTTCCAGAGCGAGGCGGAACTGGAAGAGGTGAAAATACCGGTAAAGGATAAAGAGCCGTTTTACCAGATGCTGTACGAATGCGACGACCTTTTCAGGGATAATATCCGGCTGCTTAAACTTTCGGGAAATACCTTCATCGATGATAAGCTGCTGAAGACTTTCCCCGAGGAGGGCTTCCACAGCATGACGCCGAACGAGTCGCAATGGGTATTCGTGGAAAAGATGCTGATCGAGCTCAAAGCCATGCACGCCGGGCTTTCCGGCTCATCGGCCGTGAGCGGGCAGAAGGCTATAGAAGAAGTGTGAGCATGCATAAATTACAAAATGCTAACAAGATGGGCTGCCATGCTACAGGTTTATGTATTATCTTTACTGTAATAAAAAAACAACCCAAATGAAAAAGCTCGCCACATTGATCGCCGCCCTGATGCTGCTGGTATCCGGAGCAGCATTTGCCCAGAACAGCACTCCGGCAAAACCCCTGAAAAAAGAAACCAGGAAAGCTGCAAAAACAGAAGAGGTCCGGCAGATGTCGGCCGCGCCTGAAGCGGCTCCGCTCAAAAAAGACGGTACGCCCGACAAGCGGTATAAGGCCAGCCGCAAGCTTAAGAAAGACGGCACGCCCGATAAGCGGTATAAAGAAAACAAAGCGGCAGCACCAGCAGCGAACTAAATACAGGAACCGGCGGAAGGCCGGTTTTTTTATTGACTTTAATCAAAGCACAGCGCCCTGCATAAGTGCATAATACCGAAATCACGAAAAACAATTGTCATATTCCTGTCTTTTTTTTCTTTTGTCTTTTTAATGAAGTAAATTTGCGTGCCGTTAGAGCCGGAGGATAAAAAAAGATAGACTGCTCTAAAACCCGTCTGTTTTGTTTCTTCTGAAATTTATATCATCTCAAATATTCTATTTATTAAAATGGCTTTCGACTTAGATCTCATCCGAAAAGTTTATGCTGAAATGCCGGGCAAAGTGCAGATTGCCCGCCAATTGCTTGGACGTCCGTTGACCCTTACGGAGAAAATTCTTTATGCTCACCTGGATAAGCCCGCAACCGAGGCTTACGAGAGAGGAAAGGCGTATGTGGATTTTCGCCCCGACCGCGTCGCGATGCAGGACGCAACCGCGCAGATGGCCCTGCTTCAGTTCATGACTTGCGGCCGTGATAAAGTCGCCGTTCCCTCTACCGTACACTGCGATCACCTGATCCAGGCCAGGGTAGAAGCGGATAAGGATTTGCAGGTTGCCGTCGATTCCAACAAAGAAGTATACGATTTCCTGTCTTCCGTATCCGACCGTTATGGCCTGGGCTTCTGGAAGGCCGGTGCAGGCATCATACATCAGGTAGTGCTGGAAAACTATGCGTTTCCCGGCGGTATGATGATCGGTACCGATTCTCATACGCCCAATGCGGGCGGTCTGGGTATGATCGCCATTGGGGTGGGCGGCGCCGATGCCTGCGATGTGATGGCAGGCCTTCCCTGGGAGCTTAAGATGCCCAGGCTGATCGGCGTGCACCTGAAAGGTAAGCTGAACGGGTGGGCTACCCCCAAAGACATCATCCTCTGGGTAGCCGGCAAGCTCACCGTAAAAGGCGGTACCGGCGCCATCGTGGAGTACTTCGGCGAAGGCGCTACCAATATCAGCTGTACCGGTAAAGGCACCATAGGCAATATGGGAGCCGAAATCGGTGCAACCACCTCTACCTTCGGCTACGACGAATCCATGGAGCGCTACCTCCGCGCTACCGGCCGCGCCGAAGTAGCCGACCTGGCCAACGGGATCAGGGAGCACCTCACCGGCGATCCCGAAGTCTATGCCAATCCGGAGCAGTACTTCGACCAGGTGATCGAACTGGACCTGTCTACCCTGGAGCCCTATATCAACGGGCCTTTCTCGCCCGACCTGGCCACACCCATCTCCAAAATGAAAGATGCGGCGGCAGCCAATGGCTGGCCTACCAAGCTGGAGGTAGGCCTGATCGGCTCCTGCACCAACTCTTCCTACGAGGACATCAGCCGCGCGGCAAGCCTGGCCGAGCAGGCCGTAGCCAAAAAGCTGAAAGCACGTGCCGCTTATACCATCACTCCGGGCTCCGAGCTGGTACGCTATACCATCGAGCGAGACGGCTATATCGATACTTTCGGTAAAATCGGCGGTACCGTATTTGCCAATGCCTGCGGCCCCTGTATCGGTATGTGGGCCCGCGAAGGCGCCGACAAAAAAGAAAAGAATACCATTATCCATTCCTTCAACCGCAACTTTGCGGCGCGCCAGGATGGCAACCCCAATACTTACGCCTTTGTAGGCTCCCCAGAGATCGTAACAGCGCTGGCCATCGCCGGCGACCTGACCTTCAATCCCCTTACCGATACGCTCACCAACGAGGCAGGCGAGCAGGTGAAGCTGGATCCCCCCAAAGGCTATGAGCTGCCTCCCCAAGGCTTCTCTGTAGACGATCCCGGCTACCAGGCTCCCGCCGAAGACGGCAGCAATGTAAAGGTAATTGTAGCGCCCGACTCTCAGCGCCTGCAGCTGCTGGAAGCATTCCCCGCCTGGGAAGGCACCGACCTGAAAGGGCTGAAGCTCCTGATCAAGGCAAAAGGCAAATGTACAACCGACCATATCTCTATGGCAGGCCCCTGGCTCAAGTTCCGTGGCCACCTCGACAATATATCCAACAATATGCTGATCGGGGCAACCAATTACTTTAATGAAAAGACCAACAGCATAAAGAGCCAGCTGACCGGCGAGTATGCCCCCGTTCCTGATGTGCAGCGTTCTTATAAAGCGCAGGGCATAGGCTCCATAGTAGTAGGCGACGAGAACTACGGCGAAGGCTCAAGCCGCGAGCACGCAGCCATGGAGCCCCGCCACCTCGGTGTACGCGTGGTGCTGGTGAAATCTTTTGCCCGTATTCACGAAACCAACCTGAAAAAGCAAGGCATGCTGGCCCTGACCTTTAACAACAATGATGATTACGAAAAGATACTGGAAGACGATACCATCGATGTGATAGGACTGACCACCTTTGCACCGGGCGTGCCGCTGACAGTTGTTGCTCACCACAAAGACGGCACCAAAGATGAGATCGTAGCCAATCATACCTACAACCAGCAGCAGATCGAATGGTTCAAGGCCGGCAGCGCACTGAACATTATTCGTAAAGAGTTCGGGGTAGCATAAGGAAGCCCTTAATGAACCACATACCGATGAGGCAGCACATGTGCTGCCTCATCTTATTTTTGTCCGGCTACAGGAAGATATGTGCCCTGCTGTCGCATATTTGTGCTAAATTCACACCTTCGTAAATAATACAAAATCCTAAATATCGAGATTGTGCAAAAGATCTTTAAAAACCTTTTGTGGGCAGCGCTGCTGCTGCCTGTTGCGCTGTATGCCCAGAAGAGCAACAGGCTGGCGACCACCATACAGAATGAACAGCTGAACCATACGCCCGTTGGCTACAGCCTGTTCCGCCCGTCGTTGCAACGGAATGCTCTCATTGATGCGGAGATCAGGAACGTGATTTACCTGCAGCTGGACAAAAGCGCGCTGCAGGCTTTGACCGGCAGCCGGGATGTTCTCATCACCTTTGCCTTGCCCCTGAAAGAAGGGCAGAACCGCACTTTTATCCTGAATAACTTCAACATCCTGGCCCGGGGCTTCAAGGCGTATGCACAGGAGAGCGACGGTACAAAACGGGAAATCGTTATGGAACAGGGCGCCTTTTACAGGGGAGTACTCGAAGGCGAGCCGCAGTCTCTGGCTGCCTTTACGTTTGCCGGCGGCGAAGTTGCCGCCGTATTCAGCACCCCGGCAGCCGGAAACTATAACCTGGTGCTGAACTATGCAGACCCCGGACCGGATCATACTAATTACATTCTTTTTCGCGAGGCTGATATCGCGAGGCCCAGCCAGTTTCATTGCGATGTGGAGGAAATGTACAAAATACCACGTGCCGATAAAACGGGGAAAGCCGCAGAAAGGGGAACCTACAGCAGCTGCAACCAGCTTCGGGTTTCCATGCATGGCGACTACAGGCTCTACCAGAAGAAGAACAATGACGAGATCAGCGTGGTCAATTACCTGACCAGCCTCTTTAATATGATTTCGACCCTGTACGACAATGAAGGCATCCATGCCGTCATGTCTGAAGCAGTAGTGAATGTGGCTCCCGATGGCTATACCTTTGCCAATTCCGGCGTGGTGCTGGATCATTTCAGCGAATGGCTGCAGACCAACCCCTTCGAAGGCGATGTGGCGCACCTGGTTACCGGTTATACCAACCAGTCGGGATTTCCGCCGCTGGGCGGGCTGGCCTGGCTCGATATGCTGTGCTTTGCACCGCAGCAGTTCCAGGGACGCTGGGTAGGGCCCTACAGCATGGCCAATAATTATGCGCTGGACAACATTCCCCAGGTGCCGGTTTATTCATGGGATGTCAATGCTTCGACCCACGAGATCGGGCACAATATCGGGTCGCCTCACACGCAGAGCTGCGACTGGCCGGGAGGCGCTATCGACGACTGCTATCCTACGGAAGGAGGCTGTAATCCCGGCCCCACACCGGTTAACGGCGGTACAATCATGAGCTATTGCCATCTTGTACAGGGAGTAGGGGTTAATTTTGCCAACGGCTTTGGCCCGCTGCCCGGCGACCTGATCCGGCAGTGCATCGCCACCGCGGCATGCCTGAACAGTACCACACCCGGCCATACGCTTACCACGGCCACAACAGTGCGCGTAGCCAACCGCCAGTGTGCCAATGCAGGATGGACTTACTTCTATTACGATAACCTTACCGCTACAGATGCAGACGATGAGCTGCTGCTGATGATCCGGACCAATAACCAGGACCTGGGCAATATTGATATGACCGGTATGGAGGTTAAAATGACTACGCTTGCCTACGGAAGCAATGCGGCCAGGACAGTAGCGGCTCCCTATGCCGGTAGCGACTGGAAGGAAATAAACCGTACCTGGAGCGTAACCTTGCCCGGAGCGCAGCCAGCATCGCCCGTAAGCATACGCTTCCCCTTCACCAACCAGGACCTTGCCGATATACAGGGTACTTTTCCCGAGGTTACCAATGCCAACGAGCTCAGGGTGGTAGCCTTCAATAACCAGGCTGCCGCCAGCAACCCCGGCGCGGCCACCGGCGCCGATGTATACTATTATACGTATGCCACCCTTGCAGATGCCACACACTGGAAGCTGAACAATGATGATAATTACCGTACGGCCGAATTTGTAAGCAATTACGGGATCTTCGGCGGTAGTATAGGATATGCGGTACCGACCGCTATTCACGAGAACGGTAAGGCCGGTTACTCCCTGGCGGTTTACCCTAATCCAGCACGCACCGAGCTCAATATCACGGTACCCGCTGCGTCCGGCGCCCGGCCGCAGGCCGTGGAGGTGTTTGACCCCCTGGGACGTAGCGTACTAAAACTGGAGCGGCCCGCTGTGGCCGGCGGCAGCATACGCCTGAATGTATCTGCATTGGCTCCGGGCATATACAGCATCCGCTATGTCAGCGACGGCCTGTCGGGTACGGCTTTGTTTGTAAAAGAATAATACAGCAGACACCCCCCAGGGTAAAAGGCTTAGGATTGTAACGAAGAACGCAGCCGCTTAAAGCGGCTGCGTTCTTTTAGAAGAAACTTTTGAAACAAGGCCACGGAGGCAGGCCGGGCCAGCCTATACGCAACACTGCGAAAGGTAGATCTTGCCGGAATAGCAAAGGTCGCTGTCGCGCGGGCACAGGGCGGAGGCACACTGGTTCGAGTCCCTGGTGCCGCCGTCATCCGGTGGTAAGCAATACTGGTTATTGCTTACGCCGCCTTTTACAGCGTCCCGGTTATCCAGAGAAGTAATGGTGCTCTTGGTCAGCGCAAGGCGTCTGAGGCTGATGGGTTTCTTTTTCATCTTGAAATGTTTCCTTAAAAATAGGGAAGGTTTACAGCTGCGCGGCACATAACTTACCAGGTCCGGGGATTAATATATAACCGGAGAAAGTTAAAGAAGCGCGGAAACTTGTCTTGCCTCCCCGCATGTACTGTAAATGGCCAAAAACCCAGGCCGGTCATTGCTGACCGGCCTGGGTAAAAAGGACGTTGTGCTCCTGCTCAATCAGTTGCCTACGGCGAGGCGTACCCCCTGGTAGCTGTTCGGATCTTCGGCGGCAGTTGTTTCCGTTGTGCCGGCAGCAGCAGCAGTTTCGGGAACGGCGGCTTTAGCTGCCACCGCCGGTACTGCATCCTGTTTGTTCAGCTTCCGGAACTCCTCGCGGATCAGGTCGCCGTCCGGGATTTTGGGTGTCCTGTTCAGCCATACGGAATGCGCGAGATAGTTCCGGTTGGGATAATAAATGTACAGGCAGGTATTGTTCTTGATTGTATTGATGATCGGCCGCGCCAGCGCCACGGGTATGGCCGGGCATCCCCAGCTGCGGCCCAGGCGCTTATTTTCCCTGATGTAGGAATCGGATACATAAGGGGCTCCGTGCATCACGATGGCCCGGCTGTACGCGGCATCGTTATAGCCTGCATCCATTCCCTTAAGGCGGAGCGAATAGCCGTTGTCGCCCATATAGGTATCATCTGTTACGTAAAAGCCGAGGCTGCTCTGGTGGGAATTCTCCCGGTTGGAAAAGCGGACGGCAAATTCCTCGCCCGTACCCTGTCCGTGAGCCACAAGCGAATGAAACAGCACTTTCTGTTTATCGAGATCGATAACCCAGAGCCGTTTGGTATTGGCAGAAAGGCTAAAGTCGCAGATGCTCAAAAGATGCGCATCGGCGCCCAGCTTACCCGCATCTTTCAGGTTCAGGTATCCGGTATAGGCTTTACGGAACACTTCGCGGGACAGGGGAAACTTCCCGAAATCGACCTGGTTATAAATAAGGTCAGCTTTCTGGATAACGCTGACCTTACTGCTGGTACCGGTAATCACTGCATTTCCTTCTCCTTTCACTACTTTCACAAAAAACGAAGACGCACACATAGCCATCATCAACAAACCCACTCTTATTTTTTGCATAAATATTTTCTGTTTTACTTGTTTTAAAAAATCGTAACCAGGTTTTCAAAAATATCGAATTAACCCTGAAAGACCAATACCGGCGCTCCTATTTCCACATAGATAAGTATGATATATATGTTCATTTTTGGCAGATTAAGACGCCTGGCCGCTCCTTAAGCTACTGGTTATGAAATATTCCTGAAAAGGTTTAATGCATGCGGCCCTGTGCCGGTTTCTGTGTTTTTCCGGTCTTTTATTTGCAATATTTAACACTGAGTTGCCCTTAATCGGTAGAAGCCGCCACAAGCCGGTGATCGTTGTCGTACCGGTCGGGCTATTATGGTAAAGAGGGCGATTTATCTTAGCTTTGCGGCTCCATAGAAAATGCCTTCATGCACACATTCCAGGAGATTTCCCGTCTGTTCGAACAGCACCTTAGCGCATCTCTTCCTTTTCCGAGCGAACAGGAGAACCTGTACGAGCCCTGCCGCTACCTGCTGCATGCAGGGGGCAAAAGAATCAGGCCCTCCCTCTGCCTGATGGCGGGGGAGCTGTTTGGCGACATTGCGGAGGACCATTTCCACGCAGCCATGGCCATCGAGCTGTTTCACAATTTCACCCTTATCCACGACGATATCATGGACAAGGCGCCCCTGAGAAGAGGGAAACCTACGGTGCATGCAAAATATGGACTGACCACCGGGATACTTTCCGGCGATGTGATGGGCATCTTTGCCTATCACTGCCTGGGGCGTATCCGTCCCCGGTACCTGCCAGAGGTCCTTTCGCTGTTCAACAGGACCGCCATCGAGGTTTGCGAAGGGCAGCAGTGGGATATGGATTTTGAGCAAAAGAAGGAGGTAGGCATTGACGAATACCTGAAAATGATAGAGTTAAAAACTTCTGTTCTGCTGGCTGCCAGCTTGTGGATCGGCGCGGTCATTGCAGGCGCTTCTGCAGAAGATGCCGGCCACCTGTACGAGTTCGGCAAGAATATGGGCATCGCTTTCCAGCTGCAGGACGATTACCTGGATACCTTCGGCTCCGAGGAGCAAACGGGCAAAAAGCCCGGGGGAGATATACGGGCCAATAAAAAGACCTTCCTGATGCTGAAAACGCAGGAACTGGCAGGGAGCGGCGAACGTACAATCCTGGAAGGACTGATGGCCGCGGGCGATGAGGAGAAAGTGGCAGGCATCAGGAGGATATACCAGGAATTGAATGTAGATAATATTAACAAAGACATTATCAGCCAGTATTCTGAAGTATCATTCAGCCACCTGGACAAGATAGACCTGCCGGAAGAAAGAAAGCAGCCATTACGGGAGCTGGCTTCCTGGCTGCTGCACCGGCAGTATTAGCCTGGCTGTGGCATAAAGCCGGAATGTCAAATTGACAAAAAAAGTGTTTTGGCAAAAAAATTGAATACAATTAAACAGATGAGCCGGTTTAACCCTTTCAATAAAAAAAAGAGTATGACTAATAAGGACCAGGAGCTTCAGAATGAGGCCCAGCAAAGTAACGAATCGAACGAACGTAATATAGACGAGGCTGCCATGAACTTCAATGCTGATGATAGTTTGGCAGGTACCACGCATTTAAATGACGAAATGGCCAGTGAAGAAGAAGATAAGACCGGGCAGCTGGAGGCACAGGTAAAGGAAGCCAATGATAAATACCTCCGCCTGGTTGCCGAGTTCGATAACTTCCGGAAGCGTAATGCCAAGGAAAGGATCGAGCTGATCAAAAATGCCGGGGAAGATGTGATCAAATCGCTGCTGGATGTGGTAGACGATTCGGAGCGTGCGGCCAAACAGATGGAAACTACTGAGGATGTGGCTTTAATTAAAGAAGGAATCAGCCTGGTATTCAGTAAGTTGAAAAGTGTGCTCCAGTCCAAGGGCCTGAAGCCTATGGAAAGCAAAGGCCAGGATTTTGATACGGAGCTGCACGAAGCCATTACGGAAGTGCCGGCGCCTGCAGAAGAGCTGAAGGGTAAGGTGATCGACGAGATACAGAAGGGCTATTACCTGAATGATAAGATTATCCGTCACGCCAAAGTGGTAGTGGGGAAATAAAGACGCCATCATCCGCAGTGCCTTATCCCTGTCACGACCATGAAGAAAAATCTTGCCGCAGACCGGCAGTTGCTTGCCGAGTGCCTGGCGCAGAAAGCCGGGGGCGCAGATCCGGAAGCCTATCTGCGGTCCATAGGTATGGAAGAGCAGCAGATACCCGCGCTGCTGGCAGGTATGCTGGAAATAGACCGGAGCAGGAAAGCAGCCCGCAGCAGGATGAAAGAAGGAGGAGCGGTGGCGGCCATAGGCCTTGGCGGCTGGATCTATACCATGATGACGGAAAAGGATAGCCTGGTCTGGATATTATGGAGCGCGGCAGGCGCGGGTATATGGGCCAATGGCTGGTGGAAACGGAAAAAAATAAAGCGTACTGTTAATTATTAAAAAACTGCTCCCGCCCGGGAGGCAGCAAGTATATGAGCAAGAGAGATTATTATGAAGTGCTGGGTGTCCAGAAAGGCGCATCTGCTGACGAGATCAAGAAAGCGTACCGTAAGGTAGCGATGCAATACCACCCCGACCGGAACCAGGGGGATAAAGCCGCCGAAGAGAAATTCAAGGAAGCGGCCGAGGCGTACGAAGTATTAAGCGATACCAATAAACGTGCCCAATACGATCGTTTCGGTCATGCCGGAATGAGCGGGGCTGCAGGCGGCGGCGGCTTTGGCGGAGGTATGCGCATGGAAGACATTTTCTCCAATTTTGGCGACATTTTCGGCGACGACATGTTTGGCAGCTTTTTCGGCGGCGGCCGGCAGAACGGTGGCCGCAGCCGGGGCTCCAGGGGGTCGAACCTGAGAGTGAAGCTGAAAATGTCGTATGCGGAGATCGCCCACGGCGCCACCAAAAAGATCAAGGTAAAAAAGCATGTGCATTGCAGCACCTGCAATGGCAGCGGAGCCAAAGACAGCAATTCGGTGCAGACCTGCAGCACCTGCGGCGGCAGCGGGCAGGTACGCCGGGTGCAAAGCACCTTTCTCGGGCAGATGCAGACCGTTACGGCCTGCCCGGCCTGTCATGGCGAGGGCGTGACCATTACGGCCAAATGTACCGCCTGTAAAGGCGAGGGCAGGGTATTCGGCGAAGAAACCATTACAATCGACGTGCCGGCGGGCGTGCAGGACGGCATGCAGCTGAGCATGAGCGGTAAGGGCAACGTGGGCGAACGCGGCGGCATGTCCGGCGACCTGCTGATCCTGATAGAGGAAGAGCGCCATCCGGAGCTGGTGCGCGACGGCAATGATGTGCAATATGTATTGCCGCTCTCTTTCTATGACGTAGTGTTCGGCACCCAGGTGGAAGTGCCCACGATCGACGGCAAGGCCAAGATCAAGATCCCGGCCGGTACCCAAAGCGGCAAGATATTCCGCCTCAAGGGAAAAGGATTCCCCGAGATCAACAGCTATGGCAAAGGCGACCAGCTGGTACAGGTAAAGGTGTGGACGCCGCAGCATCTTACCGACGAAGAACGGAAAGCGCTGGAGAAGCTGAAAAATTCGCCGAACTTCGAACCGGGAGAGGAAGCCCGGAAGGAGAAGAGCTTTTTTGAAAAAATAAAAGACGCTTTCAGTTAATAAGGGTTAGTATCATAAGCACAGGGCCAGGCAGATCCGTTTGCCTGGCTTCTTTTTGTATGCTCCCGCCACCAGGCTGTCCTCGTGCCGGAACTTTCTTTCGGGTTCCCTGTTCTTCCTCGATAATTCGTTACTTTGCCGGTCGCCAGCAGCATTTTATGAGATCCGCCATATCCTTCCGCATCTTCCGGGTACTTGCCGTTACTGTACTTTCCGTTATCTGCCCGCTATGCCTCATGGCGCAAAAGGCAAGCGTCCGGGTGCATATACAGAACCATAAAAAAGAACCTGTTCCTTTTGCGGGGATAACGGTGATCAGCCGGGCTGATACGCTGCAGCGGCTGGCAACGGTGGCCGACAGCACTGCCAGCGCTTTTTTTGACCTGGACACGCCAGGCTTATACACGGTCAATATTACGGCTTTGGATTACCAGCCGCTTTCGAAGACCATTATGGTAACCGCTCAGGACCGTGAGTTTGATATGACGATGGAGGCTGCCGGTACCTCATTGAACGAAGTAGTGATCCAGGCGGCCAAACCACTGATGCGGCAGGAAGACGACAAAACGGTGATCGACCCCGAAAGCCTGGCCGCAGCCAGTACCAGCGGTTACGAGGTGCTCGAAAAGACGCCGGGCATATTTGTAGACCAGGACGGCAATATCTACCTCAGCAGCACCACGCCAGCTACCGTATACATCAACGGAAGGGAGATGAAGATGAGCCGCAGCGATATCGCCACTATGCTCAGAAGCCTGCCGCCCAATGCTATCGAGAAAATTGAAATACTGCGTACGCCTTCGGCCAGGTACGATGCCACGGGCAGCGGAGGTGTGGTGAACGTAGTGCTGCGTAAAGGCGTGAAGTTAGGGCTGACGGGCAGCCTCACGGGCGGTTTCCAGCAGGGTAAGTACGGCAACCAGTTCGTGGGCATTAACGTTTCCAATAACAACGGCCCCACTTCCGTTTATGCGAACCTGAACTATACAAGGAGCAATAAGTACGAGATATTGAACACCGACAGGCTGATCCGCGAAGATACGGTGCTCAGGCAGGAAGCATATACCACTTATCCGGGCAACGCTTATTATACGGCCTTTGGGGTAAGCCACGACTTTACGGAAAAATGGAACGGCAGCTACGACGGAAGGATAAGCTATAACAGCTCGGATAATAAAACCGAAAACCATAACAGCTTTATAGCCCGGGACAACGACAGGGTGCTGGGCAGCAGCCTGGCGCATCTGAACAACGGTATAGGCGCTTTCCTCCTCAACCAGGACCTGGCTGCCGGATATAAGATAGATAGCGCCGGCTCGGAATGGACCGGCGCGCTTTCCTATATTTATTCCTCTGCCCGCACCGACCAGCTGTTTCAGACCCAGTCGGCGGTTCCCTATGGCGGCGATGGCATGGTGGAAAGTAAAAGGCATTTCCTCTCTTTCCAATCCGATCTTACCTATAAGCTTCCGCATACTATCACGATGGAGACCGGCATCAAATCTGCCTTCTTGTCTTTCCGGAACAACGCGGATTATTATCTTTCCCTGAACGGTATGCGTACGCAGGATGGCAGCCGTACCAATGCCTACCGGTACCGCGAGCTCATCAATGCTGCCTATCTGCAGGCTTCCAAAGGCTTTGGAGGCTTCCTGCTGAAGGCTGGAGTGCGTGTGGAAAATACCAATATGGACGGTCAGCAATTTGTGCCTGGCGATACTTCCTTCTCTATACGCCGCACTGATTTTTTTCCTTATGTATATTTCAGCCGTAAGATCATGACGATCGCCAAATACGACCTGAGGGCCTATCTCGTATACCGGCGGACCATCAGCCGCCCCAGCTATGAGCAGCTGAATCCTTTTCCCAAATATGTAGACCAGTTTCTCTCCGAAGTGGGTAACCCTGCCTTACGACCGCAATTCACGCATAACTATGAAGCCAATATCAGCGTAGATGAACGGCCGCTGTTTGCGGTAGGTTTCAATGATGCGCAGGATATGTTCACCAATGTATACTACCAGGCCGACAGCAGCCGGGCGCAGGCATACCGTACCTACGACAATATAGGGCGCAATAAGGAATTCTACCTGCGCGGACTGGGAGCCATACCTCCGGGAGGCGTCTATTTCTTTGTACTGGGCGCCCAGTATAACCACAATGTATATAACGGTATGTACGAAGGCCGGCCGCTTTCTTTCAGCGGCGACAGCTGGCTGTTCTTTACCTATCACCAGCTCAGGCTGGATAAGCAGTCGCAGGTAACGCTTCATGGTTTCCTGCGCCTGAAAGGACCCTTGCAGTTCTACGAGCTGAGCAGCTTCGGCTCCCTGAGCCTGAACATCAACCGTAAATTCTTTGACCAGAAGCTGACCGTGACCCTGAGCTTCAACGACCTCTTCTTTACCAACAACAACCGCTTTACCATCAACCAGGCATCGGTCAATGCAACCGGCTACCGGGAGTCCGATTCCCGCAGGTTCGGTATCAACCTCCGCTATAATTTCGGGTTCCGCAAGAAGGACGAGGAAAAGGATATGTTCCATATGCAGCCGGATAAGCTGAACTGATGTTTACGGAAAACAATGGCCGGGAGATACCAGGCTGCATTAAAACAAAGTTGTTATCCTGTAGTAGTGATGCCCTGCCGTATTCTTCAGCATTACGAAGTAGCCGACCCAGGTGCGTAACGTATGGAGCCGGCCGGTAGCGAGGTGATAGAAAAACTTCAGCTGAAACGACCGGACATACCTTTACCTTTATCAATGAGCATATCCGGCAGGCCGCAACGAAGGCAAGCTAAAATAAAAGGAGTAAAAAAAAGCCGGTACAGAACCGGCTCTTTTTAAATATCGTTCTTCCCTTTGATGAATCTTCGCATCTTCCATACGCCGAAGATGGCCTCCTTCACAATGCCTTTCGACATTTTGGAAGTACCTTCCTTACGGTCTACAAAAGTGATCGGCACTTCTTTGATCTTAAAGCCCAGCTTCCAGGCGCGGTACTTCATCTCGATCTGGAAGGCATAGCCGATAAACTGTACTTTGTCGAGGGGAATGGTTTCCAGCACTTCCTTTTTGTAGCAGACAAAACCGGCCGTACAATCCTTGACCGGCATCCAGGTAATAAGGCGTACGTATACGGAAGCGCCATAGGAGATCAGGATACGGTTAAAAGGCCAGTTACGCACCTTGCCGCCCGATACATAACGGGAACCGACGGCCACATCGGCTTTGCTTTGGCAGGCATCGTAAAGCCTGAGCAGGTCTTCGGGATTATGGGAGAAGTCGGCATCCATTTCGAAAATGTAGCCGTAGCCACGCTGCAGCGCCCATTTAAAGCCGAAGATATAGGCAGTGCCCAGGCCCTGCTTGCCGCTGCGTTCTGCGATATGCAGCTGTTCGGTATATTCTTTTTGCAGTCTTTTTACTATATCGGCAGTGCCGTCCGGCGATCCGTCGTCAACAACCAGTATATGAAAACGGCCTTCCAGCGAGAGTACCTTACGAATGATATTCTCTATATTCTCCTTTTCGTTGTATGTAGGTATGATAACTAACTTATCCAAGTCGCTGCAGGTTGTATAGGTTTGTTTGATGCGGCCGTATCCGATGCTGATTATACTTTGGTTCTTCTCAGAAGCATATTGTTGAGTATTTCCGATATCATCTGCTTGGTGTGCAGCGAAAAGTCGGCCTGCATCATCCAGTCGTAATACTGCGGTTCTTTACGGAATACTTCTTCTACTGCAATGCCTTTGTGCTTACCGAAGTTGAATACGGGAATGCCGTTCTTGAGTATCATTCTTCTCGCATAATCCACGAAGTCATCGCCTCCGGTAAAGTCGTGGAGGGCGTTGACATCATTGGCAAGGTCCTGGTATTTATCCAGCTGCGCTTCCAGCACATCGATCGTGGCCAGCACATCCGCTTCCGCGCTGTGGGCATTGTTCAGCTCCCTATTGCAATAAAAAGCATAGGCGGCGCTCAGCGTCCTTGCCTCTTTTTTGAAAAAGACCTGCTGCACGTCTATCAGCTTGCGGTTTTTAAAGTCGACCGGTACGCCTGCGCGAAGAAACTCTTCGGCCAGGGCCGGAATGTCAAACTTGTTGGAATTGTACCCCGCCAGGTCGCAGTTATGCAGGAACTGCTTCAGCTCATGTGCGATGCTCCTGAAAGTAGGGGCATCCTTTACGTCTTCGTCATATATGCCGTGGATCGCGGAAGACTCGGCCGGTATCGGTATCTCGGGGTTCAGCCGGCGGACCCAGGTAAGCCGGCCGCCATCCGGCAAAAGCTTCACTACAGCGATTTCTACGATGCGGTCCTTGGCAGCATCCACCCCGGTGGTTTCCAGGTCAAAAAAAGCGATAGGTCTCTGTAGTTGCAGTCGGGCCATGTTGTATCGGTAAAAATCGGGTAAAAATAATCCAAAAACCTGAATAGCCAATATTCAGCGCTTCCGGAACCATAAATTTAATTATGCTGCCGCATGCCGGTATCATCATTATTCCTTAATTTTCGCTTTCAATACCCTTAAGCAATGAGCATGAAGTTTGATGTATCCCGTGACGAGGGCCTGCATTACGGGCTGGCGCAGATGGCCGGCGAATGGGAAGGCACGGCATATACCTGGTTTGAGCCCGGCGTGATCGCCGACGAGTCGCCTGCCCGAGGTACGATCCGCGTTGTGCTGGATGGCCGTTTCCTGCTCCATGAATACAAAGGCCAGTTTGGCGGTAAGCCGCTTGAAGGAATAGCTATTTATGGATATGACCTGAATACCGGCGCCTTCCAGAGCGCCTGGGCCGACAGCTTTCACATGGGCACCGGCATCCTGTTTTCATCGCAAAAGAAAACGGAAGGACCTTTTTCCGTATACGGCACTTATACCGCCATGCAGCAGGGCAGGGAAGAAGAATGGGGCTGGCGTACCGATCTGCAGCTGGAGGCTCCCGATAGGCTGGTGATCACTTCCTATAACATTGAGCCGGGAGGGCCCGAAGTAAAGGCCAACGAGATCCGCTACCGGCGCAAAGTGTAATATCGGGATCGTCAAAAATTATAAAGGCAAAAAAAATCCTTTCAGGCATTTTGAAAATTTAGAATTGTTGCCATACCTTTGCACATGGCTGCAAAATCCAAGTTTTACGGCGAAGGACTCACCTTTGATGACGTACTGCTCGCCCCTGCTTACTCTGAAGTACTTCCCCGCGAAGTCAACATTTCCACCCAACTTACAAAAGACATAAAGCTCAACATCCCGTTGCTGTCCGCTGCTATGGATACGGTTACGGAGATGGAACTGGCTATTGCGCTGGCCCGCGAAGGTGGTATCGGCATGTTGCATAAAAACATGACCATATCCCAGCAGGCGGAGCAGGTGCGCCGCGTAAAGCGCTCGGAGAGCGGCCTGATCCTGGACCCGATCACGCTGGCCCCCGATGCAACCGTAGGCGAAGCCTTAAAGCTGATGAAGGAAAACAAGATCGGGGGTATTCCTATTGTAGATGCAGGCCATAAGATTGCCGGTATCCTGACCAACAGGGACCTCCGCTTTGAAAAGAACCTGAAACGTAAGGTTGCTGAGGTGATGACCTCGGAACACCTGGTGACCGCCCCCCAGGGCACTAACCTGCAGAAGGCCGAAAAAATACTCCAGCAGCACAAAATCGAAAAATTACCCGTAGTAGATAAAAGCGGCAAGCTGATCGGCCTGATCACCTTCCGTGATATCCTTCAGTACAAAAGCCATCCCAATGCAGGCAAAGACAGCTATGGCCGCCTGCTGGCCGGAGCGGCCGTAGGCATTACCGCCGACGTGCTGGACCGTGTGGATGCGTTGGTGCAGGCAGGCGTGGACGTGATCACGTTGGACAGCGCTCACGGCCACTCCAAAGGCGTGATCGAAACGGTAAAGCTCGTGCGCCGCAACTTTAAGACCTTACCCATTATTGCCGGCAACGTGGCCACGGCCGAAGGGGCCAAGGCGCTGGCGGCAGCCGGCGCCGACGCCGTAAAAGTAGGCGTAGGCCCCGGATCTATCTGTACTACCCGCGTAGTAACCGGCGCCGGAGCGCCCCAGCTTACGGCAATCATGGAAGCGGCGCAGGCATTGAAGAAAAGCGGCACCCCGGTAATTGCCGACGGCGGTATCCGTTATACCGGCGATATGGTAAAAGCGCTGGTAGCAGGTGCCAGCACCGTAATGGCCGGCTCCATCTTTGCCGGAACGGAGGAAAGCCCGGGCGATACCATCATTTATGAAGGACGTAAGTTTAAATCATACCGCGGCATGGGCTCGATCGATGCCATGCAGGAAGGGTCTAAAGACCGTTATTTCCAGGATGCGGAAGACGATATCAAGAAGCTGGTGCCGGAAGGCATCGTAGGCCGCGTACCCTATAAAGGCACGCTCAAGGAAGTAGTGCAGCAATTCGTGGGAGGCCTGCGGGCAGGTATGGGCTATTGCGGCGCGCGCGACATCAAATCCCTGCAGGAAAACGCGCAGTTTATCCGCATTACCGCCGCTAGCATGGCAGAAAGCCACCCGCACGATATCGTGATCACTAAAGAAGCGCCTAATTACAGCCGGTAATCAATCCGCTTTTATTTTTGATCATAAAGAATGGCGCCCCATACGAGGCGCCATTCTTTATGATTTGTGCTTCCCGGCAAGGCGGAGTCTGATCCGCCTCCGGGAATAAAGCTTTACTGTTTCGTTACTTTCTGGGTACTGATCTTTTTACCGTTAAAGATGGTGGTAAGAATATAGGTGCCGGGCAGGAGTCCGTCCAGGTTGCCAGTATTTACCTGGTGCGCGCCTTTGCTTAAGGATGCTTTTGACTGCCACAGCTGGCGACCCGTTATATCCGTCAGGCTCTGTTCCAAAAGGCCGTCTTCCGCAAGGAGAAGCGGTGTGGTGATCTTATTGCGGAAAGGATTGGGATAGGAGCTGATCTTTGCTTCGTTAGCGAGCGCCTTACGGGCATGCGCTCCGCATTCGGGATGCAGCGCTGCCTGGGAGCCGCCTTTGAATGCCGGATCGTTCCACTTGTGAAAAACGTGATGAAGCCTGCCCTGCATAGTGGTGCCGTCTGCATCGCAGTAGGTGGTATACAGGAACCTGCTATGCTCGCTGTTCCTGCTGAACGCGATGCTTGGCTTGTAGGCAAGCAGGTCCGGCTGATAGGGGTAGGAATAATAAGGGTACAGCTGGGGAGTATAGGCGTTAGGGAGGGCCTGGTAGTCGGGAGCGCTCAGCAGCGATGTGCCGTCTGCTGTCATTTCCAGGGCAATATAGCCGTTAAAGCCGTTCAGGTCCGTAGCATACCAGCCTACATGGATCTGCCCGCTGTTGCCGTCAAGAGCGCCTGCGCCGTAATAGAGAGTAGGCGAAAATACCTGATGCAGGCCCAGGGTGGAGGCATTGCCAAGCACTCCCGAATTTACGCTTACCGTAGTAGGCGCCGCGGTGCTATTGTAGTCTATATAGCGTACCAGTATATTGCTGCCATCGCTATAGGCATAGGCCCAGTTCTCCCGGTTATAATGATCCGGGCAATCCAGGGTAATAAAGGAGCTGGGCGGCCCGCCGGTAAAGTTAACATCTTCGATAGCCGGCGGCAGGGCTGCCGTACCCGGCGCTGTCATCAGAGTGGGCCAGTCTATTACCGACTCCACGATAGCGCCCACAGCGGGATCATAATATGCATAATGCGCATTCAGTTCCCCGCTGCTGTGGCTAAAGGCAACATCCGGCATGGTAGCCCATTGCGTACCGGCCAGGGTAATGATCTGTCCCCAGTTGCCACCGTCACCCGCCATGGTCTGTAAGCCTATGCCTTTATTTTCCCAGGCTATCACCACACCATATAATTTGTGGCAATCCATTCGGATACGTCCGTAATCGGCACAGTCATTGGATAGTTGTATCGAAGAATTCAGGACCACCGGGTTCGTAGTGGAGCCGGTCAGGTCGTAAATGTCTAAGTAATGACTGTCGCCCCAGCTATACGCTACCAGGAGATTTAAGTTATCCGTGTAGGAATTCCAGACTGCGCCCACCTGCATGTCCACTACGTCCATGTAAGGGAAAGATCCCTGGTAAATAACGGAAGACGGGTTGCCCGGATCGGTAAACTGGAAAACAAACTGTCTCAGGACCGGGTTACCCCAGTCCGACAAATACAGGTCTACATCTCCAAACCCGGTCTTTATATTCGGCAGCGAATAATTGGAGGTGCTTGTGGAAGGCCCGGGATCATACGCGCCATTATACACAAACTCATGTGCCGAAGAAGGAAACAGGGATTGGGCCCGGAGCGTGGCCACAGGTGCAGCCAGCAGAGGTAACGAGAGTGCTAAGGTCAGCTTTTTTAAAGATTGGTGCATAAAATAGAAGATTTAAAATGGAAATTGATGCTGGTTGGGAAGGCAGGGGCTTTAAAGTACATTATTGAATACACTTGCATTGTAAAGATGCCGTATGTATTCCATTATTGCTGCCGCATTTTGAGGAACGAAGCGATATTCTTTACCAGCCTGTATGTATATTTTTTATATTAATAATATGGCTGCCGAAGCTTACAAAACAAAAGGACTGTCCCAACAACAGGAACAGTCCTTTATGCCACCGCTGCAGGAGCGGGCAGTATGCAGCTGCTACTGCGGCAGCATCAATTCACGGATATATTTTACCGGTGCGCTGCCATAGCTCAGGAACTGCTCGTGGAAGCGGCGCAGGTTGAAACGGTTGCCTTCTTTCTTCTTCACAGCCTCACGCAGGTCGTAGATGGCCTTGTAGCCTGCAAAGTAGCTGGTAAGCTGTACGCTGGTCACGCTTACCCTTTTCCATTTGCCCTCGGCCTCGGCCTGCTGCTGGAAGGCTTCTTTTGTAAGCAGGCGCAGTGCTTCTTCCCTGCCCATATTGCCGGCATGTACGCTGTAATCCAGTATGGTATTGCATACCGTGCGCAAGTGCCATTTATACCACATCAGCCACATCTCCGGCTCATTGTGGCCATATCCGCTTTCCAGCATCATCTGCTCGGTATATACGGCCCATCCTTCGATCATCGCACCGTTTCCCAGAACAGATTTAATAATGCTGGGCGACCGGTTGGCGTATACCAGCTGGGTATAATGGCCGGGAATGGCTTCGTGTATGTTCAGGATCTGCAGGATATAATGATTGTACTCTCTCAGGTAGCTTTCTGCTTTGGCAGCAGGCCAGCCTTCCAGGCTACCCACATTGTAATAGGTATTGCCTTCCTTGTCGTAAGGGCCGGGAGCGCTGATCGAGGCCCCGGCCACGCCTGCCATATAGGCCGGCTCTTTGCGGACCACAAGCGGCTTGGTGGAGTCGATGTACAGCAGGTTCTTTTCGCGGATAAAACGAACGAGCACCGGTATCTGCTGCTCGATAGCAGTTTGAAAAGCCTCCGGCTTTACATGGTTGGCCGATAAGGTGTCGATCATACTGCCGATCAGCGCCAGGGTGTCGGAAGGCATGGGCCGGGCGCCGAAGTACTTTTTCCAGAGCGCGGCGCTGATCCCGGCCATTTCGCCATGCAGGTACTGCCTGCGGGCCACCGCCGCTTCATAAGTTTGCGCTGCGCTGAGATTGGACTGAATGTCGTAGCGGAACTTGGTTTCGTACAGGTCTTTGCCCAGGCGGAAGCTGCGGGGCGTATCATTCTTTTTGTTTTTCAGGAAGGCCACATACTCTTTGACGGCTGCAGCGGCCCTGGCTGCGGCATTCAGCATACTATCCCGCTCGGCCGCAGGAAAGCCGGCCTTCTTCACGGAATCGGGAAAGTCTTTTTCCAGCACATACAGCCCGCCTGCATTCTGGTCTATAGCCAGCTGCTGGAGCTCGGTAACGGCATTGTTCCATTTCTGCATGGCTCCCGCATAGTAGCCCGGCACCTGCTGCAGTCTTTTGTAAGCTGCCCGCAACCGGTCTGTAAGAGGTGCATAGTTTTCGGAAAGCATGAAGGCGATAAGTCCGGTAACGTTGTAGAGGGAAGGATTCCATTCGCTTTCCTTCAGCGTGGTCCGGCTCCACTCGCGCGACTCCAGGTAATTCCGGAGCATCTGCAGGTCGGTCCGGTGCGATGGAATGAGGGCGCTGAGCGGGTAGGCCTTGAGCGAATCGAGCTGCGCACGGGCAAAGGCTGCCTGGCGCTGCTCCGAAGCGGGGCCGGGTATGGTGAGCATGGAGTCGTATTTGTGATAGCCCATTTGAGTGGCCCATTCAGGCTCCTGCGCCCACAATGCCTCTATAAAATAGCTGCAGTAATTTTTAAAGCGCAGGTTCAGGGAGTCGTCTGCAGCAGGCTGATGCGCCGCGGCGTTACCGTCGGCTGCTTTATTGCTGCAGGAAGCGGCGAATATACCGGTGGCATACAGCAGAGATAACCATATGGCTTGCTTCATGAAGAATGATATTTATTGTATGAAATTACGGATATGGCCATTGACCTGCGCAGGCTTTTCCCATTGAAGGAAGTGCCCGCATTGAGATATCATGTGCAGCCGGGCGTCGGGTAAATGACGTACTGCATCGGCGGCAAGCTTTGCCGTAGATACCGGATGGATAAAGCGGTTAGGAATAAGGTTGTCTCTTTCGCCGAAAAGCACTAGCACCGGAAGCGCTATGGCCCCTAACCGCTCAAATACCGGCTCGTCCAGCATGGCATTGATGCACCGCTCAATCATGAGCCGGTAGTGGCGCCTGTCCTGCAGCTTCATAAGGTCCACCAGCTGCTGCGTAAAAGCAGGAGCGGTATCGGGCATAATATAAAAGCTGTTGTGTATGGCTTTGCGCAGGCTTGTTTCCTCGTTGCTCACCAGGTCCACGAAGTACATGGTATTGCGGTACAGGCTTTTTTCCCATTCGTTGAATGTTTCAAAGCCGGCCGGGGCGCAGAGTATCAGCCCGCAGATCAGGCCAGGATGCAGCAATGCCATCGTCAGGCTGATCTGCCCGCCCATCGAATGCCCTGCCAGGTATACGTTCTCCAGCTTTTTCTCTTTAATGAAGGCGGCCACTGCTTCGGCAAAGAAATGCATGCTGTAGGGATAATCGCCGGTAGCCGACAGGCCGTTGCCCGGGAGGTCTATAGCAACGCAGCGGTAGTACTGCTTCAGGTAATCGATGTTCTTTACCCATCCCAGCAGCGAATGTCCCAGGCCGTGGACAAACAGGATGGTCCTTGCGCCGCTGCCTTCGTCGATATATGCTATATCGAGGGCATCGTACAATATCTTTTGCCGTTGTACAGGGTAGGGATAGCTGAATGGTATGGTCGCAGTCATAGTAGCTTTGTATTGATGGCCGTTCCGGGCGGCGCAAAGGTAAAAGAACCGGCGGAAAGATCAGGCGCCTGCTTTTTCTTTTGCTTTTGTTCTTGCAAATACCATCCTGGGGTAAATCACATAATACCAGAGAATGAAGGCGAGCGAGCCCAGCAGTATGAACAGGCTCAGCGGTACGGGCATTTCCGTATGCCTGGTTATGTACCCTTCAAAGAAGGCGGCTACAGCCAGCACGGGCACTACCGAGATCATGACCTTGACGCCGTCTTTGGCGCCCCGCTTCAGGGAATCGATCCGGGAGTAGGTTTTGGGGAAAAGTATGGAATTGCCCATGATCATCCCGGCGCCGCCGGACAGTATAATAGCGGATATTTCCAGAGTGCCGTGTATGAACACGACGAGCACGGAGCGGAACCCGAGGCCGTGCGCAAAGAACATCTGCTCGAAGCTGCCGAGCATCAGCCCGTTATTGAACAAAACCCAGAGCGTGCCTATGGAGCAGAAAATACCGAGCGTGAAGCACATCAGGCTTATCTTGATATTATTCCACGCGATCAGGAGGAACATGACGAACTCGTTTTCCTGTTTGTATACGCCGAACGGATCGCCTTTGGCCATGTTCTCTTCCGTCATGTTCACATATTCATCGCCGAGGATGCTGCGGATGAACCTGGGGTCCTGCCAGGAAGAGAAAGCGCCGATCAGCATAAAGGCTATGAAGAAGATGAGCGCGAAGCGAAGCACTTTCCGGTTCCGGTACAGGATCAGCGGCAGCTCTTTAAGGAAGAAGCCCAGCAGGCGGCTGCTTTTCTCTTTTTTGTTCCGGTAGATGGAAAGATAGATGCCGGCGGCAATCCCGTTAATGTATTTTACGATCTTGCTGAAAGGATAATGTGTTTTGGCATAGCCCAGGTCATCGACCAGGCAGGTAAATCTTTTGGCCAGCTCATCGGGATCTTCTGTATTTTCAAGATAGCTGTCCCAGCGTTCTTTGTTTTGTTTGATGAATTGTCCTTCGCGCATGGTATATAGACCGGCAGTCCCGGCTGCTGCTGATTAAAGGTAATGCTATTGCAAATAAACAATAAATATTGCCCGCCCGCTTCATTGTGCCGGCGGAAGGGATGCATACAGGAAGTTATTTCTCTTTGCCGAACGTAAGCTCATAGTACTTGCCCTGTACCCAGTGATCGAGGAAGGAGGCATAATACCGGCTGCCGGGATTGCCCGACTGCCCGCCGGGGTATACCCCAAAGGCCCTGATCCTATCTTTCCCCATTTCCACGATCATACGCCAGCTGGGCCCGTGGTTCTGTTTCATGGCATTGATGGTGTTGCCCCATCCGCCGGTAGCCAGGTGGTCGTAGCTGAAGGCCGGCAGCCTGGCCAGGTGGGTTACCGAAGTGTTTTTTACCCGGTACCACTCTATGCCGCCTGCCCGGGCCAGCTGCCGTATGCTGTCCATTGCCTGCTTCAGGCTCCGCTGTACGATGCCCTGCAGGCTTTCCTTTTGAGGCGTGGTCACGTCGTCGTAATAAACCGATGATGTATCCCTGACCAGCAGCTGCATGGTTCTTTCAGCCGAGGGGTACAGCTTGTCGGGGAAGTTCCGGAACTCATCCTGCCATATATTTTGATACAGCTCATGCCAGAAGACCTGGAAAAGCGTAGCCACTTTACTGGTGGCCTCCAGCGAAGATGTGTACTGGTAGAGGTGCTTGGCCAGGCTGTCGGGAATATTGCCGGGAGCATTTTGCAGCAAAAGCGGGTATAGCTTAGCCGACAGGTAGCTCAGGTTGCTGTTCTGCAGGAGCATCATCTGCTCCGGGTCCTTTTTCAAGGTGTCTGCCAGCCGGCTGTTGATCTCCCAGCTCCGGAACTCGGTAAAGTCCCCGTTGTACCAATAGGGATAGCTGCGGTCGGTTACGCGCTGGTTGGCACTGGCCAGGTATCCCTGCGGCGGGTTGAAGGCGTGCGGGTTTTCCTGCATGGGAATGGTATCGCCCCAGAGCGTGGCCGAAATGTCGCCGCGCATCACGTATCTTCCCTGGTCTTTCCATTTGTTGATAAACCGGCCCTGTCCCCATATGGCTATATTGCCTGTGCGGTCTGCGAAAACAAAGTTCTGCGCGGGACATTCGAAATGCCGGATGCCCTTTACGAACGATTCGTAATTGCGCGCCCGGTTGTACAGGTATACCGACAGGAGCTCGTTGGTACCCCGGTGCGCCATCCAGGTTACGGCCAGCATCTTGCCGCTTCCCGAAGGCTCGGGAAATGCCCTGTCGTACATCACGGGCCCATGCACGGTAAAGCGTATCGTGTCGGTAAAGGGCGTTTCCTTTCCTTTGATGTATATCTTTTCGTAACGGTAGTTGAAGGGCACTTCTTTGTTGTCGAAGATATAAAGCCTCGGGTCGTTGCTCTTGATTTCATAGTAATCCTTTACATCACGGTAGTTATTGGTCACGCCCCAGCTGATGCTGTCGTTGAAGCCTATAATAATGCCTGGCGCGCCCGGTATGGATACGCCGTAGCAATTGATGCCGGGTGCAGTGAGCTGCAGTTCGTACCAGATGGAAGGCAGGTTCAGGCCCAGGTGCGGATCGTTGCACAGGATGGCGGCGCCGCTTTGGGTCATGGCTCCCCCCAGCGCCCAGTTGTTGGAGCCTATGCCCCTGGCCTCCCTGTAGCGCATGGCCGTTGAGGTGGTATCCTTGCGGACGGCTGCCGTATCGAAGCGGGCAAAAAGCGCTCCCCGGGGTACGGGTGGGGCGGGTAAGGATGCAGCTGCAAAAGGAGTTCCCGGAGGAACTACCGGCTGACTGCCTTCGATTTGCTCCGGGAAGAGATCGTTCAGTACGGGAGCCGGCAGGGCGTCGCGCAGGTAGCTCATGGCAATATCGTCCACACTGCCCGTAAGGTCATCGGCCATGTATTTCAGCAGCAGGGCGCATTTCAGGTTGGTCCAGGGCTCCGGCTCGAAGCCCATCAGCTTATATTCAAGAGGGTAATCTTTATAGGAAAGCTGCGATATAAAGAGGTTTACGCCCCGGGTATAGGCATCCAGCACTTTCTTGGTGACAGGATCGGCTTCCATGGTCTTCAGCGAGTTCTCTGCCGCCCATACCATGCCCTTGCGCCGTTGTTTCCGGTCGAACTCAAAAGCTTTATCCCCTGCCACTTCGCTAAGCCTTCCCGCAGCGGCACGGGTCTGCATGTCCATCTGCCATAAGCGGTAACGGGCGTGCAGGTAACCCTGCGCCAGGTACAGGTCCTCGTCGCCGGAAGCGGTGATATGGGGTACCAGCCTTTCGTCGAAAGTAATGTGCAGCGCTTTGCCGGCATAGGGCATGTGAAACTGCGCAGCAACGTTTTCTACAGGCTCGGCGTTGGCCCAGAACCCTTTTGCGGGATCCAGCAGCCGGCCCAGGGCAGGGGCGGTACCTAACGGCTTGTGGAGCAGGAGCAGCCAGGCAATGCTGAGCGTGGCGGCGGCCAGGAAAGTAAGGAATCGGCGCATAGGAAGTAAAGTTAAAAATAAAGGGTATACCGTCAAAGCATATTGCCGCAGTATGCCATGCACCGGATGCCCTGTTTTTACTGCCTGCACGATATAGACACGGGTTCCTCCATTTGCAAACGGAGCGCATTGCCGGAAACGGGATGTGACGCAGCATAAAGGCCATTGACTGGCTTATCTTGGCTGCTTTTGTCAGGGGGCTGCATCGCTACAACCAGTCCGGAAGGGTGCCCGGCAGCCGGGCCCGGATAAGCTTACCGTAAAGTATCTACTACCTCCCCGCAGGTGAGCATCTTGGCCCCGAAATAGGGGTTTTCGATTTTCTCGGAAGGGCTGAGCCAGTAAGCGCCGTGTTCGTTCATGGCCATGGGGCAGTATTGATGGTACAGCACGACGCCTTTTGCGCCCGAATGTTTCAGCAGGCTGTACAGCGCATCAGACAGAGGCTTGAAGCAGATGCGCTGCCGCTCGCAGCTTTCATCGCGGGCCGAAAGGATGCACTGCAGCGATTGCTGCAGGCTGTCGGTTGCTGTCTTGCTGAGGATGCCTGTACTGTCGAGCCTGACAAGCTCCTGCGCGCCGGCTTCCATATTACGGGCCGCCTCAGCTGCCTGGCCGCTGTTGCCTTCGACCAGCGCATTTTTCAGGCTTACATAGTGGTTCAGCAGCCTGGCCGTCTGCGTGTTCATTCCGGGCGGCAGGTTGCTTTGCAGCGTGCCGGCATCAAAGTCTTTGCTGCCGGAGTTGCGGCAGCCCGAAAAAGCGATGAAAGCACAGCAGCATAGTATAGTGAAACGACGGATCATCCTGATGTATTGAAATGCAAAGCTACTATTCCGTTAAGAAATGAAGGAGCGGTTACGTATTTCAGCGGATTTTCCCCCTTTTTCCCGAAGGGCGATCCGGAATATCCAAATTGGCTTGATATTTGCAGTGCAGATATTAGCTGCACTATAGACCCTGATATATGAAACCCCGAAGATGTACTATTCCTCTGCTCCGGAATATTTCTTTCCTTGCGTACGCCGGTATTTTCTTCCTCTCCTGCACCTCCGGTAACGGCGGAGGAACCGGTAGCCTGTTCGGTACCGGTTTCGTAGATGCCGAGGCTTTCAGAAATAGCATCACGGCCGGGCTTGGCCCGGTAGATACCGTCGATTCGCTGTTCCGCAGGCATCTGCTGCAGGATATGGAGCTGAATGTGAGCTATGCCTACCGGCTTACGGAGGGGGCGCCGCTCTGGTTCGATGCCGGAGGCCCCAAAGACGGGGTACTGGCATTTACGGAGCAGCTCAACGACCTCTGGAACGAAGGGCTGGATCCCGGTAGCTATCATGTGGAATATATCGGGCAGATCCTGCGCCAGCTGAAAGCAGGGCAGAACGGATTTCCCGTCGACAGCATCGTGCAATGGGACCGGACTTTGACGCGGGCCTGGCTGGGAGCAGCCCGCGACCTGCTGCTGGGCACCCGGGAAATACGGCAAGCCGATTCGTTGTGGTTTGCCGCCAATGATACCCTGTTCGACGGCGCTCCTTTCCTGGTAGCCGCTCTCAGGAAAAGCGACAGCTTTCCTTCTTTTGATAGGTTCCGTTCGGAAGTGAAAGAATACCTGCAGATGAAAAAGGCGGTCAGCGCATGGGCTGCCCTGAAGCAGGATACGGCATATATGGCCCTGAAGGATCGGGTCGTACCGGGCTGCCCGGACAGCATTGTGCTGGCAGTGATCCGCAAGGAGCTGGAAGGGGCGATGCCGCGCAATAACGATACCCTGGATGAGGCCGCCCGCTGGATAGCCCTGTACCAATATTACCACCAGCTGAAGATCAGCGGCAAGAACGACAGCGCAACCTTAGCCTGCCTGTCTGCCCGGCCCGACGATTATATCCGCAGCCTGCAGCTGAATATGGACCGGCTCCGGGCCCTGCCCCGGACGCCCGGCCCGGAGCATATCTGGGTCAACATTCCGCTGATGGAGGTAAACTACTACCGCGACAACCGGATGAAGTTCCGCAGCCGGGTGGTGGTGGGCAAAAGGTCCAGGCAAACGCCTACGCTCTGGGCGCCTATGGCCAACGTAGTGTTTAACCCGCCCTGGGGAGTGCCCCCTACCATCCTGCGCAAGGATATCGGGCCCGGCGTAAGCCGTTCCGGGCCCGGCTACCTGGCGCGCAAGGGGCTGCGCGCTTTTGACGCGCAGGGCCGTGATGTAACGGCGATGGTCAACGGGGCCAATTACCGCCGGTTTGCCTACCGGCAGCCTCCGGGCGCGCGCAACTCGCTGGGCGAGGTGAAGTTCAACCTGCCCAACAAATGGGATATCTATCTGCATGATACTCCACACCGTGAAAACTTTGGGAACCGGATGCGGGCGCTCAGCTCCGGCTGCGTGCGGGTACAGTATCCCAGGCTGCTGGCCGGCGCCATCCTTGAAGACCGGAAGTTTACACAGGAAAAGATCGATTCGATCGTACAGACCCGCCGGACCAGGATGGAGCGGCTCGACCGCGACCTCCCGGTGTACATTGTATACCTTACGGTAGCAGCCGATAGCACCGGCATGCAGCTGCGCTACCTGGATGATGTCTACGGGCGCGACCGGCAGATGAAGAAACTGTACGGGCACTGATCGGCAAACGTTTCCCAAGAACATTTGCCATAAGGATCAATCTGCCCCCGGCTATCCGGTAGCCACCACGGCGAGCAAGGCCTCCCGGAAACTGTGGCCCAGTGGGATTTCCGCCTTGTCCATATCCAGATGGATGATATTGCCGTCGATCGCCTTGATCGCATTCAGGGCAATGATGTATGATTTGTGCACCCGCATGAAACGATTGGCAGGAAGCTGCTCTTCCATAGCCTTCATGGTATGGTGGGTTACTATTGTCTGCGTGGCGGTATGGATCTTGAGATAGTCCTTCATCCCCTCGATATAACGGATATCTGCATAGTTGATCTTAACCAGCTTGCCGTCGGCCTTTACAAAGAAATAATTCTTATCGCTGCCGCCCTGGGCGCCGGACTGCTGCCGGCTCGCACCCGATGCCGCCGGCTCTTCGGCCAGGTGGGGCACACTACGGCCGTTGTGGCCCAGTTGCTGGATGGCTTTTTTTACTGCCTTGTAAAAACGGTCGAAGGGGACCGGCTTTACAAGGTAGTCCACCACGTCCAGCTCATAGCCTTCCAAGGCATATTCCGTATAGGCGGTGGTCAGGATCACGGCAGGAGGGTCTTTCAGCGACCTGAGGAAGCTGAGGCCGCTCACTACGGGCATATTGATATCGAGAAAGACCAGGTCGATCGCATTTTTATGCAGCGCCTCGAAGGCTTCCATCGCATTGCTGCTCTGCTGTACCAGGTTCAATGCCGGTATTTTGCTGATGTGTGCCACCAGCACTTCCTGGGCCAGGGGCTCGTCGTCTACAATGAGACAGTTAAGTTTCTGAATATCGGTATGCATGTGCGTATACTATAAGTGTTGCCGTCCTTTTCTACCGTAAAGGTAAGGCCCGGGCACAATAATCGTTCCATGTTTTCCCGGATCTGCTCCAGGTAAAGCTCCGGACTGCTGCCGGCGGTGCTCAGCTCGGCAGCTATCTGCACTTCTTTTTCCTCTGTGAGCAGGTACAGCAGCAGCGACCACTCCTTACCCGGCCTGAAGGTGGCCAGGAGCGGCTCTGCTACATTGATGAGGGAGAGCGGTACCGCTGAAACGCCTTCCGTTCCGCCTTCCGTTTCCAGGGTACAGGTATGTTCCTGCCCGGGCATGGCATTGTGCAGGTGAAAGAGGTTTTCCAGCTGCACCAGCTCTTCCTTTAAGGGAACGAGCTTTTCCCTGCTCCGGTAAAGGCGGTACCGCAGCACATCCGAGAAGTCGATCACCGAGTCGGGAGCCTGTTCGGCCCTGCGCTCGGCCAGGTATATAATGCCGTCCAGCGACCGGATCATAAAATCGGGGTTCATCTGGGTCTTGATCCGGTGCAGCTCGGTAGCAGCCAGCTGCGTCTGGTTCTTATCGGTTTCTTTGTAGGTATGTATACCTTCCAGCAGCTCCATGAAATAAAGCATGGATGTATACCCGATAAAGCTGGTAATAAAGCTGAAATAGGTTTTTCCCACTTCTGCCAGCCAGTGCAGCGGCGGCCCGGGAGCAGCAGGCAGGCAAGGGGCGGTCCAGCGCTGTACGAGGTAGTCGAGCAGGGGGCAAAAGGCCAGCAGCGCGAGGAGCAGGAGCCAGAATTTCCGGAACCGGTTCCGTTTGAAGCAGAAGGGGATCAGGTAAAGACAATAAAAATAAAAGAAGGAAAAAAAGGGCAGGAGCGTTGCCAGTACGACCAGCATATTTCCCGGCGTCCAATGCCTTGTGTCGCCCACCTTTTTTACAGCAAAGGAAAACCAGAACAGCAGCAGCAACAGGACATGCAATACCCATTTGCCTTTCCGGAAATAGGTGCCCATGTTTTTACGGATCAGCTGCCGCTCTATATAATGATGGATGCTCATGCTTTCAGGTTGATGTGAAGGTACACGCTAAAGTCCCGCTCAGAAGCGCTGATCCGCAGCTTATGCTTATCGGGGTAAAGTATGGCCAGCCGCCGCCGCACATTGCCGATACCGATACCGCCATCCTGCCGCACGGTCGCCGCCGGCTGCTCCTGGCCCGCCGGCTTGCTGTTCACAACATCGAGGGCGAGCGTGTGATCCATGATCATCAGGTCGATGCGGACAAAGGCATGCTCAATACCTGCTTTTACCCCATGCTTAAAGGCATTCTCTATAAAATTGATGAGCAGCAGGGGAGCGATCTCTTTTCCCGTGGGGTCCCCTTTCACGCGGAAGTCGATCGTGATGTTCTCCTGCCGGTTGCGGAGCTTCTCCAGCGCTATATAGTTGTCCAGGAAAGCGATTTCGCCCGAGAGGGGCACTTTGTCGCGGGTACAGTCGTACAGCATATAGCTGATCAGGTCTTTCAGCTGGCGGGTGATCTTTGCGGCATCTTCCGAATGCTTCAGGGTAAGGGAATAAATATTATTGAGCGTATTGAACAGGAAGTGGGGGTTGATCTGCATTTTCAGGAAGCTTGTTTCTGCCTGCAGCTTTTCGGTCAGCACCTGCCGGTACTGGTTCAGGGCCTTTTGCTGGTCGTAAAGATCCAGGAAATAATACAGCGAGAAGAAGTAACCTGCCGTCAGCCCGGAGAATATGGTGGAAAGCATCAATACGAGCACGGTGTCATTTTTGTCCAGCGGCTGCTTGAGCCCCTGCCGCATGCCCAGAAAGAAGGCGGAGATAATAATAGCCAGGATCCAGAAGCCGCCGTTCAGGAATATCCCGATCCAGAGGTATCTTCTTTGCCTTTTGTAGCGGGCAAAGGGAATTACGTACAGCAGGTAAAAATAGACCATCACGGCGCCTACAAGGGTCCCGATAATGGCTACGGATGCCAGAGGAGTTTCGCTGATGCTGATCACGCCGGTATCCGAGCTTTGCATCCCCGTCTGTAAACCTTTGTTGAATCCATCGCTCAATACGCTGAACAGCAGGTAGCATAAAGCCGCCAGCCAGGAAACGAGGTGGAAGAGATAACGTTTTTTGCCGAAGATGGTGCTCCGCTGCCGGCGCAGTTCTTCTTTTAAAGCTTTGCTGATCCTGAATAGAGCCAAAACGAAATTTTAAGGACGGGTTACGTTTTTTACAGGGTAAAACTACGGCGATAGTCCGGTATTCTGTCAGGTATTCGCCTTGCCGGCCTATTTTTCGACGAAACCCTGCTTTGCTTCGACAAAGCCCCCGGAAGTTCCGTTTGTCGAAAATCGGCCTGCACATGTCTAATTTCCAGGAGCCGGGCCTTTTCCCGGTAGTATGTTTGCAGCGTAAACGGCAATATGATGAAACGCACATATTTCAACAGCTCCTTTTTAACCCTCATGCTGATCGCTGCCTTGCCGTGCCTGGGGAGCAGCAAGGCGCAGGCTGCTTCCGCAATTAAAACAGGCACTGCCGCAGGTAAAGTGCTGATCTATGAGAAGTCGCTTAATCCCTTCATCGGTATTACGGCTACGGGGAGCACCGCGGGGCTATCCTATACCATCGCCGACGACCGGGGGCGCACAATGCTTACCGGCACGGTACGGCCCGGGAAAACATTCTATATCCCCACAGGCAAGCTGCCGCCGGGCAAATACAGCTTCCGGCTGGGCGACGAAACGCTGCAGCAGTTTATCATCCGTTAACCGGCCCCTTACCCCTTCACCCCCTTCCTGAGTAACAAGCGCGATGAGATACCTTACTTATTTTACGTCCGACCGGCACCGTATCGACATTTCCAGCTGGCCTTGGAAAGGAAGAATCTATTACGACGGCGAACTGGTATCGTGCCGCCGCAGCTTCTGGGGCAGCAGGCACGAGTTTTCCGTACAGGAGCACAGTGAGCGGTGCAGCTACCTGATCGACATTTTTTACCGATGGCCTTTACGGGTCGGCTTCGATATCTACAGGAACGGCAAAGCGCTGCTGCTGTCTTAGCATGGCCGTATCCATGCGTTTGCACAGACGCGGCCGCTCCCGGGATTTAAAGAAGAAAACATTTTTTCGTTACTTTTAATTAACCAAACCATAGTAGATTTACCTGCTCTCTACCGAATGCGCTTCGGCGCTCCATAGCCTGGCAGGGGCAAGGATGCCGGCTCGTGAAAGGTACAGCCCGTAAGGTTTCGCCAGCCGCTTTCCCGGAGGGTTCCACGGAGCAACAAATGAGCAAACAAGCGCCGCGGTAATCGCCGTTATTACTGTGGCATACCTTTTTAAGCGTCATAATTTTGATATGCTTAAATAGTCAACGGCCAGACGCCGGCTTTCCAGCCGGCGTCTTTTTAGCGGTTACGGCCGTGATATATTACTTTTGCCGGCATTATGCCTGACCATCGCTACTTTGTGCTTCATAAGCCGTACAACATGGTTTCCCAGTTTGTAAGTCCTGACCCGGTACGCCTGCTGGGGGCGCTTGACTTTATGTTTCCCGAAGGGACGCATGCAGTAGGCAGGCTCGACAGCCATTCCGAGGGCCTGCTGATCCTTACCACCAATAAAAAGGTAACCCGGCTTTTATTTGAAGGCAGCCGGCCGCACCGGCGTACTTACCTGGTACAGGTGAAGAATGTGATGAGCCCCGAGCGCCTGGCGCAGCTGCAAAGCGGTGTGCCCATTACTGTAGCCGAAGGGCGCACTTACCTTGCAAAGCCTGCTGCGGCATCTTTTGCAGCGCCTCCTGCCGGTTTGCAGAATATATTTCCCCATTACCGGGAGGATATACCGCATACCTGGCTTACGCTCACGCTTACCGAAGGCAAGTATCACCAGGTCAGGAAAATGGTAGGCGCTTTAGGCCATCGGTGTAAAAGACTGATCCGTACTGCTATCGAAGACCTGGAGCTGGGCGACCTGCCGCCGGGAGCGGTGAGGGAGCTGGATGAGGTTTCTTTTTTTCGCCTGCTGCATATTTTACCTTAGTTGTATTATTGAATAAATTATGTGATGGGGTGGCCTAAATGTCTAAGGGTTTTTGAGTGGCTAAATTATCTTTGTTCGAAATCCTTACTGAGCATCATGAAGTCTCGTAACAAGCCGGCGCCCAAGCCTAATGCTGCCACACCGGGGCAAGTACCACGAAAAGAAAATAAGGCTCCGGCTGCAGCGCTCCCGATACAGAAAGAGGAAAGCTTTATCCGCTATGTTATTTCCCGGCCGGACAACAGACGATATTTACTGGCCGCACTGCTGATCAACCTGGTCCTGCTGCTGGTCTATAAATATTGCTACCCGTTTCCCGATTTGAATACTGACGGGCAAGGGTATATTTTTGCTGCCGCAAGCAACCAGAAGGTGTATTACCGGCCTTTCGGCTATGCCCGCTTCCTGCAGTTGCTGCGCTCTTTTACATTTGGCGCTTACGCCGTAGTGGCAGCACAATATTTCCTGGTTGTGCTGGCGGCCCAGTTCTGTTTTTTTACTACAGATTATTTTTTTCCCTTTAAGCATAAAGCAGTGAAAGCATGCACGTGGTTGCTCATATCTGTCAATCCTGTCCTGCTGGTACTGTCGAATGCCCTGTTAAGCGATATACTGTTCATCGCTTTAAGCATTACGTGGTTTGCGCTGCTGCTCTGGACCTGGAAGCGAAAAAGCTGGCTGGCTTTGCTGTTACAGCTGGTGATCTTATACTGGTGCTTCCAGGTAAGGTACAACGCTCTTTATTATCCGCTGGTGGCGGCGGCTGTTTTCGGTTTCGCGCCGGGAATGAAATTGCCTTATCGCCTTGCCGGAGCTATCGGCTCCCTGCTGCTGATCACAGCTACCTATACGGGCATAAAGAACACAACATACAAAACAACCGGGGCCGACGTGTTCGCAGGGTTCAGCGGGTGGCAGGCTGCCAATAATGCTTTGTTTATTTATAAGCGTGCCGATATCCGTACGGAGGACTTTGACGACCCGGAGCTCCAGCTGCTGGATAAATTTGTGAAACGTTATATCGATTCCATCCCTGCCGAAGAGCGGGAACAAATCGCCCGCAATGAGCTGCAGAACAGCAGCTTTTTGTGGAATCCCGGCAGCCCGCTGAAAAAGTATCTCTTTTATTACCTCCAGAAGCACAGGATCAATTACTTCCAGGCCTGGTACCGGGTATCTCCTTTATATTCCAAGTACGCCATGCAGATCATCAAGGACCACCCGGAAGCATATTTCAGGCACTTCCTTTTGCCGAACCTCTGGTATGAATTTGTACCTACCGCAGAATTTATGGAAAAGTACAATGGCGATACAGCGATCACCCCGCTTACCAGGCAATGGCTGGATGTAAAAGGGCCGGTACCCCTGGCCAGGGCCCCCAGGCTCAAGGAGGCGCTGATACGCCCGTACCCTGTATTGCATGGTATACTGCAGCTTTTCGGGCTTATTGTACCTGCGGTATATCTTATAAGAAGCCGCCGGCGCCAGGGAGCATGGCAGCGGGACTCTTTGCTGCCGGTGCTGTTCTGGTACCTGTTTCTATTGTCCGATATATTGTTCAGCCTGATTGCAGGCGTTGTTACCTTACGTTACGGCGCGGCACTGTTTGTAACAGGCTTTACGCTGCCTCTTGTTTTCCTGGATCGGTTGCTGGTGCCCCGCGCCGCAAAACCGGAGCCTGCCCACGCTTAGAAATAATCATATTATTATGCCACCCAAAAAGATCGCTATCATTGCCGGCGCCGGCCCTGCCGGCCTTACTGCAGCTTATGAACTACTGGAAAGGACGGATATATTGCCCCTGATATTTGAAAAGACAGGCGACATCGGCGGTATCAGCAAAACTGTAAACTACAAAGGCAACAGGATCGATATAGGCGGGCACCGTTTCTTTTCCAAATCGGACCGTGTAATGGACTGGTGGCTGCAGCTGATGCCGGTGCTGGACGAGGGCGAAGCGCCATTGAAGATTCATTACCAGAATAAGCAGCGGGAGGTGGACCCCGGGCAGTTCCCCTTTGAGAAGGCAGATCATAAAGACAACGTGATGCTCGTCCGTGAGCGGCTTTCCCGTATTTATTACCTGAAACGCTTTTTCAGCTACCCGGTCCAGCTATCCATGGAAACCCTAAGAGGGCTTGGCCTGCGCCGCTCCGTACGGATATTTTTTTCCTACCTGAACGCCCGTGTGTTTCCTGTCAAAGAGGAACAGTCGCTGGAAGATTTTATGATCAACCGCTTTGGCCGTGAGCTGTACCTGACTTTTTTCAAGGACTACACGGAGAAAGTATGGGGTATTGACTGCCGTGAGATAGCGCCCGAATGGGGAGCGCAGCGCATTAAAGGGCTGAGCATTACCCGGGCGGTGAAGCATGCCGTCAAGCAGCAGGTATTCCGGAAAAAGCATAAAGGCGCCGGCGATGTGCGCCAGAAGGGCACCGAAACCAGCCTGATCGAAAAGTTCCTTTATCCCAAATACGGGCCGGGGCAGATGTGGGAGGAGGCCGCACGGCGGATCGAGGCCAGGGGCGGGGAGCTGCGGATGCACTGCACGGTCCGCAGCATTCATCATGACGGCTCCAGAGTGACTGCCGTGGAAATTACGGATAACCGCACAGGGGTTACCGAACGCCACGAGTGCGACTATTTTTTCAGCACGATGCCGGTGCGCGAACTGGTAGCAGGGTTCAGCCCCGCGCTGCCCAGGGCTACGCAGGAAATAGCTTCCGGCCTGCTGTACAGGGATTTTATTACCGTAGGCCTGCTGCTGGACAAGCTCAAGATCCGGCGCGACCCTGCCAGGGCAGCCGGCCCCGATAATACCGTGGCCGACAACTGGATCTATATACAGGAGCGGGAAGTAAAGGTGGGACGCCTGCAGATATTCAACAACTGGAGCCCTTTTATGGTACAGAACCCAAACCAGGTATGGATCGGTATGGAATATTTTTGCAACGAGGGCGACGAGCTCTGGGAAATGGAGGACGAAGCACTGAAGCAATTCGCGATAAGGGAGCTTGCCGCCATCGGCATCATTCATGCGGAAGATGTACGGGACAGTACCGTATTGCGCATGGAAAAAGCATACCCGGCCTATTTCGGCACCTATAACCAATTCGGCGCGCTCCGTTCGGAGCTGGACAGGTTTGAGAATATGTTTCTTATCGGGCGCAACGGTATGCATAAATATAATAACAGCGACCATTCCATGCTGACGGCGATGGTAGCGGTCGACAATATTATTGCAGGCAATAAGGATAAAGCCAACCTATGGCAGATCAATACCGAGATGGAATATCACGAAGAGCGGAAATAAGCCGTAGGAGCCTAACCTGGTCCGGTTGTCACAAAGAAGACAAGGCTGTACAAATTTGCAGCCGCTTCTATACTTGCTGCCTGTAGTAGCGGGTATACAGACCTGAAGAGGATGACAACAGCTGTTGACCGCAGCAATGACACAGAATGACAAAGTAGGGACTGGCCTACTTAAAATGCCACCACTTCTTTCTGGGGCCAAATTTTTTTCGATAGTCTTCTTGGCCTTTATGTGCTATCCAATACATTTTGAAGGCGGTTTTAAGCACAATATCATCGTCGAGGTTTGATGCAGGATATTTTCCTCCTGACATTACAAAGCCTGCCCGGAATGCTCCGGTATTTACCATTTCCAAAAACCACTCAAAGTCAATGTTATATCTTGCATAGTCTATTTCAAGTTTGCTGATCAGCGCATCCTCTTCTTCAATACCCTCTCTTCTGTAATTTAGAATTGAGGTTATAATTTCTTCGGCAAGTTTTTCGGTCATGGGCTTAGTCCGGATTGGGAACAATATTATGCAAAAAATTAGTGAGGGAGCGCGATTTTAAATTAGCGGAACTATATGCAGCTCGAATCCTGCCCGGCGCCAGGCCCCTTGCCAGCAGCTGTTTTCGAGTTGGGGCGGCTGCATGGTCATTGGCTGTTTTCCGCAAACCATTTAACGATGGCCGGCATATTTCTCTCAAAGCCGCCGGGAATGAAAAAGTTCAGCATTCCGGCCCGTGCGTTCGTTTGATTTTTAAAATCGTGCAGGGTGTTGGCGGGTATCCTGATGAAAGAACCTTTTTCCGCATTGACCCATTGGTCCTCTATCAGAATAGAAACAGACTCATGGTATTGCTGTATCCTAACCGTTAACGGTTAGGATACAGGCTCCTGGCTGCGTTCCGCATGGTGCGGGCCGATGCCGGGATTGAGTGGGGCAAAACGGATTACAGAGATGAAAAATGCGGGCAGCGTTTTCCCAGGCCTCCCTGTGCCATTATTACTCTTTTACAAGTTTGAAATGAGTGGCATTGCCGGCATTATCTATAACCTTTATGAAGTAAACCCCGTTTGCAGATGCAGCAATATCTATCATTGCTTCACTTTCTTTCACTTCAAATGACTGTATAAGTTTACCCAAACTATTGGCCACCACGATACGGCCGCCGCCCGTCAGCCCTCTTAATACAGCTACTCCCTTGGCCGGGTTGGGGTATAACGTTAGCGTTTCGGTGCCATCTCGGAATGCTAAAACACGTACCGGGCTGTACGAGCTATGCCCGTCCCGGTCCTCCTGCCTCAGCCGGTAATAATGAATTCCTGTGCTCGGGCGCTCATCAATGTATTGATAACTGATTGCCTGCGAACTATTGCCTTGATTTGCCCGGCTGTGTACGAAGTTCAGTGCCTGCCATGTTTTGGAGTCGGGGCTACGCTCCACATAGAAGCCTTTATTGTTTATCTCGGCCGCAGTCTGCCATCGTAGAAGCGCGGAAGCGCCGTGGTTATATTTTTCTGCAGTAAAGCTCTGTAAGCCTACAGGCAAAGGTATGCCTAAACAGGGTGTAGTTACTCCGTAAGCTGCTGCCCCCCTGTTGCCTGAAGTGTCGCCTGTTGCGGTAGAGAGGTCCAATACAATAGTAGAGTCCGGGGTAAATGGATTTATACCTGTAAATGAATTGGAAACCTTGATATAACCGGAACCGTGAAACGCATTCGCGGAAGAAGCATTGTGTATGCTGCCTGTTAGAATCTTTCCCGGACAGTCAATTACTTCCGGCCCGGAAGCTATCGTTAAAATGCCCGAGTTGTTAATGGTGCCGTAGATATAATTGTTAGGATTATGGAACCAAAGGGACTGTGTGTTTAATACAGACCCGGTGTCCAGCTTAAGCCCGCCTGTGTTATAATGCGCCGCCCCGTTGACCGTAACGGTTGCCCCCGAATTATAATAATCTGAAAGGAGCCCCAGGGGAGAAACATTATTGGTGCTGTAATCTCCGTTTACCGTAAGGTGAGCGCCACTGTCTACCACTACAAACATGGTAGTAAGATTGCCCCCGGTGGTCATGCTTGCTCCCGGAAGAATTTCCATATTGCCATTGATCTGCAGCCCGCCCGTAACAATCAAGTCTCCATATACGTAAAGGTCGCCACCGCCATAGCTTGCGGTTACGGTAACTGTTGCTCCGGGTGGTATGGTAATCACCACACCGGCAGGCCATCCCAGCGAAGGATATGAGCCGCCGCTTACAAGCGTGGAGTCATGATCGATCCATTGTGCCCTGGCGGCAGAGAAATTTATTGCCAAAAGCAGCAAAAGGAATGTGTGGCGCAGGAAGCTCTTTTTTAGGAAGAATAAATTATTGATCATGGTTAATGATTTTAAGGTATCCCAATTATAATTCTTAAAAAAGTTGGTGTTTGGCAGACTTTTTTGAACCGGGTTTTAAGTAAAAAAAGAACAGGGCTCTTATAAAGCAGTATCGCGGTAAAGCAGGAACTGCGTTTAACGAAGATACTAAAAGTGATAGTAATTATAAATCTGGAACAGGGGCTAATAAATGTGTTTTATGCAAGGAATAAAAGCGGCTGTTGAGGTGACTTTTTAGCAAAACGTTTGCCAGTTTATGAAGTCCGCTGATCCTCTCGGAGGCGCTTTACTTTGTTTCGGTAACACCTTATCTACCACACTATTATCAGAAACGAGATTTTCCATTTAGCGTCATATCGGGGCGCTCCGCAGCCGAATGAAAAGGCTGAACAATAATAGTGGCCGGTAAGGGACCAATATTCCTTACCTTTATAGCCGGAGCTTTTGTGGTAATACCCGGGGGCGCTGAATAATTTGAGGTTAATCAGGAATAAACTAAACTCCCTTGCACGAGCATAAAGAGTCCAGAACATTCCTGCTGCAGCTGAGTGATGCAGTAAAGACATTGGTCAGCCCGATCGATGTTGAACGGACTGCAGCTCAGATTGCCATGGGATATTTTTCTGCCGACCGTTGTTATTTTGGCGAAATACATGATGGCCGGGTCATTGTCAGGCAGGATGCAGCCAGGGGAAACTTGCCGTCTATGGCGGAAATATATTCACCGGGTGATGCTTCCCTGTTCCGGTCGGTATGGGACGCCGGACAGCCTTTTGTGGTACATGATGTGTCTCAGTCAGGCATAGTGGGCAAGGAGCTGAAAGACATTTGCCTTCAATCGGAAATGATCTCGTTTATAAAGGCGCCTGTAATAAAAAACGGGCAGCCCGCAGGCATATTTTGTCTGGCACAGCGCCATCCCAGGAAATGGACTGCAGGGGAAACGGAGCTGGCGGCAGAGGCTGCGGAATATATCTTGGTTGCCATTGAAAAGGCAAAATTGGAGGAAGCTTTGCGCGATAGCGAAGAGCGCCTGTACCTGGCCGGCGAAGCGGCTAAGATAGGCACCTTTATTTATTATCCCGGGGAAGACCGCCTGGAACCGGATGCTTATATGCGCCAGTTATACGGGCTGCCGGCCGGCCGCACCTTGAATCTAATGCAAGCATTGGCAGAGGTTATGCACCCAGACGATCGTGAGCGCTATGCTGAAGATGTGGCGCGGTCGCTCGCCATTACCGGCAACGGCGTGTTGGATTCGGATATCCGCATCATTCATCCCGATGGTTCCGTACGCTGGATGAACATCAGGGCAAGAACCGTTTTTGAAAATGACCGGGCAATAAGCATGTCGGGAGTGTCGATGGACATCACTGACCGCAAGGCTGATAAAGCAGTGTGCGACAGCGAACGCCGGACACGCGAGGTGCTGGATGCGCTTGCTGCCGCAGTATATACAACAGACGGGGAGGGCAGGTTAACTTATTATAACCGGGCAGCCGTAGCGCTGGCAGGAAGAACGCCCGAGCTGGGCAGCGATAGCTGGTGTGTTTCCTGGAAGCTTTACTGGCCCGATGGCACGCCTCTGCCTCATGATCAATGCCCCATGGCAATAGCATTGAAAGAAGACCGGCCTGTTTTTGGCCTTGAGGCGGTGCTGGAGCGTCCCGATGGTACGCGCGTTCCTTTTGCTCCTTACCCGGTGCCGTTACATGATGCTGCGGGTAAACTTATAGGCGGCGTCAATATGCTGGTAGACATTACCTGGCGTAAGCAGGCCGAAGAGGCCCTGCGCCGGTCGGAAGAGAACTACCGGGCGATGGTCAACCAGGCCATTGCGGGCATCCTGAAAGTAGACATGCCGGGCAAGATTATCTTTGCCAACGACCAGATGGGAAAAATGCTGGGCTATAGCGTAGATGAGTTGCTGCAAATGCCTGTAGCAGATCTCATTTATGAAGAGGATAAGACCCGGCACAGCGAAATGTTCCTTCGTTTGAAAAATGAAGGGCTGGCTTACGAAATTGAAAAAAGACTGGTCTGCAAAAACGGATCTGTTATTTGGGTAAATAATCAGGTTTCTCCCATATCTGACACCGACGGGAAATCTGCGGTGATTATTTCTGTCGATATTACACAACAAAAGGCGGTCGAAAAGCAAAAAGATGAGTTTATAGGTATTGCCAGCCATGAGCTGAAAACGCCGCTGACCAGCATCCAGGGGTATGCGCAACTGCTGCAGAAAGCCAAAGATGAGGACGTAGCTGAAAAAAAGACCTTAATAAGCAGGTTAAATGCGCAGGTGGAGCGAATGACCAAGCTGGTTTATGCTTTGCTGGACACCAGCCGTATATCTTCCGGGCAGCTTATGCTGAAACGGGAAATGGTTGATATGAATAAACTTGTTGAAGATTGCGTGGAAGAAATGCAGCTGGTGGCGCCCCATCACCAGCTTATTGTACGTACTGCAGGTGTAAACAAGCTTTATGTAGATTATGACCGCATCAGGCAGGTAATCATTAATCTCCTTTCAAATGCGGTAAAATATTCGCCTGCAAAAAGCAAAGTGGTTATTTCTACCGAGCGCAGCAATAATAAAGTGAAGGTCAGTGTGAAGGATTCCGGGATAGGGATCACACCTTCAGATCAGCAAAATATTTTTAAGCGCTTTGGCCGCGTAAATGCTGCGGCGAATATGTCGGGGCTGGGGCTGGGCCTTTATATTTCGGCAGAAATAGTGAAGCTTCACTCGGGGAGGATAGGCGTAGAAAGCGATCCGGGCAAAGAAACAGTATTCTGCTTTGAGTTGCCCTATACGCCTGAAACGTGAAGTAAGTTTCCGGGAAACTGCTATTATAGGTGCAAAGCAGGCCCGCCTGAAAATAGTTTATATCATGGGGCGGCCTTCGCTGATGAGAGGCTTAAATATATAACCTTGAGGGATGCCTGAACAAGGTTATTGGTTGAATAAGTAAAAAAATAAAAGGCCGCATTCAATGCGGCCTTTGTAATCTTAGGCCGTTTCGGGGAAATACCACTTTATTTCACTTCTTCACTTTTTTGCGCCTATGCAAATTTAGAATATCCTGCTATTCCGGTCAGGAGATTAACGCCAGGCACGCATACGTAATGATCTCCCCTTTTTAAAAACAACTGGCCGCAATTGCCTTGCTGCATTTGAAAATTTTCCAGGGTCATAATCAAGTTCAATCCTTATTTCTTCAATCATCTTATTGTACCTCAGTTGTTTTATTAAATTAAAGCGGACGATTATTCATCATCCGCTTTGAATTAACTGTTCACTGATGTGCTTTGGCTATTATGAATTAGTCGGCCATAGCTTTTCATAATTTTGGGCTATGGTTGGTAAATCACTTTAAAAGTTTGCACCTCATTGTCATTAGTAACCTTTAACAGGTACTCGCCTTGTGACAGCCCATGCAATTGAATGCTATGCATACCGCTTCGTTTTACTTTACCTGCGTGAGGCAGTTGCAATGGTTGGCCAAGAACATTATAAACTTCTATCTGTGCCTGCTCATAACCGGAAGGCAGATCAATATATACAACACCTTTGGTTAGGGTTGGATATACCTTTACCAGTTGGGTTTCGCAATCCGAATGGGTTGTTTCCACATGGCTGTATTGGTACTTGCCGTCATGGTCTACCATTTTCAGGCGGTAGTAGGTTGTTCCTTTCTCCGATGCCCTGTCTGTATAAGCATATTCATGAACACCGGTAGTATAAGCAACACTTCCTATGCTGCTAAAGCTGTGGCCATCTTTGCTTTTCTCTATTACAAAGTGACTGAAGTTTGTTGCATTGGTTATGTTCCAGTTCAGGTGGGACTGGCAATTTTGAATAGCTGCAGAGAATTTGCTGAGTGTAACCGGTAATGGTACATTCAAAGTGATATGGATGGTATCGCTGATGTTACAATTGTCTACAAAACCTACAGTGACATAATAAATACCGGTATCAACGATCACCAGCGAATCGGCGGTGCTGCCATTGTTCCACAGGTATTGCGAAGAAGGGTCACCGAAGAAACCATCTGTATGCAGCGTATAAGGGAAAGCGCTGGCCAGCAGTGCAGTATCCGGACCTAAGCCATATATAGGCGCCGCTCCGTCATATGGAGCAATATTCCAATTGATATTATTGCCCTGGTCAATAGTGTGATTAAAAGCTACGAAAGGCGTAGAGCCGGCAGCTGTGATACGGCGCACACGAACGTAGTCAAATTCCGGCGCACCGTTGGTTTTATTGATAGTGGCATTAGCCGTTGTACTGCTGCTGCGGATCTCGGTGAGGTTACATGGGGTACCGCTGGCATACCATTCATTAGTGATATTAGTCGTAGTGCCGGCAGTGAAAGTATAGATCTTTCCGGGGAAGAACACCAAAGTATTGATGGTATTGCCTGTTCCGTAGATAGCCCCGCTGCCTTTATACTCGACATAGTTCAATGTGTTGCTGGCTCCATTAATGCCCACGGCAGCAGCCGTGTTAGTATTGGTAAAGATCAGGCTGTCGATGGTTGTGCTGCTCAGTTGCGCACTGTTGCTGGCCAGACCACTCACATTAACCTTGTTGTACGTAAGGCCGGTGGCAATGAAGAGCGAAGCGGTTATGGTCGAGTTAACCGCATTAAGGTTGTGCGCTGCGACAGGCCCGTGGAAGCCCCAACCATTTGTAGTGATGGTGGCATTGCTGATGTCGACGCTAAATGCATTAGCTCCACCATAGTTGCTGATATTGTCTACATTCAGGGTCTTTCCGGGTGCATTAAATGCACCATCAATGAATTGGAACTGGGTCTGGGCATTGCTGTAATTATTGAGCAGCGTCAGGCTGCCACCGGGCTTTTCAATCCTGACGTGAAAATTACCCAGGGGAGCACCGCCACTCATGTAGGTTGCACCAGGTCCTTTCAGGGTGAGCACAGCAACATTGAATGTGGCGCTGGGGTTCAGGATCACGCTGTCGCCCCACACTTCCATGTTCCAGGACGCCGATTTATTCCAGATAGGACTGTTAGCTGCGCCTGTCCAGTTGATGTTGTGACAATAGGCATTGCCATTATTAATAGTCACCGTTTTACTTACATTGGTAAAACCGCTGTTGGCATCAAAATATACATCATCGTATACGGTTGGAATGCATGCACCGCCCGCGCCGCCGCTGGTATCACTCCAGTGGGCAGCATCATTCCAATCGCCTGCACCACCGATCCAGTAACGCGGACTACCGGGAGCCACATTGATGGTCCAGCCGCTGTTACCTCCTGCATCGGCACCACTGAAGGCGATAGGGGTAATAGGGCCAGTGGCAATAATATTCTGTAAGTACACATTAGCCATATCGACTACAGCCCCTGTGGAGAAGTTTAAGGTACCGGTTGCTCCGGCGGGAGCATAGTTTCTGATTTCACCAAGGCCCGAGCAGGGTGCAGACTGTGCCTTCAAGTACTGGGTAATAGTGTTGGTACCTCCGAAGAAATAGTTGCGTGAGCCTGCCAGGATCAGCGAATCAATGGTATTACCACCTCCTGTGATGATACCCTTGCCTTTAAACTCGAGCCGGCGGATCGTATTTCCCTGTTCAATGTCAGCGTTCACTGTTGTGCTTGTCGCATTAAAAGTCAGCCGGCCGATGGTCGTGTTATTGATGTCAAAGTAGCTTCCGGTACCTGCATAATTAGCATCTACCCACGGGTATGTAAGTCCGTCTACGGCCACCCCCCTGGTTGTAGTAATATGGGAGCCCGTTGAAGCAATGGTTTTACCGGTGCCTCTGTAATCATAGTCGGTAAGATTAAGTGTGGCGTTGGTAATATCCAGTGAGCGGACTGAGTTAATGACGCTGCTGTAATAAGCCAGGCTCACTGTCCTGCCGCTCAGGTTGAGGCTGCCACTTCGATGTATGAAACTTCCACCGGTGGGGTTGCTCCAATTATCCGCCAGGGTAATGCTACCACTACCTGTTTTCTGAATAATAAATTGCAGATTGCCTGCGGTACTGCCATTGGTGGTAATGGTATCGGCTGTTGTGCCCCAAAGCTCTAATATAGAATTCATGGTTACCGAGTTATCCATTACCAGCGAGCCATACATTTTAAAAGGAGCGGTTCCTGCCTCATTGAAAGTGACATTACCCACACCTGTCCAGGTCATGTTTTTGCAGAAAGAGCTGCTACTCGTAGTTATTGTGCCACTTGCGAGCCCGCTGTTGGCATCGAACACCACATTATCGCCAATATAAGGAACACAGGCCCCACCTGCTCCTCCACTGGTAGTGCTCCAGTGGTTACGGTCATTCCAGTCGCCTGCACCATTCACCCAGTATAATGTAGTGGCTCCCGAAGTAGGTTCTGTAATAGTGAAACCCTGGTTGCCTCCGTTATCGATACCGGTAACGGCAAGCGGCGTGATAGACCCAAAGGCCTTTAACCCGGTAAGTATCATATTGTTCATCACCGCTGTGGCACCAGGTGCAAAATTGAGGCTGCCGGATAACGAGTCGCCGCTGACTTCCGAAAAAGCATCGCAGTTTGTGCCGTTCAACTGAAGGTAGTTATTGACATTAAAAGTACCACGGAAAGTAATGATCTTTCCGGGAGTCAGCAGCAGACTATCTACAGTATTAGTATCGGCAACACTTACAGTGAATTGTCCGCCGTTTTGCCAATAAGTAATATCATTATCGCCTCCCATTGTGCCGGAATTACAGACAACCCGGTTTACAGTATTATTATTGCCTATGGACAGACTTCCTGTGGCGATGATCACGTTTACATTATTAACACTGCCGATTGATCCCGAACCCATGAACCTGATCGTATCAGCAATATTGCCATTATGGATACGTGCTTCTGAACCAAGGCTGGGGTTCAGGAAGGTGAGGGTAGAAAAGCTACAACCATAAACACTAAAGTTACCTGCATCTTGAGCGTTGTTGGTTACCTTATTGTAAACAGTGCTGTCAATGAATAAATAGCCCAGGGCATTCAGTGTGGATCCGGTAGCCAATACGGTCTTGTTGATGCCAGTAAAATCGTACCGGTAAGTAAAGGTTACATTAGCATTGGCCATATTCAGCACCCTGGTATTGCTATTAACGCTATTGAAGCGGAGATGACTTACTTTTTTACCTGAAATATCGAAGGTACCTGCTGTAAGGATAATGCTACTGGTGGGCACATTAACCGCCGAGGGAACTATAAGGCTATCTGTAACGGTAAGACTACTGCCGGGTTTATCTATTTCAAAACCAAAAGCTCCTTGTACCGTACCATTGGTAGTAATGGTTGCAGGAGTAGCTCCCTTGAATTTAAAAAGGCAGGTATAAGTTGTGGTTGGAGAAAGAATCATGTTGCCCCAGACTTCAACGGTAAAAGAAGCATTGGCTGTATTGAAAATAGGGCTGTTAGGCACATTGCTCCAGGTCATGTTGTTACAAAACCCGTTAGAATTCAGCGTGACCGTCCTGGAAGCTGCTGTAGTGCCGAAACCGCTTCCTGAAGTGAAGAACACGTTATCGGCCGAAGAAGGTACAATGCTGGGAATAGGTCCGGTGATACTGTCCAGCCGCCAGTGGTTAAGGTCGCTCCAGTTGCCGCCACCATCTACCCAATAGTAGTCGGCCGCATGAAGATGGAGTGTCAAAAAGGATAAGAAGAGAAATAAAAGTCGTTTCATAAGATTCTGTTTTAGTCATTAACTACATTGATAGTTGGGATAAAAAATACCCTTTACCGTAAGTACTCTTTACGGTTCAGTTAATAATACGATAATGCTTTAGCTATTACCGAATACTTTCAAACAGTGTAATGCGTTGCCGGGAGTGGAGTTTTTTGGTTTGGTTCTTCATAACATCAGTTGAGGTTGGTTATGCAGGTAAAAGTATAAAAACGTTATAAAAATCATTTGTAGAAAGAAGTGTATAAAGATTGGGGCCATTGGTTCCTATAAATGTAAAACTTGCTGAAACGTCATCCTGTATGGGATTGCAATGATTCACCTCTGTTTCGAAGGTACCTGCTTATATAGTCCTCTACGCTTATTTCTTTCCCGATAATGTTTTTCGGCCGTGTATAGGGTAAATATACCAGTTGACCTTCTCTTACCTGATACGCACCCATTCAAGGGAATAGCAGATTTTTGATCCGTTTCTTGATTTTCCCGGCACAATATTGACTTATCCGGAGGGCAAATGTATTGGTCAATTGACCAAGGCGATGTTTCAAAAACCGGAAAGGTTTGGTTGCCCGGGGAAGGTTGACTTTGAGAATGGTTGTAAATTCCGTGTGTCATTTTGTGTGTCAAAAGAAAGGCGGGAAAAGCCGGAAAAAAGCGACACAAAATGACACGTCGAAAATAAAAAAAAACCTTGTAAATCAAAGACTTACAAGGCTGTCAGGTGCCAGGAACAGGAATCGAACCTGCACTCCGTTGCCGAAACCAGATTTGAGTTTCAATTGATTTCCTAATTCAGCTTTAGTTGGCTTGATTGAACTTGTCTTAATTATTTAACTTTTAGCATTTTACATTTTATTTCTTACTTCGTTAAAATGGCATCTTAGTCGTTTTTAATCGAAGTTTGCTGGCAAATTTCACTGGCAAATTTTATTCAGGGAAGACATTTTAAACTTGAAAAATTTATGTTATGTCTGTGTCTTTGTCCATGACCTTAGATACCCGGAGATTAAAGCAAAAAACGGGTACTTATCCTGTAAAATTGATGGTAGTTTATAAAAGCGAGCCTCAACGCTATCAGACCATCTATGATCTAAAGCAGGAAGATTATGATAAACTTTCCGCAAACAGGGTGAGTAGTGAACTGCAAGAAGTACGAGATAACTTAAAGGAAGTGGTGCGGCTGGCTGAAAATTCCGTCAAAGAGATCCAGCCATTTTCCTTTGATCGATTTGAGAAGGAATCGGAACTTCTTTCTTTTCTTCTAAAGTCAGTACGTTACCTTCCATGCTCACAATGGTGGCCAAATTGATGATAAAGGATTGATGCACCCGCATAAAATCATGCAGCCCCAGAGAATGCAATATTTCTTCCATAGTACCCAATGTTTCAATTACGGCGCCGCCTCTTAAAAAGAAGCGCACACTATTTCGTTTACTCTCTACGTATATAATTTCATTCTTGTTAAGCTTTTGCGTCTTGCTATTCACCTTTACAAAAAAGGAGTTGTGCTTTTGCAAAAGGCGGACATTAGCGCGCTGTATCGCTTTTAAAAATCGATCGTAGGCTACCGGTTTCAACAGAAAGTCAGCTACATCTTTATCGAAGGCGTCAAGGCTGTATTGCGGATGACCGGTTATAAAAATTACTTCTGCAAATGGCTTCACCAGGTCAACCAGCTCCATGCCAGTGATTTCCGGCATATCCACATCCAAAAAAATAATATCGGTTAGCACTTTACCGGCAGCAATGTCATTGAACGCGGTTGAAGCCGGGCGCCTGTTGCGCATGCCCGACGGATGCGACACAAAGCAATAACAGCAAGTACGATAAAGGCTTCATCATAGTCCGATTGCTAACATGGTTCCGTTATTTCCAGCGCTTACCCAGCGCCAAGCCTACAAAGAAGGAAGCCTGGTAGGGATAGGCTTTCCGTTCCGCCATAATTTCAAGCCCGGATGTGTAGAAGGCGGCATTGCCTCCCACAGAGATCGTCTTTACAAATGACTTCGGCCGCTCGGGCTCAATGGTGAAAGCCAGCTCTGCAAACAGGCCGGGAATGTATTTTATTTCACCCAGGCCTTTGCTCCATTGCTCTTTTCCCTGTATCAGTTCTGCATCCAGGAAATGGCTGCTGTTGGCTTCGGTATAGCGTTCGGTCTGCAGGTGCGCTACCAGCTCGGGGGTATATTCCACATAGATCAGCCGGAGATAGTAAGGCTTAAGCAACGCCAGCGCGGGGCCGGCGCTGTAGCGCAGGCTTACCGACATATTGCCGTCCAGCAGTGCGGGCAGCAGCACCTGCTCCCTGCCGTAACCCAGCTGCAGCGTATAGGCATTATTGATCTTGCCGAATATATAGGGAGCGCTTTTGCCCAGGTAGCCGAAAGCCTGATCGGTACGCTGCTGTTTGACCTCCTTCTCGTGCTTCAGCTCGGCCAGGTGCAGCTGCCAGAGCACTTTGCGGCCGGGCGACTTTTGACGCAGGTAATATAACCCGCCGCTCCAGCCATTGGTATGCAGCCTTGCCGACAAAGAAAGCGCATGGCTGAAATTGCTGTCGAGCCCCCACTGCGCCGCATGCTCTTTCCATTGCCTGAACCTGCTTACCTTCCTGCGGCCCTGCTCCCGGACCTCAAGCAGCTTTTCCCTGCTGCCTTGCCATACCTGCTGCTGCGCCTGCAGCAGGGCGCTGCTACCCAATAAGTATCCTGCCAATAGGACTTTTCTCATGCCAGACCACAGTTTTAAAAGATTTGGCGATCCAACACGAGGGTGAATCGCCAAATTGATGTAATCGCCGGGAAGTTGACCTCCGCCTGACTGCAACAAGTTTCAAAAAATCGCTGCAATCGGATTATTTCTTGCGGGGTTGCCTTGTCAGCATCTGTTTAAAGGTTTTTCTCAAACACATAAATAGGTTTCCCGGTGGCCGACTTAGGATCGACGGATTCCGGCGCATCTTTGCCGTTGAACTTTACCACCGTAAAGGGATAAGCGCAATAGCAGCGATCTTTGGCCCCTTCTTCACGACCTATAAATGTAACCTCCACATACATCGTATCCACATCCCCGTTCGGGTATTCCAGGTAAAAATCATTTACATTTTTCCCATAAACCAGCCAGTCCACATAATTACCTGCCAATACCCCTTTCCCTGCTAAGTCGCCAGAGAACCGGCTTGCCGGGTAAACTAGCTTTTTATCATCAAGATTGCTCGGAGGGCTACTGATCTTTTTGCCGTTTTCGTAATAATACAGGCTTATGTTATCCAGCGTGCTATCCGGTAATCTGTTGCCATTCTCAGTGATTAAAAAAAATAAAACATTAGGGGCTACATCAGGAGTTCTTTTGTCCTTACAACCGAATATGGACAAAAGGACGATACAGAGTAAAAGCGCAGGTAAGTTTTTCATTAGGTATAATTTAAGGATGAATGTTGTGCAAGAAATGTCTTCCGTATTGGTATACAGCCGAGGACGGCCAATCTGCATTCTGATAATAATAACCATTAAAGAACCCATTCCATCCCCAGTTCATACGGAAATGAAACCTGCCCGGTAAACGGTCGTTCGGAAAGTTTCGGTACGCGCTTTTTAATGTGTCCTATTGATGTAGCGATAGTCTTTCTGATCTTTTCTGTTGATACTGGTTTCACTATTCTCGATAAAGTTTTCATTCTAAAGCTATTAAAATAGGATGAGTCATTCTTTTTTGCGTAGAATAGATGTTTTGTTGTATTAAGCTTCTTTTTTGAAGCTGAGGTAATACCGTTTATAGACTTAGTACATAAACGTTCAACGCTGTATCTCCATAAGCCTGGTACAGGTAGACAGCATATTCATCATAGTTGTTATCATACAAAAGAGCTTCTTCATCTATCAAACTGGAAAATCGCTTTTCAGAAGACAGTATTTCATCCCCTTCCGTTCAATCGGACTATTTTTAAGATTATTAGGTTATTCCTTTTTATTGCCCGCCGTAGTGCTTTTGCAATGCATAACCACACTCCATTAGCTGGGAGTAAAGATTTTTACTTGGAGTTATGGATGCCAGCCAGAGAACAGACCCTTTAGCACTTGAATAAAAAGAGGCAGGATGCATGTCCGCTTGTTCGTGCGGAGCGCTAGTACTGACGTGCCCTAAAAAACAGTCGGTACAATCCTTTTAATGTTTGGATTGGCGATGCTACAAAGGGACTTTCCTTTGGTGCGGAGCTTGCCTAAAACCTGTAAATATGGGGCGTCTATAGGTTAAACTTTCTCCATAGATTAGGATATCGCTCAGGCAATTCGTCCTCTGTCCAATCAGTACCACTTAACTCACCGTCATCGTAGTGAAGTCCTGCGTCCAAAGCTATATCTCTGGGATCTTCAAAATCTTCCGGGTCTCCTTTCGTTTCAGCAGCCTCAGAAGATACATAAAGTAATTCTTCGAACTCGGCAGTTTCATCGGTACTAACATAATCAGCTAGGCTGTCCGGGGCTTCCAACGTCTTATAAAATATCTCCCTTCCTTTGCCAATCAACCAGCAACGGAAATAAAGAAAGGAGTCGTCGGAAACAAATCCATCAATGATTTTAGCCGCTGCCAACACACCATAGTCATTAGCTTCCATGATTCGGCGGCGTAACTCTTGCTCGAATTCCTCTATTTCTTTCCGGGGTAATTCTGATAAATACTCGACCAACTTAGGCTGGCGATCGCTATGATCCTCACTCTTCGTCGATTCAATTATAGACCAAAATGCATCTGCATTCATATCAATGTTGTTAATAAGGTCAAAGTTTGCTTTTTATAATATTTAGCTCATCGCGTAGATCACTAATGAAACCAGACATGTCAAAATCCCCAATTTTGGTAGTGATATCCTTTTCCATCAGCCTGTCCAGGTTACGCTTAATTTCATCAATAATAAATGCACGTTGTGCCTTCTCATTTGGCTGCTCTGCTAGTTGATTAACGTCCACCACATATTCATATTCTAGTTCTATTTTGTTCGCAACAATAGTTCGTTCGCCATGCTCATCTAGGATCATGTGCTTATGAAACTTTGGTTTACGAACCTTAAGCACCGCTAAAAATCTAGGCTCCAATAGCATTGGCCCAATATAAATCCGTTCTAAGTGGCCGCCATAATTTTTGTTTTTAAATGCTTCATTAAGTGAAGTCTGTAAATGCTTAATGAAAATTTGTAAATACCCGGTTTTGATTGAGTAATCAGGTGACAAAATAACTTCCATTTCAGATTTGTATATGCATTGTGTAATAGTAACCGTTTCGTATAAGCCGGCTCAAAAGCTAATGTTACAAAGATACCAAATAACCATACGCTTTTCAAAACCCCTTGGTGCTCGATGTCGGAATTGGGGTTCTTTCGAACAGAACCGGAAACTTAAATTACCACCATAAGGTGTAACCTTATGGTGGTACAATGAACATGTTCTAGTAAAATCCATGGCCAAGCCGAACGCGATATTCCTATCTAAATATCCTGTTACCGGGTGGTAAATGACCGTGGTTGAAAAAGTAGCCGTAAATGAGAAACTTCTCTAACACCAATGCTTCCATCACCCCTCCTTCATAGATTTGGTTAATGGTAACACCGCCGGGTATCATATTTTGAAGTTCTCGACGCGTATATCTATTTCCCCATTTTGTTGTTTGTCCAAATTTCCAGATATCCCCCTCATTATAGTCGGCGTAATTTCCGCGTACATCTTTGTAACGTCCGGGTACGGACACTCTCAACTCATACACAATTGCAGTTCAAGGTCTTTCTTTACTCTTGATACGCTCGATTTCCCTTGACATCTTTACTGCCAGCTCTTTGAGGGTATAAATCGACGCGACCCACATCCCAACATGGAATGCGCCGTAAACTACCCATTTATAACCTACTAGGTCGGTTCGGTCAAAGGTCGACATATCCGCATACATTGCTACCATTGCAGCTTGCACGGCGGCCTGCATTGCCGGTGTCCCAGACCTAGACCACCCTTTAACCCGAACATATTACCGTCGGCGCCTGTTCCGTTACCCCAGTTCCCGTTTGGTGAAGTATCATTTTTGTTTGCACCATTGGATTTCTGATCACCATTACCGGTGCCCCCAGAAACTCCGTCTTTCGTACCGGTCGGGCTACCTGGTGTATGAGCATCCAAGCGATTGGTATTGCCATCGGGAGAGCCTCCTGCACCTCCTGCACCTCCTAAATCGTTATATTGACCTTTAACGTCGCCGCTACCACCGCGCCCTGACCCGGTTCCACGCAGCGGACCGGTCGGGCCATTAGGCCAATAGGGAGCGTGTATATTGTCGCCTCCTCCTGGATTTTTAACTATCTCAGCATTGGATATTCACGCCCATAATGCTTGGCGATCATACGCAGGCAGGTAGGACCGCAATCCCTGGCATCCAATTGCTCATAGAAGGTAAATTTCACGGTTCGATATTTAGGTGATAGTGTTGTAGGCCTTTCTTTTAAATAGGAAGCCGGTTCCAATCACTCCAAGCATTGGTGTATGGATCATAGCCACATTTTAGCGGCTTGCTAAGTACATCATCCGGGTCCTCAATATAGGCGCGGCAATCTGTGCAAATATGACGGAACTCACAATCCTTGCATACTTTCACCATGTCTTTGGTTATTTGCCAGTGTTGCCTGAAGGCAGGACTTTCGATTACCTCAATGAGCTTAACGGTGTCTATATTGTCGAAACTGCTGTTCATCGACGGACAGTTTTTGATGTTACCATCAATGTCTATGCAAAGTTTGCGATTGAGGCAGGTATTATGGTGTATGCTCTCTGTTATATGTTCAATTGTAGTTGAAAATTAAACTGGCCTACAATGCCACAGGACTTCCTTATGAATTTGCAAAAAGGACTTTATTTCCTCGATATTGTTTGTAACAATGCTATCTGGTATTCTGAAGCCTAACGACTTTGCTATTTCTAAGTTGATCAGTTTATTGCAATCGCAGTCAAAATAGCTGTTGAGCGATTTTAGAGAAAAATTGATTCGTCCGAAATAAGCTGTTATTGGTACCGGAGGGGCGAGCTGGCATTTCCGCACATAGGTATAAAACCTGATTACGGCGATCCTGGCATTGCGGAGGCCCTTTACAGAAGCGTCAACTCCTATTATAAAAATGAGTGGGACCATATCGTTGGATTTATTCATGTTTTGAAGGAATCCGGCATCAATTATTGATACAAATGCTAAAAGAGCTGGGCTTGCCATTTGATATTTTAATGTCAATAAGCTCAATTCTATCCGTATCGTTAATCCGCACCACCTGCCTTGCTTTAAAGTAATATAACCAGTGAACTACCACATTTGCAGTAGTATCTCCATCCTGAGCTAAAATAAGGACCGTATTCCTTTTACAGATAGTTAAAAAGTCCGAAAAACAGCTTT
>Ga0182748_1000030_pt1 | contig 208503 bp, 199 predicted proteins | sample eDN3rd37CKraftOP_FD_128877 | JGI IMG/M metagenome (GOLD analysis project Ga0182748, IMG submission 128877) | Enriched Organic Plus compost microbial communities from Emeryville, California, USA - eDNA 3rd pass 37_C Kraft OP (version 2) (version 2) ... | reverse complement strand
CTCGAACCTGGGCGGGAACTGCGCGTCGGGATGCACCCGGTGGAAGGTGCCGTTCAGCTCCGACGGTACCTCGCCCTCCACTTCCAGATCGAGAATGTCGCCCTCGAGCCGCAACGGCCGAAGAGTCCCGGTAAAGCCCGGGGTGTTCGGATAATGTGCCATCATGCCTCCTCATCCGGGCCGGCTGGCAGTCCGGCCCATTTGCGAGACTAACTGCGTGACGGTGCAGCCTTTTGATCCTGGTCAATGCACTCCCGCGGGGGCGAGAGGCCGCGCGGCCGGCAGCGCCCGAATCCTGGCGGGCCGGCGACGGCGTGCCGGGCAGCGTCGGGTTCGGTGAGCGCCGGAGCGGAAGCCACGTTGACGTGCAGGGGATTATCCCTATGGGGCGGTGCGAACGCCCTTATGGATGAGCGCCGATGAAACCTGTTGTCGTATCTCTTCTGCTTCTGTCCCTCGCTGCCTGCGGTTCCTCCGCACAGGAACCGTCGCAGACGGAGAGCCGGGAATCGGCACAGCCCGATGCAGCGGCGCCGGCCGAAGAGTCGGCGGCGCTCGAGAACGAGCAGGCGGCCGCGACCGAAGAGCCCGGGGCCGAACCGGCGGCGAACAACGTGGCCGAAGCCGCTTCTGCAGCGGCTCCGGCGGCAGTCCCCGCTGCCGCTCCGGCCGCTCCGGTCGCAAAGCCGGCGAGCTACGCGCAATGCTCGGTCTGCCACTCCACCGAGCCGGGCAAGAATATGCTCGGCCCGTCGCTGGCAGGCGTCGCGGGGCGTGCCGCCGGCACCGCTCCCGGCTTCAATTTCTCGCCCGCGCTCAAGGCCAGCGGGATCACCTGGGACCGCAAGTCGCTGGACGCCTATATCAGGGATCCCCAGGGAACCGTGCCGGGGAACCGCATGGCCTATGCGGGCATGAAGGACGATGCCAAGCGCGCCGAGCTGATCGACTATCTGCTGACGCTCGAATAGGCGCGGCGGGACTTGTCCGACGCGCCGGGCCGGGCGATGAGGCGCGCGCGTCGCCGCAGGGCACATGGGAGACACTTGGATGGTGAAGATTACGGTCGCGACGAGAGACGGTAATGAAAGCGAGGTGGAGGGCCAGGAAGGGCTCTCCGTCATGGAAGTGATTCGCGAAAACGGATTCGACGAACTGCTCGCCCTCTGCGGGGGCTGCTGTTCCTGCGCGACCTGCCACGTCTATGTCGACGAGGATTTCGCCGACCAGCTGCCCCCGATGTCGGAAGACGAGAATGATCTGCTCGACAGCTCCGACCATCGCACCGAGCGGAGCCGGCTGTCCTGCCAGATTCCGCTGACCGCGGAGCTGGAAGGGCTGCGGGTCCAGATCGCGCCGGAAGACTGACCGGCGCGTGCCATCCGGATCAGGCGCCGTACACCCACTTCATATAGCTTCCCTCCGGCGGGCCGGCCATGGCGGCGCCGACCGGATCGAGCGTTCCGGGCGGCAGCGATTCCAGCGCCTTCTTGTGATGGTCGATCGTCTGCCATTTCTCGACGAACAGCAGGTCGCCGGGATTGTCCGCATCCTGCATCAGGAAGGTGCCCTCGCAGCCGTCGATCCCCTCGACGAGCTCGCCGACCTTCTGCACCGCTTCGGCAAGCGCCGATTCCTTCCCCGGCGCCGCTTTCATCCGATAGACGCGTGCGTAAGTCATTGTCGCCACTCCTCCCCGTGATCTTGTCCATGTTTGCGGCCGACCATAGGGGCTGAAGACCGGCGCGCAAGCGCGCCGGTAGGCGATCGGGCGCAGGGCGGGGGTGATGTGCATCAACCCTGGCGCGGCAGATGGGGTCGATTGGGGAAATGCCATGCTGAACGTCCTTGCGACCACCGTGCCCGTCTTCCTCATCATGGCCCTGGGCTATGCGGCGGTTCGCTTCGGGCTGTTCACCAAGGCCGAGATCGCGCCGATGGGTCGGCTGGTCATCAACGTCACCTTGCCCGCCCTCCTGTTCCTGTCGCTTGCCGGCCAGCCGCTCGCGACCATCGCCAACCCCGAATATCTCCTCGCCTACGGCCTTGGCTCCCTCGTCGTGCTCGCCGGCGGATATCTCCTGTTTCGGCTGCGGGGGCGGGACGCGCCCGGCTCGGCGATTCCGGCGCTCGGCATGGCGGCGTCCAACTCGGCCTTCGTCGGCCTGCCGGTGGCGCTTCATTTTTTCGGGCCGATCGCCTCGGTCGCCGTCGCCCTTTCCATGATGGTGGAGAATTTCCTCGTCTTCCCGCTCGTCTTCGCGGCGGCCGAAGAGGGAAGCGGCGGCGATCGCGGGCTCGCCGCGCGCCTGGGCGCCCGCCTGCTGCCGGTCGTCCGCAACCCGCTCCTGATCGCGATCGTCGCGGGCACTCTGGCCTCGCTCCTGCAGGTCGAGCTGCCCGAGCCGCTGATGCGGAGCCTCGACATGCTTGCCCGGGCCTCCACGTCGCTGGCCCTGTTCGTGGTCGGCGGCACCCTCGTCGGCCTCCGCGTCGGCGGGATGATCTCCGACGTCTCGATCGTCACCCTGGGCAAGCTGATCCTGCACCCGCTGGCGGTCGCCGCCTGCGTCTTCCTCTTCCTGCCCGGCGACCCGCTCGGGCCGGTCGCGATCCTGCTCGCAGCCGCGCCGATCTTCTCCATCTATGCCATCATCGGCCAGCGCTACGGCCTGGGCGAATCCGCCGCCGCCGCCCTGTTCGTCGCAACGGCGGCTTCCTTCGTCACCCTCAATCTGCTGTTGTGGCTGCTATGACCGACATCATGAAGATCCGGCTGTTCTTCTTCGGCCGTATGGCCGACCAGCTCGGACGCGAACGCGAAATCGCCATTCCCGAGGGCGGCTGCACCGTCGGCACGCTCCGCCGGCTGCTGGTCGAGCAGCATCCCGAAGCCGAGGTGCTGATGGCGGGCGGGCATATCCGCGCCTCGGTGGACCAGGAAATCGTCGATGACGATGTCCGGGTGCGACCCGGTCAGGAGGTCGCCTTCTTCTCTCCCCTGTCCGGCGGTTGATCCTTCCCTTTGCGCGCCGCCCCGATTGCCCGTCCCCCGGGTTTGCGGCTAAGCTTATCATGTTCATCTTCCAGGGGGGTGTGGTGCATGTGGCGAGGGCAAGGGGCTGAACCTGGGGCCGTTGTCGCCGGACAGTCCTTATGGGTGCGGGGCCTGCGGGTCCTCGCCCTCATCGCGATGGTGCTGTCGTTGCCGGCGCACGCGGGCTCGGCGCCGCAGGGTGAGCAGCCTGCCTATCGCGTCGATGCCGGCTGGCCGCACCCGTTGCCCGACAAATGGCTGCTGGGCGACGTCGGCGGAGTCGCCGTCGATCGGCACGATCACGTCTGGATCGTCAACCGTCCCGGCTCGCATCGGCCGGTCGACGTCCAGGCCGGCGCCGATCCGCCGACCGCCAAATGCTGTGTCGCGGCGCCCCCGGTCATCCAGTTCGATTCGCAGGGGCGGGTCCTTCGCAGCTGGGGCGGGCCGGAACAGGTCGAGGGCTGGTTCGATTCCGAACATGCCATTTTCGTCGATGACGAGGACCATGTCTGGATCCTCGGCGCCGGCGCTACCGACGGCCTGGTGATGAAATTCACCATGGACGGCCGGCCGCTGCTGCGGATCGGCCGCAAGGGGCCTTTCGCCGCGGCCGACGACCCGTCCATGCTGGGTGCGCCCACCGACCTTTATGTCGACACGACGCGGCGGGAGCTGTTCGTCTCCGACGGTTACCGCAACCACCGGGTCATCGTCTTCGATTCCGATACCGGCGCGTTCAAGCGGCAGTGGACGGCCTTCGGGCGGAAGGTCGATCCCGCTTATCATACCGACCGCAACGATCCGTCCTACAGCCAGGAGGGGCCCGACCCTGACCGGTTCACGACCGTCCACTGCGTCACCATGGTGGCCGGCGAGCTCTACGTCTGCGACCGCGCAAACAATCGCATCCAGGTGTTCACGCCCGAAGGCCGGTTCGTACGGGAGATTGGCTTCAATCGCGGGCTGGCCGGCGCGATCGGCGCAGTCTGGGACGCAGCGCCGGTGCCCGGGCGGAGCGACGTCATCCTCGTGCTTGACGGAATCAACAGTGAATTCGCGCTGATCGACACCCGCAGCGGCGCGGTGCGCGCGAGCCATCTCGCCAAGGGCCGCTCTGCCGGCCAGATGCACTGGCCGCACCAGGCGGCCGTCGACCGCCAGGGCAGGCTCCATGTCGCCGAAGTCGGCGGCGGCGCGCGCGTGCAGCGCTTCGTGCCGACGGTCGCGGCGGCCGGCGAATGAGATCAATCCTGCGATGAAGGCCCAGCAATGAAGGCCAATCAATGAAAGGAGGTGCCGCCATGCGCCATTCGATCACTTTCCTGGGTCCGGTGCTGCTGCTCGCGACATCCGGGCTCGCGCAGGATGCGTCCTCTCCGCAGAAGCCCGACCGGGCGACCTACATCACCAGGGAGGAGATAGAGGCGGTGGCGAAGGCCGAGCCGGTGGGCGACCGCACCCTCCGGGTCGTCGATATCGGCCATGAGAATTTCGCAGTCGGGATCGTCCATCGCGGCAGGACGGTCAACGGGAAGATGGAACAGCGCCAGAATATGACGCTGCCGCCGCCGACGCCCTGCGGCCGCCGGATGGAGACGCTGCCGGAAGGCGGTTATGCCGGAGGCATCACCCACGATGTCCAGACCGAAGGCTATTACATCACTTCCGGCGGCGGCACGATGTTCACCGACGGCTATATCGTCAACGGGTCGGGCTATGACTTCGCCGATCTCAACGGCCCCACCTGCCTCGGCACGGCCTATGGGGTGACCGTGAAGGAAGTGAAGGCGGGCGACGTCATCATCGTCCCCGCCGGCGTCGTGCACGGCTGGATCGATGTTCCCGACCATGTCGACTACATCACCTTCCGGCCCTCGCCGGGGATCATGGAGGCCGGCTGGGAGCATCCCGCGATCCGGAAGTGAGTGCGGGCGTTCCCGGCGTCGTCGCATCGGCGGCTCTGCGCCTGCGCGACATCCCGGGCTTGCCTTGATCCCGCTCTGCGCCGAAGAAGGCCGCCATGAGCTGGACGGCGCGCCTTTCCCAATCCTCCATCGACGCCGAATCCGAACTTCGCGACTTCATGGCGCTCGCCACCGGCGCCGGGGCGGTCGCGACGTTCAGCGGCATCGCGCGGCCGAGTTCCAAGCAAGGCGCCGCGCTGACCGAGCTGCATCTCGACCATTATCCCGGGATGACCGAGCGTTCGCTGGAACGCATCGCAAGCGACGGTCTCGATCGCTTTGATGTGAGTCATGTACGCGTCGTCCACCGCTGTGGCAGCATTGCTCCCGGCGAAGTGATCGTCTTCGTCGCTGCGGCGTCGGCCCATCGGCGGGCTGCCTTCCTTGCCGTCGACTATCTGATGGACCGGCTGAAGACGGAGGCGGTCTTCTGGAAGCGGGAGCAGGGGATTGACGGCGCCTGGTGGATCGAACCAACGGATGCGGACCGTACCGATCGGGACCGCTGGAAAGACTGAGATGGCCGGAATCGACGAAAGCCTGACCTTCTATCCCCTTCACATGGCCGTGCTCACCATTTCCGACACGCGGGACGAGGCGAGCGACCGGTCCGGGGCGCTGCTGGTGGAGCGGCTGACCGACGCCGGCCACACCCTGGTCGAAAAGGCGATCGTCACCGACGAGGTCGAGGCGATTCGCGCCGTGCTGAGGCCATGGATCGAGAATCCGGGCATCGAGGTGATCCTTACCACCGGCGGCACCGGCTTCGCCCCGCGCGACGTCACGCCGGAGGCGGTCAAGCCGCTGTTCCGCCGCGAGATGGATGGTTTCTCGGTGGTCTTCCACCAGGCGAGCCTCGGCACCGTCGGCGTCTCGACCCTTCAGTCGCGCGCCTTTGCCGGCCAGGCCGGCGACACCTTCATCTTCTGCCTGCCGGGGTCCACAGGCGCCTGCCGCGATGCTTGGGACCTCGTGCTCGGGCTGGAGCTGGACAGCCGCTACCGGCCCTGCTCGCTGGCGGGGCAGATCCCGCGCCTCCGGAACGTCTGCCCGTGAGCCGGCTCAGCCATATCGATTCGGCCGGGCGCGCGCGGATGGTGGACGTCACCGAAAAGCCGGTGACCGATCGTCGCGCCACCGCCGAGGGCCTGCTGACCTGCGCCGCCGAAACGCTGGCGCTCGTGCGGGAAGGGCGCACGCCAAAGGGCGAAGTCATTTCCACCGCCGAACTCGCCGGAGTGATCGGCGCCAAGCGGACGTCCGATCTCATTCCGCTCTGCCACCCGCTGCCGCTCGGCAAGGTCTCGGTCACGATCGAGCCGGACGAATCCCTTCCCGGCTTCCGGATCAGCGCCGAGGTGCGGACGAGTGCGCCGACCGGCGTCGAGATGGAGGCGCTGACCGCGGTCAGCATCGCCGGGCTCACCCTGTTCGACATGCTGAAGGCGGTCGACCGCGGCATGACCCTCCAGGCCATACGGGTGACGTCCAAGACCGGAGGGCGCTCGGGCGACTGGCAGGCACCGTCGGCGTGATCGGTTTCGACGAAGCCTTCGCGCTCGTCCTCGAACGGGCGGTTCCGCTGGCGGCGGAGAAGGTCCCGCTCGACGCGGCGCACCGCAGGACGCTTGCCGCGCCGGTGGTCGCGCGGGTCGATCATCCGCCGGCCGACGTTTCGGCGATGGACGGTTATGCGGTGCGCAACGCGGAGCTGACGGCGGGCCGCACCGAGTTCATCGTCGCCGGCGAATCCTTTCCCGGCGCCGGCTTTGCCGGGACGGCGGGGCCGGGGGCCTGCGTCCGCATCTTCACCGGCGCGCCGATGCCCGAAGGCTTCGACCGCGTCGTCATCCAGGAGAATGTCCGGCGCGAGGGCGATGTCGCGCGGGTCGAGGATCTGGGCTCCGGGAGCATCCACGTGCGACGCCGGGGATCCGATTTCCGGACCGGGGACGTTCTGCTCGAGACGGGGCGGCGGCTGGACGCACGCGCCCTGGTTGCGGTGGCGGGAGCCGACCTCGCCGAGGTGACGGCGTGGCGCCGTCCGCGCATCGCCCTGGTCAGCACCGGCGACGAGCTGGCTGTGCCGGGGGAGGCCCGGTCCCGGCCCGGCACGATTCCGGAGAGCCTGTCCGCAGGGCTTCGCGCCCTCGTCGAGGATTGGGGCGGGACGATGGTGGCGCATCGCCGCCTCGGCGATCAGCCCGACCTGATCGAAACGGCGGCGGCCGAAGCGCTCGACTCCGGCGATCTGGTGGTGGTCACCGGCGGCGCTTCGGTGGGCGAAAAGGATTTCGCCAAGCCCGTTTTCGAGCGGCTGGGCCTCGAGCTGATCTTCCCCAAGGTTGCGATCCGCCCCGGCAAGCCGGTCTGGTTCGGCCGCGCGCGGGATCGGCTGGTGATGGGGCTGCCGGGCAACCCCACTTCGGCGATGGTCACCGGACGGCTGCTGCTCGCGCCGCTGATCGCCGGACTCGCCGGGCGCGACCCCGCCAGCGCGGCGCAATGGCGGCCGGCTCCGCTTGCCGCCGACATGGACGCCTGCATCGGCCGCGAAAGCTTCGTCCGGGGACAATGGAGCGAGCGGCGCGTGCTGCCGCTCTCCAACCAGGATTCCGGCGCGCAGAAGGCCCTCGCCGATGCCGACGTGCTGATCCGGAGAAGGCCGGGATCACCGGCGGCCGCCGCGGGCGAGCCGGTCGAGGTGCTGGACTTCTGAAGCGGATATCACCGGCTAGCCTTGTCCGGATCGGCGGGACCGGCCGCCGAGCACGACGTCTTCATAGCTGCCCTTCTGGACGATCCGGCCGCCTTCGAGCCGGCAGACCATGTCGCAGGACGCCACCGTCGACAGCCGGTGGGCGATCAGGATGACGGTGAGCTCGCGGCCGAGGCTCTCGACCGACTGCATCACCGCCGCCTCGGTCCTGTCGTCGAGGGCGCTGGTCGCCTCGTCGAGGATCAGCACCGTCGCATTGCGATAGAGGGCGCGCGCGATTCCGATCCGCTGCCGCTGGCCGCCGGACAGGCGGACCCCGCGTTCCCCGACCCGTGTCTCCATCCCCTCCGGCAATTGCTCGATGAAGCTGCGCAGGTCCGCCCGCTCGGCCGCTTCCCATACGCGATCCAGGTCGACCGGCGCTTCGAGCCCGAAGGCGATATTGGCCGCGATGCTGTCGTCGGCGAGGAAGATGGCCTGCGGCACATGGGCGATCTGCGCCTGCCAGGCGGCGACGGTGTCGGCGTCGATCCGGGCCGAGTCCACCCGCATCTCGCCCGATGTCGGTTGCAGCAGGCCCATCAGCAGGTCGGCCAGCGTGCTCTTGCCGCTCCCGGTCTTGCCGACCAGGCCGAGCCGCGACCCGCGCGGGATGACGAGGTCGATCCCTTCCAGCGCGCGGGTGCCCGAAGGATAATGATAGCCGACGTCGAGGAGCTCGATCCGGTCGTGGAAAGGCAATGGCGCGGTACCGGTTGCGGGCTGGGGCAGGCGGGGACCCTCGAGCAGCGCGATGACATCCTCGATCGTGCCGACGCTGGAGAGATACTGGGTCCAGCTGACGTTGACGTTCTGCAGCAGGGGCAGCAGCCGCTGCGCCCCGAGCGCGAGCGCGCCGAGCACGGGAATCGCCGCGACGACTCCGCCCGGCTGACCGGTGAAATAGAGGGCGAGCAGCGCGATCATCACGATGCCGGCGCCTTCCACCACATAGCGGGGCGACATGACGAGGAAGCTGATGCGGGCTCCGGTCATCCGGAATTCCCGATCGAGCTGCTCGAACTGGCGCTCGAACGCGGCATGGGATTGGTCGAGGATGATGTCGCGGATGCCGCCGAGGCTTTCCTGGATGGTCTTGGTACGGCGGGTGCCGAGCTCGGCAAAGCGGCGGGACATGCCGATCAGCGACGATCGGCTCAGCAATCCCAGCACCACATAGACCAGGGCCATCACCGCGCCGGCGGTGATCGCGGTCAGCGGATCGATCGCGATCAGCAGGGCGATGATCGCGATCGCGATGACCGTGGAGGAGACCGCCTGCAGCAGCGGCACCAGCACGCCGGTGGCGATCGAATTCACCTTGTCCATTCCGGACAGGACCTGTGCGCTGTTGCGCTGGACGTAGAAGGAATAGGGCTGGCGGATGGTCCGGGAAAAGACCGCGCGACCCAGGTCGTGGGCGAGCAGGAAGGTGAATTTGTAGGTGACGCCGGTCAGCAGCACCCGCAGCCCGGCCGACAGGATCGCCGCGCCGATCAGGATCAGCGCCGATGCGAGCAGCAGCTGGCGCGGGCCGCCTATCCCGAGCGTGTCGGCGAGCTGCGCGACCGGACCGAGGCTGGCGAGGCGGCCGGGATCGGCTGCCAGCTGCAGGAAGGGGAGCACCGCCGCGATGCTGACCATCTCCGCGCCCGCCCCAAGCAGCATCAGCAGCAGGACGGCGACGAACTGCTTCTTGCGCCGTGGCGAGAAGGTCCCGAGAAGGCGAAACAGCAGGTGAGGTTGCAGGCTTTTCGGCAAGGTTCCCGCCCGTTGGAGGCGCTCCTGCCCGGATTTGCCTGTTTGGCGGGGCGATGACAAGCGCGCCGGCATAACGGTCGAACAAGGTCTGTGCGCAGGGCTCTCCCGGCACTATATGGCGCCGATGACCGTCGATTGGGATCTCGGCCGGCCGCTCGCCGGCGCCCGGATCGTCGTCGCCATGTCCGGCGGCGTCGACAGCTCGGTCGTGGCCGCGCTCGCCGCGCGCAGCGGCGCCGAGGTGATCGGCGTCACCCTCCAGCTCTACGATCATGGCAGCGCGGTCGCCCGGCCCGGAAGCTGCTGCGCCGGCCAGGACATAAGGGACGCCCGCGCCGTCGCCGACCGGCTCGGCATCGCCCATTATGTGTTCGACTATGAAAGCCGCTTCCGCGACAGCGTGATCGAGCGCTTCGCCGACGAATATGTCCGCGGGCGCACCCCCATCCCCTGTATCTCCTGCAACCAGGGCGTGAAGTTCACCGACCTGCTCGGCCTTGCCCGCGACCTTGGGGCCGACTGTCTCGCGACCGGCCATTATGTGCGGCGCGTGGCCGGACCCGGCGGGCCGGAGCTGCACCGGGCGGCCGATCCGGCGCGCGACCAGAGCTATTTCCTGTTCGCGACGACTCGCGAGCAGCTCGATTTCCTGCGCTTCCCGCTTGGGACCATGCCCAAGGCGGACGTGCGCGCGCTCGCCCGTGAGCTGGAACTGGTGGTGGCCGACAAGCGCGACAGCCAGGACATCTGCTTCGTCCCCAACGGCGACTATGCGGCGATCGTCCGCAAGCTCCGGCCGGAAGCGGGCGAGGAAGGCGACATCGTCGATCTCTCCGGCCGGGTGCTCGGCCGACATCACGGGCTCGTCCATTTCACGGTCGGGCAGCGCCGCGGCCTTGAGATCGGCGGGCAGGCCGAGCCGCTCTATGTGGTCCGGCTCGAGCCGGAAAGCCGCACGGTCGTGGTCGGTCCCCGCCGCGCGCTCGCCGTCGGGGCGGCGCGGCTGAGCGGGATCAACTGGCTGGGCGAAGGCCAGTCTGGAGGTCTCGCGGCCAAGGTCCGCTCGCTGGCCCGGCCGGCGCCGGTGTCCTTCGACGGGTCCGTCATCCATTTCGAGGCGCCCGAATATGGAGTCGCGCCGGGGCAGGCGGCGGTACTCTATCAGGGCGACAGGGTGCTTGGCGGCGGCTGGATCGAATCGACAGTTCCGGCCGCGGAGCGGGCGGAGGCCGCCTGATCTCCGCGCCCATTGTCCCAATGCGGGCCGGTGCACCGCGGAATGCGCAGGCGCATAGCCGCTTGCCGAGTGGCTGATGTAAGGGGCTCTGGATGGCCAGGGGCAAGCGGAACGGAGTGCTGATCGCAGGCGGCGGGCTGGCCGGCAGCCTGGCCGCGATCGCGATGGCGAAGCTGCGCCCCGACGTGCCCCTGCTGCTGGTCGAGGCATCCGACCAGTTCGGCGGCGAGGGAATCCTGTCCTTCCTTGAACCCGAACTCGACGAGGAGCAGCGCGGGCTGGTCGCTCCCCTGATCTTCCAGCACGCCCCGGCCTGCTACGTCGCCTTCCCGGGCTACAGCCGCAAGCTGAAGATCGGCCATGACAGCATCCGCGCCGCCGACCTCGACGGGCTGGTGCGCGAGACTTTGCGCCCGGACCAGTATCGCCTCAACACCAAGGTGGTCGCCGCGCGCGAGACCGAGCTCCTGCTTCCAGGCGGTGAGGCGATCCGCGCGGACGGAGTGATCGACGCCCGCGGCGCCGCCAATCTCTCGGTGCTTCGGCTCGGGTGGCGCCGGATCGTCGCGCGCCAGTATCGCTTCGGCCGGCCGCATCGGGTCGACCTTCCGGTGCTGGCCGACGGCACCGTCGAACAGGTCGACGGATTGCGCTTCTTCCGCTGCGTGCCGCTGTCGGAGGACCGGCTGCTGGTGGAAAGCCATTGCCTTGCCGACCAGCCCGATCCGGATTCCGAAGACACGGGCGCGGCGATCGACGGCTATGTGGCGGCGCGGGGCTGGAAGGAGGGCGTCGTCGAGGACGAGCAGGCGGTCGTCCTTCCCCTTCCGCTGGGCGGTGACGTGGAGGCCCTCTGGCGGGTCGGCGGGGCGCGTGTCGCCAGGCTCGGCGTCCGCGGCGGCTTCTTCCACCCGGCGACCGGCAGCGCCCTTGCCGATGCGGCGCGCACCGCCCTGATGCTGGCGGCCCAGAAGGATTTCGGCGGGGCGGCGCTGCGCGACCTGTTCGAAGGCGAGGCCGTGCGCCTGTGGAAGCGTGGTGAGGTCCATCGCAGCTTCAATGCGGCGCTGTTCGATGGCCCGGTCCAGGAGAGGCTGCGGATGATGGCCGAACTCTATCGCGCCGATACCCGCACCATTTCCCGCTTCCATCGCCTCGAACTCGGCGTCCTCGGCCGTATGAAGATCGCCAGCCTCAGGAAGTCGGCGCCGGTCAGGTGACCGGGCGCTGCGCTTCGGCGGCGCTGCGTTGCAGCGCCTCGGTCATGCGCTGCATCTCGCGGATCATGCGCCACAGGAACAGAAGGAAGAGTGCCGCCATGCAGGCGAGCGCGATCAGCGCATAGGCGATGACTTCGAGCCAGGCAGCGGGATCGGCGGCCGCCTCTTCCGGCCCCGCCGTTTCCACCTCAATCGTCGTCTCTCCGACGTCCTGCCGATCCGCGGGCGATCGTCGCTCGGGCGGCGGCGCTTCGGTCCCAGTCGGAGGGGCCTCTGTCGGCGACCAGGGCATGTCGGGCCGCTCCCAGCTCAGGCGGCCGCCGATCGGGCCGGACGGGATGGCGGCGATGGCGCCGATGATCGACAGCGTCACCATCATCGCCAGCACCAGGCCGACGACGCGGGCGATCCAGTCGAACAGGGAAGCGAGCATCGATAGCGACTATAACCCATTTCGATGCAGGCGCGACGGATCGGTTCGGGCCCGGCGCGGTTGTCGGAGGGTGACGGCGGAAAGGGGATTGGCATGACGGGACGGTTCTTCGGCGCGGGACTCGCGCTGGCGCTGGCGCTGGGCAGCTGCGCATCCAGCTATGAGGCGCGTGTCACCAACAGCCTCGTCGAGGCGGGGCTGCCCCGGCCGCTCGCCGGCTGCATGGCCGAACGCATGGTGGACCGGCTGTCGCGCGACCAGTTGCGCTCGCTCGGACGGCTCGCGGGCCTGCGCGACCGCGACATGCGCGCGATGACCATCGAGGAATTCCTGCGGCGCTCGGAGGCGCTGCTCGATCCGGAGATCTTCGCGGTGATGACTCGCGCCGGGATCGGCTGCGCCATTGCCGGCTGAGCGGCTTCCAATGCCACGACCGTTGTGCTTAAGAACGCGCGCCGGTCAACGACAGGATCAGAGCGCTCCATGAACATCCACGAATATCAGGCCAAGGAACTCCTCGCGAAGTTCGGTGTCCCGGTCCCTGCGGGCCATGCCGCGCTGAGCGTCGACGAGGCCGTCGAAGCCGCTTCCCGCCTTCCGGGCCCCATCTATGTGGTGAAGGCGCAGATCCATGCCGGCGGACGCGGCAAGGGGCGGTTCAAGGAGCTCGGGTCCGATGCCGGCGGCGGCGTCCGGCTCGCCCGCTCGCCGGAGGAAGTCCGCACCCATGCGGCGGAGATGCTCGGCAACACGCTGGTGACGGTGCAGACCGGTCCCGAGGGCAAGCAGGTCCAGCGCCTCTACATCACCGACGGTGTCGACATCGCCAAGGAATATTATCTGGCGCTGCTGGTCGATCGCGGCAGCGGACGGATCGCCGTCGTCGCCTCCACCGAGGGCGGCATGGACATCGAGGCCGTCGCTCACGACACGCCCGACAGGATCCGGACCTTCACCATCGATCCCGCCACCGGCCTGATGCCGCACCATGGCCGGTCGGTGGCCGCCGCGCTCGGGCTCCAGGGCGACCTCGCCAAGCAGGCGCAGAGCCTGCTGGCCCGGCTCTACGACGCCTTCGTCGGCACAGATGCCTCCCAGATCGAGATCAATCCGCTGGCCGCCACCGGCGACGGGCGGCTGCTCGTTCTGGACGCGAAGGTCGGCTTCGATTCCAACGCCATGTTCCGCCACAAGGATTTGGCCGAGCTGCGCGACCTGTCGGAAGAGGATCCGATGGAGATCGAAGCCTCCAAGCACGACCTCGCCTATATCAAGCTCGACGGCGACATCGGCTGCATGGTCAACGGCGCCGGACTCGCCATGGCGACGATGGACATCATCAAGCTGAACGGGGCCTTCCCCGCCAACTTCCTCGACGTCGGCGGCGGCGCATCGAAGGAGAAGGTCACCGCGGCGTTCAAGATCATCCTCAGCGATCCCGCCGTGAAGGGCATCCTCGTCAACATCTTCGGCGGGATCATGCGCTGCGACATCATTGCCGAGGGCATTGTCGAAGCCGCGCGCGAGGTGAACCTCGACGTGCCGCTGGTGGTCCGGCTGGAGGGCACCAATGTCGAGCAGGGCAAGGCGATCCTCGCCGAATCCGGGCTCGCCATCGTTCCCGCCAACGACCTCGGCGACGCCGCGCGCAAGATCGTCGCACAGGTGCGCGAAGCCGCCTGAGGCAAATCGGAAGGGCCTGCCATGAAACTGCTCGTCCCGGTCAAGCGGGTGCTGGACTATAATGTGAAGCCGCGGTTGAAGGCGGACGGGAGCGGGGTGGATCTCGCCAACGTCAAGATGAGCATGAACCCCTTCGACGAGATTGCGGTCGAGGAAGCGGTGCGGCTCAAGGAGAAGGGGATCGCCACCGAGATCGTGGCGGTCTCGATCGGACCGGAAAAGGCGCAGGAGACCCTGCGCACGGCGCTTGCGATGGGCGCGGACCGGGCGATCCTGGTGAGGGCCGGCGAGGAGGTCGAGCCGCTGGCGGTCGCCAAGATCCTGCGCAAGGTCGCGGAGGAGGAGCAGCCCGGGCTGATCATCCTGGGCAAGCAGGCGATCGACGACGACTGCAACCAGACCGGCCAGATGCTCGCCGCCCTGCTCGGCTGGAGCCAGGGCACCTTCGCCTCGAAGGTGGAGGTGGGCGACGGGAGCGTGACCGTGACCCGCGAGGTGGACGGCGGGCTCGAGACGCTGAAGCTGAAGCTGCCGGCGGTGGTGACGACCGACCTGCGCCTTAACGAGCCGCGCTATGCGAGTCTGCCCAACATCATGAAGGCCAAGAGCAAGCCGCTCGCCCAGAAGACGGTCGAGGACTATGGCGTCGATGCCGCGCCGCGGCTTCGGGTCGAGCGCGTGGCCGAGCCGCCGAAACGCGAGGCCGGCGTCAGGCTCGGTTCGGTCGACGAACTGATCGATCGGCTGCGGACAACGGGAGTAATCGGATGAAGGCGCTCGTCTGGGTCGAACATGAGGGCGGCCAGCTGAAGGACGCCACCTTGTCGGCGGTCACCGCGGCCTCGCAGCTCGGCGAGGTGAGCCTTCTCGTCGCCGGCCAGGATGTCGGCGGCGTCGCCGAGGCGGCGGCGCGCATCGCCGGGGTGGCGAAGGTCCATGTGGCCGACGATCCCGTGCTTGCCCATGGATTGGCTGAAAATGTCGCGCCGCTGATCGTCGCCCTGATGGAGGGCTATGACGCCTTCGTCGCTGCGGCGACGACCACCGGCAAGAATATCGCCCCGAGGGTGGCGGCCCTCATCGACGTGATGCAGGTCTCCGACGTGCTCTCGGTCGAGGGGTCGGACCTGTTCACCCGCCCCATCTATGCCGGCAATGCGATCGCCACGGTGCGCAGCGCCGATGCGAAGAAGGTGCTGACGGTGCGCCCGACCGCCTTCGAGAAGGCGGCGGCCGAGGGCGGCAGCGCGGCGATCGAGCCGGTGTCCGGGAGCGCTGCGGCGGGGCTGTCCGAATTCGTGTCGGCGGAAGTCTCCGCCAGCGAGCGGCCGGAGCTGACCAGCGCGAAGATCATCGTCTCGGGCGGCCGTGCTCTCGGCTCTGCCGAGCAGTTCAAGGCGGTGATCGAACCGCTGGCCGACAAGCTGGGTGCTGCCGTCGGCGCGAGCCGGGCGGCGGTGGACGCAGGCTATGTCCCCAACGACTATCAGGTCGGCCAGACCGGCAAGGTGGTGGCACCGGAACTGTATATCGCGGTGGGGATCTCCGGCGCGATCCAGCACCTGGCGGGCATGAAGGACTCGAAGATCATCGTCGCCATCAACAAGGATGAGGAGGCGCCGATCTTCCAGGTCGCCGATTATGGCTTGGTCGGCGACCTGTTCAAGATCGTCCCGGAGCTCGCCGGGAAACTGTAATCTCCGGCCGTCCGCCGCGCCGACAGGCGGGATGGCGGCTTTCGCGATCGGGGTTTAGCGGCTAGCCTTTGTCCCCCAATGGACATCTATCTCCCCGTCGCAGGCCTCTCGGTGAACGCCCTGGTGATCATCGGCCTGGGCGGGGTCGTCGGCCTGCTCACCGGCATGCTCGGCGTGGGCGGGGGCTTTCTCACCACCCCGATCCTGATCTTCTACGGCATCCCGCCGGCCGTCGCCGTGGCATCTTCGACGACCCAGATCACCGGGACCAGCGTCTCCGGCATGCTTGCCTACAAGCGCCGGCGCGGCGTCGACTATCGCATGGGGGCGGTCCTGATCGGCGGCGGCATGATAGGATCGGTCGCCGGCGGCGCCCTATTCCGCCTCCTCCAGGAGATCGGGCAGATCGATACCGCGATCGCCCTGCTCTATGTCGTCCTGCTGGTCAGCATCGGCTCCCTGATGGCGCGCGAGTCCGCCACCGCCCTCGGCATCCTCCCCCCCTCCGAGCGGGAGAAGCCGCGACGCCGGCACAATCCGATGATCGCGATGCTGCCGATGCGCTGGCGCTTCTACCAGTCCGGCCTCTACATCTCGCCCCTGGCGCCGTTGGGGCTGGGCTTCATCTCCGGCATGCTCACCGTCCTGCTCGGCGTCGGCGGCGGGTTCATCGTCGTTCCGGCGATGATCTACCTGCTCGGCATGTCGACCCAGGTCGTGGTCGGCACGTCGCTGATGCAGATCCTGGCGGTCACCGCCGTCACCACCATGATCCACGCGACCACGACCAAGTCGGTCGACATCGTCCTCGCCGTCCTGCTCCTGGCCGGAAGCGTCTTCGGCGCGCAGTTCGGCGTGCGCCTGTCGCAGCGGGTGAAGCCGGAACTGCTTCGCATGGCGCTTGCGATCATCGTGCTCGCCGTGGCGTTCCGGATGGCGATCGGCCTTGGCTGGCGGCCGGGCGAGATATTCACGGTGGAACCGCTGTGAACCGGCTGCGCCTCCTCTTCCTCCTTATCTGCCTGCCGCTGGTCGCGGGGGCTGCGAAGCCGAAGCTCGTCCCCGACGTGTCGCAGCACGATATTGCCATCCGCTATTCCTTCACCGGCGCCGAGCTGCTGCTGTTCGGGGCGATCGTCTATCCCGGCGGACGGCCGCCCGCGGGCGACGTCGACATCGCGGTGGTGGTGCGCGGGCCGGTGGAACCGATCATCGTCCGCGAGAAGCAGAAGGTGGCAGGCCTCATCTGGATGAATGTCGAAAGCGCGCGCTTCCGTTCGGCGCCGTCCTTCTATGCCGTGGCCTCCTCGCGTCCGCTCAGCGAGCTGGTCGACGAACGGACCGCCGCCATTTACGAACTCGGGGTCCAGAATCTGCAGCTGTCCCCGGGAACCGGCGCCGATCCCGAGGAGCAGAGGCGCTTCGAGGCCGGGCTGATCGACCTCAAGCGGCGCTCGCAGCTCTATTTCGAGGATCCTGAGGGCGTGCAGATCAGCGAGGGGGTGCTTTACCGCGCGCATATCGCCATTCCCGCGCGTGTGCCGGTGGGCACCTATACCGCCGAGACTTTCCTGATCCAGGACGGGCGGGTGATCGCCGGCGCGCCGCGCGAGATCCGAATCGAGAAGCTCGGATTCGAACGGTTCATCGCCACGGCGGCGGAGCGCTGGTCCTTCGCCTACGGGCTGGCCGCGGTCGGCGTCTCGCTCATGCTGGGATGGGCGGCGAGCGCCGTCTTCCGGCGCGCCTAGGAATATCGGCCTCTTTTCGCCCAGGCGGCGTGCGGTCCCGCCGGGGCTCGCAAATGAGTTGTTTACCCAAATCAACTAACCAGCAGCGGTCGTGGGATCAGCCTGGAAGGACGAACGACCGCAATGACCGACATGACCTTCAACAGCTTCTCGCCCGTTCAGCCCGCGCCGGAAGTGGCGGCGGACCAGCAACCTGCTGCGACGCGGGCGACGCAGCACGGACCGATCGGGAAGGTCGTGGAGATCAGCGGCGGTGGCGCGTCCGTGCGGCTGGACGGCGCCGCGCTGCGCGAAATCGCGTCCGATCCGGACCCGAGCGTTGCGCTTTCCGGCCAGGTCGGTAGCCAGATCAAGCTGCAATGCGGCTCCAAATGGCTGCTCGCCAATGTGCGCACGCTTTCGATGCAGGATGATGACGGCAAGGCGCTGACCGCCAGCATCGACTTCCTGGGCGAAGGCGACGAGGATGAAAAGACCGGCAAGCTGACCAACTTCAAGCGCGGCATCACCGGCTATCCGCTTCCGGGCAACCGCGTCTACCCGGTTACCGGAAACGACCTCAAGCAGATGTTCGCGGCCGAGGAGCGGGCGCATATCGAGATCGGCACCGTCTATCCCACCAAGGACGTGCGCGGGGCGCTCTACATCGACTCCCTGCTCGGCAAGCATTTCGCATTGCTGGGATCGACCGGTACCGGCAAATCGACGTCGGCCGCGCTCATCCTGCACAGGATCTGCGACATGTCGCCCGACGGCCATGTCGTGATGATCGATCCGCACGGCGAATATTCCGCCGCCTTCAAGGGCAATGGCGAACTGTTCAACGTCGACAATCTCGCCATGCCCTACTGGCTGATGAACTTCGAGGAACATTGCGAGGTCTTCATCACCACCACCGGCGCTGAGAAGCAGCAGGATCGCGACATCCTCGCGAAATGCCTGCTCCAGGCGCGCGCCAAGAACCGTGCGGCCGAAGGGCTCACCAAGCTGACCGTCGATTCTCCGGTCCCCTATCTGCTCTCCGATCTCACCAATGCGATCCAGAACGAGATGGGCTTGCTCAACAAGGCCACCGACACGGCGCCCTTCATGCGGCTCAAGACCAAGATCGACGAGCTGAAGGCCGATCCGCGCTACAGCTTCATGTTCTCGGGGATGCTCGTCGCGGACAGCATGGCCGCCTTCATCAGCAAGATTTTCCGCTTTCCGAGCAACGGCAAGCCGATCTCGATCGTCGACGTGTCGGGCGTCCCCTCGGACATCACCTCGGTGGTGGTCGCGGTGCTCTCGCGCCTCGTGTTCGACTATGCGATCTGGTCGCGCAACGAGATCCAGCGCCCCGTGCTGCTCGTCTGCGAAGAGGCCCACCGCTACGTTCCGGCCGACACGACCTCGAGCGGCCAGGCCGTCCGCAAGATCCTCGAGCGGATCGCCAAGGAAGGCCGTAAATATGGCGTTTCGCTCGGCCTTATCACCCAGCGCCCGTCCGACCTCGCGGAAGGCGTGCTCTCCCAGTGCGGCACGATCATCTCGATGCGCCTCAACAACGACCGCGACCAGGCCTATGTGAAGAGCGCGATGCCGGAAGGGGCTCGCGGGTTCCTCGATTCCATCCCCGCGCTGCGCAACCGCGAGTGCATCATCTGCGGCGAAGGCGTGTCGATCCCGATCCGCGTCGCCTTCGACGACCTCGAGCGCGAGCGCCAGCCCGCCTCGTCGGATCCGCTCTTCTCCGAACTGTGGCGTCAGAGCGGCGATGAGGACAATATGGTCACCCGCGTCGTCCGGCGCTGGCGCAGCCAGGGTCGCTGAACCGGCACGGCCGAAGCGCGAGTGCTTCGGCCGCCGGATTCTCCCGGTCTGCGGGAGACCGATCGCCCGGGCGGGAGGACCGGACGCGTCGAACGATGCTTTCAGTCGATCAGGGCAGGGTCAGGCGTCGTCGTCGGCCTTCCCCGGCCGGTCCTTGCCGGCCGTCCGCACTTCCTGCGCGGAGGCGGCGCCCGCCGGGACGGCGAGGAGCTTGCGCAGCTTCGCTTTGAAGGCGGCGAGTTCGGTCTTGTTCAACTGGGCCCGCGTCGTGAACTTCACCGTGGCCGGATTGACCGGCGTGCCATTGCGGTAGAGTTCGTAGTGCAGATGCGGCCCGGTCGAGAGGCCCGTCGATCCGACGTAGCCGATGACCTGCCCCTGTTTGACACGCTGGCCGGGCTTCGCGGCGATCCGGCTCATGTGCGAATAGGAGGTCGCAAGCCCGCCGGCATGGTCGATGCGAACCTGCTTGCCATATCCTCCGGCCCAGCCGGCGCGGACGATCTTGCCGTCCGCGGCGGCGAGGATCGGCGTTCCGTAGCCTGCCCGGAAATCCATGCCCTTGTGCATGCGTGAATAGCCCAGGATCGGGTGGTGGCGCATGCCGAAGTTGGACGATACCTTGCCCGGCACCGGCCGCTGCAGCGTGCCGCTGGTCTTGCCGACGCCGGAGGCCTCGAACCATTGGGCCCGTCCGCCCTGTTCCCATTGCATCAGCTGCAGCTTCTTGCCCTTGGCGCGCTCGAGTCCGGCATAAAGCAGCTTGCCCGTCTCGGTCTCGCCGGTCTCGGCCCGCCTGTGCTCGATGATGAGGTCGAACCGGTCGTTGGCGCCGATGCTGGATATCTCGGTCTGGGTGGCGATCGCCCGGAGGAAGGATTCCACTGCGCTGGCCGGGGCTCCGGCGGCCCGCGCGGCGCGATAGAGGCTGGAACCCACCCGGCCCTGGATCCGGAGCGGCGTGTCGTCGACGGCGATCGGAATGCGCTGGAGGACGAGCTTTCCGTCGGCCCGCTTGATCTCGACCCGGAGGTCGAAGGCGGCACGAAAGGCGAGCGCATCGAGCGGGCGGGGGACCTTCTTGTTGGGACGGCGGCCGAGGGTGATATTCCCGATCGTTCCGGGGCGGATCCCGTCCGCCAGGCTGCCGGCGATCAGGCTCGCGACGGCGGCGGCATCATCCTTGCTGACCCCGGCGCGTTCCAAGGCGCGTCCGACATCGCCGCGGCCGAGCGTGGTCGTCAGCTGGATGCTGGGCCGTTCGGGCGTGTCGGACAGCGGCTCGACCGCGTCGGTCGCCGCCATTCTCCGGCCGGTGTCCGCGCCATGGGCGAGGGGCGCGATCGACAGCGCGCGTGCTTCTTCCCATTGCGCATCCGGCAACGGGCCGGGCGCGGTACCCGGCAGCGGATCGATGCCCGGCGCAAGGGACAGAGCGGCGTAGCAGAGGCCGGCGCACAAAGCGAAGCCGCGAATCCACTCGGGCGACCCGAGATTCTGGCCCAGGTCGGTGACGAGGCGCAGCCGCGACAGCCGGTCACGGACGGACGCCAGTCCCCCGGCGCCGAGATCGGCCGGGATCGACGGCCGAAGCAGAGCGGCGTCGAGGCTGGCGGCGGTGCCTGCAAGTGCCGGCTGGGGTGACGGACGGAGCGCGGCCGCGCCGCCGCCGGAGTTCAGATCATGAAACTGATACAAGTAGGTCCCCCGTGACCCGGATTGCCCGCTGCCCGCTACAGCGCTGAGACTGTGAGGAAAGTAGGGTTAATGTAAAGTAAAGCTTGTTTCGCCTCCGGCGCGGTTGCGGCGAAGCGTCCCCACCGGTCGATGAAACGTTTCATCGCGCAGAGGCGCGCATCGGCCGTTGCGCTTCCCGGTGGACATGCCAATCTAGGCCTCATGAGCAGTTTCGCCCGTTCGCCGCTCACGGCGATCCTGGGGCCGACCAATACCGGGAAGACGCATCTGGCGGTGGAGCGGATGTGCGCCCATTCCAGCGGCATGATCGGCTTCCCGCTCCGCCTGCTTGCGCGCGAGGTCTATGATCGCGTGGTCAGGCTGAAGGGGGCGAACCAGGTCGCGCTGATCACCGGCGAGGAGAAGATCGTCCCCCGGGATGCGCGCTGGTTCCTCTGCACCGCGGAATCGATGCCGATCGAGCGGGATTTCGCCTTCGTCGCCCTCGATGAGGCGCAGCTCGGCGCCGATCCCGAGCGGGGCCATGTGTTCACCGACAGGATGCTCCATGCCCGCGGACGAGAGGAAACGATGATCCTCGGGTCCGACAGTCTGGCGCCGATGGTGCGGTCCCTGCTGCCCGATGCCGAGATCATCGGACGGCCGCGCTTCTCGACCCTCAGCTATGCCGGCGCGGTGAAGCTGTCGCGCCTGCCGCCGCGCTCGGCGATCGTCGCCTTCTCTGCCGAGCAGGTCTATGCGGTCGCCGAGATGCTGCGCCGGACCCGGGGCGGCGCGGCGGTGGTGATGGGCGCGCTGAGCCCGCGCACCCGCAATGCGCAGGTGGCGATGTATCAGGCCGGCGAGGTCGACTATCTCGTCGCCACCGATGCGATCGGCATGGGGCTGAACATGGACGTCAGCCATGTCGCCTTCGCCGGTCTCTCCAAGTTCGACGGCAACCGCCGCCGCCGGCTGACCGTGGCGGAAATGGCGCAGATCGCCGGACGGGCGGGACGGCACCAGCGGGACGGCACCTTCGGCACGCTCACCCTGGAAGGGGAAGCGGCCGCCGAATTCCGGCCGGAGGAGATAGAGGCGATCGAGGAGCACCGCTTCCCGTCGCTCGACCATCTCTACTGGCGCAAGGGGGATCCGGATTTCCGTTCGGCCGAAGCGCTGATCCGCTCGCTCGAATGCAAGCCCGACCGGCCCGGGCTGCGCGCGGCTCCCGAGGCGATCGATCTCGCGGTGCTGAAGCGCCTGGCGGAGGACAGCATGGTGCGGGCGCGCCTGCACGGGCCGGACCGCGTGCGCCGGCTATGGGCGGCCTGCGGCCTGCCCGACTTCCGCAAGACGGGCGCGGACTATCACGCCCGGCTGGTGGCGCGGATCTTCGCCTTCCTCAGCGAAGGGGACGGGCGCATTCCCGGCGGCTGGTATGCCGAACAGATCGCTCGGCTGGACAATGTCCAGGGTGACATCGAGACTTTGGCCGATCGGCTCGCGTCGGTGCGCACCTGGGCCTATATCGCGCATCGGGCCGACTGGCTGGCGGCGCCGGCGAAGATGGCCGAGCGCAGCGGCCAGCTCGAGGAGCGGCTGTCCGACGCGTTGCACGAACGGCTGACTCAGCGCTTCGTCGATCGCCGCACCTCCGTCCTGATGCGCGACCTTGCCGGCAAGGGCGAGGATCTGCCCGTCATCGTGGACGAGCAGGGCGAGGTGAGCGTCGGCAGCTATGCCATCGGCTATCTCCGCGGTTTCCATTTCGAGGTCGATCCGTCCGCGCGCCATGCCGACCGCAAGATGCTGCTGGCGGCAGCCGAGCGGCGGCTCGGCGGCGAGTTCGAGCGGCGTGCAGCCGCCCTCGTCGCCGACGAGGATGAGCGCTTCGATCTTGCAACCGATGCGGAACAGCCGGTGGCCATCCGGTGGCGCGGGCATGAGGTCGCCCGGCTCGGACCCGGCAAGAATCTGCTGTCTCCGCACATCCTGCTCGACCGGCGGCTGGAGCGCCTGTCCGAGCGCGGCCGCGCGGCCGTGGTCGAACGGCTGAAGGAATGGCCGCGGCTTCATGTGGAGCGCGCCCTCGGTCCGCTGCGGGCGGCCGGCGCGGCTGCGCGTGATGCGGCCGTGCCACCGGCCGCCCGCTCGGTGCTGGCGATGCTGGTCGACGAGGGGGGGACGATCTCCCGGGCCGAAGTCGCAAAGCCGCTTGCGGCGCTCGACCGCGGGCAGCGCCGCATGCTGTCCAGGTTCCGGGTGCGGATCGGCACCCTCGACCTGTTCATCCCGGAAATGCTGAAGCCGGAGGCGATCCGCTGGCGGACTGCGCTGCGTGCGGCGCGCGCCGGCAATCCGATGCCGCATCTTCCGCCGCCGTCCAGCGTCGTGCTGCCGACGCCGGACGAGCCGGAGCGGGCGCTCCTGGCACAGCTCGGCTTCCGTGCGCTGGGCCCGCAGATGGTGCGTGTCGACCTGGCGGAGCGTTTCGCGCGTCATGCGCATGAAGCACGCGCCGGCAAGCAGGCGAAGGTGGTTGACGAGGCGCTGGCGACCTCGCTCGGGCTCAGGCACGAAACGATCGCGCGGCTCATGAAGGAGGTCGGCTTCCGCCCGACGGCGACCGAGGCCGGATGGATCTGGCGAGGCCGGGCGCCGCGGCGCCAGCCGCGGCCGGCACCGACGTCCCATGCCTTCGCGGCCCTGGCCGGATTGCGCCGCAATGGCTGAGCCGCCGAGTCTGCGGCTCGACAAGTTCCTCTGGTTCGCGCGAATCGTGAAGACGCGCAGCCGTGCCCAGGCACTCGCGGAACAGGGGCGCATGCGCCTTTGCGGACGAGTCGTGAACCAGGCGCATGCCCAGGTGCGCGTCGGCGATGTGCTGAGCTTCGCGCTCCGGGGCCGGGTGCGGGTGATCCGGGTCGATGCCATCCCGGCCCGGCGCGGCCCCGCGGCCGAGGCCCGCCTGCTTTACAGCGAAGTTTCAGACGTGCCGTTGACGACCCGAGCCGAGCACGACTAGGGGGATGCCGTTCGGACCGGAATGCACATATCGTGCACCAGCCCGGCTCCGTTGTGAGAGAAGACCGATGACTTACGTCGTGACCGAGAACTGCATCCGCTGCAAATATATGGATTGCGTCGAGGTGTGTCCGGTCGATTGCTTCTACGAAGGCGAGAACATGCTGGTGATCAATCCCAGCGAGTGCATCGACTGCGGCGTGTGCGAGCCGGAATGTCCGGCCGAAGCGATCCTGCCGGATACGGAGGTCGGTCAGGAGAAGTGGCTGGAAATCAACGCCAAATTCTCCACCGAATGGCCGAATATCACCCGCAAGCGCGAACCTCCGGCCGATGCCGAGGAGCACAAGGGCGAGGCGGACAAATATGACAAATATTTCTCCCCGGAACCCGGCCAGGGCGACTAACGTTTCCGTAACGGGCTGAACCGCATTCGGTCGGCTACCGCCGCAAGACTAGCTTTTTGCGGCCTCCCATGCTATATGATGGCCGCCAGGGCGGGCGCGCTTGCGTCCGCGTTTTTCGGCAATCTGAATGATTCGTCGCAAAATCGGGTGCCAAAACTGCGTCATTGGGGCGGATGCGGCTTAGCAGGATTTTTGCGGCTGGTTCCATGGGAAGGTCACATACATGGCAGCGAAGGCGTTGAGCTTCGACGTTGGCGATTACGTTGTATATCCGAAGCATGGAGTGGGTCGGGTCATCGAGCTCCAGAGCACCGACATCGCGGGCATGCAGCTCGAACTGTACGTGCTCCGCTTCGAAAAGGAAAAGATGACGCTCCGGGTCCCCACCAACAAGGCGGAAAGCGTCGGGATGCGCAAGCTGTCTTCCGACAAGACCATGCAGGAAGCTCTCGCCACCCTGAAGGGCAAGCCCAAGGTCAAGCGGACGATGTGGTCGCGCCGGGCCCAGGAATATGAGGCGAAGATCAACTCGGGCGATCTCGTGTCGATCGCGGAAGTCACGCGCGATCTGTTCCGCGCGGACGACCAGCCCGAGCAGAGCTATTCCGAGCGGCAGATCTTCGAGGCTGCCTCCAGCCGGCTCGCGCGCGAGCTCGCGGCGATGGAGCAGGTCGACGAGCCTGCGGCCCTGCAGAAGATCCTCGACATCCTCAACAAGGCTGCCGAGGTCTACAACAAGGACAAGACCGTCGAGAAATAAGGCGCTCCCGATCGGGAATGCGACAGGGGCGGCCGCATAGCGGCCGCCCTTTTCGTTTGCCTGTCGCGCCGCCTCACTGTATTAAGCCCGTAATACAGTGGGAGTCCCGATCATGCGCACCGTCATTTCCCTGGCATCGCTTGCCTTCCTATCCCTTGCGGCCTGCAGCGGACGGGCCGGTGCCGAAGACGATGGGGAAATGCCGGCAGCACGAACCTATCAGGTCGGCTCCTTCGACGCGATATCGCTCGGCGGGGCGCATGACGTGGTGGTCAGGACGGGCGGCGCGCCTTCGGTTCGGGCCGAGGGGCCGGGATCGACGCTGGATCGGCTGGAGATCGACGTCGAGGGCGGCGTTCTCCGGATCCGCGACAAGGGAAGCTGGTTCTCCGGCGGGAACGATGGGGAAGCCACGATCCACGTTACCGTCCCCGCCCTCACTGCGGCGTCGATCGGCGGATCGGGGGACATAAGGATCGACCGGATCAGCGGCTCCAGCTTCAGGGGGGCGGTCGGCGGTTCGGGTGACCTGCTCGTCGGAACGCTCGAGGTCCAGGATGCCCGATTTTCCATCGGCGGATCAGGGTCCATCGAAGCCGGAGGGGGGCGCTCCTCGCATATCGACCTTTCGATCGCCGGCTCCGGCGATGTGGATGCGGGTGGAGTGAGCAGTCGGACCGCCCGGGTGTCGATTGCCGGCTCCGGCGATGCCCTCGTCAACGTCTCGGACGTCGTCCGGGGCTCGGTCGCGGGCTCGGGCGACGTCACCGTCCGCGGCGCCGGCCGATGCGAGATTTCGATTGCCGGCTCCGGCGGGGTGCACTGTAGCGGCTGACGGCCGGTAGTCGGGGTTTCCGGCCCTGTCCGGCGGCGTGGTTATCGCTCGTTAACCGGATGGGGCCATAGTCGCCGCCATGCGCAACCTGCTCCTTCTCCTCCTTGCCCTGTTGGCGGGTGCTGGTCCGGCCCATGCGGCCGAACGGCGTTACACCGTCACCGATTTCGATCGAATCGTCGTCGACGGCGCCTTCGAGGTCACATTGACCTCCGGCAAGGCCTCCTCGGTGGTCGCGAAGGGGAGTCCGGCGGCGCTGGATCGCCTGTCCGTCGACGTGCAGGGACGCACGCTTCGCATCCGCCCCAACCAGTCCGCCTGGGGCGGACCCATGCGCGACGACGAACCGGGCGTGACCATCGCCGTGGGGACGCGCGGTCTGCGCGCCGCCGCGGTCAACGGCGGGAGCCGGCTCAGCCTGGACAAGGTGCAGGGGTTGCGGTTCGACCTGGGCCTTGCCGGCAGCGGCCGGATCACGATCCCCTCGGTGCAGGTGGACGCGCTCTTCCTCAACCTGCTCGGATCGGGAACCCTGGAACTCGCCGGCAGGGCGAAGACGCTTCGCGCGGAAGTGCGCGGCTCCGGCGACCTCGAGGCGGCCGGCCTCACTGTCGGCGATGCCCGGATTTTCGCCGATACGGCCGGCACCACCCGCCTGGTGGCGACCGGCAGCGCGACGGTGGTGGCGACCGGGACGGGAGACGTCGAAGTCACCGGCCCGATGGCTTGCACGGTGAAGCGCCAGGGCACCGGGCGCGTGCGCTGCGGACGCGCCTGAGGCCGGTCAGATCAGCCCAAGCGCGCTGAGTTCGCCGGCCAGCCTCGGCGGCAACGCCTCCAGCATTGCCGCGCCGTCGCCGATGTCCGGCGGCGCATCGTCATCGCTCAGATAGCGCCATCCCTGATGGGCGCGCCTCGGTTGCGCTTCCACCCGCACCAGTTGGGGATCGAGGCGGATCACGGTCTTTGCCGCAGCCGCGTCCTCGTCGAAGCCGAGGATCGTCTGGCGGGCCGCAAACCGGTGCTTCATGATCCAGTAGAGCGAACCGCCGAGCAGGTCGTCGGCCCGCTTGGGCCTGAACCGGGTATGGACCGGGACGAAGCCGTCCCGTATCCGCGCCCGCTGGCGGCTGCTGAGCGCGTCGAGAGTGTCGCAGCCCACGGCGACCTTGCTGATATGAAGGGAGGGCATGAGCGGACCCTGCCCCGTTCGTCCCATGCCATCAAGAGCCCGTCCATCACCGGGCGTGCCCGCCGCGCCGTCGCTCAGCCGGCGAGCCCGGCCGCCGTCGCGAGGCCGAGGAAGACGAGAAAGCCCATGGAATCGGTGATCATCGTCACGAAGACCGACGAGGCCACCGCCGGGTCCGCTTTGGCCCGGTCGAGCGCAATCGGCACCACCACCCCGGCAAGCCCGGCGATCAGGATGTTGGTCATCATCGCCGCGGCGATGACCGCGCCGAGCTGCCGGCTGCCCAGGGCCAGCGAAACCCCGATCCCGATCAGCAGGGCGATGGTGACGCCGTTCAGCAGCGCGACCCTGATTTCCCGCCAGATCGCCCGCCATGTGTTCGATTGCGTCAGCTGGTTGGTGGCCAGCGCGCGGACCGTGACCGCCAGCGTCTGGGTCCCGGCATTGCCGCCGACCCCGGCGACGATCGGCATCAGCACCGCCAGGATCGCCATGCGGGCGATGCTGGCTTCGAAGAAGCGGATCACCGATGCGGCGACCAGCGCCGTCATCAGATTGGCGACCAGCCATCGGACCCGGCTCTTGTAGCTGTCGACGACCGGCTCGTTGATGTCGCCCTCGCCGACGCCGGAGAGCAGCAGCGCGTCCTCGCTGGCCTCCTCCTGGATGATGTGCACGACGTCGTCGACGGTGATCATGCCCACCAGCCGTCCGGACTGGTCGACCACCGCCGCGGAAATGAGCGCATATTTCTGGAAGCGCCGCGCCACGTCCTCCTGGTCCATATCGACCGGGATCAAGGTCTGCTCGCGCTTCATCACGTCGGCGATCGCCACGTTGCGCGGCGTGCGCAGCACCCAGGACAGCATGCAGGTGCCGACCGGCCGGTGCTGCGGATCGACGACGTAGACTTCCCAGAAGTCGGTCGCGAGATCCTCGCTGGCGCGCAGATAGTCGATGACCTGGCCGACGTTCCAATGCTCCGGCACCGCGATATAGTCGCGCTGCATGAGGCGGCCGGCGGATTCCTCCGGGAAGGTGAGGGCTTCCTGGATGGCGGCACGGTTGCTCGGCTCGAGCGCGTCGAGCACGGCCTGCTGCTCGGACGCCTCCATGTCCTCGATGATCGCGACCGCATCATCGGTCTCGAGCTCGCCGGCGATGCGCGCCACTTCATGCGGTTCGAGGGTGTCGATCAGCTCCTCGCGGACCCAGTCGTTCATCTCGGCGATGACGTCGGCGTCGAGCAGGTCGGTGATCGAGGCGGCCAGCGCGCGCCTCTGGTCGCGGTCAAGCAGTTCGAACAGGTCCGCCACGTCGGCTGGATGGAGCGGCTCGACGAGGGCCCGGGCCCCCTCGCTGTCGCCGCTTTCGATCTGCTCGATGACCAGGCGGACGAACTCCGGTTTCAGCCGGTCGTCCTCGTCCAGCCGGGTGTCGGCGGCCGCGGCGAGGCCGGCCTCGTCCGCCTGGGGCGCATAGCTCTCGCTCTCGCTCATCGCCCTCTCCTATGCTGCGCGGACGAGGTTTCCTAAGCGCGTCGGCCGCGCCTGTCGATAAGTGTAAGCAAGGGGTGGCGCAGCGGGCCCGGGCGCCCTAAGTCGGCCCCTTCACTGGGAGATCCGCGATGGCCGATGAACTCAATACGCTCGTTCTCAACCTCGACAGTGGCGGTGACGTGGTCATCCGCCTGCGGCCGGATCTCGCGCCCGGACATGTGCAGCGGATCAAGGATCTGGTGAGCGAAGGCTTCTACGACGGCGTGGTCTTCCATCGCGTGATCCCCGGCTTCATGGCCCAGGGCGGCGACCCGACCGGGACAGGCATGGGCGGCTCCGAAAAGCCGGACCTGAAGGCCGAATTCAACAGCGAGCCGCATGTCCGCGGCACCGCGTCGATGGCGCGCGCCTCCAATCCGAACAGCGCCAACAGCCAGTTCTTCATCTGCTTCGACGACGCGCGTTTCCTGGACGGCCAGTACACCGTCTGGGGCACGGTCGTGGAAGGCATGGAACATGTCGATGCGCTCCCTGTCGGCGAACCCCCGCAGCGGCCGGGGCGGATCGTGAAGGCGACGCTGCGCGCCTGAAGGCATGCGGCCTGCGACCCTGGTCACGGGTGCATCGAGCGGCCTGGGAGCCGAGTTCGCGCGCCAGTGCGCGCGCCGCGGGGACGAGCTGGTGCTGGTGGCGCGCCGGCGCCATCGGCTCGAGGCTCTGGCCGAAGAGATCGGGGGGCGAGCCCATATGCTCGCGCTCGATCTGGCGGAGCGCGGCGGGCCCGACGCAGTGATGGCGGCGGTGGAGGAGCGGGGGCTCGTCGTCGACACGCTCATCAACAATGCGGGCTTCGGCCTGTCCGGCCGGTTCGCCGACCTGTCCGTCGATCGCCAGGCGGACATGCTGCGGCTCAATGTCGAGGCGCTGACCATGCTGACCGGGCTGGTGCTTCCCGGAATGATCGGGCGTGGCCGGGGCGCGATCCTCAACGTTGCGTCGACCGCCGCCTTCCAGCCCGGTCCGGGGATGGCGGTCTATTTCGCCAGCAAGGCCTATGTGCTGTCCTTTACCGATGCGCTGCATCAGGAATTGAAGGAGACGGGCATCAGGGTCTCCGCCCTCTGTCCCGGGCCGACCGCGACCGAATTCGGCGAGGTTGCCGGCTTCCGATCGGACCGCTTCCGGCGCCTGTCCGCCGACGCGCCGGGCGTGGTCGCTGCCGGCCTTGCCGGGCTGGCCCGCAACCGGGCGGTCGTGGTGCCCGGCCTCGCCAACAAGGCCGGCGCGCAATCGCATCGCCTGCTCCCGCGCGCGGCGATGCGGCGGATCGTGGCGGCGCTGAGGCTCTAGAAATGCGGGCCGGATGTGGCCCGGCGAACGCGCGGTGCTACCCGGCGGCGCCGTTCAGCAGATTGTCGAACAGCCAGTCGTGGAAGATCCGCACCGGGCGTCGGTTCAGCGCCGACCGGCGGCAGACGAACCAGTAGCTGTAGGGGCTTTCCACGCTGACGTCGAACAGCTGTACCAGCCGGGGGTCATGGGAATCGAGCAGGTGGTTCTCGTGCATGAAGGCGACGCCGAGGCCGCGTGCTGCGGCATCGAGTATCAACTGGCCCGAATCGAACAGGTCGATCGCACCCGGTTGCAGCTCCGGCATGCCGATCGCCTCCCGCCAATATTCGAACGTCTCCGGCATGTCCCGGTGGAGAAGGATGGTCGCCCCGGCGAGCTGGGCCGGATCGGTCAGCGCATCGGACCCTTCCGCCATCTCCCGCGAGGCGATTGCAGTGATCTTGTTGGTGTCTATCCGCCGCGCATAGAGGCTGGCATCGACATCGGTGACAAGGCAGATCGCCGCGTCGAGGCCGTCATCGAGGCGGGCCATGCCGTGGGCCCCGGTGTCGATGTCGATGTGAAGGTCGGGATGCCGGGCCCTGAGGTTCGGCAGGTGCGGCATCAGCCGCTGCGAGGCGAACAGCGGCAGCACCGCTAGGCGCAGCCGCATCAGCGCGCTTTCGCCGGTCGCCCGCTCCATCGCCATGGCCAGCGCATCCAGCGAAGGTGCTATCTCGGAAAGCAGCCGCTCGCCGTCCGCGTTCAGGGCGACTCCCTGGTGCCGTCTCTCGAACAGGGGGCGCCCGACGAACCGCTCGAGGGCCTGGACCCGGCGCGTGAGGGCCGGGGAGGAGAGGGCCAATGCTTCTGCTGCCGCCTTCACCGACCCCAAACGTGCGACCTGCACGAACGCTTCGACGGCAGTGAGCGGGGGCAGTCTACGCATTGCTTCTCCCGGCAGCTTTTATTGTGCAGTGCACCTAAACGCCCTTTCGGTCAATAGCGCAGAATACCTTGATATTATGGGTTGCAAATTTTGCAATCACAGGTTTCACCTTCGCACTTGCACAAAAAGTTCGCAAGTGCAAAAAGGGACCTGCCTTTCAGGCATCCTCTCCTACAAACTTCAGGGCCGGCCCCACGGGACCGGCCCATTTTTTTGCCGCACTGGCCCCCGGCAGCCGACTTTTTTGACCCTTCGCAGTGGAACCCGCGTTACTGGTTCCTATGTGTTCGTCACGCAAGGGAGAGCGCGATGGCTGACGAAGAGAAGACCGAAAAGAAGCTTCAGGTGGCGAACATGCGGCCGGACGACAGTGGCCGCGGACTGGCCCGGTTGCCCCGTGCGCTGATGCGCTCGCTTGGGCTCAAGGAAGGCGACGTGATCGAGCTGGTTGGCAAGCGCTCGACGCCGGCCAGGGCGGTCTACTCCTATGCCGAGGACGAGGGACTCGACATCATCCGTCTCGACGGTCTGCAGCGCGCCAATGCCGAGGTCGGCTCGGGCGACTATGTCACCATCCGCAAGGTCGAATCCAAGCCCGCCCAGCGGGTCGTCTTCGCTCCCGCGCAGAAGAATCTGCGGCTGCAGGGCTCGGCCAATGCGCTGAAGCGCAGCTTCGAGATGAAGCCGCTGACCGCCGGCGACATCGTGGCAACCACCGGCCAGCAGCAGATTCACCGGTCCGACCTGCCGCCCGAACTGCGCCAGATGCTCTACGCGCCTGCCTATGCGCTGCAGGAGATCCGCCTCACCGTCGTTTCGACCGTCCCCAAGGGCATCGTCCATATCGACGCCAGCACCGAGGTCGAACTCCGCCCCGAATATACGGAGCCGAAGGATCAGCGCCGGGCCGACGTGACCTATGATGATCTCGGCGGCATGGCATCGACCATCGACCAGCTGCGCGAGATGGTCGAGCTGCCGCTCCGCTATCCCGAGATTTTCGAGCGGCTTGGCGTCGATCCGCCCAAGGGGGTGCTGCTCTACGGCCCGCCCGGCACCGGCAAGACCCGCCTTGCCCGCGCGGTCGCCAATGAAAGCGATGCGACCTTCTTCCACATCGCCGGGCCGGAGATCATGGGCTCGGCCTATGGCGAGAGCGAGAAGCGGCTGCGCGAGGTGTTCGAGCAGGCGCGCGCCTCCTCTCCCTCGATCGTGTTCATCGACGAGATCGATTCGATCGCGCCCAAGCGCGGCCAGGTGAGCGGGGAAGCGGAGAAGCGCCTGGTGGCGCAGCTGCTGACGCTGCTCGACGGCCTCGAGCCGCGGCAGAATGTGGTGGTCATTGCCGCCACCAACCGCCCCGAGGCGCTCGACGAGGCGCTGCGCCGTCCCGGCCGGTTCGACCGCGAGATCGTGGTCGGCGTGCCGGACGAAAGCGGCCGTCGCGAGATCCTCGGCATCCACACCCGCGGCATGCCCCTCGACGAGGGTGTCGACCTGCAGGAGCTGGCCCGCCAGACCTACGGCTTCGTCGGCGCGGACCTGGCGGCGCTGAGCCGCGAGGCGGCAATCGAGGCGGTCCGGCGGATCATGCCGAAGATCAACCTCGAGGAAGGCACGATCCCGCCCGAGGTGCTCGATACCCTGTCCGTAACCCGGTCCGATTTCGATCAGGCGCTGAAGCGCGTGCAGCCCTCCGCCATGCGCGAAGTCATGGTGCAGGTGCCCAATGTCCGCTGGGAGGACGTCGGTGGGCTCGACCAGCCGCGCGAGCGGCTGCAGGAAGGCGTGGAACTGCCGCTCAAGAATCCGGAGGCGTTCCGGCGTCTCGGCATACGGCCGGCAAAGGGCTTCCTGCTCTACGGGCCGCCGGGAACCGGCAAGACCCTGCTCGCCAAGGCGGCCGCGCGCGAGGCGCAGGCCAATTTCATCGCGACCAAGTCCTCGGACCTGCTGTCCAAATGGTATGGCGAGTCCGAGCAGCAGATCGCCCGCCTGTTCGCGCGCGCGCGGCAGGTCGCGCCGACCGTCATCTTCATCGACGAGCTCGACAGCCTCGTTCCGGCCAGGGGCGGCGGCCTGGGCGAACCGCAGGTGACCGAGCGGGTGGTCAACACCATATTGGCGGAAATGGACGGGCTGGAGGAGCTCCAGTCGGTGGTGGTGATCGGCGCCACCAACCGCCCGAACCTCATCGATCCGGCCTTGCTGCGGCCGGGCCGCCTGGATGAGCTGATCTACGTGCCGGTGCCGGACCAGGCCGGACGCAGGCATATTCTGGGCATCCACACCAAGGACATGCCGATGGCGGGCGACGTCGATCTCGACAGCCTCGCATCCAGGACCGACCGCTTCACCGGGGCGGACCTCGAGGATCTGGTCCGCCGCGCGGGCCTGTTCGCCCTCCGGGATTCCCTGGAGGCGAAGGAGGTCACGATGGATCATTTCGACCGGGCACTGAAGGAAACGCGGGCCTCCGTCACCGAGGAGATGGAGCGCGAATATTCGGAGATCGAGGGCCGCCTGAAACAGGAAGCCTTCAGTTCCGGCGGCATCGGCTTCATCAGCCCCGGCATGCTGACTCCCCGCACCCCGCCGGAATAGCGGCGAGAGGACCGGCCGGACGGCCGTGGAGACGCCCGGCCCGGCCGTGCGTCCCGTAAATGACGCAGCCTGTCCCGAAGGATTTTCTTTCCGGGTCGGGGTTAGCCCACACTTGCCAAGGCAGCGTTGATTTGCGACCCACCTTCCCAATCAGGAATACATGGAAAGCACGATGACCCTATCGGCAGAGCAAGCGCAGCGCGATCGGCGTTTCACCAAGGCCAGCGGGGGAGGTCCGCTGTGGCACTTCCTGCGGGGGTTCCTGAAGCACCCGGTCATGGTCGGATCGGTGATCCCCTCCTCCAGGGTGCTGATCGATCGCATGCTTGCCCCGGTCGACTGGCGCAACTGCAAGCTGTTCGTCGAATATGGGCCCGGCGTCGGGACCTTCACCCAGCACATTCTCGAGCGGCTCCAGCCCGACGCGACCCTGCTGACCATCGACACCAACCCGGATTTCACCGACTATCTCGGCCGCAAGTTCACCGACAGCCGCCTGCGGGCGGTAACCGGCTCGGCCGCCGACGTGCGCCAGATCATGGCGGACAGCGGCTTCGACCATGCCGACTATATTCTCTCCGGCCTGCCCTTCTCGACGCTTCCGGCCGGAATCGGGCCGCTGATCGCGGCCGAGACCGAAGCGGTCCTGCGGCCGGGCGGCGCCTTCCTGGTCTATCAGTTCTCACCCAAGGTCAGGGACTTCATCGCGCCGCATTTCCCGCGCATCGACCGCGCCCTCGAATGGATCAACATCCCGCCGGCGACCCTGTTCTGGGCCTGGAAGGACCCGCAATGAGCGGAAGCCTCCGGTTCAACCGCCCCTGATGCCGAAGTTGAGGCGGCGCGAGACATTATAGTCCATCGTCGCGACGATGAAGTAGCACAGCCCCCATTTGATGCGGTTGAACAGGCTGCGCTGGTGCCGGTGCCCCTCGGCGGTGATGCGCTCGCTGTCGGCGATCTCCCGGTCGACATAGGCGCGCACGTCGCGGGCGAAGCCGGGATCTTCGATGCGCAGCATCAGCTCCAGGTTGAGATAGAAGCTGCGCAGGTCGAAATTGGCCGATCCAATGTGGACGACATCGTCCATGACGATCAGCTTGGTATGAAGTCGCGTGCGCCGATATTCGTGGATCTCCACCCCGCGGCGGAGCAGCCGCGAATAGGTGTGGCGCGCCGCTCCGATGGTGGCGCCGTTGTCCGACAAAGCGGCGGTCACGATCCGCGCCTTGCCCCGTCTCGCGATCGCCCCGATGCGGCGGAGCATGCCCCGGCCGGGCGCGAAATAGGCCGCGATCAGGTCGAAGCGCCTCGCATGCTCCATATCCTTCTTCACCGACTGCGCCCAGGGGCTGAGGCGCCGCGTCGGGCCGCCGAACAGCCACCGCAGGCGCCCGTCGCCCTGGCTGTGCCGGACCAATATCGCGCGCAGGTCGCGGGTCCGCGCGTTGCCGATCCGCGCCCAGGCGAACAGGTCGTCGAAATAGGCGGCGGCCGGCTCCGCGGCCGGCCCCTCGATCCTGACGCCGAGGTCGCGCCATGCGCCCTCGTCCTCGGGGCCGAAATAGCTGTCTTCAATGTTGAATCCGCCGATCAGGGCGACCTTGCCGTCTGCCAGCGCCATCTTCTGATGGTTGCGCAGCAGATAGCGCCGGCCCCATTTCGGCTCGAAGCGGCAGAAGCCGCACCCCTGGTCGACCAGGGGCTGGAAGAAGTCGTCCCCCACCGTCTCGCTGCCGAAACCGTCGACGAGGATGCGCACCTTCACGCCGCGACTGCAGGCGGCCAGCAGGGCGTCGCGGACGCGCTGTCCGGTATCGTCTTCCGTGAAGATGTAATAGAGCAGGCGGACGCTTTCCCGGGCCCCCTCGATCAGCGCGATCAGGGCCGCGAGCCGGTCCGTTCCGCGCACGAGCAGGGTCAGCCGGTTCGACTCGATATCCGCCGCGACAGGGGCGCTGGTTTCCTGCGGGCTTGCAGCAGCCATGATCCCGTCCATGGATCGGGCGTCGCGCCGGCGCAAGTCCGCGAAATCATTGACATCGCGCGCCCCGGCTGATAGCCGCCTCTTTTCCCCGGAAGCCTGAAATCCTACGGAGCTGCTTGATGGCGCGCGTTACCGTCGAAGATTGCGTCGATAAGGTCCCGAACCGGTTCGACCTCGTCCTGCTTGCTGCGCAGCGCGCGCGGCAGATCTCCGCCGGTGCCGAGCTGACGGTGGACCGCGACAGGGACAAGAACCCGGTGGTCGCCCTGCGCGAAATCGCCGACGAGACGATCAGGCCGAAGCATCTCGAGGAAGCGCTGATCGGCAGCCTCCAGCGTGTCCAGATCGATGAGGACGAGGCGCCGGACGAGATCGGCTCGCTCACCGCATCGGCCGAGGCCCTCCGCCTGACAGCGGCGGCGCCGCCCCGCAACACCAATCTCGCCGGCGATTACGACTGATCGGGCTGCGCGCTTGGGTTCCACGCGCGCTTTCCCTGCTGCGCCGGTCAGCCGACCGGCCGCACCTGCGACCGGTCGAGCCATTCCAGTTCGTCGATCGACAGCGCCCTGCCGTCCGCGGATCGCACCGTGATCGGTGCGATAGGCTGGTGGCTGTGCTTGTCGACCAGGACCGGATTGCTCGGCGCGCCCGACACCCAGCGTTCGCCCCATTGGCGCAGGGCGATCAGCACCGGGAGCAGGTCCTGCCCCTTCGGCGTGAGCCGGTAGGATACCCGGCGCCGGTCGGTTCCGTCGCGCTCCCGCTCCAGTATTTCCTGTTCGACGAGCCGCGCCAGCCGATGCGAGAGGATGTTGCGCGCGATCCCCAGTGTCGCCTGGAACTCCTCGAAATGGTGCAACCCGTTGAACACGCCGCGCAGGATCAGGAAGGACCAGCGCTCCCCCACCGCTTCGACCGCCGCCGGTATCGCACAATTGGCCAACTGGGCCTTGTGAAGCTCGTTATTCATTTCGATGCGCAACCTACCGCATTTTCCGCCATAGTCACCAGCGCAACTTCGATCGGGGAGGCCTGATCCGGGACGGATACGGCACCCGCCGCAATCGGCGCGGAACCCGCATTTTTGCATTGCAACGGCGTGGTGGCGAACCCCATGTTGGAGGCGTGTTGAGGCAATATGAACTCATTGACAAGGTAAAGGCCTACGATCCCGACGCGGACGAGGCGATGCTCAATCGGGCCTATGTGTTCTCGATGAAGGCTCATGGGAGCCAGACGCGTGCCTCGGGCGACCCCTATTTCAGCCATCCGATCGAGGTCGCGGGCATCCTCACCGATCTCCATCTGGACGACGAAACGATCGCCACTGCCATTCTCCATGACACGATCGAGGACACGGTCGCGACGCCGGAGGAGATCGAGCGGCTGTTCGGCAAGAATGTCGCGCGGCTGGTGGACGGGGTCACCAAGCTTTCCAAGATCGAGGCGCAGAGCGAGAACCAGCGCGCCGCCGAGAATCTGCGCAAGTTCCTGCTCGCCATGTCGGGCGACATCCGCGTGCTGCTGGTCAAGCTCGCCGACCGGCTTCATAACATGCGCACCCTCCATTTCATCAAGTCGGAGGAGAAGCGCCGCCGCATCGCGCGCGAGACCATGGATATCTACGCGCCGCTGGCGGAACGGATCGGCATGTACGAGTTCATGACCGAGATGCAGACGCTCGCCTTTCGCGAGCTCGAGCCGGACGCCTATGCTTCGATCTGCCGCAGGCTGGAGCAACTTCACAAGGGCGGCGGCGACCTCATCGAGCGGATCGGACGTGGGATCAAGGCGCATCTGGAAGCGAACGGCATCGATGCGGAGGTGCACGGGCGCGAGAAGCATCCCTATTCGATCTGGCGCAAGATGGCCGAGCGCCATGTGAGCTTCGAACAATTGTCGGACGTGATGGCCTTCCGCGCCATCGTCGATACGGTCGAGGATTGCTACCGCACCCTCGGGCTCATCCACCGGCGCTGGCCGATGGTTCCGGGCCGGTTCAAGGACTTCATCTCGACCCCCAAGCGCAACGGCTATCAGTCGCTCCACACCACGGTGATCCACGACGAGCAGATGCGGATCGAGATCCAGATCCGGACCCGCGACATGCATGCGCAGGCCGAGCACGGTCTTGCCGCCCACTGGGCCTACAAGGAGGGCAAGGTCGCCGCCAGGACGCAGCACCCCTGGATCAGCGACCTGGTCGAAATTCTCGAGCATGCGGGCAGTGCCGAGGAACTGCTCGAACATACCCGCATGGCGATGTACCAGGATCGGATCTTCGCCTTCACCCCCAAGGGCGAGCTGATCCAGCTGCCCAAGGGCGCGACCCCGGTCGACTTCGCTTATGCCGTCCACACCGATCTCGGCGACCAGACGGTCGGCGCCAAGATCAACGGCCGGGTCATGCCCCTGCGTACGCCGCTCGAAAACGGCGACCAGGTCGAGATCCTGGTGTCCAAGGCCCAGCATCCGCAGCCGAGCTGGCTCAACTATGTCGTCACCGGCAAGGCGCGGGCGAAGATCCGTCGCTTCGTCAAGTCGAAGGAGCGGGAGGAGACGATCGCGCTTGGCCGCAAGATCTTCGACGAGATCGTCCAGCGCCTGCCGGACCCGCCCGGCTGGGAGGCGATGGCCGAGGCGCTGAAGCGGCTGAACCTGCACGACGACGAGGCGCTGATGGAGGCGATCGCGCTGAAGCAGGTCGATGACGTCGCCGTCATCGAGGCACTGCTTCCCGGATCGACCAGGAAGGGCGTGAAGCCGCCGTCGCAGCGGCAGGCCATTTCGATCAAGGGGCTCACCCCGGGCGTCGCCTTCCACCTCGCCGAATGCTGCCATCCGATACCCGGTGACAGGATCGTCGGCCTCCGCCGCGAGGGCGCGGGGATCGAGGTCCACACGATCGGCTGCGAGCGGCTCGCCGACGGCGTCGATGCCGACTGGGTCGACCTGGCCTGGGGCGACGAATCCGACGGCGGCACCGCCCGCCTGTGCATCGTCGTGAAGAACGAGCCCGGGGCGCTGGCGAAGGTCGCCGGCGTGATCGGCGGCCACGAAGCCAATATCGTCAGCCTTGACCAGGTGAGTCGCGACGGGAGCTTCCACACATTCAACATGGACATCGAGGTCCACGACGTCCCGCACCTGATGCGCATGCTCGCCGCCCTGCGCGCCAGCGATGCGGTCTCGAGCGCGGAGCGGGTCTAGGCGGGACTCGGGAAAGACAGGGCCTCCCTTCGCTTTTCCCGCAGACCTGCCGGCCATGCGCGGTTATCCGCCGCTCCCGGCATCGTGCCGACGCCTATCCTTCCCCATCCCCCCTCAGTTCCGCTGCCACCTCCTCCAGCAGCCGGCGGCGGGCGCCGAGGCTGGGGTGGGTGCGGAAGAAGGGGAGGCTGGGGCCGACGCGCCGGTGCAGGCGTTCCCAGAAGCTCAGTGCCGCCCGCATGTCGTAATGGGCAGCCCAGGCCAGCTTGAGGCCCAGCCGGTCTGCCTCCTCCTCGGTCGTGCGCACGCGCGACGCATTCCTGCCGACCGACCGCAGCAGGCCCTCGGGCACGTCCTCGGCTTCCAGCCTCTCCTTATGGTCGAGCAGGACATGGGCCAGCTCATGCCCGATCACCGTCGCCAGTTCGTCGTCGCTGGCGACGAAGTCGAGCAGGCGGCTGGTGATCACCACGCGGCGGCCGTCGGAAAAAGCGTTGAGTTGCCGTGACCGGGCGAGCCGGATCCGGAGCGGGCAGCCCCGGCCGGCCCGGAGGACGAGCGGGAATTCCCGGCCTTCGCGCAAGATCTGGAATCGGGCCGGGCCTGCGCGCAGAGCCGCTTCGATCATGTCCTCGGTGGCTTCCACCTGCCTGCGCCATGTCCTGCGGTCGCGTTCGGCGGCCATGGCGCGCGGATCCGGAAAGGGGACGCCGTTGACGGAGAGCAGGACGTCGCCGGCGCGAAGACCGGCCCTGGCCGCCGGGCTGCCTTCGACGGTGGCGAGCACGCCGGGCCCGCGGTCCAGCGCGTGGCGCTCGATTTCAAGTGCACGACCGGCTTCGTCATATTCCGGAAGATGATGCAGCAGCAGCCCGGTGACCGGATAGGCGTCGGCGCAGAGGGCCCGCGCGCGCTCGGCGATGCGATAGCCGACGCTCGCCACCCGCAGATCCTGGGTTCGCAGGGTGGTGGCCGGCGCATCTGCGGCTTGGGTGGGAGCAGCCCGGGCGGGCCAGCAGGCGGCCGACGCGAGTAGGGCCGCCGCGCACAGGGCCGGTCCCGGGATCTTCATCCCTCGCCCGCTCGCCGGGATCCTGTCCGCCTCGTCGCCATCGCGTCAGGATAGACATGAAAACGGCCGGACGAGAAGCCTCGTCCGGCCGCCTGAAATTCTCGATCGGCCCGGATCAGGGGCTGGCGGGAGCGTCCTCGTCGTCGTCGTCGAGCACAACCCAGGCGAGCAGGCCGAGCGCAACCGCGACGCCTACCCATACGAACACGCCGCCGAACCCGTCGTCGCTCTGCTGCATCCCCGATACCGTCTCATAGGTCGGTGCCGGTGTCGGCGCCGTCTGCGCAGATACGAGCGTCGGCGTTGCCATCAGCCCTATTGCGGCGGTTGCAGCGATAAGATCCTTCAGTCCCACGTTGTGTCTCCCTTCGTACCCTCGAGTCCTGACTCCGCCTCTGGTGCGCCGCACCCAACTCCCGCTCGGCCCGGTGTCCAGCAACCGGTTCCGCCGAAAGTCCGGGGCCTGAGGCGCCGGGAGGAGGATTTACGAGACCGGAACGCGAACGCAGTCAAGGCTCAAAAGTTCAAAACCCTTCCAAGGAGAGCCCAATTTGCGTTCAGCCGTGGCCGGACTGCGCCATGGACAGATGGGTCCGAAGGCGCAAAAGGGGGGATGTGCAAGGGGATAGGGGAATCGTGATCCACAGGCTGATTGCCGTCCTCGTCGCCTGGTTCACGGTGCTGGTTGCCTTTCCGTCCGGCGCTTCGGCGGCGGTGGAGGTCGCTTTCTATTCCAAGGAGTTCGGCGCGACCTTCCCCCATGCCTTCGTCACCGTCAGCGGCGTGCTCGACGGCACCGGGGAGCGCGTCGATGCGAGCTACGGCTTTACCGCCAAGAGTGTTTCACCTGCCATATTGATGGGATCGGTTGCCGGCGAGGTGGTCTCCTCCTCGCCCTCCTATATCGCGCGCAGCGAGCGCCATTTCGCCTTCTCGTTGTCGGACGAGGAATATCGCCGGCTGATGGCGACGGTGGAAACATGGCGGACGCGCAAACAGCCTTCCTACAACCTCAACCGGCGCAACTGCGTCTTCTTCGTCGCGGAACTGGCGGCGGCGGTCGGCATGCAGGTCGAAACGCCGAAGGGGCTGATGAAGAAGCCCTATTCCTTCATCCGTCATCTGCTCGAGCTGAACCGTGCCTGGCTGCAGCGGCGGGGCGCAAGCGTCCAGCAGTTCCAGGAATGATGCCGGGCAAGCCGCAGCTTGACAGCGCGTCGATGCTTGCGCGTTAGCAGGAACTTCGAAGTTCATATTTCCCTGGCAGACGAGGACGCATGACTGAAGGCAGCAAGGATCGCATTGTCGTTGTCGGCCTGGGCTATGTCGGGCTTCCGCTCGCCGTCGCGCTTGCCCGCGGTTTCGACGTGACCGGCTTCGATATCGATGCCCGCCGGGTCGAGGAGCTGAAGCGGGGCAGCGACCGCACCCGCGAGGTCGATTCGGAGACGCTCGCGACCACCGGCCTTGCGCTCACCAGCGATCGGAAGGACTGCGCCGGCGCGGATGTCTACATCGTTACCGTTCCGACCCCGGTGGACAGTGCCAACCAGCCCGATCTCGGCCCCGTGATGCGTGCGACCGAGACTGTCGCGGGCTTGCTCGATCCGGCGTGCAAGCCGGTGATCGTCTATGAAAGCACCGTCTATCCCGGCGTCACCGACGACATCTGCGGGCCGATCATCGAGCGCGTGTCGGGGTTGAAGCGGGGGCAGGATTTCTTTCTCGGCTATTCGCCTGAACGGATCAATCCGGGCGACCGGCAGCATACCGTCGACCGGATCGTCAAAGTCGTCGCCGGGGAGAATCCAGCGATCACAGAACGGCTGGCCGACATCTACGGCAAGGTCACCAGCGCCGGCGTGTTCCGGGCCCGGTCGATCAGGGCCGCCGAGGCCGCAAAGGTGATCGAGAACGCCCAGCGCGACATCAACATCGCCTTCATGAACGAGATCACCCAGATCTTCGCAAAGCTCGACATCTCCATCTGGGATGTGCTCGAGGCCGCCGGCACCAAGTGGAATTTCCTCAGCTTCCAGCCCGGCCTGGTCGGCGGCCACTGCATCGGCGTCGATCCTTATTATCTCAGCTACCGCGCCCGGCAGCTCGGGCAGGAGCCGGACGTCATCCTCGCCGGCCGCTCGATCAACGACCGCATGGGCATCTGGGTCGCCGACGAGCTTCACGGCCGCCGCCGCAAGGCCGGAAGCGTCCTCGTCATGGGCCTCACCTTCAAGGAGAATGTGCCAGATCTGCGCAACAGCCGGGTGATCGACGTCGTCGAGCGGCTGCGCTGGCTCGGCCATGAGGTGACCGTCCACGATCCGCTTGCCTCGCCCGAGGAAGCGCGGGAGGAATATGCGGTCGACCTGTCGGACGATGCGCTGGAGGGGCGTTATGACATGGTGTTCGTGGCCGTTCCCCACGCAGCCTATGCCGCGCTCCGGGACGATCAGATCGCCGGCCTCGTCGCCGAAGGCGGCCTGCTCGCGGATCTCAAGAATCTCTACGGGGATCGCCGGCTTCCCGATTCCATCGGGCGCTGGACGCTCTGATCTCCGCTGCCTTCATGGCTCCACGAGTGACTATCCGGCCTGAAGGCGAAGGCGATCATGCGGCCGTGGAGGCGCTGGTCGGCAACGTCCTTGGCATTGCCGAGGCGCGCTTGGTGGCGCGCCTGCGGACGGCCGGGGATGCCGTCATTTCCCTGGTGGCCGAACGGGACGGCGCCGTCGTCGGCCATATCCTCTTCTCGCCGATGCGCGCACCGTTCCGGGCGCTTGGACTCGGCCCGCTTGCGGTCGATCCGGACTCCCAGCGGCAGGGGATCGGCGGCGCGCTGGTCGGGGAGGGTCTGTCCCGCGCTGCAGCCGGCGGCTGGGACGGCGTCTTCGTACTTGGCGATCCGGCCTATTACACGCGTTTCGGCTTCAGCGCCGCTGGCGCGGCCGGCTTCACCTGCCGCTACGCGGGCCCCCATCTCATGCTGCTCGCCCTGCGCGAGCCGCTTCCCGCACGCGAAGGGCCGGTCGCCTACGCGCCGGCCTTCGACGCGCTGGAGGAATGACGGGCGGCGGATAAGGCTCGGCCCCGATGCCCGAACCCCCGGAAGGGTCCGGACGCCGGGGCCGCTGCACGGTCAGTTGATGGCGTTGGCGAGCACCGCGGTGATGATTCCGGTGGTGATCGCAACCAGCACCGCATCATTGTCCGACTGGACCCAGCGATAGCCGCTGGGCGCGTTGCGCAGGCCGTAGGCCCACGGCTGGGAGATCTGCCGGTAGGTGCGGGCATAGCGGCCGTCGAACCGTTCGCCCTTCTTCCAGCTGCGCTTGGCATGTTGGCCGGAGCGCCCGTCGTTGCGCCAGTTGTCGTGGCGCCGGTCGTCCTGGCGGCGATTGTCGTAGCGATGTTCCGCGCGGGTCTGCCATCCCCGGTCGCCCTGGCCGCCATGGGACGGGGCGGCCATGGCCGAGGTGCTGAAGACCGTGGCGAGGGCGGCGGCGGCAAGTGCGAACTTCTTCATTTGTCCGGTTCCTTCTTCGAGACGCTCCGTTCGGGGCGTTGAAGGCAATCTGGATCCCGACCGTCTTCACACTGTGTCGGTTGTCGGGGAAAATTGTCGCTAACTGTCGCATCGGACGCACTGCGTCGCTCGGCGAACAGCGCGGAGAGCGCCTGCGACGCCGCGATCGCCCTGGGAAAACCGGCGGTGACGGTGGTGACATGGACGATCTCCTTCAGCTCGTCCTCGGTGACGCCGAGATTGAGCGCATAGCCGGCGTGGACCTTGAGAAAGGCACTTTCTCCGAGTGCCGCAAAGGCGGCGACGGCGGCGAGCTGGCGGACTCGCGGATCGAGGCCGGGCCGCGACCAGACCTCCCCCAGGGCATAACCCTCGGTCGCTTCCGCCAGGAACGGGAAGTCCCGGCGCATCTGCTCCAGCACCGGTTGCGGCGCACCCCGGTTGAGCTGCCGCACCACGGCCTCGCCGCGCCGCTGGCGGTCCCCGCCGGTCTGCGCTGCGGCGGGTGCGAGGTCGGGGGAGATGCCGAGCGCGGCCGCTGCTGCCGCGAGGGGATGGATGCGCATGCTCGCCTCCTCAGGCCGAGGCGGTCGGCCGCACGACGATGTCGCTGACATCGACATCGTCCGGCTGCTCGATCGCAAAGCGCACGGCTCGCGCGATCGCGTCGGGTCGTAGGGCTATGGCGCGATAGCCGCGCATCAGTTCGGCGGCGGCCGGGTCGGTGATCGTATCGGCCAGCTCGCTTTCGACCACACCCGGATAGATGCAGGTCACCCGGATCCGGTCGTTCTCCTGCCGCAGCCCGTGGGAAATGGCGCGGACCGCATATTTGGTCGCGCAATAGACGGCGGCAGTGGGGGTGACGCTCAGCGCCCCGATCGACGCCATGGTGATCACATGGCCCGAGCCGCGCTCCGTCATCTCGGGCAGCACCGCGGCGATGCCGTACAGCACGCCCTTCATGTTGACGTCGACCATCCGCTCCCATTCCTCGACCTTGAGCGAGGCCATGGGCGAAAGCGGCATCACTCCGGCATTGGCGACGATCACGTCGATCGGGCCGAACCGGGACCGGGCCGCGTCGGCAAAGGCGGCGACATCCGCCCGGTCGGCGACGTCGAGCCTCCGCACCAGCACCTCGGCGCCGTCCCGGCGAATGTCTTCTGCCAGCGCTTTGAGCCGGTCGGTGCGGCGCGCGCCCAGGGCGAGCCGGGCGCCGCAGCGGCCGAGTTCGCGGGCGATGCCGGCGCCGATGCCGCTCGATGCGCCGGTGATGAGGATGACCTTGTCCATGGATCGTCTCCGTTGCTGGGGCCGTTGCAGCGAAGATGGACCTGGACCATTGTCGTGATAAGACGCCTATTGCTTCACATGGTGGAAAGGTCAGCTAACCAATGCGGCCTGATTTCAATGTCCTCGCCACCTTCGCCCTGGTCGCCGAGGAGCGCAGCTTTCGGGCCGCCGCCGATCGCCTCGGGGTTACGCGCTCGGCGGTCAGCCAGGCGGTGCGGCGGCTGGAGGAAAGCCTCGGCATCGCGCTCGTCCTGCGCACGACGCGCAGCGTGAGCCTGACCGAGGCCGGTGAACGACTTCATGCCGTCATTGCCCCGGCCATTGCCGACATGCATGCCGCCATCGATGGGGCCGGCACCCTCCACGAGCGGCCGCGCGGCCTGTTGCGCCTCGCCGTCTCGTCGATTGCCGAGCGCTTCCTGTCCGGGCGCTTCCTCGCCGGCTTCGTCGAGGCCTATCCGGAGGTTCGGCTCGACATCACCGTCACGGACGAGGAGTTCGACATCGTCGCCGAAGGCTATGATGCGGGCGTTCGGCTCGGCGAAGTGATCGAACAGGACATGATCGCGGTGCCGGTCGCCGGCGACGAGCGGCAGCTGGCGGTATGCGCGCCGGCCTATCGCGACCGCTTCGGCGTGCCCGTCCATCCGCGCGACCTTGCCGGTCATCGCTGCATCGGCTGGCGCCCGGCGCCGAAGGCCCCGCCCTATCGGTGGGAGTTTGCCGAAGACGGCAAGGAGTTCAGCGTCGCCGTCGATCCGGAGATCACCACCAACGACATGGCGCTGATGATAAAGCTGGCGGTTGCGGGCACCGGCATCACCTTCGGCATGGAGGAAAACTTCCGCCCCGCGATCGCGCGCGGGGAGCTCGTGCCGATCCTCGAGGACTATTGCCCCTATTTCCCCGGATTCTACCTCTATTACCCGGGCCGCCGGAATCTCGCCCCCAAGTTGCGAGCGCTCGTCGATCATCTGAAACGCCAGGTGCGGCGCTGAACCTCCGGCAGGCTCTAATGAAGCACGGCCGTGGCCCCTTCCGGCACGGGCTGAGCCCGTGTCCGGGCGGCCCTCATGTCGCGCGCCGGCGGCTGGCCGAACAGGCGGGCATATTCGCGCGTGAACTGGGTGACGCTTTCATAACCCACGGCATAGGCCGCATTGCTGATCATCGCGCCTTCGGCCAGCATCATCCTGCGCGCCTCGATCAGCCGCAGCTGCTTCTGGAACTGGATTGGCGACAGCGAGGTGATCGCCCGGAAATGGGCGTAGAAGGAAGAGGGGCTCATCCCGGCCGCATCGGCAAGCTGTTCCACCGCGATCGGCCGCGCGAAATTCTCCCGGATCAGCGCCACGGCGCGTCCGACCCGGCGGGCATGGCTGTCGGTGACGCCCAGGTTGCGGATCGCGCTGCCGTGCCGCCCCGACAGCAGCCAGAAATGGAGTTCCCGGATCAGCTGGCCCTGGAGGATCGGCACGGAGGCGGGCCGTTCCAGCAGGCGCAGCAGGCGCAGCGCTGCATCGGCCACTTCCCGTTCGGTCGGATCGACCCAGATCTGCGCCTCGGAAGGGGCGGTGACGGAGCCCATCTCCACCACCAGGCTTTCGATCACCGCGGGATCGAGGTCGATGACGATCGAGAAATAGGGGGTGCCGAGGGTTGCGCGCGTGATCTGGCTGACGGTCGGTACGTCGGCGGCGATGAGCAGGGATTCGCCCGCGCCGAAATCGAAGCTGCTGCTCCCCATCGTCACATGCTTACTGCCCTGCAGGACGATCGCGACCAGCGGCTGGTCGATCGCATAATTGAGCTCGGTCGGAGCGGTCTGGCGGATCAGCGACAGGCCGGGGATCGGGGTCCTGGCGACGCCATCGGCGTCCGCACGGGCTTCCGCATAGCGGCGCACCGTGTCGAGAAGGGAGCCTGCCATGACTCGAAATTAGCCCTCGCGGTCGGGATTTCCAATGGGTCGGACGCTATTCGCCGTGCCGCAGGATCTTCTCCATCGCCTTGCCCCTGGCCAGCTCGTCGATCAGCTTGTCGAGATAGCGGACTTCCCGCATCAGCGGATCCTCAATCTCTTCGACCCGGATCCCGCAGATCACGCCGGTGATCTGCTGTCGCGCGGGATTGAGGCGCGGCGCCCGGGCAAAGAAATCCTCGAAATTCGTCTTCCTTGCCAGCTGCTCCTCCAGTTCCTCCTGGTCGTATCCGGTCAGCCAGCGGATGATGGTGTCGACTTCCTCGCGGGTGCGTCCCTTCTTCTCCGCCTTGGTGACGTAGTGCGGATGGACGCTCGCGACGCTCATGCCGTAGATTCGGTGCTTGGCCATGGGGCCTCCTGGATTTTCGGGGCATCGCGACCCGCAGGCTGCCGGCGGTTGCAGGTCGCTGTCAAATCGCATTTGCCTGCCGATCGGCAACAAACTGGTACAAATTGTAACAGACGGATGGACTCGCGGGCGAATCCGCTTATTCTCGAAATCGAGCGCTCGAACTGGGTTCGATCTATCGGGAGACGCTCATGGAAGGCGACAAACCCTATTTCATGCGCCGTGCCTCGGAGGAGCGCCTCGCGGCCGGGCGCGCGGAAAGCACGGCGGCGCGCAACGCCCATCTCGATCTCGCCGCGCGCTACATGGATCTGGCCCAGGCCATCGGCGAGCGGGACAGGATGCTCGGCCTGCGCGACTATCGCGAGGACTGAGCCGGGGCCGACCCGTCAGTGGAGCGGCGAAGCATCCAGCACGAATCGAATCAGGTCCGCCTGCCGCCGCCGGCCGGTCTTGTCGAACAGGGACGTCAGGTGGGTCTTGACGGTGGTGACGCTGATATTGTGCCGGGCGGCATAGGCGCTCAGATGCTCGCCCTTCACGAGAGCCTTCAGCAACCGCATCTCGGCAGGCGTCACACCATATTCTTCCGCCATGAAGCGTTCATCGATCGTGCGTGGCCGGCTACATTTGAATAACAGCATCGCCAGCGGCTCCCCGCCCGCTGAAGCCGAACCGGCGGGATGGGGCGACACTGTCACCGTCAGCCGGGCTCCGGCCGCGGACGTCAGCTGGATCGTGTGGCTTTCCGCCCCTTCCTCGCGCGTTGCCCGTTCGACGGCCCTGCGGAGCTTGACCGCGTCCCGGCGGTCGACGGTGCAGATGCGGCCGTTGACGACCCTGAACAGGTCGGATCCCAGCCAGGCTTCGGCGACGTCGTTGCCGGACAGGATCATCCCGCACCGGTTAACGACCAGCATGGCGAGCCCGGCCTGCTTCAGGCCGGCGAGCGCCGCCGCTTTTTCCTCCTCCAGCGCCTTCAGCCGCTGCCAAGTCAGGAAGCTGCGCGCCAGATGGGGAGCGAGCGTCGCCGCGAGCGCGACCTCCTCGTCATAATCGCCCGTGCGCGCGCTGCGCTGGGCGCTGACCAAGAAGATGGCGTCCCCCTTTTTCAAAAAGGGGACATACAGGCCCCGGTCGCATCCGAGCGCACCGAGATAGTCGTTGTAGAAGGATGATCCGAGTCGCTGGCGGTCCGCGACCAGCCTGCTGTCGAGGATCGGCTTGCCGACCGGTACGTGCGGGACCTGGCCCATGGCGCGATCGTCCGTCCACAGGCTGGTTTCGTAATATGCTGCCATGTCCGGGGAGCAGGTCGAACAGAAGGCGACCGTAGACACCGAGGCGGGGCGACGGGCGAAGATCGCCACATTGCCGTTGAGCACCTCCTCGAGTGGCCGGACGATCGACCGCATGCCGAGAGGATGGGTCGGCGCTGCGTAGATCTTGCCGACAAGCTCGCCGACGACGCCGTCTGAAACCATTTACGCCTCACACGCTCCCGCCGGGACGGACGGTCGCGATCGCCGTCCCGCAAGAACGGCGGCCCGGAGGCCGCCGACATGAGGGAGCTACATCAAAGATCCCTCCCTGTCATCCCGCCCCCCGGGGAGCCGTCAAATGGCCGACCGGAAAGCCGGCGGCATCCTCCGTTCGGAGGAGGCGGGGTGCGTCCCGCCCGACTAGTCGCCCGCCTCCATGATCTGCGGTCGGTTGGGTCCCGCCCGGTCCGCCGCAGGTCCTGGGCAAATGGTTCGACAGGTGATTTTCTGATGAAGGTACGACGTCCACTTCTGTGCGCCACTGCGCTTTGCGGCAGCATGATCGTTCTTGCGCAGCCCGCCTGGGCCGATTGCAGCGATGCCACCGACGGCGACGGCATGAGGGTGCTCGCTTGCAGCGGCAGCCTCGCCGCAGCCGGGCTCGGGCTCGACGATCGCCCGACCTCCCTCAGCCTCGGCGCGGACGGTTCGATCAGCGGAGATCTCGCCTTTGGCGACGAAGACGACCGCCTGACCAATGACGGGGTCGTCGACGGATCGATTGGGATGGGGGCGGGCAACGATTCCATCCGCAACCGCGGCACCATCAACGGGAATATCGACCTCGGGGACAATCCGGAATTCACGATCCTCAATCCCGGAAGTTCGTTCCGGAACGAAGATGGTGGAGTGGTCAACGGGGATATCGTCGGAGGCGACGGCTACAAATATGTGGTGCTCGGCGGCACGCTCAACGGCAACCTCCGGCTCGGCGATTCACGCGACTGGGTCACGCTCACGGGAATCGTCAACGGCGACATAACGGGCGGCGGCGGCAACGACATGATCGAGATCGTCGGCCGGCCGACCATAAGCGGACGGGTGGATGCCGAAGGCGGCGACGGGGATGAGCTGATCTTCTCCGGCGATAGCGGAAGCTGGGATTCGGGCCAGTTCGGCGGTTTCGAGAAGCTTCGGGTGAGCTCTGGCGCCACCGTCCAGCTGACCAGCACATGGAACTTCCGGCAGATCGACCTGTGGGGCGGCACCTTGATCGTCGATGACGGCTTCGACGACGGCCTGGGCGGCCCGATCGAGATCAGCGACACGTCGACCTACATACTCAACGGCGTCCACTATGGCGACATCGTCAACCATGGCCTGCTGAGCGGGCGGGGGCGCATCAGCAACATGGCGATCGAGGCGGCCCACCTCTACAACCACGGCGTCGTTTCGCCGGGCGGGGATGGCATCGGCACCTTCACCGTCGCCGACGACTTCCATCAGAGCGGCACGGGCAGGCTCGACATCCATGTCGGCGCGCCGGGCCAGTCCGACCTGCTCGCCGTCGGCGGCACCGCCTATCTCGACGGCACGGTCAATTTCATCCCGCTCGATCTGGCGCAGACCGGCGCCTATACCTTCATGACCTATGGGGCCGTCAACGGGCAGTTCGCTTCGATCACGAGTGGCCCTGGGACGCCGGGCCTCTTTTATTCCTTCGATGTCGACTATCTGTCCGATCGCGCCATCGTGAACATCCAGCGGACGGGGTCGGAGACGCCGCCGCCAGCGGAATCCCAGGGCTGTCAGCCCTCCTCCCCCGCGTCCGGAGCCACGGTGATCTGTCTTCCATCCATCTCGCAGGAGCAGATCTTCACGGCGGACGATCTGACGATCAAGGTCGACGGGCTGCTCGAGCTCGAGACCGCCGATGCGGTGCTGGAGTCCCGCGGCGACAATGGGCTGATCAGCGTTGCGGCCGATGCGGGCATCGTCAATTCCATGCAAAACGGTGTGGCGATCGCGATGTCGGGGGACAGCAATCGTCTCGACAATGCCGGGATCCTGGTCGTCGAGGGGCTGGAAGCGGGCTCCGACGGCGCCGTCGTCGAGCTTTCGTCCACAGCCGGCAACAGCGGCAGGGTCCACAACCTGTCGACCGGCGTGATCGGCGACTCCCGCGAAACCATGCCCGGCATGGCGATCCACGCACGCACCGGCGGCCTCCATGTGGAGAATGAGGGGCGCATCTACGGCGCGATCTACGCGACACAGGGGGAGCCCGTGGTCGTCGTCAACGGGACGTCGGGGGGCACCGGGCCTGCGCTGATCCGCGGACCGATCATCACCGGGGAAGGCGCCGACAGCATCACCAATCACGGGACCATCGAGGGCTGGATCCGGACCTATGAGGGCGATGACCTCCTCATCAATGCCGCCGGCGGATCGATCAACGGCGATGTCGACATGGGCGACGGCGACGACGCGGTCCGGATCGAGTCCGCGGCCGGGGGCGCAACTCGTCCCCTGACCGGCGTGATAGACGGCGGAGCGGGCTTCGACCGGCTCACCTTCCAGGGCGCCACCGGCAGCTGGGACGCGGGGGGATTCACGGGCTTCGAGGAACTGACCAAGGCTGGTTCCGGCGAAACCATCCTCACCGGTGCGTGGACCGACTCCGGTCTTCAGGGTGGCTCGGTCGAATCCGGCACCTTGCGCCTCGCCGCTGACGCGCAGTTCCGGCCCGCGATGGTCGTGCGGGAAACCGGCCGCTATGCGGTCGACGGGACCCAACTCGGCAATGTGACCGTGGATCAGGGCGGCTTCCTCTCCGGCACCGGCACGATCGGCCGCGCCGACGCCCCCGCCGAGCTGCTCGGCAACGGCACGGTCTCGCCCGGCAACAGCATCGGCACCCTCACGATCCAGGGCGACTATATCCAGGGCGCCGGCGGCATCCTCGAAATCGAGCTCGGCCCCGATGGGGCGGCCGACCTGCTGCAGGTCAGCGGCACTGCGCAGCTCGACGGTGCGGTCCAGTTCATCCCGCTCGATGCCGGAGTGCTCGGCGACTACACCTTCCTGATCGCCGGCGGTGGCGTCAGCGGCCAGTTCTCCGCCATGAACCCCGACGCGGAGCGCGCCAGGGAGGGCCTGTTCTTCACCTATGCGCTCGATTACGCCCAGGGCGACCGGGTATCGGTGACGGTCAGCAGGACGGGCACGAACCCGGATTGGCCGGGCGACGACGAACCGCCGGTGGAACCGGACGATCCGCTCGAGCCGGAGGAGCCGGTCGAGCCGCAGCAGCCTGCCGAGCCGACGATGTGGGACGTCATCTCCAATCTCAGCCCCAACCAGACCGAGGTGCGCGAATCCTTCCTCGCCGACGGCGCGTTCAGCGAGGATCTCGCCGAAGTGCGGGCTTCGCTGAACGGCATCGCGCCCTCGCGGGCGGCGGCGGCGCTCGATTCCTATTCGGGCGAGATCTACGCCGTGACGCCTTTCGTCGCTGCCAAAGCGGGCGAGCGGTTCGCCTCGGCCCTGGCGCGCCGGACGGCCGGGGAGCGCTCGGGCGAGCGCCATGGGCGCCGCGAGGTGCGCACCGGTTCCGCGGAGCATGGCGCCCTGTTCTGGATGGAGGCGCTGGGGCTGGCGGGGGACCAGGATTCCCGCACCCACGGCCATGGCTATGACTTCGACACGGCCGGCCTTGCCATCGGTGCCGACTGGGGTCTCGGCGCCAATGCCCGCATCGGCATTGCCGGGGGCTATTCGGCCACCGACGTCGATCAGGACGCGGTCGGCAGTTCGGCCGAACTCCGCAGTATCCATGCCGGCGCCTATGCTTCGCTGTCGTCGGGCAGGCTGTCCGTCGATGGCCAGCTCACCTATGCCCGCCACCGCATGGATGTGAGCCGCCGGATCGTGACCGGCAACACGTCCAGCCGCATCGCCCAGGGCGAGATGGATGCCGACGAGCTGCGCGCCTCGGTCACTGCCGGCTATCTGCTGTCCGACGACGGCGTGGCTGTGCGGCCCTATGGCGGGCTCTCCTATGTCCATGTCGATCAGGGCGGCCTGCGCGAACGCGGCGCCGGCGATGCCGGCCTGATCGTCGACGATGGCGGGTTCGAGGCGCTGACCGGCACCATCGGTGTCGATGCCCGCTGGACCCTCGGCGCCGTACGGCCCTTCATCGACCTGGCGGTGAGCCACGACCTTCACCGCGACGGCTGGCGGATCGATACGAAGATGATCGGCGGCGGCACCAGAATGCCGATCGTCGGCGCACGCGCCGGTCGCACCGCCGGCACCGCCAACCTTGGCCTTGCGGCGACCATCGGCACGGTCGAGGCCCATGCCGGCTACCGGCTGGAGCTGCGCGAGGGCTATACCGCCCACGCGGCGACGGCGGGCCTCGGGATCCGCTGGTAGGACAGCGCTGGTAGACCGGCGCTGGTAAATCGGGCTCCGACCTGGTCCTGAAGCCCCGGCCGTGCGCGGTGGTTGCGCGCGGCCGGGGCCGTCCCTATCCTCCGGGCGCAGCCTGGGGCATCCGGTCCCGCGGACACTGCCAGCGAAGACCATTGCTTCAGCCGAGCCCCGTTCCCGCCATTCCCTTGAGCCAGCGGCTTCGCGCCGGGGCCGGCCGCCGCACGCTCGCCATCGGCCTCACCCTGCTGATCGAAGGGTTGCTGCTGTTCCTGCTGCTCACCTTCGGCGTCGAGAAGCAGCCGGGACGGAAGGAAAGAAGCCTCACCGTCGTCCAGCTGCAGGCCGGCGAGGAGGCCGAGGAATCGCCCGCGCCCGCCAGCCCGGAGCGCGAGGAGCAGGCGGAGGAGCAGCCCGCCCCGCCGCAGCCCGAAACCCGGACGCAGCCGGTGCCGCAGCCGGCGGAGCCGCGCGAGGTCCCGCCGTTGCCGGCGCCCGTCCCGGTCCCGGTCGCGCCCCCTCCACCGCCGCCCGTCGCCTCGCCGTCCGCCCCCGCGCGTCCGGCCCCGGCGCCGCGCCGGGTCTACGGTCCGCCGGACACCGGCGGCACCTCCGCATCCTCGCGCGATTCGGAAGTGGTGGGAACGGCGCCCAACGGCGAGCCTCTCTATGCGGCCGCCTGGTATCGCGAGCCGCGGCCGTCCGACCTGGGAGCCTATCTGGCCACCGCCCGCGGGCCCGGCTGGGGGCTGATCGCCTGCCGCACCGCTCCGGGCTATCGCGTGGAGGATTGCGTGCCGCTCGCCGAATATCCCGCCGGCTCCCAGATCAACCGCGCCATCCTCGCCGCCGCCTGGGAATTCAAGGTCCTCCCACCCCGCCGCGGTGGACGGGTCCTGGTCGGAAGCTGGGTCAGGATCAGGATCGACTATACCATCGATCGGCGATAGCCCTGACTTCTCCAACCGTTTTCAGCGGTTGCTGGGGATCGATCAGTCGGGGGGACCGATCGATGACCGCGCGAAGCGCGGTGGCGGGTGCCCCCTTCGCCGCAAGCAAGAAAAAGAAGGGCTTCGGGTCCCTGAAACGGCCACACACCGCGGCCGGCGGATCCCCGGGACGTTCTGTCCCTCACACCCCGTGATAGGTCCGGTACCACTCCACGAAGCGCGGTATGCCTTCGTCGATGGTCGTCGTCGGCTCGAAGCCGAGGTCGCGCTGGATGGCGGTGATGTCGGCGAAGGTGTCGCGGACGTCGCCGGGCTGCATCGGCAGCAGCCTCTTCTCCGCCTCGCGGCCGCAGGCCTGCTCGATCAGCTCGATCATCCGGGTGAGCTCTTCTGAGCGGTGGTTGCCGATATTGTAGAGCCGGTGCGGCGCCACGCTGCCGCCGGCCTTTTCCTGCCCGTCGTCCGGCGGCGGATTGTCGAGGCAGGCGACCACGCCGGTCACGATATCGTCGATATAGGTGAAGTCGCGGCGCATGTTGCCCTCGCCGAACACGTTGATCGGCTCGCCGGCGAAGATCGCCTTCACGAAAAGCCACATTGCCATGTCCGGCCGTCCCCACGGCCCGTAGACGGTGAAGAAGCGCAGCCCCGTCTGCGGCAGGCGGTAGAGATGGGCATAGGTCTCGCTCATCAGCTCGTCCGCCTTCTTGGTCGCGGCATAGAGGGAGAGCGGGTGGTCGACCCGGTCCTCCACCCGGAAAGGCAGGCTCTCGTTCCCGCCGTAGACGGAGGAGGAGGACGCATAGACGAGATGCGACGCGCCCCGGTTGCGGCCGAGCTCGAGCAGGTTGAGGTGCCCGACCAGGTTGGACCGCGCATAGGCATGGGGATTCTCGATCGAATAGCGCACGCCTGCCTGCGCGCCGAGATGCACGATCCGGTCGAATTCGAGGCCGGCGAGGGCGGCATTCAGCCCGTCATTGTCGGCGAAGTCCATCTCGACGAAGGCGAAGGCATTGCCATGATCGGCCCGCAGCCTGGCGATGCGGTCGCGCTTCAGCCCGGGGGTGTAATAATCGTTGATATTGTCGACCCCGACAACGCGTTCCCCGCGCTCCATGAGCCTCTTGCTGACGTGGAAACCAATGAAGCCTGCCGCCCCGGTTACGAGTATGCTCATGGAGTCCTGCTTGCTGTGATGGCCCGCAGCGCCTTGCCCCACGGCCGCGGACAGATCAAGCCGGCGGTGCAACGAGCGGCGCGGCGACGCGCCCGCCGCGGTGCCCGCGTCGGTAAACCGTTGGACTTCGCGGGCGGCTTGCTCCTAAAGGCCTTGCGGATTTCGCAGCCGGGAGCCAACTGCCCGCGCCGTGTTGATGCAGACCGGAAAATTCGCCGCCATGCGGACCTCGCTGTGGAACCGCATGCGGGTGCAGCTTGGTGCCGGCCTGTTGCTGGCCGTTGTCGCGCCATGGGCGGCGCGGCTGTGGATCGAAGGGCCAGACAGCGATCTCGTCGGGCTTCAGGGGTCGGTGGTCGGCACCACCATCGCCTTGCTCGCCGGCTATTTCGGCTTCCGGCGGCTGTCGCTCTTTCCCGGGGTGCGGGCCGGCTACCACATCTTCCCGAGCTTCGCGATCACCTACGGGCTCGTCCTCTCGGTCTTCTTCTTCCTCCGCCTCGACTACAGCCGCCTCCAGTTCCTCGCCAGCTTCGTGCTCTGCGTCGGCTGGTATTATCTCGTCTATTTCAAGCTCCGCCGCCAGTACCGCCTGCGGATCGGCATCGTGCCCTTCGGCGACGTGAACGCGCTCCACGAGATCGACGAGGTTTCCTGGGTGCGGCTGACCGACGTCCATTCCGATCCCGGGCCGCTCGACGCCATCGTCGCCGATCTGCGCGCAGACGTTCCCGATCATTGGGAGCGCTTCCTCGCCGACCGGGCGCTGGCCGGCATGCTGATCATGCACGTGAAGCAGATGCAGGAGGCCCTCACCGGCCGCGTGGCGATCGAGCATCTGTCGGAAAACAACCTCGGTTCGCTGATTCCCGGCGTCGTCTATGCCAAGATCAAGCGCGCGGGCGACGTCGCCGTCACCCTCCTGCTCCTGCCGCTGCTGCTCCCGATGCTGCTGCTGGTGGCGCTCGCGATCCGACTCGATTCGCCCGGGCCGATCCTCTTTCGCCAGAAGCGCATGGGCTATCGCGGACGGCCCTTCACCATGTTCAAGTTCCGATCGATGGTGCACCAGCCGGTGCCGATGGAGGATCCGGTCGCCGCCTCGGTGACCCGGGACGAGGATCGTCGGATCACGCCGGTCGGGCGGTTCCTGCGCAACTATCGCATCGACGAGCTGCCGCAGATCATCAACATCCTGCGCGGCGAGATGAGCTGGATCGGGCCGCGGCCGGAGGCGATCCCGCTCTCGCTCTGGTATGAACGCGAACTGCCCTTCTACCGCTACCGTCATATCGTCCCGCCGGGGATCACCGGCTGGGCCCAGGTCAACCAGGGTCATGTGGCCGAGGTCGACGACGTGCTGTGGAAGCTTCACTACGACTTCTACTACATCAAGAATTTCTCCTTCTGGCTCGATCTGCTGATCGCCGCCCGGACGATGCGCACCGTGCTTACCGGCTACGGCGCACGCTGAGCGTTCCGGGAACGGCTTTTCCCGTCGTGGACGGAAGGCCGGAATGGGTTTACCCACGGCCCTGCACAGCCATCGCATCGCATGCTGCGGAGCCTTTCGTGAACGACATGACCAGCAACGATCGGACGAGGAAGGCCGCGCAGGCGGCCCGCGCCGTCGATGCCGGGCTCGCGGCTCCGCCCATATTGTCGCTGATCGTGCCGGTGAAGGACGAGGAGGAAATGATTCCCGCCTTCGTCGTGCGGACGGTCGCGGTGCTCGATCGCATCCTGCCACCCGGCGGCCCCACGCCGAACTGGGAAATCCTGTTCGTCGACGACGGCAGCACCGATGGGACGATGGCCGCGGTCCATGCCGCGCATCGCGCCGATCCCCGCATTCGGGCGATCAGCCTGTCGCGCAATTTCGGCAAGGAGGCCGCTCTCTCGGCCGGGCTCGATTATGCCGCCGGCCGTGCGGTGGTTCCGATCGACGTCGATCTCCAGGATCCGCCGGAAGTCATCGGGCAGATGCTCGACAGATGGCGGGACGGCTTTCAGATCGTCTACGGCGTGCGGACCAATCGCAGCACCGACAGCCTGCCCAAGCGCCTGACCGCGGACCTCTATTACCGCGCGCACAATTATCTCTCGTCCGACAAGATTCCGGAACATGCCGGGGATTTCCGGCTGCTCGACCGGGCGGTGGTCGAGGTCATCCGCCGGATGCCGGAGCGCAACCGCTTCATGAAGGGCCTGTTCGCCTGGAGCGGCTTCCGCCAGGCGGCGGTGGAATATGAGCGGGAGGTGCGCGCCGCCGGCACCACCAAGTTCCGCTACTGGCGGCTCTGGACCCTCGCGCTGGACGGCATCACCTCGGCCTCGACCGTGCCGCTCCGGGTGTGGAGCTATGTCGGGCTGATCGTCGCCGCCCTGTCGCTCATCTACGCCATCTATCTGGTGGTGCGCACGACGATCCAGGGCGTCGACGTTCCCGGCTATGCCTCGCTGATGGTGACCATCCTGTTCCTCGGCGGCGTCCAGCTCATCTCGCTTGGCGTCCTCGGCGAATATGTCGGGCGCATCCTCATCGAGGCGAAGCAGCGTCCCATCTATGTCGTCCGCGACACGCTCGGGCTCGGCGATCGCGCCGGACCCGACCGGGATCCGCAGGGGCGCTGACATGGACCGCGCCGTCTTCGACCGGATGGCCGAGCTGGACGCGGTCCACTGGTGGTTCGTCGCCCGGCGGGAAATACTCGCGGGCCTCATCGAACGGAAGGTGCCGCTCGGGCCCGACGCCCATATCCTCGAAATCGGCTGCGGCACCGGCCATAATCTGGAGATGCTCTCCCGTTTCGGGCAGCTCGACGCGGTGGAGCTCGACGATGCCGCCCGCGCGCTGGCCAGCGAACGGCTTGGCCGCCCGGTCGGCAATGCGCCGCTTCCGGAACTGCCGGGGGTCGAGGACGGCCGCTACGACCTCATCGCCCTGCTCGACGTGCTCGAGCATATCGAGGACGATCTTGCCGCCCTCGCCAGCATCCGGCGCAAGCTCGCCCCCGGCGGCCACATCCTGCTTACCGTGCCGGCCAACCGCTGGATGTGGAGCGCGCACGACGTCGCCCATCACCATCACCGGCGCTACGCGCGCTCTCAGCTGCGCGACGTGATCGCCCGCGCCGGGCTGCGGGTCGAGATGATGAGCTATTTCAACACTTTGCTGTTTCCGGTCGCTGCCGCCGCGCGGATCGCCGGCAAGGTCACCGGCCGCACCGAAAGCGACGACACGCTTCCGCCCGCGCCGGTCAATCGCCTGCTCACGACCGTGTTCGGGCTGGAGCGGCACCTGGTCGGCCGCGCGCCGATGCCGTTCGGGGTTTCGCTCGTCGCCCTGCTTTCCGCCGGGCCGGAGCCCGTCCGGCAGAAGGTGCGCCGGGTTCGTACTCAGACCCGCGGATCGCCGCGTTTGGCGAGCAGCGCGACCGCGTCCTGGACGCGCTGAGCGCGGTCGCGCGGAACGATCAGCACCGCATCGCCCGTGGCGATTACCGCCAGATCCTCGATGCCGACGGCCACCACCAGCGGGCCGTCGGACCGGATCAGGCAACCCCGGCTGTCGAGCGCCACCACCTCCCCCGACAGCGCGTTCGAATCCCCGTCCTTCGGGCTCGCGTCGAACAGCGCCTGCCAGCTTCCGACGTCGGACCATTGCATGTCCACCGGCACCACCGCGATCCGATCGGCATGTTCCATCACCGCGCGGTCGATCGATTGCGCCCGCACCGCCTCGAACGCCGTCGCGTCGGGGCTGACGACCCCCTCCTCGCGGGTCGCGCGATCCATTGCCGCGCCGACCTGGGCGGCGATGTCGGACGCATGGGTCGCCAGCGCTTCCAGGAAGGCGCCGGCGCGGAACAGGAAGATGCCGGCGTTCCAGTCGTAGCCGCCGTCGGCAAGGAAGGTTTCCGCGGTCGCCAGGTCCGGCTTCTCGACGAACCGCATCGCCCGGAACAGGCCGGGGCCAAGCGCCTCGCCGCGGCGGATATAGCCATAGCCGGTCTCCGGCCGGTCCGGCCGCACGCCGAAGGTAACCAGCCAGTCCTGCCCGGCCAGGGGCACCGCCGTCCGCACCGCGTCCACGAAGCGGGCCGGATCGCCGATCAGATGATCGCTCGGCATCACCAGCAGGAGGTCGTCCGCCTCGGCCGCCAGCGCCGCCAGCGCGACCGCCGCGGCGGTGTTGCGCGCCGCCGGTTCCAGGATCAGCATTCCCGGCGCCGTCCCGCCGGCGCGAAGCTGGTCCGCCACCGCTTCGGCCTGGTCGGCCCCGGCGACGATCACCGGCGCTTCGAACAGGGTCCGGTCGGCGACCCGCGCGGCGGTGAGCTGCAGCATGGTGCGCTCGCCGCCCAGCGTCAGCATCTGTTTCGGCTGCAAACGGCGGGAAAGGGGCCAGAGGCGCGTACCCGCGCCGCCCGACAAGATGACCGGAGTGATGCGGCGCTCGCCCTTGGTGTCGCTCAATGCAATCCCCTTCCGCGGCCCAGCAATGCGGATCACGCGTTCGAAACGCAAGGCGCGAGCCGGGACAAAGCCATGGAAGGCGGGCGTTTTGGCGATTAGACCCGCTCATCGATGCGCAAGCTGATGTTCGTCACGCCCGGGTTTGCCCTTCCTCCGCAAGGCGGGCGGGACATGCTGTCGCACCTGCACCGCCAGTGCCTCGAAGCGCTGTGCGGGGCCGACTTCCTTCAGGTCGAGCTGCGGTCCGAACCGGTGCGCGGGGCCCGTGCCGCTGCCGGAGCGCTTGGCGGCTATGTCGACGGTCTCACGCCGGACTCGGAAGCCGACGTCCTCGCCGCCATTGCGCAGGGGGATGTCGGTACCGTCTGGCTGAACGGCTCCAATCTCGGCCGGCTCGCCAAGGCGGTGAAGAAGGCCCGTCCCGACGTCGAGGTGCTGAGCTTCTTCCACAATGTCGAGGCGCGCTTCTTCCTCGGCGCCTTTCGCGAATATCGCAGCCTTCATGCCCTCGGCGTGCTCACCGCCAATTATGTCGCCGAGCGCATGGCCGCCCGCTTCAGCGACCGCCGGCTGGTCCTCAGCGAACGCGAATCGGCGGCGCTGGCGCGCCTCTACGGCCGGGGTGGGACCGACCTGCTGCCGATGGCGCTCGAGGACCGGTTCGAACGCGGGGCGGCCGACGTTTCCTCTCCCCGCGACGGGGACTATCTGCTGTTCGTCGGCGGCGCTTTCTATGCCAATGAGGCGGGCATCGCCTGGTTCGCCGAGCAGGTCGCGCCCCACGTCGCGATCCGCACCTGTGTCGTCGGCCGCGGCCTCGAACAGGCGCGCGCGGTGCTGGAGCGGCATCCCAATGTCGAGGTGGTGGGGCCGGTCGATCGGCTCCAGCCCTGGTATCTCGGCGCGAAGGCCGTCATCGCGCCGATCTTCGACGGGTCGGGGATGAAGACCAAGGTCGCCGAAGCGCTGATGTACGGCAAGCGGGTGATCGGAACGTCGGAGGCCTTTTCCGGTTATGAGGGACTCGCCGCGGAGGCAGGCAGGATCTGCCGGGACCGGGACGAATTCGTCGCCGCGATCGCGGGGCTGGAACGGGCCGATCCGCCCCGCTTCGATCCCGCGCTGCGCGCCTTGTTCGACCGTCACCATTCGCGCGAGGCGGCCCAGGCCCGGATCGAGGAGATCCTCGCCCGCGGCGGCCGCCAGTCCGGGAGCCTTGCCGGTGCTGCATAGGCTGAAGGCCCTGGCCCGGGATGCCATCCCGGCGCGGCGGCAGGTGCCGGTCAAATATCTGACCGATCGCCTGCGCGGCCATCTCGAACCGGAAATGGCGCTGCTGCCCTTCCTCATCCGGCGCGGCGAGCGGGCGATCGATGTCGGCGGCAATCGCGGCACCTATGCCTTCGCCCTGGCACGGCTCGGCGCCCGGGTGGAGGTGTTCGAGCCCAACCCCGCCTGCGTCCGGGTGCTCGGGGGCTGGGCGGCAGGCCGGACGGGCGTGACGGTGCATCCGGTCGCCCTGTCCGCCGGGGCCGGCACCGCGCAGCTCCACGTGCCGGTCGACGCGCGCGGCGTCGAACATGATTCCTCCGGCTCGATCGAGGCCTCCCACGCCGCCGGCGCCCGCGACGTCGAAGTGCCGGTCCGCAGCCTCGACAGCTTCGGATTCGACGATGCCGTGCTCATCAAGATCGATGTCGAGGGGCACGAATCCCGGGTGATCGACGGCGCGTCCGTCACCCTCGCCGCGTCGCGCCCGGCCCTGCTCGTCGAGATCGAGCAGCGCCACATCGCCGGGCCGATCGCCGATATTCTCGCCGGGATCGAGGCGCGCGGCTATCGCGGCTTCTTCCTCGCCGATGGCCGGCTGCGGCCGGTCGCCGCCTTCGATCCGGCGCGGCACCAGACAGCGGAGGCGTTCGCGGCGGGTCGGGGCTATTTCAACAATTTCCTCTTCCTCGATGCCGAGGCGCTGCCCGGCTCCTCCCGCTATGCGGCGCTGAAGGACCGGTGGATGCGGGGATGAGGATCTGCGTCATCACGCCCCGCTTCGCCATTTCCGGCGTGCCGCTCGCGCAGTTGCGCTTCGCCCGCGCGCTCGCCCGCGCCGGCCATGATGTCGATCTCGTCATCGGCCGCGTGGATCCCGATCTAGCCGTGCCCGACATGCCGGGCGTCCGGGTGATGGCCTTGCAGCGCCCCAATGTGCGCAGCATGGCCGGGGACGTCTGGCGCTACATGCGGCGGGAACGGCCGGAGGTGATCTTCTCCGCCGAGGATCATCTCAACGCGCTCGTCCTCCTCATCGCCATCCTGACCCGCTCGCGGGCCCGGATCAGCGGCTCCTGCCGCGTCACGCCCTTCGACACCTATTCGAACCGGCCGTTCACCAAGCGCTGGGTGCTGAAACAGCTGATGCGTAGCGTCACGTGGCGCGCGAACGCCCTCACCTGCGTTTCCCGCGACATGGTCGAACAATATCGCCAGGTATTCGAATCCCCGCCGCACACCTTCGTCTACAATATCGTCGACGATGCGACCGCGCGTGCGCGGCTGGCCGAGCCGGTCGACGATCCCTGGTTCGTCGACAAGGCGCTTCCGGTGATCGTCGGCGCCGGCATGCTGCAGCCGTGGAAGGGCTTTTCCGACCTGATCCGCGCCGTGAAGCGGCTGGAAGAGAAGGGGCGGCGCATCCGCCTGGTCATCTTCGGCGAAGGTCCGCTGCGCGGCGAGCTGGAGGCCCTGGTGCGGGAACTGGGGCTGGAGGACCGGGTGCGGCTTCCGGGCCATACCGACAATCCGCTCAAATATTTCGCCCGGGCCGATGCCTTCGTCCTTTCCTCCCATGTCGAGGGGATGCCCAATGTGCTGGTCGAAGCGATGATGGCGGGCTGCACGCCGGTGGCCGCCGATTGCCCGACCGGGCCCAGCGAACTTCTGCAGGGCGGGCGCTTCGGCTATCTGGTGCCGATGAAGGATCCGGCTGCCCTGGCCGAAGGGATCGCCGCCGCGCTGGACCGCCCCATCCCCGCGCAATTGCTCGCCGAGGCGGTGCGGCCGTTCGAGGAAGAGGCGGTCATTCGCCGCCACTTCGATCTGCTCGGCCTTGCGGAGGCGGGCTGATGGCCGGGGCGCGCAATCTCGATGAACGGACGGTCGCCGGCTTCGGCGAGGAATGGTCCGCCTTCGATCAGGCGGCGATGCGGCCCGACGAATGGCGTCGCCATTTCGAAGGCTATTTCTCGCTCTTCCCGTTCGATGCGCTGCCGCCCGATGCCGAAGGCTTCGATCTCGGTTGCGGATCGGGGCGGTGGGCCGCCGGCGTCGCGCAGCGGGTCGGTACCCTCCACTGCATCGACCCGTCCGAAAAGGCGCTGGCCGTCGCCCGCGCACGGCTGGCGGATCGGGCCAACGTCCGCTTCCACTGCGCCGGTGCGGATTCGATTCCGCTGCCGGACGGGTCCCAGGATTTCGGCTATTCGCTCGGCGTGCTGCACCATATTCCGGATACGCTCGCGGCGATGCGCTGCTGCACCGCCAAGCTGAAGCCCGGCGCGCCCTTCCTCGTCTATCTCTATTATGCCTTCGATCAGCGACCGGCCTGGTATCGCGCGCTGTGGCGGGCGAGCGAAGGGCTTCGCGCCGGGATCAGCCGGCTGCCGTTCGGCTTGAAGCGGCGCGTCACCGACGTGATCGCCGCTGCCGTCTACTGGCCGCTGACGCGCGTGGCGCTGCTTGCCGAGCGGGCCGGGGCCGATGTGCGCCACTTCCCGCTCGCGCCCTATCGCAACTACAGCTTCTACACGATGCGCACCGACGCCCTCGATCGCTTCGGGACCCCGCTCGAGCAGCGCTTCACCCGCGATCAGATCCGGGCGATGATGGAGGAAGCGGGGCTGACCGATATCCGCTTCCGCGACGGAGAGCCCTATTGGATCGCCTGCGGTCGCAAGCGATGACCAGGCGGATGCGGGGGAGGACCTGACCAGTGCGCGTCGGGCTCAACGCGACCTGCTTCAACGATCGCCCGTCGGGGGCGAAGCAGCGCTTCCTCGGCATCTACGGCGCCCTGTTCCGCCGCTGTCGCGACGTCGAGTTCGTCATCTACGAGCCGGCCGACTGCCGCGTCGGCGCCTGGTTCGCGGGCGAGCCGAACGTCCGCGCGCGGCGGACGCCGATCCCCAGCAGCGGGCGACTGCGGCGCATCCTGCGCGGCGCGGCCTGGTGGCGGCGGGCGCTGCGGGAGGACCGGCTCGACCTGTTCGAGAATTTCCACCTGCCGATGGTGAAGGCCCCGGCCTGTCCTACCGTCCTGACCATGCACGACGTGCGCGACGGGCTTCCCGGATCGCCTCCGGTCAAGCGGACCCTCTACCGCGCGATCCTCCGCCGCGCGCTGCGGCAATCCGCCCACGTGATCACCGTATCCAGTCGCATGGCGGAGGAGCTTCGCGCCTATGATCCCGCCTGCCGGGTGACCACCGTCTACAACGGCCTCGATCCGGAGCCCTTCCGGTCCGTGACCCCGGCGGATGCGGAAGCCACCCGGGTGCGGCTCGGCCTTCCGCGCGGCTTCCTGCTCACGGTGGGCCATCTCGAGCCGCGCAAGAATCATGTGCGGCTGGTCGAGGCGGTTGCTCTGCTGCGGGATCGCGGCATGCCGGTGCCGCTGGTGATCGTCGGCAATGACGCCGGGGAAGGGGCGGCGGTTGCCCGGGAAATCGCCCGGCTCGGCCTCGCGGATCTCGTGCATATCCGCACGGGTGTCGGCGATACGGAGCTTGCCCATCTCTACGCGCTCTGCGCCGCCGTGGTCTTTCCCTCCCGCTACGAAGGTTTTGGCATCCCGCTGCTCGAAGCCATGGCCGCGCGCCGGCCGCTCATCCTCAGCGACATCCCGGTGTTCCGCGAGCTGACGGAAGGGCAGGGCGTCTACGTCCCGGCGGATGACGGCGCCGCGATGGCGGACGGCATCGCCGCGACACTCGCCAGCCCGGGACGGCAGCGGGGCCTGGTCGCTTACGGCGACCGGCGTCTCGCCAGCTTCGCCTTCCCGGCGCTGGCCGCCGAGGTGGAGCAGGTCTATCGCGCCACGCTCGCCGGACCCGCAGCGTGACTGCGCCCGCCTTCACGGTCGTCATCCCGCTGTTCAACAAGGCGGGCTTCATCCGCGCGACGGTCGCCTCGGTTCTGGCGCAGGACCATCCGGATTTCGAGCTGATCCTGGTCGACGACGGATCGACCGACGGCAGCGCCGAGGCCGTCGGCGACCTGCTCGGCCCCCGGGTGCGCCTGATCCGCCAGGACAATGCCGGTCCCGGCCCGGCCCGCAACCGCGGCATCGCCGAAGCGTCGGGCGACTGGATCGCCCTGCTCGACGCCGACGACCGCTGGCGGCCCAACCATCTGTCCGTGCTGGCCGGTCTCGTCCACGCCTTTCCCGCCGCCGGCGCAGTGACCACCGGTTTCCGCCGCATATCGCCCGGCGATGCGGATGCGCTGCAGGCCGTCCGTCCGGCACCGGGGCCGGGCCGGCTCATCGACTATTTCATGGAAGCGCGCCGGCGCGAGCTCATCTGCTCCTCGTCTGCCGCCGTCCGTCGCGACGCGGCGCAGGCCCTCGGCGGCTTCGCACCCTTCCGGCCGGGTGAGGACATGCATTTCTGGGTGCGGCTCGCCCTCGATCACCCCATTGCCGCCACGCCGACGGAAACCGCGCTCTATGTCATGGCGGCCGACAGCCTGATGCACGCGGCCGGGCGCGACCCGGCAGCCGGTCTTTCGCTGCAGCCGGTCTTCGAGGTGCTGGACCGGGCGCTGGCCGATCCCGCCCGGGCGGATCTCCATCCCCGGCTGCGCGCCTATCGCAATTGCCTGCTCGAAAACTGGGCGCGGCAGGCGCTTCGACGCGGCGATCCCAGCACCGCGCGTTTCTATCTCGGTCACGTGGAGCCGGCGTCCTTCACCGGATCCGCCCTTCGCCTGCTGAGCCGCCTCCCGCCGGCTCTGGCGGCCACGGGCCTTGCCGGCCTGGGTGCCGCGCTCCGCCTAGTCCGCGGCCGCCGTGCCTGACCGATGCGAGCGGCCGGCGGCCTGCCGGCCGGCGACTGCGGCGGCCCGGCCGCGGCGTACGGCTTCCCCGATCAGCAGCACCGCCGGCCCATCGCCGATCGCGGTCATCACCGCCAGCCCCAGGAGGTCGAGCCGGGTCGCGAAGATCCGCTCATTGGGCAGGCTCGCATTCTCCACCGCCAGCACCGGCGTGCCGCCGGGGAGCCCCGCCGCCATCAGCTTCGCCGCCACCTCGCGCGCCGCCGCCTTGCCCATATAGACGGCGACCACCGCTTCGGGATCGGCGATCCGCTTCCAGTCCAGCGTCAGCGGTTCGCCGGCGCGGGCATGGGCGGTCACGAATTCGAGCCGCCGCGCGAGCCCGCGCAGGGTGAGCGAGACACCCGCGCTGGCCGCGGCGGCGCTGGCGGCGGTCACCCCCGGGCAGATGCGCGCCGTGATCCCATTGGCGGCGAGATGCGCCATTTCCTCGCCCGCGCGCCCGAAGATCGACGGATCGCCGCCCTTGAGGCGGACCACCCTCTCCCCGCCGCGCGCCGCCTCGACGAGCAGGGCATTGATCGATTTCTGGTCGCGCGAATGGCGGCCGGCCCGCTTGCCGACGCTGATCAGCACCGTATCCGGCCGCGCCAGGGCGAGGATGCCGGGCCCGACCAGAGCGTCGTGGAAGATCATCGTCGCGCCGCGGATCAGCCGCTCGGCCTTTCGGGTGAGGAGGTCGGGATCGCCGGGGCCGGCCCCCACCAGCCATACCTCGCCCGGGCGAATCGATTCATCCGGCGACATGGCGATTCTCCTCCGCGGGTTCGAGCAGCCGGGCGAGCGCCGGCCGGCAGGATCCGCAATTGGTGCCCGCGCCGATGGCGGCGCCGACGGCCTGGACGCTGGTCAGGCGCTGCCGGGCGATCGCCGACAGGATGGTCTTCATCCCCAGGTCGAAGCAGGCGCAGACGATCGGCCCGCGGTCGGGAGGCGGAACCGCGGGCCGGCCGGCAAGCAGGGCGATGGGTGTGCTTGGCTCGGCGGCCTGGAGCTGTGCGATGATCCAGTCGCGCGGCGGAAGATCGCCGGACCGGCTCGCATAGAGTGCGCAGCGCACTCGCCCCTCTCCGTCGAGCACGGCGATCCGGGTCGATCCCCGGTGGGCATCGATCGCCTCCGCACGCTGCCCGGCCGCGATCAGGTTCGCGGTTTCGGCCAGCGCATCGCCCGTGCCGGCAAGTTCGTACAGCCATCCTCCGGCGACGCGCACGCGCGCCCACCACAGGCAGGACGGAGCCGGCGTCTCGTCCCGGGTCACCAGGAATCCCCGCCAGGCCGGGTCGACCCGGCTGATCCGTGCGCGGGTTGCCTTGAATCCCGGCTGGCCGGAAACCGGATCGACGGCGGCCGGCGGCAGCAGGCCGGTGCGGCCCCCGCCCGCGGTCACGTCGGTCCAGTGGATCGGCACGAAGGTCTCGCCGCGCCGCTGGCCTTCGTGCAGCGCCGCGCGGAAGAGCGTGCGCCCGCGTGCCGTCTCGACCGCGGCGATGTCGCCGTCGGCGATCCCCCATTCCTCGGCATCGGCCGGGTGCATTTCGATCAAGGGTTCGCGCCGGTGCTGCGACAGCCGCGGCGACAGGCCGGTGCGGGTCATGGTGTGCCACTGGTCGCGGTAGCGGCCGCTGTTGAGGATGATCGGGAAATCGCCGCCGGCCTCGAGCGGCCGCTGGGCGACGGCAACGAGGCGCGCGCGCCGCGAGGGCGTTGGGAAGGACAGGTCCGCAAACGGCCGGTCGCCGCCCCAGCGGTGCGGCTCCATTCCGTCATAGTCGCGACCCACCCAGTCGCGCAGGTCGAGCTTGCGGCCGCCGTCATTCTCGAAGGCGGTGAGCCGCGCATGTTCGGAAAAGATCGCGGCGGGGCTGCGATAGTCGAAGGCTTCGTGAAAGCCCATGCGCCGGCCGACCTCGCTGACGATCCACCAGTCGGGCTTCGCCTCGCCCGGCGGCGCGAAGATCGGCCGCTGGCGGCTGATCAGCCGTTCGGAATTGGTGACGGTGCCGTCCTTCTCGCCCCAGGCCAGCGCCGGCAGCCGGACATGGGCGAAACGCCCGGTGTCGGTATCGGCCATCACATCCGATGTGACCACGAAGGGGCAGCGCGCCAGCGCTTCGCGCACCCGCCCGGCGTCGGGCATGCTCACCGCCGGATTGGTCGCCATCACCCACAAGGCCCTGATCCGCCCGCTGTGCATCGCCTCGAACATGTCGACGGCCTTGAGTCCCGGCGAGGCGGGCATGCTCGGCGCGCTCCAGAACCGGCGGACGCGATCGATCTCCTCCGGCGAAAAGCCCATGTGCGCGGCCAGGCTCGTCGCCAGCCCGCCGACTTCGCGGCCGCCCATGGCATTGGGCTGGCCGGTGATCGAGAAGGGGCCCATGCCCGGCCGGCCGATCCGCCCGGTCGCCAGGTGCAGATTGATGATCGCATTGCCGTTGTCGGTGCCCTGGACCGACTGGTTGGCTCCCTGGCTGAACAGGGTCACCGTCTTCGGATGGGCGGCGAACAGCGCGAACAGGCTGCACAATTGCGACACGGACAGGTCGCAGGTCTGGCTGACGCGATCCAGTGACCCTTCGGCGGAAACCTGCGCCCAGAAGCCCTCGGGCACCTCGACGTGGCGCTCCAGGAAATCGGCGTCGGCGACGCCCAGGCGCATCATCTCGGCCAGCAGCCCGTTGAACAGGGCGATGTCGCTCCCCGGCCGGATGGCGAGGCGGAGGTCGGCGCGCTCCGCGGTCTCGGTCCGCCGCGGATCGATGACCACCAGCCGGGCGCCGCGCTTCTCGCGCGCCGCCTCGATCCGCTGCCAGACGATCGGGTGGCACCAGGCGGTGTTGGATCCGACCAGCAGGATCAGCTCCGCTTCGTCGATGTCGTCATAACAGGTCGGCACCACGTCCTCGCCGAAGGCGCGGACATGGGCGGCAACCGCGCTCGACATGCACAGGCGCGAATTGGTGTCGATGTTCGCCGAGCCGATGAAGCCCTTCATCAGCTTGTTGGCGACGTAATAATCCTCGGTCAGCAACTGGCCGGAGACGTAGAAGGCGACGCTGTCCGGACCATGTTCGGCAATGGTCCGCGCGAAGGTGCGGGCGACGAGATCGAGCGCGCGGTCCCAGCGGACATTCCGTCCCCGCACCTGTGGATGCAGCAGTCGCCCGCCGAGGCCCACCGTTTCGCCGAGATGGGTGCCCTTGGAGCAGAGTCGTCCCCTGTTGGCGGGATGGGCCTGGTCGCCGGCGATTCGCACCGCCCGTTCCCCCTCGGGCATGGCCGCGATTCCGCAGCCGACGCCGCAATAGGGACAGGTGGTGCGGACCGCGCTCACCTCAGGCGGCCTGCTTCACCACCGCCGCCCGCGCCACCAGCACCCGTCCCGACACGATCCGCACCGGTATGGTGGGGGTACAGCCCTTATCGGCGCCCTGGGCCTCGCCGGTCGCCAGCGAGATCACCCAATTGTGCAGCGGGCAGGTCACCTTGTCGCCGTGGACGATCCCCTGCGACAGCGGGCCCTTCTTGTGCGGGCAGCGGTTCTCGAGGGCGAAGATGCGATTGTCGCCGGTCCGAAACACGGCGATCTCCTCGCCGCCGGCGACCGGCACGCTGCGCGCGCCGCGGATCGGGATCTGGTCGATCGGGCCGAGGTCGAGCCATTCGGGAAGGATGCTGGTCATACGGTCTCCATGGGTCTGACTTCCGCCAGGTGGCGGTGGAGGATGCGCTCGTTGCCGGCGGCCCGGGCTGCCCAGGGATCCTCCTGCGAAAAGCGCTGCGAATGATGGAAGCGTTCGGCGAGCGCGTCGCGCCCTTCCCCGTCATCGACGATGCGCGACCGGACGTAGTCGATGCCGACCCGCTCGATCCAGGGCGCGGTGCGCTCGAGGTAGCGGGCCTCCTCGCGGTAGAGCTGAATGAAGGCGGCGCAATAATGCAGCGCCTCCTCCTCGGTCGCCACCTTGCACAGGAGGTCGGTGGCGCGGACCTTGACCCCGCCGTTGCCGCCGACGTGCAGTTCGTAGCCGGAATCGACGCAGACCACGCCGAAGTCCTTGATCGTCGCCTCGGCGCAGTTGCGCGGACAGCCGGACACGGCGATCTTGAACTTGTGGGGCATCCAGCTGCCCCAGGTCATCCGCTCAGTCTTGACCCCGAGGCCGGTCGAATCCTGGGTGCCGAACCGGCACCATTCGGATCCGACGCAGGTCTTCACCGTGCGCAGCGCCTTACCATAGGCGTGGCCCGAAACCATGCCGGCGGCATTGAGATCGGCCCAGACCGCGGGCAGATCCTCCTTGCGGATGCCGAAGATGTCGATCCGCTGGCCGCCCGTCACCTTCACCATCGGTGCGTCATATTTCTCGACCACGTCGGCGATCGCGCGCAGTTCGCGCGGATTGGTGAGGCCGCCCCACATGCGCGGGACCACCGAATAGGTGCCGTCCTTCTGGATGTTGGCGTGCATCCGCTCGTTGACGAAGCGGCTCTGCTGGTCGTCCTGATACTCGCCGGGCCAGGCGCACAGCAGATAGTAATTGAGCGCGGGCCGGCAGGAGGCGCAGCCGTCGGGCGTCGCCCAGTGCAGCTCCTGCATGACCTGCGGGATTTCCTTGAGGTGCTTTTCCAGGATCAGTCGCCGCACGTCGTCGTGGCCGAAGCTGGTGCATTTGCACATCGTCCTGATGTCGCGATCGCCGGAATAGTCGCTGCCCAGGGTGACGGCGAGCAGGCTTTCCACCAGCCCGGTGCAGGATCCGCAGGAGGCGCTGGCCTTGGTCGTCGCCCGCACCGCATCGAGGGTGGTGGCGCCGGCCCCGATCGCGGCGGTGATGGTTCCCTTGCAGACGCCGTTGCAGCCGCAGATCTCCGCTGAATCCGCCAGTGCCGCAACGGCCGCCTTAGGGTCCCCGGCGCCGCCTCCCTCGGCGAATGCCTGGCCGAAGACCAGGCTGTCGCGGATCGGGCCGATATCCTCCTCGCGCTTCAGGAGGTCGAAATACCAGTTGCCGTCGGCGGTATCGCCGTAGAGGACGGCGCCCTTGATCCGCCCGTCCTTCACCACGATCCTCTTGTAGATCCCGCGCGAGGCGTCGCGCAGGACGATGTCCTCGCTGCCGTCGTCGGCATGGAAGTCGCCGGCGGAAAAGACGTCGATCCCCGATACCTTGAGCTTGGTGGACGTGACCGATCCGGCATAGCCCCCGTCGCGGTCGGTGAGGCCGTCCGCCAGCGCGCGGCACATCTCCCAGAGTGGCGCCACCAGCCCGTAGCAGGCGCCGCGATGCTCGGCGCACTCGCCCACCGCCAATATGGCGGGATCGCTGGTCACCATCCGGTCGTCGACCTGGATGCCGCGCCCGACCGCGAGGCCGGCTCTCCTGGCGAGCGCGACATTGGGGCGGATGCCCACCGCCATCACCACGATATCGGCCGGTATCTCGCGCCCGTCCTTCAGCCGCAGCGCCTCGACCCGCGACTCGCCGAGGATCGCTTCCGTGTCGGCGCCGGTCAGGATCGTCTGGCCGCGCGCCTCGAGCGCGGATTTCAGCAGCCAGCCGGCCGCCTCGTCGAGCTGCCGCTCCATCAGCGTCTGCATCAGGTGGACGACGGTGACCTCCATGCCGCGGAGCGACAGGCCATGTGCTGCCTCCAGCCCCAGCAGCCCGCCGCCGATCACCACCGCCCGTCCGCCCTGCTCGGCCGCCTTCAGCATCGCCGACACGTCGTCCATGTCCCGGAAGGTCACGACGCCGGGAAGGTCGCTGCCCGGCACCGGGATGATGAACGGGTCCGATCCAGTCGCGATCAGCAGCCGGTCGTAGCGTTCGACGGTCCCGGACCGGGCCGTCACCGTCCGGGCCGCGCGGTCGATGCCCACGACCGGGTCGCCGGCGATCAGGCGGATCTCATTGGCTTCGTACCAGGCATGATCGTTGATCACGATCTCCTCGAAGCTCTTCTCCCCCGCCAGCAGCGGGGACAGCATGATCCGATTGTAGTTCACCCGCGGTTCGGCGCCGAAGATGGTGATCCGGTATCGATCGGCATCCCGGGTCAGTATCTCCTCGACGGCGCGGCAGCCGGCCATGCCGTTGCCGATCACGACGAGGTGCGGGCGGGCGTCGCGGGCATCCTCCCCCGCGCCCTGCTCCAAACTGTCGATCCTGGTAGCAAAATCCATTCTTGCGCTCCGGACACGAAAAAAGCCGCCATCGACCTGCCCGTTCGGGAGGTCGGTGGCGGCTTTGCCTGTTGCTGATCCGGCTTTCGCCGGGGCTGACCCTGCCGTCCTTCAGTGGAGGCGAGGGGCTATGTCTCGTGCGGACACCCTTGTCCGCTCATGGAAAAATGCCTGTCGCCCGCCCTGGCTGCAAGTGCAATTTGTGCACCGCAACATTCAGTAGCTGCATTCGAGCTGCAGCCAGACCTTGCTGGTGTCGGTGGCAAAGCGGTCCGCATCGTAATCGGCATATTTGATCGTGAAGGTGAATCGATCGACCTTCGCCGAGGCCGACAGACCGATCTCATTGCCGTAATGGAGATCGCGCCGGTCGCTTTCGAAACGGTGCCAGACCGCCTGCAGGCTCACCGCCTCCAGCGGGCCGACCGTCTTCCAGCCCAGGCCCGCGCTGGCATGAAGGTCGCGGATCCCGTCGGGCGGGGTGGTCAGGAACTTGTCCGCCCATCCCTGGAACTTGTGCAGCGTCGCCAGCGGCGTCTGGAAGCTGGTCAGCGGCCGGCCGTCGTCGGCGCCGAGCACCTCATAGCCGACGCCGAGCCTGACCATGCCGAGGTCAAGCCCTGCCTCCGCCAGCCAGTAATCGGCGCTGTAGTCGTTGGGATTGCGGTGCCAGTCCGACTGGCGGGCATAGCTGGCCGCGTAGTTGAGCCTTGCCGTCTTCGACAGCGGCTGCGTCCCGGCCAGCCTGACGCCGTAGGTCTGGCTCGAAAGCTGGAAACCGGATACGGCCGCCTCGTCCTGGTCGACCAGATAGGCGAAGCCCGACAGCGTGCCGATCGGCGTCCCGTAGCCGACGGTCGCGAAGACATTGTCGCCCGAAATCGCCTGCTGGCGCGGGCCTTCTCCGTCCCTTCCCCAGATCGTGCGCACCGACCAGCTATAGGTGACGTCGGCCTTCAGCCCTTCGATACCGTTCCATTCCAGGCGCACGGCGTCGAACGTCTGCTCGTTCTGCCGCCAGCCGACGGCGCCGACGAAGCGCTGATCCTCCAGGTTGATCCGCTGCCGTCCCAAAGTGATCACGGTTCCGGGCAGTCCGCGATACTGGATCTGCAGCCGGTTGAGCTCGATATTCTCGGGATCGCCGACGATCGGGCGCGCGGCGTTGCCGTTGAGCCCGCTGTTATAGTCCTCGACGATCGCCAGCATTCCTTCGCCTTCGACCAGCAGCGACCAGTCGCCCGTGCCGACCGTGAGGCCCGGCCGGGCGCGCAGGGTGAGGGCGTCCGCCTCGCGCGGGAGGCCGTCCTGGTCGACCGCTTCGTAGCGAAGGCGGGCGTCGAGGGTGGGGGCGATCTTCACCTCCTCGGCCAGCGCGGGCGTCGCGGCACAGGCGGCGGCGAGCGCGGCGGCCGGGGCGAGGGTCGAAACGATCAGACGCATCTGTATCTCCGATTTTTCGTCCCCCGCGGGGAGGGAGTGGAGCCGGCTCTCGCCGCGCACGACGGACGTCCGGCTCCCTGCGGGGCGGGCCGGCCGTTCGGCGACGGTCCCGGCCATGCCCCATGAACTCCTCCGGCGGGAGGAAGGGCGTGCCGGTGTGCCTAGATCCGGACGCCCTGCACCGCGGCGCCCCAGGTCGTACGCCATTTGCGCTTCACGGCATTGAGGCCGATCAAAGCCACGATCGCGAGGCCGGAGAAGATCAGGAAGCCGGAGCCGTATCCGCCGGTCACCTGCTTGGCGAAGCCCAGGCTGGAGGACAGGTAGAAGCCGCCGATCCCGCCGGCCATGCCGACAAGGCCGGTCATGATCCCGATCTCGTCGCGGAAGCGCTGCGGCACCAGCTGGAACACCGCGCCGTTGCCGGCGCCGAGCGCCAGCATCGCGACGACGAAGAAGACCAGGGCCGCTGCGACGCTCGTCGGGCCGGTGCTGACCGCGACCAGCGCGGCCGCCGCCACCACATAGACGACGGACAGGGTCCGGATCCCGCCGACGCGGTCGGCGAGCGCGCCGCCCAGCGGGCGGACCAGCGAGCCGGCGAAAACGCAGGCGGCGGTGGCATAGCCGGCCATGATGGTGCTGAGCTGGAAGGTGTCGGTGAAATAGATGGACAGGGAGGCGGACAGGCCGACGAAGCCGCCGAAGGTCACGCCGTAGAAGAGCATGAACCACCAGGCGTCTGCGGTCCGCAGCGGCTCGAGATAGGCTCGCAGCGGCTTGGCCGGCGGCGCATTCGGCGCGTCCCTGGCCATGATCTGATAGGCGACGAGGACGATCGTCAGCGGGATGCAGGCGAGGCCGAGCACGGCATTCCATCCGAACAGCTTGGCCACCGTCGGCGCGAACAGCGAGGCGAGCACCGTCCCCGAATTGCCCATGCCGGCGATGCCCATCGCCTTGCCCTGATGCTCGGGCGGGTACCAGCGGCTGGCGAGCGGCAGGGCGACGGCGAAGCTGGCGCCGGCGAGGCCGAGGATGAGGCCGAGGGCGATGGTGCCGGCGAAGCTGTTCACGCCCGTCAGCCAGGCAGTGAACAGGCCGACGATCACGATCACCTGGCTGATCGTCCCGGCGAGCTTGGGCCCGATCCGGTCCACCAGCAGGCCGTTGACGATCCGGAGCAGGGCGCCGGCCAGGGTCGGCACCGCGACCATCAGCCCCTTTTCGGCGGCATTGAGATCGAGGTCGCGGGCGATTTCGGGCGCCAGCGGCCCGAGCAGCACCCAGACCATGAAAGCGAGGTCGAAATAGAGGAAGGCGGCAATCAGCGTCGGTCGGTGGCCGGCCTGCCAGAAGGCACTCTTCATGGATTGTCTCCCCTTGATCGAAACGGCCGGAACTGGCCGGCAATGGCTTGACGACCGGACCCGCCGCCGCCCCAATTCGCGCGTACGCGCAAGGAGCGGCGATGCGGTCCAGCGGCAATCTCGTGGTGGCGTCCGGCTTCGCGAGCCGGCGTGGCGGGCGCGAGGCGAACGAGGATTATTGCGGAATCTGGCTGGGATCGCCGAACGAGCGGGTGACGCACGGCATCGTCGCCGCCGTTGCCGACGGCGTCGGCGGCGCGAAGGGCGGCCGCATTGCCGCCGAGCTGGCGGTGCGCAGCTTCCTCGATGGCTATTATGCCGCTCCGGCGACTCTCGGCGTCGCCGGCTGCGCCAAGCATGCGATGGATGCCTTCAATGCCTGGCTTTACGCCATGGGCCGCCGCGATCCGGCAATGGAAGGCGCCGGAACCACCTTCACCGCCTTGGTGCTGCGCGGTCGCCGGCTTCACGTCCTGCATGTCGGCGACAGCCGGGCGTGGCGCTTCCGGGACGGAAATCTCGTCCGTCTGACCGAGGATCATGTGCTGCCCCAGCCGGAGCTTCGCCATGTCCTCTATCGCGCGGTGGGGCTGGAACGTCAGATCCGGCTCGATCACTGGCGCGAGGAACTGGACGTCCACGACCGGCTGCTGCTCGCCAGCGACGGCGTCCATGGCGTGCTGTCGGACCGGGCGATCGCACGGTTGCTGGCCCGGCGCGGATCGCCCGAAGCCGGAGCCCAGGCGATCGTCGACGCCGCCCTGGCGGCGGGGTCCACGGACAATGCGACCACCCTGGTGATCGACGTCATCGAGCTTCCGGAGCCGGATTTCGACAGCATCGCCGGCGATGCAGCGGAGCTGCCGGTGCTCCCGCCTCCTGCTGCGGGGGAGGAAGTGGACGGCTTCCTGCTCGAACGCCTTCTCTCCGATGGCCGTTATTCGCGCACCTTCCTCGCTCGCGACCGGCAGGGCGGGGGGGAACGCGCACTCAAATTCCCGAAGCCGGCGGCGTTGTCGGAACGCGGTGCCCGGCTCGCCTTCCAGCGCGAGATGCTGGTGGGATCGCGGGTGCAGAGCCCGTTCGTCGCCGAACTGGTCCCGCTCCCGCGCGAGCGGCAGAGCCGGCTCTACGTCGCCCAGCGCTTCTATCGCGGCCACAGCCTGGAACAGCGGCTGGCCGAGGGACCGCTGCCGATCGCCTCCGGCCTGTCGGTCGCGAGCCGTATCGCTCGGGGCGTCGCCGCGCTCCACCGGATCGGCATCGTCCATCGCGACATCAAGCCGGACAACATCTTGCTCACCGACGACGGCGGCGTGCGGCTGATCGACCTCGGAGTCGCGCGCCTGCCGCGGGTGGAGGAATTCGACCGGGGCGAGATCCCCGGCACCCCCAGCTTCATGGCGCCCGAACTGTTCGACGGCGATCGGGGCAGCGACGCAAGCGACCAGTTCGCCTTCGGGGTGACCCTCTATCGCATGTTCACCGGCCGCTATCCCTATGGCGAGATCGAAGCCTTCAGCCGTCCCCGATTCACCCGGCCGCTGCGGCCGGAAAGCGCGCGGCCGGATCTTCCCGCCTGGCTCGGTGAAGCGATGGTGCGGGCGGTCTCGGTCCGGCCTGAGGCCCGGTTCGGCGACATGATCGAGCTGGTGGGCGTGCTCGAGGGCGGGACCAGTCGCGCGGCGCCGATGCCGCGCCCGCTCTCCCTCTACGAGCGCGATCCCCTGCGCTTCTGGCAGGGGCTGGCGCTTGCCCTCGGCACGGCGCTGCTCGCGGTGCTGGCCTTTCGCTAGTGTCGCCGGACGCTCTGCCGCCATCCTTTTCGCCCACGAAAAAAGCCGCCTCCGGCGCTCCGCGAAGCGGAACCGGACAGCGGCTTTGCTGAATTGCGAAGCTGGCGCGCCCTACTTCGGGCGGTCAGCGATTTGTGCAGCGCACAAGCTGATGCCTGCTCCAGGCTACTGCAAGTGCAAAAATGTACGGCGCGATTGCGTCAGAAGGATGCCAGATAAGATTCGATTCCGTCCGGATCGAAGATCCGGCCATCGAAGAAACGGTCGGGGCCGAGCGTCAATCGGCCCGACACCGAGCCGACCGCCAGGGGCGCGGTCAGGGCGCCTTCCACCTTTGCGCTTGCGCCCGGCAGCGGCGTGCGGCTGCCTTTCAGCGCCCGGCGGTAGATATCGGGCCTGAACACCGCGGCGGCCGCGGCTTCGGTCTCCGGATCCGCCTCCACGAAGCCCCAGCGCAGGAACTGGGAGTAGATCCACAGAGCCTGGCTGCGCCACGGGAAATTGGCGGCCTCGCGATGGAAGATCAGGAAATCGGGCACGTCCACTTCATCGCCGGTGCGGTCGAGCCGCATCCTGCCCGACAACGCCGGAAGGATCGATTCGGCCGGTGTCCCCACATAGGCGTCCCGCGCCAGTATTTCGGCCAGCTCCACCCGGTTGGCGGGATCGTCGCACCAGGCGGCGGCGGCATCGAGGGCGCGGACCAGCCGGTCCACCGTCTCCGGATTGGCCTCGGCCCAGTCGGACCGCAGGGTGAGCAGCTTATCGACGCCGCGCTCCCAGATGCGGGCGCCGATCGCCACCACTTCGCCCACCCCGGCGTCGACGGCGATCGTTCCCCACGGTTCGCCGGCGCAGAAGCCCTGGATCTCGCCGGAGCCGAGCGCATCGACCATCACCGACGGCGGCAGGACGCGGAGGCCGAAATCGCGCCCGGGCTCGAGCCCGGCAGAGGCCAGCCAGTAGCGGAGCATCAGGGCATGGCTGGAGAAGCGGTGGACGACGCCCAGGATCGGGCTGCGCCCGTCCTTGCGGATGGCGTCGGCCAGCGCGATCGCCGCCGCGGCAGGGTCCAGAGCCCGCCGCACGCGATCGCCCGACAGCTGGTCGGTCAGCACATGGGACAACGTGACGACATTGCCGTTGAGCCCAAGCTTGAACGGAGCAACCAGCGCGGCGCGATGCTGGCTCAGGCCGAGGGTGACACCGACGGCGAGCGGCGCCAGCATCTGCGCCGCCTGGATCTGGCCGTAGACCAGCCGGTCGCGCACGGTCGCCCAGCTCGTGTCCCGGACCAGGCTGAGTTCGAGCCCCTGGCCGGCGGCGAAACCCTTCTCCCTGGCGACCGCGAGCACGGCGCAATCGACGAGCGGCAGGAAGGCAATGGCAAGTCTGGTGGTCACCCGTTCTTTCCCTCCAGCAACGCGCTGGCGGTGATCAGCGCTTCGGCCACCTCCGCGATGCGGCGGCCCTGGTTCATGGCGGTGGTGCGCAGCAGCGCATAGGCCTCGGGCTCGCCAAGCCCGCGCGATTGCATCAGGATCGCCTTGGCCCGGTCGACCGTCTTGCGTTCTGCAAGGGCGGTTTTCGCCTCCTGCAGTTCCGACTGCAGGCGGGAGAAGGCGTGGAACCGTCGAACCGCGAGGTCCAGGATCGGCTTGATCCGCTCCTTGCGGAGGCCGTCGACGACATAGGCGGACACGCCCGCCTCGACCGAGGAGGCGATGGCATCCTCGTCGCTCGAATCGACGAACATCGCGATCGGCCGCGACAGCGCGCGGGAGACCGAGAAACTTTCCTCCAGCGTGTCGCGGCTCGGATTGCCGAGGTTGATCAGAACGACGTCGGGGGCGATCGCTTCGAGCCGGGCGACGAGGCCGGTGCGTTCGGTCAGCACGGCGACGTCGGTCAGCCCCGCCTCGCGCAGGCCTTCCTGGATGATCGCCGCCCGGGCCGGGCTTTCGTCGACAATCGCTACGCGCACCGACTCGCCTCTTGTTGCAGTGCAGCATGTCTGCCGCAACGCCGCGGGCGCGTCAAAGGCCGTTCGGACCCGGCGTGCGGTTCCGGCTAGTTCTTGGAGATCGGCAGGGCCGCGTCGTCGTCCGCGATGGTCAGCGACGTGCCGCTCAGGAAGATGCGCAACTCGTCCTCGCCGATGATCCGTCCGAACATCAGTTCGAACCCGTCGCGGCCGGCCGCCGCCACCCGGGCGGTCACCATCGCCATCCCGCGGCTGAAGCGGACGACGCTCCCGACCGGCGGGATCGAAGCGGATTCCACTCGGGCGCCGGCGCAGGACAATTGGCGGATCCGCACCGGCGACAATTCGTCGCCCCATTGCACGAGCCCGCCGAGAAGGACGCTGATCCTCCGGGTTTCGCCGTCGGTATACGCATGGCCGAACGCCGGCCGTGCAAGTCCATCACCCATTTCAACCCCCCACATGGTCGATGCGAGGATGGTAAACGGAAAAGCTTAACGTGGAACTAAACCTGACCTCGACCCATTGCCGCCGTGCAGTACCGGATTTCTACCGTTCCACCGATTTCGGAAACTACGGCCTTGCCAGCCGGAGGGCGCTGTTCCAAGGAAGTTCAAACGGAATGCACCAGACACTCTTGCGCGAGACCGTGGCCGTGGCGAGTCCTTCCGTCCTCCTGGTGGAAGACGATCCCGCGGTGCTGCACATGTTGCGGGCCACGATGGAATTCGGCGGTTTCGACTGCGAACCGGCATCGTCCGCTTCGGAAGCGATCGCCCTGCTATCCATTAACGCGTTCGATTCCATCCTGCTCGACCTCAAGCTCCCCGACGCCCATGGCGACCGGCTGATCCAGGACATCAGGAGCCATACCGACGCTCCGATCCTCGTCGTTTCCGGGGAATCGAGCGAAGGCGCCAAGATCCGCGCTCTCGATGCCGGGGCCGACGACTTCGTCGTGAAGCCCTTCCTCCCGGGCGAACTGCTCGCACGCCTGCGCGCGGTCCTGCGCAGGGCGTCCGCCGGCGGGCCGGCGGTATCCCCGCGCGATCGGGAACTGGACCGGATCGTGGAGGTGCACGATCCGCACAGCATGATCCGAGTGGGGTCGATGGAAGGGCGCCTGCTGCATTTCCTCAAGCAGCATGCCGGCGAGCTGGTGACCAGCGACCAGATCATCGAGGCGGTCTGGGGCAATGACGTCCAGCGCAGCGAGAAGAATGTGCGGGTGCTGATCGCCACGCTGCGGCGCAAGCTGGACCGGAGCGGCGATCCGGTCGAGATCGTCAACGAACATGGCCGCGGGTACCGACTGCGGCGCAAGACGGATAACGCGGCCCAGCGCTGATCGCGGAGGCCCGCGGCGGCTCAGCCGGCTGCGGTGCCGTTCTTCACCCAGGCGGGGATCCGTTCCTGCCGGATCAGTTCCTCTATGTCCTGGCGCGGGCGGACGACCTCCCACCGGTCGCCGTCGACCAGCACTTCGGGGGTGAGCGGCCGGCTGTTGTAGGTGCTGGCCATGGTGGCGGCATAGGCGCCGGCGGTCCGGAAGACGACGAGATCGCCCGCTTCCATTTCCTCCAGTGCGCGGTCCGTCGCGAAGGTGTCGCCGCTCTCGCACACCGGCCCGACGACGTCGGCCACCATGTTTCCGGGGCGGGGCACCACCGCCTCGATTCCGTGCCAGGCATCGTAGAGGCTGGGGCGGACGAGATCGTTCATCCCGGCATCGACGATCACGAACGGCCGGGCGGCCCCCGGCTTCACCCTGATCACCTGGGACAGCAGCACCCCGGCATTGGCGACGATCATCCGTCCCGGCTCGAACACCAGCCGCACGTCCCAGCCCGCGGTGACTTCGGCGACCATCCGTCCATAGTCGTCCGGCGAAGGCGGGAGCGGCGCCGACGGGTCATAAGGTACGCCGAGGCCGCCGCCGAGATCCGCGATGTCGATGGCGTGGCCGTCCGCGCGCAGTTCCGCGATGAGCGCGCCGACCTTGGCGAAGGCCTGGCGCAGCGGTTCGAGTTTCATCAGCTGGCTGCCGATGTGGACCGCCACCCCCTGGACCTGCAGGCCGGGAAGCTCCCGCGCCGCCGCATAAGCGGCGGGCGCCTCGCCGATCGCCACGCCGAACTTGTTGTGGGCGGCCCCGGTGGTGATCTTGGCATGGGTGCCGGGGGCCACGTCGGGATTGACCCGGAAACCGATACGGGCGGTGCGCCCGAGCTGCCGGGCCACCCGGCTCAGCATTTCGGCTTCTTCCACCGATTCCAGGTTGAACTGGCACAGGCCCCCCTCGAGGGCGAGCGCCATTTCCGCGGCGGTCTTGCCGACCCCGGAAAAGACGATGCGCTCGCCGGGGATGCCGGCCGCGCGGGCGCGGCGATATTCGCCGCCGGACACCACGTCCGCCCCCAGCCCCTCGCGAGCCAGCGTGGCCAGCACCGCGAGATTGGGGTTGGCCTTGACCGCAAAGGCTACCAGCGGATCGCGGAGGCCGGCGACAGCTTCGCGGAAGACGCGCGCATGCCGTTGCATCGTCGCCGTCGAATAGACATAGGCGGGCGTTCCCACGGCTTTCGCGATGTCGGGCAGGGGCACGCCCTCGCAGTGCATGATTCCGTCGCGAAGCTGAAAATGGTCCATGTCTCGTCCTGGCCGCATCAGGGGAAGGCCGCGCTATAGGTGGCCGGTACGGCGCCCGCAAGCAAATGCTTGCATAATTATGCAACAATGCGCATAGCGCGCGCATGACAGTGAGAGTCGCAATCCTGGGTTCTTCCGGCTTCGTCGGTGCCGAGCTGCTCCGGCTGTGCGCCGCGCATCCCGAGCTTCGGCCGATGAGGCTGTTCGGGGACAGCCAGGCGGGGCAAGGCCTGACGCAGGTCCATCCCCAGCTCGCGCTCGCCTATCCGGATGCGGTGGTGGAACGGTTCGAGCCCGCGGCGCTCAAGGGCATCGATCTCCTGTTCGCCGCCCTGCCGCATGGTCATTCACAGAAACTGGCCCGGACCATCATCGATTCCGGCGTCGCCTTCGTCGATCTCGGCGCCGATTTCCGGCTGCGCGACCCCGAAGCCTATGCCCAATGGTATCATGAGCCGCATCAGGAGCCCGATCTCCTGGACCGGTTCGTCTACGGCATCCCGGAGCTGCATCGGGATGCGATCCGCAAGGCGCGGCTGGTGGCCGCGGCGGGCTGCTACGCCACCACCGCGATCCTCGCGCTGAAGCCGATCGTCGAGGCCGGGCTGGTCGATCCCGCCAGCATCATCGTCGACGGCGCCTCCGGCGTCACCGGCGCCGGCCGGGCGCTCAAGGAATCGACGCATTTCAACAGCGTCGCCGAATCCTATGCCGCCTACGGGCTCATCAGCCACCGCCACACCGCGGAGATGGAGGCGGCGCTCGGCGCCCGGGTTCTGTTCACCCCGCACCTGGTGCCGATGAACCGGGGAATCCTCGCCACCTGCTATGCGACCGCGGCGCGCGACATGGCGGTCGATGCGCCGCTCGAGGCGCTGCGCGCGGCCTATGCGGAGGAGCCCTTCGTCCAGGTCACCGACCAGCCGCCCGCCACCAAATGGACGCTCGGGTCGAACGCGGTGCAGATGACCGCCCGCTACGATCCCCGCACCGGCCGGGTGCTCGCCATCGCCGCCCTCGACAATCTCGTGAAGGGTGCGGCCGGCCAGATGATTCAATGCGCCAACCTGATGCTCGGCTTCGAGGAGACCGCCGGGCTCGCCACTGTCGGAGTCTGTCCATGAGTGTTACCGCCGCTGAAGGGTTCGTCGCCGCCGGCTGCCATGCCGGGGTGAAGCGGCGCCGCCTCGACATGGCCCTGGTCGCGACGGTGGACGCCGCGCCGGTCACCGCGGCCGCCGTGTTCACCCAGAACAAGTTCTGCGCGCCGCCCGTGCAGCTCAGCCGCAGGCACCTGGCCGCGACCGGCGGCCGGGCGGCGGCGATCATCGTCAATTCCGGCAATGCCAATGCCGGCACCGGTGCCGCCGGCATGGCCGATGCGGAGGCGATGTGCGTCGCCGCGGCCGAAGCGGTCGGCTGCGCGGTCGAGGACGTGCTGGTCTGCTCGACCGGGATCATCGGCACCCCGCTGCCGATCGACAGGATCCTCGAGGCGACCCCGAAGCTGGCGCAGAAGCTGTCGGTCGAGGGGGGCGAGGATGCTGCAAAGGGAATCCTCACCACCGATACCGTCGCCAAGGAAGCGGTGGTGACGGGATCGACCTTCACGCTCGGCGGCATGGCCAAGGGCTGCGGCATGATCGCGCCCAACATGGCGACCATGCTCGCCTTCCTCACCACCGACGCCGCGGTGGAGCAGGCGGAGCTGCAGGCGATCCTCAAGGCGGCGGTCGACCGCACCTTCAACACCCTCAACGTCGACGGCGCCACCTCGACCAACGACACCGTCTTCCTGCTCGCGTCCGGCCGCAGGGGCCGGCCGGATATGGCCGAATTCGCCGATGCGGTGCACAGATTGTGCGAGGATCTGACCCTCAAGATGGCCTATGACGCGGAAGGGATGACCAAGCTCGTCCGCCTGCGGGTCATCGGCGCCGCGAGCGATGCCGAGGCGCGCATCGCGGCCAAGAACATCGCCGAGAACAATCTCATCAAATGCTCCTGGCACGGCGGCGATCCCTATTGGGGTCGGCTGCTCGGGGCCGCGGGCTCGGCCGGCGTCGCGTTCGAGACCGAGCCGAGCAGGGTCAGCTACGGCGGCATCCTGGTCGCCGCCGGCGGAATCCACGTCGATCACGACGAGGCGGCCGTCGCCGCGCACATGAAGCAGAAGGAGATCGACATCGTCGTCGATCTCGGACTCGGCACCGGGGAGGCGCAGGTGCTCGGCGTCGATCTCGGCCCCGGCTACATCAAGGAAAACGCAAAGACATCATGATCGACGCAACCGCAACCGCCTCGGTCCTCGTCCAGGCGCTCCCCTATATCCGGCGCTTCGCCGGCAAGTCCGTCGTCGTGAAGCTCGGTGGCGCCGCAATCGATGCCGAACTCGACCGCGCGCTGGCGCAGGACGTGCTGCTGCTGCGCAGCGTCGGCGTGCGCTGCGTCCTCGTCCATGGCGGCGGGCCGCAGGTCGACGCGATCATGAAGCGCTTCGGCAAGGCGCCCGAATTCCGCAATGGGCTGCGCGTGACCGATGCCGAGACGCTGGAGATCGTCCGCATGGTGCTCGTCGGCAAGGTAAATCGCGATCTTGTCGCCACCATCAACCGCGAGGCGCTGCAGGAGCCGGTGGCGGTCGGGGTGTCGGGCGAGGACGGGGGGCTGCTCACCGCGACTCCGGTCGATTCCTCGCTCGGGTTCGTCGGCGACGTCCAGAGCGTCCGCGGCAATCTGCTGCACCAGCTGCTCGACGACGGGCTGGTGCCGGTCGTCTCGACCATCGGCTCCGATTCCGCGGGCCAGCCCTATAATATCAACGCGGACGAGGCTGCGCGGGCGATCGCCGTGGCGATGGGCGCCGAGAAGATCGTCTATCTCACCGCGGCACCGGGCCTGATGGAGGACGTCAACGATCCGCACAGCCTGATCCGCCGCCTGAGCTCGGCCGAGCTGCGCGGGAGGATCGAGCATGAGAGCGTGAGCGCCGGCATGATCCCCAAGCTGCGCGCCTGCGCCGACGCGGTCGATGCAGGGGTGCAGACCGCGCATATCATCGACGGCCGGGTGGCCCATGCCCTGCTCATCGAACTGCTCACCGATGAGGGCATCGGCACCATGATCAAGCGGGAGGGGGACAAGTGAATCGGGATCTGTTGACCATCGCGGACCTGGAGGGCGAGGCGCTCGCCGAGATTCTCGACAGGTCCGAACGGGACGACCTCGGGCGTCCGCTCGCCGGAGAGGGCGTGGCCCTGCTGTTTCAGAAGCCGAGCGCCCGCACCCGCAACTCGATGGAGATGGCCGTCGTCCAGCTCGGCGGCCATCCGGTCTATATTCAGAAGGACGAGGTCGGCCTCGGTACCCGCGAAAGCGCGGAGGACGTCGCCCGCACCCTCGCCTGCTACCATCGGCTGATCGCGGCGCGGGTCATGGACCATCGGCACCTCGGCCGGATGGCGGCCGCCGTCGACGTCCCGGTGCTGAACATGCTGTCCGACAGTGATCATCCGTTGCAGGCGCTCGCCGACCTGCTCACCATGCGGCAGCTGCTCGGGCGGCTCGAAGGCGCCCGGATCGCCTATGTCGGCGATGCCAACAATGTCGCGCGCTCGCTGGCCCAGGGCTGTGCGAAGCTCGGGGTCGAGATGCGCGTCGCCAGCCCGACCGGCTACGGCTTCGTCGCGGAGGAACTCGCCGGCTTCGGAGGGCTCGTCACCCAGACCGACGATCCGCAGGCCGCGGTCGAGGGCGTTCAGTTCGTCTATACCGACGTCTGGGTGTCGATGGGCCAGGACGAGGAGGCCGAGGCGCGTCACCGGGCGCTTGCGCCCTATCAGGTCAATGAGACGCTGATGGCGCGGACCGACAATGCCTGGTTCCTGCATTGCCTCCCCGCCCGCCGCGGCGAGGAAGTGACCGATGGCGTGATCGACAGCGCCCACAGCGCCGTCTGGCGGCAGGCCAGGAACCGCATGCATACCGCACGCGGCGCGATGGCATGGATGCTGCGACGATGATCGACACGCTGGGGCCGAGCCTTTCGATCAGGGCGCGCCGGCAGAAGGCACTTGCCGATCTCATCCGGGCGCAGCCGATCACCAGCCAGGAGGAAGCGACCGAACATCTCGCCGCGCTCGGCTTCGCCGTCACCCAGGCGACCGTCTCGCGCGATCTCGACCAGATCGGCGCGGTCAAGGTGAAGCGGGGCGGCGTGCTCAGCTATGCGCTGCCGGACCAGATGGCGGAGAGCGACTGGTCGAACGAGCGGCTCCAGCGAATCCTGAGCGAATGGGTGCTCTCGATCGAGGCCGCCGGCCGGATCCTGGTGATGAAGACGCCGCCCGCCTCGGCGCATCTGGTCGCTTCGGCGGTCGACAATGCCCGCCCGCCGGAAGTCGCCGGCACCGTGTCCGGCGACGATACCCTGTTTATGGCCGTTCGCGACGGCTTCGCCATGGACGCAGTCCTGGCGCGGTTCCGAACGCTGGCCGGCCAGTCCTGAACTCCAAGGAGCTATGATGTCGTCCAACCCTCCCAAGAAGGTCGTGCTCGCTTATTCCGGCGGCCTCGATACCTCGATCATCCTCAAGTGGCTGCAGACCGAATATGGCGCCGAAGTGGTCACCTTCACCGCCGATCTCGGCCAGGGGGAGGAGGTCGAGCCGGCGCGGCAGAAGGCGCTGCTGCTCGGAATCAGGCCGGAGAACATCTTCATCGAGGATCTGCGGGAGGAATTCGTCCGCGACTATGTCTTCCCGATGTTCCGCGCGAACACCGTCTATGAGGGGCAGTATCTGCTCGGCACCTCGATCGCCCGGCCGCTGATCGCCAAGCGCCAGATCGAGATCGCGCGCAAGGTCGGCGCCGACGCCGTCTGCCACGGCGCCACCGGCAAGGGGAACGACCAGGTCCGCTTCGAACTCGGCTATTATGCGCTCGAACCCGACATCCGGGTGGTCGCGCCCTGGCGGGAATGGGATTTCGCCAGCCGCGAGCAGCTGCTGCATTTCGCCGAACAGCACCAGATCCCGATCGCCAAGGACAAAAGGGGCGAGGCGCCCTTCTCGATCGACGCCAATCTCCTGCACTCCTCCTCGGAAGGAAAGGTGCTGGAGGATCCGGGCGTCGAGGCGCCGGAATATGTGCACCAGCGCACCATCTCGCCGGAGGACGCCCCCGACAAGCCGACGGTGATCGAGGTCGATTTCGAGGGTGGCGATCCAGTCGCGATCGACGGGGAGAGGCTGTCGCCGGCCGCCCTGCTCACCCGGCTCAACCAGCTCGGACACGACAATGGCATCGGCCGCCTCGACCTCGTCGAGAACCGCTTCGTCGGCATGAAGTCGCGCGGCGTCTATGAGACTCCCGGCGGCACCATCCTGCTGGCCGCCCATCGCGGGATCGAATCGATCACCCTCGATCGCGGGGCGATGCACCTCAAGGACGAGATCATGCCGCATTATGCGAGCCTGATCTACAACGGCTTCTGGTTCTCGCCGGAGCGGGAGATGCTCCAGGCTCTGATCGACAAGAGCCAGGAATATGTGACCGGCAAGGTGCGGGTGAAGCTCTACAAGGGCAATGCGACGGTGATCGGCCGTGAAAGCCCGCTCGCCCTCTACGATCAGGATCTCGTCACCTTCGAGGAAGGCTCGGGTTCCTACGACCAGCGCGACGCCGCCGGTTTCATCCGGCTCAACGCGCTGCGGCTGCGGATCGGGGCCCGCCGGGCGAAGCGCGCATCGGAAGCGTGAGGGGAGGGGCTGCCGGCCGTCGCCGGCGGCCCTGACCGCGCTCAGGCGAGGCCGAGCGCCGCCTTTGCTGCAGCGATCCGGGCGCGCACCTGCTCGGGAGCGGTGCCGCCGTAGCTGGTGCGGCTCGCCACCGACGCATCGATGCTGAGCACGTCGTAGACCCGCGGGTCGATGCGGCCGTCGATCGCCTGCAGCGCATCGAGCGGGAGCTCGGACAGGCCGACACCCTTGGTCTCCGCGAGGCGGACCGCCTGGCCGGTGATGTGATGTGCCTCGCGGAACGGAATGTTCGCCACCCGCACCAGCCAGTCGGCGAAATCGGTCGCGGTGGCATGGCCGGCCTCGGCGGCGGCGCGCAGGCGGTCGGTGCGGAAGGTGCTCGTCTCGACCATGCCGGTCATCGCCGCCACCGACAGAGCGAGCAGGTCGTGCGCCTCGAACACCGGCGGCTTGTCGTCCTGCATGTCCTTGGAATAGGCCAGCGGAAGCCCCTTCATCGTCATCGTCAGCGCGGTCATCGCACCGGCGATGCGCCCGGCATGGCCGCGCACCAGTTCCGCTGCGTCCGGATTGCGCTTCTGCGGCATGATCGACGATCCGGTCGAATAATCGTCGGGCAGCGCCACGAATGCATAAGGCTGGCTCGCCCAGATGATGAACTCCTCGGCCAGCCGCGACAGGTGCAGCGCGCACTGGGTCGCCGCCATCAGATAGTCGAGTGCGAAATCCCGGTCGGAAACGGAGTCGAGCGAATTGGCGGTCGGCCGATCGAACCCCAGCGCCTGCGCGGTCGCGTCACGATCGATCGGGAAGCCGGTCCCGGCCAGCGCCGCCGATCCCAGCGGGCATTCGTTGAGCCGCGCCCGCGCGTCGGCGAAGCGCGAGCGGTCGCGCCGGAGCATCTCGTAATAGGCCATCAGATGGTGGCCGAGCGTCACCGGCTGCGCGGTCTGCAGATGGGTGAAGCCGGGCATCACGTCCGCGGCATGCTGCTCGGCGCGCGCGACCAGCGCCGCCTGCAGCGCCGCCAGCGCCGCGTCCACCTGGTCGATGGCGCCCCGTACCCACAGGCGGAAGTCGGTCGCCACCTGATCGTTGCGCGAGCGTGCGGTGTGGAGCCGGCCCGCGGCGGGGCCGATCAGCTCCGCCAGCCGGTGCTCGACATGCATGTGAATGTCTTCGAGCGCCAGATCCTCGGTGACGCCCTGCGCTTCATACTCCCCGGCGATGCGGCCCAGCCCGTCGAGGATGGCGTCGGCATCTTCCCGGCTCACGACGCCCTGGGCAGCGAGCATCGTCACATGGGCCTCCGAAGCCCGGATGTCCTCGCGCCACATCCTCTTGTCGAAGCCGATCGAGGCGTTGATCTCGCGCATGATCGCGGAGGGGCCGCCAGCGAAGCGCCCGCCCCACATCTCATTGGATCCGGTCTCGTTCTTGCTGGTCTCGTGCTTGCTAATGCTCGCCACCCTTCTCGCCACCCTTCGAAAAGCCGGGTCTGCGCTAGGCAAAAGCCCCCGAAGGTGCAAGCGCCGCGCTCAGTCCCCGCCGGCATGGCCGGGTGACGCCGGCATCGCGCGGCCGACCAGCAGCCCGGGCGCGAAGCGTGCAGCGAGAAGCAGCACGGTCGGCAGCAGCATGGTGTTCCAGGCGTCCTTGATGCCTTCGGCATATTGCCACTGGCGCTGCTCGCCCGGCCAGGCCTCGAAGGTGAGGTCGTAAATCTCGTTGGCGACGAGTGCGGCGAGCACCGCGAGCCAGGGGATGGGGCTCCGGAGCGGGCGGCGCAGCACCGCGGCTGCCAGCAGCTGCCCCAGCACCCCTGCATGGATGTGCAGGGCGTCCATGTGGAGCCCGAGCGCATGTTCCACCCATTCCTTCGTCTCGTACCAGTTCATGGGCGGCGTTCCTTCCTTGGGGGTCCTGCGCGTTCACGCTGCGGCTTCAGGCGATTAGGATCGGTCGACGGGCTTCTTCAAGCGGTCCCGGCCGTGCCCCGGCGCGGGGAACCTCCGTTCGGGCCGGGGGTTTCATCGGGTTCGGTCCATCATTCGACGAAAAAACCGGGGTGAAAGCTTGATATTTCGGGCCAGCTGGAGTTGGACGACCGACGAGAGCGGTACCTTATGAACTTCCTGAAACGTCTGTCACGTGGTCTGATTGCCGCCGAACCCGCCCCGCCTCGCGGGAAGGCGGGCTGCCGCGCTTATGCGGTGGGCGACGTTCATGGGCGCATCGACCTGCTCGACGAGATGCTCGGCCTGATCGAGGAGGATCGGGCGGGGCGGCCTTCCAAGAAGACCTATATCGTCTTTCTCGGCGACCTCATCGACCGCGGGCCCGATTCCGCGGCGGTGGTCGAACGGCTTCGGACCTTCCACTCGCTCGGCGCGACGCCGATATTCCTCACCGGAAATCATGAAGAGGTGCTGCTGCGCATCCTCAACGGCGAGCGCAGGATCCTGGCGAGCTGGCTTCGCTTCGGCGGAGCCGAATGCGCCGCCAGCTACGGAATCAACGTCGAGGCGCTGAAGCATATGGAGGAGGGGGCGGCGATCGCCCGCGTCCAGGCGGCCGTTCCGGAAAGCCACAAAAGGTTCCTCGAAGGCCTCGCCGACACCTTCCGCTTCGGCGACTATCTCTTCGTCCACGCGGGCATCCGCCCGGGCGTCGCCGTGGAGGAGCAGGATCCCGCCGACCTGCGTTGGATCCGCGAGCCGTTTCTCACCGACACCAAGGAACATGGCTTCGTCGTGGTTCACGGCCACACCATCGTCGACACGGTGGAGGAGCGCCGCAATCGCATCGGCATCGATACGGGCGCCTATCTGACGGGACGGCTGACGGCCCTCGCGATCGAGGACGATCGGCGCTGGTTCATCACTACGGCACCGGAAGGCGGGCAGGCGCAGCAATTTGAATCCGCCGCCGCGTGAACCCGGGCTGCCGCGGGAGGCTCGGCAACGGGTCGAAATCCCGTTCAGTTGAGAGTAATCAGCGCTCTGTGAAGGCGCGCAACCGCCCCGGAGGGATGCCATCTGCATGATGATCGAGGGCCTTATGTCGGTGAGGAATCCTGTTGTTGGTCGCAGCATGCCTCTCGCAGGCCGGGCCATCCTCCTGCTGCTCGGCCTGATGGTCGCTGCCCTGCTGACGGGCTGCGCCGGCACGCGCGGCGGGCCGATCCCCTATAACGTCCAGGATTTCGGCGAGCCTGACAGCCCGTCGGTCCTGTCCGCAGACGCGGACTACAGGATCGCGCCGATGGACACGCTGAGGATCAACGTGTTCCAGGTCCAGGACCTGTCCGGCGAGTTCGAGGTCGATCTGGTCGGCAACATATCGATGCCGCTGATCGGGGAGGTGAAGGCGGCGGACCTGACCACCGCCCAGCTCGACGAGATGCTGACGGCGAAGCTCGGCGAGAAATATCTGCAGAATCCGGACGTCAGCGTCGCGCTCAAATCCTCCGCCCGAAGGAACGTGACGGTCGACGGCGCGGTGAACTCGCCCGGCATGTATCCGGTCAACGGACCGACGACCCTCCTGCAGGCGATCGCCATGGCGCGCGGCGTGTCGCCCGATTCCAACCCGCATCGGGTCGCGATCTTCCGCCAGATCGACGGAAAGCGGATGGCGGCCGCCTTCGATCTGTTCGAAGTCCGCAGGGGCAAGATGGAGGATCCGCCGGTCTACAGTGGCGACATCATCGTCGTGGATGGATCGAAGATCCGCCAGGTTCAGAACCAGATTCTGATGTCGATCCCGATCGTTGGCTTGTTCAACCCACTCATCTATTGAGCGCCGCAAGTGAAGCGTGAAAGGGCAATCCGTCCGACATGAGCAGGAATGACCTTCAGCCGGCGGGCGGCACGCCCGTCTGGCCGCTGGCGTCGGCGCCGCCGGGCGATCTGGCGCTGCCCCCGTCCGAGCGCGCAGGATTCGGGCTCCCCGAACTGAACTTCGCGACATTGTGGCGGATCGTCTCGGAATGGCGCTGGCTGGTCCTGGGCTCGATCGGCGCCTGCCTGGTGATCTCGATCGTCGTCACCCTGCTGACGACGCCCATCTATCGCGCTTCGGCGATCCTGGAGATCAATCCCCCCACGGTGGAGATCCTGCAGGACGGCAAGAGCCAGTCGAGCACGTCGACCGACAACAATTTCCTCGCCACCCAATATGGCCTGCTCCAGAGCCGTTCGCTGGCCGAACGGGTGGCGCAGCAGCTGAACCTCGCCTCCAACACCGACTTCCTGGATTCCGAGGCCGATCGCGCGACGCGCCAGAAGGTCGCGATCGGTATTCTGATGTCCAATTTCGACGTCGAGCCGGTCCCCACCAGCCGGCTGGTGAAGATCCATTATTCCTCCCCATCGCCGGAACTGGCGGCGCGCATCGCCAACAGCTTCGCCGACAGCTTCATCAACACCAATCTCGAGCGTCGCTACGAAGCCTCTTCCTACGCGCGCCAGTTCCTCCAGAATCAGATCGCCAAGGTGAAGACGGAACTGGAGAAATCCGAGCGCCAGCTGGTGGCCTTCGCGCAGCGGCAGGGCATCATCAACACCGCCAGCGAGCGCACCACGCTCGGCGGCGATGCCAATTCGCTCCAGGGCATCTCGCTGGTCGAGCTCAACCAGGCGCTCGCCGCCTCCACCGCGCGCCGAATCGCGGCCGAGCAGACCTATCGCCAGACCCTGACCTCCGGGCTCACGCTCGATGTCGCGACCCGCACCCAGAATCTGAGGATCCAGCGGGCCCAGCTCGAGGCGGAATATCAGGAGAAGCTGACCCGCTTCAAACCCGACTATCCCGACATGGTTCGGATGCGCTCGCGCCTCGACGCGCTCGACGAGCAGATCGCGCGGGAAAGCGATACCTTCAACTCCGGCCGCACCGTCTCCGCGCTCCAGGAGTTCCGGGCCGCCGCCGCCGCGGAACGGGCGCTCCAGGCGCGAGTCAACGAGCTCAAGGCCGCCGTGCTCAACCTGCGCGGGCGCAGCATCCAGTACAATATCCTGCAGCGCGAGGTGGATACCAACCGGTCCCTCTATGATGCTCTGCTTCAGCGCTACAAGGAGATCGGGGTCGCCGGCGGAGTCGGCAGCAACCAGGTGTCGGTCGTCGACCGCGCCGAGCTTCCGGGCGGGCCTTACAAGCCGAACCTTCCGCTCAACCTCGCGATCGGCCTTGCCATTGGGCTGATCGGCGGCGTCGGCAGCGCCATAGCGATCGAATTCGTCAACGATACGATCAAGACGCCCGACGACGTGCGGGAGAAGCTGCACCTCGCCTCGCTCGGGGTGATCCCGCGCAAGCAGGGTCAGCAGGCGCTCGCGGAGGAACTGAAGGACCAGGGCTCGCCGGTCTCCGAAGCCTATTTCTCGCTCAGGACTTCGCTCCAGTTCTCCACCGACGCGGGCGCCCCCAAGACCTTGCTGATCACCAGCACGCGGGCGGCGGAAGGCAAGTCGAGCACGACGCTTGCGCTGTCCCAGAATTTCGCCCGGCTGGGCAATCGCGTTCTTCTTATCGACGGTGACCTGCGCAAGCCCGCGTTCAAGACGGGATCCGAGCCTACCGAAGGCCTCTCGAGGCTGCTGACCAACCGCGACGATCTGAGCGCGCATGTGCTCAAGACGCAATATGAGAATCTGTGGCTCGTCCCCTGCGGCCCGCTTCCGCCGAACCCCGCCGAGCTGCTCGCCTCGCCGCGGCTCAAGGCGATCCTCAACGATGCCGCCGGCCAGTTCGACATGGTGATCGTCGATGGTCCGCCTGTGCTCGGCCTGGCCGATGCGCCGCTGCTCGGTGCCGCGTGCAAGGGCACGCTGCTGGTGATCGAAGCCGGCAAGACGCGCACGCAGGCAGCGATGGATGCGGTCAACCGGCTCCGCGCCTCGGGGAGCCATATCGTCGGCGCTGCCCTCACCAAATATCGCGCACGGGTGGGAAGCTACGGCTATGATTACGAGCCGTATCGCTACGGCGGCGACATCGAGGAAAACCGCGAACGTGAAATCCAGCTGATCGCACATCGTGAGGCGTAGGATTCGACTGGATTTCAGCTGGCTGAAGCGGCGGTGGCCGGCCCTTGCGGCCGTCGTCGTCGCCTCGGCGCTGCTTGGCTGGCTGGTCGTCCGATCGGCGAGCGTGAGCGCCTTCGCGCGCAATCATCCGCGGGTCGCGGCCGTCGTCGCGCCCGACGATCCCCGGGTCACCGTCGGTCTCGTGATGCAGCATCTGCGGGTCCGCCTCGCCACGGCGCGGCCCGACAGCCGGTCGCTGCTGACTCCCCGCCTCGAGGCTCGGTCGCGCCAGGCCCTGGTCCGCGCGCCGCTGGCGGAGGAGCCGCTGCTCGTCGAAGGCATCGAAGAGCTCATCCGGCGGGACGACCGCCGCGCGCGGGAGGCGATCGGCCATGCCCTCGCCCGCAATCCGCGCTCGCGGCTGGCGAGGCTGTTCATGCTGGAACTGGAGCTGCGGGCCGGCGATTCCCGCGGCGCCGCGGCGGACATGACGATCCTCAGCCGGCTCCTGCCGGATTCGCAGAAGGTGTTCGTGCCCGAACTGGCACGGCTCGCGCAGGATCCGCGCACCCGGGAGACGCTCCGCCAGTCGCTGGCCACCGATCCGAGCCTGCACGGCCGGGTGCTTCACTATCTCGCGTCGAGGGATGCCGATCCGCGGCTGGTCCTCCGGCTTGCGGGTGACAATCCGCCGCCGCCCGGGGACGCCGGGGACTGGCGCCGGACCCTGCTCGATTCACTGGTGCGCCGGAACCGGCTGCAGGAGGCGCGGCAGCTGTGGGCGGCCTTCGCCGGGATGGACCCGGGCCGCGAACTGCCGCTGGTCTATGACGGCGACTTCCGCGGGCACCCGGGCCTGTCGCCCTTCAACTGGAGCCTCCACTCCTCGGAGATCGGCGCTGCCGAGCGGGAGAAGGCCGGCGGACTGCTGGTCGAATATTATGGCCGGGCACGGGGCGAGCTGGCGACCCAGCTGGTCACGCTGCCGCCCGGCCGCTATCGCATGACCTTCTACGCGGAAGGGGATCTCAATACCCCGCAGCACAGGCTGATCTGGCGCATGCAGTGCAACGGCACCGACAGGCAGATCATGGAATTCCCGCTTGCGAACATCACTTATGCCGGCCGGCGCCTCGCAGGCGACTTCAACGTCCCCGAAGGCTGCCCCGCCCAGTGGCTCAGGCTGGTCGGCGAGCCGACCGAATTCCCGAAGATCGAGAACGTGCTGATCCGCAATCTCGGCATCCAGAGGATCGGCAACGCAGCGTGATGCAGTCCCTACGCCTCGCCGTCGTTCCGGCCTATATCCTGCTGTGCCTCCTGATGGGGGGCGCCAGCGCTGCCGGCTACTGGGTCAACATGCTGCTGCAGCTGCTGGCCATTCCGATCATCGGCTGGTCGCTGCTCGCCGAACGGCCGACGCCGATGCCGAGACCGGCCCGGCAGCTGCTGATCCTGCTCGGCCTCATGCTCGTGCTGGTGGTGGTCCAGCTCATTCCCTTGCCGCCCTTCGTCTGGACCGCCCTTCCCGGGCGCGGGGAGATCGTCGAAGGCTATCGGCTGATGGGCATGTCCCTGCCCTGGCTGCCGATCTCGGTGTCGCCCTACGATACGGTCTCCTCCGTGCTGTGGCTGCTGCCGGCGATCGCGGTCCTGCTCGGTATCCTCCGGCTGGGCGCGTACAAGGCGAACTGGATCGTCCTGGTCCTGATCGGGGTGACGACCGCGGCCATCGCGATCGGCGCCATCCAGCGCGCCGGCAACGATGCCGCCTATTTCTACATCATCACCAATTACGGCATGGCCACCGGCTTCTTCTCGAACGCCAACCATATGGCGACCCTGCTGATGATCACCATGCCGTTTACCGCCGCGCTCTATCTGTCGGAACGGGCCAGGTCTCGCTCGCGCCAGCGCGCATCGGGGCTGCTGGTGCTGCTTGCGGGCGTTTCCGGCCTGTTGCTGATCGGCATCGTCATCAACGGATCGCTCGCCGCGCTCGGCCTGACGATTCCGGTGATCGGGGCGAGCGGGCTCATGCTGCTCTCGCGCAAGCGCCGGATTCCCGCCTGGTCGCCGCTTCCCCTGCTGGCTATCACCGTGGCGGGGATCGTCCTCATCTTCTCCGGCCCGCTCGGCAACAATCTGACGACGGCCGAAGCGCGCACGTCGCCGATCTCGCGCTACACCTCCTTCTCGAACACCATCGACGCGGCGCTGGACCATTTTCCGGCGGGCAGCGGCATCGGCACCTTCAAGACCATCTACCCGATGTACGAAGACCCGGCGACGATGACGACCACCTACGTCAACCATACGCACAGCGACTATCTGGAACTGTTCCTGGAAACCGGCCTGGCCGGACTGGCGCTGATTGCCCTGTTCCTCCTGTGGTGGGCAGGGCGCTCGGTCGCGATCTGGACGGCCGGCGAAACCGATCAATATGCGCGGGCCGCGACGATCGCATCGGCCGCGATCCTTGCGCACAGCATGGTCGACTATCCGCTGCGCACCGCCGCAATCAGCGTGCTGTTCGCGCTCTGCTGCGCGCTGATGGCGGAACCGCGTCCCGTCATCCGCCAGCGCGAGGGCGAGGGGCGGCCCGGCGCCCGCCACCTGTCTGCCGACTGATCAGCGCGGGCTGCGCGCCAGAGCCGCTTCGATCGCCCGCATATAGAGGTCGACCACGATCTTCTGGTCGAAGCGCGCCTCGACCATCGAGCGTCCGGCCGCGCCCATCCGCCGGCGCTCTTCCTCCGGCATGGCGAGCATGGCCAGCATCGCCTCGGCCAGGGCCTGGGGATCGCGCACCGCGCACAGCAGCCCGTTGACGCCGTGCGACACGACGTCGCGGCATCCCGGCGCGTCGGCGGCGATCAGCGGCCTGCCCATCGCCGCGCCTTCGAGCAGCGCGCGCGGCAGCCCTTCGCGATAGGAGGGCAGGACGATGCAGTCCGCCGCGGCGACATGCGGCCGCACGTCGTCGGCGGCGCCGAGATAGTCGACCAGACCCTCCGCCACCCAGGTGTCGATGTCGCCACGCCCCACCGCGGTCCGGTTGGCGGCGCCGGCGAAGCCGAGCAGCCGGAACCGCGCCTCCGGCCGGCTGGCGCGCACCCGGCGGGCCGCCTCGACATATTCCCCGATCCCCTTGTCCCACAGCAGGCGCCCGAGGAAGAGGAAGGTGAAGGGCCGGCCCGCCGGCGCCTCTTTCGGGCGAAAGCGGTCGAGATCGATCCCGGATCCCGGGGCAAGCCCGGTCTGGCCGGGCCGAACGATCTTCTTGGCCAGGAACAGCGCCCGGTCCTCGTCATTCTGGAAGAAGACCCGCGACGAGCCCCTGAGCGCGAGGCGGTAGAGCCCGGTCGCGACGACCGCGAGCGGCCCGGGGCGCATGAAGGCGGTGCCGAGGCCGGAAATGGTGTTGATCACCGGAATGCCGAGCGAGTGCGCCGCGATCGATCCGTACACATTGGGCTTGATCGTATAGCCGAGCAGAAGGTCCGGCTTCAGCCGCCGCAGCGCGGCGCGGTAGCGGGCGAGCAGCGCCAGGTCGGCGACCGGCGAAAGGCCGGCATTGTCGATCGGGAGCGGGACGAACGGAATGTCGAGCGCCGCCAGCCCGGTCGCATGGCCGTCCTCCGGGGCAAGCGCCACGACGCGATGGCCCCTGTCCTGCAGCGCGAGCATCAGCGGCTTGCGGAAATTCAGCAGGTTCCAGCAGGCGTTGACGGAAAAGACGATGGTCTTGCGGTTCATCCGCTGCCTATCCTGGCTGGCCGGAACGGGTGGACTGGGCCCGTGCAAGCATTATAGGCCTGCCCTTTCAACCGGTTGATGAAGCAGGAGCGGCCTTGTTTCCTTACTGGCTTCTGTTTTCCATCTTTGCGGCCGGATCGCTGGAATATCGTCGGCGTCAGTCGTTCGCACGGGAAGGCAATCCCCTTCTCGTCATCGCCGGCCTGTTCACCGCCCTGATGATCGGGCTGCGCTATCATGTCGGCGGCGACTGGGGCAATTACTACCGGATGTTCGAGGAGCTCCGTTATCTGGGCTTCTCCTCCGCGCTCGCCTACGGCGATCCGGGCTATTCGGCCCTCAACTGGCTCGCCCACTGGCTCGAAACCGAGATCTGGTTCGTCAATCTCGTCTGCGGGGCGATCTTCACCTGGGGGCTGATCGGCTTTGCCCGCAACCAGCCCAATCCCTGGCTCGCGGTGCTGGTCGGGGTGCCCTATCTGATCATCGTCGTCGCGATGGGCTATACCCGCCAGGCGGTGGCCATCGGCTTCGTGATGGCCGGCCTCGCGGCGCTCGACCGCGGCTCGCTGTTGCGCTTCGCGCTCTATGTCCTGTGCGCGGTGACCTTTCACAAGTCGGCAATCATCGTGCTTCCGATCGTCGCGGTGTCGGCGGCACGGAACAAGATCGTCATCGTCCTCATGCTCTTCGCCCTGATGGCGGCGCTCTATTATGTCTTCGTGGCCGCCGGGTTCGACATGCTGGTCGCCAATTATATCGACGCCCAGTATCAGTCCGAGGGGGCCGCGGTGCGCGTCGCGATGAACATCCCGCCGGCTTTGCTCTTCCTCACGCTCCAGAAGCATTTCGAGCTGACGGCGGCGCAGCGCAAGCTGTGGCGCAACTTCTCGCTGGCGGCGATGTTCACCCTGGGGGCCCTGCTGGTGCTGGCCTCGTCGACCGCGGTCGACCGCCTCGCCCTCTACCTGATTCCGCTGCAGATGTTCGTGCTTTCCCGCCTGCCGCAGGTGTTCCGCGGCCGGGCGAGCACCAATTCCCACGTCGTCCTCGCCGTCATCGCTTATTCGGCGATCATCCAGTTCGTCTGGCTGAACTTCGCCAACAATGCCGATTACTGGCTGCCCTATGAGGTCTATCCGATCTTCACCGGCGCCTATGAATTCGTCTGAGCGGCCGCGTCAAAGCCGGGTGGCGGCATGGACCCGGCCGTTCAGCCGCACCTCGCCGACGATCGTCGATCCGGTCAGATTGGCCCGCCCCTCGATGACATTGCGCCCGAGATAGGTGCCGCGGGGCTTGGAGATTTCCGGGCGCCGCTGCCGCATCCGGCAATTCTCGTAGATGACGTGCATCGACCAGGGCAGGGTGCCCTCGTGGGTCGCCTCGAACCGGCAGCCGCGGAACAGCACGTTGCGGGTGTCGTAGAGGTCGGCGAGCGGCCGGTCGGGATTCTCGCCGCCGTAGATTCTGCCGGTGGGCGACAGCGCCGGATCGTCGGTGAAGATGCAGTCGATGAAGCGGGTCGACCGGGCGGCGTCCGCATCGCCATAGGCGCGCACCAGCGGGCCGACGAAACTGCAGTCGCGGAACGTGAAGTGGGGCTTGTTCGGCCAGGCCGACCAGGATGTGGTGCCGACGAAGGTGCAGCGGGCGAACTCGGCGCCTTCGCTGTCGCCGGTGTCGGCGACCAGGCCGCAGCCGACATTGTCGGAGAAGTCGCAGTCGGCGAAGCGCAGGTCGCGCACCGTCTTGACCCCTTCGGCCTCGATGTCGAAGCCGGCGCCGGGCATGGAGGACAGTCCTGCCCGGCCGGTCCGGCTGAAGCTGCAGCGATCGAACCGGTAGCCGCGGCCGCCGACGATGCTGCATCCCTGCCGGCCATTGCCCTCGCACCGCACCGAGACGATCCGGCGCGCCACCGGCTCGGCGGTCGCCGTGTCGATGCCGTTGATGAGCAGGCCGTCCTCGGCATGGTGGTGGCAGTGGAGGTTGCGGACCAGTTCCGGCCCCGCATTGTCGACCAGCGCCAGCCCGATCGCCGGGATCTGCCAGCCGGTGTCGCCATAGGTGCCGCCGATCACGAGCGTGGAGACATTGCCGTCGAGTTCGAGGTCGCGGATCTCGACCGGGCCGGTGCAGCCCTCGACCTTCAGCATATATTGATAGGGAGTGGCGATGCCGGGCCCGATATAGGCGCCGCCGTGCGGGGCGGGTGTCCCGTCGGGCCTGAATATGCCGTAGCGCAGCCCCGGCTCGCAGACGATCCGCGCGCCATTGCCAAGGATCGTCACCGGATCACGGCACCCTGAAATCTCGAGCAGCTTCGCCGGTGCGAAGGAATAGGGCGCCTCGGCATCGCCCGTCGGGGTCTGCCTGCCGACGCGATAGGTGGCGCGCCTGAACCGGACGATTCCGCCGCCGTTGGCGGACACCGCCGTGCCGAGGGCGGCCAGGGCATCGCTGTCGTTGGTGGTCCCGTCGCCCTTGGCCCCGAACATCTCGGGCGTGAAGACCCGCGCTCGCGGATTGGACGCACGGCCCTCGATTCCGGGCAGGACCGCGCTTCCGGCGATCGTCGCCGCGACCTGGAGAAAGGCCCGTCGCGTCGTCATGCCGCCCCGCTCAGGCCGCCCGCTCCGCAAGGCGGGCCGGCGCGCGGCCGACCGGCCGGGCATTTTCGGCAAGCCAGGCCTGAAACATCAGCACCGTCCACAAGGCCTGGCTCGAATCCTTCTCGCCGGACAGGTGCGACTCCCAGCGGCGCCGCACCAGGGCCGGATCGAAGAAGCCCTCGTCGCGAAGCCGGGCCGGATCGAGCAGTTCCTCGGCCCAGGCCCGAAGCGGGCCCTTCAGCCATTCGCCGACCGGCACCGCGAACCCGGCCTTGGGGCGGTCGAACAGTTCCTCCGGCACATATTTGTAGAGCAGCCTCCGCAGGATCGCCTTGCCGTTGCCGTTCCTGATCTTCATCGACAGCGGGATTCGCGCCGCCAGCTCCGCGACCCGATGATCGAGCAGCGGCACGCGGGTCTCCAGGCTCACGGCCATGGCGGCCCGGTCCACCTTGCAGAGGATGTCCCCGGGCAGATAGGACACTGCATCACAATACATCATGCGGGCGACGTCGGGCGCGCCGTCGCCGAGGTCCATGTCATAGGCGGCCTCGGACGGCAGCGGCCCGGCCGGAAGCACGGGCGAGCTTCCGCCCTCCCATTCGTCGAGAAAGGTCGCCATCACCTCGTCGAAGGTCGCCGTGTCCCGGATCGTGCGGAACAGCTTCTGCACCTTGGTTCCGAAGAAGTCCGGCCGGCGCCCCGAGGGGAGAGCCCGGGCGAGGCCGTTCCAGGCAGCCGGCGGCACCGTCGCCATCGCGCCCCCGATCGCGGCCCGCATCGGCCGTGGCACCTGCCGCAGCCGGTTCCAGAGCCGGACCGTCGCCAGATAGCGGTTGTAGCCGCCGAACAGTTCGTCGCCGCCGTCGCCGGAAAGGGCGACGGTGACCAATCGCCGCGCGAGCCGGCTGACCAGATGGGTGGGGATCTGCGAGGAATCGGCGAAGGGCTCGTCGTACATCGACGGCAGGGCGGGGATCAGATCGAGCGCTTCGGCCGAGCCGACATAATGTTCGTGATGCTCGGTGCCGAGATGGCGCGCGACCGCCCTGGCGTGGACCGCCTCGTCGAAGCCGGCCTCCTCGAAGCCGATGGTGAAGGTCTTCACCCGGCCGGGCGCATGAGCGTGATAGAGGGCGACCACCGTCGACGAATCGATCCCGCCCGACAGGAAGGCGCCGACCGGCACGTCGGCGACCGACTGGCCGGCGATCGCCTCGCCGAGCGTGGCTTCGAGCCGCTGGAGCGCCTCGGCCTCGTCGAGGATCGGATCCGCAAGGCCGGCGAGCACGGCCTGCCGGTAGGACCAGTAGCGCGACAGGCGGAACGGGCCCGACGCCCCCGTCGACGGCGGGCTTGCCGGGGGCCGGCCGGCTATGTCGGGTCCGACGGTCAGGATCGAGCCAGGCTCGAGTTTGAAGATTCGCTCGTAGATGGAGAAGGGCGCCGGGATGTAGGCCCGTGCGGCCAGCAGGCGCAGCGCGCGCCGATCCACCGGATTCTCGAAGCGGTCGTGGCAGCGCATCGCCTTGAGTTCGGAGGCGAACAGGAAGTCGCCGCCGACCCATCCGTAATAGAGCGGTTTCTCGCCGAAACGGTCGCGCGCGAGGTGCAGGACGCGCTCGCGCCGGTCCCAGACGGCGAGGGCGAACATGCCCGCGGCCTGCTGCAGCGCCGTCTCGATCCCCCAGGCGGCGATCGCCTCGACCAGGGTCTCGGTGTCGCTATGGCCGCGCCAGGCGACAGGCTGCTTCCCGTCGAGGGCCCTGCGAAGCGCCAGATGATTGTAGATCTCGCCATTGTAGGCGATCACGAACCGCCCGTCGGCGGAGGCCATCGGCTGGCGGCCCTGCGGCGATAGGTCGACAACCGCGAGCCGTCGGTGGGCGAAGCCGACGCCCGCCTCTTCCTCCCACCACAGGCCTTGGTCGTCGGGCCCGCGGTGGGTCAGCACGGAGGCCATTCGGCCGAGCAGGGCCGGGACGGCCCCGGAGGTGCCGATCAATCCTGCAAGACCGCACATGCGGATCCTAGTGCAGGGTGAGGGCGTGGACTGCAATGCCGAAATCGGCCGGCTGGACGGAGCGGCGGTCGTGACGTGCCGGCCAGGCGTCGTGGCCTGGGTCCCCGTGGCCGGAACCTTCCGGGAGCGGCCGCCCTTACCGGGCAAGGCCCTAACGCCGCCTTTACCAGCTCTTCAGGCTTGTCGGCTAGGGATGGCCGGATGGAACTGGGCTTCGTCCGCAATTCGGGTCTCGAGTCGGCCGGCAGATCGTCGGCCGGGCTCGATTTCGGCGTGCTGACGGCAGCCCTGCGGACCTTCCAGGCCGCAAGTGCGACGGCGCGCGCCCATGCGGGCCCGGATGCGGGAGGAAAGCCCGCGAAGGGCAGCAATGGATCGCTGGTCGAGCTGCTCATTGCCGGCCCGCAATGGCAGCAGGCGCTCGAGGAGCAGGGCGGCTGCTTCAATCGCTCCTGCGCGCGCCGCCGGTGACCCATGTTAACCAAGATAACCGTGATATTTACCTTCGCATTTTAGCCTTCTTTCAATGGGCCGCCGCTAAAACCGGGAGGCATGGACGTACGTCCGATGCGATTAAGTGCTTGAGGTTGTAATGATCGAGAATCAGAAGATCCGTCCCGCTCAGGTTATCGGCCCGCTCGGCGAGCCGCTGACCCTCGAGACGCTGCCGCCCCGTACCACGACTCGCTGGGTCGTACGCCGCAAGGCCGAGGTGGTCGCTGCGGTGAACGGCGGACTTCTGACGGTCGACGAAGCCTGCGAGCGCTACGGCCTCACGCTGGAGGAATTCGCGACCTGGCAGCGTGCGGTCGATCGGTCGGGCATGCCCGGTCTGCGGGTCACCCGGATCCAGCACTACAAGTCGCTCTACGAGCGGCAGCAGAAGTTCTGAACCCGCTGCGCCGCGGGCTGCGGAGACTCGGGATCGGCCCGAACTTCCCCCGCACCCGGCCTGGCGTCGCTGCGTTCCCGGAACAATGAGGGCCCCCCGGGCGTCTTTAGCTATGCTGCCGCCCTGTTCGCGCAGGGCGGCGGACGACGCAGGAGGGACGCAATGATCGGATTCATAGTCTGGCTGATTGTGGGTGGTATCGTCGGCTGGTTGGCCAGCCTCGTGATGCGAACGGACGCCCAGCAGGGAATCCTGCTCAACATCGTGGTCGGCATCGTCGGGGCCTTCCTCGCCGGACTGATCTTCAGCGGCGGTTCGATCAATCAGGGCATCACCGTCTATTCGTTCCTGACCTCCCTTGTGGGGGCCATCGTCCTGCTGGGCATCGTGAACCTCTTCAGGAGAGGGAGGATCCGCTGAGCGCGGATCCCCGCCGCATCAGTTCAGCTCGAAGCTCACGGTCAGGCTGACAGCGACGCTCTGCTCGCCCGGGACGATCTTGGTCTGGGCCGTGTCCACCGCCGCGGCCTCATAGGCGACGGGAAACGGCGGCGGGACTGCGGCGCCGGATTCGCTGATCGCAATCACGCGCCCGACCGTCTTCCCGAGCTGGCGCGCATATAGCTCCGCACGCGCCCGTGCCGTGTTCAGCGCGGCCACCCGCGCCTCGTCCATCGCTGCTTCCGGCTTGTCGATGAGGAAGGTGGGTCCGTTGATCTGATTCGCACCCTGCGCGACCAGCGCGTCGAGGATCCTGCCGGTGTCGCCGATGTCGCGAAAGCGCACGCTCACCTCATTGCTGGCGCGGTAGCCGGTGAGTTCGGGGGCGCGGCCTTCGGCATAGCGATATTCGGGGTTCAGGCTGATCGTGCTGGTCTGGATGTCGCGATCGGCGATCCCCGCCTTCCGAAGCGCGGCGTGGACGGCGGACATCCGCTGCGCATTCTCGGCGATCGCAGCGGTCGCGGTCGGCGCCTGGGTCACCACGCCTGCGCTGATCCGGGCGACATCGGGAACGCGGGTCACCTCACCCGTGGCCACCACGTCGAGCCGGGTTCCGGCCAGCGCCGGGACGGCTGTGGCAACCGTCTGCGCCATGGCAGCTTCGCCAAGGAAGAGGCCGAGGACGAGGGCGGAGGGAAGAACCAGATTGCGGTACATCGACGGGACTCCTTCTGGACCGGCGGTTGGCGGTCGTCGAAGCCAGAAAAGGGCAGAAATGCTGCATCGTTGCTGAACCGCACTGGATCAAAATGTCCAAAATGCACCAGCTTGGCGTAGCATTGGAGGGCGGAAACGATTACATGGCCCCGTCTGGGCGGCGTCGGCTGCCGGTTTTGATTTAGCTTGAGCCCAGTGACTTACCCAGGTAATACAGTTGGCCTGGGTGCGGCCGCTGCGGGTCCAAGAAAGATGACGAAAATGAACTTCGAGACGGTGGCATGGCGGCGCGACAAGGTCGAAGGCGAAGCCGTCGGCGACGAGGAGCTGTCCGCCAGACGTCGGCGCCGGACCCTCATCGCGGTCGTGGTGGGCCTCGCGCTGCTTGCGGCGCTCGCGCTCTCGCTCATGATGGGCAGCGGCGATGACGGAGCCCAGGTCCAGGCCGCTCCGGAGCCGCGCGTAACCGTAGTGGTTCCCGGTCGGCAGCAGGTGACCAGGCAGATCAACGGCACCGGCACGCTTGCCGCGCGCCGCGACATGCCCGTCGGCGTGGCCGGCGAAGGCGGCATGGTGACCCGCGTGCTGGTCGAGGCCGGCGACTGGGTCCGCGCGGGGCAGACGCTGGCCGTGATCGAGCGGTCGGTGCAGGCCGAGGAAGCGCGCCAGCTTGCCGCGAACATCGAGGTCGCCCGCGCGGATGCGGAACTCGCCCAGCAGGAGCTGGAGCGTGCTCAGGCGCTGGTGAGCCGCGGCTTCATTTCCAAGGCCGATGTCGAACGAAGGATCGCCACCCGCGACGCCGCGGTCGCGCGCGTGAAGGTGGCCGAAGCGCAGCTTGGCCAGGCCCGGGCGCGGATCGGGCGCCTCGACGTGCGGGCGCCTGCGGCGGGGCTCGTCCTGCAGCGCAGTGTCGAGGCCGGCCAGGTCGTCGGGCCGGGCACCGGCGCCCTGTTCCGGATCGCGCAGAATGGCGAAATGGAGCTTCTGACGCGCCTGTCGCAGGGGGATCTTGGCCAGGTGCGGGCCGGCATGCCGGCGACGGTGACTCCGGTGGGCAGCAGCAAGACCTTCGAAGGGCGCGTCTGGCAGGTCTCTCCGGTGATCGATCCCCAGACGCGTCTCGGCGACGCCAGGATCGGCATTCCCTATGCGCCCGACCTTCGGCCCGGCGGCTTCGCCAGCGCCAGCATAAACGTCGGCATGATCGATGCGCCGCTGCTTCCGGAATCGGCGGTGCTGAGCGATGCCAAGGGCAATTACGTCTATATCGTGGATGCGGGTCGCAAGGTCGTCCGGCGGGACGTGCAGGTCGGCGAGGTCTCGAACCGCGGCGTCGCCATCGCCAGCGGGTTGCGCGGAGACGAGCGCGTGGTCCTTTCGGCCGGCGCCTTCCTGAATCCGGGCGACAAGGTCGATCCGGTCGTGACGAAGCGATAGGAACGGACCGCCCATGGGCTTTCGAAACATATCGGCCTGGTCGATCCGGAATCCGCTGGCTCCGATCGTCCTGTTCGTCGCGCTGACGCTGGCGGGCATCGTCAGCTTCATGGGCATGGACGTCAACGACAGCCCGGACATCGAAGCCCCGGTCGTCAACGTCAACATCAGCCAGCCCGGCGCCGCGCCGACCGAGCTGGAGACCCAGGTCACCCAGCGCGTGGAGGCGGCCGCCCGCGGGGTCAACGGCGTGGACGAGATCCAGTCGTTCGTGGGCGAGGGATATTCGAACACCACCGTCATCTTCGATCTCGGCGTCCCGGTCGATCGTGCGCTGAACGACGTGCGCAATGCCGTCGCGCAGATCCGCAGCGACCTGCCCGATGGCATATTGGAGCCGCAGGTCACGCGCGAGGACATCGCGAGCGGCGGCCCGATCGCTTATTATTCGGCCGAAGCCACCGACATGACGCTCGAGGAGCTGAGCTGGTACGTCGACAATGACGTCGCCAAGCGGCTGCTGACCGTCCCCGGCATGTCGGCCGTCGGCCGCGGCGGAGGCGTCAGCCGGGAGATTCGCGTCATCCTGGATCCGGCCAAGATGCAGTCGCACGGCATCACCGCCGTCCAGGTCAACAACCAGCTTCGCCAGGTGAACGTCAATTCGACGGGCGGCCGCGCCGAGATCGCCGGGTCGGAGCAGGCGGTGCGCGTGCTCGGCAATGCCGAGGACGCCTATAATCTCGGCGAGACCCAGATTTCGGTCGGCAACGGCCGGACGGTCAAGCTCAGCGACATTGCGGAGGTTCGGGACCTATACGCCGAACAGCGCTCGCTCGCGATGATGAACGGGCGGCAGGTGCTGAGCTTCTCCATCGCCAAGGCCAAGGGCGCGTCGGACGTCGCGGTGTTCGACGGGGTGGTGGAGGAACTGGACAAGATCCAGCAGGAAAACCCGAAGGTCCGCTTCACCCTGCTCTACACCAGCGTCGAATATACGCGCGAGCAGTATCACTCCGCGATGGAAGCGATGATCGAAGGCGCGGTGCTGGCCGTGCTCGTCGTCTTCCTGTTCCTGCGCGACTGGCGCGCCACCATCATTTCGGCGCTCGCCATCCCGCTGTCGGCGATCCCGTCCTTCTGGTTCATGGACATGATGGGATTCACCCTCAACACCATGAGCCTGCTCGCGCTCAGCCTCGTTGCCGGCGTTCTCGTCGACGACGCGATCGTGGAGATCGAGAACATCGTCCGCCACATGCGCATGGGCAAGACGGCCTATCAGGCCTCGATCGATGCCGCGGACGAGATCGGGCTGGCGGTGCTCGGCACCACCCTGTCGATCGTCGCCGTCTTCCTGCCCGTCGGTCTGATGCCTGGTATCGCCGGCCAGTTCTTCAAGGTGTTCGGTTTCACCGTCGTCATTGCCGTCCTGCTCAGCCTTGCCGTCGCCCGGCTGATAACGCCGATGATCGCGGCCTATTTCCTCAAGGCGCACGGCAGCGCCAGTCACGGCGAGGGATGGCTGATGGACCGGTACGTGGAGATCCTCCGCTGGTCGCTCGCCCATCGCTGGAAGACGATGCTGGTCGGCGTCGGCGCCCTGGTGGCGACGGTCTTCGCCTTCATGACCCTGCCCATGCAGTTCCAGCCGACCACCGATACGGATTACAGCCAGATCCAGATCGAAATGGCCCCCGGCACGACCCTGCAGCAGACGCAGTCCGTGACCGAACAGGTGGCCGCGCTTCTCCGCCAGCAGCCCGAGGTCAAGGACGCCTTCTCGGATATCAAGGTCGCCAACGCCAACATCTTCATCACCCTCCACAAGGACCGGGAACGCACCAGCGTCGAGTTCGAACGGGCAATGGCGCCCGAGCTGAACCGCATTGCCGACGCGCGCGTCAGCTTCCGTTCGCAGGAAGGGGGAAGCAGCGGCCGCGACATCACGATCATGCTCGGCAGCGAGGATCCCGAACTGCTGACCCGGACGGCGCTCAAGGTCGTGGAGGAAATGGCGCGCAACGTTCCGGAGGTCGTGGCACCGCGGATCGAAGGCGAACTGCAGCGGCCGGAGATACTGATCGAGCCCCGGCTGGATCTGGCCGCGGATCTCGGCGTCACCACCGCCGCGCTCAGCCAGACGATCCGGATCGCCACGATCGGCGATATCGATCAGAACAGCGCCAAATATTCGCTGTCGGACCGGCAGATCCCGATCCGGGTGTCGATCCGGGAGGATGCGCGGCGCAATCTCGCGACGCTCCAGAACCTCCCGGTGCCGACGGCCTCGGGCGGTGCGGTCCCGCTCGCGGCGGTCGCCGAGATCAGCTTCAGCGCCGGCCCGACCGAGATCCGGCGCTTCGACCAGACCCGGCGCATCGTCATCGGCGCCGATCTCGCGCCCGGCAAGGTCACCGGCGATGCCATGCCGAAGATCCGCGCCCTGCCGACGATGCAGAATCTGCCGCAGGGCGTTCGCGAAATCGATTCGGGCCCAAGCAAGTGGCAGGCGGAGATGCTGCAGAATTTCGCCATCGCGGTGATGTCGGGCGTGCTGCTGGTCTTCGCGGTCCTGGTGCTGCTCTACAAGCGCGTGCTGCCGCCGTTCGTGAACATGGGATCGCTCCTGCTTGCCCCGCTGGGCAGCGCCCTGGCACTGCATCTGACCGGCCATGTGCTGTCGATCTCGGTATTCATCGGCCTGTTGATGCTGCTCGGCATCGTCGCGAAGAACTCGATCCTGCTGATCGACTTCGCGCTCGAGGAGATGGATCGGGGAGCCGACAAGTTCACGGCGATCATGGAAGCCGGCCACAAGCGCGCCCAGCCGATCGTCATGACCACGGTGGCGATGGTCGCCGGCATGGTCCCGACGGCCATCTCCCTGTCCGGCGACGCATCTTGGCGCGCGCCGATGGGCATCACCGTCATCGGCGGCCTCATCCTGTCGACCCTGCTGACCCTGGTGATCGTCCCGGCGGCGTTCAGCCTCGCGATCGGGCTGGAAGCGCATCTCGGGCCGCGGCTGCGGAAATGGTTCACCACCGGCGGAGCGCATGCCACGCCTCCGGCCCCGCAACCGGCGGAGTGAACTAAACGGCCAACCCGGCTATTGAGCTGGGATGAACCCGCTTCACCGTTCCGGACTCGTCCGCTTCAACCCGGCGCAGGGCGGGGCGGCCGGCATGCGGGTGATGGCCACGGCGATGCTGCTGCTCATGGCGGCCGTCTTCCTGATCGCCCGCCGGCTGGAGCCCCTGCATCCCGCCTGGGGATTCGTCGGCGCCTTTTCCGAAGCGGCGATGGTGGGCGGCCTCGCCGACTGGTTCGCGGTCACCGCATTGTTCCGTCACCCGCTCGGGCTGCCGATCCCCCACACCGCCATCATCCCGCGCAACAAGAACCGGATCGGGGACACGCTCGCCCAGTTCCTGCGCGACAATTTCCTCACGCCCTCGGTGGTCGCGCGGCGCATGCGCAAGATCGATGTCGCCGGGGCCATCGGCCGGTTCCTGATCAGCCCTCCCGGGGAGGGGAGGCTGCGCGCGGGCGCGTCGCGCCTGGTCGTGGACCTGCTCCAAGCGCTCGACCAGGAGCGGCTGGGCGGCATGATCAAGGGCGCGATCGCCGCGCGCCTGAAGGCGATGGAGGTGTCGCCGCTGCTCGGCCAGACGCTCGCGGCTGCAATCGACGAGGAACGCCACATTCCGATCCTCGACGATCTCGTCATCTGGGCGGGCCGTACTCTCGACGCCAATGAGGGCATGATCCGCGAGATGGTCCACCAGCGGGCCGGCTGGATCATGCGGCTGGCCGGGCTGGACGAGCGGCTTGCCGATGCGATCATCGACGGCCTGCGCAAGCTCAGCATCGACATGGCAGTCGACCCCCGCCACCCCATACGGGTCCGCGCGGAGGAAGGGCTCGCCAGGCTCGCGGCGGATCTCGTCGACAATCCGGATACCCGCGCGCGGGTCGAGGAGATCAAGAACGAGATCATCGCCAACAAGGCTGTCACCGCGTGGATCGACGGCATGTGGGAAAAGGCCCGCGCCGGCCTGCTGCGGTCGGCCCAGAATCCCGAGGCCGCGATCGCGGGGCGGTTCGGCGAGGCGCTGCGCCAGCTCGGCGCCGCGCTGCAGGAGGATTCGCATCTGAAGGCGACCGTGAACCAGTTCGCCAGGCGTGCGGTGGTCGGCGCGGTAGCCAGCTACGGCAGCGGAATCGTCACCCTCGTGTCGGATACGATCCGCAGCTGGGATGCCCATACGGTGACCGCGCGGCTGGAGGGCGCGGTGGGGCGCGACCTCCAGTATATCCGAATCAACGGAACCCTCGTCGGCGGCTTGGTCGGCCTCCTGATCCACACCGCCGACCTGCTCCTCTGACGGCCGCGGGCAGCAGGCCGGCCGCCGCTCAGCCTTCGGAGGCGCGCTCGATATCGGCGCCGACCGCCTGCAGCTTTTCTTCCAGCCGCTCGTATCCGCGGTCGAGATGATAGACGCGGTGCACCTGGGTCTCGCCATTGGCGGCCAGGCCGGCGAGCACGAGTCCCATCGACGCCCGCAGGTCGGTCGCCATCACTTCCGCACCCAGCAGTCGCTCGACCCCGCGAACGACCGCCGACCGGCCGCGGACCTCGATGTCCGCGCCCATGCGGTTCATTTCGGGGACGTGCATGTAGCGGTTCTCGAAGATGGTCTCGGTCAGCAGGCTGGTTCCGTTCGCGAGCGTCAGCATCGCCATGAACTGTGCCTGCATATCGGTCGGAAAGGCAGGGAAGGGCGCGGTCGAGAGGGTGAGCGCCTTGACTGCGCCATTGGCGGTCACCCTGATGCCGCCGGGCGCGTCTTCGATGCTGACTCCCGCATCCTCGAGGCCCGAGAGGATGGCGTGCATCGATTCCCGACGCGCCCCGCCCAGGATCACCGATCCGCCGGTGATCGCCGCGGCACAGGCATAGCTGCCCGCCTCGATCCGGTCGGGCATGACCGAGTAGGTTGCGCCGTGCAGCTTCGCCTGGCCGCGAACCCGCAGCGTGTCGGTTCCCAGCCCTTCGATGTCGGCGCCCATGGAGATCAGGCATCTGGCGAGATCGGTGATCTCGGGTTCGCGGGCCGCATTCTCGATCACCGTCTCGCCTCGTGCGAGCACTGCGGCCATCAACGCATTCTCAGTCGCGCCGACCGACACGATCGGGAACTGGATGTTGCCGCCGACCAGTCCGCCCCTGGGCGCCGTGGCTTTGACATAGCCTGCCGCGAGTTCGATTTCCGCCCCCAGTTCCTCGAGGGCGCGCAGGTGCAGGTCGATCGGCCTGTTCCCGATCGCGCAGCCGCCCGGCAGCGACACCGTCGCCTGGCCGGCGCGCGCGAGCAGCGGCCCGAGAACCAGGATCGAGGCCCGCATCTTGCGGACGATGTCATAGGGGGCAACGGTGGCGCCGATGGTGGATGCGCGCAGCGTCATGACCCGGCCGAAATCCTCCGGCTTAGCCCCCTCGACCGTGGTCGACACGCCCAGCTGGTTGAGCAGGTGGCCGAAGCTGTCCACGTCGGCGAGGCGCGGCAGGTTGCGAAGCGTCAGTGGTTCGTCGGTGAGCAGGGCGCAGGGGAGAAGCGTCAGCGCGGCGTTCTTGGCCCCGGAAATGGGAATGGTTCCCTTGAGCGGCCGGCCGCCGCGGATGATGATCTTGTCCATCGCGTGGAATTAGAGCCCGGGCTCATGATCCGCAATGGTCGGGACGGAGCCTCTTCCAGCGCTCGGGCGGCAGCGGCCATTGCGTGCTGGCGTTGCGTCGGTGCTGTCCGTCGCGCCGTGCATTTCCCATGTTTCGGAAATGCTGCATTGACCGCGCCAACTTGATTTCGATCAGGGCGATCGCGTGACTGGCGTCTTAAAAGCGGTTGAAGCTTAATGGGTTTGCGGGGATCGCGCGTGGGGGGCAGCTGTCTGGCTGAGCGTTTGTCGCATTATCTGCCGTTGACTGCCAGGGAAGAGGACGCCCTTTCCACCCTGGAACAGGGGGAGCGCACGTACCGGCGCGGCGCGGTGGTGACCCGCGAGCATGGCAAGGGCCGGGACCTATTCATCGTCCGCAAGGGCTGGCTCTACAGCTGCCTCCTGCTCGGCAACGGGAGCCGGCAGATCATGCGCCTGCATTTTCCGGGGGACCTGATCGGCCTGTCCGCTCTGGCTTTCGGCAGGTCGGCGGATTCGACGGTTGCCGTCACCGATGTGGTCCTCTGCTCCTTCGAGAAGGACAGGCTGGGTCAGCTGTTCGTCGATCACCCGCGCATCGGTGCGCTGCTGTTGAACCTGACGGTGGCGGAACGCGCCGCCCTCGCCGACCGGCTGGCATCGGTCGGCCGTACCTCGGCCCGGGCACGGGTCGGCTCCCTGATCTGCGAGATCTTCGCACGCATGCGCGTGATGGAAGGTGCCGGGACCGATCGCTTCTCGATTCCGCTGACGCAGGAGGATATCGGCGACGCCACCGGCCTCACCGCGGTGCACGTCAATCGGATGATGCGCGCGCTGGTCGACGACGGGCTGATCGAGCGCAGCGGCAATTCGGTCCGCCTGCTCCGGGAGGAGCGGCTGGCCGAGGAGGCGGGGTTCGTCGACCGCTTTGCGCGGATCGACACGAGCTGGCTGCCGCCTCCCCGCTGATCGGGATCGCGGCTCGGCGTTGGAAGGGGATCAGGCCTTCTCCAGCGTGCACTGGAGCGGATGCTGGTTCTCGCGCGCGAAGTCGATGACCTGTGCGACCTTGGTTTCGGCGACCTCGTAGCTGAAGATCCCGCACACGCCGACGCCGCGCTGGTGCACGTGAAGCATCACCCGCGTGGCATCTTCGACATTCATCTTGAAGAAGCGCTGGAGCACGAGGACGACGAACTCCATCGGAGTATAATCGTCGTTCAGCATCAGGACCTTGTACGGCGACGGGGTCTTGGTGCGGGTGCGCGTGCGGGTGGCAACCCCCAGCCCCGTCCCTTCATCATCTCCCTTGCGTTCGCCGGCGGCGACAATGACTGATTCTTCGATACTCATAGCAATGCATAAATATGGCAAGCAGACTGGCTGCGGCAAGAGTCTGCAACGCACGACCGCGCAAGAAGCTTCACGCGCGAACCGGTCGTGTCCGGACACGAAAAGGGCGACCGCCAAAAGCGGCCGCCCCTTCGATCTCGCGGTGCGTCGTGCTCAGGCGGCGACGACGTTCTTCACGCGCTCGGCGGCAACCGAGTAACGGGTCGACAGCGGTTCGATGACCTCGCCCGTCAGCTTGATCATGGCCTCGCTCAGCTTCGAGCCTTCCGCCACCATGCTTTCGAACTGGTTCTTGGCGAAGTCGCTCTGCAGACGGAAGAAGTCGGTCGGCGACTTGATCTCGGCAAAGCCGCGGAGAGCGGTCGAGACTTCCTCGAAGTTCTTCCGGCTGTAATCGGCAGCTTCCTGGCCGATGGTCTCGACGCCGCGGGCGGCAACCTTCGAGGAGGCGACGAGCGCCTCCAGATTGCCGCGTGCCAGATCGGAAAGTTCCTCGACGAGGCGTGCGTTCTTCTCGAAAGCCGCACGCGCGCGCTCGTTCACTTCTCCGAAGAGCGCCTGAACCCGGTCGGCGACCGCCTCACTGGTCTGGTTCTTCATTTCGAAATTTCCTTCTTTGGTCTCGCTCGTCGCCTTTACGGCAGCCACGGTGGCGGCAGCAGCAGCCGGCTTCCTTGTGGCAGGCTTGCGTGACGCTTTCTTGTCAGCCATGGCCCTCTATCCTCATGCTGCAGTGCACATAAGGCGCGAGGGTCAAGGTTGCAAGTGAATTTTGTGCAGTGCAGCAAAAGTACGTATTCGCCGCAGCATGGCGCCGCTGATCGTCAGGGGCTTGCGGGCGCGTCGTCGCCTTCGATGTTCATCGCCAGGAAGGTGAGCAGTGCCGCCCCGGCGATCGCCCCGAGGATGAGCAGTAGGTCCGAATTCTGGTTCTGCCGGGCGGTCGGGATACCGGATGTCGGAGTGCGCTCCTGAGCGGTTGCCGGTGCGGTTGCGACCAGCAGCGATGCGGCGGAGATGGCTGCCAACAGGCGTGACGACATGGACGATCCCTCTTGTGCGTTCCGTCGCGTCATAGAAGCGATGACGGTGCCTGTCGAGTACCGGTCCGGCGGGCGGTGGCCGCGTCAGGGGCTGCGGACATAGGTGCCCGGGGCGTCCTCCAGGGCCTTCAGCTTGCCCTTGCCCGGTATCCTGGCGCCTTTGGCCGCAACCTTGGTGTCCGACTTGCGGTCGATCCAGGCCAGCCAGTCGGCCCACCAGCTTCCCTTGGTCTCGCTCGCCCCGGCGATGAACTCCTCGAGCGTGTCGACCTTCTCGTCGTTGGTCCAATATTGATATTTCTGCGCCTCGGGCGGATTGACCACCCCGGCGATGTGGCCGGAACCGGCGAGCACGAAGCGGATCGGGCCCTGGAAATGGTGGGTGATCTTCCAGACGCTTCCGGCCGGTGCGATATGATCCTCCCGCCCTGCCTGGACATAGGCCGGAGTCTTCACCTTGGCGAGATTGATGGGGGTGCCGTCCACGCTGATCCCGCCGGGCCGGACCAGCTTGTTCCCGCGATAGAAGTCCTCGAGATAGTCGTGATGCCAGCGGGCGGGCAGGTTCGTCGTGTGGCTGTTCCAGAACAGCAGGTCGAACGGCGGATAGCCCTCGCCCAGCAGATAATTGTTGGTCACATAGTTCCAGATCAGGTCGCGGCCCCGGAGCATGTTGAAGGTCGCGGCCATGTAGCGGCCGTCGAGATAGCCCTTGTCGGAGAGCTGCTGGATCAGCTGAAGCTGTTCGGGACCGATGAAGAATTTGAGGTCGCCGGCCTCGGAGAAGTCCACCTGCGCGGTGAAGAAGGTGGCGCTGGCCACCTTGTCCGCCTCGTCCCGGGCTTCGAGCAGCGCCAGGGTTGCAGCCAGCATGGTTCCGGCCACGCAATAGCCGACGGCATGCACCTCCTCGACCCGGAGCAGGTCGCGCACCGTGTCGATGACCTCGACCTGCGCGCGGACGTAATCCTCCATGCCGACCTCGGCGAGTGCCTCGTCGGCCGACTTCCAGGAGACCACGAAGACGGTCAGGCCGTGGTCCACCGCCCATTTGATGAAGCTCTTCTTCGGATTGAGGTCGAGGATGTAGAAGCGGTTGATCCAGGGGGGGAATATGACCAGCGGCGTCTCATAGACCTCGTCGGTGGTGGGGCTGTACTGGATTAGCTCGTAGAGCCGGGTGCGACTGATCACCTTTCCCGGCGTCGTGGCGATGTTCCGGCCCACCTCGAACGCCGACGGGTCGGTATGGGTGAGCTGGCCCTGCGCGACGTCGCGCAGCATGTTCTCGAGCCCCTTCAGGAGGTTGTCGCCGCGGGTCTCCAGCGTGCGTTCGATCACCTGCGGATTGGTGAACGCGAAATTGGAGGGGCTCATCGCATCGACGAAGGAACGCGTGAGGAAGCGCAGCTGCTCGCGCTGGCGCTCGTCGATGCCCTCGATCGTGTCGACGGTGCCGAGCAGCCGGTCGGATATCAGCACATAGGTCTGCCGGATGAGGTCGAACAGCGGATGCTCGCGCCACTGGGGAGCCGAGAACCTCTTGTCCTTGTCGGCGCGCTCCTGGATGGGGCTCGGCTCGCTCTTGCCGCCGAGGACGCGCTGCCAGATTCCCACGCCTTCCCGCCACAGGTCGACCTGCGCCTCGGCCAGCTGCACCGGGTCGGCGAACAGGAGGCGGGCCGGCCACAGGCTGGATTTCGACGCGGCCGTGGCCGCCTTCTCGGGGACGTGGAGCATCTCGCGCGCCACATGCTCCATCATCAGCTGCTGGGCCCGGCCCATCACCCATGTCCAGTGCTGCATGTCCTCCAGCGTCGGCATCGGAAGGGCTTCCGCCATATTGGTCTGCGACTGCGTCTCGTCGCCCGGTGCATCGTTCGTGGTCTCGGCCATGCGCGCTCCTTGTCCGGCCTAACGTAATGCGCGCGCGGGCCAAGCAAAAGTGCGAGGTGTTTCCGGCGCCCGGCGGTCGATCCGGGAGCCTTGCTGCATCCGTTTCGCTGACCCGTTGTGGAGCGCCGATTTGGACCCTATTGGCTGCAGGATGAACGACGATTTCTACCGCATCCGCCGGCTGCCGCCCTATGTCTTCGCCGAAGTGAACGCGATGAAGGCGGCGGCGCGAGCGCGTGGCGAGGACATCATCGATCTCGGCATGGGCAATCCCGACGGAGCGCCGCCCGCGCATGTGATCGAGAAGCTGGCCGAGGTGGCGCGCGATCCCAGGGCCCATCGCTACTCCGCCTCCAAGGGCATCGTCGGGCTGCGGCGGGCCCAGGCCGCTTATTATGGCCGCCGCTTCGGAGTCGAAGTGGATCCCGATACGGAGGTCGTGGTCACCCTCGGGTCGAAGGAAGGGCTGGCCAATCTGGCGCAGGCGATCACCGCGCCCGGCGACGTGGTGCTGGCTCCCAATCCCAGCTATCCGATCCACACCTTCGGCTTCATCATCGCCGGTGCCGCGATCCGGTCGATTCCGGCGGCGCCGGGGCCGGATTTCTTCCGCCGGCTCGAGCTGGCGATGAGCTACAGCGTCCCCAAGCCCAACGTGCTGGTGATCGGCTATCCAAGCAATCCGACCGCCTATGTCGCGGATCTGGATTTCTACTCCAAGGTCGTCGCCTTCGCGCGCGAGCACAAATTGTGGGTGATCAGCGATCTCGCTTATGCCGAAATCTATTTCGGCGACACGCCGACGCCGTCGATTCTCCAGGTGCCCGACGCCAAGGACGTGGCGATCGAATTCACGTCCATGTCCAAGACCTATTCGATGGCCGGCTGGCGAATCGGATTCGCCGTCGGCAATCGCACGCTGATCCATGCGCTCACCCGCGTGAAATCCTATCTGGATTATGGCGCCTTCACTCCGATCCAGGCGGCGGCGACCGCGGCCCTCAACGGACCGCAGGACATCATCGACGCCAATCGCAGGCTCTACAAGGCGCGTCGGGATTGCCTGGTCGAGAGCTTCGGAAGGGCCGGCTGGGAGATCCCGCCTCCGGAAGCGAGCATGTTCGCCTGGGTGCCGATCCCGGAGGGCTTCCGTTCGCTCGGTGCGCTGGAATTCTCCAAGCGCCTGCTGGAGGAAGCGCATGTGGCCGTCAGCCCCGGCGTCGGCTTCGGCGACGAGGGCGAGGGCTATGTGCGGATCGCCCTGGTCGAGAACGAGCAGCGCATCCGGCAGGCCGCGCGCGGCGTGAAGCGCTTTCTGGAACGACGCAACAATTAGCCTGTGCGGGCGGTTGTCGGCATCTCGGCCCGGGGATGGGCGGTTCCCTCCGCCCCGCTTCAACAAAAGAAGGATGAAGGATCTATGGTGACGGCAAGCCACACGCTCGATCGGGTGCTGGTGCTGGAAATGGTGCGGGTGACGGAGGCGGCGGCGATCGCTGCGTCCAGGCTGGTCGGTCGCGGCGACGAACGGGCCGCGGACCATGCCGCGGTCGAAGCGATGCGGGAAGCGCTGAACCAGCTCCAGTTCGACGGTACGATCGTGATCGGCGAAGGCGAGCGCGACGAGGCGCCGATGCTCTATATCGGCGAGAAGGTCGGTGCGGCGGGCGGCGCCGGCCCGAATATCGACATCGCGCTCGACCCGCTCGAGGGCACGACGATCACCGCCAAGGCGGGCGCCAATGCGATGGCGGTGTTGGCGATCGCCGAGGAGGGCTGCCTTCTCAATGCTCCCGACGTCTATATGGAGAAGCTCGCCGTTGGGCCGGGCTATCCGGAAGGAATCGTCGATCTGCGCAAGAGCCCGACGGAAAATGCGCGCGCCGTCGCCCAGGCCAAGGGAGTCGATCCCTCCGAACTGATCGTCTGCGTGCTCGACCGGCCGCGCCACGAGAAGCTCATCGCCGAGCTGCGCGAGCTCGGCTGCGGGATCGCCCTCATCCCCGATGGCGACGTCGCCGGCGTGATCGCCGTCACCGATCCTGAAACCACCATCGATCTCTACATGGGGCAGGGCGGCGCGCCGGAGGGCGTGCTTGCCGCCGCGGCCCTGCGCTGCGTCGGCGGACAGTTCCAGGGCAAGCTGGTCTTCCGCAACAATGACGAGCTCGCCCGGGCCGAGAAATGGGGCGTGAAGGATCTCGAGCGGATCTACCATCTGGAGGATCTCGCCAAGGGCGACGTCATCTTCGCGGCCACCGGGGTGACCGACGGCTCGCTGCTCGAGGGGGTCAAGCGTCGCAAGGATTGCATCACCACCGAAAGCGTCGTGATGCGCGCCAGCACCGGAACCGTCCGCTGGGTCCGCGGCGAGCATCACCGCGAGCCGCTGGGCGGGCACAAGGGCATGCACGGTCGATAATATCGCACAGGGGATTCACGCCGCGACGGCCATGGGCTAGCCTGGGCCCATGCTGATGGCTCCTGCACATGTCTGCGGCGTGACCCGCTCGATCCTGGGCCAGCCATGGCGCTGGCGTGGCCTGTCGGGGGACGATGCCGACGCCGGTTTCGTCCCCGACGCGCTGGTCGACCGGCTGCTGCTTTCGCGCGGGGTCGACCGCGCCGATCTGGAGCGTCACCGGATCCCGACGATTCGCGGCTTCATGCCCGATCCGTCGATCTTCCGCGACATGGATAACGCCGCGCAGCGGCTTGCCGACGCCGTCGAGGCGGGCGAGCCGGTCACCATCTTCGGCGACTATGACGTCGACGGCGCAACCTCGGCGGCCTTGCTCGTCCACTTGCTGCGCAGCCTCGGCGCCGATCCCGGCGTCTACATCCCCGACCGGCTGATGGAGGGCTATGGCCCCTCGGGCGAGGCGCTGGTCCGGATCGCGCGCGGCGGCGCCAGGCTGATCGTGACCGTCGATTGCGGCGCCCAGGCGTTCGAAGCGCTGGACATGGCACGCACGGCCGGGGTCGACGTGATCGTCGTCGATCATCACAAATGCGCGAGCGCGCTTCCCGCCGCCCATGCCCTGGTCAATCCCAACCGGCTCGACGAATCCGGGGACGCGGCCGGCCACGGCCATCTCGCCGCCGTCGGCGTCTGCTTCCTCCTCGCCGCCGCGCTGGTGCGCACGCTGCGGAACCGGGGCTATTTCGCCGCGCGGCCGGAACCGCGGCTGCTGGACCTGCTCGATCTCGTCGCGCTCGGCACGGTGGCCGACGTGGCGGCGCTGCGCGGCCTCAATCGCGCCTTCGTCACCCAGGGGCTGAAGGTGATGGCGCAGCGCCGCAACCTCGGCCTCTCCGCGCTGATCGATGCGGCGCGCCTGACCCGGGCCGTCACCTGCACCGACCTCGGCTTTGCCCTCGGCCCGCGGATCAATGCCGGCGGCCGGGTCGGCAAGTCGGACCTCGGGGTGCGGCTGCTGACGACCGAGGATCCGGCCGAAGCCAAAGCCATTGCCGCCGAGCTCGACCGGCTCAACGAGGAACGCCGTGCCATCGAGGCGACGGTGTGCGAGGCGGCCGAAGCGCTGTGCGCGGCCCAGGGCAATCGTGCGGTCGCCCTGGTCGCCTCCACCGGCTGGCATCCTGGCGTGATCGGCATCGTCGCCGGCCGGCTGAAGGAGAAGCTCGGGCGGCCTGCGATCGTGGTCGCGCTGGACGACGGCGGACTCGGCAAGGGGTCGGGGCGCTCCATTCCCGGCGTCGATCTCGGGGCGGCGGTGCTGGCGGCCAAGGACAGCGGGCTGCTGGTGGCGGGCGGCGGGCATGCGATGGCGGCCGGGGTGACGGTCGAGGCCGCTCGGCTGGATTCGTTGCGGGACTTTCTCGACGAACGGCTCGGCGAAACGGTCGAGCGCGCACGGGAGGACCGGGCGCTGCTGCTCGATGCGGTGGTTACGCCGCAGGGCGTCTGCCCGGACCTCTGCGAGGCGCTGGAGGCCGCCGGCCCCTATGGAGCCGGATGGCCGGCGCCCCGGGTGGTCGCCGGTCCTGCCCGCATCCTCAAGGCCGACGTGGTCGGCAACGGCCATCTCCGCCTCAGCGTGGCCGGCGACGACGGGCGGCGGCTGAAGGTGATCGCCTTCCGGATGGCCCGGAGCCCGCTGGGCGAAGCGATGCTCGCGGCGCCCCCGCATCGCAGATTGTGGCTCGCAGGGCGGGTGCGGCGCGACGACTGGGGCGATCGCCCCTCCGCCGAACTGCATCTCGAGGACGCCGCCTGGGCGGAATGACCTTTGCCGGGCCGATCACGACATGCCTTGCATGGCGCCGGGTTGACCCCGGCGTGCGGCTCCCCTAAGCCGCGCCCGCCAGAGTCCGGCTCTCGCAGCGCATGCGCGGCGGAATTGGTATGGCCCCTTCGTCTAGCGGTTAGGACGCGGCCCTTTCACGGCTGAAACACGGGTTCGAGTCCCGTAGGGGTCACCATTCGCCATCCGGACCGGAGGACCGCGAAACGGTGCCTCGGTCCCCCGCGACAATCCTTCTTAATGCTTCGCTAACCAGTCTTGGTTAGGCCATTCCAAGCATTGATGGCATCGCCGGGGCGAGATGGGGCAGCGCAACAGCAGAATCGAATCGCGGTGCCACGCATCCGGCGCTGCGGATCACGACCGGCGCGGCAGTGTGCCGGTCCCCGGCGTCTCTTCCGGGGTGATGTTCGAAACCTCCCTCGGCCGTCATTTCATCCGCATACCGCGTTACACCGCTGTAGCGATCGTCTGTGCAGCCCTGCACAATGCGATCATGATCGGAACGGATTGGGTCGGGATGCACTATTTTGTGTCCCAGTTCATCAGTCTGGTCGTGTTGCTTCCGACGGGTTACTTGCTGGCAAGCCAATATGTATTCTTCTCCGAAAGGGATTGGAGCGGGTTCCTCAGATATTCTTTTGCATTATCCACGAATTTTCCGGTCGCGCTGGCAATCATATGGCTGCTGAGGGATTTGCTTGATCTTCCAATGATCGTGGCGGCGCCTTTGTCCACGATCCTGCTCTATGTCTGGAATTACACCACCAGCAGCTGGGCGATGCTGCGGCGCCGGGAGCGCTGCCATGACTGAATCACCCGTACGTATCGGAGTGGTGGGTCTCGGCTGGGTGGGCCAGGCACGTCATATACCGACCATCTCGGCCGATCCCCGCTTCCGCCTCGTGGGCGTGGCGGACCGCAATCCTGACCGCATTGCCGACTTCGGGCATCGCCGGCCGGACCTTCGTGCAAGCTGCGCGAGCACCATTGCGCAGATCGACTGGGTGGACGAGGTCGACGCCATTTCGGTCGCGACGGCGCCAATGGCGCATCACGATCTGGTGTGCGAAGCGCTGGCACGCGGCCTGCATGTCATCACCGAAAAGCCTTTCGCGATGTCGGCGGACGAAGGGCGGGCGATGGTCGCAGCGGCCCAGCTGCAGGACAGGCGACTGGCCGTCGTTCACAACTTTCAGTTTGCTGGCTCTATGCAGCGCCTCCGCAAGGACATGGCGGACGGCCGCCTGGGAGCGATCCGTTCGCTGCGTGCTGTCCAGCTTGGGAATCCATCCCGTCGGCTGCCAACATGGTATGAGGATTTGCCTCTCGGCCTCTTCTACGATGAGAGCCCGCATCTTCTCTACCTTCTCGCCAGCCTCGCGGGGCCGCTCGAACTCGCCAGGGCCGTCGTAGTCGAGAGTCGCAACGGCATGGCCACGCCGGACCAGATCGATGGCTGGTTCCGCGCTGCCGGCGCGGACTATCCGATCACTCTGTCCTGCAACTTCGTCTCCACCGTCTCCGAATGGTACCTGATGGTCCATGGCGAAGCCGGGCTCGGCATCGTCGACATCTTCCGGGACATATACGTCCTTCTGCCCAATGACGGCGGCCACGCCACGCGCGAGGTCGTCCGCACCAGCCTCGCTGCCACGTGGCAGCATTGGTGGCAGCATCTTGTCAGTGGCGTGCCGCATATCCTCGGCAGGCTGCGCTACGGAAATGACGAGGTATTCCGCCGTTTCGCCGATGCAGTTCGCGGCGACGCGGCCCGGCTTGCGCCGATTGAGGGCGAAGCTGCTCTGCGGACGCTGTCCCTCCAGCACGACATCATCGTGAATGCCGATAGGGTGAAGCCATGAAGATCGATCGAGATCTGATGACCGAATTTGTAGCGCGTTATCCAGCTCAGCCGGCCACGGCCTTCTGGCGTGGAATAGAGATTGACGTCCTCGCCCGGGCGGGCATCCCCGAGGGGCTGGGACTGGATCTCGGGTGCGGCGATGGAATTCTGACGGACATCCTTTTCAAGAGGATGGGACGTGCGCCCACGCTGGTGGGCGTTGATCCTGACCCTCTCGAAACGGAAGCGGCGCGCCGCTATCCCTTTTACCAGCGCATCCATACGGCCGGGGGTTCTGCTATTCCGGAGCCCGATGGCACGTTCGATTTCGTGATCTCGAACTCGGTGCTCGAGCACATTCCGGACCTCGAGCCTGTGATTCAGGAAGTCGGCAGGGTTCTGAAGCCCGGTGGCCGCTTCTTCTTCACTGTTCCCTGCCCGGGTTTCCACTCGAATCTGTCGGGCAGCATCGTTCCCGGCGCGTCCCGCTCGAAGTATCTGACGGAGCTGGACCGCCGCCTCGCCCACTTCAATTATCTGTCGGAGCGGGACTGGGAAGCGACCTGCAGCCGCCATGGACTGCAGGTTCTTTCATTTGCCGGCTATCTCGGCAAGGAAGCCACACGCCGGTGGGAAACCTTGTCTCGGATGACTGGAGGTTTGCTCCACCGTCTCAGCTTCGGCAGGCGGCGGCCCATCGAGATTCAAAGAGCGTTGAAGTTGCGCAGTTTCCAGAATCGCGCAGCCATGCCGAAGTCGATGGCAAGCGCGCTCGCGAATCTGATCGCTGCCGGACTGGACTGGAACGACGATGCCGAGATGCCGTCCTGCCTGCTCGTGACCGGCCAACGCGACAGCATTTGCTGAGAAGGGACGTCTGGCCGACCTGAGGGGCGGCCGAAAAAGAGTGCGGCATGAAGCGTGAGCACGCGGCGCGGGCGTCCCGACCGATCCTTGGATTGGTCGGCCGGACCTGGCTCGGTGATGGTAATCGAAAGGCCTTCTGGGGGCGGCAATGCGGGTGACTGGAACTAGGCGGGCTGCCGCGTCGTCCGGGTCGGGTTCGGGGCCCGAACAGGGAAATGCGTCGTCCCCGGCCCCATCGGCACGCTGCCGCTCCTATGATCGATCGCGGACCGCGGCGCTGACCGTGCTGGTCGTTCTGTTCGGTCTTGCCGTTCTGCTTCCGGCATCCGGAGTGGCGGCCAAGCCAATCACGCTCCTGCTCTTTGTCACGCAGGACTTGCCGGTCCTGCCCCTGTTCGCCCTGGCCACGCTGGCCCGTGCGTCCGTGAATGCCGCCTCGCATTCGTCGGCAGTGCCGAAGTCCCCCGCAGCTCCCTGGTGGCTGCTTCTCGTGGCCGCCTCCGCAGTCCTGATCCTTTGCTGGTCGGGGCGGTATATCGTTTTCCAGGGCTATGACCTCAGTCGTGATGAGCAGATGGCGGTATTCGATGCCGCGATCTTCTCGAATGCCCGCTTGTTCTGGCCTGTTGCGGCGGAATGGCAGTCGACAGCGCGCGCACTGAACCAGGATTTCATGCTGTCTCTTCCGGGGGACAGCTTCTGGGTATCGTCATACCTGCCCGTTCACGCGGCGATCCGTGCTTTCATTGGCAAGTTCGCTGATCCGGCCTTGACCTCACCCTTGTTCGTTGTGCTGGGGGCGCTCTCGCTTTGGCGGATCGGAACGAGGCTGTGGCCGGATGAATCCGATAGCCGCCTCGTCGCACTGCTCCTGTATCTCTGCTCGTCGCAAGTCCTGATCAGCGGAATGACGAGTTTTTCGATGAGCGCGCATCTGGGGCTGAACCTGCTCTGGCTCGCCCTGTTCCTTCACGGCGGCCGCATAGGCCATCTGGGCGCGATCACGACAGGGTTTCTGGCCACGGGTCTGCATCAGCCGCTCTTTCACCCGCTATTCGTACTCCCGTTTCTGGACATGCTGAGGCGGCAGCGGCGCTGGCGGACTCTGGCATTCTATCTGATCGCCTATGGCGCGATCGGGCTGTTCTGGCTGGCATGGCCCGTCTGGCTTGTGGACCGCGCCGCCGAGCTGGCAGGGGCTTACGCTCCGTCGTCGGCGCAAGTTGGCTTCATCGCGCGGCTGCGCGCGCTGCTCGAACCGTTCGATGGTGAGTCGCTGTGGCTTATGACGGTCAACTTGCTGCGCTTTGTAACCTGGCAGCATCTGCTGCTGGTGCCTTTGGCCATTTTCGGCCTGTTCGCATGTCGTCGTACCGAGCCGCTGGTGATGCCGCTGGCAATGGGGCTCCTTCTGCCGATACTCGTCATGGCGGCCCTTCTGCCGTGGCAAGGTCATGGCTGGGGCTACCGCTACCTGCAGCCGGTCCTCGGCAACGCCTGCATCCTTGGAGCCTATGGGTGGCAAGCCCTCAGGCAGCGAGGATTGGCTGTTCGACGCCAAGTGCTTTGGGCGAGCGCGGCCAGCGTCCTTCTTCTCTTTCCGCTTCACGCGTTCATGGCGTACCGTGTCGCGGCTCCCTACGTCAGACTGGACCGGCTGATTGCTGCCACGCCTGCCTCGGTCGTCATCGTGGACGATGGCGGTGCCCCCTATGCTCGGGACCTCGTTTTCAATTTGCCCGATCTGTCGAATCGCCCGATCCGTATCGCCGGCAGCGTCACCAGCCCTTCTGCCATGGAAGGGATTTGCCGGGGCGGGAGCATCGCCTTCCTCGACGCTCCGCAACTGCACGCGATCTCGGCCCTGTACGGGCTCAAGCCCTTTGCGAAGCCAACGCCTGAGCATCTCGAACTGAAGTCTGCAGCAATGGCCGCCGGCTGTGACGTCGTGGACCTGCCCATCGTGGGATAGGCGGCCAGAAGTTGCCGGTGGGTGCAGGGCACAGACTTGCGAACCGGAGCTTGCCGGTCGTGATCAGGGCCGGACGAGCGCCTCGATTGCCAGAGCATGTTCGCGGGCGCAGGAAGTCCAGCTGTATCGCTGAACTGCGAAATCGCGTCGTGCGGTTGCCTCCTCGCGCAGACGATCAGTCGTCAGCATCCGGTCCAGGACTTCCAGGAAGGCCCTGGCCGATGACTGGTCGTCCGCGATGGCGACGTGAGCGCTCTTCAGGAACTTGCGGGCCGAGGGATCGGCATCGGCGGTGTCGGCACCGCACAGGACGGCGAGACCGCAGGCGAGCGCTTCCTGGATTACGAGCGGAAAGCCTTCTCCCGTGCTTGGAAGCACGAGCACATCGGCTGCTCGATACAATTGAGCAAGCTCCGCGCCGGTCCGGTTTCGATGCACCGATATGTTTGCCAGATGCCAGTCGGAGGGATCCAGTGGTCCCCAGCCGGCGAAAGCGAAATGAATGTCCGGTCGTGCTCGCGCCATTTCCCGAAGACGCAGCAGGCCCTTCTTCTCTACGAAGCGTCCGACGAAGAGGGCAACGGGTTCCGCATGCGGGATATCCAGCATGGCGCGTGTCGAACGGCGCTCGGCTTCGCTCGCCGAAGGCTGGAATGTGGACGTATCGACCCCGTTGAAGATCGTCCTGGGGGGCCGGGCAAAGCGGACGCCGGAGAAATGGCCGGCGACCGTTTCGCTGATGAACACCACTTGATTGGCCCGGCGCATCAGAGGGCGCGTGACGAGCCGGTTCGCGGCGCGGAGGATCCCTCGGAGGATGGCGCTCTTGAACGGGATCTCCGCGATGTGCTGGACGAGGATGATCGGTTTGCGATGCCGACGCGCGGACAGGAATGCGAGAATCGAGGTGAAGTACAAGGCATCGTGAATCATCACCACATCCGCCTCCGCCACCTGGCGGTCGAGTGCGCGCACGGCCTTCGGGCTGGGGACGGGCATGGGAAGGCCGGTGATCTGTTCGAAGCCGTTCCACGCGGCCAGGGGAACCGACCGCAGGGAAGCGTCCTCGGGCGGCGGGGTCACGGCGGCCGCCGCCCACCTCGAATCGAATCCCAGCTGTCTCAGCTCACGGTTCAGCCGCCCTGCAACGAGTTCGATCCCCCCGCGATGGCTTTCGAAATAATGGGTGATGCAGAGCAGCTTGGTCATTGACGCAGCGCCGCTATTGCTGGCGCTGGGAGAGAGCCTGTTCGATTTCTCGAAAGTCCTTGCCGTCCAGGGGCGGATTCGGGATCGAAGTCGACAGGCCCCTGCCAAGGAAATGGGCCTCGTTTCCGCAGATGATTGCCAGAAGGAAGGCGCCAAGCACCGTCTGCATCCCCAGGGTCAGCAACGTCGTGCCGCTAACGAGAGGGACCACGCTGGCCGGCTGTTCGTAGCCGCTCGAGGTCCAGTCCGCAGCGACGAGGCCAAGAATGATCGCTCCAACTGCGGCAAGGGCGATGCCCCCGACCACCATGGTCTCGAGCGTCACCAGCCGCTCGAACTTTCGAACGGTCGCGCTTGCAATCCTGAACCCCTCACGGACGCCATGCAGATGCGTGGCAATGGCCAGCAGAGAGGCAATGTGCCCGATACCCAGCGATGCGCCTGCCAGAATGGTCCAGCTCGCGCCGAACGTCGTTGGACGTCCGGGCGCCAGCATATCGAGCAATGCCAGGCCGAAAATCACGGCCCCGAACAGGAGCGCGACGATGGCGGGGACGAGGAAGACCCAGGTCGGGCTCAGCATGAACAGGTAGCGAAGATGGCGCCAGCCGTCGCGCCATGGGCGCAAATGGGGCTCGCGATTGCGAAGATCGGGTGAAAGCGTAACCGGCACCTCGGTGATCGTGCATTTTTGAAGCGCGGCCTTGATCACCATCTCGCTGGCAAACTCCATTCCGGTGCCGCTCAGGCGCAGGCGCCGGAATGCATCGCGGGTGATCGCGCGAAGCCCGCAATGGGCATCGTCCACTCGCGTCTTGAACATGAGGTTGAGGATTCCGGTCAGCACGGGGTTGCCGATGTAGCGGTTCTTCCAGGGCATGGCTCCAGGCGCGATGCCGCCCTGGAAGCGGGAACCCATGCACAGGTCCGCTCCGTCCATCAGCTTGCCGATCATCGGACAGGCCTCGCGGAAGTCATATGATCCGTCGGCGTCCCCGAAGACGATATACCGGCCGCGGGCTGCGAGACCGCCCCCGATCAATGCCGCGCCGTAGCCGCGCACGCCGATGTGCTCCACCCGGGCTCCGGCCTCCAGGGCGATGGCCTGGCTTCCATCGGTGCTGCCGTTGTCCGCTACGACGATCTCGCAGGTCAGCCCATGCGCCGCTTCGATCATTCTCGACGCCTCGCGGGCGTTTTCGATGCAGGTGGCGAGACACTCGGCCTCGTTCAGGCATGGCATGACGATGCTCACGTCCACCAGGGGAACGGCTCGGGCATTCGCAAATTGCTGGACGCTTTGAACGGTCATCAGATCCGGCCCCCCCGAGGTAGTCGGATCTGCCTAGCTCGCTGTTCTTGCCCAATCGTTAATCACGTTTGTTCAGCCTTGCCTGCAGACGGAGCCGGCCTGCTGCGGCCCCGGCAGCATCAAGGGTCCTCACTCCCCCAGCCTCAGCCCGATCCACAGCGTCCTCGGCGTCGCGCGCTCGATCACGCCGGCGCCGGAGATTCCGGCGACGACCCGCTTGTTGGTGAGATTCTCGCCCCGTGCCTCGAGCCGGAGCCGGCCGCGCAGCGGGATGGAGGCGACGGCGTCGAAGGTCAGCGCGTCGGGGATCCTGTCGGTCTCCAGATCGTCCTCATACTGGTTGCCGACATAGCGGCCGGTCACCGCGGCCTCGACCCCCGCGGGCGCACGCCACAGCAGGGTGGCCGACGCGCTGTTGCGCGGCGTCTGCGCCGGCCGCCGGCCGTCGAGCGGCGCCGCCGTGCCGCCGGCGTCGACCTCGGCATCGATATGGGCGAATCCGCCGGCGAGCGACCAGCGCCCGAAATCGAGCCGGGCGTCTATCTCGATTCCGCGCGCCTTCACCGCGTCGAGGTTCTGGCGCTGGCTGTAGGTCCCGGTCGGGCCGATGAAGCCGACGCCCGGGAAGGTCCCGGGCCCCGTTCCAAGCGTCACATTGGCGATCGCATTCTCGAGCCGGTTGGCGAAGAAGGTGAGGCCGATCCTCGCGGCCGGGATCGGCGTGACGTCGATGCCCGCCTCGATTCCCTCCAGCCGTTCGGGCTTCAGCGCGGCATTGGCGCCGGTGGCATCGGCGCCGACCCGGAACGGCCGGTACAGTTCGTTGAGCGTCGGCATCCGCCAGCCGACATAGGCGGCGGACCGCAGGGTGATCGGCTCGGCCGGCCGCCAGGCGATGCCGCCGCGCGCGGTCGTCTCCCATCCGTCGCGGTCGGGGTGGATCGTGGCGGTGTCCTGGTTGCCCTCGAAGATCTGGTCGATCTGGGACCCGTTCCTGATCCACCAGCGGTCGATGCGACCGCCGGCGGTGATGGTGAGCGTCTCCGTCGTCCACGCCCCCTCGGCAAAGGCGCCAAGCACATCCGTCTCGCCGCCGGCAATCCGCCCGCGGGTGGCGACGCCATCGACGAAATTGGATCGTTCCCGCGTCTTGCCGGAGGTGTGGCGCCAGTCGCCGCCGAGGCGCAGCTCGATCGTCTCCGAGATTGGCGGGCGCACTTCGAACCGCGCGCCGGTGGCGGTCGAGGGGACGCTATATTGTTCGGACACCCGCGACGCGCTCTCGCGTCCGGCGCTCACGCTGGCGAAGCTGTTGTAGAAGTCGCGCGTCTGGACATAGGCCAGCGCCGACCATTGCCAGTGACCCTTGCCCACCAGCCGCACCGACGCGTCGGCGCCGGTGGTCTTGATGCCGCTGAAGGCGGTGCCGCGCTCGCGCTCGTCGCTGAACCAAAGACCGTTCGCCTGAAGCTCCACGGTCGAGGACAGGGGCGCCACGCCGCGCAGGCCGATGCTCGCCTGCTCGTAGGGCGCCGGCCGGTCGGCAGGTCCGCGCTGATCCTCGATCACCGGGATGAAGCCGTCGCCGCGGGCATAGCTGGCGGAGGCGAGCGCATAGCCCTGGCCCAGGCTGGCGCCATAAGCGGCGAAGGCATCCAGGCTGTCCCGGCTGCCATAGGCCAGCTCGCCGCTCAGGCCGCGGATCTCGTTCGGGCCGGCGCTCGACAGCTCGATCGTGCCGGCCAGCGCGCCCGGACCCTGGGCGCCGCTGCCGCCGCCGCGCATCACGCGAATCCCGGCGAGCCGGCGCGGATCATAGGCCGGCCAGTGGATCCAGCCGCCGAACGGATCGGTCTGCGGCACGCCGTCGAGCATCAGCAGGGCGCGGCTCGACGCATTGCCGCCGAGCGCGCGCAGCGTCGCGCCCTGGCTGGTCGGATTGGCGGAGCGGGCATCCGACCGCCGGAAATTCTGGAAGCCGGGCACGTCCCGCAATATGTCCTCGAGCCGGTTGCTTGCCGAACCGGTCAGCCGGTCGCGGCCGATCTCGAGCGTGTCATAGACCTGCTCGCCGCGTGCCCGTTCGAGGCCGGCGCCGGTGACGACGATCTCCTGCACATCGGCAAGGGCGGCGCTGGGGATGAGCAGGGTCGTGGCGAAAAGCAGATGACGATGACGCATGCGCACCCGTTAGCCGCTGCAACCGCCGGAGCGAAGCCTTAATCGCCCCGATCGCCATCGGCCTGCGGCAAGGGCCGGAACCACCATTCCGCGCATGCGCTTGTGCCTCGAAAGCAACTGGAGAAGCGAAATGCCGGCAAAATCCGCAGCGCAGCAGAAGGCCGCGGGCGCAGCCCTTTCGGCCAAGCGCGGCGACACGCCCAAGAGCAAGCTCAAGGGTGCGTCGAAGTCGATGGTCGAATCGATGAGCGAGAAGGAACTCGAGAAGATGGCCTCGACCAAGCGCAAGGGTAAGCCCGAGCACGCCGCCAGGAAATAGGGCGGATCGGCGCGTCGGGCCTTTCCGCGCTCAGCCCGCCCGCCGCCGCCGGGCGCGGTGGCTGCGGGGCGGAGCCGGGTTGGCGGGCCGTGCCCGCCGCCCGCGCGTGCGCTGGCCGCGGCTGCGCTCCTGCTGGTCCCCATGTCCCGCCGAGTGTCCCGTCGATCGCGGCTCCGGCGCCGAAGCGCGGGCGGCCTTGATCCGCTCCGCCTCGGCCAGGAAGTTGGCGGGAAGCGGGGCCACCTCGATCCGCTGCTTCGTCAGTTTCTCGATGCCGCGGAGATAGGCGCGCTCGTCATCGGCGCAGAAGGCGATGGCGACGCCGTCGGCGCCCGCGCGTGCGGTCCGACCGATCCGGTGCACATATTGCTCGGCCACGTTGGGCAGTTCGAAGTTGATCACATGGCTGACGCCGGACACGTCGATGCCCCGCGCCGCGATATCGGTTGCCACCAGGATCCTCACCTTGCCCGACTTGAACTCGGCGAGCGCCCGTTCGCGCTGTCCCTGGCTCTTGTTGCCGTGGATGGCGTTGGCGGCGATGCCGTTTCGGGCAAGCAGCTTCACCACCCGGTCCGCCCCATGCTTGGTGCGGGTGAAGACGAGGGCGCGTTCGATCTCGCCGCGCTGGATGACCAGGGTCAGCAAGGCCTGCTTCTCGGCCTGCTGGACGAAGGTGACATATTGCTCGACCCGTTCGGCCGTCGACGCCACCGGCGTTACCGCCACCTGTGCCGGATCGGTGAGGAAGCGGTCGGCCAGGTCCCGGATCGCCTTCGGCATGGTCGCGGAGAAGAAGAGCGTCTGCCGGCGGGCGGGAAGCAGCTTCACGATCTGGCGCAGCGCATGGATGAAGCCGAGGTCGAGCATCTGGTCGGCTTCGTCCAGCACCAGGATCTCGACGTTGCGGAGCGTCAGGAAGCCCTGTTCGACCAGGTCGATGAGGCGCCCCGGCGTTGCCACCAGTATATCGACGCCGCGCGCCACCTCCTGCCGGTTGCGGTTGATCGACGTGCCGCCGAACACGGTCGCCACCGACATGTGGCTGAAGCGGGCATAGGCCTTCGCATTCTCGGCGATCTGCGATGCCAGCTCGCGCGTCGGAGCGAGCACCAGCATGCGGCAGGTCCGCGGCTGCGGCCGCTTGTTCGAACCGGTCAGCCGGTCGATCGACGGCAGCATGAAGGCGGCCGTCTTGCCGGTGCCGGTCTGCGCGATTCCGAGCAGGTCGCGGCCTTCCAGCACCAGCGGGATCGCCTGCTGCTGGATCGGGGTGGAGACGCTATACTCCTTCAGCGCGAGCGCCTGCAGGACGGGCTGCGACAGCCCTAGATTTTCGAATGACATGGAAACGGGACTCTCATATGCGGCAGCCGCGCATGCCGATCGGCGCGCGGACGCGGCGGGTTTTGCCAACCCGCGTGAAATGGGAAGACTGAAAATTCACGAGGCAGAGCCGGTCCGGGTGCGGACGTTCACGCTGCTTGGTGCCTCGCTGAGGCCGCATATGGGCTCCGCACCCGGACAAGTCAAACCCTGTTACAGGCGCATGCGCACCCCCCCATAGATCGCGCGCCGCTCGACCGGGTAGAAGATCGTCGAATCCGGCGTCGCCGCGACCACCGCGGAAATGTCGCCGACGGCCTTCCTGCCGGTGAGATTGCGGGCGTCGAGGAACAGGGTGATGTTGCGGCCCGCCCGGGCTTCAGCGGTCAGCCCGATCAGGGCATATCCGTCGGTCCTCAGGCTGTTCGCATAGTCGGCCCAGGCGCCCTGCGGCACCCATTCCAGATTGGGTGCAGCGTTCAGCCGTTCGTTTCCGATCCTGATCTCTGCCCGATAGACATGGCGCGGGACCACCGGCAACCGGTTGTCGCCATATCGCGCATCGTCGCGGAACCGGAAGTCGTTGTACTGATAGACCTGCCGCAGGCGCACCCATCGCGCCAGGTCCAGATCCAGCCCGGCCTCGATCCCCTGGTGCAGGGTGCGGCCGGCGTTGAATGTGGACGCCGGAATGTCTGGCCCGACCGTGAACTGGAGAAGTTCGCCGCGGATGCGGGCCCGGTAGAGGCTGATGTCGACCGCCGCCGGTCCGAACCGGCCGCGCACGCCGGCTTCGGCGGTCCAGGCGCGTTGCGCGGCGAGCGGCACGAAGCTGGCGATCTGGGCCAGCTCGCTGAATCCGGGAAGTTCGTGCGACCGGCTGTAATTGGCATAGACCTGCACGTCGCTTCGCGGTTCCCACAGCAGCCCGAACCGCGGCGACAGCTGGTCGAATTCGGCAATGCCTTCCACTTGTGCCGGGAAGCGCTGGTCCTGTTCGCGCCGGCCGTGGGTGAAGACCGCGCCGGCGATCAGGCTGACCTCGCCCGTCCGGTACCGGGCCTCTCCATAGACGTCGACGGTCCGGGCCTTCTGCCGTGCCTCGAACGTGCGCGCGCCGCGCCGGCCATCGATGTTCACGGATCGGAGCGCCTTGACGGTGCCGAACCGCGCCGTCGTTCCGATCCGTGCCTCGAACGGGCCGCTGGCCAGATCGACCCGGGCGAACAGGCCATAATCTTCGGAATTCTGGTCGATCACCTGGAAGATCGGATGGTTGAGGTCCTTGAAATTGGCGAATCCGCCGATCTCGACGACGGCGCGGCCGAGCTCGATATGGGTGCGATTCTGCAGGCGCAGCGAATCCACGTCCCGCGCCTGGTCGCCGGCGAAATTGCCCGTGCGCGGCCTGTGCAGCGCCGTCCTCAGGTCCAGCGCTCCGGGGAGTTCCTGGCGGATCGTCTGCGCGCTGGCGTGGAAATGGGTTTCCACCCTTTCGCCGATCCGCACCGTGCCGTTTCCGTTGAAGCGCAGCGAATGCCTGCGCGCATGATCGCGGTCGCCGTCGGACGTGTCGCCCGTCAGCGCCAGCCAGAAGTCGGTCCGGTCGTCCGCCCGGCCATAGGCGATCTTGCCGCGCAGCGTCTCGAAGCTGCCGCCGTCCACGCGGACGTCCAGCCCGGGTGCGGATCGGCCGCTCGGCGTGACGCCATTGACCGCCCCGCCCAGCGTGCTGCCGCCGAAGCGCAGCGCATTGGCGCCGCGGTAGATTTCGAGATGGTCGAGCACCAGCGGATCGAGTTCCTGGAAATCGCCATTGTCGTCGGCCAGGTTGATCGGCACTCCGTCCTGCAACAGGGTGAGCCCGCGCATGTGGAATCCGCGCCCGATCCCGGAGCCGCGGATGGAGATCCGCACTTCCTGGCCGAAGCGGGGCTGGGCGTAGATGCCGGGGGAGAAGGCCAGGGCGTCGCGCAGCGAGACGGCGAGCCGGTCGTCGAATTCCGCCGCCGTCACCCGGTCGGCGCCGCCCGCGGTCCTCGCCGCGTCCTCCCCGGCGAAGATCCGGTGACCGGTGACGACGATGGCGTCGTGGTCGGCGGACGCATGTTCGGCCTGCGCCGGGGCTGCTGCCGCGGCGGCGAGCATGGCAAGAGGCGCGCCCGCGCGGGCGCGTAAGATGTGTTTCATCACTCCAAAGTCCTGATCGGCCGCACGGGCAGGCCCCGCGCGGCAATTGGTAGGGCGCCTCCCGGCAGTCGCTGCGCGGGAGGCCGTCGGTCACGGGATCAGGTCAGTGCCGGAGGGCCGGTCTGCGGCGGCGGCGGTGCGGCGAGCGGCCGGATGGCCGGCCGGCCGGCATGGGGTGGCGGTTCCTGCGGGGCCTGCGCCGTCGGTGCGGGGAGCGGAAGCTCGACCGCCGTCGCCTGGGCGAGCGGCGCCCCGAGCGCGGCGAAGCTGCAGGGCTGATCGGTCCACGCCCGGTGCCCGGGGGCATTGTCGTGGTCGGGCGCAACGGCATCGGTGGCGTGATGGCCGCCATGATGGCTGTCGTGATGCTTCTGGTGGTGGGCCCCATGATCGCCCTGGGTGCGGGATGCCCCGGGCGCATGGGTGGACGCCATCGCCCAGGGAAGGCAGGGGCGGATGCCGGAGCCGTCCTCGGCCGGCATCCAGCCGGTCGGCACCAGCGCCCGCAGCAGCAGCGCCATCGCGACGAGCAGCATTGGCAGCAACACTGTCTCGGAATGGGAACGGAGCCGGCGCATCGCGGCTGCTATGTCATCGCGCCTGCGGGGCGGCAACCGCTTCGCCAAGCCGGGCGGGACATCGAGGAAAAAAAAGGGCCGGCGGTTTCCCGCCGGCCCGGTAGGCTCTCTGAGGAGGAGCTCAATAGTGGTAGGCGCGTTCGCCGTGGGTCGACAGGTCGAGACCCTCGCGCTCCGCCTCCTCGCTGACGCGCAGGCCGACGATGGCCTTGAGCACCAGGAAGATGATGGCCGAGCCGATCGCCGACCATGCGATCGCAACGACGACGGCGACGATCTGGGTCACCACCTGGGCGCCGATCGTCGGATCCATGCCGATGCCGCCGAGCGATGCGGCGGCGAAGACGCCGGTGCCGATCGATCCGATGATTCCGGCGACGCCGTGGATGCCGAACACGTCGAGCGTTTCGTCCAGGCCCAGCTTCTTCTTGATCACGTCGATGAAGATGAAGGCGGCGATGGTCCCGAGGGCGCCCATGACGATGGCGCCGAGCGGCCCGACGATGCCCGCACCCGGGGTGATGGCGACCAGGCCCGAGATCGCGCCCGACGCACCGCCCAGCAGGGAGGGCTTCGACTTGATCAGCTGCTCGACGATCAGCCAGGTCACCACGCCCGCCGCGGTCGCGGCGAAGGTGTTGAGGATGGTGAGGCCGGCGCCGCCATTGGCCTCGAGGCCGGAACCGCCGTTGAAGCCCATCCAGCCGGCCCAGAGCAGGCCCGTGCCGATGAAGGTCATCACCAGCGAGTGGGGCGGCATCGGCTCACGCGGGAAGCCCAGGCGCTTGCCGAGGATCAGCGAGCCGACGAGGCCGGCCACGCCCGCATTGATGTGGACCACGGTGCCGCCCGCATAGTCGAGCGCGCCCATCTCGTAGATGAAGCCGCCGCCGTACCAGACCATGTGTGCGATCGGCGCATAGACGAAGGTCACCCACAGGATCGCGAACAGCATCACCGCGCCGAACTTGATGCGCTCGACGAGCGACCCGATGACCAGGGCCGCGGTGATCGAGGCGAAGGTCATCTGGAAGGCGACGAACACATATTCGGGAATGACGACGCCGTCGGTGAAGGTCGCCGCCGTCGAATCCGGCGTGATACCGGACAGGAACGCCCGGCTCAGGCCGCCGAAGAAGGCGTTGCCGTCGGACAGCGCGATCGAATAGCCCCAGGCGATCCAGGTCAGGCAGCCGAGGCAGAATACGGCGAGGACCTGGGTCAGGACCGACAGCATGTTCTTGGTCCGAACGAGGCCGCCGTAGAAGATGGCGAGCCCCGGTACCGCCATCGCGAGCACCAGCACGGTGGCGGTGATCATCCAGGCGGTGTCGCCCTTGTCGGGAATGGGCGCGGCGGCTTCGGCCGCGGCCTCGGCGGCCTCCGACGCGACATCCTGCGCCCAGGCCGGCATGGCAGCGAAGACGGCCAAGGTGGCCGAACCCGTCACTGCCGAGACTTTCTTGAGAATGTTCATCCTTGCCCCCCTATCAAAGCGCGGTGTCGTCGGTTTCGCCGGTGCGAATCCGCACGGCCTTGGCAAGCTCGAGCACGAAGATCTTGCCGTCGCCGATGGTCCCGGTCTTTGCGGTTTGCTCGATCACCTCGATCACGCGCGGGGCGAGATCGTCGCTCACGGCCATCTCGATCTTGATCTTCGGCACCATGCTTGTGGTGTATTCGGCGCCGCGATAGATTTCGGTGTGACCCTTCTGACGGCCGAAGCCCTGGACTTCGGAAACCGTCATGCCCTGTACGCCCAGCGCCGAGAGGGCGTCGCGCACCTCGTCGAGCTTGAACGGTTTGATTATGGCGATCAGTAGCTTCATTTCGCCTCCCTTTGTTGCAGAGCAGCAGGCAGTTCTGTGCCTCTGAATTGGCACCGCCCTAGGGAGATTGCCCCGGGCAGGGCACCGTCATGTTGCATCGCACAATACAAAACCCTCGTCAATTCACCGAAGTAAAGCGGGAACATGCTCCCAGCTGGCCCAGAAATCGAAAAACATTCTACGTTAATGGGCAATACGTAGAATAATCTTGCTCAAACGGGTGCGAAATCGCGATTGCATATGCTGCACTTGCGCACGATTGGGAGGAAAAAAAATTTCCCGCGATGCGGCATGGACTTGTCAGCGCCGGCGACGAAAATGCTCCGGGGAAAAGCCGAACGCCGCCTTGAAGCTGCGCGAGAAATGACTCGGGCTGACGAATCCGCAGGCCATGGCGATCTGGGTCACCGAAAGTCCGGTTTCCCGCAGCAGCGAGACCGCCCGGTCCAGCCGGATCCGCCGGTACTGGGCCGCCATGCCGGTGCCTAGGGCGCGGGCGAACAGCCGCTCGAGCTGGCGCACGGACACCCCTGTCCGGCGGGCGAGCGTCGCCCGGTCGAGCGGCTCCTCCACGCTCGCTTCCATCAGCGCGAGCGCTTGGAGCACCGCTTCGCTGGTGGTGCCGTAGCGCTCGCGTAGCGACAGCCGCTGCGCCGCCCCGGAATCGCGCAGCTGGGTGCGGATATACCATTCGCCGACGGCGTCGCCGAGCGCGGCGCCATGATCCTGCGCGATGAGGGCGATCGCGAGGTCCAGCCCGGCCGTCCCACCGGCGCAGGTCAGTCGATCGCCGTCGATGACATAGAGTCCGGTCAGCACCCGCAGCTGCGGGAAGGCCTCGACGAACGCGGGCCGGTGTTCCCAGTGGATGGTGCAGCGATAGCCGTCGAGCAGGCCGGCCTTCGCCAGCACATAGGGGCCGCCCGACACACCGCCGACTCGCACCCCTCGCGCGGCCAGCATCCGCAGCCAGGCGAACAGCGCCGCATCCTCGATCCCCGCCGGATCCCCGGCCGCGAAGACGAACAAAATGTCGATGTCCGGAATCGCGCCGACGGCGAGGTCGCAGCCGATTCGGGCCCCGCTGGAGGCCTGGGCGTCGGCGCCCGGGCGTCCGATGTGAACCCATCTGTAGAGCTGCCGACCGCTCAGCACGTTGGCGGCCCTGAACGGCTCCGCCACCGCGGCGTAGGACATCATCGCGAAGCCGTCGAGCAGCAGGAAGCCGATGCGCGTGGCGCGAATCGTCAACTTTCCGTCGTTTTCGGACATGCGAACCACGGTCTAGGCCGGCATCATCCCCGCTGCAACGGGAGCTGCGGGTGCACTATTCGATCTTCAGCCTGGCCAGGGAGGCACTGCGCGGCAATCGCGGCTGGACGCCCGCCTGGCGCGATGCCGCGCCGCGCGAGAGCTATGACGTGGTCATTGTCGGGGGCGGCGGCCACGGCCTCGCCTCCGCCTGGTATCTGGCCCGCAACCACGGCATCACCAATGTCGCCGTGCTGGAAAAGGGGTGGATCGGCGGCGGCAATGCCGGCCGCAACACCACCATCATCCGTTCGAACTACGGTCTCGACGGCAACATTCCCTTCTACGAGCTTTCGATGAAGCTGTGGGAGGGGCTCGAACGGGACCTCAACTATAATGTGATGGTCAGCCAGCGCGGCGTGCTCAATCTCTGTCACAGCGATGCCCAGCGCGACGCCTTCGTCCGCCGCGGCAACGCCATGCGCCTCCACGGAGTCGATGCCGAACTGCTCGACCGGGATCAGGTGCGGGCGATGGCGCCCTTCCTCAACTTCGACCAGGCACGCTTCCCGATATTGGGCGGGCTGCTCCAGCGGCGCGGCGGAACCGCCCGCCACGATGCCGTGGTGTGGGGCTATGCGCGCGCCGCCTCCGCGCGCGGCGTCGACATCGTTCAGAATTGCGAGGTGACCGGCTTCCTGCGCGCGGCTGACGGACGGATCGTCGGGGTCGAAACCGGCCGGGGCACGATCCGGGCGGGCAAGGTCGCGGTCGCCGTCGCCGGCAACAGCTCGCGCGTCGCGGCGCTCGCCGGCCTGCGTCTGCCGATCGAGAGCCATGTGCTCCAGGCCTTCGTCACCGAAGCGCTGAAGCCGGTCATCCCCGGCGTCATCACCTTCGGCGCCGGCCATTTCTACATCAGCCAGTCCGACAAGGGCGGGCTGGTCTTCGGCGGCGATATCGACGGCTACAACAGCTATGCCCAGCGCGGGAACCTGCCGGTCGTCGAGGATGTGTGCGAAGGCGGCATGGCGTTGATGCCGATGATCGGCCGCGCGCGGATCCTTCGCTCCTGGGGCGGCATCATGGACATGACCATGGACGGGTCGCCGATCATCGATCTCGCGCCCGTGCCCGGCCTCTTCCTCAACGCCGGCTGGTGCTACGGCGGCTTCAAGGCCACCCCCGCCTCGGGCTGGTGCTTCGCCCATCTGATCGCGCGCGAGGAGCCGCACCCGGCGGCGGCGGCATTCCGTCTCGACCGTTTCGCATCCGGCCTCGTCATCGACGAAAAGGGCCAGGGTGCTCAGCCGAACCTCCATTGAGGCCACGAGCATGCGCCTGACCTGCCCCTATTGCGGAGACCGGGACGCTCAGGAGTTCTCCTGTCGCGGGGCGGCCGATGCGGCGCGGCCGGCTCCGGATGCGGACGAACGGGCCTTCGCCGATCATGTCTATCTGCGCGACAATCCGGCAGGCCCCCATCGCGAATATTGGTATCATGCGCAGGGCTGCCGGCACTGGCTCACGGTCACGCGCGACACCCGGACCCATGCGGTCCTGGCGGTCGAGCTGGCGGGAGGGCGGCGAGCATGACCCGGCTTCGCGAAGGCGGCCTGATCGATCGCGCGCGGCCGCTCCGGTTCCGCTTCGACGGGCGTGACCTGGTCGGCTGTGCCGGGGACACGCTCGCCTCGGCCCTGCTCGCCAACGGCATCGGCCTGGTCGGGCGTTCGTTCAAATATCACCGGCCGCGCGGCATCTTCACCGCCGGCCCGGAGGAGCCGAACGCGCTCGTTACCCTGCGCGGCGGCGCCCGCGCCGAACCCAACACCCGGGCCACCACCGTCGAGCTGTTCGAGGGGCTCGTCGCCTCTAGCCAGAACCGCTGGCCGGGTCTCGATTTCGATCTGATGGCGGTCAATGGCCTGCTGGGGCCGCTGTTCTCCGCCGGCTTCTACTACAAGACCTTCATGTGGCCGGCGCGTCTGTGGGAGCGGCTCTACGAGCCGGCGATCCGGCGCGCGGCAGGGCTCGGCGCGCTCGGCGGAGCGCCCGATCCGGACCGCTACGATCGCAGCCATGCCTTCTGCGACCTGCTGGTGATCGGCGCCGGACCCAGCGGGCTCGCCGCGGCGCTGGCCGGCGCGCGCGCGGGGCTGCGCGTGCTGCTGGTGGAGGACGACTGGCTGCTTGGCGGCCGGCTGCTGAGCGAACGCCATATGGTCGACGGGCGGCCCGCTCTCGCCTGGGTCGCCGATGTCGAGCGGGAGCTTCGCAGCCTCCCCGGCGTCGCCATCCTCAGCCGCACCACCCTGTTCGGCGCCTATGACGGCGAGTTTGGCGCGGTCGAGCGGCTGGCCGACCATCTTCCCGAACCGCCGCCGGGCGGGGCGCGCCAACGCTATTGGAAGATCGTCGCGAAGCGCGCGATCCTGGCCACCGGCGCGATCGAGCGCCCCCCGGTCTTTCCCGGCAACGACCGCCCGGGCGTCATGACCGCCTCGGCGCTGCGCACCTATGTCAATCGGTTCGCCGTGGCTCCGGGCGACCGAATCGTCGTCTTCACCGGCAGCGACAGCGGCTGGGCCGCTGCGGCGGACCTCGTCGCTGCCGGCCTTCCCGCGCCCACCATCGTCGATCCGCGTCCCGAACCGTCGCCGGCGCTGATCGAGGCGGCGCGCCGCGCCGGCAGCCGCGTCCTTCCCGGAGCGCATGTGGTGGCGACCCACGGCAAGCGCCTCAGGCGGGTCGACCTGTGCGATTCGCGCGGCGCGAAGACCAGCATCGATGCGGATGTCCTGGCGGTGGCAGGCGGGTGGAATCCGGCCATAGGCATCGCCAGCCATCTCGGTGCCCGCCCCGCCTGGTCGGACGATCTCCATTGCTATCTGCTCGACCGGCCTCCGGCAGGGATGCGGATCGCGGGCGCCGCGGCCGGCCGCTTCGCCGCCGGCGCCGCGATCGCCGACGGCTTCAGGGCCGGCGCGGAGGCGGCATCCGCTCTGGGCGCTGCCGTTCCCGAAGCGGCGCCGCCGCAGGTGAGCGAGGACCCGGCCGCCACCATCGCGCCCATCGCCGTGCCGGGGCGCGGCAAGGCCTTCGTCGACCTCCAGCATGACGTGACCGCGGACGATGTGGCGCTGGCGGTGCGCGAGGGCTTCCGGTCGGTCGAGCATCTCAAGCGCTACACCACGCTCGGCATGGCCACCGATCAGGGCAGGACCAGCCAGGTGAACGGCAATGCGCTGCTCGCCGCTGCCTGCGGCCGGACGATGGCGGAGGCGGGGACGATCCTCGCGCGGCCGCCCTGGCAGCCGGTGGCGATCGCCGCCTTCGCCGGCCATCACCGCGACACGCATTTCCGGCCGGTCCGCCTCACTCCGGCCCATGCCTGGGCGTGCGAGCAGGGCGCCGATTTCGTCGATGCCGGCCAGTGGAAACGGGCGCGCTGGTTCGCCCGTCCGGGCGAGCAGGACTGGCGCGACACCGTAGCGCGCGAGGTTCGGTCGGTGCGCGGGGGCGTCGGCCTGTGCGACGTCTCGACGCTCGGCAAGATCGAGCTGATGGGTCCCGACGCCGGCCTGCTGCTCGACCGCCTCTACATCAACGGCTTCTCCAGCCTTGCGGTCGGCAGGGCCCGCTACGGCATCATGCTGCGGGAGGATGGGTTCATCCTCGACGACGGCACCGCCGCGCGGCTGGCGGAGGATCATTATGTGGTCACCACCACCACCGCCAATGCGGCGCGGGTGATGCAGCATGTCGACTTCGCACGCCAGCTGCTCTGGCCCGACCTCGACGTGCAGGCGGTGTCGGTGACCGAGCAATGGGCGCAGTTCGCGATCGCCGGGCCGCGGTCGCGCGCTTTGCTCCAGTCCCTCTGGCCCGATCGCGACCTCGCCGATGCCGCCTTTCCCTATATGGCGGCGGCCGAACTGGACTGGGACGGCGTTCCGGCCCGCCTGTTCCGCCTCTCCTTCTCGGGCGAGCGCGGATATGAGCTGGCGGTGCCGGCCCAGCATGGCGACCGCGCGATCCGCCGCATCGCCGAAGCCGGCCGCCCGTTCGGCCTGCTGCCCTATGGCACCGAGGCGCTGGGGGTGATGCGGATCGAAAAGGGGCATGTCGCCGGCGCCGAGCTCAACGGCCAGACCACCGCATATGATCTCGGCTTCGAACGGATGATGTCCCGCCGCAAGGATTATGTCGGGCGCGTGATGGCAGCGCGGGCCGCGCTCGTCGATCCGAACCGGATGCGATTGGTGGGCTTGCGTCCCTGCGACCGGCGAACGCGGATCACCGCGGGATCCCACCTGCTTCCGCTCGGCGTTCCGGCCGTTGCCGACCATGACCAGGGTCATGTCACTTCGGCGGCCTGGTCGCCGACCCTCGACCATCCGATCGCGCTCGCGCTGCTGCGGGCGGGGCCGGAGCGCTGGGGGGAGCGGATCCGGGCCGTCGACCTGCTTCGCGGCAGCGACGTGGAAGTGGAGGTGTGCAACCCCGTGTTCGTCGATCCTGAAGGCACGCGGCTCCATGGCTGAGGCGGTGGCTGCAACGGAGCGCACGGGCCTGTGGATGGCGACGGTGGCGGCGCGCCGCGGAAAGGCGGAAGCGACGCGGGAAGGTCTGGCCCGGCTGCTGGGGGCCGATCCGCCGCCGGGCAGCGGTGTCGCAGCGGCGGAGGATCTGGCCGTGATCGGGGTCGCTCCCGAAACCTGGCTCGTCGTTGCCGAGGGCGGGCGCGAACCGGGCGTGGCGGGCCTCGCCGACGCGCTCCGGGGCATGGCCTCCGTGTTCCGGCAGGATGGCGCCTATGTCGTCCTGCGGCTCGACGGGGAGGGGGTCGGGCCACTGCTCCAGAGCGGACTGGCGATCGACCTGCACCCCGCCGCTTTCGGGCCCGGTTCGGCAGTGGTGTCGGCGATCGCCCATATCGGCGTCATCGTCTGGCGGAACGGCGATCATCCTGGATTCGAAGTCGCGGTGCCGCGCAGCCTGATCGGCAGCTTCCGGGACTGGCTATCCCATCATGCGGGCGGCGTCTCCGCCCAGCCGGGCCATGCCGCGGCTGAGGGGAGGCCGGCTTGACTTTGCGGGAGGGCTGGCCCGTACAGGCCGGATGAACATATGCGATACCGATCATGGCTGAACCGCCGACCGCCGCAGACAATCCCGGCGAAGACATCACCACCGGGTCCAATGCTCCCCAGGTCCAGCAGCGCGTGCTCGAGCGCGAGATCGGCAAGCAGATCCGCCAGATGCGGCGCGGCCTCGACCTGTCGGTCGCGGATCTCGCCGGCGCCGCCGGAATCTCCACCGGCATGATGTCGAAGATCGAGAACGGGCAGATCTCGCCCTCGCTGGCGACGCTCCAGGCGATCGCGACGGCGCTGTCGGTTCCGCTGTCGTCGCTGTTCGCCTCGTTCGAGGAGCGGCAGGACTGCTCCTACGTGCCCGCCGGCCAGGGGGTCACCATCGAGCGGCGGGGAACCAAGGTGGGCCATGTCTACCAGCTGCTCGGCCATGCGCTGCGCGGCGACGTCACCGTCGAGCCCTATATGATCACGCTGGAGGAGGATGCGGTTCCCTTCACCGGCTTCCACCATTCCGGCGTGGAGTTCATCTACATGCTGTCCGGGGAGATCGCCTACCGGCACGGCGGCGCGCTCTACCATCTGCGTCCCGGGGATGCGCTGATGTTCGATTCCTCGGCGCTGCACGGGCCCGAGAAGCTGCTCACCCCCACCTCGCGCTACCTGTCGATCATCGCCTACCCCGGCCCGCAGGGTTAGTTTCCTGACAGGAAAAAAAGTTTCCTGAGCAGTTGACAGCTCCCCCGCCTGCTTCCTAGGAATCCTGCGAACCAGGCAGCGGGATTCTCGGTCTATGTGTGGAATTGTCGGTCTTTTCCTGAAGGATCGGGCGCTCGAGCCGCAGCTCGGCGCCATGCTTGCGCCGATGCTGGAAGTGATGACCGACCGCGGGCCCGACAGCGCCGGATTCGCCATCTACAGCGACGCCGCTCCGGGCACGGTGAAGGTCACGGTGCGCGGATCCGGGCTCGAGGCGCTGGCCGGGTCCCTGTCCGCGGCGCTTGGGATCGATGTCGCGGCGAGGCCGCACGACAGCCATGCGGTGCTGCTCGTGCCGGCTGCGGCCGCTGCGGACGTACGGACCTGGCTCGCCGCCCACCGCCCGGACCTTGCCGTCACCGGGGAGGGCGAGCGGATAGAAATCTACAAGGAGGTGGGCCTGCCTGCGGCAGTCGCGCAAAGGTTCGGCCTTCCCGGCATGCAGGGCAGCCATGGCATCGGCCATACCCGCATGGCGACGGAAAGCGCGGTGACGACGGCCGGCGCCCATCCCTTCTCCACCGGCGCGGACCAGTGCCTGGTGCACAACGGCTCGCTGTCCAACCACAGCAGCCTGCGGCGGATGCTCCGCCGCGAGGGCATGGTGTTCGAGACGGAGAACGACAGCGAGGTGGCGGCCGGCTATCTCACCTGGAAGATGCGGGAAGGGGCGAGCCTCGCCGAAGCGCTCGCCGCCGGCCTGTCGGACCTCGACGGCTTCTTCACCTTCGTCGTCGGCACCGCCGATGGCTTCGCCGTGCTGCGCGACCCCATTTCCTGCAAGCCGGCGGTGATGGCGGAGACCGACGACTATGTCGCCTTCGCTTCGGAATATCGGGCTCTCGCCCGCCTCCCGGGGGTCGAATCGGCCCATGTGTTCGAGCCCGAGCCGGCGCGCGTCTATGCCTGGGAGCGCAACTGATGCAGACCGTCGATCTCGCCGTGGCGAACCGCCGCGAACTCAACGCGCGGCTCCACCGGCTGTCCGCCGACACCAACGAGACGCACTGGCGCGTGCTCAACCCGGAGGGGCAGCATGCGCTCGCCGCCGGGCTCGACGCGCCGATCACCGTCGAGATCGCCGGGCACGCCGGCTATTATTGTGCGGGCATGAACAAGCAGGCGACGGTGGTCGTGGAGGGCAATGCCGGCGTCGGGGTCGCCGAGAACATGATGTCGGGCAAGGTTCATGTGCAGGGCGATGCCAGCCAGTCGGCCGGCGCCACCGCCCATGGCGGGCTGCTCGTCATCGACGGCAATGCCTCGGCGCGGTGCGGGATTTCGATGAAAGGGGTCGATATCGTCGTGAAGGGCTCGATCGGGCCGATGAGCGCCTTCATGGCCCAGGCGGGAGCCCTGGTCGTGCTCGGCGACGCCGGCGAGGCGCTCGGCGATTCCATCTACGAGGCGCGGCTCTACGTCCGCGGCCGGGTCGCGAGCCTCGGGGCCGACTGCATCGAGAAGGAGATGACCGACGAACATCGCGCGCAGCTCCGCGCGCTGCTGGACGCGGCCGGCATCAACGGAGCGGTGGGCGTCGACGAATTCCGGCGTTACGGCTCGGCCCGCCAGCTGTACAATTTCCATGTCGACAATGCGGGAGCCTATTGATGGACCTGGCGAACATCCCCCGGACGCTGCCGCGCTTCTCGGCCACCTTCGACCAGGCATCCATCGCCGAAATCCGGCGCGCCGCGGCGACCGGCCTCTACGACATCCGTGGCGCGGGCGCGAAGCGCAGGGTGCCGCATTTCGACGACCTGCTGTTCCTCGGCGCCTCGGTCTCCCGCTACCCGCTCGAAGGCTATCGGGAAAAATGCGCGACCGACGTCTGGCTCGGCACCCGCTTCGCCAAGAAGCCCGTCCAGCTCAGGATTCCGATCACCATCGCCGGCATGAGCTTCGGGTCGCTGTCCGCCCAGGCCAAGGAGGCGCTCGGGCGTGGCGCCACGCTTGCCGGCACCTCGACGACCACCGGGGACGGCGGCATGACGCCCGAGGAGCGCGGCCATTCCGAGATTCTGGTCTATCAGTATCTGCCGTCGCGCTACGGGATGAATCCCGATGACCTGCGCAAGGCGGATGCGATCGAGGTGGTCGTCGGCCAGGGCGCAAAGCCGGGCGGCGGCGGCATGCTTCTCGGCCAGAAGATCTCGGAGCGGGTGGCGGACATGCGCACCCTGCCGATGGGCATCGACCAGCGCTCCGCCTGCCGCCACCCCGACTGGACCGGCCCCGACGACCTCGCCATCAAGATCGAGGAACTGCGCGAGATCACCGACTGGGAGAAGCCGGTCTATGTGAAGGTCGGCGCGACGCGCCCCTATTATGACGTCGCGCTGGCGGTGAAGTCGGGCGCCGATGTCGTGGTGCTAGACGGCATGCAGGGGGGCACCGCGGCGACGCAGGAGGTGTTCATCGAACATGTCGGCATCCCGACGCTTGCGGCGATCCGCCCGGCGGTGCGCGCCCTCCAGGATCTCGGCATGCACCGCAAGGTGCAGCTGATCGTCTCCGGCGGCATCCGCAGCGGCGCCGACGTCGCCAAGGCGCTCGCGCTCGGTGCCGATGCGGTGTCGATCGGCACCGCCGCGCTGATCGCGCTGGGGGACAATGATCCGGCGCTGGAGGAGGAATATCGCAAGCTCGGGACAACCGCCGGCGCCTATGACGACTGGCAGGACGGTCTCGACCCCGCCGGGATCACCACCCAGGATCCCGCGCTTGCGGCACGACTCGATCCGGTTGCGGCCGGGCGGCGGCTGGCCAATTATCTGGCGGTGCTGACGCTGGAGACGCAGACCATCGCCCGCGCTTGCGGCAAGAGCCATGTGCACAATCTCGAACCGGAGGATCTGGTCGCGCTCACGGTGGAATCGGCAGCGATGGCGGGCGTTCCGCTGGCCGGCACCGACTGGGTACCCGGTTCGGACAGGGGCTACTGACGCAGGCGACGTCGGGGCCCGGGAGAGGCGAGAAGAGGGAGGTTGGAATGACTGAGAATCTCGCCGACGTCGCAGGGGAAAGGGGCATCAGATATTTTCTGATCTCCTACACCGACCTGTTCGGGGCGCAGCGCGCCAAGCTGGTCCCTGCATCCGCGATCGACGGAATGGCCCGCACCGGCGCCGGCTTTGCCGGCTTCGCGACCTGGCTGGACATGACCCCGGCGGATCCGGACCTGTTCGCCGTGCCCGACCCGGCCAGCCTGATCCAGCTCCCGTGGAAGCCCGAAGTGGGCTGGATGGCGGCCGATCTCTGGATGGACGGCGCGCCGGTGGAGCATGCGCCCCGCAACAGCCTCAAGCGGCAGCTTGCCCGGGCTGCCGACATGGGCTTCACGATGAAGACCGGGGTCGAATGCGAATTCTTCCTCATCCGGCCGGATGGCTCGGCGATCGCCGACGGGGCCGATTGCGCCGAAAAGCCCTGCTACGACCAGCTCGCGCTGATGCGGCGCTACGACGTGATCACCGAGATCTGCGATGCGATGCAGTCGCTCGGCTGGCAGCCCTATCAGAACGACCATGAGGACGCGAACGGCCAGTTCGAGATGAACTGGCACTATGACGACGCGCTGGTGACTGCCGATCGGCACGCCTTCTTCAAATATATGGTCAAGACCATTGCCGAGAAGCATGGGCTGCGCGCCACTTTCATGCCGAAGCCGTTCGCGCATCTCACCGGCAACGGCTGCCACATGCATGTGTCGCTATGGCGGGGCGAGGAGAATGCGTTCCGCAACGGGTCGAACGACAGCCTTTCGGAAACCGGCCTCGCCTTCATCGGCGGCATATTGCACTCGGCCGATGGGCTTGCGGCGATCCTCAATCCGACCGTCAACAGCTACAAGCGCATCAATGCGCCGCGCACCGTCTCGGGGGCGACCTGGTCGCCGAACAGCGCGACCTGGACCGGCAACAACCGGACCCACATGATCCGGGTGCCCGAAGGCGACCGGTTTGAGCTGCGCCTCGCCGACGGCGCCGCCAACCCCTATCTGCTCGCCGCCTCGGTGCTGGTCGCGGGGCTCGACGGCATCGCCAACCGGCGGGATCCCGGCGCGCGGCTGGACATCAACATGTACACCGACGGGCATAGCGTGAACGGCGTCAAGCGGCTGCCGCTGAACCTGATGGACGCGCTGCGCGCGCTCGAGACCTCCGATGCCCTGAAGGAAGGACTGGGGCCGCTCGTTCCCGCCTACCTCAAGCTGAAGCATGAGGAATGGAACAGCTATGCGCGGCACCTGACACAGTGGGAGCGGGATACCACGCTCGACTGCTGATTGCCGCGGTCCGGGCCGGGACCCGTCGGGGAGGTCCCGGCCCGGCGCCCCGGGATCAGGCGGCCTTGCGCTGCTCGTCCTCGCGCTTCTCTCCGCCCTGGCCTTCGATCTGCTGGGGGCTGCCGCCGCCGATCGCGATCCGGCGCGGCTTCATCGCTTCGGGCAACTCGCGCACGAGGTCGATCGACAGCAGGCCGTCCTTCATCTCCGCGCCTTTCACCTGAACATGATCAGCGAGGCCGAAGCGCCGCTCGAAGGCGCGGGCGGCGATGCCGCGATGGATATAGTCGCGCTCCTGCTCCTCGCGCTTGCGGCCGGTGACCACGAGCAGGTTCTGCTGGACGGTCACGTCGATCTCGTCCCGTCCGAAGCCCGCGACGGCGAGGGTGATACGATATCGGTCCTTGCCCTGCCGCTCGAGGTCGAACGGCGGATAGCTGTTTTCGGTGTTGAGTAGTCCGGATCCGCTTTCGAGCAGGTCGAACAGCCGGTCAAAACCGACCGTCGATCGGCGGAAGGGGGTAAAGTCCATGCTGGTCCTCATATCCATGTCCTCCATTGAGCAACTGAATCGAGGAGTGCGTCCGAGAGAGCGGACGCCCTCCGATGCCGGGCCCGTTGCGGCACCCGGCCCCGGAAGAACTAGGAACGCCGGGCCCGCTTTCAAGGTCGGCCGCGTCGTGCGCAATCAGCACTTGCTATTGCGAAACACTCGCAATAATCATTCGATCAGGAGAAGAGACAATGCCGATTCAGATGCTGCGTCACGGCCAGGGGCTCGGTACGCTTCCCGCCGAACATGTCGATATCGTCTCCGCCGTTCGGATCTGGGCGGTGATGCAGCGCATGGGCTGGTGCCCGATGGCGGCGGTCTCCGAACGGATCGGCCGGCGCGCGGCGGCCCATCTCCACATGCTGATGGAAGAAGTCGGGGCGGCCTGGCCCGACCCCTTCTGCATCAGTCCGCCCTGCTCTCCGCGGCTCAGCCACGACGAGGCGACCTTCGTCCAGATGATGGCCCTGGCTCGCGGCGCAGACCGTTCCGCCTTCGACCGGCTGCTGTGCGAACTGCTTCCGGCCAACGAGCGGGAGCGGCTGTTCCTTTCCTGCTGCGCGCTCGCCCGCGCGAGACCCTTCTGATAGTCTGCCCGTCGGCGGCCGATCGCGTGCGGCTCGCGGCGGAGGCGTCATGACCGGATCGGGACTCGAACGTTTCGTCGATGCCCAGGCACCCGTCTACGACCGGGCGCTGGGCGAGCTCGCGCGCGGCCGCAAGGAGACGCACTGGATGTGGTTCGTCTTCCCGCAGCTTGCCGGCCTCGGCCGCAGCGCCATGGCGCAGCATTATGCCATAGCCTCGCTCGACGAGGCCCGCGCCTATCTGGCGCATCCCCTGCTCGGGCCGCGCCTCCTCGCCTGCACCGAGGCCGTGCTCCGCCATGCCGGCATTCCGCCCGAGCATGTCTTCGGCGCAATCGATGCGATGAAGTTCCGGTCCTCGATGACCCTGTTCGAGGTGGCGGGCGGGGATTCCGCGGCCTTTGCGCGGGCGCTGGACGCCTTCTGCCGGGGCGAGCGCGATCCGGAGACGCTTCGGCTGTTGCGGTTACCGTCCGGCTGAACCCGTCTGCCCCTCGCGCTCAGACGATCCGCGCGGCATTTTCGATCAGCCCTTCGCCCGGGGCGGCGGCATCGCCGCGCGAGTAGACGCCGGTGAGCAGGCCGGCCGCCAGCACATTGCCCTTCATCGCCCGCACCAGCGCGCTTCGGCCCGGCGTCGGGCCGGGATAGTCGATCGCGTCCAGCGCGAAGATCTGGAAATGGTAATTATGCTCACCGTGGCCGTTGGGCGGATCGGGCGGCAGCCAGCCTTCGAAGAAGAAGCTGTTGAGGCCGACGTCCCGGCCGTCGGGGGCGCCGGTCCCGTCCGGCTGGATCTCCCCTTCGGCCAGGGCGTGGCGATAGGGGGAAAGGCCCCACACCACCGCATGCACCATCGGGTCGGGCATCGGCGCATCCGAATCCTCGACGATCAGTGCGACGCTGCGCGTGCGTTCGGGAAGCGCCCCCCACACCAGCGGCGGCGAAATCCCCTCGCCGTCGGCGGTGAAGCGCGGCGGCAGCCGGCCGCCGTTGGCGAAGGCCGTGCTGGACAGGGCGATTGGGCCGAAATCGCCGCCCAGTTCGGGCTGGACGATGCACAATTTGTCGGCCCCCGCGCGCAGGCCGCGCATCGCCTGCCCAAGCCATTGAGGGACGTGTTCAAGCATGGTCAGTCTCCGCCGCCTCCCGCGAGGGAAGGTTCTAGTGCAGGGAATTCCGGCTGCGTCAAGCGACACACGCGCCGGGATCCTCCTCACGCCGGGCGTTCGATCGGGAGGCGCGGGGAACGCCTCCTCACGGCCTCGGTGGCTATTCCGCCGCCGGCAGGTAGATCTCCCCGCCCTTCTCCCTGAATTTCTCGCTCATTTCGGCCATCCCCTTCTCCGCTTCTTCCGCGGCGAGGAAGCTGTCCGCGGACGCATTCTGCTTCGCGGCAAAGTCCCGGACTTCCTGGGTGATCTTCATCGAGCAGAACTTGGGGCCGCACATCGAACAGAAATGGGCGGTCTTCGCGCCTTCGGCCGGCAGCGTCTGGTCGTGATACTGCTCGGCCGTGTCGGGATCGAGGCTGAGGTTGAACTGGTCCCGCCAGCGGAACTCGAAGCGGGCGCGGGACAGGGCGTCGTCGCGCAGCTTGGCGGCGGGATGGCCCTTGGCGAGGTCGGCCGCATGGGCGGCGAGCTTGTAGGTGACCACGCCCACCTTCACGTCGTCGCGGTCGGGAAGGCCGAGATGCTCCTTGGGGGTCACGTAGCAGAGCATCGCCGTTCCGAACCAGCCGATCATCGCTGCGCCGATCGCGCTGGTGATATGGTCGTAGCCCGGCGCGATGTCGGTGGTGAGCGGCCCGAGGGTGTAGAAGGGCGCTTCCGAACAGGCCTCGAGCTGCTTGTCCATGTTCGCCTTGATCTTGTGCATCGGCACGTGGCCGGGCCCCTCGATCATCACCTGCACGTCATGCTTCCAGGCGATCTGGGTGAGTTCGCCCAGCGTCTTCAGTTCGGCGAACTGCGCCTCGTCATTCGCGTCGGCGATGCTTCCCGGCCGCAGCCCGTCGCCGAGGCTGAAGGCGATATCATAGGCCTTCATGATCTCGCAGATTTCCTCGAACCGTGTGTAGAGGAAGCTCTCCCGATGGTGGGCGAGGCACCATTTGGCCATGATCGATCCGCCCCGGCTGACGATGCCGGTGACGCGCCTGGCGGTCATCGGAATGAAGGGCAGCCGCACGCCTGCGTGGATGGTGAAATAGTCGACGCCCTGCTCGGCCTGCTCGACCAGAGTATCGCGATAGATCTCCCAGCTCAGGTCCTCGGCGATCCCGCCCACTTTCTCCAGCGCCTGGTAGATCGGCACGGTGCCGATCGGCACCGGCGAATTGCGAATGATCCATTCGCGCGTGTCGTGGATGTTGCGGCCGGTCGACAGGTCCATCACCGTGTCGGCGCCCCAGCGGATCGCCCACACCATCTTGTCGACTTCGGACGCGACGTCGGATGCGACCGCGCTGTTGCCGATATTGGCGTTGATCTTGACCAGGAAGTTGCGGCCGATCGCCATCGGCTCGCTTTCCGGATGGTTGATGTTGCTGGGGATGATTGCCCGGCCGCGCGCCACTTCGTCGCGGACGAATTCGGGCGTCACATGGTCCGGGATCGCGGCGCCGAAATCCTGCCCGTCCCGCGCCGCCGCTTCCCGCGCCGCCTCGCGGCCGAGATTCTCGCGGATCGCGACATATTCCATTTCCGGGGTGATGATGCCGCGCCGGGCATAATGCATCTGGGTGACGTTGGCGCCGGGCCGTGCGCGCAGCACCCGCTTGCGGACTTTGGGGAAGGGCGTGATTCCGCCGGACCGGTCCGGGCCCTTGAGGCCATTGTCCTCGGGCCGCACCTCGCGTGCCGCAACCTCTTCCACGTCGCCGCGCCCGCGGATCCAGTCGCGGCGCATTTCCGGCAGGCCCGCCATGATGTCGATTCGCGCGTCGGGGTCGGTATAGGGCCCCGAACAGTCATAGACCCGCAGCGGCGGCTCGCCCGCGCTCGGCTCCAGGTCGATCTCGCGCATGGCGACCCGCAGGTCGCCGACATGGATCTTGCGCGAACCGCGGATGGGACCCGTGGTGACCTTGAGTTCGGTGCGTGCAGGACTATCGGCCATCATTGCTCTCCTTCTGGAGGGAGAATGGGCAGGCCCACTTCCCTCCCTACGCCGGTGTGAACCGGATCAGGTTCGACGGGTCGCGGCCCTCGCAGCCGCCTCTCAACCGCATCGGTGCGGTCCCCCGGGGAAAGGAGACTCTTAGGCCGGAGGGCTGGAAAGGGGAAGGCGTTAAGCGGCGGATGATATGTCGCTTCTACCTAGAGCGGCAGAGGCAGCACCGGTTCCCGCTCGTCCGCGGCGGCTTCCTGCTCTTCGCTCTCCGCCCCCAGGATACCCGCCAGCGTCAGCCCGAGCAGCCGGACCCCCTTGGGCATCGGCATCAGTCCGCGCAGCAGGTCCGACCCCACCGCCAGGAAATGCCGCCGGTCCTCGACCGGTTCGGGCAGCGAATGCGATCGGGTGAGGATCTGGAAGTCCTGATACTTGACCTTGAGGATGACGGTGCGGCCCTGGACGTCCGCCCGCTCGACCCGTTGCCAGGCATAGGCCGAAACCCGGTCGAGCTCGGTCAGCAGGTCGGCCTCGTCGGTCAGGTCGACGTCGAAGGTCCGTTCGGCGCCGATCGACTTGTGCGGCCGGTTGGCGCGCACCTGACGGTGGCAGATGCCGCGGGCGAGGTCGTGGTAATAATGGGCCGAGCGTTCGCCGAACTGGTCGCGCAGGTCCTCGATCGTCCAGGCCCTGAGGTCGGCGCCAGTGCGGATGCCGAGCCGCTCCATCTTCGCGGCGGTCTTCGGCCCGACGCCGTGGAAGCGGGCGACCGGCAGCGTGGCGACGAAGGCGGGGCCCTGCTTCGGCGTCACCACGCACAGTCCGTCGGGCTTGTTGTGATCGCTGGCGAGCTTGGCGAGGAACTTGTTGTACGATACGCCCGCCGAGGCGGTGAGCGCGGTCTCCGCCCGGATGCGGGCGCGTATCTCCTCGGCGATGCGGGTGGCGATGCCGATGCCCTTCAGGTCCTGGGTGACGTCGAGATAGGCCTCGTCCAGGCTCAGGGGCTCGACGTGTGGCGTATATTCGGAGAAAATGGCGCGGATCTGCTCCGACACCTGCCGGTAGACGTCGAAGCGGGGCTTCACGAAGATGAGCTCGGGACACAGCCGCCTGGCGGTGACGCTGGGCATTGCGGACCGGACCCCGAACCTGCGGGCCTCGTAGCTGGCCGCGGCGACCACCCCGCGATGACCGCCGCCGACCGCGACCGGCCGGCCTCGAAGCTCCCGATTGTCGCGCTGCTCCACCGAGGCATAGAAGGCATCCATGTCGACATGGATGATCTTCCGTACGGGAGCGGGTGCATCCTCGTTCACCCCTTGTTCTTAGCAGGGGACCCCGGCCGTTAGAAGCCGTCAGAAGCTCAGGTTGAGGCCGACTGCGGCGATGCGGCGGGTGCGGTTCGGCTTCTCCCGCATCGGGTTGCTGCTGCGCACGTGATCCGGCGTTTCCGACCGGGGCACCCTGTACAGGCCGAGGCCGATGCGTGCCCTTCCGGCCGGCACCCACGCCCCGATCATCCGGTCCCGCGCTCCGGGCGCGTGAGGCGGCTGGCTCACGATATTCGCGAGCGGAGCCGGATCGGTCGGGAGGGTCGCGGCCGGCGGTCCGACCTGCAACCGGGAGCCGGCTGCCTGCTGGGCAGATGCTGCGCATGGAATGAATGATCCTCCCAGCAGCAGGCCTGCGGCGACGACGCATCTCATGCGATGGCAACTCCCTGTTTTCACTCGGCTAAAGCGAAAGTCGGGGCCAAAGGGTTCCGCGCTTTGCCCCGGGGGGACGGGACGCTGCGATGATCCGATGCATGTCGGGCGCGAATGTCGCTCACGGCGCGTTCAGAAGGCCGCCTCGAGATAGATTTCAGGTCCGTTGAACGAATAATCGACGCGCCCCTCCCATCGGTCGGAGCGGGCGCGCAGCCCGTAATCGACGCGGCGATAGCCGGCGCCGATGCCGACATGGGGCGTCACGCGTGCCGTGATGCCGGCGGAAAGGTCCGTGAGCCGGCCCTTGTACCTGCCGACCTCCAGCTCGAAATGATTGGCGTCGCCGTGCAGCGTGAAGGTTCGTGACAGCCTGTAATTGGCGAACAGGCCCAGATGCGGAAGCGGCAGGGTCTTCTGCTTTTCCTCCCGCTTCACGCCGACCGGCCGGTCCGAAACCGATGCCTCGCCCTCGATGAAGAGCTTGAACGTGGTCACGTGCAGCCCGGCGCGCACGCCCAGTTCCAGCGGCTCGGACCGGATGAAGGAATAGCCCAGCGCCAGCCGGTAGATGTCGCTGCGGAAGCCGGATTCGACGCGGGCGCGGGCCGAATAGACGGTTTCCTCCCATCGTATGTCCCGCCCGAGGCTGCGTTCTCCCGTCCTTCGCAGCGAGAAATAGCCGGCCTCGACCCGCAGGCCGCCGAGGATCCGCGCACCCGCTTCCACATCCGCCACCGTCTTCCTGTCGTCGAGCCCGAGGTCGCCCTCGAAGGTGATGACGGTACCGTCGACGGGGGTGTTCGGGATGTCGATCCGTGCCTTCGAATCGAAGCTCGGGCGATAGGCGCCCGCCCGCAGCCAGACGCGATCCGAGCCGTGCTCCGCCCGCGCGGGGGCGGCGATGGGCATCAGCAGGCCGCCCAGGCTCGCCAGGATGAAGGATCGCGCGCCGAACCCCATGCCACGTCTCCCGGGTGGGGATTTGTCCCTGCTGCGTACAGGAGGGCAGGGCATGGCTCCATCGGGGTTTCCCTGCAGGTCGGCATGGGCGGCTCCCGTGCAGTCTCATGCGCCGAGACGTGCACGCCCGAATCTGCAAAGGGGGAACCGTGCCCACGCCCAAGACCAGGCAGCAGAGCGCCGGAATCCTCCTCTATCGGCGGCGGCCGGAGGGGGACGAGGTGCTGCTCGTCCATCCCGGCGGCCCCTTCTGGCGCAACCGGGACGCCGGCGCCTGGATGATCCCGAAAGGGCTCGTGGAGCCTGGCGAGGATCCCGCCGCCGCGGCGGCGCGGGAATTCGGGGAGGAACTGGGCTCCATCCCTCAGGGCACGCCCGAACCGCTCTGCACGGTGCGGCAGGCGGGCGGCAAATGGGTAGAGGCCTTCCTGCTCGAGGGGGATCTGGACGTGGCGCAGGTCGTGAGCAACAGCTTCACCATGGAATATCCGCCCCGAAGCGGCCGGATGCGTAGCTTTCCGGAGGTCGATCGTGCCGCATGGTTCGGCCTCGACGAAGCGCGGGAGAAGATCCTGCCCAGCCAGCTTCCGATCCTCGATGCCTTCGCCACCCGCTCCGCAGGCGGGGACTGAACCGCCGAAATCGCTCCGTCCGAACCACTTACCAGACTCGCCCGCCGCGACTATCTTCCGCGCGTGGGAAGGATGTGGCGAGGACATGGGTGGGCGTTCGTGCTGGCCGCCGGGCTGGCGGTCGCGGGCTGCGTGCGCGAGCAGCAGCGCCCCGACACCGTCGATCCGGTCCTCGCCAACGCCGTGCTGACGAGCGCCGCCGCCCAGGTGCAGCGCTGCTACCGGTCGCCGCGGATCGCCCGCGCGGGCAAGCAGATCGTGACCCGCGTCGTCGTTCGGCTGAACACCGACGGGACGCTGGCCGAACTGCCGGTGGTGGTCGGACAGACCGGCATCACGCCGCAGAACCGGGTTTATGCGGAACGCATGGCCTCGGCCGCCAGCCTGGCCATCATCCGCTGCGCGCCGCTGAGGCTGCCGCCGGAACATTATGCGCAGGTCTGGCAAACCTTCGAGCTCAAGTTCAGTCCGCGCGCAGCAGCCTGAACCGCGAACCTATACGGTTCGTAATTACGGCGTCTTCGAGCCGTATCGGCCCCTCCGTGGCACGTCGACGCGCACTTCCGCATCCTTCGGCGCCAAGCCCGGCGGATCGACATGGCCCTCGGGGTCGACGTGGATCAGGATCTCGACTCCAGGAAACTCCTCCGCCAGCCGCGCCTCGACCGCATCCATTACGTCATGCGCCTCGCGCACGCTCATTGCCGGATCGACCCACACGTGGAACTGGGCGAAATCCCGCGCGCCGCTGGTGCGCGTGCGCAGGTCGTGGATGCCCTTCAGCTCAGGATGGCGCGAGGCGATCTCGACGAACTGGCGCCGCCGTTCCTCGGGCCATTCCTTGTCCATCAGCTGGTCGATGGCGTGGCTCGACGCCTTCCAGGCGCCCCAGGCCAGCCAGGCCGCGATCGCCAGCCCGAACAGCGGATCGGCGCCGCGCAGCCCGAGATACTGGTCCAGCACCAGCGCCGCGATCACGGACAGGTTGAGCAGCAGGTCGCTCTGATAATGGACGTGGTCGGCCTGGATCGCGACCGATCCGGTGCGGGTGATCACCCGTCGCTGATAGAAGAGCAGGCCGAACGTGCATGCAATGGCGATCAGCGAAACGAGGATTCCGAGTTCGGCCTGGGCCGTCGGCGCGCCATGCATCAGGCGCTCCACCGCGCGCCAGGCGATCCCGGCGGCGGAAAAGCCGATCAGCCCGACCTGCGCCAGCGCGGCCAGCGCCTCGGCCTTGCCGTGCCCGAACCGATGGTCGTGGTCGGCCGGCACCATCGCCACCCGAACGCCATAGAGGGTGATCAGCGACGCGAGCAGGTCGAGGCCGGTGTCGGCGAGCGATCCCAGCATCGCCACCGATCCGGTCTGCCAGGCGGCGAGCCCCTTGATGACGAGCAGGAAGAGCGCCATTCCGACACTGGCGATCGCGGCGCGGGACGTCAGCGCCCCCTGCCTTGCGAGATGCCGTTCGTGTGTCGGGGTCATGGGTAAAGCAGGCTCTCGGCCCAGCTGTCTCCGTCGCGCAGGAACAGCCGCCGCTCATGGAGGCGGTGCGGCCGGTCGATCCAGAACTCGATCCGCTCGGGGACCACGCGGAACCCGGACCAGTGCGGCGGCCGCGGCACGTCCCCGCCTTCATATTTGTCCCGATGTTCCACATAGCGGGACTCGAACGTCTCCCGCCGATCGAGCGGTCGGGACTGGTCGGACGCCCAGGCGCCGATCTGGGAGTCGCGCGGGCGGCTGGCGAAATAGGCGTCGGCCTCCTCGGCCGATACCGGTTCCACCGGGCCTTCGATTCGGATCTGCCGGCGCAGCGACTTCCAGTGAAACAGCAGGGCGGCCTGTGGATTCGCGTTCAGATCCTCGCCCTTGCGGCTGCCGAGGTTGGTGTAGAAGACGAAGCCTCGCGGGTCGTGCCCCTTCAGCAGCACCATCCGCGCCGACGGCCGTCCCTGCCTGTCGGCCGTCGCCAGCGTCATCGCGCTCGCATCATTGGGCTCCAGCGCCTGCGCCTCGGCGAACCAGTCCTCGAACAGGATGTGGGGGTCGGTCGTGGTCATGGAGCGGTCCTTTGCCGCGCGCGCGCCGGGGGTCAAGGCTTGCTACGGCCCGACGTTGCGCCCATCTGCAGAACGCGGCACGGCCGTGCGTCGGTAGGCGGTGGACTTTTGTGCCCGTGTGTGGAGAACGAAACGCGGATGGCGGACCTTTATTCAGAACTGGGTGTCTCGCGCGGAGCGAGCGAGGCCGAGATCAAGAAGGCCTATCGCAAGCTCGCGAAGGAGCTTCATCCGGATCGCAACAAGGACAATCCCAAGGCCGGCGAACGGTTCGCGCAGGTGACCCGCGCCTACGATATCCTCACCGACAAGGACAAGCGGGCACAATATGACCGCGGCGAGATCGACGAGGAGGGCAATCCCAAGGCGCCGTTCGGCTTCGGCCGCGGCGGAGGGCGCCCCGGCGCCGGACCGGGCGGCTTCGCCCGCGATCCGGGCGGGATGGAGTTCGAATTCGGCAATGGCGAGGCCGATCTCTCCGACATCTTCGAAAATCTGTTCGGGACCTCGACCGCGCGCCGCGGCGGATTCGGCGGGTTCGGAACCCGCCGGCAGGCGCCGCCGCCCAAGGGTGCCGACATCGCCTACCGGCTGGCGGTGTCCTTCGAGGACGCGGCGACCCTGAAGGAGCAGAGGGTGGTGCTGGCCGGCGGCAAGACGCTGGAGGTCAAACTGCCCCGGGGCGCGGAGGACGGGACGAAGATCCGCCTCTCCGGCCAGGGCCAGCCCGGCCCCGGCGGCAACGGCGACGCGATCATCACCATCTCGATCGCGCCCCACCGCTTCTTCCGGCGCGACGGCGACGATGTCCGGCTCGAACTGCCGATCACCCTCGACGAGGCGCTGCTCGGCGCCCGGGTGAAGGTGCCGACCGTCGATGGACCGGTGATGCTCAGCATTCCGGCGGGCTCGACTTCCGGAAAGGTGCTGCGCCTCAAGGGCAAGGGCTTCCACGATCGGACCGGAAAGCGCGGCGATCAGCTCGTGACGCTGATGGTCGACGTTCCGGCCGACGATCCCGAGCTCCGGCGCTTCGTCGAAGGCTGGTCGCGCAAGGGCCAGGGAAACCCGAGGGCGGCATTGGGCGTCTGACGCCCAACGCCCGGAGGCAGCCAGCCAGTGACCAACATCTCTCCCGAATCCCCGGAAGAACGGCGGAAGCATCCTGAAGCCCATCGGGACGACTGGCGAAGCTCGCGCGCCTGGGTGATCGCCAAGCGCGTCGCCGTCGGCGTCTACAGCGAAGGCTTCATCCATGCCGGCAACCTCGCCTATCTCTCGCTGCTCACTCTCTTCCCCTTTCTTATCGTCGCGGCGGCGATCGCCCGGATCTTCGGCCAGAGAGGCGCAGGCATCCGCACCGTCGACGCCCTCCTGGACACCATGCCGCCCAATGTGGCGGAGGTGCTTCAGGGGCCGCTCACCGACGTGCTGATGGCCCGCTCGGGCAATCTGCTGTGGCTCGGCGCGCTGGTCGGGCTCTGGACGACCGGAAGCTTCATCGAAACCATCCGGGACATCATCCGCCGCGCCTATGGCGTCGGCTACAATCGGCCCTTCTGGGAATATCGGCTCGCTTCGGCCGCGATCATCGTCGCCTCGGTCGTGATCGCGATGATGGCCTTTTCCGCCTCCGTCGTGCTGTCGAGCGTGCAGCAGTTCGCCGTCACCTGGATCCCCGGGGCCGACCGGGTGGTGCGGCTGATGACCCTGTTCCAGTTCGTCCCCGGGCTGATGCTGTTCGGCTCGCTCTACCTGATCTTCCTTTCGCTGACTCCGAAGCGCTACCGCGGGAGCGATTGCCTCAAGTGGCCCGGACCGGCCTTCGTCACCCTCTGGTGGCTGGGAACGACCGCGCTGCTTCCGCAGGTCCTCGGCACGCTGGGCGGCTACGATCTCACCTACGGCAGCCTCGCCGGCGTGATGATCGCGCTCATTTTCTTCTTCGTCATTGGGCTCGGGCTCGTTATCGGCGCGCATCTGAACGCAGCTCTGGCCGAAGTGCCGGAGAGCGAACCGGGTCACAGGATGGAAGCCGAGGAGGGGAAGTAGATGGCCGGCTTGATGGACGGGAAGCGGGGACTGATCATGGGCCTGGCCAATGACCGGTCGCTTGCCTGGGGGATCGCCAGGGCGCTTCGGGACCAGGGGGCCGAACTCGCCTTCAGCTATCAGGGCGAGGCGATCGAGAAGCGCGTGCGGCCGCTGGCGGCCGAGCTCGGATCGGATTTCCTCATCGATTGCGACGTCGCCGACATGGCCGCGCTCGACGAGGCGTTCGAGGCGCTGCGGGCCCGCTGGCCGACGATCGATTTCGTCGTCCACGCGATCGGCTTCTCGGACAAGAACGAGCTGCGCGGCCGCTATGTCGACACCAGCCTTGAGAACTTCCTGCTGACGATGAACATCTCCGTCTACAGCTTCACGGCGGTCGCGCAGCGGGCGCGGGCGATGATGCCGGACGGAGGCAGCCTGCTCACCCTCACTTATTATGGCGCCGAGAAGGTCATCCCCCACTATAATGTGATGGGCGTCGCCAAGTCCGGGCTGGAAACCAGCGTCAGATATCTCGCCATGGACCTCGGTCCGGAGAAGATCCGGGTCAACGCCATCTCGGCGGGGCCGATCAAGACCCTGGCGGCGAGCGGGATCGGCGACTTCCGCTACATCATGAAGTGGAACGAATATAACAGCCCGCTCCGGCGCAACGTGACGATCGAGGATGTCGGCGGCGCCGGCCTCTATCTGCTTTCGGATCTCTCCGCGGGCGTCACCGGCGAAATCCACCATGTCGATGCGGGCTATAATGTCGTCGGCATGAAGGCGGAGGACGCGCCCGATATCGCGACCACCTGAGGCGGGTGATGATCACCCGGCGGCTTCTGGTCAGCGGACGGGTCCAAGGCGTCTTCTACCGCGCCTGGACGGAAGCCACCGCCCGACGCCTCGGCCTGCGCGGCTGGGTGCGCAACCTGCGCAGCGGCGATGTGGAGGTGCTCGCGACCGGATCGCCCGAGGCGGTCGACCGGCTCGTCCGGCTGTGCCGGGACGGGCCGCCGGCGGCGTCGGTGCAGGACATCGAGGTCAGCGAGGCGGAGCCCGAACCGGGCGAGGGCTTCCACGTCCGGCCGACGGCCTGACCGGAACCAACGGGGGAAATCATGAAGCTTACCCTGCACCGCATGGCCGTCGACAGCTTCGCGCCGATGATGGAAAGCTTCGTCGCCATCCTCGACAAGGCGATCGCTTTCGAGGCTGCGGGCGGCCCGGATCTCGTCAACGCACGGCTGGCGCCGGACATGTATGGGCTCGCGCAGCAGGTCCAGATCTTCTGCCAGATGGCGGCGGGCGGCGTGGATCGCCTGACCGGCCGGGCGCCGGCCGAACGCGAGGAGCCGGAAACGACGCTGGAGGGGCTGAAGGCGCAGGTCGAACGGACCGTGGCCCGTATCCGTGCGGTGCCGGCAGAGGCGTTCGCGGGTGCCGAGGATCGCGACTGCACCTTCGAGATCATGGACGGAATGGTCCTCGAGCTCGACGGGGAGGAACTGCTGCGGGCCTGGCTGCTTCCGCATTTCTATTTCCACCTGGTCACCGCCTATGACATCCTGCGCAGCCGGGGGCTGGAGATCGGCAAGATCGACTATATGAGCCGCCTTGGCCTCAGGATCCGCCAGCAGGACGCCGCCGGGGGCTGACCGGGCTCAGGCCCGACGCGTTCCGATCAGCGTCCCCTTGCTTCCGCCGTTCCAGATGCGGAAGTCGAAATCCGGCCGCGCCTTCTTCCAGCGACGCGCGACGATGCGCTCGCCCGGGCGCGCCGCATCGTCCAGGATCACCGTGCCGCCCGGCGCGATATGGTCGAACAGCGATGCCGCGGCGCCGCGCGTATAGGGGTGGATGGTCCAGGGCGGACCGTCGATCAGCATCAGGTCGATCGCCGGCGGCAGCGGCCCATGGTCGTACCACAGGCCCGGCCATCCGTCGGGGGAGGGGCGAAGCGGCACCGCGCGCAGGTCGGCGTCGAGGCCATAGTCGGCAAGCCACTGGCGGGTCGCCTCGACGAAATCGGCATGCTGCTCGAAGCTGATCAATGTGCCGCCGCCGGCGCGCTGCAGCGCCCGGGCGAGGATCAGGGTCGATGCACCGGTCCCGAATTCCACCACGATCCGCGGCTGGGACGCCAGTATATGTTCGACGAGCAGGGTCAGCAGCCCGGTGTCCGCCTTCCAGCTGCCGAGATGCGGCAGGGCGTCGTGCGGCAGTTCGAGCCGGTCGAGCAGCGCCATCTTCTCCGCCCGGCTGCCGCCGTGCAGGCTCTTGAGCAGCCAGGGCCACTGGACCGCGCCGAACGCCAGCACCATCGCCCAGTCGGCCGCCGTGCGGCCGGTCGATCCGAGAACGGGGGTGTCCTGAAGCCGTGGCAGCAGCCCCGTGGTCTCGCGGGATGTCATGCGTCAGTCGGAGAACGGGTCGCGGACGAGGATGGTGTCCTCGCGCTCGGGGCTGGTCGAAACCAGGGCGACCGGGCACTGGATCAGCTCCTCGATGCGCCGGATATATTTGACCGCCTGGGCGGGCAGCTGGGCCCAGCTGCGCGCGCCGGCCGTCGACTGGGACCAGCCGTCGATCGTCTCGTAGACCGGCTCGACCCCGGCCTGGTCGCCCGCATAGGCGGGGAAGTGGTCCAGCAGTTCGTCGCCCAGCCTGTAGCCGGTGCAGATCCTGATCTCCTTGAGGCCGTCGAGCACGTCGAGCTTGGTCAGCGCCACCCCCGTCACGCCGGCCACGGCGCAGGATTGCCGCACCAGCACCGCGTCGAACCAGCCGCATCGCCGCTTGCGGCCGGTGACGGTCCCGAACTCATGCCCGCGCTCGCCGAGACGCTGGCCGATCTCGTCGTCCAGCTCGGTCGGGAACGGTCCCGAGCCCACCCGGGTCGTATAGGCCTTGACGATCCCGAGCACGAAGCCCGCTGCCGACGGCCCGAGGCCGGTGCCGCCGGCCGCGGTGCCGGCAACGGTGTTGGACGATGTCACGAACGGATAGGTGCCGTGATCGACGTCCAGCAGCACGCCCTGGGCGCCTTCGAACAGGATGCGTTCGCCGCGCGCCTTGGCGTCGTTCAGCGTCCGCCAGACCGGCCGGGCGAACGGAAGCAGGAAGGGCGCCACCTCGGCGAGCTCCTGCTTCAGCCTGTCGGTGTCGATCGGTCCCTCGCCGAACCCGGCGCGCAGCGCATTGTGATGCGCGCACAGCCGGTCGAGCTGCGGCTCGAGGTCGTCCAGATGTGCCAGGTCGCACAGCCGGATCGCGCGGCGCCCCACCTTGTCCTCATAGGCCGGGCCGATGCCGCGGCGGGTGGTGCCGATCTTGCCCTGGCCGCTGGCATCCTCGCGCAATGCGTCGAGGTCGCGGTGGAACGGCAGGATCAGCGGGCAGGTGTCGGCGATCTGCAGCGTCTCCGGCGTGATCGACACGCCCTGTTCGCCGAGGCGCTGGACTTCAGCCCGGAACGCCCAGGGATCGAGCACGACGCCGTTGCCGATGATCGACAGCGTCCCGCGCACGATGCCGGAGGGAAGCAGCGACAATTTGTAGGTCTGGTTGCCGACGACGAGCGTATGGCCGGCGTTGTGGCCGCCTTGGAAGCGGACGACGACATCGGCGCGGCTGGCGAGCCAGTCGACGATCTTGCCCTTGCCTTCATCGCCCCATTGGCCACCGATGACGGTCACATTCGCCAAGCTAAGTTTCCCTCACTTCAAGGCCACACGAACAAAGCGCCGCGTGTAGAAGCTGCACGGGGCGACGTCCAGCGCCCTGACGGGCGCCGGTCCCCACTTTTCGGTCCACCTACCGAACCAGCTTTCCGCCCTTCATGACGTGGGCGACCCGTTCGAGCAGGCCGATGTCCTGCAGCGGGTCGCCCTCGACCGCAATCATGTCGGCATGGTGGCCGGGCGACAGGGCGCCGACGTCGTTGGGCCGGCCCAGCAGCTCGGCGGCGACCACCGTGGCCGCCTGAATCGCCTGCATCGAGGTCATGCCATAGCGGACCATATATCTGAACTGCCGGGCGTTGAGGCCGTGCGGATAGACGCCGGCGTCGGTGCCGTAGGCCAGCTTCGCTCCCGCCTTCACCGCCCTGCGGAAAGCCTGCCGCTGGGCCTCGGTCGTCTCGCGGTTCTTGCGCAGCTGGGACTCCGGCCAGCCCTCCCGGGTGCCGATCTCGTCGATATGGTCGCCGTTGTAGATGTCCATGCTCAGGAACACGCCCTTCGCCTTTGCGAGAGCAATGCCCTCGTCGTCGATCAGCGAGGCATGCTCGATCGCGCGGACGCCGCCGCGGATCGCGGCCTTGATCCCCTCGGCCCCATGGGCATGGGCGGTGACCCATCCGCCGTTCGCGCGCGCTGCGGCGACGGCGGCCGCGATCTCGTCGTCGGTGAGCTCGCGGGTGCCGGGTTCGGTGCCTTCGGTGAGGACGGCGCCGGTGGCGATCAGCTTGATCGAATCGACCCCGTGCTGGAAAAGCCGGTTGACCTTGTGCCGCACCTCCTGCGCGTCCCGCACCACGCCCATCCTCATGTCGGCGGGGATGGTGACGTCCGGGGCGAGGCCGGTGACCTCGCCGCCGCCGCCGGGGATGGTGATATAGGCGCCGACCACATTCATCCTCGGCCCCTCGACGTCGCCGCGCTCGATCGCGTCGCGCAATGCGACGTCCGCGAGCCCGCGATAGCTGCCGACGTCGTGGACGCTGGTGAAGCCGGCATGGAGCGTCGCCCGGGCATTGCGCGCCGCCGCATAAGCGGTGGCCTGCGCGCTGTGCAGCAGGGGCTCGGCGACATTGTCGGTCTGGCCCCAGTCGGCGAGGTGGGTGTGGATATCGATCAGGCCGGGGAGCACGGTGAAGCCCGACCAGTCGATCAGCTCCGATCCCGCCGGCGGCGGCGACCAGGCCGTGACCGCCGCCACCCGGCCGTCGTCGATCCGGATCAGCCGGTCGGTGAGGACCGTGCCCGCCTCCGTGTCGATCAGGCGGCCGGCACGAACATAGGAGGTCCGGGCCTCGGCTGGCGCCCAGCCCAGCCACAGCGCCGCAACCATCCCCACCAGTTTCGCAAATCGACCGGCCATCGCGCCCCCTCCGCCGATGGCCAGTCTAGCGTCCTGCTGCGCCGTCGCCTAGAAATGAAGCGGCTTCACCGAACGGACGCCCGGCGCCGCGGCCACTTCCTTGAGCACGTCCGGTTCGACGTGGCTGTCGACCGACAGCAGCAGCACCGCCTCGCCCCCCGGACGCCGCCGGCCGAGCTGGAAGGTGCCGATGTTCACCCCGGCTTTGCCCAGCGCGGTGCCGACGCAGCCGATGAAGCCCGGCTTGTCGTCATTGCCGATGTAGATCATCTCGCCGGTAAGCTCGGCCTCGATCTTGATCCCGAAGATCTCGACGAGGCGCGGCGCGCTGTTGCCGAACAGGGTGCCGGCGATGGACCTCTCGCCCTCCGGCGTGGTGACGCTGACGCGAATCAGGGTATGATAATCGCTTTCGCGGTCGTGGCGGATCTCCCGCACGTCCAGCCCCCGCTCGCGTGCCAGGAACGGCGCGTTCACCATGTTCACCGTGTCCGAATAGACGCGCATCAGCCCGGCCAGCACCGCTGCGGTGATCGGCTTCTGGTTGAGCGTCGCGGCCGCGCCCTCGGCCTCGATCGTCACCCGGGTGAACCGCTCCTCGAGCTGCCCGATCAGCGACCCCATCTTGTCGGCCAGCTCCATATAGGGGCGGAGCTTCGGTGCCTCCTCGGCCGACAGCGCCGGCACGTTGAGCGCATTGGTGACGCCGCCCGAATTGAGGAACTCCGACATCTGCTCGGCCACCTGGATCGCGACATTGACCTGCGCCTCGGTCGTCGATGCGCCGAGGTGCGGCGTCGCCACCAGCCCGGGGGTGCCGAACAGCGGGTTCGACTTGGCGGGCTCTTCGGCGAAGACGTCCAGCGCCGCGCCGGCGATATGGCCGCTTTCCAGCAGCTCCTTCACCGCCGCTTCGTCGATCAGGCCGCCGCGGGCGCAGTTGATGATCCGCACGCCCTTCCTGGTCTTGGCCAGATTCTCGCGGCTCAGGATGTTGCGGGTCTGGTCGGTCAGCGGCGTGTGAAGGGTGATGAAGTCGGCGCGGGCGAGCAGCTCGTCCAGCTCCACCTTTTCCACGCCGAGGTCGATCGCCCGCTCCGGCGTCAGGAAGGGATCATAGGCGATCACTTTCATCTTCAGGCCCAGTGCGCGGTCGGCGACGATCGAGCCGATGTTGCCCGCGCCGATCAGGCCCAGGACCTTGTTGGTGAGCTCGACGCCCATGAAGCGGTTCTTTTCCCACTTGCCGGCCTGGGTCGAGGCGTCGGCGGCAGGCAGCTCGCGGGCGAGCGCGAACATCAGGGCGATGGCATGTTCCGCCGTGGTGATCGAATTGCCGAACGGCGTGTTCATCACCACCACGCCCTTGGCGGTGGCGGCCGGGATGTCGACATTGTCGACGCCGATGCCTGCCCGGCCGATCACCTTGAGGTTGGCGGCCGCGTCGAGGACCTCGCGGGTCACCTTGGTCGCCGAGCGGATGGCGAGCCCGTCATAGTCGCCGATGATAGCGATCAGCTCTTCCTTCGAAAGGCCGGTCTTCTCGTCGACCTCCACGCCATTGGCGCGGAAGATCTCCGCGGCCTTGGGATCCATCTTGTCCGAAATCAGTACCTTGGGCATGTCTTGCATCTCCGTCGTCCCGGCGCGCGGCCGGGCGCTTCCAGTTCGATGTGGGGCGTGCGCGCCGCGCGGGCGCGCGTTCGCGGTCAGGCGGATCGGGCTTCGTGGAAGGCCCAGTCGAGCCACGGACCGAGCGCCTCGATGTCGTCGGTCTCGATCGTGGCGCCGCACCAGATGCGGATGCCCGGCGGCGCGTCGCGATAGCCGGCAATGTCATAGGCCGCGCCTTCCGCCTCCAGCAGCGAGGCCATCTTCTTGACCAGCGCGGTCTGGCCGTCGGAGTCGAGGCCGGGAACGGCGGAATCGGCGAACTTCAGGCAGACGCTGGTGTTGGAGCGGATCGTCGGGTCGGGGACCAGATGCTCGACCCAGTCGGTTGCTTGCACCCAGCGGTCGAGCGCCGCGGCATTGGCGTCGGACCGGGCGATGAGGGCATTGAGCCCGCCGAGGCCCTGCGCCCATTCGAGCGCGAAGATATAGTCTTCCACCGCGAGCATCGACGGCGTGTTGATCGTCTCGCCCTTGAAGATGCCCTCGTTGAGCTTGCCGCTCTTGGTCATGCGGAAGATCTTCGGCAGCGGCCGGTCGGGAACATAGGATTCGAGCCGCTCGACGGCGCGCGGGCCGAGGATCAGCACGCCATGTCCGCCCTCGCCGCCGAGCACTTTCTGCCAGCTGAAGGTGACGACGTCGAGCTTGTCGAACGGCAGGTCCTGGGCGAAGCAGGCCGAGGTCGCGTCGGCGAAGGTCAGCCCCTCGCGCGCGTCGCTGATCCAGTCGCCGTCGGGAACGCGGGCGCCGGATGTGGTGCCGTTCCAGGTGAAGACGACGTCGCTGGCCGGATCGACCGAGGCGAGATCGGGAAGCTGGCCGTAATCGGCGCGCAGCACCCGGGCGTCGAGCTTCAGCTGCTTGACCGCGTCGGTCACCCAGCCTTCACCGAAGCTCTCCCACGCCAGCATGGTGACGGGGCGGCATCCCAACATGCTCCACATCGCCATTTCGACGGCGCCGGTATCCGAACCCGGTACGATTCCGATCCTGTGCGTGTCGGGCACGCCCAGCACCTTGCGCGTCAGCTCGATCGCATGGAGGAGGCGCGCCTTGCCGAGTTTTGACCGGTGCGACCGGCCGAGCGAAGCATATGCCAGATGCTCGGGACCCCAGCCCGGCGGCTTCGCGCAGGGACCGGAGGAGAAAAAGGGGCGATTGGGGCGGGTAAGAGGCTTTGCGCCGCGCACCGGCGCGGCTTCGGTCGTAATCGTCATGTCTGACTCTCCTTGCAGAGAGCACGCGCCGCGTTGGGACGGCGTGGCCCGCCGCCGCACTTAGCGGCGGGGGCCGGGATGTCAATCGCGGCTTCGCTGCAGGCCGGGATCGGCCGGCCTCGCCGAAGCGTGCGCGCACCGGCTTGACCGGCGGCGCGGGAGAGCGCAGCCTTGGTTAAGATGCGGAATTGGCGGGGGTAATGCGTAATCCGTTCCTGATTTTCGCCGCTGTCGCGACGCTGTTGCTCGGTGCCTGCGTTCCTTCGCCCGAATCGCCCCGGGTGGAACGGCCCCGTCCGCAGCCCGCTCCCGACGCGGACACGCGCCAGTGCCTTGCGGACCTTCGCGCCGGGCGCGTCCACGTTCGTCTGCTGCCCGATCGCCACTATGGCGGCGGCTGCTCGGCGCTGGGGAGCGTGCAGCTGCTCGACATGGGCGTTCCGGTCACCAATCTGGGCGCCATGACCTGCCCGCTCGCGCGCACCTTCGTGCGCTGGACACGGGAAGGGGTGCAGCCGGCGGCGCGCGAATGGCTGGGGACCGAGGTGGTCCGGATCGAGAGCTTCGGGACCTATTCCTGCCGCTCGGTGAACAGCAAGGTCGGCGGCCGCATCAGCGAGCATGGCCGCGCCAATGCGGTCGACGTCTCCGCCTTCGTGCTCGGCGACGGGCGCCGAATCACCGTGCTGGACGGCTGGAACTCGGACCAGCGCCGCGTGCGCGAATTCCTGCGGGCGGTCCATGCGGCGGGGTGCCGCCATTTCAACATTGGCATCGGTCCCGATGCCAATGCCCAGCATCGCAACCACTTTCATTTCGACATGGGGCGGGGTCCCTATTGCCGCTGATCCGGCTGCCCGGCTTCTGCCCGCCCGAAACATCCTCTAAGAGCGCGCGTCATGACCAGTCCCATACCCCCCGAGCGCGTCTTCTCCCCCGCAAAGGTCGAAGCCGAGGTCGCGCGGCAGCAGACGTCGAGCCCGCAGACGGAGGATCCCGCCTATCGGCTCGCATTCCAGGATCTCGAATTCCTCCTGCGCGAGGATCTGCGGCCGGTCCGGTTCCAGCTGGAGCTGCTGAAACCGGAACTGCTGCTGGAAGAAGCGGGAATCGCCTCCACCTTCGTCTTCTACGGGTCGGCGCGCATTCCCGAACCGTCGAAGGCGCACAGCCTGATCGAGGCGGCGTCGACCGACCGGCAGCGGCGCATCGCCGAGCGGCTCCAGGCCAAATCCAGATATTATGACGAGGCGCGGGCGCTCGCCCGCCATGCCAGCCGGGTCGTGCCGGACGCGGACGGCCGGAAGCATTTCGTCGTCTGTTCGGGCGGCGGCCCTTCGATCATGGAAGCTGCCAATCGCGGCGCGGCGGACGAGGGCGCCGAAAGCATCGGCCTCAACATCGTCCTGCCGCACGAGCAGTTGCCGAACGAATATGTCACGCCGTCGCTCAGCTTCCAGTTCCACTATTTCGCGCTGCGCAAGATGCACTTCCTCATCCGCGCGCGGGCGGTGGCGATCTTTCCCGGCGGATTCGGCACCTTCGACGAATCCTTCGAACTGCTCACCCTGGTGCAGACCGGCAAGGTCAAGCCGCTGCCGATCCTCTTCTTCGGTCGCGAATTCTGGGAGCGGGTGGTGAACTTCGATGCGCTGGTCGAGGAGGGAACGATCGCCCCGAGCGACCTCGAACTGTTCAGGTTCGTCGAGACCGCGGACGAGGCCTGGGCCCATGTCTGCGATTATTATGCGGCGGAACCGGCGTCGCCCTGCAAATAGGGACCGCCGGCCGCGAGGCCGGGCGCCGACCTATTTTGTCTGCTCGGCCGTTCCGCTGACCGACGGAGCGCCCTCGCCGGCGACATTGCCCTTGGGCTGCTGCGCTGCCTGGCCTTCCGTCTGGATCGGCTCGTCCTCCGCCTTCTCCGCCGCTGCGGGCGCGTCGGAAGCCTCGGCCGCGGCCTGTTCCGGCGAAGCGGGCGCGGCCGGGAGCGGCAGCGGGCTGTCGCTCTGCTGGTTGAGATAGGCGATCACGTTCGCCCGGTCCTCCGGCTTGGACAGGCCGGCGAAGGTCATCTTGTTGCCGGGGGCATAGGCCCTCGGGGACTTGAGCCACTCGCTGAGGCTGTCCCAGTCCCAATTGCCCGGAATCGATTTCAGCGCATCGGAATAGGCGAAGCCCGGCACATGGCCGTGCGGCTTGCCGAGGACGCCCCAGAGATTCGGACCGAGCTGGTTGGCGCCGCCCCGCTGCGCATTGTGGCAGGCGGTGCACTTCTTGAAGACCTGCTCGCCCTGCGCCGGGTCGGCGCTGGCCAGGTAGAAGGCGATCGGCTGTTCCGCCGCCGCGCCGCCATCCCCCTCGACCTCGACGCCCTCGATCGGGAAGCCCATCTGCTCCGGACGTTCCGCGTGGAAGATCTCGCCTGTCACGACCGACGCGCCAAGCGCGACGATGGCTGCACCGAGCACCCAGCCTGCAATCGTGTTCGTACGATCGTCCATGACGCGAAGAACCTCCGAGCGTGAAGCGCCGCATCGGGACGGTCGTGCCGACGGGCTTGAGAATTCGGCGCTCCCTTTAGGGGCCAACTGCAAACTCCGCAACAATGTCATCGCGGGGAGAGGGGCGGCGGCGGGAGTTCAGCCGTTGTGATACCATTCGGTGAACAGGGTATAGGCGATGGCATATGGCGGCGGCGGCAGGAACGGCGCGTCGTCGGTGCGGGCGAGCGCCTTGGCGACGCCGTCCCGGTCGACCCACATCGCATGCTCCAGCTCGGTCGTGTCGATGGTCAGCGCATCCGATTCCGCCGTGGCGATGCAGGCGATCATCAGAGATCCGGGGAACGGCCACGGCTGGCTGGCGACATAGCGCACGTCGTCCACCGTCACCCCGGCCTCTTCCTTGAGCTCGCGCGCCACCGCCTCCTCGATCGATTCCCCCGGCTCGATGAAGCCCGCGAGAGCGGAATAGCTGCGCGGCGCGAACTGCGGCTGCCGCCCGACCAGGATTCGCCCGTCATGCTCGGCAAGCATGATCGCGACCGGATCGACCCGGGGGAAATGCTCGGCGCCGCACGTGCCGCACTTGCGGCCCCAGCCGGCGCGGAACGGGTCGGATCGCCCGCCGCAATTGCTGCAGAAGCCGTTGCGGCTGTGCCATTCCATCAGGCTCTTCGCCGTGCCCCACAGCGCCGCATCCTCCGGCGCCATCGTTCCGATCAGCTGGAACATGCTCGGCGTGCGGCTGGCGCCCGGCTCCACCTTGGTCAGCGGCGCGAACAGGGGGGTCTCGCCGGACAGGCCGAGGAAGATCAGGCCTTCCTCGGACGGCAGGTCGGTCGGCGCGGACCAGCGCAGCCGTCCCTGCTCGTCCAGTTCCGGCTCGATTCCGGCGAGGCGCATCAGCCGCGCCTCCATGCTCGATGCCAGTTCCAGGATACGTTCCCTGGCAAGGCGGATATTGTCCGCCCGGTCCACGGTCGCTCCGGTGAATCCGGGGCGGCTATGCGCGCTCATAGGCTCCCTCTCTCCATGCGAGGCCGCATCGCGCCAGCTTGGAGAACAGGGTCGGGAGCCCCGCTTCCTCCAGCCGATGCGCCGGCCACCAGATGTTGCCCGTCCCCCGGGCCGGGACCTGCGCGCAGAGCAGGCGGATGTCGAGTGCGAAATGGGTGAAGATGTGCCGCACCGATCCGGCGTCGGTCCAGTCGGCGGGCACCGGGGCGCCCTCGCCGGGTTCGGCGCTTTCGCTCCACGCCCCGGTCGGCAGGGCGAGCATCCCGCCCAGCATGCCGCTGTTCGGGCGCCGCACCAGCAGCACGTCGCCGTCATGTTCCACCCAATAAGCGAATCCGCGGCGTCGCGGCCTGGCCGGCTTGGGCGCCTTGACCGGGAAGGCCTGCGGTTCGCCCTGCCCGACGGCGGCGCAGCCGTCCGCCAGGGGGCAGGCCGCGCATTGGGGCGAACGGGCGGTGCAGATGGCCGATCCCAGGTCCATCAGCGCCTGCGCCATGTCGCCGCAACGGTCGGCAGGGAACAGGCGCTCGGCGGCCTCGTGGATCTCGGCCCGGCCGGCCGGAAGCGGGGTGGAGATCGCGAAATAGCGGGCGACCACCCGCTCCACATTGGCATCGACCGGCACTGCCCGCCGGCCGAAGGCGATCGCTGCGATCGCGGCAGCGGTGTAGCGACCGATCCCGGGCAGCGCGCGCAGACCGTCTTCGTCGTCCGGAAAGGCGCCCCGTTCCGCCACCTCGCGGGCGCAGGCGACGAGGTTGCGCGCCCGGGCGTAATAGCCGAGCCCCGCCCAGGCGGCCATGATCTCCGCCTCGTCCGCCGCGGCCAGGTCGGCGACCGTGGGCCAGCGCCGGACGAAGGATTCGAAATAGGGGCGGACCGCGGCGACCGTGGTCTGCTGAAGCATGATTTCGCTCAGCCACACCCGATAGGGATCGGGCTTTTCATCGGGCTCCGCGCGCCACGGCAGCGCCCTTTTGCGGGAGTCGTACCACCGCAAAAGTGCATTTGAAGCATCGACTGTCATGCCCCCCTATGCCATGCTGGCCGGGATGGCGAAATCGGGCGGTTCGACAAGGAAATCGGTGCGGCAGGAGCCGCAGAGGGCGATGCGCCCGCGGGCGGTGGCGGAAATGCTGCCCGACGTGGGCGGTGCCGCGTTCCGGCGATTCGGTTTCGTCCAATCCTCCATCGTCAGCCGCTGGCGCGAGATCGTCGGGGAACGTTATGCCGGCGTTTCCGCCCCCGAATCGATCCGCTTCCCGCCGGGCAGTCGCTCCGGCGGCGTGCTGAACCTGGTGGTCGAAGGCGCGCATGCGGCGGTGATGCAGCATGTCGCTCCGGAGATCGTCGAACGCGTGAACCGCTTTTTCGGCTATCAGGCGGTGATCCGGGTGCGGTTCCGGCAGGGGCTCGTCCAGCTGGCGCGCAAGGCGCAGCCGCCGCGGACCAGCGCGGCCCGTCCGGTTCCGGCCGAACTTGGGGAATCGCTCCGGGAAGTCGCCGATCCCGAACTCCGGGCCTGCCTCGAAGCGCTTGCGCGAAGTCTCCCGGGACGCGAAGGAGTCGCGACGATCCCGGTGATCGGCAAAGTGAAGGGATAAGAATGAAACCGGTACATGCGAGTCTGTGCGTTGCCCTGGCGCTTGCGCTTGCCGCTTGCGGCGGCGGCAACGACTCCGCCACCTCCAACCAGGGGGCGATCGAGGCCGTGCCGCCCCCCGAGGGAGGGGACTGGACCCAGGTGGTCAGCGAAACGGAGGAGGGCGGGTTCCGCATGGGCAATCCCGATGCGCGGGTCCAGCTCGTGGAATATGCCTCCTACACTTGTCCGCATTGTGCCGAATTCTCGCGCGAGGCGACGGGGCCGCTGACCGAGATGGTGAAGACCGGCCATGTGAGCTGGGAATTCCGGCCGTTCCAGATGTTCCCCACAGATCCCGGCATCAGCGTGCTGGTGCGGTGCCACGGACCGGGGGCGTCCTTCATGCTGACCGAGCAGCTCTATGAAGCCCAGGACGAATGGTACGGGCGCCTGCGCTCGCTCGGGGAGGCCGAGCTGCAGCGCCTTCAGTCGCTTTCGCCTCAACAGCAGCCGGAGGCGCTGGTGCGGGCGAGCGGCATCGACGAATTCTTCCGTCAGCGCGGCATGCCGGAGGAGAGGATCAGGGCTTGCCTGGCGGATCAGCAAGTGATCGAACGCCTGCTCGAGATCACGCAGCGCGGCTCCAAGGAATATGGCGTCAGGGGGACTCCGACCTTCTTCGTCAACGGCAAGCTCGTCGAGAATGCGGCAAGCTGGGGCGCGCTCGAGCCGGTGCTGCGCGCGGCGATGCGATGAGGATGAGGGCGGTCCTGGCCGCGGCTGCGGCGGCGATCGTCCTGATGATGCCGGCCGCTGCGCCTGCCCCGGCGGTGGCGCAGGCGCAGCGCGACTGGACGAAGGTCGTCGTCGCCACGCCGGAAGGCGGCTTCCGGATGGGCAATCCCGATGCCAGAATCAAGGTGGTGGAATATGGGTCGCTGACCTGCCCGCACTGCGCGCGATTCGCCACCCAGGGTGTGCCGAAGCTCGTGCAGAATTATGTGAAGTCGGGGCGGGTCAGCTTCGAGCTGCGGAATTTCGTCCGCAATCCGCACGACATGGCTGGTGCGCTGCTATCGGGATGTGCGGGGGCGGCCGGTTTCTTTCCGATGGTGGAACGGATCTTCGCGACGCAGGACCAATGGGTCGCCAAGTTCGGCCGGCTCAGCGCCAGCGAATATGATGCGCTCGAGGCCCTGCCGCAGACGCAGAAGCTGACGCGCATCGCCGCTATCGCCGGCTTCGATGCGCTCGCCGCCCGCCACGGCGTTCCGGCCGCCAAGGCCAGGGCCTGCCTGGCCGACGAAAAGGCCATCGAACGGCTGGTCCAGATGCGGCAGGTCGCCGTGACCCGGTTCGGCCTCGAGGGGACGCCGACTTTCGTGATCGACGGCAGGACGGCGAAGGGAGTCAGCGACTGGGGAGCGCTGGAGCCGCTGTTGCGCGGCTCGGGAGGCTGAGGATGCGCCGGGGGGGCTGGATTTGCAGATAAGGCGGCTCAAGCTCTCCGGCTTCAAGAGCTTCGTCGAGCCGACGGAGCTCAGGATCGAACCCGGTCTTACCGGGGTGGTCGGCCCCAACGGCTGCGGCAAGTCGAACGTGCTCGAGGCGATCCGCTGGGTGATGGGCGAATCCAGCCCGAAGTCGATGCGCGGCTCCGGCATGGACGACGTCATCTTCGCCGGCACCGCGACCCGTCCGGCCCGCGATTTCGCCGAAGTCTCGCTGCTGGTGGACCGGCCCGCTGCCGAACTCGCCGGTGATCTCGGCATTGCCGGCGAGGGCGAGGTGGAGGTCACGCGGCGGATCGAGCGGGGGGCGGGCTCGGCCTATCGCGTCAACGGCCGCGATGTGCGTGCCAAGGACGTCGCCCTCCTGTTCGCCGACGCTGCTACCGGCCCTCACTCTCCGGCACTGGTGAGCCAGGGCCGGATCAGCGCCGTCATCGCCGCCAAGCCGACCGAGCGGCGGCTGATGCTGGAAGAAGCCGCCGGCATCGCCGGGCTCCACGTGCGGCGCAAGGACGCGGAACAGAAGCTGCGCGCGGCCGAGGCCAATCTGACCCGCGTCGACCAGGCGCTGGCGGAAATGGAGCAGAGGGCTGCCGTCCTCAGGCGCCAGGCGCGGGCGGCCGAACGTTATCGCAGGCTGACCGATCAGATCCGGGTCGCCGAAGCGCGGCTGGTGTTCGCGCGCTGGCGGGAAGCCGACGTCGCTGCCGAGGCCGCCCGCGGCGAAGCGCAGCAGGCCGAAGCGGCGGTTGCCGCCGCCACCGAGGCCCAGCGAGTCGCGGCGGCGGACCAGACGGGGGCAGCCACGGCGCTGGCCGACATGAGGTCCGCCACCCAGGCTGCGCGGGAACGATCCACCAGCCTCGGGCATGAACTCGCCACGTTGCGGGCCGAGCGCGATTCGGTGACTCGCCGGATCGCCGAGCTGGCCGGCCGGCGCACCACCCTCGCCGCCGACCGGGCGCGCGAGGAAGCGCTTGCCGACGACGCCCGGGCAGCGCTGCTGCGCCTGGACGAGGAATTGAAGGCGATCGAGGTCCGGCTTTCCCAGGCCGAGGCGAGCCGCGGAACCATTGACGTGCGCAGCGTCGCGCTGGAGGACGCCGCCCGCGAAGCCGAAATGGCGCTCGGCAAGGTGCGCGCGCAGCAGGCGGCCGAACAGGCCGAGGCGCGGGTGGCGCAGGCGGCACTGGATTCGGCGATCGCCCGGCGGACTCGCGCGGAGGCCGAGGTTGCACGGCTTCGGCAGCAGATGGCCGGGCTGGGCGATGCCGCGCCCCTGCTCGCCAACCGGGACGCGGCCGTGGCCCGGCGCGTGGCAGCGGAAGCCGAGCTGGCAACGGCGGCGCAGCAGATCGCGGAGGCGGAAGGGGCGCGGCGCGAGGCGGCGGAGCGCCGCGATTCGGCGGAAAGCCGTATTGCCGCCGCGCGGGCTGCGCTGTCCGCGCTTCAGTCCGAGGCGCGCGCGCTCCGGCAGGCGGTGGAAACGACCGGCGGGAACCGGGTGCTCGCCCATGTCCGGGCCGAGAGCGGCTACGAGCACGCCCTCGCCGCGGCGCTCGGCGACGATCTCGATGCCGCCCTCGAAGGCGATGCTCCGCGCCGCTGGGCCGGTGCGGAGATCGGGGCGGATGATCCCGCTCTGCCGCAAGGATGCGTGCCGCTCGACCGGCATGTCACCGCGCCGGCCGCGCTGCAGCGGCGCCTGCGGCAGATCGGCGTGGTGGACGAGGATGACGGCAGCATTGCGCTCGCCGTCGGCCAGCGCCTCGTCACTCGCGAAGGGGCGGTGCGCCGGTGGGACGGCTATGTCGCGACCGGCCTTGGCGCCGCGGCTGCCGAGCGGCTGGTGCGGATCAACCGGCTGGCCGAAATCGATGCCCAGATGCCCGGTGCGCAGGCCGAGGTCGCCGCGGCCGAAGGCGCGATCGAAGACGCGCTTGCCGAGATGCGCGCGGCGCAGGAAGCCGCCGATGCCGGCCGCAAGGCGGAAGCCAGGCTCGCTGCGGAAATCCGCGAGGCCGGCCGCGAGGAGGACGCGGCCAATGTCGAGATCGAGCGGCTGGACGTGCGGCGCACCGGCCTTGCCGAACGGCTGGAGCAGGCCGAGGTCGACCTGGCCGACGCGGCCCGCGGCGAGGAGGAGGCGCGCAGCGGCGTCGCCGCGCTTCCCGATGCCGCCGCCACCGAGGCGAAGGTGGCGGAGCTCCGGCAGTCGGCCGAGGCCGCCCAGCAGGCGCTGGCCGAAGTGCGGGCCGAAGCCGCGACGCTGGCTCGGGCGATGAGCGCCGACCGCCAGCGGGCGGAGGCCGCGAGGAAGGAAAAGCTCGACTGGGAGACTCGCTCGCTCGAGGCGGCGGAGCGCCAGCAGGACATGGTCCGGCGGCTCGCCGAGGCGGAAGAGGAAGCCGGGCGGCTGGCCGACGCGCCCGAGGCGCTGGAGCGCCGGATCCGGGCGCTGGAAGCGCAATGGTCGGAGAGCAGCCGCGCGGCGGAGGAGGCTGCCGCGGCCGAGCGGACCGCCGAGGACGGGTTGCGCAAGGCGGAGGCACGCCTCGCCGAGCTGGGCGAAATCATGGCCAGCGCGCGCGAGGCGCGGGCAGGCGCGGTGGCGCGGCTCGAAAATCAGGAAAGCCGTCGCGCCGAAATGGCGCGGATTTCCGGCGAGCGCTTCGAATGCCCGCCGGTGATGCTTCCGGAAAGGCTCGGCTTCGACGAGGATTCGCTCCAGCCCGCTGCCGAGGAATCGGCGACGCTGGAACGGCTGACCGCCGACCGCGAGCGGATCGGCCCGGTGAACCTGATTGCCGAGCGCGAGCTTGCGGAGCTGGAGGAGAGCAGGACCGGCAACCAGGCCGAACGGGAGGAGCTCGGGCTTGCCATCAATCGCCTCCGCGGCTCGATCGGCAGCCTCAATCGCGAGGGGCGGGCGCGGCTGCTGACCGCCTTCGAAGAGGTCGACCGCCATTTCCGGAGCCTGTTCACCACCCTCTTCAATGGCGGCCAGGCGCATCTCGAGCTGGTCGAATCGGACGATCCGCTCGAAGCCGGGCTGGAGATCATGGCCCAGCCTCCGGGCAAGCGCCTGTCGACGCTTACCCTGCTGTCCGGCGGCGAGCAGGCGCTGACCGCTGTGGCGCTGATCTTCGCCTTGTTTCTCACCAATCCGGCGCCGATCTGCGTCCTCGACGAAGTCGACGCGCCGCTCGACGACGCCAATATCGAGCGCTTCTGCGACCTGCTCGACCGGATGACGAACGAAACCGCCACCCGCTATCTGATCGTCACCCACAATGCGGTCACCATGAGCCGCATGCACCGCCTGTTCGGAGTGACGATGATCGAAAAGGGCGTGAGCCGGCTGGTGAGCGTCGATCTCGGCGGTGCGGAGAAGCTGCTGGCCGCGGAATAGGCGGCCGCCCGTCTATCGCCGCTCGAACCTGTCGCCTGGGCCGAGCCGGGTGGCGAAGGAATCGAGGCTTCGCCTGGCTCCGCCGTCGCCCTTCAGGGTCCAGCGCCAGAATTGGGTGCTTGCCTCGACCACCGCGCTCAGGTGGCGCGCGTCGGGCGGCGGACCGCGCCGTACGGGCTCCAGGTGCCCCCCGAAGGTCATGTGGTTCGCGCCGTCGAGCACCAGCAGATATTTGCCGCCGGGCGGCATTGCGCGGAACGGCTCGGTGCGGCTCTCCGGCGTGATCCGCGGCAGGAACGGGACCCTGTCCTCGGTGCCGGTGATCGACAGGAAGGGAATGGTCACCTCGGCGAATGCTTCCTTGCTGGAGCCGCGGAAGGGCGGTGACGGGCTGAGTGCGACCGCCGCATCGATCCGGGGCTCGCGCAGCGCGCCGGCGCGGCCGGCGCGGAACCGCTGGCCGGCGACGGCCTGGGTCGTGTGGGCGCCATAGCTGTGCCCGGCCATGCCGATGCGCGACAGATCCAGCCGGCCGAGGTCGCAGCGCCCCTCGCTCCGGCGCCTTTCCAGTTCGTCGATGGCGAAGCGGACGTCTTCCACCCGGGCGCGCAGCTGCGCCGGCGTCATGGCCGCGCCGATCCGGCCGCTGCCGATGATCGAGCGGTCGCTTCCGGCATGCTGCAGGTTCAGCACCGCGAAGCCGTCCCGGGCCCAGGCCTCGGCCCACCGGGCGCCGCTGCGCAGGTCGTCGCCCAGGCCATGGCTGAACAGGATCACCGGCACGCGGGACCGTCCTTCCGGCATCCGGAGACGCACCGGCACCTCCCGGGCGCGTGCCCGGTCCGTCCAGACGCCGTCGCAGGTCAGGATCGCCGCGGCCCTCCGGGCCGAAGCCGTTGCGGCAAGGATCGCGGCCGCAACCAGTGCCAATCCGACAAGGGCCGTCACCCTCACGGCCGGCTCCATGCGGTCGCCAGTGCGGCGCGGATGCTGCCCGACCGCCGCATGTCGCCGGCCAGCAGGCGCCATTCGCGTAGCGCCAGCCGGACCGGATTGGGCTCCGAATCGCGCCCGGCGATCCCGAACCGCACGGGCTCGTCCGGCCGCTCCGCCGCAAAGGTGCCGAACAGCCGGTCGAACAGGATCAGCACGCCCCCGAAGTTGCGATCCAGATAGGCCGGATTCGCGCCGTGATGGACTCGGTGATGCGACGGGCTGTTGAGGATCCATTCGAGCGGGCCGAGCGGAATCCGCGCTTCGGTGTGCAGCAGGAATTGGTAGCGCAGGCTCGCCACCAGCAGGATCGCGACCATCGCCGGATGGAAGCCCAGCAGCATCAGCGGCAAATAGCATAGCCAGGCGCCGGACAGGAGGTTGGTCCAGCCCAGTCGGAGCCCCGCCAGCAGGGTGAGTTCCTGCGCGGAATGATGGACGCTGTGGGTCGCCCACATCCAGCGCAGCCGGTGGCTGAGGCGATGGGCCCAGTAATAAGCGAATTCCACCGCCACGAATCCGGCCGCCCAGACCCGCCAGTCCGCGAGCGGCAGCTTGCAGGGGGCGATGCTCCAGGCGGCGGTGAAGGCGGCGCCGATCGCCACCGCGTTGAGGACGGCGAGCGGCAGGCGACCCGCCGCGATTCCGAGGCTGGTGAGGGCTTCGCGGCGATCGTAGCCGCGGCCGCCGGCGAGGCGCCAGCCGATCTCGATCGCCGCGGCAATGGCAATGATCGCCAGGAACAGGGGTGATCGGCCGATCCCGTCCATGGGTCCGTTCCTATTGCCGGGCCGCGATGGCGGCCTTCAGGGCTTCCACTTCGCCCGAATCGATCACCCCGTCGCCCTGGCTGTCGACCCGGTCGAACATCCGTGCCGAGGCGGCGGCATGCTCCTGCGTGGTCACCCGCCCGTCGCCGTTCGTATCCGCCCTGGCGATCAGTTGATTGAGCCTTTCGGCCGCCTCCGGCCTGAACCGCGCGAGGCGGCCGAAGTCGCTCTTGCTGATGCTTCCGTCGCGATTGCGGTCGAAGCGCTGGAAATTGCCGGCACGCTGGGTGAGGAATTCGTCGCGGCTGATGACTCCGTCGCCGTTGGCATCGGCGCGTTCGAGATTGTCGGTGAAGCGGTCCAGCGCGGCGGCATGTCCGCTCTGCGCTGCGATGGCGGCGGCGAAGATGACGCCGGCCGCCGTGGCGAAGATGCGCATGGGTCGATCCTTTCGTCGAAAAGGGGAGCAGCGCCCCCGGGGAAGGGGAGGGGGCGAGGGCGCTGCAACCAGTTGATGGCGGGCGGTCAATGGTTGGGCGTGTAGATTCCGCTTCGGCTGCGGCTGCCGCCGTGCGGTCCGTTGCGCACGAAATTATAGCTGTAGCTGCCGTCCCCGTTGTTCGTGATCTGGCGGCTGCGGCCCCAGCTCGTGCCGTTGTTCAGCACGTGGCTGGCACCGCCGCTGTAGCTTCCGTTGCCCCAGTTCGCGTAGCGGTTGCTCGCATGGCCGCGTCCGCCATGTGTCTGCAGGTTGCGGCTGACGGCGACATGGCCCGGCTGCCGCGAGACGTGGCGGGACCGGTTGTAGCCGTGGCCGTGGGGGCCGTGGGCATGGACGCTGTGACCACGCGACCGGGCTTCGGCCGGCACGCTCGCGATGCTGCTGGCGACCAGTGCTGCCACGGCCGCGATGATGATGTTCCTGGACATGGTCGTCTCCTCGACTGGCGGACCGGTTCTGGACCGCCACCGCTGCCTACCCCTGCGGCGTAACGGCCGGATGAGCCGCGGGTGACGGAGCGTAACGAAATGTAACCGGTGCGCGCCCATGCTAGGCGAAGCCGGTGCGACGGGTCATGATGATCGGCGATGAGCGCAGACACCTTCATTGCCGTTGTCGAGGACGATCCGGAGATCGGGGCGCTGGTCGCCGCCCTGCTCCGGCGCGAGGGATTCGAGGCGGAGAATGTGCCGGACGCCGTGGCCTTCGATCGGCTGCGGTCGCGCCGTCGGGTCGATCTGGCGGTGCTCGACGTCATGCTTCCCGGCGAGGACGGTTTCTCCCTCTGCCGGCGGCTCCGCGCCGAGGGGCAGATTCCGATCCTGATGGTCACTGCCCGGGCCGACGACGTCGACCGGATCGTCGGGCTCGAGATCGGCGCCGACGACTATCTCGCCAAGCCGTTCAATCCGCGCGAGCTGGTCGCGCGGGTGCGTGCGATCCTGCGGCGCACCCGCGATGCCCATCGCCCGGTACCGGCCGTCGGCGAGCGCTTCCGTTTCGCCGGCTTCTCGCTCGACACCGCGACGCGGTTGCTCTCGGCGCCGCACGGCGCGCCGATCGAGCTCACCGGCGGCGAATATGACCTGCTGCTCACCCTGCTGCGCCACGCGCAGCGGGTGCTGAGCCGCGACCAGCTGCTGGACTGGACCCGGGGCCGCAGCGCCATGCCCTTCGATCGCAGCATCGACGTGCAGATCGGCCGGCTGCGCCGCAAGCTGGAGGCGCATCCCGGCGGCGCGGCCCTGATCAAGACGGTGCGCGGCGGCGGCTATGTGCTTGCCGCCGAGGTGGACCGGGCATGAGCATAGCCGGCAATCTCGCGCTGCGGATCACCGCGATCCTGATCGCGGGCTTCCTGCTGCTGCAACTGGCCATGCTCGCCGCGACCCTGGCGCCGTCCGAGCGACGGTCGCGCTGGCCGGCCAATATGCCCGATCCGGCCCAGGCGCGCAGCCTGGTCGAGGCGCTCGATCGCACCAGGCCTGCCGATCGGCCCCAGCTCGCCGGGGCCATGAACAACGGCCTGTTCACCCTCAGGATTGCCGAGGCCTTCCCGCCCGCCGCGCGGCGGAGCGCCCCTGCGCTCCAGCGCGCCTATGCCGAAGCTCTGCCGGGGCGTCGGCTCGAAACCTCGCTTGGCCGGGGGGTCATTTCCGGCGTCGCGCCGCGCTGGATCGGTCCGGCGCGCATGCTCGCCCCGACGCGCCTGGCGGTCCTGCTGCGCGGCGGCCAGGTGCTGGTGATCGAGGGGCGGCCCTCGGAACCGATGCGCACCTATTTGCGCCGGCGCGCCTTTTTCGGTGCGTTGGGCGGGGCGATGCTGCTGCTGGTGCTGTGGCTCGCGGTCCGGCATTCGACGCGTCCCCTGGTCCGGCTCACGCAGGGGGTGCGGCGCACGTCCGAGGATCTGTCGGCGCCGGACCTGCCGGTGGAAGGCCCACGCGAGACGCGCGAACTCGCGGTGGCCTTCAACGACATGAAGGGGCGGATAGCCGGGCTGGTCGAGGAACGGACCCGCATTCTTGCCGCCGTCGCGCACGACCTTCGCACCTATCTGACGCGGCTGCGACTGCGTACCGATTTCATCGACCCGCCCGAACAGAGGGAGAGGGCCGTCGCCGATCTCGCCGAAATGGCTGCGTTGATCGACGACACCTTGCTGTTCGCGCGCGGCGACGGCGCCGGCGGCCATGGCGGCGGCGAGCCGCGGACTGTCGTCGACGTTGCGGAGGAACTGCGCGGCCTGGTCGCGCTGCGGCAGGAAATGGAGGAGCCGGTCGCCTTGTCGATCGGCGAAGGCGATGCCCGCGCCAGGGTCTCCCGCCTCGCGATCCGGCGATGCTGCGCCAACCTCATCGACAACGGCCTGCGTTACGGCGATTCGGTCGACGTCGACGTCGAGGTCGGGCAGGAGCTCAGGATCCGTTTCGCCGACCGCGGTCCGGGCGTGCCGGAAGCGATGCTCGCGCGGCTCGGCGAGCCCTTCCAGCGGCTGGATGAATCGCGCGCCCGCGCCACCGGCGGCGCCGGGCTCGGGCTGGCGATCGTCAAGGCGCTGATCGCCGAGCAGGGCGGACGCGTCGAATTCGCCAACCAGGCGGGCGGCGGCTTCCTCGCCACCCTGGTGCTGCCGAAGCTGGGGGAAGGAGCGCCCTGATCCGCGCGGTCAGGCGGATTGGGGAACCGCGCTCTCGGCCGGTGCGTGCAGCCGCAGCCGGTTGACTCGCCGCGTGTCGCTGTCGGTGACCTCCAGCCGCCAGCCGCTCGGATGGACGACGATCTCGCCGCGCTGGGGGACATGGCCGGCGAGCACGAAGGCGAGGCCGCCGAGCGTGTCGACATCCTCCTCCACCGCCGCCAGCCGCGCGTCGACGATCTCGGCCACTTCCTCGAGCTCGGCGCGGGCATCGGCCTCCCACATGCCGTCCTCCAGCGGGATCAGCATGCCCTGGACTTCCTCGTCATGCTCGTCCTCGATCTCGCCGACGATCTCTTCGACCACGTCCTCGATGGTCACGAGCCCTTCGGTGCCGCCGAATTCGTCGACGACGATCGCCAGATGCACCCGCTCCGCCCGCATCCGCGCGAGCAGGTCGAGCACGCCCATCGACTCCGGAACGAACAGCGGCGCGCGGAGGATCGACGAAAGGTCGAACGCCGCGTTGCCGTCGGCGACCTTCAGCCGGAACACGTCCTTGATGTGGACCATGCCCGCCACCCGGTCGAGGCTTTCCTCATAGACCGGCAGCCGGCTGTGTTCGGCGTCGGTGAAGGCGGCGACGAGGTCGTCGAAGCTGATCGTGCTCGGCACGGCGACGATGTCTCCGCGCGGCACCGCGATCTCGTCGACCGTGCGTTCGCCGAAATGAAGAAGGTTGCGGAGCATCTGCCGTTCGACCGGCGTCAGATCGCCCACCTTCGGGATTTCGCCCTCGTGACTCTCGATCGCTTCCTCGATCTGATCGCGAAGGGTGGCCTCGCTATCGTCACCGAACAGGAATGTGCGGAGTCCGCTCCAAAAACTGCGCCCGTCCTCGCGGGCGCTGCTACTGTCTTCGTCGGCCATCGCTATTGGGTTTGCACCTCTGTCGCTGTGTAGGGATCGGCGATTCCAATCGAGGCCAGTGCCTCGCGCTCGACCTTCTCCATCGCCTCGGCTTTGTCCTCTCCCTGCTCATGATCATAGCCGAGAAGATGTAAAACGCCATGCACAACCAGATGCGCGGCGTGCTGGTCGATTCCGATGCCCTTTTCCGCCGCCTCGCGCACGCAAACGTCATGGGCGAGGACGACGTCGCCGAGGAGGATTTCGCTGCCCTCCGCCGCGGCGATCGATTCGAGCAGGTCGGGTTCGATCATCGGGAAGGACAGGACGTTGGTCGGCCGGTTCTTGTTGCGATATCCGGCGTTCAGCGCCTGTACGACATCGTCGCTGGTGAACTTCACCGAAATCTCGACGTCCAGGCCCGCGTCGGCCAGGGACGCCTGATGGCTGAACCGCACTGCCGCCCGCGCCGCCTCGTCAGCGATGCCGCGCCAGTCGGTCGGACCCTCCCACAGGGAGTCGACGTCGGCTTCGACGATGATCATTCGGAAGCCTTTCCCTCATAGGCCTCCACGATCTTCCCGACCAGCGGATGGCGGACCACGTCGGCGGCGCCGAAGCGCACGGTGGCGATCTTGGATATTCCCTCCAGCTTGCCGACCGCGTCGGCGAGCCCGGACATGCCCGGATTGGGCAGGTCGACCTGCAGCGGATCGCCGCACACCACCATCCGGCTACGCATGCCGAAGCGGGTGAGGAACATCTTCATCTGCTGCGGCGTGGTGTTCTGCGCCTCGTCGAGGATGATGAAGGCGTCGGACAGGGTGCGTCCGCGCATGAAGGCGATCGGCGCGATCTCGATCTCCCCGCTGGCGATCCGCCGTTCGACCTGCTCCATCGGCAGCATGTCGTAGAGCGCGTCGTAGAGCGGGCGCAGATAGGGGTCGACCTTCTCCTTCATGTCGCCGGGCAGGAAGCCCAGCCGCTCGCCCGCTTCCACCGCCGGGCGGGACAGGATCAGGCGGTCCACGCTTCCGCCGATCAGCTGCTGCACCGCCTGGGCGACGGCGAGATAGGTCTTGCCGGTGCCGGCCGGGCCGAGCGCGAAGATGAGGTCGTCGCGCGCCAGCGCCTCCATATAGGCGACCTGGGTCTTCGATCGCGGGACGATCGTCTTCTTGCGCGTCCGGATCATCACCTTCGGCGGCTCGGAGACGTCGTTCGAAATGATTCCGTCCAGGGTCGGCTGGCCGGACATGGCGATCACCCCTTCGACGGTGCCTGCGTCGATGTCCTGGCCTTCGTCGAGGCGATTGTAGAGTCCGGTCAGCACGTCGCGCGCGCGCGCCGCCGCCTCCGGCTCGCCCTCGATCTGCACGCGATTGCCGCGCGCCGCGATATAGACGCCGAGCCGGTCCTCGATCGCCACCAGGTTGCGGTCGAACTCTCCGAACAGCGGTCCCAGCAGGTGGGGCTGCTCGAATTCCAGGTCCAGCTTGGCGCGGGGCCGCGTCGGCTCCGAATTCTTGCGTTGCGCCATCAGGCGGCGGTCCTCATGATCTGGCCGCCGGCGAGGCTGTTCGGGCCGGCGTCGAGGATCTCGACGTCGAGCATCGTCCCGATCGGCGCATCGCAATCCAGGTGCACGGATTGCAGCCAGGGCGACTTGCCGACCATCTGGCCGGGCTTGCGTCCCCGGCGCTCGATCAGCACCTGCGTCCTGCGCCCGACGGTGGCGCGGTTGAAGGCAAGCTGCTGCGCATTGATCAGCGCCTGCAGCCGCTGAAGCCTGTCGTCCATCACCGCGGGCTCCACCTGCCCATCCATCTCCGCCGCCGGCGTGCCGGGTCTCGGCGAATATTTGAACGAATAGGCCTGGGCGTAGTTCACGCGCGCGACGATATCGAGGGTCGCTTCGAAATCCTCGTCGCTTTCGCCGGGGAATCCGACGATGAAGTCGCCCGAAACGGCGATGTCGGGCCGCGCCTCCCGCATGCGGTCGATGATCGCCAGATAGCTTGCCGTGCTGTGGCTGCGGTTCATCGCCTTCAGAATGCGGTCGCTGCCCGATTGCACCGGCAGGTGCAGGAAGGGCATCAGTTTGTCGACTTCGCCATGGGCGGCGATCAGCGCGTCCGTCATGTCGTTCGGATGGCTGGTGGTGTAGCGGATCCGCTCCAGCCCGTTCAGCCCGGCGAGCGCGCGGATGAGGCCGTCGAGTCCCTGCGGCCGGCCCGCTTCGTCCTCGCCCGACCAGGCGTTCACATTCTGGCCGAGCAGGGTGATCTCCCTGGCGCCGAGATCGATCAGCCCCCGGGCTTCGTCCAGTATCGCCGTCCAGCTGCGCGAGACTTCGGCGCCGCGCGTATAGGGAACGACGCAATAGGTGCAGAATTTGTCGCAGCCTTCCTGCACGGTCAGGAAGGCGGTCGGGCCGCGGGTGCGGCGGGCCGGCAGGCGGCCGAATTTGGATTCGACCGGCATGTCGGTGTCGAGCGCGCGGCGTCCGGTTCGCGCCTGGTCGATCAGATCGGGAAGGCGATGATAGGCCTGGGGGCCGACGACGATGTCCACCGCCGGGGCCCGGCGCGGAATCTCGTCGCCCTCGGCCTGGGCGACGCAGCCCGCCACCGCGATCATCGGGCGGGATCCGTCCTCGCGCTTCAGCCGTCCGATCTCGGAATAGACCTTCTCGGCCGCGCGCTCGCGGATATGGCAGGTGTTGAGCACCACCAGTTCCGCTTCGGCGCCGTCGGCAGGCGCCATGCCGCGTGCCTCGAGTAGTTCGGCCATCCGGCTGCCGTCATAGACGTTCATCTGGCAGCCGAACGACTTGATGTGGAAGGTCTTCGGATCGTTCATCACGCGCATATAGGCAATCCGCGGATCATGCGGAAGCGTCGAGAGCGTGCAGAATCGCGAGCCGCGCCTGCTCGGCCAGGCGCTTGCGATCCGGCAGGTCGCGGGGATCGATCGGCTCCAGGAAGCGGAGGGTCACATCCGCCGTCCCGGGGCGGGAAAGGACGCGCTTCGCATTGCGGCCGGCCGGTTCGTTCCCGGTCCAGGAAATGTCGCGGGCGACCGGGCCATAGTCGATGGCGACCGGCTGCACCTTCACCCCGTCGGGCGGCGGCACCACGGCGGCGAACAGGCTCGCGCGGAACGGCAGCACCTCGTGCCCCCCCTCGGTGGTGCCTTCCGGGAACAGGGCCACCGGATGGCCGGACGCCAGCGCGGCGCGCAGCGCATCGGCCTGGCCATGCACGCTGCGGCGGCTGGTTCGCGCGACGAAGATGGTGTTGTTGAGCCGGGCGAGCCAGCCGGCCACCGGCCAGTCGGCGACGTCGTCGCGCGACACGAAGGACGATCCGGTCGCGCCGGCCACCAGCATGATGTCCAGCCAGCTCAGATGGTTGCAGACGAACAGGACGTTGCGCTCGAGCGGCGTGCCGATGATCCGCGGCCGCATGCCGGCGATGCGGCCGAGCGAGCCGAGGAATATCCTCGGCCACGGGGACGGACGCCGCAGAATGCGCCACATATAATGGGGCGGCAGGCACAGGACGAGCGCGGCTCCCGCGGCCGCGACGCGAAGAGGCAGTCTCAACTCTTGCGGTTGAGCGCTACGCCATAGAGCTCCATGCGATGGTCGACGAGACGGAAGCCCAACTTCTCGGCGATTCGCCGCTGAAGCGTTTCCAGCTCTTCGTCCACGAACTCGATGACGTTCCCGGTTTCGACATCGATCAGATGGTCGTGGTGCGCCTCGGCCGCCGCCTCGTAGCGCGCCCGTCCATCGCCGAAATCGTGCCGCTCCAATATTCCCGCTTCCTCGAACAGGCGAACGGTGCGGTAGACGGTGGCAATCGATATGCCGCTATCGATCGCCGCCGCGCGCGCGTGCAGCGCCTCGACGTCCGGATGGTCCTCGGATTCGGACAATACGCGGGCGATCACCTTTCGCTGCTCGGTGATCCGGAGTCCCTTTTCGTGGCAGATCGCCTCGATGTCGATTTTGCGAGTCATTATGCCCAAGCACTTAGCCCAAACGGGCGCCCATTCAAAGGCGGAAGCCCCGGAACGTGCGCGCCGTCCGGGCCAATGCAGCGTTCGGTCCGAACCCGTTTATTTCCGGGCCGTCCGCCGGCGCTTGGTGCCGAGGCCGATCTTCTTCGCCAGCGAACGCCGCTGTTCGGCATAATTGGGTGCAACCATCGGATAGTCGGCTGCCAGGCCCCACTTCTGCCGATATTGTTCGGGCGTCAGCTGATAATGCGTCATCAGATGCCGCTTCAGCATCTTCAGCTTCTTCCCGTCCTCCAGGCAGACGATATAGTCCGGCTTGACCGAAGAGCGGATCGACACCGCAGGTTCCTGCTTCACTTCCGGTTCCTGGCCGCCCGCGCCAAGGCCGGTCAGCGCCTGGTGCACATTCTGGATCAGAGCGGGCAGGTCATTCACCGCGACACTATTATTGCTCACGTGAGCGGAAACGATGTCGGCGGTCAGAGTGATCAGGGTTTCGTTCAACTCTTCTTTGTTTTCCATGGTACGCTCTTCTACTGTGGAAACGGCGGCAACGCGTTTCCGCAAATGGTCCGTTTTGGAGTTTTTTACAAGTAGAAATGTCTGAGCTTGTCAGGCGGAGGTGCTTCTCGACAGAGTGAGGGCATCATAAACTTGGCCGTCGCAGCCGTTGTAATAGCCTCTCCGCCGACCGACTTCGATGAAGCCGGCGGATTTATAAAGCTTCACCGCATGATTCCCCTGGCGTACCTCGAGATGTACGCGTGTCGCGCCGCGTCCGGCCGCCGTGCGAACGAATTCATCCAGAAGCTTGCGGCCGATGCCGAGGCCCTGACATTTCTTCTTCACGGCCAGCAGCAGCAGTTCGGCCTCGTCGAGGATGATCCGGCAGAGCGCGAAGCCCACTACCTGCTCGCCGCAGCGTGCGAGGGTCAGCCAGACGCCGGGCAGCGGCATCAGTCCGGAACATTGCGGTGCGGTCCAGGCCTCGCCGAACGCGGGATCGAAGCTGTCCTCCATGACGTCCATCACGGCGTCGAGGTCGCGCAGGCCGCCGGGCGTCAGGGTCGGCGCCGTCGATCCGTCGCGGTCATTCACGGCATCGGCTTTGCGTCGGGCGCGCGCCCGTAGATCGGCCTTGGCGGGAGGTCGCGCAGGGTGAGTGGAAGCAGGCGTACGTCAGCGGCGCGCGGGAGCGCATCCACGGCCCGTCCAAAGCCGCGGACCGATACCAGCGCCTCCGCCCCCGATCCGACGACGAGTTCGGCCGACAGCAGCTCGGCCGCCCTTTCGGGCGCAAGCGATCGCAACGCGTCTCTCGAGGCCAGCGGGTCATCCCCATAACTTTGCACGAAAAGTTCGCCATGTCCTCCCTGCATCGCGACCGCGACTTCCGCTGCTCCGGCGGCGGCCGCGAGCAGCGCGAGGGACGAATAGCCGGTGAGCGGCACATTCCAGCCGAGCGCCAGCCCGTGGGCGGCGGCGAGGCCGACGCGCAGCCCGGTGAAGCTGCCCGGGCCGCAATCCACCGCGATCGCGTCGGGGCGCCGGTCGCCCATCAGCTCGGCGATCATCGGCACCAGCCGTTCCGCATGGCCGCGTCCGACGATCTCGTGGCGCTCGGCGACCAGATCGTCACGGTCGATGAGCGCCACCGAACAGGCGGCGGTGACGCTGTCTATGGCGAGGAGCATTTGGACCTAGACGGCCTCGACCGCTTCGACCTCGGGCACGTAATATTTGAGCAGACCTTCGATGCCCTGCTTCAAGGTCATGGTCGAGGAGGGGCAGCCGGAACAGGCGCCCTGCATGGCGAGATAGACGACACCCTTACTGAATCCGCGATAGATGATGTCGCCGCCGTCCTGCGCCACGGCCGGGCGCACGCGCGTCTCGATCAGCTCGCGGATCTGGGCGACCACGTCGGGATCGGCCGAATCGTCCTCGACCTCCCCGGCCGGAATGTGGATCTCGGCGGCGCTGCCGGCGCGGAACAGCGGTGCCCCGCTCGAGAAATGATCGAGCAGCACGGCCAGCACCTGGGGCTTCAGCTCCGACCAGGCGACGCCTGGGCCCGCGGTCACCGACACGAAGTCGCTACCGAAGAATACACCCTGAACGTCGCCGAGCGAGAACAGGGCCTCCGCCAGCGGCGATGCCTCGGCTTCCTCCGGGGTCGCGAAGTCGCGCGTGCCGCTCGACATCACGGTCCGGCCGGGCAGGAATTTCAGGGTCGCCGGATTGGGCGTGCTCTCGGTCTGGATCAGCATGCTCCCCATGTGGCGCGCCCGGCGCCGCCGATCAAGGTGCGGCTCCCCGCTGCGCGGATCGGCCGCGGCCTGCAGAACTTCTCGGCTCCAGCGCCGTTCTAGGGTTCGGATTCCTGGCCATTCCGCAGGGGATGTGGCCGTCAGAAGAGGGGAGCGGCAGGACGGTGACCGACGGAACGGCGATCCACCCGCGCCCCCAGTTGCGCCGCCGTGACTGGATCGATCTGCGCGGCGTCTGGCAGTTTGCCTTCGACGATGGCGACCGCGGCATCGCCGAGCGCTGGTTCGAGCGGGACGATGCGTTAGACCGCGAGATCCTGGTGCCCTATCCGCCCGAAAGCCGGAAATCGGGGATCGGCGAGACCGGCTTCCATCCGGTCGTCTGGTACCGGCGGGTCCTCCGCCTCGATCCCGAGCAGCGGCGGGGCAGGCTGGTGCTCCATTTCGGCGCCGTCGATTATGGCGCCTCGGTCTGGGTGAACGGGCGGCTCGCCTGCGAGCATGAAGGCGGCCACACGCCTTTTTCCGCCGAGATCGGGCACCTGCTCGTCGACGGTGACGAGCAGGTGATCGTCGTCCGCGCCGCGGACGATCCCCACGATCTCCAGCAGCCGCGCGGCAAGCAATATTGGGAGGAGAAGCCGGGCTACATCTGGTATCATCGCACCACCGGCATCTGGCAGCCGGTATGGCTGGAGCCGCTGCCCCCCTTCGCGATCCAGGAGCTGCGCTGGACGCCCGACGTGGACCGCTTCGGGGTCGGGCTGGTGCTGCGGCTCGATCGCCGTCCCCCCGACGGCTGGCGGGTACGGATCCGGCTGACGGGGGATCGGCCGAGCCACATCCTCGTCGACGACCAGTGCCTGCTTGCCGGCCGCGAGATTCGGCGCGACCTGCTCCTCGACATCAGCGATGCGGCGATCCGGCGCCGTCGCCGCCTGCTCTGGTCGCCGGACCGGCCGAACCTCATCGATGCGCTGGTCGAACTGCTCGACGAAAATGGAGAGGTGGTCGACACGGTCGAAAGCTATTTCGGCCTGCGCCGCATCGAAGTGCGCGACGGCCGCTTCATTCTCAACGGCATCCCTACCTTCCTGCGGCTGGTGCTTGCCCAGAATTACTGGCCGGATTCGCATCTCGCCGCGCCCGACGACGATGCGCTCCGGCGCGAGGTGGAGCTGGCCGCCTCGCTCGGGTTCAACGGCATCCGCATCCACCAGAAGATCGAGGATCCGCGCTTCCTCTACTGGTGCGACCGGCTCGGGATGCTGGTATGGGCGGAGGCCGCCAACGCCTATGTCTTCTCCGACCGCGCGGTCGAGATGCTGACCCGCGAATGGCTGCAGACGGTGCGGCGCGACTGCAATCACCCGTCGATCGTCACCTGGGTCCCGCTCAACGAAAGCTGGGGCGTGCCCGATCTCGACCGTTCGGAACAGCAGCGCCAGTTCGTCCGGTCGCTCTACCATCTCACCCGTGCCCTCGATCCGACCCGGCCGGTCATCGCCAACGATGGGTGGCAGCATGCCGTCGGCGACATCTTCGGCGTCCATGATTATGCACCGACCGGCGCCATGCTGCGGGATCGCTATGCCGATCGCGCCGCCGTGGAGCGCACCTTCCGCGAGGTGCGCCCCCACCATCATCCGCTGCTCGGCGTCGGGGCGGAACTGAACGACGAGCCGATCGTGATCAGCGAGTTCGGCGGTCTCACCTTCAGGCCGGAAGCCGACCAGGACTGGTTCGGATACGGCCAGTGCGAAACGCCCGACGAACTCCTCGCCCGCTACGAGGAACTGGCGGGGGCCCTGCTCGAATCCACCGTGCTCGCGGGCTTCTGCTACACCCAGCTCACCGATACCGCGCAGGAATCCAACGGCCTGCTGACCGCCGCCCGCGAACCGAAGGTCGATCCGCGGCGGATCTGTGCCATCAACGTCCGCCCCTCCGCCGCCGTCCCGAGCGAGATCCTCGATTCCCTGATCAAGCAGGAGGTTGAGCAGCGCCGCCGCGAACGGGGTGAGGAATAGGCCCGGGCGCGGCGAGGCAGGACAGGATGGCGCCGCTTCCGCCCCGATCCCGGCTCGCCGATCTCACCGCGCCTGATTCCTTCTGGTGGGCGACCGGGATCGAGGACACCTTCATCACCGCCCCGCACCCGCGGACCGGCCGCATCCTCGACGAATATGAACTCACCGATCATTACCGGCGGTGGCGGTCCGACCTCGATCTCATGCGCGGGCTCGGCGTTCCGGCGGCGCGCTACGGGGTGCCGTGGCACCGCATCCAGCCCGCCCGCGACCGCTGGGACTGGCGGCATGCCGACGAGCCGCTCGAACATCTGCTCGACGCGGGCATCGCCCCGCAGGTGGACCTGGTTCACTACGGCCTGCCGGGCTGGATCGAGGGCGCCTATCTCAACCCGGACTATCCGCGGCTGGTGGCCGATTTCGCCGGGCGGCTGGCCGAGCGCTTCCGGGGCCGCATCTTCTGGTACACCCCGCTCAACGAACCGCGGATTACCGCCTGGTATTGCGGCCGGCTGGGCTGGTGGCCGCCCTATGGGCGGAGCTGGCGCGGCTTCGTCGCGGTGATGCTGGCGGTCGCGGCCGGCATCCAGGCGGTCGCCCGGCGGCTGCACGAGGTGGATCCGGAGATCGTCCTCTATCATGTCGATGCGACCGACCTCTACGAGACGGAGGATCCGGCGCTCGAGGAGGAGGCGGAGCGCCGGCGCAACCTCGTCTTCCTCGCGCTCGATCTCGTCGCCGGTCGGGTCGACGACGCGCATCCGCTGTCCGGCTGGCTGCGCGCGCGGGGTGCGTCCGATGCGGCGCTTCGTGCCTGTCTCGACGCCGCGGTGCCGCCCGAGGTCGTCGGCCTCAATCTCTATCCCCTGTTCAGCCGCAAGCGCCTGCTTCGCGATCGGTCCGGCCGGCTGCGCGTCCGCATGCCTTACACGGAGGAAGGGCTGATCGAGCGGGTGACCCGGACCTACGCCGATCGCTATCCGGTTCCGCTGATGGTCTCGGAAGCGGCCACCTCCGGTTCGGTCGCGAGGCGCCTGCGCTGGCTCGACCGGTCGGTGGAATCGTTGCGCGCGCTGCGCTCGGCCGGCGTGCCGATGGTCGGCTATACCTGGTGGCCGATGTTCGCGCTGGTCACCTGGGCCTGGCGCCAGGGCCGGCGGGACGTGGCGGATCACCTGCTCCAGATGGGCTTGTGGGACCTCGACGCGAATCTGAACCGGATCGGTACGCCGCTCGTTGAGCGCTATCGCGCGCTTGCCATGGCCGGATCCGGACCCGTCGGCCCGCTGGCGGCCCGCATCGGATCAACCATCCGGGGATAGTGGATGTTCGAAAGCTTCTTCCTGGCCGGATTCGAAGGCTCGACGGGCTATAATCGTCACGGCCAGTGGTTCGACCAGGTCGTCGCCACCGGCCACGACCGTACGGTGGCCGAAGATTATCGCCGGATTGCCGGGATCGGCATGCGCGCGGTGCGGGAGACGGTCCGCTGGCCCTTGGTGGACGACGGCCGCGGCCGCTACGATTTCTCCTCGATCGAGCCGTTCGTGGACGCCGCCCGCGACCAGGGCATCCAGGTGATCTGGGACCTGTTCCACTACGGCTATCCCGCCCGCCTCGATCCCTGGCATGCGGATTTCGCGAAGAGATTCGCGGATTACTGCTTCGCCGTCGGCGCCTTCCTCCACGCCCGGACGGAGGGGCCCTGCTTCTTCACGCCCGTGAACGAACCCAGCTTTCTTGCCTTCGCGGGCGGCGAGCAGGCCCTGTTCGCGCCTTATGGCGAGGGGCGGGGATGGGATCTCAAATATGCCCTCTGCCGCGCCGCCATCGCCGGGATCGAGGCGCTCTGGGCGGCCAGCCCCGGCTGCCGCATCGTCAATGTCGATCCCCTCTGCCGGGTCGCGGTCGCTCCGGACCGGCCGCATGAGCGCGCGGAGGCAGAGGATTTCAACGCGCGCCTCGTCTTCCAGGCGTGGGACATGATCGCCGGGCGCCTGTGCCCCGAACTCGGCGGATCGCGCGCGCATCTCGATGTGGTCGGCATCAACTACTACTGGACCAACCAGTGGGAATGGCGGGTCGATCCGCTGCCGGACGGCCGCATCCCGCCGCTCGCCGACGATGATCCCCGGCGCGCGCCGCTCTCCGATCTCGTCGCTTCGGTCTGGGACCGCTACGGCGGCGACGTCCTGATCACCGAGACCGCCCATGTCGGCGATGCCCGCGGGCCCTGGATCGCGGAACTGGCGCGCGAGGCCGAGGCCCTGCTGCGCCGGGACGTGCCGCTCGGCGGCATCTGCCTCTATCCGATCCTCGGCATGCCCGAATGGCACGAGCCCGACATTTGGACGCCGATGGGCCTGTGGGATCCCGTCTGCCCCGGCGCGCCCGACGGCGATCGGCTGGTCTGCGAGCCGATGCTGGAGGCGCTGGAGGCCGCGCGGCATCTGGAGCAGGTCCAGGCCGGGATGCGCCGCCGCGCCGTCGACCGGGCGGCCCGGCGGGCCGCCTGATCGCTACAGCACGTACTTGCTGAGGTCGCTGTTGCGCGCGATGTCGGCGAGCTGGCTGTCGACATAAGCGGCGTCGATCGTCACATTTTCGCCCCGCCGTTCCTCGGCATCGAAGCTGATGTCCTCGAGCAGCTTTTCCATCACCGTCTGGAGCCGGCGGGCGCCGATATTTTCGACCTGGCCGTTCACTTCGGCCGCGATGCGCGCGATCGCTCTGATGCCGTCGTCGGTGAAGCGGATGTCCACGCCCTCGGTTGCGATCAGCGCGCGATACTGTTCCGTCAGGCTGGCCTGGGTGTCCGACAGGATTCGCACGAAATCCTCCTCGGTCAGCGCCTTGAGCTCGACCCGGATCGGAAGCCGTCCCTGCAGCTCGGGCAGCAGGTCGCTGGGCTTGGAGACGTGGAAGGCGCCGCTGGCGATGAACAGGATATGGTCGGTCTTCATCGGCCCGTATTTGGTCGCCACCGTGGTGCCTTCGATCAGCGGCAGCAGGTCGCGCTGCACGCCTTCGCGGCTCACCGATCCGCCGCGCACGTCGCTGACCGCGATCTTGTCGATCTCGTCCAGGAACACGATCCCGTTCGCTTCGGCGTCGGCCAGCGCCACCCGGTTGACGTCGTCCTGGTCCAGCCTCTTGTCGGCTTCCTCGTCGACCAGCCGGTTCCAGGCGTCGCGCACCTTGAGGCGCCGCCGTTTCTTCGGCTGCTGGCCGAGCGCCTTGCCCATGATCTCGCTGAGGTTGATCATGCCGACCTGGCCGCCCATTCCGGGAATCTCGAACGGCGCCGCGGGCGCATCGTTCACTTCCACCTCCACCTCGGACGAATCGAGATGCCCCTCGTCGAACCGGCGGCGGAAGCTTTCGCGCGTCGCCTCGCTCGCGCCCTTTCCGGTCAGGGCGTCGAGCAGGCGCTCCATCGCCGCTTCCTCGGCCGCCTGCTTCACCGCGGTCCGGCGGCGCTCCTTCTCGAGGCGCACCGCTTCCTCGACGAGATCGCGGGCGATCTGCTCCACGTCGCGGCCGACATAGCCGACCTCGGTGAACTTCGTGGCCTCGACCTTGACGAACGGCGCGTCGGCGAGCTTGGCCAGCCGCCGCGAGATCTCGGTCTTGCCGCAGCCGGTCGGGCCGATCATCAGGATGTTCTTCGGGGTCACTTCGTCGCGAAGCGCTTCGGGGAGCCGCTGGCGCCGCCAGCGGTTGCGCAGGGCGACGGCGACGGCGCGCTTGGCTTCGGTCTGGCCGACGATATGTGCATCGAGCGCCGCGACCACCGCTTTGGGTGTCAGCTTGTCGTTCATCATTGTTTCCGGTGCGAATGGCGCGTTCACGAAGCGCTCTCCAGTTTCTCCAGGGTCAGGTTGTCGTTGGTGTAGACGCAGATGTCGGCTGCGATCTTCATCGCCTTGCGTGCGATCGTCTCCGCATCCTGTTCATAGTCGAACAGGGCGGTGGCGGCGGACAGGGCGAAATTGCCGCCCGATCCGATCGCGGCCACGCCGCTCGCCGGTTCCAGCACGTCGCCGTTACCGGTCAGGATCAGCGTGACCTCCTTGTCCGCGACGATCATCATCGCTTCCAGGTTCCGCAGATATTTGTCCGTGCGCCAGTCCTTCGCCAGCTCGACGGCCGCGCGCATCAGCTGTCCGTGATGCTGCTCCAGCTTGCGCTCGAGCCGCTCGAACAGGGTGAAGGCGTCTGCGGTCGCGCCGGCGAAGCCGCCGATCACCGATCCGTCGCCCAGCCGGCGCACCTTGCGCGCGTTCGGCTTCAGGATGGTCTGTCCCATCGATACCTGGCCGTCTCCGGCCACGACCACATGTCCATTCTTGCGCACGGCGAGGATCGTCGTGCCGTGCCAGCTCTCGCTATGTCCCATTCGGTCCCCGTCTTGGTTCGGTAACCGGCATATGGGTTGGCCTGTCCGCCCGCGCAATTGTGCCCCGGATGGGCGGTGTGTAGAAACCGGGGATCGGCCCGCCGGGCTGCAGTGACAAGGGGGTTCAATATGACAGTCGAAACGCAAGGCCGGACTCTGGTCGACCGCGTCAGGAAGATCCTGCTGGAACCCAAGGCGGAATGGGAGCGGATCGATGGCGAACCCGCGACCGTCGCCGGCCTGTTTAAGGGCTGGGTGCTCATTCTCGCGGCAATACCCGCTGTCGCCGGACTGATCGGTTCGCTCGTCTTCGGCTATTCCTTTCTCGGCTTCACCTACCGGCCGAGCGTCGCCCAGGCGCTGGGGTCGGCGATCACCCAATATGTGCTGTCGGTGATCGGCGTGTATCTTCTCGCCCTGCTCATCGATGCGCTCGCGCCGACCTTCGCCGGGACGAAGAATCAGGTGCAGGCGATGAAGGTCGCCGCTTATTCGGCGACGGCGTCCTGGGTCGCGGGACTCTTCAACCTCATCCCGCAATTGTCCTTTCTCGCCATCCTCGGGCTCTACAGCCTCTATCTGCTCTACCTCGGCCTGCCGCGGCTGATGAAGGCGCCGCAGGAAAAGGCTCTGCCCTATACGCTGGCCATTATCGTCGCGGCCGTGCTGATCGCGCTGATCGTGGGGGCGCTCACGGCGCCGATCACCGGGCTGTTCGTCGGCGGCCCGGCAATGCCGTCGATCGAATATTCGGGAAGGCTGGGCTGAGTCGGCCGCGAAGGGGCGCAACGGAGCGCGGGCCTCGCGCCCGTGCGCCGGCTCGCGGCCATCGGGTCTGGATCTTCGCGGGAAGGATGGTCGGGGCGACTGGATTCGAACCAGCGACCCCCACACCCCCAGTGTGATGCGCTACCAGGCTGCGCTACGCCCCGACCGTTTCGTCCGGGCCGCAACATGCGCTGCCCGGAGGCGGGCGATGTAGGACCGGGGACGAGCGAAGGCAAGCGCTTCCGTCTGCTTGCCTAAACGACGGCGGCCGTGATAGTCGCCCGGCCTTCCCGGACCAACCGGTTCGCACCCCTTTTCATCAGGCAAGACTCATATGTTCGCATCTCCCGCATACGCATCTGCAGGTTCCTCGCCGGGCGGGGGAGCCCTCGGCCTGATCGGAATCCTGCCTTGGATCGCGATCTTCGTGATCTTCTATTTCCTGCTGATCCGCCCCCAGCAGCGCCGCATGAAGCAGCACCAGCACATGGTCGCGGCGGTGAAGAAGAATGATACGGTGGTCACCGCCGGCGGCATCGTCGGCAAGGTCACCAAGGTGGAGGACAATGAAGTCGAAGTGGAAATCGCTTCCGGCGTGAAGGTGAAGGTGGTGAAGGCGACCCTGTCCGAGGTGCGCCCCTACGGCGCCCGGCCGGCGAACGACTGATGCTCGACTTCCCCCGCTGGAAGGTCTGGGGCATCACCCTTCTGTGCCTGTTCGGGATCATCCTCGCGATCCCGAGCATGTTCCCGGAGGAAGAGGTCGATCAATGGGCGCCCTGGCTTCCCAGCGCGCGCATCAACCTCGGCCTCGACCTCGCCGGCGGCAGCCACCTGCTGCTGGAGGCCGATGCCGGCGATCTCACCCGGCAGCAGCTGGAAAGCATGGAGGAGATCATCCGCGGCGAGATGCGCCGGGCCGATATCGGCATCGGCGAGATCTCCACCGCCAACCGCCGCCTGAGCTTCATGGTGCGCAACGCCGCGCAGGTGGATGCCGCGGTCGAGATCGCGCGCAACCAGACCCAGCCGGTCGGGCTCGGAGGACAGCGCACCTGGTCGGTCGACGTCGTCGACAGCAACCGCATAGTGATGGAGCCGACCCGTGCCGGCCTCAACCAGGCGCTCGACAATGCGATGGCGACCGCGCGGGAGGTGGTCTACAACCGCGTCGATCCGGACGGGACCAAGGAAGTCACGGTCATCCGCCAGGGCAGCGACCGGATACTCGTCCAGGTTCCCGGCGAACAGGATCCGGAACGGCTTAAGGCCCAGCTCGGCCGCACTGCCCGTCTCGAATTCAAGCTGGTGAACATCGAGGCCGATCCGGCGCAGATGGCGCAGGGGCGGGCGCCCGCCGGCAGCCAGGTGCTGCTCTATCCGGACGATCCGAGCGGTCTCGGCAGGATCGCCGTCTATCGCCGGGCGATGGTGACGGGCGACCAGCTCGTCGATGCCCAACAGGTGTTCGATCCGACCACCGGCGAGCCGGCGGTCAGCATCCGTTTCGACAGCGCCGGTGCGCGCCGCTTCGCGCGGACCACGCAGGAAAATGTCGGCAAGCCGTTCGCCATCGTGCTCGACGACGTGGTCATATCGGCCCCGCGCATCAACGAACCGATCCTCGGCGGCTCCGCGCAGATTTCCGGCAGCTTCACCGTCCAGACCGCCAACGACCTCGCGGTCGCGCTGCGGTCGGGCAAGCTGCCGATCGAACTCACGGTGATCGAGGAGCGGACGGTCGGTCCCGAGCTCGGCGCGGACTCGATCCGACTCGGCGTGATCGCCAGCATCGCCGCGACCACCGCGGTGATCCTGTTCATGCTGGTGACCTACGGGCGCTTCGGGGTCTATGCGACGGTGGCGCTGGTCCTGAACGGGCTTCTGATCCTGGGGATCATGGCCGTCTTCAATGCCACCCTGACCCTTCCGGGCATCGCCGGCTTCGTCCTCACCATCGGTGCCGCCGTCGATGCGAACGTGCTGATCAACGAACGCATACGCGAGGAGCAGCGGCGCGGGCGCAAGGTGCTCGACGCCATCGAGGCGGGCTATCGCGAGGCCTCGACGGCCATCTTCGACGCCAACATCACCAATGTGATCGCGGCCGTGATCATGTTCTGGTTCGGCAGCGGCCCGGTCAAGGGCTTCGCGGTCGTGCTGATGATCGGCATCATCACCTCGGTTTTCACCGCGGTGAACGTGACGCGCATGCTGGTGGCGCTGTGGGTACGCCGCGCCCGGCCGCGCGCGCTCCACATCTAGGAAATCGCCATGCGCCTGCTGAAGCTCGTCCCCGACAACACCAACATCGATTTCATGCGGGTGCGCAAGATCGCCTTCGTGCTGTCGGTGCTCGCCACCCTCGTCGCGATCGCGCTGGTGCCCATCCGCGGCCTCAATCTCGGCGTCGACTTCGTCGGCGGCCAGATGATCCGCGCGACCTTCAACCAGCCCGCGCCGATCGAGGACGTGCGCTCCCTCATCGCCGGTCTCGACGTCGGCGACGCCAGCATCCAGGAATTCGGCAATCCCAACACCCTCTCGATCCGCATGGGGCTTCCCGAGGGCGGCGAGGAGGCGGCGAACCAGGTCGGCAGCCAGATCCGCAATGCAATCGCCGAAGCCTATCCGGGCACCGAATTCGCGATCGACACCGTGTCGGGCAAGGTGTCCAACGAACTCTATCGGGACGGGGCGATGGCGGTCGGCTTCGCCATGCTCGGCATCGCCATCTACATATGGTTCCGGTTCGAATGGCAGTTCGGCGTCGCGGCGCTCATCACCCTCGCCCATGACGTCGCGATGACGATGGGCTTCTTCGCCCTCACCCAGCTCGAATTCAACCTCAACGTGGTGGCGGCGATCCTCACCATTGTCGGCTACAGCCTCAACGACACCGTCGTCATCTTCGACCGGATCCGCGAGAATCTCCGCAAATACCGGAAGATGGAGATCATCCCGCTGCTGAACCTGTCGCTGAACGAGACGCTGTCGCGGACGATCGTCACCAGCATCTCGATCCTGCTCGCGCTCGGTGTCCTGGTGCTGATCGGTCCCGAGGTCATCTTCGGCCTCAGCATCGCCATCTTCGTCGGAATCTTCGTCGGCACCTATTCCTCCATCTACATTTCCGCGCCGATCCTGGTGCTGTTCAACGTCGGTCCGGAAACATTCGTGCCGCGGCCCACGCCCGGCGGCGAGCAGCCGGCCGTCCCGCGGGAAGGGGTCTGACCGGTGCCTCGCTTCATCCGAAGCGAGGCGGCGCGGGGACCCGTGGTGCAGTCGGTCGGCGCTGCAGGCTTCGCGGTCGAGGGCCGCGCCTATGCGGCGTTGCTGATGACTCCGGAGCAGGTCATGCCCTGGTCCCCGCCGGCGCTTGCGGAGCTGGCGGTTGCGGATCTGGAGGCGGTACTCGCCCTCGATCCCCTGCCGGAATTCCTGATCCTCGGAACCGGCAGCGCCCATCGCTTTCCGCCGCGCGACCTGGTCGCTGCGCTCGAGGCGCGCGGCGTCGGCATCGAGGTGATGGACAGCCGCGCCGCCGCGCGGACCTGGGGCCTGCTGCGCGGCGAGGAACGCTGGATCGCCGCGGCGATCATGCCGCTGGCCTGACGCCGGCCACTTCGGAGAGATGCTCGAACAAGGCACCGCTGTTCCGAGTCCAGCTGAACCGTTCGACCGAGGCGCGCAGCCTTGGCGGATCCGGCGGTTGCTCCAGCAGGTCTCGAACGGCGGCGGCAAGGGCACCGGGCTCGCGTTCGACCAGGCGCCCCGACTCCGGTGCGATCGCCTCGCGGGCGCCGCCGACGTCGCAGGTCACCACCGGCGTGCCGCAGGCCAGCGCCTCGATCCATGCATTGGCGAGGCCTTCGGCACGGCTCGGCAGCAGCATCACGTCGGCGGCGGCGAGCAGCCGGGCGACCCGGTCCGGCGGCTGGGAACCCGCGAATCGGACGCGCTGCGCGATCCCGAGCTGGTCGGCGAGGCGTGCGAGCACCTCCCGGTCGGGACCGTCGCCGACCAGGATCAGGGTCGCATCGGGGATCGCGGCCACGGTCCGCAGCGCGATCGCCTGGCCCTTGCCCGGGATCAGCGCGCCGACGGTTGCGATCAGCGGACCGTCGAGTCCCAGCTCCGCCTTGGCGGTGGCGCGGTCGCGCGGTCGGAACAGGTCGAAATCGACCCCCGTGTAATGGACCCGGATGCGCCCTCCATCCATGCCGATCCGGACCATGTCGGCCTTCAACGCCTCGCTGACCGCGAGCAAGCCGCCGGCTGCCGCGGCCGCGGCCCGGATCTGCCCGGCGATTCCCGGCCGCTCGCCCCAGAGGTGGATGTCGCTTCCGCGCGCCTTGATCGATACGGGCACGCCCAGCGCCGCGCCCAGCCGCGTCGCTGCCGGACCGTCCGGCCAGAAGAATTCAGCGTCGATCACGTCGAAGGGAAAGCTCTCCCGCAGCCGCCGCAGCATCGGCAGCAGGGCGGCGGCCATGAAGCGCGCCGTCCAGCGATGGCCGATCGCCGGGACCACGGGATAGCGCGGCCGGTGCAGGCGAAGGCCGTTCCAGTTCTCGCTCTCGGGCAGCGCGGCGCGGGCGGCATAATGCGGGTGACGGGAAAGCGGCCACCAGGGAATCCCGCGCGGGGCGACCACCTGCAGCGCCACGTCGCTCCGCGCCGCCAGCGCCGCCGTCTGGCGCTCGACGAACAGGCCGAGCCGCGGTTGGGCGGCATTGGGGAAGAGCGTCGAAAGCGTCAGGACCCGCAGCATTCCCCCCTCCCTCGAAACGGCTGCGTGCCAGCGCTTCGCGCCCCGGTCCACCCTTTTGCGCGGCCGGTCGACTCGGCCGTCAACTGCAGCTTGGCCTTGGAACAAGCCTCGGCTAAGAACGCCGCATGCTGAAATTCTCCCGTCCCGTCGCCGCCCTGTTGCTGGTGGCTCTGCTCGCCCCGCTCGCCGCCTGCTCGCGCGGCGACCGGACTCGTGCGGACACGCAATATGTCGCGCGGGACGTGAACACCCTCTACCGGGCGGCCCGCTACCGGTTCGATCTCGGCCAGTACAAGGTCGCCGCCGCTCTGTTCGACGAGGTCGAGCGCCAGCATCCCTATTCGGTCTGGGCGCGCCGTGCCCAGCTGATGAGCGCCTTCAGTTACTATCTCGCCAAGGACCATCAGAAGTCGATCGATTCCGCCCGGCGCTTCCTGTCCATCCACCCCGGCAACCGCGATGCGCCTTATGCTTATTATCTCATCGGGGTGAATTATTACGAACAGGTCGAGGACGTGACTCGGGATCAGAGCACGACCCGGCTGGCGCTGGATTCGCTCGGCGAGCTCGTGCGCCGCTACCCGAACACCCGCTATGCGTCCGATGCCCGGCTGAAGCTCGATCTGGTCAACGATCATCTCGCCGGCAAGGAAATGGAGATCGGCCGTTTCTACCAGCGCCGGCACCAGTGGCTTGCCGCGGCGATGCGCTTCCGCACGGTGATCGACGAATATCAGACGACCAGCCACACGCCGGAAGCGCTGATGCGGCTCACCGAAACCTATCTCGCCCTCGGTGTGCCGGAGGAGGCGCGCAAGGCCGCGGCCGTGCTCGGCGCCAATTATCCGAACACCAAATGGTATGAGCGCGCCTACGCCCTGGTGCAGAAGCATAGCGCCTGACCTCCGGCGGGCCGGTCGATGCTGACCCGGCTGTCGATCCGCGATGTCGTGCTGATCGAATCGCTCGATCTGGATTTCGGCCCGGGTCTCTCCGTGCTCACCGGCGAGACCGGGGCGGGCAAGTCGATCCTCCTCGATGCCCTGGGCCTCGCGCTCGGCGCCCGCGCCGACAGCGGCCTCGTGCGCACCGGCCAGGCCCAGGCGGTGGTCGGCGTCAGCTTCGATCTGCCCGACGAGCATCCGGCGCTGCTGCTGCTGCGCGACCAGGGGCTGGAGGCCGAGCCCGGCGAACCGCTCACCGTCCGCCGCATCGTCCGCGCCGACGGGGGCAGCCGCGCCCTGGTCAACGATCAGTCGGTGTCGGTCGGGCTGGTGCGCGAACTCGGCGCCCGTCTGGTCGAGATCCACGGGCAGCATGACGAACGCGGCCTTCTCAATCCGCGGGGGCACCGCGCGTTGCTCGACGCCTACGGCCGGATCGACACCGGCGAGGCGGAGGCCGCTCATGCCGCCTGGCAGGGCGCCGAGGCGGCGTTGCGCGAGGCGCGGGAGGCGCTCGAGAATGCGGCGCGCGACCGCGATTGGCTGCACCATGCGGTTGCCGAACTGCGCCGGCTCGCGCCCCATCCGGGCGAGGAGGAGGAACTGGCCGCCCTGCGTGCCTCGATGCAGAAGGGTGCGCGCCTGGCCGAGGATCTGACCGAGATCACGCAATTGCTCGACGGGTCGGAGGGCGGCCTGTCGCTGCTGCGCCAGGCGCTTCGTCGGCTCGAGCGAATCGCCGGTGAACATGACCGGCTCGGCGAGGCGCTTACCGCGCTCGACCGCGCTCTCATCGAAGCGGCGGAAGCGGAGGATCGGCTCGGCGAGGCGGCCGAGGCGCTGGCCTTCGATCCGGCCCGGCTCGATGAGGCGGAGGCGCGGCTGTTCGACATCCGCGCCCTCGCGCGCAAGCACCGGGTGGAGCCCGATGCGCTGCCCGCCCTTGCCGAGGAGCTGGAGCAGAAGCTCGCCGCGATCGAGGCCGGAAGCGAGGGGCTGGCGTCGCTGGAGCAAGCGGCGGCGGAGGCGCGGGCCGCCTATCTGGCCGCAGCCGACCGGCTCAGCGAGGCGCGGCGCGCGGCCGCCGCCCGGCTCGACGCCGCCGTCGCGGAGGAGCTTGCGCCGCTCAAGCTCGAAGCGGCCGGCTTCCGCACCGCCGTGACCCCGCTCGACGAGGGGCAGTGGAGCGGCGCCGGCCGGGACCGCGTCGAATTCGAGGTCTCGACCAATCCCGGCGCGCCCTTCGCGCCGCTGATCCGGATCGCCAGCGGCGGCGAACTGTCCCGTTTCATCCTCGCGCTCAAGGTCGCGCTGGCCGAGCGTGGCGGTGCCGTCACCATGATCTTCGACGAAATCGACCGCGGCGTCGGCGGCGCGGTGGCCAGCGCGGTGGGCGAACGGCTCCATCGCCTCGCCGAGCGGGCCCAGCTGCTCGTGGTCACGCACAGTCCGCAGGTCGCGGCCCGCGGCAACCGGCATCTGCTGATCGAGAAGAGCCACGATGGTCTGGTGACCCGGACCAGCGTGCACCGGCTCGATGCGGCCCGCCGCCAGGAGGAGATTGCCCGCATGCTTTCGGGCGCACAGGTTACCGAAGAGGCCCGGGCGCAGGCGATCCGCCTGCTGGAAGTCGCCTGATGGCCCGTCCAGGCGCCGCCGATTCATCGGGCAAGCCGGTATCGGATCTCGACCGGGCCGAGGCGGAGCGCGAGCTCGAATGGCTCGCCGCCGAAATCGCCCATCACAACCGGCTCTATCATGCGGACGATGCGCCGGAGATCAGCGACGCCGAATTCGACGCGCTCGTCCGCCGCAACAATGCGATCGAGGCCCGCTTCCCCGATCTCGTGCGCGAGGACAGCCCGTCCCGCCAGGTCGGCGCGGCGCCGGGCGGCCATCTGTCCAAGGTGCCGCATGCCGTCCCGATGCTCAGCCTCGACAATGCCTTCGCCGAGGAGGATGTCGCCGATTTCCTCGGGCGCGTGCGGCGTTTCCTTGCGCTTCCGGAAGATGCCGAGGTCGCGCTGACGGTCGAACCGAAGATCGACGGCCTGTCCTGTTCCCTGCGCTACGAAAAGGGCCGGCTGCGCCAGGCGGCCACCCGCGGCGACGGCAGCCAGGGCGAGGATGTCACCGCCAATGTGCGCACCATCGGGGACATACCGGAGCGGCTGTCCGGCGACGTTCCCGACGTCTTCGAGATCCGCGGCGAGGTCTATATGTCCAAGGCGGACTTTGCCGCGATGAATGCGCGCCAGGCGGAGACCGGCGGCAAGATCTTCGCCAATCCGCGCAACGCCGCGGCAGGCTCGCTGCGGCAGCTCGACCCGGCGATCACCGCGTCGCGGCCGCTGCGCTTCTACGCGCATGGCTGGGGCGAGGTGTCGGCGCTTCCGGCCGACAGCCAATATGGCGTGATGCGGGCGATCGAGGGCTGGGGCGTGCCGGTGTCCGAGGATCTGGATCGGGTGACCGATCTCGAATCGGCGCTGGCTTTCTATCGCGCGATCGAGGCGCGCCGTGCCGATCTTGGATTCGACATCGACGGCGTCGTCTACAAGGTCGACCGGCTCGACTGGCAGCGGCGCCTCGGCCAGGTCGCGCGCGCACCCCGCTGGGCGATCGCCCACAAGTTCCCGGCCGAACGGGCCGAAACCACGCTGGAGGCGATCGACATCCAGGTCGGCCGCACCGGCAAGCTGACGCCGGTGGCGCGGCTGAAGCCGGTCAGCGTCGGCGGGGTGACGGTGACCAACGCCACCCTGCACAATGCCGACGAGATCGAGCGGCTCGGGGTGCGCGTCGGCGACCGGGTGCTGATCCAGCGCGCCGGCGACGTGATCCCGCAGGTGCTGGAAAATCTCACGCCGGACGAGCCGCGCCCCGCTTATGTGTTTCCGACCCATTGCCCCGAATGCGGATCGGAGGCGGTGCGCGAGGAAGGCGAGGTCGACGTGCGCTGCACCGGCGGCCTCATCTGCCCGGCGCAGCGGGTCGAGCGGCTGCGGCATTTCGTCAGCCGTCATGCCCTCGACATCGAGGGGCTCGGGACGGTCTCGATCGAGACCTTCTTCCGCGATGGTCTGCTGCAGTCGCCTGCCGACATCTTCCGCCTGCACGAAAGGCGCGATCTGCTGCTGGGGCGGGAACGCTGGGCGGAAACCTCGGTCGACAATCTGCTCGCCGCCATCGATGCGCGGCGCGAGCCGCCGCTGGATCGTTTCCTGTTCGCGCTGGGCATCCGCCATGTGGGCGAGGTCACCGCGCGCGATCTCGCCCGCCGCTATCGCTCTTTCGACGGCTTCCTCGAGATGATCGATCGCGCGCTCGCCATCCGCGGGGAAATGGAACCGGCGCTGGGTGAGCCCGAGGCGAAGTTCCGGCAGCGCCGCGACAAGGCGGTCGTCGCTGCGATCGACACGCCGAATATCGGGCCGGAAGTCGCCAATGCCTTGCTCGATTTCTTCGAGGAGCCGCACAATCGCGCGGTGATCGACGATCTGCGCGCGGCCGGCGTCCGGCCTGCCGACGTCGTCTGGCAGACCAGGGAATCGCCGGTGAGCGGCAAGACACTGGTGTTCACCGGCAGCCTCGAAAGCCTGTCGCGCGACGAAGCCAAGGCGCAGGCGGAGGCGCTCGGCGCCAAGGTCGCCGGATCGGTGTCGGCCAGGACCGATCTCGTCATTGCCGGCCCGGGTGCCGGGTCGAAGCTGAAGAAGGCGCAGGAACTCGGGGTGGAGGTCATCGACGAATCCGAATGGCACAGGATCGTCGAAGGCAGCCGTTGATAGGGAGTCGTGGACGATGAAGCCTGTATTCCTGGCGGCGCTGCTGCTCCTTGCCGGCGGGGCGGCCGAGGCCGCCGGCCCGGTTCCTCCGGTGGCCGCCAAACGCCCGCACATGGTCAAGGGACCGGACGGGATCGAGCGGCAGGACGATTATTACTGGCTGCGTGACGACAGCCGCTCCGATCCGGACGTGCTCGGCTATCTGAAGGCGGAGAATGGCTATGCCGACGCGGTGATGGCGCCGCTGCGGCCGGTTCGGGATCGCCTCTATGGGGAGATCGTCGGCCGGATCAGGCAGGACGATGCCAGTGTCCCGGTCCGCGAGCGGGGCTATCTCTACTACACCCGCTACCGGCCGGGGGAGGAATATCCCCTGCTCGCGCGGCGCAAGGGGTCGATGGACGCTCCGGAGGAGGTGCTGCTCGATCAGCCCGCGATGGCCCGGGGCAAGGGCTTCTTCGCCATTTCCAATCACGAGGTGAGCGAGGACGATCGCCTGCTTGCCTTTGCGGAGGACACGGTCGGGCGGCGCCAATATGTGCTGCAGGTCAAGGATCTGGCTTCGGGCCGCCTGCTCCCGGACCGGATCGAGAATGTGGAGCCGGACATCCTCTGGTCCGACGACGGCACCACCCTTTTCTACATCGAGAAGGATCCGGTCACCCTGCTCAGCAAGCGGGTGAAGGCCCATGTGCTGGGCACCCCCGCCTCGGCCGACCGGCTGGTCTATGAGGAAGCGGACGACGCCTTCTACATGGAGCTGCGGCGCACCGCGTCGGGCAAATATCTCTGCATCCGGCTGTGGAGCACGGTGAGCGACGAGCAGCGCTGCACCAGCGCCGCCGATCCGGGCCGGTTCGAGCCGCTCGCCGCGCGTGAGCGGGATTTCCTCTACGATGCCGACCATGCCGGCGGGCGCTGGGTGCTCCGCACCAACTGGCAGGCGCCCAACTTCCGTCTGATGACGGTCGCTGACGACATGGCGGCGCAGGGGCGGACGGCCTGGGTCGACCTGGTCCCGCACGATCCGAACGTCTTCATCGAGGATTTCCAGCCCTTCGACAGCTTCGTCGCCGTCGAGGAGCGGGCGGGCGGCAACAAGCGCCTGCGTCTGCTGGACGCGGCCGGAGAGGGCAGTGCCGTCGCATCCGACGAGCCGGCCTATGCGATGACCCTCGACGAGAATCCGGAACCTGGCACCGACTGGGTGCGCTACCGCTACGATTCGCTGGTCGTCCCGACCCGCATCTACGAAGTGAATGCCGCCACCGGGGAGCGCCGGCTGCTCAAGCAGACCCCGGCACCCGGCTATGATCCCTCGCTCTACGTGACCGAACGTGTGTGGGCCGAGGCGCGGGACGGCATGCGCATCCCGGTGTCGCTCGTCCATCGCAAGGGCTTCGCGCGCGACGGCACCGCCGCAATGCTGCAATATGCCTATGGCAGCTACGGCTATTCCAGCGATCCCCAATGGTCGCCGGAGATTCCCAGCCTGCTCGATCGCGGCATGGTCTATGCGATCGCCCATATCCGCGGCGGCCAGGAAATGGGCCGCGCCTGGTACGATCAGGGCCATCTCCTCGCCAAGAAGAACAGCTTCACCGACTTCATCGACGTCACCCGGTCGCTGGTCGGCATGGGCTATGCGGCACCGGGCCGCGTCGCCGCCATGGGCGGCAGCGCCGGCGGCCTGCTGATGGGCGCGGTCGCCAACATGGCGCCGCAGGACTATCGGGTGATCATCGCCCAGGTCCCGTTCGTCGACGTGGTGACGACGATGCTCGACGAAAGCATTCCGCTCACCACCAACGAATATGACGAATGGGGCAATCCGGCCGAGCGCCGCTTCTACGATTACATGCTGTCCTATTCGCCCTACGACAATGTCGAGGCGAAGGCCTATCCGGCGCTGTTCGTCGGCACCGGGCTGTGGGACAGCCAGGTGCAATATTATGAGCCTGCCAAATGGGTCGCGAAGCTGCGGGCGACCGGGACCGGTTCCAGTCCCCTCCTGTTCCGCATCAACATGGAGGCGGGTCACGGCGGCCGCTCGGGCCGGCTCGAGCAATATCGCGAGAGCGCCGAATATTATGCCTTCATGCTCCGCCAGCTCGGCCTGGACGAGGGAGAGCAGGCGGCGCGTTAGCCGTTGTGGTTCAGGCCGGACGGACGGGAAGCTGGGCCGCTCGCCTCGGGGTCGCCCGCCGCTTGCGCAGGGTTAGCGTCGGCCATTCGCCCCGGGGGACCGTGAAGCCCGGCATCAGGCCCTGGCGCCGATAAGCCGCCGTCACGCGCTCGGCCTGATGGTCGAGCAGGCCGGCTAGGATCAGCCGCCCGCCCGGCGCGAGGGCGGTGGCGATCGAGGGGGCCATATCGACCAGCGGGCCGGCCAGGATGTTGGCGATGATCAGGTCGAAGGGCGCGCGTGCCCTCAACCGCCGGTCGCGCAGGCCCGCGGCGACCCGCAGCTCGACGCTGCCGCGCGTGCGGCCGAGGTCAACCTTGTTGATCCGGGCATTGTCCGCCGTCACCTCGATCGCGACCGGATCGATATCGGAGGCGGCGATCCGCGCCGTCGGCCACAGGCGCAGCGCGGCGAAGGCGAGCAGGCCGGTTCCGGTGCCGAGGTCCAGGATGTTGGCGAAACGCGCGCCCTGGCCCTTCAGCCGATCCAGCGCGATCAGGCAGCCGGTGGTGGTCTCGTGATGTCCGGTTCCGAAGGCGCGGCCCGCATCGATCTCGAACGCGACGGTGCCGTCGGGCACGGCGTCGCGGCGGGCCGGCGTGTGCACGAAGAAGCGTCCCGCCCGGATCGGCTCCAGCCCCTGCTGGCTGAGGGTGATCCAGTCGCGCTCCTCCAGCCGTTCCACCTGCGGGACCGCATCGGCCGAGCTGGGGACGAACGATCGCAGCAGGTCGATGTCTTCCGGGCCGGGCTCATGGTCGAAATAGGCGTCGAGCCGCCAGGAGTCGGGGCGGCCCGGGTCCGGTTCGCTGGTCATCAGCGCCGGCGGCGAATCGAGCAGGGCGAGCGCGGGGATGTCTCCCTTCAGCTGCTCCGCCTCCGACCGTACGCAGGGCATGGTGACTTTCCAGCTAGCGGACATGGCTTGCTCCGTTGACGTCGATGATCGCGCCGGTGGCGGAGGCCGGGGCGTCGCAGGCGAGCCATCGCACTGTTTCGGCCACCTCCTCGGGGTTCGCCACACGGCCGAGAGGAATGTCACGCAGTAGCTGCTCGCCGCCGCGGCTCGCAAGATAATCGTCCGCCATGCCGGTCATGGTGAAGCCGGGGCAGACGGCGAAGGCCAGGATGTTCTCGGCGGCATAGCCGCGCGCGATGCTCTTGGTCATGCCGATCATCCCCGCCTTGGACGCGGCATAATGCCAGTGCTGTGGGCTGTCGCCCCGATAGGCGGCACGGCTGGCGACGTTGACGATGCGTCCGCCGCCCCGCTCGCGGAAATGCAGCACGGCAAGGCGCGAAATCTCGGCCGCGGCGGTCAGGTTGATCCGCATCGTGCGTTCCCATCGGTCGAGCCATTCGACCGCCTCCAGCTCGATCGGTGCCGCTTCGAACACGCCGGCATTGTTGACGAGGACGTCGATGCGGCCGTCGAGCCGCTCGAGTGCTGCGGTCCAGAGGTCCCGCGCTGCGCCCGGCTCGGAAAGATCCGCGGCGATGCTGCCCGCGACGTCGTTCCGGCTGCTGTGTCCGATCAGCCGGTGGCCCTGCAGGGCCCGGGCGATCGCCGCGCCGATCCCGCGGCTGGTGCCGGTCGCGAGGATGTGAAGCTGCTGTCCTGCCATGCGCGCCGGCATAGAGCCTGATCGCGCGGGGTGGAACGCCGTATGAGGACGAGGCGAATGCGTCCCGGGCCGGCTCGGAGGCCGAAGCGCGCCGCGCTTCGGCCTCCGCCAGGACCGGTCAGGCAGGCGAAGGTCAGGCCGCCAGGCTGGCGACGAAGTCGTCGATCACCTGCTTGAACTGCTCCATCTGCTCGTCGACCTGGCTGAACTTCTGCTCGACCTCGTCGATCTCGTTGGCGACCGCTTCGGTATCGGCGCGGATGGCGGCGATGGTGGTCGACATGGTGTCGGCGGCAAGCGCGGTCT